>FWPU01000175.1_pt1 | contig 198946 bp, 182 predicted proteins | sample 2228361 | NCBI WGS metagenome assembly FWPU01 (sample SAMEA103939777, study PRJEB20133) | metagenome | reverse complement strand
GAAGCAGTTGCATCGGCTGAAGCCATGGGTCTTGCCAATGCCAGATGTCCACGACAACCTTCTCGTCGTCTGAGGTCGGCTCTTTCGGCTTTTCCTCCTCCGGCTTCTTCGGTTCGACTTCGAAGAGGATGCGATCTCCGCTCTCCGAGAAGCGCACGCTCGATCTCTCGGCGTACACGAATCCCTCTTCGATGCCATCGTTCAGCTGGATCTCTCTCACAGCGCCGCCGTCGTAGAGATAGGACTTTCGAGTCGGCTTTTCTTCCGTGTAGGTTTCGTGATCCGATGTGAAATAGATGCGTCCCGTCTTGCTGTGGAGAGCGAGCGCCTTGTACTCGCCGATGCCTTGAACGATCGGCTGGGCCTGCTTCTTCGTCACATCGAAGATGTAGACGCCGTCCTCCGAGGGGTTCTTGCTGGATACGACGTAGGCGAACCGTCCTCCGTCCTCAAACCATTCAAAATCTGTGAGATAAGAGAGCTTGATCTCTTCTCCTGTCGCAATGTGGCGCAAGACGTACTCCGATCCCGGCCGCTGGCCCTTGCGATGCTGGGGCTCTTGCGCGGCCTCTTCCTTCTTCTCCTCCTCCTTGCTCTCCGCCTGATTCGTTTCCTCGTCGAACGCGTAGGGGCGATAGAGCAACCAACCCTGGTCTTTTTCCGGCAGGGAGAACGATTGCACGCTCTCGATGGTTTGGACATCGCCGCTCGAGAGGTCGAGGATCGTCAGACTGTTGCGGGGCATGTCCTTCGGCTTGCGCTTTTCCTGCCTTGCCTTCTTCATCTCCTCTTCCGGTGGGACCGTTAGAAAGACGACATAGCGTGAGTCGCTCGTGAAGCGCGGCGTGCTCGGACGTGGCAGTCGCCTCGGCTCGCCACCGGTTGTCGGCGCGACCAACAGCTCGGCGTCGCCGACTTGAGGCGCCTCGACCCAGAGCGCCCACCGGCCGTCTTTCGAGAGCGTTTGATTCCGAATGGATCGCCACGAGTCGTAGACCGAATGGTCGAGCGGCTTCTTTTGCGCAACGCCAGCGAAAGCCAGGCAGAGCGCCACGAGCGCGAACGCGAATCGAACAATCCGTAGGTCTTTCATCTGCACTTTCATCCCCCAGTGGTGGGGGAACATACCCAGACCGACGCGCCCAGATGCTCATGCACGGAGAAGACCGGACCTGACAGCCTTCCACGCGGATGCGATGAAGGAAAGCTGTTGTGGTCAGAAGGCTCGAAGAACGGCGGGTACTGGAGCCGCGTGGAACTGGGCTGTCAACAATCTCCTAACCGCCGCCGCCTGTTCGAGCCGTTGCCGTAACGTTCACGTAGCGGTATGTAACTTGCACTTTTCCGCCAGCCGGAACAGTGAGCGTCCACTCCACGAAGTTCACTGCATTCACGGACCCTCGCGGGAGGGAAGTGTTCTTGACCTCTCCTCCGTGCGACATCTCCAGAATCCGACCTGTAACGGTTTTCCGGATCCGCACCTCAGCCGCCTTGTCGCGGAAGTTCTCCACCGTGAGCGTCCCCTGTAGCGTGATCGGAGTCTCGACGACCGACCCTCTCGCGGTCGGCTCGCCGCGCTCCACCTCCACCTCTCGCGCCTCGACCTTGATGCCGACCGCCTGCGCCATTCGTAGCTCGGTTTCGTCACCCTTTGCCGTGTAGCTCAGCGTCGGTTGTCCAACCGGCTTCCCATCGTCCAAGACGAAGGCGGGCGCCATCGTGAGCGCATAGCCGGTGGTATTCCTCATTTTGAGAACATAGTCCACGTCCTTGCCGTCCGCGTTCCAATCGAAAAACGGATGCACGGTGACGTCTGCGCGGAATAGAACCGTCATCGCTCGCTCGCCCGGTCGCAGGGAGAGGTCGGACTTGAGGTAGTACTGGAGTTCGCCGGACTGGTCGGTCGCGAATGTTCCACCGCCTCCTCCGCCGAACCCACCGCCACCGGCGACGCCGGCGGATTCGTTCGCTGCGGGCGCCTTGGCTGCTGCGTCTCGCACTTCCATCCTTCGGCCGGCCTCTTTGAGATCCTCGAGTTTGGCTCCGCTTGCGAGTCCGGCGAGCAGGCTGTCAATCGAGTAGGGATTCATCAGGGTCGGTGCGCCCACGACGAACACGACATCCGTGCCTTTGAGTTCCTCCGGCACGTCGAGCAGCGTGCCGCGGAGCGTGAGCGTGCCTCTCTCCCCTTGCAGTTCCAACAGATAGCTTGGCTGCCATCTGACGCCCGCCTGGATGTAGGCGACGCCCAATCCCAACTCCGCGCTCGCGGGCGCGCCGGTTACACGGATGCGGACAGGAAAGTCCGCGAGCACGACCTTGGCGACCTGCGGATACTCGACAGCCGTGTATTGCCCGGATGCGGTTCGGAGCAGCAGCATGTCATCCAGCACTTTCGCAAGAACTCCAGCCGCTTCGCCGCCCTCCTTAGTGGTAACGGCGATTCGAAGTCCGACCTTGTCCCTCAGGAGGCTGGGCAGCTCTTCCGGTTTCTCGAACTCGATGCGGTGTTCGGGCGTCGTTACGATCGTGTCCACCTTCGCGTTGCTGTTCAGGGGATAAACGTAGAAAGTGCCGACGGCTGCGCGGGGCACGAGATTGGTCGTCGCCCATCCGTTTTCGAGACGAACGCGTCCCTCGCGCAGGAAAAACCCGAATCCCTCTTTGAAAACGTAGAGGGTCCGGAGCTTGGACTCGAAGGCGAAGTTCTTAGGCGCCTCTCCTTGGATCGGTGAGAGCGATAGGACAGCGGCGAGAAGCAAAGGGTTCATATCTGAGGACCTCCGTCGGCGATTGTAGACGAATCGAGTCAGCGGCAGGGGGACACGTTTCTCGTAGGATCGAAGCCCGAACGGTCCACGCCGAACGGAAGTAGGTTTCCTTGACCTTCCGCTACGAGCGAGATCAAGAGGGTTTCGACCCGGCAGTGACTTTCCGGTTCAGATCCCATTCTGCGCGTGAGATACCATTAAGAATAAGATCTTGACAATCCTCCCCCCCCCGCGGCTGTACTATAGAGATTTATACGGAGTTTGATGTTATCGACAATGGGGTCATAAGGCCGATGGCCCCGGGAGACCTAGCTTTGTACGCCGGCCCCGAGGAGTACGGCTGTGTGCGAATCAAGTCAGTCTATACCGGCACGAATGCCCCCCCCGTTGGCTGGTACAGAGTGACGGTACCATTCTGAAGGAGGAAGGAATCATGAAGATCGCGTTGGTGGGTTTCGGGTTGCTCCTCGGCTGGGGCGCAGGAGCGCAGTTGAGGGACGCCCAGTTCATAGAGCTCGCCGATCGTTACGCCAATTTGCTCGGCGTAGATCTGGACGAGGAGGGAGCGAGCGTTCTCAGAGATAACAGTTCCGTCAGTGTACTGGACGGTCGGCTCTTCGTTCACCTTGACTTCGACGGAAAACTCCTTTCATTTGTGGATACCAAGATCCGCGACCCAAATCCTGGCGCAGAACGGTATCCCCGCGATGAAGACGCGTGGGCGGCGGTCGAGGCTCTTGCAGCGCGCGTAGACGCCCCGCGCGGACTCATCCGAAAGCGGATCGAGCGAGAGGACACCAGCCCGAAAGGTGCGATTCTCCGCTGCGTGCTTGGGGAGAGGCCGTATGGATTCGAGGTGGACTTAGGCAACTTCGTCATCGCGGTCTTGCGCAGGAGCGACGGCGCTGTGCTGGAGTTTTGGGTCGGGCGGGGCGCAGTCTACGATCCTCCCGACATCCGCATCTCTGAACGGCAAGCGCGCGAGATCGCTTGCGAGGGGTACGGTGGCAGCCCGGCGTCTTGGAGAGTCTCGCTGAAGTATTGGAGAGCGCGCGGGCTTCCCGAGAAAAGGTACCGTCTTTTCTACGCGATGAGCCGTGGTCAGCCGGGCGGCAGCGTGATGGTCATCGTGGATGCGAAGACGGGCGAGGTCGTGGAACACGGACGCTTCGGCGACATCCCCGAGCCGCCGCCCGGCTACGAACCGGGGACGGTCGTTGAAGGCTGGGAGCCGAACCCCGGCCCCGGTCCCTCTGAAGGCTTCGGCAGACGGATACCGCCGGTCGTGTACATGGTGTGCGCCGTGTTCTTCGGAAGTTCGCTGTTCTTGCTGTGGCGGTTCATGCGGCGGTAGAAGCATTCTACGCAAATAGGTGCACATACCGTGAAGGACGAGGATACGTGGATCAGCGGAGGGTTTCGACCCGGCAGTGACTTTCCAGTTCAGATCCCATTCTGCGCGTGAGATACCATTAAGAATAAGATCTTGACAATCCCCCCCCAGGTCGGGTAGGGTTGTGTCATGGTAGGCAAGAGAATTGTAGCGATCCGTTGGCTTTTGTCCGTAGCCGCGTTATCCGCTGCTTTGTCTCCTGTTGCTCAGCCTGGCGGTTTCGGTCCCCAAGTGCCCGCGGACGGGGGCCCGATGCCGAGATACTTCTCGGGCACGAACTGTCGCGCGAGCGGATACGCGCAGCTTGGCAACGAGCCGATTCTGTTCGCGTACCTGCATCTGAACAACGAATTGGTAGCCAGCTACGCGTATGATCCCAACGACCCTGAGCCGCTGCACGCGATTACGCTCGAGGTGATGTTCGACAGTTCGCATTGGATGGACGGCACAGAGGTAGAGGTGAAGTTCGGTGTGTATGGCGCATCTACCGGGTGGCACGTAGCGACTGGAAGGAGCGTTGTCAAAAATACGGCAATGCTATGGGAGCACCCAGACCCCCGGATCGATGCTGTATGGCTAGCGGAGAGCCTACTACAAGGCAAGAACTATACGCTCGATGTAAGGAACGGGGGGCGTTGGTCTCGCGAGGAGTACATTGCCGCGATGGACGGGTCAAACGTAATATTCTACGATGGACACGGGACACCCGATGTGCATCGCGCAGGTGACGACAATGGGATCCACTGGTACGACCACTACGAGGTGCCACGAATAGTACAGATCGGTGGCGGCACTCCGCCCTTCAACTCAGGGGCCCCTCCGGTTAATTTCATCTACCTGCTTTGCTGTCGGTGCGGGCTCACGAACAACTTCGTTCGAGCCTGCTACCCGTACTATATGGCTTGGGGCGGCCCCTGGATGGAGAACCAAGCCCTGATGGCCTGGCGTCCCGAAGTCCTCCTGAAGGACTACGAGATCCTGACCGTCGAGATATGGGGACCCATGTCGGGCGGCCTGACTGCAGCGTATGCTCAGACTGCCTTCGAGCAGAAACTTCTCAATGGCGATCTGGATTTGTATGTTTACGATCAGTTCACCGGGGCGTACAGGCAGATGGTCCCCGGAGACCTGGCTTTGTACGCTGGTCTCGAGGAGTACGGCTGCGTGCGAATCAAGTCTGTCTACACCGGCACGAACGAAATGCCGGTTGGCTGGTACAGAGTCACCATACCATTCTGAGGGAGGAAGGAATCATGAGGATAGTTCTGCTAGGTATCGGACTGCTCCTCGCCTCCGGTGCAGGAGCGCAGTTGACGGATGCCCAATACATTGAAATCGCGGATCGCTATGCCAACCTCGTCGGCATAGACCTGGATGAGCATGCAGCCGGCGTTCGCAGAGAGAGCAGCTTCGTCAGTGTTCTGGACGGTCGGCTCTTCGTCAACCTTGACTTTGACGGACAATTCCTGGCATTCATTGACTCCAAAGTCCGCGACCCGAACCCGGGCGCGGAACGGTACCAGACCGACGAGGAGGTGTGGCGGGCCGTTGAGGCGTTAGCGGCTCGCTTCGGGGCGCCCCCTGGCCTCATACGTAAGCGAATCCAGCGGGAGGACAACAGCCCGAAGGGTGCGATTGTCCGCTGCTCGCTTGGAGATAGGCCGTATGGTTTCGAGGCGGATGGAGGCAACGGCGTCGTCGCGGTCTTGCGCAGGAGCGACGGCGCTGTGCTGGAACTGTGGGTCAACCGGGGTGCAGTCTACGATCCTCCCGACATCCGCATCTCTGAACCACGAGCCCGAGAGATCGCTTGCGAGGGGTACGGTGGCAGCCCGGCATCTTGGGTGGTCTCGCTGAAGTATGCCCGTGTGCGAGGGCTCCCCAAGAAGAGGTACCGACTCTTCTACGTGCTGGGCCGTGGGCAAGAGGGCGGCAGCGTGCTGGTCATCGTGGATGCGAAGACGGGCGAGGTCGTGGAACACGGACGCTTCGGCGACATCCCCGAGCCGCCGCCCGGCTACAAACCTGGGACGGTCGTTGAAGGCTGGGAGCCAAACCCCGGCCCGGACCCTCCCGAGGGGTATGGAAGGCAGATACCGCCGGTCGTGTACATGGTGTGCGCCGTGTTCTTCGGAAGTTCGCTGTTCTTGCTGTGGCGGTTCATGCGGCGGTAGAAGCATTCTACGCAAATAGGTGCACATACCGTGAAGGACGAGGATACGTGGATCAGCGGAGGAATGACCCCCCCGTCGGCTGGTACAGAGTGACGGTACCATTCTGAAGGAGGAAGGAATCATGAAGATCGCGTTGGTGGGTTTCGGATTGCTCCTCGCCTGGGGCGCAGGAGCGCAACTGACGGACGCCCAGTTCATAGGGCTCGCCGATCGTTACGCCAATTTGATCGGTGGGGACTTGAACGAGCACAAAGCTCGGGTTATGCGCCGAAAGACCTTCGTCATCGTCATTGACGGCCGACTGCTTATTGACCTTGACTACAACGGTGTGTTCTGGGGGTTCGTTGATTCCAAGATCCGCGACCCGAATCCTGGCGCAGATCGGTATCCGCGCGATGAAGACGCGTGGGCGGCAGTCGAGACTCTTGCAGCGCGCCTCGACGCCCCGCGCGGACTCACCCGAATACGGATCCAGCGAGAGGACAACAGCCCCGTCGGTGCAGTCATTGTCTGTACGCTCGGGGAGACGTCCTACTATGGTTATCCGTCCCTTGGAGGAAACGGTGTGACCGCAAGCCTCCGTCGAAGCGACGGCGCCGTTCTGGAGTTCCGGATCAAGCGAGGTGTGACCTACGAACCACCCGATGTCCGGATATCTGAGCAGGAAGCAAGGGAGATCGCGTGCGGGAGGTACGGCGGCAGCGCGGCGTCTTGGAGTGTGTCACTGAAGTACGTCCCCACAAGGCGACCGTCCAAGGTACACCGACTCCATTATCTCCTCAGCAGGGACCAGCCGGGCGGCAGCGTGCTGGTCATCGTGGATGCGAAGACGGGCGAGGTCGTGGAACACGGACGCTTCGGCGACATCCCCGAGCCGCCGCCCGGCTACAAACCTGGGACGGTCGTTGAAGGCTGGGAGCCAAACCCCGGCCCGGACCCTCCCGAGGGGTATGGAAGGCAGATACCGCCGGTCGTGTACATGGTGTGCGCTCTGTTCTTCGGAAGTTCGCTGTTCTTGCTGTGGCGGTTCGTGCGGCGGTAGAAGCATTCTACGCAAATAGGTACACATACCGTGAAGGATGAGGGCACGTGGATCAACAGCGGGCTGCAATTGGTGCGCGTTTGCAATCCAAATACAGGTGTGAGGAAGTGGCGAATCGTGAGCCACGAGCCCACAGCGGCCGATCCCTTGACACAAAGTAGATGGAGCAGCGATCATTGCACAAAGACATTTGTGCACAGTAAAGTCGCGCGAATCCTGCCACCAGGATCGCCCGAGGAACTGTTCATTGACGAGTACGAGTTTCACGATGACGAAGGACCGAGCGATTCGACGGATGACGCAAACTTGCATCTGCAACAACAGGTTTGGATCAAAGGCGCACCGCCGCAGCCGCCAGGCGGAGGAGGAAAAAGGTAGGTGGCGTTGACGGCTCTCATTGCTCTTTCGGTTAGCGTAACGCCGTTCCATTTTCCGGGAGGCGGCGTGAACGATCTCGCCGCTACGATCGCGAAGTACACGGGGCAGCCTTGCGCCATTCTTATGCCAGGGAGCGGCTTATACGGTCGGCCGATCGTAAGCCTAAGGGAAGTCACCATCACCCCAGATCCCGAGAGGCCACGAGAGAGCCTTCTTGAGGGGCTGGAGCGAGAATTCGGTTTGGTTGCCGAAGCGAAGGACCTCAACGCGTTTTCGTTCGGCATGTGGCCTTGCCGAATTCTCCGGCCGTATTATGAGGACTGTTTGTACGGTCCATTCAGTGCGCCCTCGCCTGACTCGATCATCGAAGGCGATGGAGGCCTGACCATTCGTCTTCGGGGAAATGAGGCGATTCCCGTCAGTCGCCTCGAGCAGTACCTGCGAACGGGTAAGGCCATCTCAAGCCATTGGTTCTATCAACGCTTGGCCTTGGCGATAACTGCTGAAGACGTGGAAAAAGATCGCCTCTTGGAGCTGGTCGCGGCGACCGTCGGCGCAAAGATCAAGCGCTCCGACTTGGGCGCTGAGCTTCTCTTCGACGCAAGCGTGTTCGCAAGGAGGGCGGCTGCGACCCAAGAGTACTTTGCGCGCGCAATCGGCGTCGACAGCGCAAGATCTACCTACCGGTTTGTGGCGGAAGTCTATCGCACGATCCCTCACGACTTACTCACCGAGGCTTTTCGGACCGAGCACTCGAGCGTGAGCGTCGGGATCAAACGGGACAGCAGGCTGTGGACTCTCGCGCTGGAATCAGCCCGCCGTCTCGCGCCCGACATACAGTCCGGCATTGATCTCGATCGGGGGATGGAGTACGAACTGCGTGCCTATGACGGTGACGCGACCATCATCGCATGGATTCGGGTGGGAGACAAACTGACAAGAGTCCACTTCTGAGAGGCTATGGTTGGGAACAGGAAACATACAAAGCAGCCGCTGGGCGGTGGAGGGGAGCGGTGATCGCGTCCCTCGCTCTATGCTCGATTGTGTTTTCGCAGGCTCCACCCTTTCATTTTCGTGGAGGTGGAGTCCAGGACCTTGCCGCGGCTATCGCCGAATACACGGGCGAGCCGTGCGCGATCCTCATGCCGGATCCGGCCGGGACGTCTTTCGCTAAGCCGCCCACGTTGCGTAAGGCTACCATCACGCCTTCGGCGGAGAACCCGCGCGAAAGCTTTCTCAAGGGCTTGAACCGCGAGTTCGGCCTGGTTGCCGTGGAGAAGTCCGCCAACGCGTTTTCTTTCGGCTACTGGCCGTTACGAGCGGTGCGGCCCTATTGGAGAGAAGGCGAGTACAGCCCTCCGGGTCAAAAGGCGATCGTAGAAGACGCAGAGGGCCGTCTGACGATTCGCCTCGGCCCGGGTGAAGCGATTCCGATCTCCAAACTCGGCGCCTATCTCCGGTTGCGCGCGACGGTATCAGGGCACTGGTTCTATCAGAAACTGGCGGTTGCCGTCGCCGCAGATCGCGCGGAGAAGGAGGCTTTAGTGGATCTCATTGCCCAAGCAGTCGGTGCGAAGGTGATACGCTCCGATCTGGGAATCGAACTGGCTTTCGATCCCGCAGAGTTCGGCAAGCGCGCCGCAGAGACCTTCGAGCGGTTGGCGTGCGACGTTCCGCCCATGCGAGAGAAGTTCCGCTTCGAGGCGGAGGCCTTTCGAACAATTCCGTTGGACGTGTTGAGCGAGGCTTACAAGACGGAACATTCGAGCGTCACTTGGCCCGTCAAGCCGGACTCAAAGCTCTGGGCGCTTGCACTGGAAGCTGCGCGGAGCCTGCCCGAAGAGGTGAGGGAGAAGCTGAACCCGGAACGCGGTATCGAGTACGAGGTGAGGGCATGGGATTCGGCAATTCACATCCGAATGTGGTCAGGCAATACGAGGGTCGTCTTCTGAACTGGGCCGCTTGCCACTTGCGGTGACGAGGGTCAGCGACGCGCGGACCGCCCGACCGCGGAGTCGAGGACGGTTACTGCGATCCTACTCGCATATTGTCCGCCCAAGTAGACGCGATGGAAAGCCTTCTGAAAGGCGGATTCGTCCGCCGTGTAGATGTTCGTAAACGTCTGAGGGTTGCGGTCAATCAAGGGGAACCAGCTGGAGTGGATCTGGATCATCACACGGTGCCCCGGTTGGAACGTGTAACAAACGTCCGGCAGGGCGAACTCCACCTTCTCGATGTGCACTTCCTCCGGCTGCGTATGGAAGCGACTGGCCTTCAACGGCTCTGGGTGCGACCACGAGTTACGATACTTCGCGCGCATCGGCTCGCCGCGAATGAGCATTTGATAACCTCCCATGACGACGTCCTCGCCGCGTGGGGAGTTGTTCGGCGCGTCATTCGGATAGACGTCAATCAGCTTTACGATGAAATCCGCGTCCGTGCCGGTTGTCGCTACATAGAGAGTGGCTTGGAGCGGCCCGGCGAGGGTAAGCGGCTCCGTAAGCGGCTCTGTCTCAAAGGATAGAACGTCGGGACGTGTCCACACAAACCGCTGGTCCTCGATCATGTAGCTTCTCGCCATCCCTGTGGTGATGGTCGCGGAGTTCGGCACCGGCCGGTTGGGGTCGCTCAGATACTCTTTGTAGTCCGACGCGTTCGAGGAAGGCGTCCATCGGAGCGTGCCGTCTGCGCGAGGGTACAGGGATACCGGACGCGCTTCCTTGGGAGGCCACTGGTCGGCGCGCAGCCACTGATCCGCGCCGGCGTCGAACATCATGACCTCGGGAATGTCGGGCTTTGGGATATCTCCCCACAGGTAGTAGCGGAAGAACGGCATCTGGAGTTTCTCCCGAAAGTCCACGCCGGTCTGCGTCGTCCAGGTGATGTCGTGCAGGGAAGTACCGGGCCCGCCGTTCCACGAGCCGTGGTACCAGGGGCCCATCACCAGGGAATTCGTCGTTCCGGGGTTATTGGCCTCGATGGCGCGATAGATAGCGAGCGGGCCATAGAGGTCCTCTGCATCCCACCAACCTCCAACCGTGAGCACGGCAACTTTGCCGACTTTCTTCAAGTGTTGGGGAACGTTCTGAGCCTGCCAATACTCGTCGTAGTCGCCATGCTCCATCCATTCCTTCCAGATCTGGATCTGAGTCATATTGTATTTTGTGAAGGAATTCTTGAGCGGTCCCATGTTGAGAAAGAAGCGATAGCCGTCGGGGGTGTCGTGTTGGAAGACCCGCGGGCCGTAGTCTTGAGTTGGCCCGTCGCGCTTCTTGCCGAAACCGGCGATGAAGTTCATGGCGTGCGGCAAAAAGAAGGCTCCGTTGTGGTGCATGTCGTCACCCAGCCAGTTGTCCGCCATGGGCGCTTGCGGCGACACAGCTGTCAGGGCAGGATGCGGGTCAATCAGGGTCTGGGCCGCGTAGTGCCCGGGGTACGACGTCCCGTAGACACCTACTCGGCCGTTGTTGTTCGGGATGTTCCGGAGCAGCCACTCGATGGTGTCGTACGTGTCCGTGGTCTCGTCGGCCTCCCCGGGACGTTTGTTCGGTTTGTACGGCCTCATCCACTCGAACTCGCCTTCGCTCATGTACCTTCCGCGAACGTCTTGATACACAAAGATGTATCCTTCGTTGACGAATGAAGGTTCCGGCCCGAGCGACGAGCGATACTGGTCCTCGCCGTAAGGGCGGCAACTGTACGGCGTGCGCATCATGAGGAACGGCGCGGGTCGGCTCGTATCCTTGGGGATGTAGATGCTGGTGAACAGACGCACGCCGTCGCGCATCGTGATATAGACCTCGCGTTTCGTGTACAAGTCCCGCACCGATTGGGCACCCGCCCATGTGGAAAGGAACAGAAAACCAAGGAAGGCGAGGCCGATGCGGTTCGAGGCTGCGGATGTCCTCTTTCGTAGCATGCCTCTACTTACCCGAACCGAACCTGCGAGTGCGGCGCGTTCTGCCTACGACGTGGTGTGATAGACGAACTCGAAAGAATCGCCGCTGGCGATGCCGCCCGGCTTGAGGGTGGCGTGGTTCAGACAGTCGTCAACACCCCGATCACCGAAGCGACGTTCCGGACCTACCTCGACCAGGTGGACATTCAGATTCGGGACATCTAACCGCTGCGTCTTCGCCATACTCCGGGCATGTCGGCGCACATCGTATATGGCGGATGGGAGGGGCACACGCCCAGGGAAACGGCTGAGCTTCTCGCCTCCCTCCTTGAAGAGGCAGGCGTCAAGGCAACGCTGCACAACTCTCTCGACCTCTTTGCCTCCATTCCCGAGGATGCGACCCTGCTCGTCCCCGTCTGGACTATGGGAGAACTGACACCCGAGCAGGCACAGGGCGTGTGCGCCGCCGTCGAGCGGGGCGTCGGTTTGGCCGGTTGCCACGGCGGAATGTGCGATGCTTTTCGAGGCTGCACCGACTGGCATTTCCTTACCGGAGGCCAGTTCGTCGCTCACCCGGGCGGCGAGGTGCGCTACCGAGTCTGCGTCGAAGACCTGGAGCATCCGATCACGCAGGGGGTTGAGGACTTCGAAGTCCTCAGCGAACAGTACTACCACCACATAGATCCCGCCAATCATATACTGGCGACGACCGAATTCCCGGTAGCGGACGGCCCCCACGCCGCGAACGGCAAGGTGAAGATGCCGACGATCTGGACGAAGCGATGGGGCCTCGGAAGAGTGTTCTACTGCGCGATCGGGCACACGGCCGACGACATTGCCGCCGAGCCAGTGCGCACGATCGTGCAGAGGGGCATGCTATGGGCGGGTAATCTGCTGCCTTAGCAATGAAGGCGATTGTGAAGGCGGCTCCGGAACCGGGCTGCTCTCTTTCGGATGTCTCGGAGCCCGAGCTGAGGCCGGGTCATGTTCGGATCCGAGTGAAGCATGGCAGTGTTTGCGGAACGGATCTGCACATCTACGACTGGAACGAGTGGGCTGCCTCCCGCATCCATCCTCCGCGAGTCATAGGTCACGAGTTCAGTGGCGTTGTCGAAGAGGTAGCGCCGGATGTCACCGCGCTCAAGCCAGGCGATGAAGTCGCCAGCGAGTCCCATATCACCTGCGGTAAGTGTCGCCAGTGCCTCGAAGGGAAGAGGCACGTGTGCGTGAACACGCGCATTTTGGGAGTGGACGTGGACGGAGGCTTCGCCGAGTACGCCGTCATCCCTTGGGAGAACGCCCGACCGACGAACGGAAAGATCCCGCTCGACGTCGCCTGCGTTCAGGACCCGCTGGGCAACGCGGTGCACACAGTGTTTGCGGGGCCGGTGGAGGGGCAGCACTTCTTGATAACCGGCATGGGGCCGATCGGACTCTTCGCTGTTGGCGTCTGCAAGGCGGCAGGGGCGGCGAGCGTCGCGGTTACCGAAGTAAGTCCGTTCCGCCTTCAGCTTGCGGAGAAGATGGGAGCGGACCTACTCATCAACCCGGCCAAAGAGGACGCGCTGAAGGTCCTCAGCGCTCGCTACCCAGAGGGTGTGGACGCTTCGCTGGAGATGTCAGGCAAGGTCCCAGCGCTGAATCTTTGCATTGCAGCGGTGCGGCCGGGCGGACGCGTTTCCTTACTCGGGCTGTTCGACGGCGCGGAGACGCCCACACTGCTGAACGAGGCGATATTCAAGGGTCTCGATATCCAATGCATCGTGGGGCGCAAGCTGTGGGAGACGTGGGAGCAGATGGGCGAGTTGCTTTCGTCGGGCAGGCTCGACATCACGCCCGTCATCACGCACCGTTACCCATTCACTGAGTTCAATGAGGCGATGGAGCGGATGAAGGCGGGGCTGACGGGGAAGGTCGTGTTCGAGTTCTGAAGGTCTCGCTGGGTCCGAGGTAAAACGCGCGCCTTAGATGTCCGTTCTCTTTGTCTCCACCTGGAAGGACGCGGGTGAGCCGTGCGTTCGCGCCGCGTGGGAAGAGTATCAAGAATCAAAAGACCTCTTGACGGCCTGCGAGCACGGGCTCGTCACGGTCGAACTCGATCCGCGCCTGCAGGCGGTTGGACTCGGCGGTCTGCCCAACAGCGACGGAGAGCAGGAACTGGACGCGGGACTGATGGACGGCGCCACGCTCGAAGCGGGTGCGGTCTGCGCGCTGCGCGGCATCGTCCCTGCGATCTCGGTGGCGCGCAAAGTGATGGAGGAGACGCCGCATGTGATGCTCGCCGGCGACCAGGCGCGGCGATTCGCCCTCTCGAAGGGGTTCGAGGCGCGATCTTTGCACAGTGAGAACTCGTTGCAAAAATACGAAGAGTGGCGCAAGAACCGCCAGCAGGCCGACGTCGCCCACCTCGTCCACGACACGGTGACGATCTGCGGCTGGGAGGCGCCTTCGCACGTCGTCGCCGCCTGCTCGACGTCCGGCCTGGCCTGGAAGCTTCCTGGACGAGTCGGCGACAGCCCAATCGTCGGGGCGGGCTACTACGCGGACGACGAGGCGGGCGCGGCGGGGGCCACGGGCGTTGGAGAGGACATCTGGCGGTTCATGCTTTCGTTCCGCGCGGTCGAGGGCATGCGCGCGGGCCTACATCCCAAGGAAGCGTGTGAACGGGCCGTGAGCGAAATGGTGCGTCGCCGCCCCTCCACGAGAGAGAAGTGCTCCGTGGTCTTCGCGGTTTCGAATCGGGGTGAGTGGGGCGCCGCCGCCTCCGCTCCCGGTTTCGTGGCTTGGGTTTGCCGGGACGGGGAGATCGAGAGCCACGTGATCGCGCCGCTCGTTGTGCGCTGAGTCTGGTATGATCTAACTTGGTGCTGTTATGCCCGTTCATGTTTGGTTTGCAGGAAGAAAGGCCGACAGTCCCACCGAGGTCCTAGCCTTGCGGGAGCTGGTTCAGCAGTTGCGAGATCGGACTGAATCGTACTACGTATTCTGGAATTTTTACATTCCGGGGCGGCAGATTGATTTTCTTGTTATTGCCCATAATGCAATTTTCTGTGTGGAATTGAAGTCTACATCGGGTCTGCCGGTGACTGGAACAATGAACGGTGAGTGGAAGAGGTTGGACGGCAGCCCGCTGGGTCGCCCCGTCTCCCAAATTCTCAGTACAACAAACGAGCTGCGATCGTGGCTAAGCAAAAACACAGCTCAGGTCTTTTCGGCCAACGAGGTTTCGGCATTGCGCAGCAGGGAAGTCTCTGTTCGGTCGATCCTAGTGCTCTACCCTAAAAAGCACCCAGATTCGCGCATTGATATTGGTGGGGAGTGGCGACTTCGCCCCCCGCACGGAGCCGTTGTTGGGTTTGACAAGTTGTGCGCCACGTTGGACGACGCCGCGTATCGAGGTCGATCTGGCGTCGCGATCGAGTTGCGCCATGTAGAAAGCCTTGCAGGTCTCCTTGGGCTTGAACGACTGACGGACCTTCACACGCTTGAACCGACGGATTCAATGACGGCTACTCAAGCGACTGAACGGCTCCGCGGGTTCGGCGAACCCACCCAAGCACGTCTGTGGCAGCGTCGTGTCTCTCGGACGGGCTTCATGATTCTGGCTGCAGCATGTGTTCTTTTTGTGGCTTGGACCCTGATTGTCAGATTCGGAGGAGGAGGCAGTTCTGATCGAAGCCTCAGCAGCCCGTCAGGTGCATTTTACGAAGAACCTGGACAACAGCCACGCCCCGCAGGTCAAGGCATTGATCGACCTAACACAGGCTCGAACGATCAAGGTAACGATGATGGCTTTGTCTCGTCGCGCCAGCCTCCAAAGGAATCAGGGTCTGCCGATCAGCGGGCACGCTCCACCGGAGACGGCGCCGTACGATCCGAAACAGGGTCAAGCGATGGTGTTGGTTCGCCGAGCCCTGCACCACCGTCACCGGCTTCCGCTGGTTCTGAGACAGAGGCCGGCGAGAAATCCAGGCTGTCCTCGGCCGAGAAGCGCACCGCCGAGGAGGGGAAGACGCCCGTCTTAGCTGTGAGGAAAGTAACTAAAGGAGACATTGGTCGCGTCGTTACGGTGCGCATGACGGTTGCCGACGTAAGCGTCAGGGGCGATTCTGTGTACTTGTTTACCCGTGAAGTATCCCGAGGTTCTTTCTCAGTGGAGATCATAGCCCATAACGATGTGGAATTAGCACGATCTGAATTGATGAAATTCAAAGGAGAGGTGGTCTTGATCGGGCCAGCTAAGCTCAAGACCGACAGCAATGGAGATCCGCAGATCGAGTTCTACTCGTTGGAGTATGCGCTGTCGAGAATCCGTCCAGCAAAGTGAGCTCCGCGAGGCGGTGCCCGGTACGAGAAGGCGAGCCGAGAAACGGTAACATTCGACTCCAGTGCCCATACTCGAAGTTCGCGACCTTCGTGTGTCCATCGCCGGCGTGGAAATCCTCCGCGGCGTCAACCTCTATGTGGAAGAGGGGGAGACGCTCGGCATCGTCGGCGAATCCGGGTGCGGCAAGAGCATGACCGGTCTCGCCATCATCGGCCTTCTTCCGGGCGATGGCAGGGTCACGGCGGGGGAGGTCCTGTTCGATGGGGAAAACCTTGTCCAAGCCGGTGAGGCTCGCATGCGCCAAATCCGCGGAGGCGACATCGCGATGGTCTTCCAGGATCCCTTTACGAGCCTCAACCCCTCGATGCGCGTGGGGGACCAGGTTGCCGAGGCGATGGTGCTCCATCGCGGGATGAGCTGGCGTGAAGCGAGGGAGGAGGCGGTGAAGGCGCTTGAGGCCGTCAAGGTACCGGCTCCGAAGAGCACCGCCCGGAAGTATCCTCACCAGCTGTCAGGCGGGCAACGGCAACGGGTGATGATTGCGATGGCGTTCGCCTGTCGCCCTCGTCTTCTGATCGCCGATGAGCCGACGACGGCGCTGGACGTTACGCTTCAAGCTCAGATCCTCGCTCTTCTGAAAGAGCTCCAAGAGCAGGAAGGCACCGCGGTCATCCTCATCTCGCACGACATCGGCGTCATCGGTTCCGTGAGCGACCGCATGTGCGTCTTCTACGCGGGGCGCGTGATCGAAGAGGGCGCCACCGAAGACGTGCTTCGGAGGGCAAGGCACCCTTACACGCAAGGGCTGTTGGCGTCTCTTCCGGGCGGTCGGGATCGGCTGTCGTCCATCCCCGGTCAGCCTCCCGACTTCCGCAACCTCGGGAGAGAGTGCGCGTTCGCTCCCCGATGTCCGCATCGCTTCTCGAAGTGTGACGAGGAGCCGGGGTTGCTCGAGGGCGACCGAGAACTGGTTCGCCAACGCGCAGAACGGGAGCGTCGGGCGTTCGCCGACCTCGACGGAATCGAGCTCGACGCGGGCCTCGTGTGGGCGCTCTCAGAGGAATCCGCTCGGAAGTACCTCGCGATTCCGCTAAAGCGGGACGGAACGATGTTTCATGTGGCGATGGCGAATCCGGATGATGAGGCGGCGAAGAACGCGATCGCTCAGGAGCTGGGAGGTCGCGTGATCGGCGTTCTCGCGTCCAAGGACGCGATCGAAGAAGCGATCGAGCGGCTCTATTCGGGCAGGATGAAGAGCCGATCGCCTCATCGGACGGCGTGCTGGCTGGTCGTAAGCGAGGAGGCGCCCGTTGGCTGAGCCTCTGCTCCGCGTCGAGAACGCGCGGGTCGTCTACGATGTCCCTGGGGGCGCCATTCGAGCCGTGGATGGTGTTTCGTTCACGCTCGAGGCAGGCAAGACGCTCGCGCTCGTCGGCGAATCCGGCTGCGGCAAGACGACGATGGCGAAGGCCATTCTCGGGCTGGAGCCGCTCTCGGACGGCGAGATCCTCGTCGCCGGCAAGCGGGTCAGCGGAGACCTGAAGGGCTTGGCGAAGCGCGTAGGAATCGTCTGGCAGGACCCTTATGCTTCTCTCGATTCGCGCTGGCGCGTGGGCCGCTCCGTCGCCGAGCCTCTGCTCGTGAACGGTTACAGCCGCGCGGATACCGAGGCGCGGGTTCGCGAGGTGATGGAGCAGGTGGGCCTGGATCCGAGTCTCGGGAGCCGCTTTCCGCATCAGCTCTCGGGCGGTCAGAGGCAGCGCGTGGCTGTCGCACGCGCGCTGGCGCTGAATCCGCCGCTGGTGCTATGCGACGAACCGACCGCGGCCCTTGACCTTTCGATCCGCGCGCAGATCCTGAATCTGCTCAAAGACCTTCAGGAATCCCTCGGATTGGCGTATCTGTACATCTCGCACGACCTCACTACCGTCCGGTTCATCGCCGACCGCATCGCCGTGATGTACTTGGGCAAGATCGTCGAGATGGGCGACAAGGAAGAGGTCTTCTCTCGGCCTCGACACCCCTACACGCGCGCTCTCTTGCGCTCGACGCCCTCGCTCGAGAACCTCGGGCGTGTGCCCGACATCCTCCCCGGCGAGATTCCAGATCCGCGCGTTCGTATCACGGGCTGCAACTTCCGTACGCGGTGCCAGTTCGCGCAGGCGAAATGCGCGGAAGTGGAACCAGGCCCGACTCACGAAGGTGGACGCGTGTTTTTCTGTCACTTCCCGTTAGAGGAAGGCTCTGGGACCGAAGCGCGAACCGCAAGCGAAGCATAGCCGGCACAGAGAGCGGCGCCAATCGTTCACAATAGGAGCAGTGGGCGAAGTCGCAGGTCTGATCTTGGCAGCCGGCAAGGGCACCCGGATGAAGTCCTCGTTGCCAAAAGTGCTTCATCCGGTTTGTGGCCTTCCGATGGCTGCGCACGTTGCCCGAGCCATGCGGCAGAGTGGCACGGGCCGCATCGTGTTCGTGATTGGGGCGGGCGGCGAGTTGGTTCGCGAGGCCTTGTGCGAATACGGCGAGTTCGCGATCCAGACCGAGCAGCTTGGCAGCGGCGACGCGTGCCGAGCGGGAATGGACGCTCTCGCGGACTTCGAGGGAGTAGTTCTGGTTGCTCCCGGCGATGCCCCTCTTGCCACCGGAGCGGTGTTCCAGGCGATGCTTGATCGCCTGGAAAGCGATGTGGCGGCGGTGTTGGCGACTGCCAATATGGAGGACCCGACCGGCTACGGAAGGATCCTGCGAGATGACAAGGGGGTCGTCCGTATCGTCGAGGAGGTGGACGCCTCGCCGGAAGAGAAGGGGATCCGGGAGGTGTGTACGAGCTTCTATGCCTTTCGGGCCGACGCACTGCGCGAAGCGCTTCCCAAGCTGGGCTGCGACAACGCCAAGGGGGAGTACTACCTCACTGACGTCGTTTCGATCCTCCGCGAGAGCGGCTATCGAGTGGAGACGGCGCCGATTCGAGACAGCGAACTCTTGATGGGCGTCAACGACCGGTGGCAACTGGCGATCGCCAACGAGGCGATGCGGCGGCGGCTGCTCAAGGAGATTGCGCTTTCGGGCGTTACGATCGAGGACCCGACCTCGACCTACGTGGATGTGGATGTCCGCGTTGGGGCGGACACGGTTTTGCGCCCCTGTACCGTCTTGCGCGGGCGTACGGTCATCGGCGAGCGGTGCGATATTGGTCCCGCCGTCCGGATCGAGAATTCGACGGTCGGCGACGGAACGACGATCCTCATGAGCCACGTGAACGAAGCCTCGATCGGCAGAACGTGTAGAATCGGCCCGTTCGCGAACCTTCGTCCGGGTTGCAAACTGGGGGAGGGGGTCAAGATCGGCAATTTCGTCGAGGCGAAGAATGCGGAGCTGGACGACGGCGTCAGCGCGGCGCACCTCACGTACCTGGGCGACGTCCATGTAGGGCCCTCGACCAACATTGGAGCGGGGACGATTACGTGCAACTACGACGGGTTCGCGAAACACCGAACGGAAATCGGCGCGGGCGTCTTCGTCGGCTCGAATACCACGTTGATCGCGCCCCTCACGATCGGAGAGGGGGCCATCGTGGCGGCAGGCAGCGTCATTACGCACGACGTGCCGCCCAACGCGATGGCGGTCGGCCGTGCCCGGCAGGAGAACAAAGAAGGATACGCAGAGCGATGGCGAAACAAGAAGCAATCGGAGAGAGAGTAACGACGATGGCGGAGAACGGGTTTTCTTCTCTCAAGTTGTTCGCCGGGAATTCCAACCCGGATCTCGCCTACAAGATCGCAGAGTACATCGGCGTCGAAATGGGCAGGATGACATGCACGAAGTTCAGCGATGGCGAGATTCGCGTTCAAGTTGACGAGAGCGCTCGGGGTACCGACGTCTTCATCATTCAGTCCACCTGCGACCCGGCGAACGACAACATCATGGAGCTGCTCATCATGCTGGACGCCTTCCGGCGCGCCAGCGCGAAGAGCATCACGGTTGTGATGCCGTACTACGGATACGCGCGACAGGACAAGAAGATCAAGCCCAGGGAGCCGGTGACAGCGCGCCTCGTCGCTGACCTGATCTCCCAAACCGGGGCCTCTCGCGTCGTTGCCTGCGATCTGCACGCCGACCAAATTCAGGGATTCTTCGACATTCCGGTGGATCATCTGTTCCTCGGCCCGACGATCGCCGCTTACCTACGAGACGAGGGCTATGCCGACATGGACGCTGTCGTCGTCTCTCCCGACGTGGGCGGCGTCGCGAGAGCGAGAGCCATGGCGGAACGTCTCGGAAAGCCCCTCGCCATCATTGCGAAACGGCGCCCGGAACCGGGAAAGGTGGAAATCGTCGAGATCATCGGCAACGTCGAAGGCAAGGTCTGTATCATGATCGACGACATCATTGACACCGGCGGATCCATGATTCAGGGAGCGGAAGCGCTGCTCGTCCGCGGCGCGAAGGACGTAATCGCGACCTGCACGCACCCTGTATTCAGCTCGAACTGCACCCAGCGGCTTCAGGAGAGCCCGATCAGCCGAATCGTCTGTACGGACACGATCCCGATTCCCAAACAGAAGCAGGTCTCGAAACTGACGGTTCTGTCTGCCGCCCCGCTCTTGGGAGAAGCCATCATGCGGATTCATCAGAACGTTTCGGTCAGCAGCCTCTTCGACGACTGGAGTTAGTTGAATCGAAAGGGCATGTCCGAGAGTCTAAATCAGGCAGAGGACCCGAAACTGGAGTGGACTGTGCACTTAGCCTTGGAACAGCCCGCGAAGGCTGCGGTGGTGATCGCCGTAGCGATCGTGGCGGGGGTCGTGACGGCGGCAGCCTTCTCGAACCCGCTGCTGTTTTTCCTGGGCTTCTTTGTCATCGTGGGGTCTACGGCGGACTTCCTGTTGCCGGTAGTCCAGCGCATAGACGAGGAAGGTGCGACCCGCAAGGTCGCGCTGAGTGTGACCCGCATGAGATGGGACGAGGTCAAGAGGGTGATCGTGGGTGAAGAAGGGGTGAAGCTGTCGCCTTTAGAGAGATCCTCGCGCCTTTCGCCCTTCCGTGGGGTATACCTTCGGTTCGGCGGGCAGAAGGACGCCGTCCTGCAAGCGATCGAATACTGGAGAGAGAGGCATGCTGCCGGTTTGGGAGAATGAACTAACCGAGGAGGAGGTCGAGGAGATCGTCGAGAAGGCGGCGACCGAGATCTCGCGCCGAGGGCTGGAAACCGTCTCGATTCTGTTCCTCGAGATGCACAAACCGCTTGCCAACGTGATCGCCCACGGCGCCCTCGCGTTCTCGCCGTTCATGATGCCGTTCTTGGGCTTTGATCGGGTGGACCGATACACGCAGTTCATGTCGAGACCCTCGAACGTCGAACGTTTGATTCAACGTCTGGAAGAGTTGCGCGACCGTCGCAAGTCCAAGGAGACAGAGGCCCATGGGTGAACAACAGGTACTCGAATCGTTTCTGCAGTATGGAAAGTACGGCTGGCTGCTGATGCTGACGACCGCGCTCGTGGTCGCCTATCTGCTCGTAGGAATCTTCCTTGCGAGGAAGCGATCTGGCGCCGTAGCCATCCGCAGAATCCCCGGCTTGGACCAGATTGACGAAGCCGTTGGACGAGCGACGGAAACGGCTCGCCCGGTCCTGATGGTGCCGGGGCTGTCGGGAGCCCTCGACGGCATCGCCGTGCAGGCACTCACGGTTTTTGCCTCGATCATCCGGACGGCAGCGCGGTTCTCCACTCCCATCCGTTTGTTGAACTACCATCCAGCCGTCTACGCCGTCGCACAGGAGATCGCCAAGGATGTCTATCAAACGGAGGGAGTCCCGGACAAGTACGACGTGGACTCCGTCCGATTCGTATCCGACCGGCAATTCGCCTTCGCTGCGGCGGTCGCAGGGACGATCCAACGCGACCGGGTCGCAGCGGCGTTCTACATGGGTGACTTCTACGCGGAGTCGCTGATCATGGCGGAGAACGCGAACATGGTAGGCGCCATCCAAGTCGCCGCGACCACCCAGTTCACGCAAACTCCGTTCTTCATCGCCGCGTGCGACTACGTCCTGCTTGGCGACGAGTTCTACGCGGCGAGCGCCTACTTGGGCCGTGAGCCGGTCCTGCTGGGGAGCCTCGTAGGCGCAGACTGGGCCAAGCTCACGTTCATGGCTTTTGCGGTTGTCGCTCTGGTCGTGCACTCGATACAGGCTTCTCGACCGCTGACGGATCAGGATCGGCAGAGGTTCGAGCAGTTCGGCACGCCGGTCCTCCCCGGTCAAGAGTATCCGCAGCGGAACGAGTACTTCTTCAACTGGATTAATCGGATCCCGAGGGGCTAAATGGAACTGTTCGCTTTTACCATCAATCGAACGCCGGAGAACTGGGCAACGGCGCTGCTCGCAGCCGTCCTTGTGATCTTCGCGACGTCCATTCTGTTGTTCGGGTTGTCGCGCATACCCAGTAACATGCGAAGGCCGCTGGTGGGGCTGTTCGTCTTCATCTCCGGACTCTTCTGGATTCTCGACTGGGCGCTGCCGCGCTCCCGCGTCCAAGAAGGCGCCACAACCTCCGTCAAGACGTTGATTCCGATTTATCCCTACGATTATCAGGAGGTCATCAACGTCCTGGTGAACGTCAGCCAAGTCATGAGTGGCATCATCTTGGCTCTTGGCGTGTTGAGCATCCTGCGCGTCCACTTCAAGAAGGTGTTCAAGGCGGATCGCGACGCGTTCTTCAGCATCGTCCTGCTCGGCAGCATGGCCGCGATGATCGTCATCGGCCTGTGGGACTGGATCGCGACCAATCGCGAGGCCGTCGGGATGAGCACGCCGGAAGCGAACAAGACGATCCACACGGCATTCAGCATCGTGTTCTTGGACATGCTCCAGATTCTGGATGCCGCCATGTTCAGCCTCATCGCGTTCTTCATCCTCTCTGCGGCGTATCGTGCGTTCCGCGTCCGAAGCATCGAGGCGACGATCATGATGGCGGTCGCGCTCATCGTTCTCTTGGGCTTCATTCCGCTCGCGATGGCCCTCACCGCCGGCCTGCCCGCTGACGGCTTCTTGTCGAACTTCCGGATCGAGAACATGAAGACTTGGATCCTGCTCAACATGAGCACTCCGGCGCTCCGCGCGATTGACCTGGGCTTGGGCTTGGGACTTCTTGCGATGGCGCTCCGCATCCTGCTCGGAATTGAGAAGGGGGTGGCTGTAGACTAATGATTCAAGAACCGCAGACGGAAAAGAACATTTGGCAGACGCTCTACGCGATTGACCGCCGGTGGCTGTACCTGATCCTGATCATCGTCGTTTCCATCCTCGTGGTCAATCCGATCACCGTTCCGAACGTCGTGGACCCGGCAGCCAAGTCCTTGTACGACTACCTGAGCGGTCTCGAAGAGGGGGATTTCGTCTACATCGAGAGCGACTGGACGAACAGCACGCGAGGCGAAAGCCGAGGGCAGTTCGAAGCGCTCATGCGATTGCTGATGCGCAAGAAGGTGCGCTTCTGCATTAGCACGCTCGGCGACCCTCAGATCCCCGACATCATCCGACCGATCATCAACCAGATCGCCCAAGAGCCGGGCAGCAACAACTATCAGGAAGGCCAGGACTGGGTGATGGCCGGCTACTTCCCGAACTTGGAGGCGCACGTTTCCGGCCTCGTCAACAACATCCGCAACGCCGTCAAAGACAAGCAGTTCGCGGGGAGGAGCATCGTGGACACGCCGGTCTTCGAGGGGATCAACGACCTCAGTGACGCAAAGTGCGTCGTCGTCATTACCGGCTCTTCCACGATCAACCTGTGGTATGAACGGTTGCGAGCCAAGACCAAACTGGGCTTGATGTGCACGGCCGTCATGTCCGGGGAGAACATCCCGTATTACGTTAGCCGTCAGTTGGTCGGCATCGTCATCGGAGCAAAGGGCGCGTTCGACTTCGAGACGCTTCTCGCCGAAGAGTGGCCGGCGGACGAGTATCCGGACTACACGAACTACACGTCCGGACGAAGGTACATGAGTCCTCTGTTCTTCGCTCTGATGCTCTTGATACTCGCAGTAGTAGTTGGGAACATCGCCATGATCCAGCTTAAGAAATCGGGAGGTCGGTCATGATCTTTGCCCAAAGCGTCTTCTCGCCGCAGTGGTGGCAGGAACTGTTCCAGTTCGATACCGCCGAGGGCAGTCTCTTTCGCATCACTATCGGCGCGATCCTGACCCTCGGTCTCTACTCGTTGCTGTACCGAGAGAACAAGTTCTATCGCTTCACGGAGCACGTCTTCGTGGGGCTTGCGACGGGCTTCTCGGTCGTTGCGATCGTGAAAGAGGTTCTTTACCCACAATGGTGGATCCCGATGATGGGTACACCGGCGAACGAGACGTTGGGCGTCGAGATGATGCCGGCGCACTACCTGTATGGCGCTTTGCTTCCTCTGGCGTGCTTGGCGTTCTTCGTCTTCAGCAAGAAGCACGGCTGGTTGAGCCGGATTCCTCTCGGCATAATCGTGGGCCTTTGGGCTGGTCAGCAGTTGAACGCGTTCCAGAATCGCTTTCTGCCGCAGATTGCTGACCAGGCGCGCCCCATCCTACCAGTCGGTGAAACCACCGTACCGATGGCGATCAACAACCTGATCGTCGTCGTCACCTGGATCGTCGTTCTGAGCTACTTCGTCTACAGTTTCGAGCAGCAGAGCAAGTTCCTGCAACGCACCTCGATGGTCGGTCGCTGGCTGCTCATGGTGGGCTTTGGCGCCATCTTCGGCACGACGATGATGACTCGTTTCGTGCTGTTCATTGACCGCGCCTACTTCCTGCTCATCGAGTGGCTGCGCCTCGGAAAGCCGCTTTAACTTGACTGTTCTGGTAGACGCCCTGGTGCTCCGGCGGTGGTCCGTCGGGGAAGCGGACCGCCGGATCTGCCTGCTGACCCGAGAGCACGGCAAACTGTACGTCTTGGCGCGCGGAGCCCGAAAGGCAAAGGCGCGAACCGGCCCCGCGACGGAACCGCTCATGCGACTCCACGGCCAGGTCGTTCTGGGTAGGCGGAACAACGTGCTTGCCCAAGTCGAAGTGAGAGGTGGCTATCCCGCCATTCGGAGCAACTACCTCAAGCTGTCCTGCGCCCTATCCTTCTTCGAGAGTATGGACGCGTGCCTCCAGGAAGGCGACCCTCACCCGGAGACCTACGATCTGGCTTGTCGCTTCCTGGACGCGCTTTCCTCAACGGATGACCCGTCCGCAGCCCTCACGTGGGCCGACCTGCAACTACTCGAACAGATCGGATTCGGGATGAACTGGCACTCGAGCGTTTCGTCCGGCGACGTCGTCATCAGTCCCTCAGCGGGAGGCGTCGTGCCGTCATCGGAGGGTGCCATCCACGACGCCGTGACCGTTCCGGCAGACGTCTTGCAGTATCTCGCCTCCGTGCAGGACGCGGAGGATCCGCTGCGCTCGCCGCTCGCCCTTCGGTGCATTCCCGTTCTCCATCGCGTCTGGGAGGCGGTGGCAGACCGTCCGCTCCGCGCAAGGGAGGCTCTGCTCGAACTCTGTCAGGGAATCGCTTAGGCGTTGGCGTACTTCGCTTTGAGCGCGTCCCACGAGTCGTTGAGGATCGCCTCGCGAATGTCCCGCATGAGCCTTCGATAGAAGTAGAGGTTGTGAAGCGTTGCCAGGCGCGGGGCCAGCGGCTCGCCCATTTTGAAGAGGTGGCGGATGTACGCCGCGCTGTACCTCTGTAACGGAGGGAAGACGCTGTCTGGGTCCCAAGGGCCGTCGTGCTCCGCCCACATTGCCGCCTCTGCGTCCACGAGGCCGTTCAGGGTGTACACCGCATGATGCCGTGCCATGCGGGTAGGCAGAACGCAATCGAAAAGATCTGCGCCGTGCTCGACCGCATGGAGGATATCCTGAGGGTGCCCCACGCCCATCAAGTACCGCGGCTTGTCCGCCGGCAACAGCGGCATGTACTCCGCCACGATAGGTCGCTGGAGGTCGGTAGGCTCCCCGACGCTCACGCCCCCCAGCGCGTAGCCATCGAAGGGGAGGGAAGTGATTTCTTGAAGGGACCGATCGCGGAGCGAACGATCCGTGCCGCCCTGGACGATGCCGAACAGAGTTTGACCCTCGCCGCGAGCCTCGAGGCAACGTTTCGCCCACTGCGTCGTCCGGTTCACCGCCCTCTCCAGCTCTTCCCGTTCAGCCGGGTATTTCGGGCAGACGTCCAGAGCCATGCTGATGTCCACGCCGAGGCGGGCTTGGGCTCGCACGGCTTCCTCCGGCGTGAGTTGGATCAAAGCTCCGTCTATGTGCGAGCGGAACTCGACGCCTTCATCAGCCAGAGAACGGATGGCGCTGAGACTCATCACTTGGAATCCGCCGCTGTCCGTGAGGATGTTGCGCCGCCAGCCCATGAAGCGGTGGAGGCCGCCGAGCCGCTGGATTCGCTCGACGCCAGGGCGAACCAAAAGATGATAGGTGTTGGAGAGGATCAGGTCGTAGCCGAGTTGCTCCAAGTCCTCGCTGGAGAGCGTCTTCACGGCGGCGCGCGTTCCTACGGGCATGAAGGCGGGCGTCTCCACCTCGCCGTGCGGGAGATGGAGCCTGCCGGCGCGGGCTGAACTGCCCGACAGAGTTTGCTCGACGACGAACTTCACGACCGCTCTACGCAGCGCGTAGAAGGAGCGCCATGGGAGGCTCCGGGATGACGGTTACCTTCATCTCTTTGCCGTCGCGGATGATCGTAACGGTGGCGGGCTTGCCCGGTTCGGCTCTCTCGAAGACGAACTGAAGATCCTCGATGGTGGTGATCTTGATGTCGTCCCACTGAATGATGCGGTCGCCGGCTTGGAGGCCCGCTTTCTGGGCGGGCGAATTCTCGGAAACGCCCTCCAGCAGCAGCCCCGGGCCCGGGTCAGAGTAGTCCGGAATCAGGCCGACCCGAACTCTGCGTCCTCCACCTCGGCCTTGGCTCTCGGGCGGCTGGCGCTCCACGATCTGATCCTTGTTCTGGAACGGCACCATCCCCGGCATGGCGTCAATCGAGACCACCACATTGAGCACCAGGTTCGCGATGCGCTCCATTCCCTCGTAGTTGAGTTTGTCGGCTGTGTCGTTCGGTCGGTGGTATCGCTCATGCTCGTCCGTGTTGAAGAAGAGTACGGGGATGCCAGCGGACTCGAAAGCGGCATGGTCGCTCCGACCGGCCACCGAGCGCCTACCCGTAGGATCGAACTCCACTTCAAAGCCTTGGGAGAATCGGGCGATGAGGTCCTTCCAGATCGGAGAGGATCGGGCGCCGTCCACAATGAGCTTGTTGTCCACAAGGTTGCCGACCATGTCAAGGTTGATCATCGCCGTGATGGCTTTGAGATCCACCGTTGGGTGGGCCACCCAGTACCGGCTGCCGACCAGGCCCAGTTCCTCCCCGCTGTAGAGCTGGAAGACGAGCGTCTTCGAGTTGGACTTCGTGCGAGAGAAGTACTTCGCCAGCTCGAGGACCGTCGCCGTCCCGCTGGCGTTGTCGTCCGCGCCGTTATAGATGTCGTCGTTCGCGTCGCGAGCCAGGGCGCCGGTTTCGCCGTGGCCGATGTGGTCAATGTGCGCGCCGATCACGATGTACTGATTCGCCAACGTCGGATCGTTACCCGGCAGGATGGCGATGACGTTTCGGCCTGTGAGGGTCTTCGGCTGCGTACCGGTCTTGAGTTCAACGGTTGCTTCTCGCGGAAAGCCCGGCATGACCCGTCCAACGAGGGCCTGCCTCCGCGCCTCTTCGAACTTCATGCCGCTGACCTTTTCGAAGAAGTCGCTCGAGATGGCTGCGGCGAAGAAGTTTTCTGACCGAAGAATCGCGTTCCGACCGCTTAGGTCGAGCAGTCCGGCTCCCTCCGGCGTCCCTGCGAAGAGAATGCCGACAGCGCCTTTCTCTTGTGCGGTCCGCGCCTTCGCCCGGTTACTCGCCGCTCGTCCTGAACTTGGAAACACGACGACGACCTTGCCCTGGACATCAATGCCCGAGTAGTCGTCGCGCTCCTCCGAGGAAATCCCTTCGCCGACGAAAACGAGCGAACCCGTCGTCGGGTTGGCGGCGTCCCCGTTGTAGACGGGGACGAAATCTTTTCCAAGCTCGGCTTCATGGACTTGGCTGCCGACGCGAATCCGGAGATAGCTGCCGGGCGCAGGCTCAATGCCGAAGCGGACCGGGAATTCCTGGAAGAAGGTTCCGTTCTCTCCACCCGGCTTGAGCCCGGCTTCCTCGAAGACCTTCTTGGCGTACTCGGTCGCTTTCCTCTCACCCTCAGAGCCTGTAAACCGGCCTTCCAAGGCGTCGGAAGAGAGGTATTCGACATGCGCCCGAAGCGCATCCGCCCGAATCGGGGGCGCGGGCATTTGGGGAGCGCCCATAAGGGGCGCCAACGCGAAAGCAATCACGTGAGTCAGCATCTCTTTCTTCTACTCCTTCCAGTCGGCGACGAAGATGTTCGTTTCGCCTTCTACTTTACCGTTTCGATTGCTCGCCCACACGAGCCGCTTGCCGTCGCGCGTGAACATGGGGAAGCCGTCGAATTCGGGCGTGTAGGTGATCCTGCGGAGGTTCTTCCCATCCACGCCGATCATCCATAGGTCAAACTCTCGTCCGCGCGGGTCTCCGTAGTTGCTCGAGAAAATGATGTCCTTTCCATTCGGATGCAGGAACGGAGCGAACGACGCCGCGCCGAGGTGGGTCACCTGACGTTTGTTCTTCCCGTCGGCGTCCATGATCCAGATCTCCAGCTTCGTCGGGCGGACGAGGAACTGTTTGAGCAAGCCAATGTAGTCGTCGCGCTCGGCTTGACTTGTGATGGCGGCCCTGCGGTAGACGATCTTCTTCCCATCCCAGCTTACGAAGGGTCCGCCGTCGTAGCCGAGTTCGTTCGTCAGCCGGGTTAGGCCGGTGCCATCAAGGTTCATTCGGTAAATCTCGAGATCTCCGTCCATCGTGCTCGTGAAGACCATGAACGAACCGTCGGGGGCGATGGTCGTCTCGGCTGCGTAGCCACGGCGTTCCAAGAGCATCCGCATGTTGGAGCCGTCGCTCTTCGCTCGAAAGATCCGAAACCATGGGTTCACCATCCAGACGTATCCCTTGGATCGGTCAACCGGCGGTTGCGGCCCTTTGTCCCACCAGCCGGTCCAGGAAAAAACCACCTCGTCCGTACCCGGAATGAAGTAGCCGCAGGTACAGCGGCCCGTCCCCGGCGAAACGAGGCGCTTGTCCGAGCCGTCGGCGTTCATGATGAGGATCTGCTCATCCGGCCACTCCGGCTGGGTGGACTGATAGATGATCTTCGTTCCGTCCACGTTCCAATAAGCCTCGGCGTTCTGGCCGCCGAAGGTGAGCTGTCGGATGTTTGCGAGATGGGTCTCTTGAGGGTGGCGAAGAAGAGCGTCGTTCGGTACTCCAACGGCCTGTTGGAGCATCAACAGATAGGTCACCATATCGTAAGAGGATACCCTTCTCTCGGAACCATAATGCCGAAGATGACGATTGAAGAGGCGATTGAGAGAGTCGTCGGGCGCAAGAGCCTCCGCGAGGCGGAAGCCCGGGCGGTCATGGAACAGATCATGTCTGGGGCCGCGACGCCTGCGCAGATCGCCGCGCTCTTGGTGGCGCTGCGGATGAAGGGCGAGACGGGGTCCGAGCTGACGGGCTTCGCGAAGGTCATGCGGAGTCGGGTCGTACCGGTCCCCACAAAGCGCACCGGCCTGATGGATACCTGCGGCACCGGCGGCGACACGTTCAAGACTTTCAACATCAGCACAGCGGCGGCGTTCGTGGCGGCCGGCGCTGGCGCGGTCGTGAGCAAACACGGGAACCGGGCGGTGACGAGTCGGTGCGGAAGCGCCGACGTGCTCGAGGCTCTCGGCGTGAACCTCAATCTAAGCCCGGAGGCATGCGGGCAGTTGCTCGACGAGGTCGGCATCGTCTTCCTTTTCGCTCCAGCCTTCCATCCAGCGATGAAGCACGCAGCTGGGCCGCGCAAAGAGATTCGACTGCGTACCGTTTTCAACCTTCTAGGCCCGATCACAAACCCAGCTGGGGCGAAGCGACAGCTTCTCGGAGTTTACGACCCGCGGCTCGCCGGAAAGATGGCGAAGGTGCTGAAGCGCTTGGGCGCGGAGCGCGCAGCGGTCGTGCACGGCTTGATTGGCATGGACGAGGTCTCTCCGCTCGGCCCGACGCTCGTCGCTACGGTGGATGGCCGCCAGATCGAGGAGCGCGTTTACAATCTGGAGGAGTTCGGACTGAAAGCGGTTTCTCCGAACGAGGTCGGCCCCGGCGAATCCGCGGAGGAGAATGCCGAGATTCTTCGCCGTGCGATCAGCGACCTCGCCTCGCCGTACGCGCAAGCGGTTCTACCGAGCGCCGCCGTTGCGCTGTGGGTCGCCGGTTTGGCTGAGACGTTCGCCGAGGGAGTGGAGCGAGCGAGGGACAGCATTCGAAGCGGCGCGGCAGCCCGCAAGCTCGACGAGCTGGTCAAGAGGAGTCAAGAACTATGAATCGGTTGCAAGAGATTCTCACGGCGCGCCGCGAGGATCTGGAGGAGATGAAGTCGTTGACGCCGCTGGCGGTGATGGAGCAGCGTGCGGCAAAGGCAGAGGCGCCTCGGGGGTTCCGGCGCGCGCTGGAGAAGGGTCCGATGCCGGCGTCGCTGGTTGCAGAGGTCAAGAGGGCGAGCCCTTCGAAGGGCGTGATTCGCGAGGAGTTTCAGCCCGTGGCCGTTGCGAAAGCGTACGAGCGAGGCGGCGCGACTTGCCTCAGCGTGTTGACGGAGGAACGGTTTTTCCACGGCGGGCACGACGATCTCATCGAGGTGAAGCGGTCGGTTTCGCTGCCGGTGCTGAGGAAGGATTTCATCCTGGACGTTTGGCAGGTCTTCGAAACGCGCGCAATCGGAGCAGACTGCATGTTGCTGATTGTCGCGGCCCTCGAGGACTCCGCGCTGCGCGAGTTTCACACCCTCGGCAAGAACCTCGGCTTGGATGTCCTGGTCGAGGTGCACAGCGAGCCGGAATTGGATCGTGCCTTGGCTGCTGACGCGGACCTGATCGGCATCAACAACCGGGATCTGACCACCTTCGAAACCGACCTTTCCGTGACCGAGCGACTGGCTCCAATGGTTCCTTCCGGCAAGGTGGTGGTCTCGGAATCGGCGATCTGGACGCGAGAGGACGTCTTACGTGTCGCGGCGGCCGGCGCGAGGGCGGTCTTGGTCGGCGAAGCGCTCATGCGCAGTGACGACATGGAGGCGGCGACCCGAGCGCTCTTGGGGCAATGACCTTCGTCAAGATCTGCGGACTGACCCGATGGGAGGACGTGGCGGCCGCTTTCGACGCCGGGGCGGACGCTCTCGGGTTCGTCTTTGAGCCCAGTAGCCCTCGTTATGTGGGCGACCGGCTGGCGGAGGTGCTCGAATGGCTCGGCAGGATCCCCGCCGACGTCTTCACCGTCGCCGTGGCTGGAAGAGCCGAATGCCTGCCTGAGGCGGCGCTGCCGCGGTTCTCCTACGCGCAGTGGGTGGAGGGGGGCGCGCCGCAAGGGGCGAGGGGCACGATCAGGACGGTACCTGCGAACAGCGACCCGAGCGCTCTACCCCCGTGTGACCTCCTACTCGTAGACAGCCTGGGCGCCGGCGAGTGGGGTGGGACGGGCAAGGTTGCCGACTGGGATGCGGCCCGCAGGCTCGTGGAAGCGGCGGAGAAACCCGTCCTGCTGGCTGGGGGGCTGACTCCGGATAACGTCGCAGATGCCGTACGAGCCGTACGCCCGTATGGCGTGGATGTGAGCAGCGGCGTGGAATCCGAACCGGGTCGGAAAGATCCGGCGAAGGTTGCGGCCTTCATTCGCGCCGCAAAGGGAGCGCTCTAAGAGAAAGGGCGGAGGTGCCGAAAGGAGAGCAAAGCACACCTCCGCCATGTTCGGGATTCGCCCACGAAGGTTGCTGGTTCTGGATTCTTCCTCGCAGCTTTCCGTCGTGGCGAAAGCGTTCCTACCTTTAATGACGTATTAAAGCGGTGTAGCGCTTCGAGGCGCCTGCCTTCCGGGGCGGATGGAAGTATACCCAGCTTAGGGCGGTATACTTCACCGGCCCGATCGGAGGCGCAGATTTTTTCGTACTTCTACTGGAGTCCTAAGAGTGGCATTTGCAATCGAGACGCATGATTTGACCAAGACCTACGCGGTTCGGGGCGGCAAGACGAACGTCGTAGACCACCTCAACCTCAAGGTCGAAGAGGGCGAGATCTTCGGGTTCCTGGGGCCGAACGGCGCCGGCAAGACCACGACGATCAAGATGCTCCTCAGCATCATCTACCCGACCTCGGGGACGGCGACGGTCCTCGGTCAGGAGATTGGCGACATCAACATACACCGCCAACTGAGCTACCTGCCGGAGAAGCCTTACTACTACGAGCACATGACCGGCATGGAGATTCTCGACTTCTACGCGCGGCTGTTCGGCATGGGCAAGGCGGAGCGGCGCGAGAAGGCGCAGCAGCTGCTGGAGCGAGTCGGTCTGGCGGACGCAGGATTCAAACAGATCTCGCAGTACTCGAAGGGTATGCAACAGAGAATCGGCCTCGCGCAGTGCCTGCTGAACGATCCCAAGCTGCTGTTCCTCGATGAGCCGACCGCCGGACTGGACCCGATCGCGCACATCGAGATCCGTGACCTGATTCTCCAGTTCCGTGAGGAAGGGAAAACAGTCTTCATTTCGAGCCATGAGCTTTCCGATGTGGAACGCATCTGTGATCGCGTAGCCATCCTGAACCGGGGCGTCATCAAGGCCGAAGGCAAGCTCGAGGACCTTCTCGCAGGCGGGCGCGTCGAGATCACGGCGGAGAAGGTGCCGGAGGACATCCGCGAAAAGGTGCAAGCCGACGGAGCCATCGTCTCCCTGCACGACGGGCGCTTGATCATTGACGCTCCCGACACGATCGCAACGGACGGATTCGTGGACGCGATTCGCTCGGCTGGAGGGCGGATCTTGAGCATCATTCCGAGAAGAAAACGGCTTGAGGATCTGTTCGTGGAGACGATTACTGAGGCGGAGGGCCGTAAGACAGGCATGAAGAAGGTTTCGGAGGCACAGGACTGATGAATCAGATCATTGCAATCGCGGCGACGACCGTTGGCGAGGCGATCCGCCGGCGCGTCCTCCTGATCATCCTGATGGTTGGGTTGGCGTTTCTCATCATCGCGCCGAGCTTGAACGAGCTCTCCCCGCGCGGCCAACAGCAGACGCTGATTGACATCTCGATCGGCATCCTGCGGATCACGGCGGCGATCCTTGCCGTTACGCTCACCGTCTATCTGCTGCCGAACGAGGTCGAGCGAAGGACGATTTACACGATTCTCTCGAAACCCGTGTACCGCTACCAGTTCCTGGTCGGGAAGTACCTGGGAAGCGTGATCGCGCTGGCGCTGATGATCGGCCTCATGACGTTGGTCGTGATCCTCGCGTTCGGGATCCAGCAGCAGACGTGGTCGCTCGACAAACTCGCTCCGCTGATCAAAGTGCCGTTCATGATGATCTTCCAGATGAGCCTCTTGGCGGCGGTTTCGATGACGTTTTCGACGTTCGTCACGCCGGTCATCAACTTCTTTCTCTCCGGCCTCGTCTGGATCTTCGGGACACTGATCAATCCGATCTTCGAGCGCTGGGGCGCGGAAGGACAAGCCTCGGATGCGATCTCCCTGATCGCCCGGGTCGCGCACTACGCAGTCCCGAACTTTAGCAACCTCGATATCGCTCAAGGGGCCGCGAGCGCCGCGACCACCCAAATCCGCGGCAGCGAAGCCGTGTATATGATGAACGGGATCATCTACGCTGTCGTCTATAGCGCGATCCTGATTGTAATCGCCGTGCTCGTGTTCGACCGGAAGGAGCTGTGATGAAGAAGCCTCCCGCCAAACTGCTGATCGCTCTGGCCGTCCTGTTCGTTGTGCAGGCGTTCGTCTCGCAGTCGTTACTGTTTCCAACCTGGAAGAAGAACTACTCGACGGGCGAACTGCGTATTGACCGAGGGCTGAACGCCGATCAGCTTCTTGCGTCGCTGGCCGGACTCCGCGAGATGGTGGCCGGAATCCTTTGGGTCCAGACGGATCAGTACTTTGACACGGGCCAGTTCGACGCGGTCTTACCGCTCATTCGTCTCGTCACCTGGCTGAACCCGCGCCAAGTCGAGGTCTACTCGACGGGCGCTTGGCACATTGCATACAACTTCACGGATGAGCAGAACCGCTCCGACCGCCGATACATCCCGATCGCATTGAGACTCTTAGAGGAGGGCGTCCAAAACAACCCGAACACGTACGAGATGTACTTCGAGGTAGGTTGGCTCTACTACCACAAGATTGACGACGACTATTGGCAGGCCGTGCACTGGTTCGAGCAGGCGGTCGAAAAGAAGGATATCCTCCCGGCCCGCAAAGGGATCCTCTTCAAGGCTTACGAGAAGAACGGGCAGCTGGATGATTCGGTGAACTGGCTATGGAAGCTTCAGCAGGAAGCGGAGGAGCAGTACGCGAGGGACGGAGACAACTTGAGCCGCGTTCGCCGCGATACAAACGAGCGGAACTTGAACAACCAGCTGATTCGCATGACCCAGCGCGGCGTCTTCGGTCGCCGGGCGGGCGTCTACGACCAGTGGCCCTACGATACACACAATCCCGTTGACCTGAACTTTACGTTCTCGATCCGGGTCATCGAGCCGAAGGTATTGCGTGTTACGGGCACTTGGGGTATTCCGACGACCGGTGCGCGCGTCCGCATGCAACTCTTCGATGAAGACTACGACTTGAAGTGGGAGCCTGCGCCGGATCTGAACTTCGATCGGGACAAGGACCGAACGTTCATGCAGGACGAACTCTACACGCAGAACGGCCGGTTCGACCGCAAGATCGACATGAGCCGGAACCCGAACATGTATCCCTTCCGCGCAGAGAAATATAAGGTAGTGTTCACCTATAATCCCCGCAGCGCGCCGGCCCACATTCAGGACAAGATCGGCTGGGATGGCGAGGGGATGACCGATCAGCGATACCTGAAAGTGTCAGAGCGCTACAAGAACACCGACGGCAAGCCGGGCGTGCGCATCCTGTATGCCGAAGTGGAACTGACGCGAGACCAGATCCTCATGCGCGGGGAGTACGCGAACGGATACGTGTACAACTCTCCGGGCTATGTGCCCGTCGAGGGCACCGCCGGACCGGAAGTCGTCATCCCGCGAAGCCTGCGAAAGTAAGGCCAAACCTGCTATCATGGGGACGCCGCCGGGAACTGCGCGGCGTGACGCCTCTTGAACCCCGCCAGGGCCGGAAGGCAGCAACGGTAGAGAGTCGGAGCGTGCGACGCATCCCTCCCGGCGGTCTTTGAGAGTCGTACCGATGGCCGAAACCGCGCTGTACCGACGCTATCGAAGTCAATCCTTCGACGAACTCGTCGGCCAGGATCATATCACCAAAACGCTCCAGTCAGCGATTCGGAGCGGTCGAATCGCGCACGCGTATCTGTTCGTCGGACCGAGGGGCACCGGCAAGACGAGCGCCGCGCGGATTCTCGCCAAGTGCCTCTGTTGCGAAAAGGGTCCGACGCCCGATCCCTGCCTCGAATGTAGTTTCTGCAAACGGATTGCGGACGGATCGCTGGGGGACGTCATGGAGATGGACGCCGCGAGCGAGGCGGGGGTCGAAGAGGTTCGGCAGAACATCGTCCAACGCGCGCAGTATGCGCCGATGGAGGCGCGATATCGCATTTTCATCATTGACGAGGTCCACGACCTCTCTCAGCGAGGCTTCGATGCGCTGCTGAAGACGATCGAAGAGCCTCCGGCGAACGTCGTGTTCATTCTGGCGACCACCGAGCAGCACAAGGTGCCCATCACGATTCGGAGCCGCTGCCAGCGGTACGAGTTTCGCCGCGGCTCACTCGAGGAGATCGAGAGTCGGCTGAAGTACGTCTGCGAGAAGGAGGGAATCGAGCACGAAGACGACGCACTCCGCACGATCGCGCGCCTTTCGGATGGGGGGTATCGGGACGCGCTCACGCTCTTGGAACAAGCTCACCTGGCAGTCGGCGGCAAGTTGACGCGAGACGAAGTGCTCACCCAACTCGGGCTGGTCGGAGAAAACTCGATGGACGACCTGCTCCGACGCATTGCAGAGGGGCAAGTCGGCCCCATCCTGGAAGCCGCCACCGCTCTGGTTCAACAAGGCAAAGAGCCGAAGGCGATTGTCGAGAGCCTCGCCTTGCGCCTCAACGAACTGACGCACGCGCTGTACCTGGGCAAGCAGGCGGGGGCAACGAAGGAGGAGGTTGCTCTCGCGAAGGAAATCGGGCCGCATCGGATCCTGGCATTCCAGGAGGCGCTTGCTCACTCCATGCGCGACATCCGCGACGTCACCCTCCCCAGAGTTTGGCTCGAGTTGACGCTGGTCAAGCTCTCCGCCGCGGGCGAGTCCACCGGTGAGGCTGCACCAAGGGTCGAGGAACCCTCGGCCGCGCAGTCGCCCGCGAAACGGGACGAACGCCCGGCAGCCCCTCGCAAGGAATCGGCGCCCGCCGAATCGCCGAAGGCGCCCCCAAGCGCAGAGGATGCAAATCCAAAGGAGCCTGGGCAGCTGTGGGAGCAAGTCAAGGAGCGACTCACGAACCGGTTCAGCGCTTCGAAGCAGTTGCTCGGCGCCTCGTTCGGCGTCGCGATCGAGGACAAGGCGCTCATCGTCGGATTCAAGAACCGGTTCCTTTTTGAGCGGTTACAAGGGAAGCTTCCGAAAGTGGAGGGGATCATTGCCGAGATGGTCAGCGAAGTCGTTGGCGAGCCAGGCTGGGCGGTTCGCTTTCAGTTGCAACAGGAGAATGGGGGAACGGCGGCGACCCAAGAGGTAGACTCAAGCGTAGTAGAAGGAGACGACCTCGTTCGCGAGGTCCAATCCGTTTTCCAAGTGGAGAAAGACGCATGAAGATACCGAAGGGTCTTGGCAATATGGGCGCGATTCTGAAGCAGGCGCAAGAAGCGATGAAGCGCGCAGAGAACATGGAGAAAGAGCTGCGCAACGAGGAGGTTGAGGTCGAGAAAGACGGCGTCCGCGTTCGGATGAACGGTGCCGGCGAACCCCTCTCGATCTCGATTGATCCCTCGCTCGTCAACCCGGACGAGCTGGAGAATCTCGAGGACTGCCTTCTGCTCGCGCTGCGGGAAGCGCACGCAAAGTCTGTGGAGCTACGGCAGGAGAAGCTGAAGGAGATTACGGGCGACGTTCCCCTGCCGCCTGGATTGGGCTTGTAGGTGATCTTCAGCAAGGCTCTTGCGGCGATCGTTGCCGAGTTCGAGAAACTTCCGGGCATCGGCCCGAAGTCGGCCCAGCGACTCGCTTTGCACTTCCTCAGGCGGCCCGAGGAGGAGGTTCGCCGGTTTGCGGAAACCCTCGTAGAGGCCCGGAGCAAGATCCGATTTTGCCGTCAATGCCAAGCGTTCTCCGAGAGCGATCTGTGTATGATTTGTGCAGATCCAAGCCGTAATCCGGCACAGATCTGCGTAGTGGCAGACGTCCGGGATGTTTCCGCTCTGGAGCGCCTGAACGAGTACAAAGGTCTCTACCACGTATTGCACGGACTCTTGTCCCCGATGGATGGCGTCGGGCCGGGCGATCTCAAGATTCGAGAACTGATGGCTCGGCTGGAGGGGGGCGCTGTCGAAGAAGTCATCCTCGCAACGAGCCCTACTGTGGAGGGGGATGCCACGGCGTTGTATCTTGCCCAGGTGTTGAAGCCTCTTGGAATCAGAACGACTCGCTTGGCTCAGGGGATCGCCGTCGGCGCGGAGCTCGATTACGCCGACCAGGCAACTCTGCTGAGCGCGTTTCAGTACCGTCGGGAGATGTAGCGTGTGAAGAGGGAAACACGGCGGGATCCATCCGCCTTGGAGGACAGCCGCCTTGTGGAACGGTGCCGCAAGGGGGATGCCCGCGCGTGGGAGAATCTGGTCGAAAAGTACCGCCACCTCGTCTACTCCATCCCACGAAGAATGGGGTTGGGCGAAGATGAGAGCGCAGACGTCTTTCAGCAGACGTTTTTGGCTCTGTACAGCAACCTCGACCGAATCGAAGACGGCGGCGCTGTGCCAAAGTGGCTTGGCGTTACGGCCGCCCGGGAGTCGCTTCGAACCTTGCGCTTTGTGCGTCGCAACGTGTCAGAGAATGAGGTTCCGTTGGAGGAGGTCATCGCTTCGGAAGACGCCACCGCGGAGAAGGAAGCGGTGCGCGCGGTGGAAGCCGAAGCGATCTGGCGAGCGGTGGACTCATTGGGTGGCCGCTGCGCCGCACTTCTTCGAATGTTGTTTACCGAAGAAAACCCGTCCTACGAAGAGATTAGTCGAGCGTTAGGCATGCCGGTCGGGGCGATCGGACCGACGCGCGCCCGCTGTCTCAAGAAGCTCAGGGAGAAACTGGAGAAGCTCGGATATGGGGATTGAAAGAGTATCAAACCACCAGGGAGGCGCCTCTTGAAGAGAGCAGGCAATCCTTGCAACGACTACGTCGAGCGGATCGTGCTGGTCGCTCTCGGCGAAGAGGATCATGAGGCGGAGCGGCATGCTGAGGAGTGTCAGGGATGTCGGGAGTGGCTCGAAGAGATGAAGAGAATCATGGAAGTAGCAAGACTCAAGAGGTTTGAACCGCCCCAGGAGCTTGTAGATCAAGTGAAGGGCTGGGCGGAGCGTCGGACGGTTCGTGCGGAGCCGGTACGATCGAGCTTAGGCTTGGCTGGCGCCCGGCGCGGAGAGGCGGATGCGTTCCAGGTCCTCTTGGATGCTGCCGGCGAAACGGTCCGCGTGGCTTACACTCGGGAGGACGGGAGCTGGAAAGTTCTGGTCGAAGCGCCAGCGATTTACGGGTCGCTACGAATAGGCGGCAAGACGGTCGCGGGCTCGGACGGACGATTCCGCTTCACCGTGCGCTCTCTCAAGCAGAGCGGGTTTGTCCTCAAGAGCCCGTTCCGCGAAATTGAGGTGCCGCCCGTCGAGGAATCGGAGTGAGGTGAAGCCGCTCACCGCTGTACGACGAGTGGCTCGCGCTACGAGCGCCGCAGAGGTGCGACAGACCCTCGCGCGAGCCTTGAGCAATACCGCGTCGTCGAAGGATCTCGTCGAAGCTTCCATCGCACTGTCCGCGAAAGATCCCGCCGCCGCTCTGGGCGTGGCACGCTGGTGGAGAACGTTTCTGAGCGCAACAGGCGACGCAGGACAGGCCTACCGGCTAAAGAGCCTCGGAGAGAGAATTCGCGGGCGTTGGAAGCAGGCAGCCGAAGCGAGCCTCCGAGCAGCGGAGGCCTCGAAGGATGCGCGGGAATCCGCTCATCTGGCAATCGGAGCGGTGGACGCTTACGCCCGCGCGGGAGAAGCAAAGCGCGCGATCAAACTGGGGCGCCGCCTTCTTGTCAGATTACAGAAGCTGGGCGAGACGGACGCGGCGGCGCGACTCCGACTCAACCTCGGGAACGCATTGCTCTGGCAGGACAGATACGAAGAAGCCAAGCGCGAGTACGAGTCGGCGATTCCGTCTCTCGAGAAACAATCGAATCTGCTTGCCGCGGCAGCTCGCTTAGGATTATCGGCCTGCGAGTTGTATGGCGGCGATCCTGGGAAAGTCCGTGAGCAAGCGACGCTCGCCGAGCGCGCCTTCCGAGATGCGGGGGCGAAGTACTACGCCCAACTCGCTGCGGTGAACCGGTGGCAGGCAGAGGCAAGAGCGGGACGGCCCGATCGGGCATGGATCCGTTTGCGCGAGCTGCTGGCAAGCTTGGAGTCCGCGTCGGACTCGGATGCCGCGCGCGTGGAAGAGTTTCTTGGAGACATGTTGCTACAATTGAACCTCGCGCGAGAGGCCACGGAGACCTACGAAAGCGCCCTGCGGAGAAAGGCCCTCCGGAATCTGCCTTTGAACAGGGCGAATTGCTACTACGGTTTGGGGCTTGCCAGCCTTGCGACTGGCGACGCGCGGGCTGCACGGCGGTGGCTCACGAAGGCGCGCGATTTGTATCGGAAAGTTGGTAATAAGCCGTGGGAGGCCGCTGCCACAGTCGCTCTGGCCGAGGCGACGCAGAAGAGTGGGAGCGCAGAGGAAGCGAAGCGGCTTGTACGGGCCGCGCTGAGACTGTTGAAGCGGTGCCCATCCTCCGCATTCGAGTTCCAGGCGAGCTTGCTTGCCGCGGAGTTGGGTTCGAAAGACGCGCTCGACAGAGCCAAGAAACTGGCGCCCCGGCGAGTCTTCGTGCACGACCGGTGGCGACTCGAATGGCTGTCCGCAAGATTCGCTAAACGGCCGCTCGCCTACTATCGCAGAATGTTCGACGCGATGCTGGAGAGCCGGGCGATGCTCTCGTCCACAGTAGCCAAGGCGGCGTTCCTTCGTGACAAAGAAGCGGCTCTGCGCGAGTACCTGGACCTTCTGCTCGAGCGGGGTCGCACACAAGATGTCCAAGAGGCCCTACGGGTTGTGCGGCGCTCTCGCAGCGTCGCGCTTCTGGACGAGATACTCGCCGGGCGCGCCAAGCTGAGCGCCTCCGCAGTCGCTCGATTGCGGGAGTTGCGGGCGCGGCTTCTTCGTCAGTCGGATTTCGGCCCCGGCGCTCGCGGTGTTGCCGTGGCGGTGGCTCCATCCGTCTCACGAGAGATTCTCGCGCTTCTTGCGGAGGTGGAGACCGGGTTGTCGGAAGCCGTGACGGACGGCGCCGACTGCTCGATCCTGGTATCCGGGCGCGAGCGCTGCTACTGGATTCGTGAAGGGCAGGCGTCCTCGTGTCCGATGGCAGAGCGGGAGCTCTTGGAGCTGCTGGATTGGTTGCTCTTCGACTTGGCGCAACCGGCCGTAGTCTCAGGCGCCGATCCGCGGCCGTGCCTCGCCCGCGCGGCCGATCTCGCTACGGCAATTGGCTGGCAGCGGGAGTGGACTTCGGTCGCGCCAACAGGCAAGTTTTGGAGCGTTCCTTGGACATTACTGTCTTCTGTGTGCGGTGGGGAAGAAGTCGTGGTTCTTCCGTCGCCTGCGTTCTCAGCTCTGTCCGTGCTGTCTCCGCTCCCGCGGAAGCCTCGCGTTTGCCTTTGGCTCGGACGCTCGGCGGACTTGCCGGGCGCGCGGGAGGAGGTGGAAGCGTTGCTCGGTGCGATTCCAGGCGCGGTCCTTTGTCGTAGCCGCGCCGAGGCGGAGCAGGTTCTCGAGAGCGGGGAGTTCGATCTCATCCACGTCGCCGGCCACGCCACCTCCAGTCGCGAGAATCCGATGTTCAGTTGGGTCGAGTTTGACGATGGCATCGTGCTGGCAGCCGAGATCGCGAATTCAGGCCTACAGGTCGGCGCAGCCATCCTCGCCACGTGCGACAGCGGGAGAGCGAGCTTGTGGGCGTCGGATGAGCCGGACGGACTGACACGGGCGTTCCTCGCACGGGGCGCGGCCTGGACGCTCTCGTCCCAGTGGCAGCTCGATGATGCCGCCGGCAGAGCCTTCGCGGACGCGCTCTACCCTCGGCTTTTGGCCGGTGAACCGGTCAGACAGGCGGTGTCGCGCGCTCGCGATGCGGTCCGAGAGAGGTTCGGCCACCCGTACTATTACGCGCCATTCTATTTGACGGGTGGGTATCAGAAGGAATTTTGCAGTACACTAAAGAAAGGAAATCAACGAAAATGAAACGACTCTTGCTCGTGTGGATCGGTCTGGCCCTGTCGTGGTCGGCCTTGGCGTATGGCGAACTGATCGTCCGGCTTCGGCCAGGCGTTGACCCGCAACAGATCGCCCAAGACTATGATGTGATCTATCGCGACGGCGCCCCGGGCGGATTGTTCTTCCTGTATGAGGTGCCGGGCAAGAGGGATCCCCACGTCACTCAGCAGCAGATGCAGCTCGATCAGCGCATCGTTTGGGCGGAGGACAACCTGACTGTGGAGATGCCCGAGCACTCCGGAGCGGGCAAGGCGAACGTCATCGGAGCCATTGGCAACGACAACGAGTTCTATGAAATGAATCGCAACCTCTTGAACCAGATCCGGTGGTTCCCTCCCCTCACGCCGTTCCCTACGCGCGAGATTCGGGTCGCCATCTTGGATACCGGCCTTTCGCCCCACCTGCCTCAACTCTGGGCGCGCGTCCGCGCCTCGTACAACGCGGTCGAGGGCGATGACCCGGGTTACGACCTTCCGCGAAATCAGGATACGAGCGGCAATGGCGATCCGGACGAAGGCGCAGGACACGGAACGATGGTGACGGGCGTCGTGGCCCAGTTGGCGCCGCACTCCAAGTTCATCGTCGCTCGCGTGGCTGACAGCGACGGCATCGGAACGGCGTGGACGCTGGTCAAGGGGCTCGCCTTTGCCGTACAGACGGGCGCGAACGTCATCAACATCAGCCTCGGCTCCCTGCAGCGGATCCCAGCGATGAGCGAAATGGTGGATTACGTTTCGTTCGAGCACTCGATCTCAATCGTCGCGGCGGCTGGGAACAACGGCTTAAGGGCGCGGTTCTTCCCGGCAGGTATCAGCGACTGCATCAGCGTGACGGGCGTGGACGAGAACGACATCAAGGCCCCGTTCGCAAACTGGGACTCTTCTGTGGATCACTGCGCGCCCGCAACGGGCATTCGGAGCTACTATTGGAACGGGAAATGGGCCGTTTGGTCCGGCACTTCGTTCGCGGCTCCCATGTGCACGGCGGCGGTGGCTGCGGCGTTCGAGGTGGGCGGAACGAGGTCCCCTGAGACGATCCGCGCTGCTTTCGACATCTACGGCGACAACGTAGACGGCCGGAACCCCGAGTATGACGGCGAGATCGGCTTGCGTCTCAACTTCACCCGGTTCGTGATCGGCGTGGCGTCCTCTTTAGGTTAGAACCGGGAAGCCGCTCGAATCCCTTCGTTTGGGTTGGGTGCGCGCGCGCCTACTATCTCACAACGAAAAATGAACAATAGAGCAGGGTCGTTGCCGTCGCACGTATTACGCGGCGCGCCCGTCGCCTCATGTGTGTAGAGACGGAGCCAAGGCTCCGACTCCACACACAAAGGAGGAACCTGATGAAACAGAACAAACTTCGTCTTGCGCTGTTCGCGGCCTATCTCTCGATACCGCTTGCCGCCTCCGCGCAATTCACCTTCTCCGGTCCCGCATCCTATGCGCCAGGGAACCGACCCGATGGAATCGCCTTCGCCGACTTCAATGGCGACGGCCTCGCCGACATGGCGGTGTCCAGCGACACCCCCGACAAGGTAGTCGTCTTTCTGAACACGGGCAGCGGCGCTTTCGGCGCGGGCGTCGCCTACCAGATGGGGAACGGCACGGGCCCCGATGACCTCGCCGCAGCCGACATTGATGGAGACGGCGATATGGACATCGCAGTGACCTTGCACAACGTCAACTCTGTCCGTTTTCTCATCAACAACGGCGCAGGGGCGTTCTCGCTTGGCGCGAACGTAGGGACGGGCGCCAACCCTATCGGCATTGATACGGGCGACCTCAACGGCGACGGCCGGCCCGACTTCGCGGTTGCGAATCGCGACGGAAACTCCGTGAGCGTGCTGCTGAACCAGGGAGGCACGTTCAGTTCCACAAGCTACGCCGTCAACCTCGACGTACGCGGTGTGGGAATCGGCGACCTGGACGGCGACGGCGACATGGACATCGCCGCGTCGAACCACGACAGCCGAAATGTCAGCACTCTCTTCAACAACGGCGCCGGTGTCTTCACGCGAGGCGCGGACCTCTCCGTCGGGGCATCCGTCCGTCCGGAGTCGCTTCGCGTCCAGGACCTGAATGCCGACGGTCGAGCCGACATCGCGGTTGCCGTCAACGGGAACGGACAGAACTTCCTGACGGTCTTCCTGAGCCAGGGCACCGGGTTCACGGGCCCGTTCAACTACAACACTGGCGGAGTGGATCCGGCGCATCTGGCCCTCGCCGATCTCGATTGTGACGGCGACGCGGACGCGGTCGTGGCGAACGAGACCTCCAATCAGCTGGCGGTGATGGCGAACAACGGCGCGGGCATCTTCGGCGCGCCGATGATGCTGTCCACCGGCTCTCAACCCGAGGATGTCGAAGCCGCCGATCTGGACGGCGACGGAGATCCCGAGATCGGAATCGCCAATCAAAGCTCGAACACGGTCTTCGTTTACAAGAACGAGACGTGTACCGACAACGTCATCCTACCGACGGCGTTCACGGTAACGAGAGGCGCGCTCCAGAGCGGCAATCTCTCTGACCTGTTCGACAGCGACGATGCATATGTCAACGTCGAAGCGCGGCGCCCGACCGAAATCGCGGCGGCATCCGTCGAGATCGTGGTCGAAGGCACCTCTCCCACGGAGACGCCCAGCAGTCTGACGTTGACGGTTGAGATGGCTACATCCGGCGCGCCGACGCTCATGAGAGTGGAAGCGTTCAACTTCCAGACCGGTACATGGGTCACCGTAGACGAACGAACCGGGCAAGGGACCGACACCTCGATTCAGGTGTCTCTGTCGAACCCGGCTCAATTCGTCGAGACGGGTACGGGCGCGGTGCGAGTCCGCATCGGAGTCCACGACCGCGGGGTCACGTACATCTCTTGGGGTGGACGGTTCGACCTCGTGCGTTGGACGATCGGCTAAGCCTTAGCTTGCCACCCTCCCGACCAAACGAAGAAGGGCGCGGTATCCGCGCCCTCTTCGGTTCTTGTACCGTCGCTGGACGAATCAGCTGACGCGCTTGAAGGCGCCGTCCATCATCGTCGTCCAGTCGCCGCCCGCGGCCTTCATCTCGAGCAAGAATCGAAGACGTCCGTCCGGGAGTCGCTCGAAGGTGGAACGGAAGGTTGCCTCGCCCATTCCCGGCATGGAGTAGGGCTTGCTAATGAAGACGAACTTTCCGTCAGAGTAGGTGCCTTCGCTCTCGACGGGTCGGGCGCCCAGTTGATCGTACCACCACGCCACATATTTGCCGGTTTCGGCATCATACGTGGTTAGCATCATGCCTTCGATTTCCATGCCTTCGAAAGACATCTTCTGCGTAATCTGAAGGAAACGTCCTCCCATCACCATCCGATTGTCTGCGGTCGCCTTCGACTCGGAGACGGCCCCGCTCGGATCAAACATCTTCAAAGTGGCCTCCCACTTCCCGACCATGAACTGAAGATTCGCGACTTCCTTCGGCGGGGTGGGGTCCATCATGCCCTCTTGAGCCACGGCGGATAACGCCGCGAATGCGGCGAGCAAAGTCAAAACTGTTTTCTTCATGTAATCCTCCTTTTCGGTGACCGTTTCAGCCTCCGAAGGCAAAGTGTACCTCTGGGGGTTATCGTGCCACAGCGTCCGCGGAGGGCTCCCGCTCTTCACGAAGGCGTCCCAGGATCTCGGCGACCTCCTCGTACGATTCTGCGCGGGAGAGAGCGAGTCTCGCCTTGGCTGAACCCGGGACGCCTTTGATGTAGAGGGGCAGCAAGCCTCGCATTTTACGCACGGCGACGATCTCCGGATCGAATCGGCCCCGCGGCGCTTGGCGCTGTTCCTCAATCATCGCTCGAAGATGCTCGAGAGCGATTTCGCAACGCTCGTCGAAACTCGGCTCGCCCGGATCCGGGTCTCCCTTGACGCCTGCAACGATGGATCGCAACCGCCAGGGGTTCGAAATAGCCGCGCGCCCGACCATGACGCCATCGCAGCCTGTTTCTCGGAACATGCGCAGCGCATCTTGAGCCGACTTCACATCGCCGTTCCCGACGAGGGGAATCTGAATCGCCTTTCGCATCGCCTCGATCAAGCGCCAGTTCGCCTGTCCCTCGAACCCTTGTTTCGCGAACCGGGCATGGAGAGTCACCATCGCCGCGCCCTCGTCCTGGAAGCGCCGCGCGAGATCGGGGGCGGCGAAGAGGTCCCATGTCCATCCGGCGCGCACCTTCACCGACACGGGAACGCCGACCGCGCGAACCACGCTTCGAACGATCCGGACCGCAAGGTCAGGGTCTTTCAGCAGCGCAGCGCCCGCGCCGGTTCGGCACACCTTGGGAACCCAACAACCCATGTTGATGTCCACCAAATCGGCGCCCATTTCTTCACAGGTGCGCGCAGCCTCGGCCATCACATCCGGGTCTCCGCCGAAGATCTGGATGCCGACGGGCCGCTCGTCATCGTACAGTTTCATCTTTTCGATCGCTCGGCGCGGGTTGTGGTGGTGCGCCATGGCGGATACGAACTCGGTGAAGACAAGCCCTGGGCCGGCGATTCGTTTGCAGATGCGGCGAAACGGCGCGCTTGTTACGTCCTCCATCGGCGCCAGCAAGACAGGCGGATCAACGCGAACGGGACCGACGGAGAAGGGCGTCGGGAAGGGGGAAGTTTGGGCGGTCCGCTCCGGTTGGTGCACCGTTTGTTAAGGATACCGGAAGCGGACCGCTGTTAGCCCCTCACTATCCGCCCTGTCGCGGCAAAAGCGTGTCGGCACAGGCGAGATTGTACGCCGTTACGGCAGCCGCGACGCTGGATTGAAAGAGGTAAGGATGAATCGCAGCCGAGATGTTGTCGTGCTGCGTATGGTGGACGTAGGTGTAGTTGGCGACGCCGGTCTCGACCCAGAAAAATCCCGGAACGCCTGCTTGGTTGAAGGGGACGTGGTCGCTTCCGCCTCCGCGCGGCATGGATTCGACGACGCGGAGCGTGACTGGCAACTCGGGGAACGCCTCGTTGAGCGGAGCGATCGCTTTTTCAAGCATCGGCCTCATGGACTCGATGCAGACCAAGCCCCCCGAGTAGTTCGTGCCTCCGTCATCCACCAAGACGGCGGAGATCTTGTCCAGCTCGTCTTTGTGCATCTCGACGTAAGCACGGGAACCGAGCAAGCCCTGCTCTTCGCCCGTCCAGAGGATGAATCGGATCGTGCGCTTGGGTTTGGCGCCTGCCGTCATGAGCAGGCGGGCCGCTTCGAGGGCGACCATCGTGCCGGTGCCGTTGTCGCAGGTGCCTTGCGATCCGGGACCGTCCCAGCTGTCAAGGTGGCCGCTCACGATTACCATTTCTTCGGGCTTTTCCGTACCCGGAATGTCGGCGATGACGTTGTACACTGGCACGGGTCCAGGCTCCCAGATGTTTTCGGCCCAGATCTCAAGGATCGGTTGCTGCCCCGCATCCAGGGCGCTCATCACGGCTTGATAATCGCTCAAACGGACGGTTACTTCCACGTCGGTGGGAAGGTTCTCCCACGTCAGTCCTCGCCAACTACCGCTGGTGATGACCAGTTCGTTGCGAGAAGGGAAGATCTTGCCGGCGATCCCCGCTTCGCGGAGCGCGTTCTCAAGCTCCTCGTTCGGCCGCTGCCCGCGCTGCTGGGGTGGCATGAGGACCCAAGCTCCCTTCAGCTGGTCTTTCATTGCCCGTGCAGCCTCTGCGTTCTCCGGCGCCTTTACGGCAGGCCCTCGCACCAACCCGTTCGTTCCCGCGGACCAGGCCCGCGTCGTGAATTGGAAGGTCCGCGGATACGGCGCAACCATTCGCGCGATCTGATTCGGGCCTCGCCGGAAACCGACCGGCACCTCGCCCCACTGTTCCAGATGAGCGTTCTGCAAGCCGAACGACTTGAACATGTCCCGCGTCCATTCGCAGGCCTTCTGCAGGTTCGACGACCCCGTCAGTCGAGGGCCGATCTGAAGACAGAGGTACTCGAGATGTCGAATGACCTGGTTGCGATTCTTCCCTTCGTCAATGATCCGTGAGATCACTTCCGGATCGCCCTGTGCGCCAACCTGGGCATAGGGGATGAGCAGTAACAAGAAACCGAGAATGCGCAGTCCTTTCATCGCCTTACTCGGGTCATACCCGATTCGGCGCACTCTTGGTTCCGCCCTCCGGGAAGAACCGGCCTCTACGGCATGACCGTCCACCGCACCTGGTCAATCCGTGCCGACCAGTTGGCCACGGTCACCCCTCGGTCGAAGAACTTGACGCGGCAACGTACTTCACCGCTTGATCCCACGAATCGGGACGCCGATGTCGAGACGGTAACCGTCGTCGCGTCGTCGTCCGACGGCGCATTGCCCCGATACATCTCGACCCACTGGTTCGCCACAAAGTCGAACATCTCGATGGATTGCTCCACATTTCCGCTGACTGTGACCATGGATTCTACGCGCAGGCGGACTGTGCCAACCGAGGGAACTTGCGTGAACGACCCGAGCTCCACGTCCACCGACGGCTCAGCAGCGGTCATGGGGCGTCGCGCCTCGACCGTAACATAGCCGTCGTCACTGCGCTCGAGGTCTTCGACCTGACCGCCTGTTTGGCTGCCTTGGTGAACTGTCAGCGAGCTGGGCCAGGTATCCGCGGTGACGCCACTGGCGACCAGCGCGAAGTCCGCATCCATCTCTTCGGTCTCGAGATGTTGGTCTTGATTGATCTCTCTCGCGTACACCTGGACGGTCCAGGTCCCCGGGGCCGGGTTTTGTACGAACACGTTCTCCACCGTGTCTACGCCGTTCGGCGATCCGCCCGGAGTGGACCAGTTGCCGACCAGAAGACCGTTGTTGCCCCAGTACACGGTTCCGTCGGGAGCAATCACCTTGAGGTCGAGGTCGTTGATTCGGTGGAGCGAGCTCGATGTGGTACCCGCCGGATCGGCATAAACCATCGTCACGCGGAGAGACGGTTGGCCGTTTGCGACGTAAAGGCGATACTCCGCCGTCTCGTCAACCGCGAGTGCGACATCCTCATTGACAACGAAGAGGTTGTTGCGCCAATTGTGCAAGTTGCGGAGTTCAGGCATGCCCCAACCCTGGTGGGTTCGCGTGAGGTCGTGGGTCAAACCGCTGAAAGGATAAGAATCAGCTGTGTTGATCAGCACAGCCTTGGCGGTGGTGAAGTGCGGACGGGAGTCGAACACCGTGTGTCCAGGCGCAAAGTTGCCGAGCACGCCCTTGTGCCACATCTGGAAGAAAAGCCCGAAGTGCCCCGCGACGATCGGAGTGGCGCCACTCGTCCCTCCGAAGCTTGCCGTGTACGAGGTATCGCTCGAAGAGGATGTGGTGAAGATCGAGTCATAGAAGTGCGTGAGGTCCGGTTTGATTCGGCCGTCCGCTGCCGGACCGATGCTGGCCCCGAAGTTCCACGCGTCGTCGCTCTTCGTGAGAGTGTTCCGGTGATACACTCCGCCGACCGAGACGACGTTCTTCGCCCAAGCTTGCGGCCTCGAATCCTGATTGCCGGCGTTCGATTGCGACTGACAAATCAGGATGTCGTTCTCGAAGATGATGTCATCCATTTCGAACGACTTGTTAGTATACTGTGTGGTTCGCGCGTCTCCCCAACTGTTCGTTTGGAATACGGCGAAGTAGGGCGCCTGGAGCAGTTCGCGCGTGTGCTGGTATCGGTTCGAAGCCGAATCAAGGTCCGCGAAGATGCCTTGCGCGTCGGGCAGCATGCCCCGGCCCTGGGAGTTGCCGACCCCGGAGCCGAACACGATCCCGGTCGTCGAAGTGCCATGGGAGCTGCTTCCGCTTCTCGGGCCGTGGAAGAGTAGGGGCGGGTCTTGGAAATCCACGTGCGTGCTTCGAACGTTCGTGTCCATGACTTCGCCGCGGACGCCGGCGCCTGTGAATCCTTCCACATTTTCAATGAAATTTGCGCCGCCGATCTCGCGGGCAATATCCATGTCCACTTCTGGGGCGGACCAGAGGTCGATCCAGAAGACTTCGTCCATCCTCGCTATGGCCAGCAACTGATCCGGGGAGAGGGTGGCTTCGAGCAGGTAACCGTCCGGAATGGCTCGATGAACCACTCCGCCCATTTGGCGGACGCGGGCGGCCACCACGGCCTTCATCTGCGGTCCTCGTTCCAGCACCTGGATGTTGTAGCGCTGCGTGCCGAGGATGCGCCGGTTCATCAGGTCAATCAGCGCCGGGTCAATCTTGTAAGCCGGTTCGTATGGGCCAACCCACCGCACGAAGGGAAGGCCGCTGACGCCCGCTGCCCCCTTGGGCAACGTTGCAACGTAGGCGTGCGTAGGCAAGTAGCGCCACAGCTGGACCCCTCGCCTCTGAAGCTCGCGCAGCTGTGCCTCTCGCGGCTTGTCCTTGAACTGGATGATTCCGAGCTGGCTCGTCGGTGTGGACGACATAGGCATGGGAATCAACGGTCGTTCTCGGACCGGGTCGAAAGTGGCATAGCGCAGAAGAAGCGGTTTAGTCGGTTCCTGCGCTGCGACGAGCGCGCCTTGACCGGCGATGCCAGACAGAAGAACGAGAAGGGTCAGAGCGCCCACCATAGCGTGGATTAGGACGGGTTTAGGATGCCGGAGAGTTCTCTTGAGGCATCAATCCTCGGGTTTGTGCGGGACCCGAAGTCCCAAGACTCCCTGCTGCTCGCGTCGCCGGCGGCGCAACAGGAGCGCTTCTCGAGCTTCTTCGAGGTGGTAGAGCGCCTTGGCGTTCTCCTCGCAGGCCATATCTCGGCCCTGGAAGTCCAGCAATCGCTGCACGAGCACCTCGATTACGTCTTCGATTCGACAGCCATTGATGCCGACCTCCCTCGGCGAACCGTGCTGGAAGATGATCTTGATGAACGGCTGATCCACGATTGCATCGCTGCCGTCCATGCTCCGAAACTTTTCCATATTTTCGCTCATGGCTGTCTCTCCATGGTTTGGGCGTCCTTGAGGACTTTATACCCATTGCGAGGTCCCCAGGGAACAAGCGGTGCGGCCCTCACGTCTAACGACCTGTCTGCCGGTCCACTTCTTCGCCCCTCACCAGGCGACGTGTCCGCAACGAGGCTGACATCCGCTCCTCCGTGGGCTGGCAGACACCGTGCCTTCAGTCCACTTCGACCGTGGTTTGCACGCGTCCGGCTCGTTCGTGACGGGCGGACAGCACGACCGTTCCTTTCCCCGACACCGTCCACTCGAACACATGGCGATGGCTCGTCTCTTGCATCATCCAGCCGAAGCCACCTGCGGCGATCCTGTCCCGCCCGGCGAGCTGCGGCCCTTGTTGCCTGATTTGTCCTGCGACGAGTCGAACTCCCTCGCCGACCTCAATCTCGGCCACGACACCGCGACAGAGCTTGGCTCGAACGGCATGCTCCGTGACGTTCGTCGGTAGGAACCCAACGTTGTCCACGGCAAAGCGGATGACGGTCCCCTCTCCGGCCTTGATCCGTTCGACCGCTCGGATCTCCAGGCGTGGAGAGGCAAGAGCTTGCCACACGGCCCAGTCCACGAACGTGCTCACTTCAGCCTCCAGGAAGTCGGGCGGTGGGTTTCGGAACGCGTACATGGAGTCCCAACCGCCCAACTCGACCTTGCCCAGCTGCGGATGTTCAAACTCGTACCAGTCCACATATCCCTTCCCGCCGAGCTTTTCATCACTCCATTTGAGCAGTAGACGGTCGTGCTCGAACGGGTGATCGCGGAACCAGTCTATGTACTTGTAGTCCGTGATGCCGGCTTGCCGTTGGGGGGACCAGATCTCGGTCGTCCAAGCATAGACGCCGCGGTGTTCGTACATCCAGTCGTCGAACACGCCAGTGATGACCTCTTGGGGATGGTATCGGAAGTCCTTGTGCACGCAGATGGCGGGGTATCCAGTCAACTCTGTGCCCTTCTCACCAATCCGCTCATAGTTCCAGCGATCTTCTGCTGGAATCTCGTCGTCCGATTTGGTGCTCGGCGGGCGAAGGTGGACGCCGCTGAAGGTATGGAAGGTGATCGCGCCGCAGATGTTCGGCCGCCGAACGATGGCATCCACGAGGGCGCGGACCTCTGGCTCGGAAGTCGGGTACGGTCCAGCGCCTCGCTGCTCGGATTCGAGCCGCCATGAGCTTGGGAAGTTCCGATTCAGATCCAGGCCCTCTTTGACGGTTCGTGCGCGAAGTGTCAACGGATCGAAGTTGTGGAAGATGCCTTCGGGCATGAGCCGATAGAATTCGCCCTCGAATTCATCCGGCTCTCTTCGAACGAGCAGTCGAGGCTCGTCGGGGCTGATCTTCCAGGCGCCGTTAGGATCTTTGATTCGCATCTGCAGGATTCGGCCGTCGCCGTCCACATCCTGCCGTTCGAGGCCGTAGGGGTCCTCTTCGTCGTAGGGATAGGGGCGCGTGCTGCTGCGAATGTGCTTCGGCTTGTCCGCGAGCGCCCACTCCGCCCCGTCCGGGTTCACGCGCGGCACGAGATAGAAGGCGCGTGTGTCGAGCGCGTGGGTGATTCTGGGGTCCTCGCCGTACTTTGTAGTCAATGTGGTCAGGATGTGCAAGACCGCGGTGGAGGCGCTGACCTCGGTCGCGTGGATGTTCCCGTCGCACCAAAACGCGGGCTTGTCAGCCGCATCCCCTGTCTTCCGATTCGTCACCGTGACGAGCCAGATCTCTCGCCCTTCGTAGCTCTTCCCGATGGCTTCGACCTGCACCAGGTCTGGGAATTCGGCTTCAAACGCCTCGAGGAGGCTCGTCAGTTCGTCATAACGATAGAACCTGTCAAATGCGATGTCCGGCACATCGGGTATTGTGGCACGCCTCGCCAGCCGCTCAGCGGCTGCCGACAATATGAGCGATGGGGAAGTTGGAATCCGAAATCAGTCGTAGAGAGAAGAGAGCGTTGGCGATGGAACTGCTGCACCGCTACGAAGGAAACCCGATCTTGACGGCGGATATGTGGCCGTATCCCGCCAATACCGTCTTCAACTGTGGAGCCACGCGCCTCGAAAACGGAGACACCCTACTCTTGGTGCGCGTGGAGGACCGAAGGGGCATTTCACACCTGACCGCGGCTCGAAGCCGGGACGGGCTCTCTGACTGGCAGATTGATCCGGAGCCGACCCTGCTCCCGGATGAGTCCCCAGGCTCGGACGAGATCTGGGGAATCGAAGACCCGCGGATCGTGTTCCTGGAGGAACTCGGCAAATACGCGATCTGCTACACCGGCTACTCGCATTCGGGGCCGCACGTGAAGTTGGCGCTTACGAAGGATTTCAAGACGTTCGAGCGTCTTGGAAGCGTGATGCCGCCGGAGGACAAGGATGCCACGCTTCTTCCTCGTCGTATCAACGGCCGTTGGGTCATGATCCACCGCCCGGTGAGCGCCTTCACAGGCAGTGCCGACATGTGGCTTTCCTACTCGCCCGACCTGATCCACTGGGGATGCCATGAGGTGATGTTGGAGGCGCGACGTGGCGCGTGGTGGGATGCGAACAAGATCGGTCTCTCGCCTCCAGCCGTCGAGACACCTGAAGGTTGGCTGGTCTTCTACCACGGCGTTCGGGTGACCCCGGCCGGCAGCCTGTACCGTCTCGGGGTCGCGCTCTTCGACCTCGAGGATCCTTCCAAGCTCATCCGCAGGGGAAATGAATGGATCTTCGGGCCGGAGAAGGAGTACGAGCGCGTGGGCGACGTCGGCTACGTCGTGTTCCCGTGCGGGTACACGATTGAAGACGACGGAGACACGATTCGCTTGTACTATGGCGGCGCGGACACCGCGGTCGCGATGGCGAGAGGCAGCATCCGCGAAATCCTCGACTGGCTTTCGACCCAGGTATAATTCAGCGGCAGCACTGCCGCAACTATGCCTGACTTGAAAAGCGCCACAGTAGGTCCCAGGCTCGGTCTGGTAAGTACCTACGTCCCGAGGCACTGCGGCTTGGCGACATTCTCCAAGGACGTAGTCGAGAACTACCGTCCCGAGCCGGGTCGAAGAAAGGGGAAGGCGGTCGTCGTCGCCATTTCGGACGAAGCTGGCGAGAGGGCGTATCCCCAAGAAGTCGGCTTCGAGATCCGGAAGCAGGTTCGAGAGGACTACTTGGTAGCTGCTGAGTATCTGAACCGCGCTCCGGTGGACGTGGTGAGCATTCAGCACGAGTACGGCATCTTTGGTGGCCCGGACGGCGAGTACGTCTTGGATTTGGCGAGCAACCTTCGGAAGCCGATTCTACTGACTCTCCACACAGTCCTGCGCGAGCCGAGCGAGAATCAGCGCCGTGTTCTGGCGTTGCTCTGCCGGGTGGCGACCGTCGTAATTGTCCTCGCGAAGTCGGCGATCCCCCTTGTCAAAGAGATTTATGGTTGCGATCCGGAACGGATCGTCCACGTCCCTCACGGCGCCCCCGACTTGCCGTTTTCCGATCCCGAGTTTTTCAAAGAGTCGCACGACCTGACGGGCAAGGACGTGATCATGACGTTTGGGTTGCTGGGCCCGGGCAAGGGGATCGAGATGGCGTTGGATGCCATCGCCTTGCTCGTGAAGGATCATCCGAACGTCGTCTACCTTGTCGTGGGAGCGACGCACCCCGAGCTTCTCAAACACGAAGGCGAAAAATACAGAGAGAGCCTTGAACGGAGGGTCCGGGAACTGGGCATCGAGGAACACGTCCAGTTCGTAAACAAGTACTTGACGCAGCAGGAGGTGGAGGAGTACCTCCAGATGGCGGACGTCTACCTGGCGCCGTACCCTGGCGCGCAGCAGATCGCTTCCGGCCCGCTCACCTTTAGCTTGGCGGCAGGGAAGGCGGTGGTCGCCACTCCCTTCGTAGCAGCGGAGGAATTGCTGGCTGACGGTCGGGGCGTCCTCACGCCGTTCAACGACCCGAAGACCCTCGCGGAGAATCTGAAGAAGATCCTGGATGATCCTGTCGAGCGCGTCGTCATGCGCAAGAAGGCGTATAAGTTCGGCCGATCGCTGACTTGGCCGAGTGTCGGCGCCCGCTACTATGCAATCGCGAACGAACTGTTGCTCGGTCTGCGCAAGCTGAACGTTCCGCCAAGGATCGCCCGCGAGCGAACGGTCGACTGGGGCTACTTTGAGGCGCTCTATGGAGATGCCGGCATTTTCCAACACGCCAAGTTCGGCGTGCCTGATCGAAACCATGGTTATTGTTCGGATGACAACGCCCGTGCAGTCGTGTTGCTTTGTAATGAATGGTGCATGAACGGCGATTCATTCGTCTTGCCGTACTTGCGGAAGTCCATCTCGTATCTGTACCACGCCTATAATCCGAAAAATGAACGGCTTCGGAACTTCATGAGCTTTGCGGGAGAGTGGCTGGACAAGGCCGGCTCCGAGGACTGCCACGGTCGCGGCGTTTGGGCGGCCGGTGTCGCGTCCGCCTTCGGTCCTGAAATCGTCGCTCGCGAGGTGGCGTTCGAACTGTTCCATTTATTATTGCCTCGATTGGATCGTTTCACCTCGCCCCGCGCTTGGGCGTTCGCCTTACTCGGCATTACGGCGTATCTGGAGAGATACAGCGGCGACCTCCACGTGCAAAAAACCGGCAAGAACCTGGCAATGCGGTTGGCGGAGCGCTATGAGAAGACCGCGGACGAGGATTGGCGGTGGTTCGAAACAGTCTTGTCCTACGATAACGCCCGTCTCAGCGAGGCGATGATCGCCGCTTCCACTTGGTGCGAGGATGAACGGATGCTGCGCTTCGGGCTCGAATCGCTGGAATGGCTCTTCGAGGTTTGCGAAGGTCCGGCGGGATGCCTCTCTCTGGTCGGCAGCAATGGTTGGTACAAGAAGGGCGGGATCAAGGCTCGGTTTGATCAGCAGCCGGTGGACGCCGCCGCAATGCTGGCGGCTGCGAAGCGCGCCTTCGAGCGGACCGACGACCCCAAGTGGCTCGCGCGAATGGAGATGGCTTACGAATGGTTCCTCGGGCGAAACGAATTGGGCCTGTGCTTGGTGGAACTCGGGAGTGGCGGTTGTCGCGACGGCCTGACCGCGGTCGGCGTCAACGAGAACATGGGAGCCGAATCTACGCTGTCCTGGCTCATGGCTCACGCGGATATGCAGGAGATTCGAACCTGTGTCACGAGGGACGAAAGCGCGGTGGTGGAACAGGGAGCGGCAAAAACGATAAACTAACGGCGTGTCCCAAGTTTCTATCGTACCATTAGGCGGCGCCGGCGAGATCGGCAAGAACATGACCGTCCTTCAAGAGGGCGGCGAAATGATCGTCGTAGACGCTGGTCTCTCCTTTCCCACGGAGGAGATGCACGGCGTGGATATCGTAATCCCTGATACTACATTCCTTCGCGAAAACAAAGAGAAGATCGCCGGCATCATCCTCACGCACGGGCATGAAGATCATATTGGCGCCTTGCCGTACATCCTGCCCGAGCTGGACGTTCCCGTTTATGGCACCGAGCTAACGCTGATGCTTCTCACGCGCAAGTTGGTGGACCGCGCAACCGGTTATTCGCCAAAGACGCACGTATTGGAACCGAAGAAAAAGGTTCGGGTGGGCCATTTCGAAATCGAGCCGATCCACGTAACCCACAGCTTGCCTCAGTCCTGCGCCATCGCCGTCTGGACGGGCCTCGGCATCGTGCTCTTCTCCGGCGACTTCAAGTTCGATTTCACGCCGATTGACGGCAGGCTTTCGGACATCGCCCGATTCGGCGAACTGGGAGATGAGGGCGTTGTAGCGCTGCTGACGGACTGTACGAACGTGGAGTTCCGCGGTTGGAGCCCCAGCGAGCGAACGGTCCGCGCGGGATTCGAGCGCGTCTTCCGGGAGGCGACCGGACGCATCTTGATCACGACCTTTGCTTCGAACCTGCACCGGATTCAGCAAGCGATGGACGTGTCTCGCGAGTTCAGGCGCAGAGTGGCCGTGGTGGGGCGGAGCATGGAACAGACGGTTCGCATCGGCCTGCACATGGGGATCCTGCATGACCCAGGCGAGGTCTTGATTTCCGCTGATGAAGTGGACGACTACAAGGACCGCGAGGTGACGCTACTGGTCACCGGTAGCCAAGGCGAGCCGATGGCCGCGCTTAGCCGGATCGCGATGGACAACCACCGACAGGTCACGCTCCACGAAGGGGACACGGTGGTCTACTCAGCCCGACCGATTCCCGGTAACGAATCGGCGATCTATCAGACGATCAACCGGCTCTACCGCGGCGGCGCGAAGGTCGTGTTTGGACAGGAAGAGGGCGTCCACGTCAGTGGACACGGCTACGCAGAGGAGCTCCGGCTGCTCGTCAATCTGACCCGTCCCGACTACATCATTCCCGTGCACGGCGAGCCGCGCCATGTATATCACTACTTTGATATCGTTGCGCCGATGGGCTACGGGGAGGAAAACATCGTGGTCATGGAGAACGGGATGGAGCTTCTCATCGAGAAGGGAGGAGCGAAGTTCGCGGGACGCGTGCCTTGCGGAAGGGTTCTCGTGGACACGGCGGCGGTTGCCGATGTGCCCGAGGAGACGATCCGCGACCGGAGCGCCTTGGCGCGAGAGGGTGTCGTGGTGATTACCGTCGCCATTGATTCCGATGCGGGACAGGTGATCGGCGAACCCGAGATCAGCGCGCGCGGCCTGCTGACCAACGACGGCGAGCTGAACGAACTCAAAGATGTCTTGAAGATGAGGTTGTCGAACGCCTCGCTGGCGGACCTCAAGGATCCGAAGGGCGTAGAGCTGGTTCTCGACGATTCGGCGCGCCACTACCTCCGGAAGCGTTTGCGGAAATTCCCGCTGGTGCTGACGTCCGTCGTTGACGTTTAGGAATCTGCGCTGGCTTCCGCGCTTCCTCCAGCAGCGTCTCCGTGCGCCTCGGCCGCCTGTCGCGCCATCTCACGAAGGATCTGGGCGGCGCCGATCGCGACGATGAGGACGACAGGCCCCACGATGACACCCACTGGCCCGAGCGTGACGATCCCACCCAGAAAGGCGAAGAACACGGGGGCCGGGTGTAGCTTGATGCGCGAGCTGATAATGAGCGGTTTCAGCACGGTGTCGATCTGTCCGACGATAAGCACGCCTACGGCAACGAGGATCAGCGCTTTCGTGTACTGTCCCTGGGATGCAAGAAGGATTGCGATCGGAACCCAGAGAACCGGCGCGCCCGCCATCGGCACCATGGCCAGCAGGATCGAGAGCAAGGTCAGCAGGAACGGAAACGGCACGCCGAGAAGCCAATAGGCGATGCCGATGACCGAGCCCTGCAAGATGGCGACGAGGACCACGCCCAAGAACGTGGCGTGAACCATATCATACACCGAATCCAAAACGCGCTGCGCCTGATCGCGCTCGAGAGGGATCAGTTCGAGTGCGGGAATCTGAAGTTTTCGCCCGTCTCGCAGCAAGAAAAAGAAGAGAATGGTGCCGAACACGAAGTTCAGGACGACGCGAACACCCGTTGCGAGGAATTGCCCAGTTTGTTGCTGCAGCGACTCGGCCCAGCGGTCAGCCATCGTCTTCAGGCTGAGGTCGGTAAAGCCGATCTGTTGAGCGTACGGGCGAAGGATCCTGTCCGCCTCCGCAATCAGCTCCGGGACGCTCATCGGTTTGTTGCTTCCGTCGCCTTGGACGACGAGAGAGGCGACCGATCTCAGCTCGCCGTAAAAGAGCAGCCCCGTTAGCACCAACGGCCCGATGACGAAGAGAATCGCGCCCAGCGTGGAGACGATTGCGCCGATGGTGTCACCGTATCGGGCGGCGATTCGGCAATGAAGAGGATACACGATAATCGCCAAGGTAATCGCCCAAACTGCTGCCTGCCAGAACGGCCGCATCAAGTAGAGAACGAGTACCAGAATAATCAGGCAAATCAGACCGAACGCAAAGTTGCGGTACCGTTCGATCATCGCGGTCTCCTCACCAGCGGATGAGGTTCGCCCCCCAGACCAGCCCGGCGCCGAATCCAACGGTCATCACCAGATCGCCCTTTTTGAGCGCACCCTCTGCCTCCGCTTCGTAGAGTGCGACCGGAATGCTGCCGGCGCCCATGTTCCCATACTTCTGAACGTTGACAAAAACGCGCTCCATCGGCAGACCGAGGTGTTCTGCGGCGGCCGTGATGATTCGGAGATTCGCTTGGTGCGGACAAAAGAGGGTCACGTCATCCGCCGTCAGCCCGGCCTTTTCCAAGGCCTTGTGGCAACTGTCTGCCATGGCGCGGACCGCAAAGCGAAAGACCTCCTTGCCCGCCATGTACAACGCGGAACACTTGCCTTCGGACTGCGGACGGTTCGGTGGATAGAGAGAGCCACCCTTTTCGATCTTGATGTGTTTCGCTCCCGAACCATCGGAGAGCATCACCGTCGCGACGATCCCTCGGTCTTCCTCCGTTGCCTCCATGTACGCTGCACCGCCGCCGTCGCCAAAGAGGACGCAAGTGGAGCGGTCCGACCAATCGACGAAATGTGTGAGGGTATCCACTCCGACCACGACGGCATTCCGGATCGTTCCGTTTCGAATCATGGAGGAAGCGACTTCAGCCGCGTAGATGAAACCCGCGCAGGCTGCGCCCACGTCGAAGGCGCCCGCGTTCTTCGCCCCGATCCGTTCCTGAATCAAGCACGCCGTTCCGGGGAAAAGATGGTCGCCCGTAACGGTGGCGCAGATAACCATATCAACGTCTTCAGGGTTGACGCCGGCTCTCTTCAGCGCTTCCGCCGCCGCGATCGCGCCGAAGTAGGACGAACTCTGCCCTGGCTCCGCCACGCGCCGCTCTTTGATGCCCGTACGCGTCTGGATCCACTCGTCCGAGGTTTCAACAATCTTCTCGAACTCCTCATTTGTCATTACACGCTCGGCGACGGACATGGCGATGCTTTGGATGGCAGCGTTAGGCATTGACGGCTCCTTTCAATGTACAGGCTTTCTGTTCTATTAGGTCCGTGAGGTGACGGACGTATCCTCGATGGGCGTTGAGAAGCGCGTTCCGAATCGCTTTCTCGTCGCTGTGGCCGTGACAGATGAAGCAGATCCCGTTCACGCCAAGCAGCGGAGCGCCCCCGATCTCGGCGTAGTCCATCTTGCGCTTCATGTCTTCCAGACCCTTCCGAAGCAACAAGAGAGGAAGGCGAAGGATCGGGTTCTTCGGAACGGATTCCTTGAACATCTCCATCACGAAACTGCCGAGGCCTTCCGCGGTCTTCAAGAGGACGTTCCCAACGAACGCGTCGCAGACAACCACATCCGCGCCTCCATGGAAAAGTGCCTTGCCTTCGATGTTTCCGGCAAAGTTCGGCAGATAAGCGGAGAACGCTTTGTACGCTTCCTTGGTAAGGGCGTTCCCCTTGCTCGGCTCTTCGCCGATGTTCAGCAAGGCGACTTTGGGGTGTTCGATCCCGAGAACAGCCTCGGCATACGCGGTACCCATGACGGCAAACTCGAGCAGGTTCCGAACGCTCGCATCCGGCGTTGCGCCACTATCGATGAGAACGAACCGCTCTCTCCGGCTCGGCAGAATCGTGGCGATGGCGGGGCGAGAGATGCTCGGGGCGCACTTCCAGAACAAGTGGGCCGCTGCCGTGACTGCGCCGGTGTTCCCTGCGGAGACGAAGGCGTCTGCTTCGCCCGTCTTCACCATCTTGGCGGCGACGACGAGGCTGGAGTCTTTCTTCCGTCGGACCGCGTTGGCCGGTTCCTCGCCCATTTCGATTTCGTCGGGCGCGTGAACGATTCGCACGTTGGCAGGCGGGTTCGACGGCAGGTGACTCTGGATCGCGTCCTCTTTGCCCACGAGCAGTATCTCGCCTTGGATGTGCGGCGCAGCTTCGATGGCCCCGCGAACCGTCACGGAAGGCCCGAAGTCCCCGCCCATTGCGTCGAGGGCGATCTTCATTCGGGCCTGTCGTCCTCCGCGTCGTCGAGTAGTTGCGAAAGCACCTGGAATTCCGGTCGGCCTACAGGGATGCCATGATCCCACTCCACGCCGGGGCAGTCCTCACGACAAAGAACGGAGTAGGGGATCTGCCCCCACAGGTCCTGTCGAATCAGCTCCTCCCAGATGAGGCTGTTTCCTCGAAACATGACGGCATCCTCTCCCGGAACGACGTGCGCCATGCCTCCCGATCCGTAACCCGCAGCCACGCCCTCGACCGGGAACTCCTCGCGAATCTCGAAGTCGAACTCCACCTCGACGGGGTCGTTACACCGCGCGCATTCGAGCACCATGCTGACGTGGCAAAGCCCTTCCACCAACAGCATGCTGCCGGTCGAAACCGCCGAGAGCTCCCCAACGATCGGCCGGACGAGGTCCAGGTCGTCTTCTTCCTCCAGGCTGGTCGAGACCTCGAGGTAGACCTTTCGACCGGGGTGTTGGAGGGCGTCGTTGAGGTCGAACAACTTGGGTCTGCGCATGGCGAGGCTCACCCCGCGCGAGTCTACCTGCTTTCGGGACCGTCTTCTTCGGGGAGCGATTTCGTTTCCGGGGCGGAAAGGGATCGTTCCAGCTCTAACCGGCCCTTCTCGACGTTACCAAGGACCCGAGTGACTACCGATTCCAGTTTCGCCAGGACGTCGTGGGCGTACTGGTCGGCGTCCCGTCGCAGCCGGTCCGCCTCGACGTTGGCCTCGTTGACGATTCTCGTCGCCGTCTGTTTCGCCTGCCGGACGACTTCGGTCTCCGCCACGAGACGCTCCTGCTCGGATCTGGCGTGATCGAGGATCTCTTCCGCTTCCTTCCTGGCCTCTTCAACGACAGAAGTAGCCTCCGCCTTGGCGCGCCGGATGATGGTCTCCGCCTCTTGTTTCGCGGCGTTCAGCTCGCGCTCGGCCTTTTCGTGCAAGTGCGCCGCTTGGCGGATCTCATCCGGCAGCAGCGCGTGGATCTTGCGCAGGATGACCGCGCACTCTTCCTTGTTGAAACCCAGCGTAATGCCGAGGAACTGGCGTGTGTTCTCCAGATGAGCGCGAAGCTCCTCAAGCGCTTTGACGACTTCCATCGGTTTACGATCCCTCCCGCATTCGCATCAGCCGAGCGGCGACGTTCTTCGGCACCAGGCCGGATACATCGCCGCCCAACGAGGCGATTTCCTTCACTATACTGGACGAGACAAACATCACTTCCGCGCTGGTCATGAGAAACACCGTTTCGAGATTCGGCGCGAGTGTTCGGTTGGTCAGCGCCATCTGGAACTCGTTCTCGAAATCGGAAACGGCGCGAAGTCCCCGAATGACGGCGCTCGCGTCGTGCTGGGTGGCGAAGTTGACGAGCAGCCCGTCAAACGGCAGCACCTGAACGTTCGGCAACTCGGCGACGATCTCTTTCAGCATGGCGACTCGCTCTTCCAGCGAGAACATGGGCTTCTTGGCTGTGTTTGCGCCGACCGCCACAATCACTTCGTCGAACAGACCCGCCGCGCGTCGCAGGATGTCCACATGCCCGAGGGTGGGCGGGTCGAAAGAGCCGGGATACACAGCCTTCTTCAAGCTAAGCCTCCAGGTGCTCGTATTGCTTGCGCAGTCCTTCAACGACCGCGGCATCCGCAAGCGTCGTAGTGTCGCCGAGCGCGCGACCCTCCGCGATATCGCGCAACAGACGCCGCATGATCTTGCCGCTCCGAGTCTTCGGAAGATCCGCGCAGAGGAAGATCTCCTCGGGGCGCGCGATCGGGCCGATGACCTTCGATACGTGGTTGCGGATCTCCTCCTTCAGAGATTCCCCTTCCCACCCCGCGCGAAGAACGACGAAGGCACTGATGGCTTGTCCCTTGAGGTCGTCGTGACGGCCGATCACAGCGGCTTCGGCGACCGCCGGGTGATCCACCAATGCGCTTTCGACCTCCATCGTGCTGATCCGGTGCCCGGAAACGTTCATCACGTCGTCCACCCGGCCCAAGAGCCACAGATCCCCCTCTTCGTCCCTCTTCACGCCGTCGGCAGGGAAGTAGACCCCGTGGAAGCGGGACCAGTAGGTCTCGACGTACCGTTCGGGGTCGTTGAACAGGCCTCGGAGCATTCCCGGCCAGGGATGCGTGATCACCAGATAGCCTCCTCCCGGCCCTTCGATCGGGTTGCCCGATTCATCGTACACCTCCGCCCGAATGCCCGGGAAAGGACGGGACGCCGACCCCGGTTTACACGTCGTGATGCCAGGCAGCGGGGAGATGAGGATATGGCCCGTCTCCGTTTGCCACCAAGTGTCCACGACCGGGCACCGTCCTCCGCCGATTACCTTCCAGTACCAGACCCATGCTTCCGGGTTGATCGGCTCGCCCACGCTCCCAAGCAACCGCAGCGAGGACAGGTCGCATCGCTCGGGATACTCGTCTCCCCACTTCATGAACGCTCGAATCGCAGTCGGAGCGGTGTAGAGAACCGTGACCCTGTGCCGCTCGACGATCCTCCAGAAGCGGTCCTTGTCGGGAGTGTCCGGCGCCCCCTCGTACAGCAAAATGCTCGCTCCGTTGGCGAGAGGGCCGTAGACGATGTAGCTGTGGCCGGTGACCCAGCCGCAATCCGCGGTGCACCAAAAGAGGTCGCTCTCTTTGTGATCGAAAATCCAGTTGTAGGTGGCCATGACTCCGGTGAGATAGCCAGCGGTCGTGTGGACGATGCCTTTGGGTTTGCCCGTCGAGCCACTCGTGTACAACGTGAACAGCAGATCCTCCGAGTCCATGGGCTCGCAAGGACACTCGGTCGGCTGCCGATCCACGATTTCGCTCCACCATAGATCCCTGCCCGTTTTGTACTCAACGGTCAGGTGTTCCTCTCCAAGCCGCTCGAGAACGATGACGTTGCGAACGGACGGCGTCTCGGCAAGCGCCTCGTCCACGACCTGCTTGAGGGGAAGAACCTTGCCCCTGCGCCATCCGCCGTCGGCTGTCAGGACGGCGACCGCCTTGGCATCGTTGATTCGATCTCGCAGCGAGTCCGCGCTGAAGCCGGCGAAGACGACGCTGTGGGGAGCGCCGATTCGGGCGCAGGCCAGCATGGCCGCTACGATCTCGGGCACCATCGGCATGTAGAGGCAGACGATCTCTCCCTTCTTCACGCCGATCTGTTTCAGCGCGTTCGCAATCTGGCACACCTTCGCTTGGAGTTCGGCGTACGTCCAGGAAACGACCTCGCCGGGCTCCCCCTCCCAGATGAGAGCGACGCGATCGCCCTTCCCGTTCTGCACGTGGCGGTCCACACAGTTGTAGCAGGCATTCAGTTTGCCGCCCGTGAACCACCTCGCGTACGGCGGCTCCCATTCCAGCGCGTTCTGCCACGGCTCGAACCAATCGAGGCGGTTCGCCCATTCAGACCAGAATCCGACGGGGTCTCTGTTCGCGCGATCGTAGACCGACGGGTCGCTCACATTCGCCTGAGCGACGAACTCTTCCGGCGGAGGGAAGTGGCGCCCCTCCTTGAGCAAAGCAGCAATGGTTTCCGACATCGTTCCGTCCTCCCCTGCGCAGTTTGGCACACGCGGCAGGGGAGGATGCGGACTACGGAAGCCTGGGCGTGTGCGGGTCTGTGTCCTCCGACGAGTGTGTCGTCAGATTGGTCGCCGCTGTGCCGTTGGCGTTCATGATGAAGACCTCGCGGTTCCCGGTGCGATCCGAGACGAACAGGATCCGCTGCATGTCGTGCGTATAGACCGGCTTCTCGTCGACAGCCGGATTGAAGGTCAGACGAGCGGTCGTCATCGTGTTGATGTCGTAGACATAGATCTCGGCATTTCCGTCTCGAGTCGAAGTGAAGAGGATCTTCGTGCCGTCGGGGCTGTAGCGCCCGTCTCGGTCGTCGAACGGCCCGGTGATCAGCGGGGTGATGGTTTGTGCGTTCACGTCATAGACGAAGAGGTCGTCGTTCCCATTCACGTCCGAGGTGAACACGATGAAGTTGCCGTTCGGGCTCCAGTTCGGGTTTTTCTCCACGGCAGGATCGCTCGTGATCTGGATGATGTTCTGTTCGAGTCCCGCGGTGTCCCCGATATACAGGTCCCAGTTGGCGCCCCGCCGCGAGGCGAATACGTACTTGCTGCCATCCGGGCTGAGCGAAGGGTCGGTGTCGTCATCCGGAGAGTCGGTGAGCCGGCGACGATTCGTTCCATCGGCATTCATGATATAGATCTCCGTGCCGGTGCCCTCGTCTCGATCGGACGCATAGATGATCTTCGCGCCGGTCGCGTCGAACTCGGCCGTGCGGTCGATTCCCGGCGAGTTCGAGACGTTGGTACGGTTGTCGCCGTCCGAAGTCATCGTGTAGATCTCCGGGTTTTCGAGCTCCACGCGAGTAAACAGGATCTTATAGATCGGCGGGGGCGGCGGTGGATTCACGATGTTGATGTCCGCTTCCGCGAACACTCCCGCACCCGGCTCCTCCAAGCGCACTCGGGCTACACCCGGCGCCAAGCCTTGCAACTGGCCGTCTGACGTGATCGAGGCGAACTGGCCGCCGGAAACCAGGCTCCAGGTCATTGCGCCGGCCGGCAGCAGGATGATGGTATTGCTCGAATCCTCCGCATGGCCGATCATCTGCACGCTCTCGTTGACCTGGACGTTGAGCGGTCCCTCAATCACAATGTGGTCAATCACGCTCTCCAGATCGCCGGTAACGTTCAGACTCAGCGTCTCACCATCCACGACGTTGATCTGCATCGAGGCGGTCGCGACCTTCGTCCCGCCTCCGTCGGTTTGCGTGTAGGCTTCCAAAACGAGCGTGTACGGATTCCCGCTGACAGGGAACGGGTTCGGGAAGATCGCATTGCCTTGCGATGGCGCGTCTCCGGAGCGATTGATGGTCACCGTCTCCGTGCCGATGGTTGCGACCACCGAGTTTGCATACGGTGGCACGTAGCGCGAGCGGCCCGGCCAATCCACCGTAACAGCCACGTTGCCGAAGCCCGGCGGCGGCGGAGCGACGATGGTGATGTCCGCTGTATCCGACTTGCCGGCGTCCGGCTCAGCAAGCTGGACGGTAACCTGTCCTGCGGCATGAGCGGTGAAAAGCCCCGTAACCGCGTTGATCGAAGCAAACGCGCCGCCGGACAAGATACTCCACTGAAGCGCGCCGGGGGGCAGCATGAGCGTTTGCCCATTGGCGTCCTCGGCGTGCCCGACGAGGGTGATCTGATTGCCCGCTTGAAACGTCGCCGGAGCGTTGTCAATGAAAACGGCATCAATGACGGAGTTGAGGTCGGCTGAGACGTTGACGGTCGTCGTTTTCTTCGCCGAGATGTTGACAACCCTCGTTCCTGTAGCGACCAACTCGCCCGTCCCGTCCGATCCCGTGTAAGCCTTGATCGCGAGAAGATGGGAACCCGCAGGCACGGGATCCGGGAACGTCACTTGCCCCGTGTGGCTATCATCGCTCGGACCACGGTTCACGGTGAGCGCCCGAACTTCGTTGGTCTGCGTGATCGTCAGCTCCAGCACCACGCTGTTGGCGTAAGGGGGCACGTAGCGGCTTCGGCTCGGCCAGTTGATCTGCACCGAGAGCGTGCCGGTGAGCGAAGGCGGACCGCTCTTATTGTCGCTGGAGCAGCCACCCAGCAGCGCAAACACAGAAAGCCCAACCAGGGCGAGGACCGTCGCAAATCTCCTCATCGTCTCGGCTATTGTATCCGTTCTTTGGTTCCGCGCATCACGGACCTACTCAGCCTGGTTCTAACCGGGTGGCGGCGGTGGCAGACTAAGGATCTCCACGTCTGCTTCACCCGAGACGCCTGCGCCCGGTTCTTCGAGCCGCACCCGCACGCGTCCGGGGGCGATTCCACGCAGCTGTCCGTCCGGCGTGATCGCGGCGTACTCACTTCCTGACACCAATGACCACCTGAGAGCGCCCGCTGGAAGAGGTATGACCGCGTTTTCACCGTCTTCTGCATGTCCGGTCATCTGGATGGTGTAGCCAACATGCACTGCGAACGGCCCGTCGATCACTATGTGGTCAATCACGCTCTCCAGATCGCCGGTAACGTTTAGGCTTAGCGTTTCGCCATCCACGACGTTGATCTGCATCGAGGCGGTCGCGACCTTCGTCCCGCCTCCGTCGGTCTGCGTGTAGGCTTCCAATACGAGCGTGTACGGATTCCCGCTAACAGGGAACGGGTTCGGGAAGATGGCGTTGCCTTGCGATGGCGCGTCTCCGGAGCGATTGATGGTCACCGTCTCCGTGCCGATGGTTGCGACCACCGAGTTTGCATATGGCGGCACGTAGCGTGAGCGCCCCGGCCAATCAACAGTAATCCTAACGTATCCGAAACGAGCAGGTGGTTCAACGATTACAATGTCCACCGCATCCGCAATGCCCACGCCAGGTTCTGCTAACTCAACCGTTATCTCCCCGGGCTCGTTTGCGGTAAGCAGGCCCGTCTCTGCGTCTATGGATGCATGCTCTGTTCCTAACGATAGGCTCCATCGAAGCGCGCCTTGTGGGAGTACGAGGAGGCGGCCGCTCGCGTCTTCTGCGTGTCCCGTCAAAATGACCTGTGTCCCAGCTGGTATCTGCTCTGGCGCATTGTCGATGAATACGGCGTCAATGGTCGATTCCAGGTCGGTGGAGACATTTACGGAGGTCTCGCCGCGTGCAGCAATGTTCACGATCATCCTGGCCGATGCGACGAGCTCCCCGGCGCCGTCCTGGTCCGCGTGAGCCATCACTTCGAGCAGGTGAGGCCCAGCCGGAATCGGATCGGGGAACGCCGCGACGCCGGTGTGGGCGCCATCGTTTGGACCCCGGTTGACACTTAGTAGCAGCTCTTGACCTGTTTGCGTGACTGTGAGCTTGAGCGCAACACTATTCGCGTATGGCGGCACATAGCGGCTACGAGATGGCCAATCAATTTGGACCTTCAGTCTGCCGAACACTGCCTGCCCTCCCTCGCCTCCTGAACAGCCGACCAAGGCGGCTTGCATCAAGGCCATGATAAGGGCGCCAACTGGAAATCTCAACTGTTGCATGGTAACTTTATTCTAACCCAAGTTAGTGGCCAGCTGTGCGAGAACGTGAATCCGGTCGCTTTCCCGTTTCGGGGGGTTGAGCGTGTACGCGTCGAAGAAGCGAACGTCGCGAAATCCTGCTGCCAGCAAGAAAGCGTGCACTTCTTCCTCGCTGTGCGCGCGCTGCACATGCACCTCCCGGAAGCGCTCGCCGTCGACTTCGAATTCCATGCGCACGGTGCAGAGTCGGCTCCGAGGGTTCCATTCGCTCTTCCAGACGTAGCGGACCGGCGCAGACCTCCGTTGCTCGCGCTGATCGAACATGGACATTTCGAAGGCGTAGGCCGTATTCAGGTCGAAGAGAAACACTCCGCCCGGATGAAGATGCCACGCCACTCGCTCGAAGGCTTTCGCGAGGCGATTGGGGTCCGTAATGTAATTGAGGGAATCGAAGAAGCTGTAGGCGGCGTCGTACTTCTCCGGCAACTCCATCTCGGACGCGTCGGCTACGAAGTAATCCACCATCACTTGTTCCTCGTCCGCCTTCCGCCGAGCTTCTCGGATCATCGGCGCGCTGAGATCCACACCGCCAACCCGGTAACCCTCCCGGGACAGCATACGACACATCGTTCCCGTCCCACAACAGACGTCCAGCACGCGCTTCGGCGACACGCCGGCGTAGCTCCACACAAGTTTCAGGTACGAGACCCACATCTCGTACGGCACAGACGACATGAGGGTCTCATACCACGGGGCGATGCGTGTGAAGGCCGGATCGTCAGACACGGCACTAAGTATGCCACTTCACCCAATGCTGGGTGCGCAAGTCGGTCAAATCAAGGTCAGCATCCGATCCAGCGCCATCTTGGCAAAGTGCTTCACCTTGGGAGGCACTTCGATGACGTTGACCGGCGTGCCGGCGACCAGGTTCTCCAGCGCCCAGCAGAGGAACGACGGATGGATCCGGTACATCGTTGAGCAAGGGCAGATCATCGGATCCAGGCAGAACACCGTCTTGTCCGGGTTCTCTTTCGCGAGGCGCTGGACGAGGTTGATCTCTGTGCCAACGGCCCAGGTTGTCCCCGGTTCCGCCTCGGTCACCGTGCGGATAATCACCTCCGTGCTCCCATCGAAATCTGCCGCTTGGACGACCTCGTAGGTGCACTCCGGATGTACGATCACCTTCACGCCCGGATGCTCTTTCCGCGCCTTTTCGATCTGTTCGACCGTAAATCGCTGATGAACGGAGCAGTGGCCCTTCCAAAGGATGAACTTCGCCTTCTTGAGATCTTCCTCCGTGTTGCCGCCAAGCGGTCGGTGCGGATCCCATACCACCATATCTTCATACGGATCGAAGCCAAGCTTGACGCCGGTGTTCCGCCCCAAGTGCTGGTCGGGGAAGAAGAGCACTCGCTCGCCCTGACCCAGCGCCCACTCGACGGCAACAGGCGCGTTGGTGCTCGTGCAAACGGTGCCGCCGCGCTCTCCGACGAATGCCTTGAGGTTCGCCGCGCTATTGATATAAGTTACTGGTACGATGCTCTCGGGAGGGAAGAGCTCGGAAAGTTGCTTCCAGCAGTTGCGGACCTGGAAGAGGTTTGCCATGTCCGCCATGCTGCAACCGGCGGCGAGGTTGGGAAGAATGACCTTCTGGTGATCGGGCGTCAGGATGTCCGCGCTTTCCGCCATGAAATGGACGCCGCAGAAGACGATGTAGTCTGCCTCGGGGTGGCGGTTGGCGTCTTTGGCGAGTTTGAAACTGTCGCCGCGGTAGTCCGCGTGTTCGATGATCTCGTCCCGCTGGTAATGGTGCCCCAGAATGACGACGCGGCTGCCCAGGGTCTCTTTGGCCTTTCGAATCCGTTCCCTTGCTTCTTCCTTCGTTAGCGTTGCATATTCCTCAGGGAGAGGAGCCTGATACATTCCTTTCTCCTTTGCTCCAGCGCCACCTTGCCGGCTGGCCCCGAACGGAACAGTCCACCTTTCGGAGGACGGGGATGTTGTCCCGCCCGGGTTGGAGCGTTGCGATTCTACCGCTTTTTTCTACGCGCCGCCGCGGACAGTCGTTTCGGAGTAGAATACAAACATGAAGGTCCTTTTGGCTGGCATTCTTCCGGTTCTTGCAATCGTGTTTCTCGCCTTCCGCACCCAGCAAGGGGGGCAGAAGGCCGGCGACCAGGCGCCGGGCGAAATCCTCGGTTGGCGCGTCGAGAACGGCCGCTTTGCTGAAGGCCCGTTCAAGGGCTACCTCTGCCAAAGCCCCGAACGGCCCGACAAGATCGTGCGGTCGGAAGAGGAATGGCAAAAGACTCTCACTCCCGAACAGTATCGCATCCTTCGAAAGCAGGGTACCGAGCCCGCTTTCTGCGGGCGCTTCTACGATAACCACCAGGAGGGTTACTACACCGTCGTCGGTTGCGGGCAACCCGTTTTCAAGTCCGACCACAAGTTCGATTCCGGCACCGGTTGGCCTTCCTTCTTCCAGCCGTACGATCAGGATGCGATTTGGCTCCGCCCCGACTATAGCCACGGCATGGTGCGTCTCGAGGTCCTTTGCTCGAAGTGCGATGGACATTTGGGGCACGTCTTCACGGACGGCCCGAAAGACAAAGGCGGCCTTCGGTTCTGCATCAACAGCGAAGTGCTCGAATTCCACCCGAAGAAGGCCGATTCCGAGGACTAATCGGCTGGCTCGAGGCGGACGATGACGTGTCCGAGGTCCACTAAGTCGCCCTCCTTCGCGCCGATCTCCTGAACGCGACCATCCATCTCGGCCTCGAGCCGGTACTCCATCTTCATCGCCTCCAGGACCGCGAGCAGGTCTCCTTCGCTGACCTCCTGTCCCGGTTTGACGGCGATCTTGACGACCTTGCCAGTCATCGGCGCCCTCGCTTCCTGTGCGCCTTCGTCGCCTACGCCCTCCGGAACTGCAAAGAACGCAACGCGACCCCGATCTGCCACCCACACTCGCTCTCGTTCGCGGGCGAAAGACACCTCGTTGAGACTGGAGCAGATCTCGCTTGTGGGTGCGGTCACCCACAACGGTCCGTCCGGGCCGCGCAGCCGCACCCTCGCCTCACCCAGAGCCGTTCTGCCGTCTCTCGCCCAGGGCATCGGCGGCGAGGGAGCGCATCCCCTCAAGGCGCAGGCCGCGCGCATTTTCATCGCTTCGGTGATCGGCCGTTCGGGGGGGTGAAATTCGTCAATCGTGTTCGTGTAAGTCTCCCCTTGAATAAAGAAATCGGATCGGAGCACCTCGAGAAGATAGGGGCCGTTCGTCAGAATCCCGAGTACGACAGTCCTCTCCAGCATTTCGATCAACCGCGTTCTCGCCTGCTCTCGGTTCTCGCCGTGTGCGATCAGCTTTGCGATCAAAGAGTCGTATTGCGTCGAGACGCTGGGGCCGATACCGGAATCCACCCTCATACCATCGCCTTCTGGAAACTCCGCAACCAGAATCCTGCCGGCGCTGGGGAGGAAGTTGCGCCACGGGTCTTCGGCGTTGAGGCGCGCTTCGATCGCATGGCCGCGCCGTTGGATCGTCTCCTGCGGAGGCACTTCCGCGCCCATCGCAACCTCCAGCTGCATGCGCACGATGTCGAGGCCGGTGCACATCTCCGTAACCGGGTGCTCGACTTGCAACCGGGCGTTTACCTCGAGAAAGTAGAACGATCCGTCGGGTCCGACTAAGAACTCGACGGTGCCTGCATTCCGATAACCGACCGCTTCACACAGGCGCCTCGCCGAATCGAAGAGTCGTTCGCGGAGCTCTGCGTCTACGGCGACGCTTGGCGACTCTTCCAGGATTTTCTGATGCCGTCGCTGGAGACTGCACTCGCGCTCGCCGAGCGCGATGCATCGCTTTCCGTCTCCAAGAACCTGAACCTCCACATGCCGAGCGGGGAAGATGTAGCGCTCCACGATCAACGCATCGTCGCCAAATGCCGCCTTCGTCTCGCGCTGCGACGTCTCGATGATCTCTTCAAGGTTATCCAGCGTCAATAAGCGCTTCATGCCTTTGCCGCCGCCGCCGGCGACCGCCTTGAGCATGACGGGCGCTCCGAGGTCTCTGGCCGCCTTCGCAATCTCCTTCGGGTTCGAAAACGGCCCCAGCCCCTCCGCCACGGGTATGCCCAGCGACTGAGCGGTAGCCCGCGCCTTGGCCTTGTCTCCGACCTTCCTCATGGATGTCGCGGACGGCCCGACGAAGGCGATCCCCGCACGCTCGACGGCGGACGCAAAGCGAGGGTTCTCCGAGAGGAAGCCATAGCCGGGATGGATGGCATCAGCCTTTGCCTTCTGCGCCGCTTCGAGGATCTCCTTGATGTTCAGGTAGTTCGAGATCGGGGTCGCGTCGTGAGAATCGTCCGGCTGGGCGTGGGGCATTTCAGCGTCCACAGGCGTGTACACGCCGATCGTGCGGATGCCCATCTCGCGCGCGGTTCTGCGGACGCGCTGGGCGATCTCGCCTCGGTTCGCAATGAGTAGCCGGCGGATGCGTCGCTTTGGCATGCGCGCCGATTATGGCGAGAACGGCGGGCCGACTGCTACTCCGGGTTCGGGACGAATGCTCCGCCCCGGCATTCCTTCAGGTAGTTCAACGCCCGAACCTGCCCGGTCATCTCGAGGTCGTCCCGATACACGGGATCGTGCCAACCTTCGATATCAATAGCGCCTCGCCACCCTTTGCTGCGTAGGATGCTGAGGATGTCGGTCCAGTTCGAGTCCCCAAAGCCCGGGTGACGGTGCCAAACGACGTTGAGCCCGGCGCGAATACCGAATCTGCGGATCAGGTCGTGCCGCACGGTTGCATCTTTCCCATGAATATGATAGATGCGATCGGCCCACTCTTCGAGTTGTGGGATCGGATCGGCAAAAGAAACGATTTGGTGGCATGGTTCCCACTCCAATCCGAGCGCTTCGGATGGCACCGCGTTGAACATCATCTCCCAAGCGCGCGGTGAGTGGGCGATATTCCACCTCGGGCTTTGCCACGTTCCACCCATATCACAGTTTTCAAACGCAATTCGAATGCCCTCGCCCTCCGCGATGCGAGCGAGCTCTCCAAAAACCTCTCGGAATTTGGGGATGGACTCGTCCACCGGTCGGTCTTCGAGCGCCCCGGCGAACCCAGAGACGACATCGCAGCCGAACGACCGCGCGCTTCGTATCAACGTTTCCCACTCTTTTGCGGTCTTCTCGTTTTGGAGTGGGTTGCCGTACAGCCCGACGCAGGAAACAGGGAGACCCTCACATCGCTTGGCAAGATCCGGCAAGTCGAATCCGTCCAGCCCTCCGCCGAACGTGATCTGGAAACATTCAAATCCGTGAGGCAGCAACTGCTCCATCCAAGAAGGGCAGTTGCCCGCGTAGAGGATCGTGCCGATGCGAATGTCTTGGTGGTTTTCGCGGCTCATCGGGCGCATCTTACCGATCCAGAGGCTCGCAGAGAAGCGCCCGCACGGCCGCACCCTCCGGATAGAGCAAGGCCGTGACAGCGCGGTCCCCTGCGCCCAACGTGCGCAACCAGCCGAATCGCTCCGTGCGCGAGACGCGTGACTTCACCTCGCCGATTCGAGCGACGAGCGAGCGAAGGCTCCGTCGAACCTCTTTCTCACGAGGCGCGACCTCCGCCAGAACGCGATAGCCGCGCAGCCACTCCGACGACACGAGGTTGCCCGTGAGGTAACCGAGACTGTCCGCGAGCGGCGCCAGGCCGAGGTTCCGGCAAAGCGTGCTTAAGCAATGGGCGCGGACCGCCGCCGGATCGGCATCATAGACGCACTCGCGAGGCCGTGAAGGGGAGGGAAGCGTTCCGCCCGACTCGAGGCGCAAGGGGGGACCGCTTTCGCGGACAAGGACCGCGAAACGTCCAGGTTTCGATTCTTTCCCTATCCATAATGTAGCTGCTACGCACTCCCGGCGATACGAGAGGAACTCAACGGAATGTCCAAGTTCTTCGAGAATTCTATCATCCATCATGGGTGAGAGCTTCATGCCGCCCAAACGGAGGGTCCCAAATCGTCGGGCCAGCTCTCTTGGGTCGGGCGACATTTCGCTGACGGAGACCGTCTTCCGTCCCCCGCTTCTTCTCGATGGGTCCGCGAAGGCGTACTCCCACGTCCACGGGACGGACAAGCAGTCCTCCGTCCGCACCTCGGCGCCGGTGTTCCATCGGGCGTAGGCTGCTCGCTCGGGGTCCTTTTCGAACGCGACGACGGGGCCGCGCTCGGCGAGCGCCAACAGGTCGCCTCCAATTCCGGCCGTCAAATCGGCAACCAGGGCGTCTTGCGGAAACTGGGACGCGTGATACTTCGCTACCGGCCACGGCGTCGCCTGCTCCAGAGCCTCTCTCGTGAACAACATCCGCTCGGCGTCCGGAAACTTTCCTTTCGCGCGGCGCCGCAGCTCCCATTGCGTGAACGCCCATGCAGCGGCCTCCGCGCTGGTCTGGGCGGCGACGGCTTCAATCTGACCGGGTTTCGGCTCGCGTCCGCGCGCCAACTCCAGGGCTCTTTCGAACAGCTCGTTTACTGTTGCCAGCTTGGCTTCCTCTTCTCCAAGAACGCGCTTACCCCCTCTTGTCCCTCTTCACTTGCCCGCGCAGAGGCGATCGTGCGTGTGGAGAGTGCAACGGCTTCCGAGACCGATTTGCATCGCAACTCGCGGATCAGGCGCTTGGCTGTCTTGACGGCATTGGGACCGTTCGCGAGGATCGCGTTCACCACATCCTGTCCTGCCGTTTCGAGTTGGTCCGCAGGGACAACTCGGTGCACCAAGCCAATGCGGTGTGCTTCGATTGCGTCGAACACCTCCGCCGTCACAAAGTAGCGCCGCGCCGCACTCTCTCCGATCTTCCGTAGCGCGAATTGCGAGATGACCGATGGAACAAGCCCAAGTTTCACTTCGCTGAAACAAAATTTGGCTCCCTCCTCAGCGATGACCACATCCGAGACGCTCACGAGCCCGAGGCCGCCGCCAAATGCCGCGCCTTGCACGACGGCGACGACGGGCGCAGGACACTCGTCTACGGCCAGGAACAGCCCCGCCAGCGCCTCCGCATCGCGGAGGTTCTCCTCCTCCGTATAGGTCGCCGTTCGGCGCATCCAGTTGAGGTCTCCGCCTGCACAGAAAACCTTTCCCTCGCCCGAAAGGACGACGACGCGCGCTGTGTCGGGCACGTTTCGGACGGTCGTCGTCAGCTCCTCGATCGTCGCGTCGTCGAACGCATTGCGCACATCGGGGCGATTGAGCCGCACAGAGTAGATGGGTCCATTCTGTTTCACGAGAAGATTCATGCCCGCGGTTGTACCTTACGGGTAAAACGCAGTCATGGACCAAACCTTGAATCACGCCCTCGAAGCCACGTCGAAGCAGGTAACTGCCTGCCTGGCTGGCCTCGCCCCCGATCATTGGGATGCCAAGCCGCTCCCCCCAATCGGATCCCCCCGCGAGATCGTCCATCACCTTTGCGACGCCTACTGCGCGGTCGTGGCCCAGGCCGAGGGCAAGGAGTACGAATGGGGTTCCTTCGCTCTCCCCGCCGGCGCCGATCCTTGTGCCGTCTGGCGCGAGGAGCGGAACAAGGCGGTCAAAGCGCTGGCTGGCGCCGACGCTGCGACGAGCCTCGGCTTGGATTACATCGCCCTGCACGACGCCTACCACGTCGGTCAGCTCTGCGCCGTCCGGCTTGCGCTGGACCCGGAGTGGGATTCGTACTCGATTTATCGGTAACTCCCACGATAAGCCAATTTCGAATACAATGAGAGCATGTCTGCGAGGACACTGCTCTGCGTGGCTGCAACGCTGGGCGCCGTATCGGTAGCTGCCCAGTCGTCCCTTCCGATGGAGGACGGTCGGCTCGCCCAACGGGTGAGCGTATCCCATCCGGTTGTTCGCGTCGAGGACTTTCTCAAAGAGCTGTCTCAACGCCTGGGCGTTCCGTTGAAGGTGGAAGACGGGTTGAAAGAGGACCTCGTCGTTGTTCACGTACGAGACATTCCTGCTCGAGATTTGCTGGAGCGCTTCGCGAGTCACTTCGACTGGTCGTGGCGGCAGGAGCGGGACGGATATCTTTTGTATCAGTCAAAAGAGCAAAAGGAGCGGGAGGACGAGGCGTACAGGGAGCAGTTCATGGCCCCTCTCCGAGAGAGGCAGAAGGAGCTGAAGCGTATTCTCGCTGAAGACGCCTCTCGCTTGGACGCGCTCCGCCGCGAACTCGAGGAGCTAAAGCGCCGTCTGGAGTCTCCGGCTACGCCCGACGAAGAAAAGAACTCCCTCTGGTGGCAGATTGAAGCGACAAATACGCGAGTCGAGCCGGGTGGGCGCCTCGCTTTGAGTCTACTGGCAAACATGAGTTTTGAAGATTTCCAGCGCCTCTTCGAGCTCGGGACTCTTGTCTACGCCATGACTCCCACTCCAGCCCAGCGTCCCATGGGCCCTTCCCAGCGTTTAGCCGAGGAAGCGCTGAACGCGATCCAGCAAACACGTGAACTCGCTCGCCGACCGGTAGATGTTCTGGTTACCTTCCACGCAGGCTGGGATTGGCCCGAGATGGATGGCGCGGTCCACGTAGTGTACGTGGATGAAGCAGGCCTATCCGTTACTTCGGATACGTACACCCATAGCCCGATCCGACCGCCTCGTACGCTGCCGCAGCCGACCACCTGGCTGAGCGGTCGCACCCTGCAGTCCGAGGCTGTCGAGGAGCTGCTTCGGCCACGCGACGGCTCGCCGTATCGAGACTTGTCCCGCATGCGCTCGATCTCATACCTACTACCGAAGAGCACAATGATGCCACGGCAGGGCTTTGCGGAACTCGCGATCGCCATCGCGGAGGCTCTGGGGTTGAACCTGCTGAGCGACTCTGCAGTTGTTCCGGGGACCTCGGACTACGCACGCTCTCGCGATGCCGGATTCTTGCTCGATGCGCTGTACAACGGCACCTGGAAACTCGACGGCACATGGATCCTCTCCCGGAGCGCGACTTGGGCGATGATGCGACGGAACACAGTGCCCATCGGTCGCGGTCGCGCCATCCGAGACCGCTTTTATGAGCAAGGCGGATTCTCGCTCGAGGTGTCGGGGTCGTTAGTGGATGAGTTGGGCGTACGGAAGTACCGAGACCTGCCCTTGCCGTTTTTCGGCATACCCTCCTCGATACCTCAACTCCGCGCGGCGCATCTCTGGTATTCGATGAACAACCAACAACGGGATGCGCTTCTCGCCGGCGAGGCGCTATCCGTTGGGCGCCTGTCTGCTCGCCAGAGGCAGTTAATCTGGCAACTGGCGATGGCGCCATTCTCTTATAGCGAATTTGGTATCCCCTATGAGGACTACGAGGTTCATGCCTCTCCAACCAACTGTTCGGAGTGGTGGCCGGTTGGGCTTCCCCCCGACGCCGAGTTGCTACTGATGCGTCGTCAGAATCCCGCTCTTCTCCGAGCTCGGTTGCGACCGAACGGCGAGCTCAGCAGTTTGCCCTATTCCGTCTCGATGGCCATGATCCGACGCGGCCTAACGTTCAGGAATCCCGCGGAGGATTCAGAGCGGTACCGACCGGCGATCGAGGAAGAGTATCTGTTCGTCGTACGGCGAGGGAATGTTCTGATCGTTGAAACAAACGTCGCAATCATCCGTTGGAATCCGAGTGCGCCTTGGGTGCGGTTCGACGAGTTGCCGAAGGACCTGCTGGATGCGATCGAACGCGCCCGGCGGGAATTCGGAGGCGGAGGGTAGCGCCAGGGGCGGAACTACATCCGGAACACGGGGAATCGAGTTTCGGGAATCGGCGCGTGAAGAGCCGCCGAAAGGCAAAGCCCGACGGTCTCGCGCGTCTCGGTCGGCAAAATGATCCCATCGTCCCACATGCGCGCGGTGGCATAGTAAGGCGATCCCTCCTTCTCGTACTGCTCCCGAACGGGGTCTCCGATCGCCCTCTTCTCCTTCTCGCTCAGTTTCTTCTTCATCTCCTGGATCGTGATGAGCACCTGAGCCGCCTGCTCGGCTCCCATGACCGAAATCCGCGAGTTTGGCCAGGTGAACAAGAAGCGGGGACCATAGGCTCTTCCGCACATCGCGTAGTTGCCGGCGCCGTGAGAGGCTCCGATGATGACCGTGATCTTCGGCACGTTGGCGCAGGACACGGCTTGCACCATCTTCGCTCCATCGCGGGTGATGCCGCCCTGCTCGTACCTCTTTCCAACCATAAATCCTGTGATGTTTTGGAGAAAGATCAACGGAATCCGGCGCTGGCAGCACAGTTCGATGAAGTGGGCGCCTTTCAGCGCGCTTTCGCTGAATAGTACGCCGTTGTTCGCCAGAATCCCGACCGGATACCCCATCCATCGCGCAAAGCCGGTAACAAGGGTCGTCCCGTACTCTTTCTTGAATTCATGGAAACGGCTTCCGTCTACGAGCCTCGCGATCACTTCGCGGACTTCATACGGTTGGCGCGTGTCTTTCGGAAGAATCCCATGAATCTCTTCGGCAGGATAGAGCGGGTCTTCGATCGGATAGGGAGGATTGACCTGCTCGGCGCGTGGAAGCGGGAGGTTCTCGATGACGGAGCGACAGATCTCGAGCGCGTGCTCGTCGTTCTCGGCGAGGTGGTCGGTAACGCCGCTGATTCTCGAGTGCATCGCTCCACCGCCGAGCTCTTCGGGGCTGACTTCCTCACCGGTTGCCGCCTTGACGAGCGGCGGTCCCGCCAAGTAGATCGTCCCCGTGCCCTTGACGATGATGTTTTCATCGCTCATAGCGGGCACATAGGCCCCGCCCGCCGTACACATTCCCATCACGACGGCGATCTGCGGGATGCCGAGGGCAGACATGCGCGCCTGATTATAAAAGATTCTTCCAAAATGCTCCTTGTCGGGAAACACCTCGCTCTGCATAGGGAGGAAAACGCCGCCCGAATCCACCAAGTAGACGATCGGCAGCCGGTTCTCTAACGCAATCTCCTGCGCGCGGAGATGCTTTCGGATCGTCATCGGGTAGTAGGTGCCGCCCTTGACCGTCGCATCGTTCGCGACCACCACGCAGATCCTCCCCGAGATGACGCCCAACCCCGTGACGATTCCCGCGCTCGGGACTTCATCGCCATACATCCCAAAGGCGGCGAGCATCCCGATTTCGACGAAGGGCGAACCGGGGTCCAGCAGCCGAGCGATCCGCTCCCGCGCCGTCAGCTTGCCGCGTTGGTGATGGAGCTCGCGGTACTTCTCCGGTCCGCCGAGGCTGACGACCGACCTTCGCGCCTGCAGTTCCTCGACGAGGGCGGCATAGGCGGCAGCCTGGTCCTGGAATTCCTGAGATCGGGGATCGGCATGCGAGCGAAGCGGTAGCATCGGCGGGGTTATACCTTCCGGTCGAGGCGGTATAAAGCGCGCCATGCTGGCTCGTAGGCTTGCCTTGGTGATGCTGGCTCTGGCGGTGGGGGCCGGAGCCGCGCGAGACCCGTCCGCCGAACTCCGACTCGCCGTCCGCGAGTATCTGGAGCAGAATCGGGTTACCGGCTGCAGCGTGGCGATCGCGCAGGACGGCCGGATCGTCTTTGCAGAGGGGTTTGGGTATTCGAATGTTGAGGTCCGCGCGCCCGCGACGGCGGAAACGGTCTATCGCCTGGCCTCGGTCAGCAAACCGATCACGGCGGTCGCTGTTCTACGACTCGTCGAGGAAGGGAAGATCCGATTGGACGAAGATATCCGAACCTATCTGCCAGAGTTTCCGGACAAGGGCAAGAAGATCACCGTTCGCCAGCTACTGAACCACACGTCCGGCATCCGCCATTACCAGGGACTGGAGTCGCTCCGCAACACGCACTACGACGGTCCGATTCCCGCGCTCGAGATCTTCAAGAACGATCCGCTGGTCAGCGATCCGGGGTCAGAGTATCACTATTCCACTTACGCCTACACGGTGCTCGCCGCCATTGTGGAGAAGGTCTCTAAGAAGACCTTTCCCGGCTACATGCGCGATGCGATCTGGCGCCCTGCCGGCATGGAGACTGCTGGCGTCGAGGATCAGCGCAGAATCGTTTTGAATCGAGCATCCGGCTACTTCCTTGGAGCCGATGGCGAATGGCAGAATGCGGTGGACGTTGACCTGAGCTACAAATGGGGCGGCGGGGGGCAGGTGGGCACCGTTCTCGACCTCTGCTCGTTTGGGAACGCTCTACTCGAGGGAAGGCTCCTCTCCAAGGGGACGCTGGACGAGATGTGGACGCCCTCCAAGCTGTCGAATGGCAGCACGATCCCGTATGGTCTGGGCTGGGGCGTCACCACGTACCGTGGCGAGCGCCTGTACTCGCACAACGGCGCTCAGCAGGGAGCGCGATCCAGCCTCTGGATCCTGCCCGAGAGGCGTGTCGTGATCGCCGTGCTCACGAACTACGAGAGCCACGACATCAACAAGCTGGTGAACCTCATTGCGGACGCCTGGTCACGGGCGAAGTCGCTGTGAAGACCGGTACTTTTACAGGTTTTTTGACAACGTGGCTGCAAACGACGCCAGAAGACGGTACAACGCTCGTGTCATGCCCTAACCATGGGTATGGCCGAAGGAACATAAAGCGAAAGGGAGGATAAGACTATGAAGATCCTTGTTACGCTGGTGGTTGCGGTGACGTGCGTCGTCGCGAACGCCCAGATCATCACAATCGGTCCTTTCACCGGTGCTCATCAGGAGGGCTACGAAACGCTACCTCGTTTCCAGTTTCAGCCCCAGTATGTGGTTTTCGGTGGCCAAGGTACGGTTGACCAAGTCGGAAACGGACAAGGTCTGCACATTACGACAGGCTGGACCTTCTTCCACCAGGTGTTTCCACACAGTGGAGAGACATTTATGGGTGGTGCTGGCGTGAACTACGAGTATGTGTTCAACGTTCCAGCGCTGCGATTTGGAGGCTACTTCGCCACCAACGCAGATGCACCCGATGCCACGGTGACGTTCTTTGATGAAAACGGCAACCAGATTGGTGGGCCGCTCGCCGCGTCCGCGCCTTTGGGCCAATGGCAATGGAACGGCTGGGAAACGACGGGGCCCGGAATCAAGCGTGTCCGGATTATCGCCAATAACCAGTTCGCTGGTTTCATCATGAACGACGACATGGAGTACGACCCAATCCCCGAGCCGGCTACCGTCTTGTTCTTTGGGGCTGGGCTCGCTGCTCTCGCAGCCCGACGCCGGAAATAGCGTCAAAGTTGCGAAAAGTACCGAAGGGAGCGGCTGTAGGCCGCTCCCTTCAGCCGTTAGCCCGTTTTATCTAACCCTTCAGCGCTTCCGCGCCAGCGACGATCTCGAGGATCTCCTTCGTGATCGAGGCTTGGCGTTGTCGGTTCGCTTGCAACGTAAGCATCCGAATCATTTCGCCGGCGTTGTCGGTTGCGCTGGTCATCGCCGTCATACGCGCACCGTGTTCGCTTGCGTTGGATTCCAAAAGGGCTTGGAAGACGACGGTGAGCGCGTAGCGAGGCAGTAGCTGTGCAAGCAACTCCGTCGGCTCCGGTTCGAACGTGTACGCCCGATGGAAACCCTCTCCGCCGACGTCTTCTGCTTCCGGCGGCTCGATCGGCAAGAGCTGCACGACCTCGGGAGTCTGTCGGATCGCGGAATGGAATCGGCTGAATGCAAGAAAAACCGCATCTGTCTCTCCCGACACGAAGCGGTCTACGAGGAAGTTCGTCAGCTCCCTCGCATGCTCGATTGTGGGGCCGGCGGTGGGCAGGGACAGATGGTGGAGCACCGGGAAACCACGCTTTTGGAAGTACTGCTGTCCCTTCTTGCCGACGGAGACGATCTCGGCAGTCTCGGGTCGGCTACGGATGAAGTCGTGCGCTTTGCGGATCAGGTTGGTGTTGAACGAGCCACAGAGGCCGCGCTCGGCGGTCATCGGTACGAGAATGTAGCGCGCGACGTCCCTTCGCTGGAGCAGGGGATGCTCCGGCATGTCGCCCATCGTGGCGAGGTTGGCCATCAGCGTTCGCATGCCCTCGGCGTACGGTCGCGCCTTGGTCGCCCGCTCTTGCGCTTTGAGCAGCCGCGCTGCGGCCACCAGCTTCATGGCTCGCGTGATCTGCTGAATGCTCTTCGCAGACCGGATCCGTTGGCGCAGTTGCTTGAGAGTTGCCATCGTTCCTTACGCCTCAGCGCCGACTGGCTCCGGCGTCTCTTCGGCTGCGGCTTCCTTTTCCGCCTGCTTGCGGTCCCGCCCGGCGAGGAACTGCTGGACGAACTCGGACATCGCCTTGTCTGCTCCGTCCTGGACGTCGTCCGTCCACTCCTTCGTCGTCCGCACCTTTTCGATCAGGTCGGGGTACTTCTCATGCAGGAATTTGAGCAGTCCTCGCTCGAACTCCTGGACCTCGGATACCTCAACCTTGTCGAGGTATCCGCCGGTGCCGGCGTAGATCGCGAAGATTTGGTCCACGACGTCGTACGGAGTGTAGATGTCCTGCTTCAGCAGCTCCGTTAGGCGCTGACCTCGAGCCAGCTGCGCCTGAGTCGCCTTGTCCAAGTCGCTGGCGAACTGGGCGAATGCCTGAACCTCTCGGTACTGAGCCATCTCGAGCTTCATCTTTCCGGCGACGGACTTCATCGCCTTGATCTGAGCGTTACCGCCTACGCGGGAGACCGAGATACCGACGTTGATCGCCGGCCGGACACCCGCGAAGAACAGGTCGGGCTCGAGGTAGATCTGGCCGTCGGTGATCGAGATGACATTGGTCGGAATGTACGCGGACACGTCACCGGCTTGAGTCTCGATGATGGGCAGGGCGGTCAACGAGCCTCCACCCTCTTCGTCACTCATCTTCGCGGCGCGTTCGAGCAGCCGGCTGTGCAGGTAGAAGACGTCTCCCGGGTACGCCTCGCGTCCCGGCGGCCGGCGCAGCAGCAGCGACATGGTGCGGTACGCCTGCGCGTGCTTGGAGAGGTCGTCGTAGACGGCGAGAGCGTGCATGCCGTTGTCGCGGAAGTACTCGCCCATCGCGCATCCAGCGAAGGGGGCAAGGTACTGCAGCGCGTCCGACTCCGAAGCCTCTGCGACAACGACGATCGTGTAGTCCATGGCGCCGTGCTCTTCGAGGGCGGCAACCACGCGTCGAACGCTCGCCATTCTCTGGCCGATGGCTACATAGATGCAGTAGACCGGACTGCCGCCAGCTTCGTGCGTTTGCTTCTGGTTGATGATCGTGTCAATGCAGATGGCTGTCTTACCGGTTTGGCGGTCGCCGATGATGAGCTCACGCTGTCCTCGGCCGATTGGGATCATCGCGTCAATGGCCTTGATCCCGGTCTGCAGCGGCTCCTTGACCGGCTGGCGCTTGACGACGCCCGGGGCGATGACCTCGACGAGGCGGGTCTCCTCGCTGGGGATCGGTCCCTTTCCGTCGAGCGGCTGGCCAAGCGGGTTCACGACGCGGCCAAGCAACCCCTTGCCAACGGGGACCGAGATGATCCGCCCGGTTTCGCGAACGGGGTCGCCCTCTTTGATATGCTCGTCGCTGCCCATGAGCACGGCGCCGATGGAGTCTTCCTCCAGGTTCAGCGCGAGTCCCATGATGCCGCCGGGGAACTCCAAGAGTTCGCCCATCTGGCAGTCAGGCAGTCCGTGCACGCGGGCGATACCGTCGCCGACTTGCAGGACTGTGCCGACGTGCTCCGTCTGAGCGTCGCTGCTCAGTCCTTCGAGTTCCTTTGCGAGAATGCTCGTGATTTCTTCTGGTCGAATAGCCATCGTTCGTTTATCCTTGTTTGAGAATGTCGTAGTAGAGCCGCTCTTGGAGCCGCTTCAGGTGCCCGCGGATCGAGCCGTCCAGGACGTAGTCGCCATATTGGACGGCCACGCCGCCGATCAGACCCGGGTCCACCTCGGTTGTGTGAAGGATCGTCATGCCCGTCTGGTCGGCGATCCGCTTCACGATGCGCTGTTCCAGCTCTTCGTCGAGGGGGAGCGCCGTTCGGATGGTGATCCGAAGGATGCCGGCGTCCTCTTCCCGGATCCGCTGGTAGGCGTCGCGGATGAGGAAGAGTTCCTCCTCCCGCCGCTTCTGGATCAGCAGTCGGAGCAATCGAAGGGTGATCGGACGAGCGCGATCCGAAAAGAGACGCTCGATGAGGTCCAACTTCCGCTGCCGGTCAATCTTCGGGCTTTCGTAGACCTCTTTGAGGTCCTCGCGCGCCTTCATCAGCGCCACGATCGCGTCGAGGTCTTCCTGAACTTCCTGAACGGAGTTCTGTTTCTTGGCGACCGCAAACGTGGCAGCTGCGTATCGGCGAGCGACTTGAGGGTTCACCGAGCCTTGACCTCCGCCGTTTCGATGAAGTGTTCGACGAGTTCACGCTGCTTCTGCTCGTTCATGGACTCGCCGATGAGTTTCTCCGTCGCCATCAGCGTCAGCTCGACGACCTGAGTTCGCAGGTCTACCATGATCTTCTGTTTTTCCTGCTCCAGGTCTTCCAGGGTCCTCTCTCGGATCTCCTCGGCTTGGCTCTTCGCTTCGGCGAGGATATTCTCCTTCATCAGGTTGGCTTCGTTGAGCGCAGCCTGGATTTTCTCCCGTGCTTCCGCCTCAGCGGCTTCGAGTCGCCTCTCGTAGTCCTGCTTGAGCTCCAACATGCGTTGCTTGAGCTGATCCGCCTCGGCGAACGTATCCTCGAGTTCCTTGGACCTTGCGTCCATCGCCTCTTTGAGCGGCTTGATGAACAGCAGCTCCACGAGCGGGAACATGAGGATGATGACGCCGATCTGGACGCAGGCGACTTGCAGGTCGAGGTTGAGGGCCTTGAGGATCTCAATCTCGTTTGCCTGCTTGATGAACGGCATGGTCGAGAGGATCCAAAAGGCGACCGCACCAATGATTGAGAAAATCCAGCGCATGATCTGTCTATCCTACTCTCACTTGGTGTGTGGGTTCTTAGCGCTCGTCAGTCAGGGACGCCTGCGGCATGTCCCGCGTGATCGGCGCTTGGCTGCTCATCTCGCCAACTTGAGCGGGCAGTTTGCCGAGGAACTGGAACGACATGACCATCGTGAAGATGACGAGCGACTCCACGAACGCCAGACCGATGATCATACCGGTCTGAATCTTGCCGGCCAGCTCCGGCTGGCGAGCCATACCGTTCATCGCGCCGTTGACCGCGTGACCCTGTGCGAGGCCGCAGCCGAGAACGGCGATTCCGAGACCCAGTGCAATTCCGAATAGTGCAAGCATTGTTTGTTACTTCTCCTCCATGAATGTTTCTGTTTTGGTTTAGTGCGCGTGTTCCTCCGAGGCGTGGGCCGTCATGAGGGCCAAATACACGCAAGTGAGCATAGTGAAGACGAGCGCTTGAACGATGGACACGAAGACTCCCAGCGGCAAGAGCAGAGCGTGAAGCGGCACGCCGAACTCACCGATCTGGACAAGCTGACGCAGCTGAATGCCGACCTCGTGCTCGCCCGAGATGTTTCCGTACAAGCGGAGCGAGAGCGAGAGCATCTTCGCCATCTCGGAGATCACCTCGACGCCGAACAGCAGCAGGCTGATGAAGATCGCGCCCTTCCACCACGGAATCCCCATATCCGGCCCGAAGAAGTGGCGAACATAGCCGAGAAAGCCGTTCGCGCGGATTCCTTCGTACTGGACATACATCACCACCGCTACCGCCAGCCCAAACGTCACACCGAAGACGGACGTGGGCGCCATGAGCCCAAGCAGGCCCAGGAAGTTCGACAGCAGGATGAAGAGGAACACCGTGATCACGAGCGGGATGTACTTCTCGCCGTGTGGACCGATGACATTGAGGCACATGTCCTCGATGTACCGATACACATGGTCCATCAGCCGGCTGACAGGGTTGCGCGGCACGCGCTCCGCCTTGAATCCGGCGATCGCGATCCGGGCCGCGACGATGATGATCAGGCACACCAGGACGGAGTAGAAGATCGGCGCCCACCACTCACCAGCGTGGTGTCCGCCCTCTGCAGCCGCCAGTAGCCTTGTGTCAAGCACGTTTTCTTGCCCTCATCTTCAGTCTTCAGGGGCGCGGTTCTTGCGAACCGTGCCCCAGAGCAGCGGGAAGTATACCAAGCCGAAGCCCACGAGGAAAGCCCAGAGCGCCGTTTCACCCAAGAGAGAGGTCAAAAAAACCACGATTGCAACGGCGGGAATCTTAATTGTCAGGGCAAGAAGCACGCGATTGGCAGCGTCCACACGGCCCTCGCCGGGCTTTAGACCGGAGGCGACGCGTCGCGTGATCTCGAGAGACCCCCAGGCTGTCCCGCCGCCAATCACCGCTCCAAGGATTCCCTCAATCATCGCGATTCATCTTCGCAACCAAGCGGATGAGAAGGACGAGCGCAGCCGCCATCCCCAGCAATAGCCCGACAATCGTCCACCCGCCCGGCTTCCACCCGTCCAACAGCATGCCGAGAAGCATGAAGCCGAGGACAGGCCCCACGAATGAGTAACCGATCGCGACTGCCATCCCGATGTTTCGGCTGACTTCTGACTGGGACGGCGCCCGCTTCCGGGGCTCCACAGGCTCTTTCCCTTGCTCTTCGTATTCCTTCCGCCAGTCCCAGTCGGGCGGGTCAGGAAGTTGGTGTTCGGGCATGTCCGTAGTCTACACGGAACAGAGTGGGAACTCAGGCGTCCATATCAATGGGTAAAAAGGTGCGTAGATGAAACGAATCGCAATCGTGTTGTTGGCAGGCCTGGCGGCCATCGCGGCGGCCCAGGGTGGCTGGAAGTATCCGGACGCAATCCGCGCGACTGTTCGGGAAGAAGCCAAAGACCAGCCCGCCCGATCCATGGAGATCTTGCAATCGGGCGAGAACGCCCGTTTTCTTACGAGCGTGCCCCTGGAGGGCGAGCTGGATGGGATCCCGCGGGTGGAAGTAATCGGGCCAAGCGGCGTATTCACCTGGCTTGAAGGCAAGCCGCAATACGTGCTGCCTTTGCTGTATCCCTCGACGTTCGACGCCTACGAGTTCCTCGCCCGTCCTCGGTTTTCGCGGGCGGACCTCGAGTTCAACCTCCAAGGGATCGAGCATGCCCTGAAGAAAAGGGTGTTGGTTGGCCCGACGGAATCCGTAGCCGGTAGGGACTGCCTGGTACTGATCGTGCCGGATCGCCCGGACTCGACTCGCACCGACTACCAGAAGCTCTGGATTGACCGTGAGACGGGGCTTACCATGAGAATTGAAGACTACATGGCGGGAGACCTTCGGTACCGGCGTGAGATCTCCAAGATCGAGTTTCCCGACGGAGTGGACGCGTCCTCCTTCCAACCGGCGCCCAACGCCATCCAGGTGCGCGGATTGGTCGCACCGTCGGCACTTCTCTACTTGCCCGGCTTGCGGTCGGAACAGGACCTCGCTCGCGACATCAGTCGCATCCAAGCGCAATCATCCATTCAAAGCTGGTTCAAGTCTCCGCCACTGCCGGAAGGCTTCAAGTACGCCCTCACCCGGTACCGCGAGGCGCGCTCCTACTCTGTCCAGTGGGGAAGGCAGAGCAATCGCGGGCGCGGCAACCAATTCGCTCAGGCTCCCGGCCAGCGCCAATTCGTCATTCGCGACTCGTCGGGAAACACCCGCGTCATCCAGATCGAAACGGATGATCGAGGTGGTCGAAACGTCGTCATCCGGACCGATTCGGGGCAAATGGTTTTGAGGCCCGGCCAAGGTGGGGACGATCCGACGACGGCTTCCGGCAGCTCGTCCGCCACCGGTTCCCAGGCGGGAGCGACGAACTCAGGCCAAGTCGTGCAAACCGACTGGGTGGACCCGTCCACGGGTCACACGGTTTCGCTCTTCCAAGTCAACGGTCGGCCGGTCGAAACCGTGCTGTCGCGCCTTCTCTTGCCGGAGCCGAAAGCCATTGCGAACCGAACTCTGTCAGACGCCAAGTTCTATGAGGTTCAGATTCCGATCTCGTGTCGAGTGCTGACGTGGAAGTCCGGCCAAGTCGCGTACGCCTTGGTCGGCACGAAGATGTCCGAGGGGCAGATGACGAAGTTCGCGGAGAACCTTGTCTCTGCCCGTTGACACCGGTCGAGGACTTGGATTACTGGCCGTGGCGCTCGTAGTGTTCGCTGGCGACCTGCGTCAGCGTGCTGAAGTGCGCGCCCTTCTCGCGTAGATAGGTGATGCACTCGCGGAGCGCGTCGGGGCAGTTTACGAAGTCCCGCATCGCGACGCAAAGGACCTCTTGATCCGCGCAGGCTTCGAGCACTTCCCGCACCGGCTCGAACCCCTTGTCCAAGTAGGCGACCTGACCGTTCGCAGCCGTGATGGGAACGATGAGCACTTTGCTCGCGCCTTTCTGGCGAACATCTTCGTAGGACGGATGGTAGGGATCCACCGGGCCGCCCTCCCAGTCCACGAACATCTTGATCTGGCTACCGGCGACGCTGCTCGAGTCCACCACGATGCCGATGTCCTCGAGGTACTTCAAATCGGAGGGAAGCAGGGCGAAGTTCCCGGCGCGAAAGCTCGTCGGCTTGATCCTGTGGCTCTTCAAAACGTCCTTTGCGATGCGGATGATGTTTCCGCGCGCGCGCTCGTCCTCCACATAGCCCCGCTCGTTCTCGAAGTAGACGAGCATCCCGACTTCGTGCCAAGAGGGGATCTTGTGGAAGTACTCGCGGTAGTACAGGTTCGTGTTCGCTGAGGGGTCCAGTTCGCTCACGTGGATCAGCCACGTGACGGGGACGAGGTTCTGCTCGGCAATGTCAATGATCTCGCGCGTGTAACAGGTGTCGTGGTGTGCGGCTTTGCAGTCAACCGTCAACGCTACAGTTTGCATGGGTTCGTTTCCTCCATCGTTGTTACCTCCTTGGTATCTGGCATTTTGACACGCGGGGGCGATCTCCTGTTCGGAATCTCACTCGGCGCCCGGCTGCACCGAGACCTGCTCCCGCGTGAGGTGCACATCGTACCGCTTCCCGCCCACCCAAATGCCACGGAGAGTTAAAGAGCTCCACTTCGGTGGGAAGCGCGGGCTGATCTCGAGCCAGAAGCCACCCTGGAGGGGGATCGCCCGTGCCGCATCGGCTGGCTGCTCCCCGACAACGCGAAGCCCGGCGAAGCCGTAGAGGACCGTCTGCAAGCAGCCAGCCGCGCCGGTCAAGAAGTAGGTTTGGTTATTCTTGGCCCGTTCGGAGAATTGCCCCGCAGCGTCCATGAAAGGTTCCCAGCTCCGGCGCCAAAACTCATACGCCTCGGCGCTCCGTCCCAGCCGCGCCGCGATCGTCGCGTGGACGCTGTCGCTCATCGCAGGACCGTTTTCGCTCGAAAGCCCCTTGTATCGGTCGAAGAGCGCCTCCGCCACCCGTTGGGGAAGTGGGGTTTCCAATGGATAGAGGGCGAGCAGCGCCGAGGTCTGCTGATAGCCTCTCAGCGGGTCGTTGTCGTAAGAGGCGAGCAGGCCGTCTTCCGCTCGCGGGAGTACGATCCGCGCTGCAACCTCGGGGTCGCTCTCGGCAAGCAGCCGCTTCGCCAGCAAGTTCGTAATCAAGTCGTTATCGTGCGGTCTGCCCTCGTCGGGCGCCAGCACGTCCAAGATCTCGTACCCTCGCGCTGACTCGGTGAGCTGATTCCGAAACGCATCCCGCAAGGATTCGTTCACGCGAGCGATCTCTTCGCTCGGCTCCACGATCCCGAACGCCGTCGCGCGTTCGAGCCACCATGCGATCCACCCCCAGTGGTGAATCGCCCTGCGATGGCTCTCGGGTGTGACGTCGCGTCCGTCCACTCCCGTCTCCCACCCGGGCAGTTGCTCGAGGGCCGTCCGAACTCTCCAATGGGTGGCCTCTCGGGCGCTATTAGGATCGAAGAGAGCGAGAGCGGGGAGGATCCACGCTTCCGCATCCCAAAAGCGGTGCCCGTGATAGGCGTCGTTGGTGGCGCCGAAGGGCGGCATTTTGGGTGAAGAAAAGGCGTACAGGTGATAGAGCAGCGACCGGATGACGCTTTGATCTTCCTCGGGGCCGCTGATTTCGATGTCCCCCTTCCAGCGCTCGTCCCAGATCGCTCGGCTCGCAGCCAGCAAACGATCGAAGGGGTCCGGCGGGGCGCCGTCCAGCGTGAAGGTTTCCTCGAACGAGAGGGAGTCTTGAGCGAGAATCGTTGCGCCCTCGACGCGCCCGCTGGTCGTCCGCGCCGCCCTTATCACGACCGTGGCGGAGGGGATGTCTCCCTCCGCTGGCGAGATCCAAGTCGCCTCGAGCCGGGCGGGAGGCTCGGTTGGCTGGAGAAGGATCGTTTTCTTCGGCGCTTCGACCCGTATCCGTCGCCCGATGGCCAGTGTCTTGGGATGCACGATCCACTGCGCCTCAATGCGCACGCCCCCACCCTCGCACAGAAAGGTTACGCTGCCGTCGCGAAAGTCTTGAATCGAAACGCTCGTTTGGTCAGCGCGCGGATAGGGGATCCCATCAATGCGCAGGCCGCATTCGAAGGGAAGAGGGAGCCGCGCGAGGCGATCTTCCCAAAGGATGAGAGGTTGGGACGCCACGTCCAGCCCGGGCGCCCGCACCTTCAAACCCAGAGCGCCGTTTCCGAGGTTGACCGCAATCCTGCCTGGTGCCACCCAATGCCAGGCGTCTCTCTGCGGAGGGGTCTGCGCCGTTTGCTGGGTGGGAGAACAACCGTTCAGGCTGAGCGCAACCGCAAAACCGGCCAATAAGAGTATCGTGCGCCGCCCCATCGTGACTCAAAGAAGGTACCCGACGAGGCGAAGGTGCGCCGTTCGGGTCGTCGGTATACTCGCGCGAGCCCTCTCATGAAGATTTCGATTTTTGGATTAGGCTACGTCGGAGCCACCACCGGGGCGTGTCTCGCCAAAGAGGGGCACGAAGTCGTCGGGGTAGACCCTCAGCCCGCGAAACTCGAACTGCTCCGCGCCGGCAAAAGCCCGATCGTGGAAGAGGGACTCGACGAACTCGTCCGTCAGGTCGTGTCCGAAGGCAGGTTTCGCGTTACGGACGACTACCGAACGGCGGTTCGAGAGACGGATCTATCTCTCATCTGCGTAGGAACTCCCTCGGAGCCGAGCGGCGGTTTGAAGCTCGATTACGTCCGGAAGGTCTCGGCCGAGATCGGAGAGGCGATCCGAGAGAAGGGCGCATACCATTCCGTCGTCGTCCGCTCCACGGTGCTTCCGGGCACCACCGAAGGCGTGGTCGTCCCCATCCTCGAAGAGAAAACCCAAGGCAAGGCGGGCGAGGCGTTCGGCATCAGCATGAATCCCGAGTTCCTCCGCGAGGGCGTCTCCATCGCAGATTTCTACGATCCCCCGTTTACGATCATTGGCACGCCGAGCGCAGACGAGTTTGAGCGGATTCGCAGCCTCTACACGGGCATCCAGGGCGACGTGATCCATTGCGACCTCTCCGTCGCTGAGGCGATCAAGTATGGCTGCAACGTGCTCCACGCACTCAAGATCACGTTCGCCAACGAGATGGGCATCTTCTGCGCCGAGTACGGCGTCGACGCGACGGCTGTCATGGAGATCCTTTGCAAGGATACGAAACTGAACATCTCATCGAAATACATGAAGCCTGGCTTTGCGTTCGGCGGTTCCTGTCTGCCCAAGGACCTGCGCGCCTGCGTCTACGCCGCGCGGTCGAAGGACGCCCGCCTTCCGATGCTCGAAGCGGCTTTGGACAGCAACCGATACCAGATCGAGCGCGTCGCGAACCGGATCGTGAGCTTCGACAAGCGCAGCATTGGGTTCCTGGGTATCGCATTCAAAGAGGGAACGGACGACTTGCGAGAAAGCCCGCTCGTCGCTCTTGCCGAGATTCTGATCGGTAAGGGGTATGACGTCCGCATTTTCGACCCGAACGTTCACTACGCGTCCCTCCACGGCTCGAATCGAGAGGTGATTGACCGGTATCTCCCGCACTTGAAAAAGGCTCTTTGCACGGCGGAGGAAGTCGTGGATCACGCCGAGGTGATGGTGCTCGGTCACAACACGGACGTGATGCGTCAAGTCGCCAGCCGAATGCGGCCCGACCAGATTGCACTGGATCTCGTCCGGGCGATCTCTCCCGCTTCCTGCCCGGCTCAATACGTAGGGTTGTACTGGTAGTCGTGGAGCGAAAGGGACACATCCTGATCCTCGTCGAGAACCTGCCGGTTCCATTCGACCGACGGGTCTGGATGGAGTCGCTCGCGCTGACGGAGGCGGGATACAAGGTAAGCGTCATCTCTCCCTGCCCGCCCCAAGAGGCGGACAAGCCGAATCAGGTCATCGAAGGGATCTCCGTTTATCGCTACCCGATGCCCAAGGAAACGAAGACGAAGTTCAGCTTCATCCAAGAGTTTTGGTATTGCTACTGGCAGACGCGTCGGCTGGTCGAGCGGGTTTGGGCGGAGGATCCCTTCGATGTCATCCATACCTGCAATCCGCCGGATACCTTCTGGCACATCGCAAAGCGGTACAAGAAGCACGGCGTCAAATTCGTCTTCGATCATCACGACCTGTGTCCCGAGCTGTACCTCTCCAAGTACAACCGCGAGGACCTCTTCTATCGCGCCTTGCTGTATCTGGAGCGGAAACAGTTCCAAACGGCGGACGCGGTCATCAGCACAAATGAGAGCTACAAAGAGGTGGCGATCCGGAGGGGAGGCAAGAAGCCGGAGCAGGTGACAGTGGTTCGCAGCGGTCCCCTGCTTTCCCGGTTCGAGCCGGTCCCGCCAGAGCCCGCTCTCCGCAAAGGGCGGAGCCACCTTTGTGTCTATTTAGGTGTGATGGGGCCGCAAGACGGCGTGGACTATGCGATTCGCGCCGCAAAAAGAGTCGTGAGCCAGGGCTTCGAGGACGTTCACTTCGCGTTTATCGGCTCCGGCGACAGCTACGACGACCTCGTCGCGCTGGCGCACGAGCTTGGGTTGGACCCATGGATTACGTTTACGGGTCGAATTCCGGATGAAGATCTGAAACGATACCTGTGCACGGCGGACTTGGGTATCGCGCCCGACCCCAAGACCCCGCTGAACGACGTCAGCACGATGAACAAGATCGTGGAGTACATGGCGATGGGCCTGCCTGTCGTGAGCTTCGACCTGAAAGAAAGCCGATACAGCGCCGGCGATGCGGCGGTGTACATCGAAGGCGACGACCCGAATGCCATGGGAGACGCGATCGTCCAGTTGCTGCAAGACCCCGACCGGCGGCGCCAGATGGGCGAGATCGGCAAGCGGCGCGTCCGCGAGGCGCTCGCTTGGGACTACAGCAAGAAGGTCCTCGTCGAGTTCTACGATCGCCTTCTGCAGCGTCCGTAGCCGCAAATCTCCGAGCGCAAAGGTAAAACCAAGGCTCGCATGTCCCTTTACAGCGTTGGCCTGGACTTCGGCACCGGCTCCGTGCGTGCCATCGCCGTGGATCTCGAAAGCGGTGCGACGGTCGCGGCTGCCGAAGAGCCGTACGAGACTCTCGAGTCCCCGCAGGAACCGGAGCTGGCTCGACAGAACCCGCTGGATTACCTCCGGGCGATGGAGACCGGCTTGAAGCGGCTCGTTCAGGACAGCTCTGTTGCGCCGGAAGAGGTGGCTGGCATCGGTATCGCCGCAACGGCGAGCACGCCGCTTCCCGTCTTGGAAGACGGAGCGCCCCTCGCTGCACAAGAGTCGTTCGCGAACGACCCGAACGCGATGGCGTGGCTGTGGAAGGATCACACCGCGCACGCGGAGGCCGAGTGGATCACCGAGCGCGCGAGAGAGCTGCGGCCGGAGCTTCTCGCTCGATGTGGCGGCTCTTACTCCAGCGAATGGTTTTGGGCAAAGGTGTGGCACTGTGCTCGCGTGGCGCCGAGAGTCGTCGAAGCCGCTTACACGTGGATGGAGCTGTGCGACTGGATCCCGGGCGTGCTCACCGGCGCGGGCAGCCGAGTCTCCAGAAGCGTTTGCGCCGCCGGGCACAAAGGGCTGTACGCATCGGAGTGGGGCGGATACCCGGACGTGGAGTTTCTCGACGCGTTGGATCCTCAACTGGCGAGACTGCGCGGCACCCTGCCCGCCGAGGCGCGGCCCGCGGGCTGGAAGGCTGGCGAATTGAGTCGGGCTTGGGCGGAACGTACCGGCCTACCGGAGGGAACACCCGTCTCTGTAGGCGCCATTGACGCCCATCTCGGCGCTGTCGGCGCGGGCGTGGCGGAAGGCGTTCTCGTCCGCGTGATGGGAACGAGCGCCTGCGACATGGCGGTCGGAAGGATGACCGAGCAAGTGCCCGAAATCCCTGGCATTAGCGGGATCGTTCGCGATTCGATCGTCCCCGGTTGGATCGGGTTCGAAGCCGGGCAGGCTGCCGTTGGAGACCTGTTCGCTTGGTGGACGCGAATGACGGGTCAGGACCACCGCGCCCTCACGGAGCGCGCTGCCGGCCTGAAACCCGGAGAGACCGGACTGCTCGCGCTCGATTGGAATAACGGCAACCGGAGCGTTCTCCAGGATCCGCGTGTGACCGGCCTTCTGCTGGGCGCCACCCTCGCTACTTCCCCTGCTGAGGTCTACCGCGCGCTCGTGGAAGCGACGGCGTTCGGTGCGCGCGTGATCTGGGATCGTCTGGCGAGCGGCGGTGTGCGCGTCGGCGAGGTCGTCGCTTGCGGTGGAATCGCTGAAGAAAGCGACTTCGTGCTTCAGGCCTACGCCGACGCAACGGGCCGGACGATCTTTCGAACGAGCGCAACCGATGCGACCGCATTGGGCGCGGCGATTGCCGGCGCAGTGGCTGGCGGCGCCTACACCGATTTCGAAAGCGCCATGCAAGCCTGCTCCGGCAAGAAGACGGATGCGTTCCGCCCTCGAGTCGAGGCTCAACGCGTCTACGACGAGCTGTATGAACTGTATCTCACGTTGCACGACGCCTTCGGCGGCGTTCGAGCGGACGCCCCATTGGGAGACGTCATGAAGCGCCTTCTTCGGCTGCGCGATGAAGCTCGGCAGGCTTAACGGTCTCGCCTCCGCGCGACTGCATCGTCCTCCACAACAGGAACTCTCGGCGCACGGCGTCCAAGAATCGTTTGTTCGTCGTAACCCAGTGTTGCGGGTCGCCGCTTAGCCGGTCCACTCTCAGGATCATGGCGTGGATGCCAGGTGTGTCCGTTTCAGGAAAGAGAAACTCGACCGTTTGGTACACGCCCAAGTCGTAAGGCGCGAGCCAGATCCGCGCCTTGATCCCGCCCTCTGTTCGCTCGACCCATTCGGTCGAAAGAGTTCCGATTCCGTACTCTTGGTGGGCGAGAAACCAGGCGTGGAGGTGCTCCGAGAGCGACGACGCCTGCTGGCGCGTAACGGTGAACGGAAGGCGGTTCTCGATGCGGTCCCCCTCGGGCACGGCGAGCTTCCAGTGTTCGCCCTCGCCCGGCGAAGCGATCCTCGCTGCGACCCTCGAGGGATACCAAGCCGAGACCAGGACAACTCCGGCGACGATCAACGTCGCGACGAGCGCCGAAAGACTGCTATAGTTGACGGCGAAATCCTCCATCCATCCGAAGTGCGTGAGAGCGGACGCGAGCAGCTGGGCACAAACATAGCCGCCGATTACGGCGATCACTCCATAGACCAACGCCTCGATACGGAAGAGCAGCGCAACCTGTTTGGGCGAGAGGCCGATCGCCGAAAGGATCGCAATCTCCCTTCGCCGCTCCAACACCGACGCGACCATCGTGTTCAAGACCGTCGCGATGGCGATGAGGACAGGGATCAGCGTCAGGTGCAGACCGGTCGCCTCGGTGGCGGCCAGCGCGCTGAACTTGCGGATGACTGGGGTTCCGTTCTCTTCGACGCTCGCATAAAGCGTCAGATCCGTGCGCGGCATCAGATCCTCGAGCGCGGAGCGGACCCGGCTGTATCCCCCTTCGTCGAAGACGACCGACAACGAGCGAATTCGCCCACCGATCTCCAAGAGCGTCTGCGCCGGAACGACGGCAGATTGCTCGGGCTTCAGGCGAACGAAGCGGCGGAACTGCTGCGGTCCCGCCTCCCCTTGCTTCGCCAAGAGGTCGCTTTGAGCGAAGTCCGCCGGCATTAGTCCCTCGTTGTCGAGGTCGTGGATGGCTTGAAGACGGTCATCGTCGAGCAGGCCGATGACCGTGAGCGATCGCCCTTGCGCGACGACCTTCGCGGTGCCTACATCCTTCCGCCCAATCCCCAGTTTCGAAGCAACCGAGGAAGGAAGCAGGATCGCCTCCGTCTCGCTCACGCCGAACCATCGCCCCGCTACCAGGGCTTGATCGAGGCGCGTCGCGTACCGCTCCGCGGAGTCCACTCCAAGAAGGGCCGTCAGAGAAGCCGACTGATCCCCATATCGCAATGTGAGCGAAACGGGGGCGCCGGGCTGGGCGCCGTGAAACCAAACGCGGCGCAGGACTCGAGCGTCCGGAAACTCGATCTCCAATTCGGACACCGCGTTCTCTTCGAGGGGATCGTACGCAGGCGATCGAAAGAGGATTCCAGCGTAAGAGGGCGTACCCTCCGAAGGAAGGGCGTTGAAGCGCATCCCGGGAACGATGCTCGTGAAGGTCAGCACGCTTACCATCACGACCAGCAACGTCAAGACCGTCAAGAACGTGCGTATGGGCCGGCGGCGCATGGATGCGATGCTGACGCTCAATGCAGTGAAGAACAATCCCGCGACCGTGGGCGCCTTGCTTTGGGTGCTCTGGTCCGGTTGTACGAACGCCTCGAATCGCGAAAGCAGAAATGAGATTACGATGACGCTCAAGATGCCCATCGTGAAGGCAACGAAGATCACCAGCGTGCTGTTCGTGATCTCGAACGCAGGATGGAAAAAGCGAAGCGCCACGAAACACGCAACGAAGACCGCCGACGCACGAACGATCTGGTCGCTCAGATTCCTACCCGGGAACAACAGCCGCTCGACGATGAAGGCGAACGGCACGAGAAGCGCGAGATAGAACAGCAGCCCGTACAGCGCGTCTCGCGCCGTCGAGAGAAGGATCGGATGAAGTCGCAGGGCCAATCCCCAGGCGGCGCGGGCGCTCCGCTCGCTCTCGGCGTACGCGCGCTCTTGGTAGGCTTCCTCCGCCTCGCCGAGTCTTGCTTGCGCAAGAGTTTGAAGTTGCTCCATTGCAGGGCTTACGATCCGGTGGCGCGCGAGAAGTTCGTATCGCTCGCGGTTCAGCGCGACGAGGTCGCGAGCTGCCGAGAGAGTTGGACCCACCATGCCACCTTCGTCATCGAAATCGGGAGGCTCAGGCGCGTAGCCGATTCCGCTTGGGTTGGTTTCGGTCGAGTGAATCAGGGCGAGCCGCGGGCTACCGTCCCATGAAGTGGCGAGGATCTTGAAGGGTTCCTCTGGGTCTACGAACATCCAAAGGGCGCCTTCCGCCTCTCCGATTCCCGAAACGGTGAACGGATTCTCGGGAGGGAAGAAGATGGAGAATCGCCGAGGTTCGCCGTCGCTATGAGCGCTGAGCACCGTGGGAAAGGGAAGGGCTCGAAACGTCAACGGATCCACGGCGCGCATTACCGCAACCGGTTTCCCTTCGAACACCACGATCGGGACGTTTCGATAGGCGGTCGTGAGTTGGAAGTACGTCTCGAACTGGCCGCCCTGGACACCCATGTCGCTTGCCTTTCGGATCCTTCCGTCTTCGCCGATTTGGAAGGCATAGACGGGCAAGGGGAATCTCCCGCTCTCTTCCCAGAGCGTCACCGGAGGCATTCCGTGCAGTTCGTACCGCCCGGCCTCGTCCGCGATTGCGAGCATCGTTCCTCTCACGCCGAGCAAGGTCTTCTTGTCGCGAACGGTCGAGACGAGGGCGCCCGGCTCCGGCACGTTCGGAAAGAAGTTCCTCCGTGGGTCAAACGAGACTACTCGGCCCGCAACGGTGCAGAAGCCGCCCATCAGCGTCATTCGTCTTAGAGCCTGCCTTGTCTGATACGGGACGGAGCGTTCCGTGCCGAGCGTCGTGTCGGATGGCTCGTTCAAGAGCGGGCGGAGACCTGCGATCAAGGTTTCGACCTGCCTCGCGAGGTTTCGGAAGTTGACGGAATCCGCTCGGTCGAAGGGGGTGTCCTGCAAGGCCCGACCGTCCTCAGCCGTTAGGAAGGAAACGGCGTCAAGCCCCGCTTGGTTCACGATTTCGCATTCGGCCGCAAAAGGCGCGGGGATCGAGTTGCGCCAGTCTCGTCCGTCTGGATTGTTGACTGCATCAACGAGGAGGCGCTCGACCGGTACGCCTTGCGCATCCGCGAAAGGGCGCAAACGATCGCGCATCGTTCGCACGATGCCCCTCTCCCCCTCATAGTTCTCCATCCTGTACCGGAGCCACCATCCCTGGGCATGGGCTGCGAGCGTGTCACTGCCCGAGCTTGGATCGAAGAAGAAGAAACAGACGGGCGTGTTGCCGTCGGTAACGTCCCAGCCTTTCCGGAACCGTGCCTCGAGAAACTCGCGGATCCCAGCCATCCCCTGGTAATGTCCTGAAGTGAGAAGGAATAAGACACTTCTCTTCGGCGGCTCTTTCTCCAACCAACGCGACACTTCGAGGAGCGTTGCCAGCCCTGCGGCCTGATCCGCGCCGTGAGGAAGCCCCGGCACGCCGGAGACGGAGTCCATGTGCGCGCTGAGAACCACCCACTCGTTGCGAAGTGAGGTATCGGCACCGCGAATCTTTGCGTACAGGTTGACGCCCTCGGCGCGTAGCCATGGCTGCCGGCAACGCAGACGGATCCTTTGATCGGTGGCGTCGAGAACCCGCTGACGGTCCTCGGGTCGGACGTAGAAGCGCGGTACGTCCAAGGGGAGGCTGGACCATTTCTTCTCGCCCTCGTAGCGTGTGGTGGATTCGGGCGCAAGGAAGAGCACGGCGGCGGCGCCGAGCGATGCTACGTTCTTCCAGTTCGAGCCGGAGTTGAACTCAAGCACGACCACGCTGCCAAGGATCGGCTTGCCCTGAAGCTCCCGGAAGGACCCTCGACCCCCGTAGACAAGTCTGCCCTCGACGTCGCAAGAGGAAGTTCGCACTCCATTGGGCCAGAGCGGATAGAGAGCAAGAGCCTCGCCGGAGTTCAGGCGGAGTTCGCCGATCGCGGTGGGCGCAGGAATGGGCAAGGAGAAAGTCTCTTTGCCAACCGGTTGGAATCTCCCGAGCGCCTCGGGGCCGGATAAGTACTCGAGTACATCTCTGGGGGGAACGCCCACGCGCGGCAATTCTCCGATCTGCTCGATCGTGTGGCGCAGGCGTGCGACGGTTTCCGGCCTCTGCGCAAGCGAGGGGAGCGCACCGACCAGCGCGCACCCGACGGTCAACGAAAGCATCAAGAACCGCACGCAACTCGGATTATGGCTGCCAAGACCGCCAGCCAAGGCTAAGGTCGGATAGACTCCGGGCGTGACCCTATTCGTGGAGTTCGATCGTTTTGCGGACGCTGTCCGCCGTCACGCGGGAGGTGGGGAGCCGATCGTGTACCTTCAGATGAGAGGGCTGGTGCCGCTCGTTACGTTCTACGACGCGGCTTCCGGCGTTCACATCATCAGCACGGCGGAGGAGCGCTCCGTCGCAAAGGTACAGTCCGAGCTGGCTGCGGAAGGCTTCACCGTGGAGCAGGGGCTTTGGGTGAGCGAAGCGTCGATCGAGCACATGCTTGAGGTGGCGCGGGCGACATACGTCGTTGCGGTGGCTTATCAGGCTGCAGGCGGCCCCGGCGTGTGGATGGACGCCTATCCCTACCACCCAACGGAAGGAACCGTCCTCCGAGCCATGTTCGAGGAGTTCGTGGATGAGGGCTTGCTCGGCGAAGATGATTTCGAGCTCTTCCTCCGCGAGGCCCAACCTCTGGTTCGGGTGCTCACGCCCGAAGACGCCGAGCGGTTCATCGAAGCAAAGGTTGCCGCACAGGCAGCTGAAAAGAAAAGAAGGGCTGCGGTGAAAGGAGAGCAAAGCCCGCAACCCTCCGAACATTGAGCCGAGGCTCAAACCACTACTCGTGTATTCGGTTTTTTCCACGGCCGGCTTGAGGGGAGCCTGAGATTCTTACCGGCTTTTTTCTTCCCCCCTCGGGCCGTAAGCTCCGACCGGGCTGCGTTCCGATATGCCATAATGCACGCTTGCGCTCGCACTGAGCCGGAGGGATAGATCACCTTGGCGAAGACGAAAACGAAGAATCTCTTGCAAGACATCGAACGAACCGCTGCCGACCAGGTCGTCCTGGCTGGCATTGCCCACGTAGACTCGACCCTGCGTCTGGGCGAACTCTCCGAATGGGTCGCTGAACGGGGCGTTTCGGCATCCGGGCTTCGCGCCCTGTTGAGCACGAACCCGGACCGCTACGCATATCACGACCGCCGGTGGGTTCCCGCCGCGCGCGTCGCAGCCGCAAAGGCTCCGCTGAACGAATTCATCCGCGAGACGCTCCGCGCGTACGGAGGTCCGATGGAGATCGAGACCTTGGCGCTCGAAGTGGCAAAGGGCCGGGAGACCTCCCTCGAGTTTGCTGAATCCGTTCTCCCACGCATCCTTTCTGCGGACCCGGGGCTCTTGTATCTGCCGAACGGCTATGCCGCGCTTGCCGACTGGGCATTCGTGGCGACGGACGAGGCGGAGGACGACGCCCTCTTCCTAAACGGTCTGACTTCCGACGATGTGGCTCCGTGGGCGAACTCCGTTGGCCGAATTGACTTCTCCGATATCAGTCATGGCGTCCAGTCCGCTTTGCGCCACGCTCCGATTTCGCTGAAGGTGGTCGGCTTCTACGCTTGGCGCCAGCTCAGTCCCCCTGACCCGTACGTGGAAGGAAAGTATGACCCGGCGGCACTCTTCGCCGCCGCCATCGAGGCGGGGGCGTACTTCGCAGCGGACGGAAAACTCTATCCGGCGAGCGAGGTGGAGGCTTGGATCAAGGCGGCGATTCGCAAGGCCGAGCGCATGGAGCCGGTGATTGACGTCGAAGACACGGCTCCGCTCGAGTTCGGCCCCGAAGAGGTCGCCGAGATGGTGGAGCGAATTCTCGCCTCTCCCGTTTCCGTCAGTTTGAGCGACCTTCTGGAAGAGAAGTACGATCTGACCCCGGCCGATCGAACGTACCCCGAGGACCTTGCCAACGCGATGGCGGCGGTGGAGGCAACCGGACAGGTGTGGCACGTCGGAGGCGACCGTTACCGCCAGCCCAATTCCGCGCCGGATATCGTTCGGGTCATTCCACCGGTCTTCGAGTTCGTCAACTACGACTTCCGAGACCAAGACGACCAGCCGATTGACGTGGAGCTTTCGGACGACGGTTTCAGCAGCGCTCTTCGGAAAGAGATGCACCTGCCAGTGGCGATGGACGTCCTCGACGAGGACCCCCAGACTCCGCCGAAGAAGCAGCCGCGGACGGTTTCCCTTGTGCTCCGCTCTCACCACCGCGAGCTGGGAACCTTCCCCCTCTGCCAGTTCCCGCCGGGATGGTTCGAAGAGGAGCCGACGTTGCAGGAGCTCGTCTTCCGAGACGCGGCCGGCAGAAAACTGTACGTCTGGCTCAACCACGACACCCGACTGCTCTACAACCTCGTGGATTGGTGGTTTGAACAGGAGATCGAAAGCGGCGCCGTCTTCACGCTGTCGAAGACCGAGAAGCCGAACGTGTATGAGTTCTCTTGGGCGGAAGAGCCGGATCCCTTGCTGTACATCAGTAGCGAGCGCATGGAGGAGCTGCGCGATCTCGCAGCTCGGAGCGCCGAGCTCTCCACGTACGAGATTCTCATGGAGATCGTCGGTCACTACCCGAAGGGTGTGGATTACCTGACCGCTCTCGCCGAAACGAACGTCGTCCGACGGACGACCCGTCGTCTCGTCGCCTCGTTGCTGACCGGTTACCACTGCTTCTACCAGCGCTCCGGGTCCACCGTCTGGCACTTCGATCCGAAGCGCGTGGATCAGGGCTTCGACAAGGCGAAGAGGAAGTACATCCGGAACGTGTAGGCGGTTGCAACGACGACAGGGAATGAAGCCATAATAGCGAGGAAAGAATCATGCCGAACATTCGATCAGCCAAGAAGGACCTGCGACGCTCGCTGAAGCGTCGTTTGCGCAATCAGTCAACGAAGTCCATGCTGAAGACGCTTATCAAGAAGGCGCGTCTCGCGGCTGGCACCGAGGAAGCTGCGGAGCACGCCCGCCTGGCTTGCAAGATGTTGGACAAAGCGGCTGAGCGCGGGATCATCCACAAGAATCAAGCCGCCCGCCGAAAAGCCAGGCTCATGAAAGCGATCCACGCAGCCAAGTCCGCCTGAGCGGCGAGGCGAAGATGGCTCTGTTTTTTCTGGGGACCGTTGCGTTCATTGCTGCGGTCTTTCTCTTTTTGAGGACCGTGTGGTTTCACCGCGACCCGAAGCACCCCAACGTGCCGCAGGACGACGAGGCCGTCCGAAGTCCCGTTTACGGGATCGTCGCTTACGTCCGCGAGGTGAAGGACGGAGTCGTCCTCTCCGAGAAGAAGGGCGAGACGATTCGGATTGACGAGATCACCAAAGAGGAAACCGACGGTGGCGGCTACTTGATCGGGATCGCGATGACCGCGCTGGATGTCCACTACCAGTACGCGCCGATGCCCTCCGTCGTGGAGCGATACGAGCACAAGCCCGCGCGAGCCAACCTGCCGATGTTCGACTTCTGGGAGTACGTCCGCATCACGTACTTCCGGCGATGGGTGCAACTTTGGGCAAAGCGATATCTCTTGGAGAACGAACGGCAGACGTTCTGGCTCCAAGGATCGCAGTTTCGCCTCGCGCTCGTGCTCATCGCCGACAAGTTCGTTAGCAAGATCCGAACGCTCGTGAGTCCAGGATCCCAGGTGCAGGCGGGAGACAAGCTCAGCTTCATCGGTAGGGGCAGCCAAGTGGACGTATTCCTTCCGATGACCGAGGGGGTGGACGTTCTCGTGCAGCCGGGCGATCGAGTTTGCGGTCCCATGACCGTCTTGGCTCGGGTCAACTCGGCGAGTCGGGACTCCGAAGCGTCTGGTACCGAAACGGCCGCGTTACGGTAGTCTACGAAGCCTACGATGGAGCCGACCCGAAGCGAGTTTCTCTTCATGGGCCTGCCGCACAAGGTCGCCTTCTACACGTTGATGGCGGCGGCCGTCGGCGTCCTCGCATGGCAGGTCAGGGATCGGTTTCGCTTGTGGATGACGGGTCGGCCGATCGGGTGGAAGAGCGATTGGCTGGGGAACTTCGGTCGGTACGTGCTCGGTCAGCGCAAGGTTCGAACGTCGCGTCCGAAGAGCGGCGCTCCGATGCACCTCTTGATCTTTTACGGATTTCTGACGCTATTCATCGGAACGACGCTGCTTGCGATCAACACCTATTCGCCCTGGAAGTTCCACAAGGGCACGTACTATCTCGTGTACGAGTTCACCCTCGACATCATGGGCCTTGCGCTGTTGGTCGGTTTGCTGTGGGCGCTGGCACGCCGCGCTTTCGCGAAGCCCAAGTCGCTCATCAGCAGTGTTTCCGATTTCTGGACTCTCGTCTTGTTGCTCGCCCTCACGGTGACGGGATTTTTCCTGGAGGCGTTCCGCATGGCGGCCGTCCCCAAGCCGTTCGATGTGTCGGCGCCGGTCGGGCATTGGATCGCCCAGATGCTGCCTCCGATCTCTGCGCCCGCGTACATCGGCCTGTGGTGGTTCCACGCCATCCTCGTAGCGGTGTTTATCGCCGTTCTCCCGCAGCTGAGACTGCGGCACATCCTGTATGCGATGCTCTCGACGGCTGGAGCGCCTCCGGACCCGATGGGAGCGCTGCCGAAGGTCTCGATCGAAGAGGTGGAAGAGACGGGACGGATCGGCGCCCAAAAGGCGGAGCACTACACTCGCTGGCACCTTCTCTCGCTCGATGCCTGCATGGAATGCGGCAGGTGCACGGAAGTGTGTCCGGCGAACGGCGTCGGAAAGACGCTCGATCCCAGGCAGGTGGTGCAAGGGATCCGCGGGATTCTGGGCACCGACGGAGAGATTGCGGCGGCGGTGACGGAGGAGGCCCTCTGGGCGTGCACGACTTGCAGCGCTTGCGTCGAAGCCTGCCCCGTCATGATCCGACACGTGGACCTCATCGTGGACGCCCGCCGGTTTCTCGCAGCCGAGGGCAAGCTCGCGGGATCGGCCGCAAACTTGCTCCGCCAACTCCAATCCACCGAAAGCGCCTGGGGGACTCCCGCCTCAGAGCGCGAAGCGTGGATGGAGGGCCACGATGTGCCTCTCGTTCGCGATTTGGTGAGCCGGGGCGAGACCTTCGACGTGCTGCTGTGGGTCGGGTGCGCCGGAGTGTCCGACCGCAATGCCATGGGCGTCAACCGCGCGTTCGTCAAGCTCCTCAAGAAGGCTGGCGTGCGCTTTGCTTGCCTTGGAAAAGAGGAACGATGCACCGGCGATCCGGCGCGGCGGATCGGCGATGAGTTCCTGTATCAGCAGTTCGCGGAGATGAACATCCAAACCTTCGAGCAGTACGGAGTCAAGGCGATCGTGACCGCTTGCCCGCACTGCTTCAACACGATTCGGAATGAGTATCCCCAGTTCGAGGGCAACTACGAAGTGTATCACACTTCTCAGTTTCTCGCAAAACTCATCGAAGAGGGCAAGCTGCGCGCGCCTCACCCTGAGGATGGTTCGGTGACGCTGCACGATCCGTGCTATCTTGCCCGCGTGAACAACGAGGCGGACGCGCCGCGCAGAGCGCTCGGCGCAGAGTCGAACCTCAACGAGCACACGACGCCGATCGATCGCTGGCTCCACTCTCCCATGAACGGCGGGACGAAGATCGCCGAGCCCGAGCGGCGAGCGCAGAAGACGTTGTGCTGCGGAGCGGGGGGAGGGCGCATGTGGATGGAGGATCCGCCAGATCAGAGACCGTCCGATCGTCGAGTGCAAGAGTTGCTGGACACAGGAGCCAGCCGGATCGCTGTGGCCTGTCCGTTTTGTCATATTATGCTGGAAGCCGGAATGCAGAAGGTCGCTCCCGAGTCAGGCGTCGAGATCGTGGATATCGTCCGACTGGTGGAAGAGGCGAACGCCTGATGATCCGCGGAATAGGAATCGACGTCATCTCGATCGATCGTATTCGGAGGGCGATGCAGAACCCGCGCTTCCTTCCCAGGATCCTCACGCCGAAAGAGATTGAGCAGGCGCGAGATGTGGCTTATGTCGCGGGCCGATGGGCAGGGAAGGAAGCCATCGCGAAAGCGGTCTCCACGCGCCTCAGCTGGCAAGATGTCGAGATCCTCGCGGACGATACGGGCGCGCCCCGGGTTCACTGGCGGAACGGCTCCAACGCGGCGGTCTGGCTTTCGATCAGCCATGACAAGAGCGTCGCCGTGGCGTGCGCAATTTGGGAGGAATGATGGAGCGGGGCCGGTTGGCGATCTTGGTGGGGTCAAAGGGCCGAGGCTCGAACATGGAGGCGATCGTTCGAGCGAGTCAGGAGCCAGACTTCCCCATGGAGGTTGCTGTCGTCTTCGCGCCCAGCGACACGGCGCCAGCCATCGAGCGCGCGCGATCGCTCGGCGTTCCGGTCGTCGTGCTTCCAGCCGAGCCTGAGGCTTTTGCGCAAAGCTTGCTGCGCGAGATAGCGGAACGCAACGTGGACCTGCTGTGCTTGGCCGGATACATGCGGCTGATTCCGGCTTCCGTGGTCGAAGCGCTTCGCGGTCGGATTCTGAACATTCACCCGGCGCTTCTGCCGAAGTTTGGGGGAAAAGGGATGTACGGTATGCGCGTGCACGAGGCCGTGTTGGCTGCCGGAGAAGCGGAGTCGGGCGCGACGGTGCACTTCGTGAACGAGCGCTACGACGAAGGCGACATCCTGATCCAGAGACGCGTAACCGTTTTGCCGAACGACACCCCTGAGACCTTGGCTGCGCGCGTACTCGAGCAAGAGCACAGGGCCTATCCAGAAGCGATTCGGATCTGGTGGGAGCGTTATGGCAAGGGACGGAAGGCGTCTTTGTGATGCCGTAGGTCCGTTTCGGTCAGAGCGATAACGTCGAAACGCATGGACATTTCCTTTCCAACGACATCAGCCAGGTACTGCTCGGCTGCCTTCCAAAGCCTTCGTTGTTTGGCTGGCGAAACCGACTCTTCGGGCGACTCCCAATCCTGCGACTTCCGGTAGCGCACCTCGACGAAGACCAGGCAATCTCCGTCGAGAGCGATCAGGTCGATCTCCGAGTCGCGCCCGACGTAGTTCCGCTTCACGAGGACGTACCCGATCTCAGCAAGGTATCGAGCGGCGCGGTCCTCCGCTTCGTCGCCTATTCGTCGAGGATGAGGCATAGCTGTTGGGACGCCTGAACTGGAGCAAATCCTGTCCGATGGATCGGGCATGGCCCCAGTTCCTCCAGTCTTCTTAGGTGTTCGGGAGTCGCATACCCGAAGTGCTCGGCGAAGCCGTAGCCGGGGAACTGCTGGTCGAGGGTCCGCATCACTTCGTCCCGATGAGTCTTTGCAAGGATGCTCGCGGCTGCGATCTCGGCGTAGGTGCCGTCCCCCTTGACAACGGTTTCGCACGGGCAAGGGATCGTGGCGGCAAAGTGATTCCCGTCCACTAAGACGCCACAAGGGGCTTGCGCCAAGCCTTCGATGGCTCGTTGCATCGCCAAGAACGTGGCTCGGAGGATGTTCAGGCGGTTGATCTCCTCCACACTCGCAAGAGCCACGGACCAGACGCACTTCTCTTCGATGCGCGCGCGCAGCTCCGCCCGCTGGTCTGCGGTCAGACGCTTGGAGTCGTCCAATCCGGGCAGTCGGCAGCCCTTGGGCACGATGACAGCCGCGGCGACGACAGGCCCCGCGAGCGGTCCTCGGCCAGCCTCGTCTACGCCTGCCCATCCGAGCCGCCGCAAGAGCCTGCGCCCTCTCCCCCTCGTCATGCCGACGCATTATGGCAAGACCGGCGAAATCACCAGATTTGCGGCAGACGGGAACACTTTGGCCCCTCAGTTGCGTCCAAAATAGCGAACCTCTCGAAAGGAGGAAGTGGCATGAATAAGACTTTTCTCGTTGCAATCGGAATCCTTGGGATAGCGGTGGGCGCAAACGCCCTGGTTATTGACGACTTCACGTCCGGTCCCTACTCGAACACGATCCAGAGCGGCACGGTGATCGCCTCTCAAGCGGGCACGATGCTCGGCGGCGAACGGGACACCCTCATGACCGTCACCAGCAATCCGTTCAATCTGAACTTCACGGTGACGATCCAGAACGGGCTGTCCGCGATCAGCAACGACGTCAGCGTGGACTCGATGTTCGGTCTCGACTACGACGGCGCTGGAGAGGAAACCGGCGGCAACGTCTTCATCCCCGGCCCCGGCCTCGGCAACTTGGACTTTTCGTCCTTCGACCGTCTTCGGTTCAACTTCATCAGCAACGACTTGGACCTGAACCTGCGCGTCGAGATCCGAACTTACACGCAAGGGATGTCGTTCGGCGACTTTGTCGTCCCTGCACAGCAGTCCCCGTTCACCTATGACGTGCTGTTCAACTCGCTCAGCCAACAGAACGGTGGGGCCAACTTCGCGGACGTGGATCGCATCACGATCTACTTCGATGGTATGCCCAGCGCGGACTTCGCGCTGAGCGACATCCAGGCCGTACCTGAGCCTGCCTCCCTTGCCGTTCTCATCGCTGGCCTGGGTGGCCTCCTTGCTCGCCGGAAACGGTAAAGGATAATCCGAAAACCTGCTGAAAAGCCTCCGTCATGGGCGCGAAGACCTCTTCCATAGGGACTTCGCGCCCCAGCTCTTTGGACAACGAGGTAACCGGATACTCACGGATGCCGCAGGGCACGATGAGACTGAAGGGAGAGAGGTCGTTGTTGCAATTGAGGGCGATCCCATGGAGTGAGATCCATCGGGTCACTTTGATGCCAATGGCGGCGATCTTCCGCTGGTTCACCCACACGCCGGTGTTCGGGGGAAAGCGGTAGCCCTCCAAGCCGAAAGCGGTAAGCGTTCGGATCACAGCCTCTTCCAGGTTGCGGAGGTAGAGATGCAGGTCCCGTCCGTGCTCCCGCAGGTCGAAGATCGGATAGACGACTAACTGGTTCGGTCCGTGGTATGTAACGTCGCCTCCGCGATCCGTACGAACCACCTCGATGCCGCGCCTACTGTAGTCTTCGACCGAAAGAAGCAAGTTTTCCTCGTGAAAGTTAGACCCAAGGGTGAGTACGGGGTCGTGTTCGACGAAGACCAACGTATCGGGGATACGGCCTTCCAGGCGCTTCTGGACAAGCTGCTTCTGCCGCTCCCACGCCGGGAGGTAAGCCTGCCTGCCCCAATGTTCGATCCGCGCCGGCTTCATGCGGTTCTCTCCTCCATGACCACCGGAACGACATAAGGCCCCTCGGGAATGACAGCCATCGTCTGGTCAGCGAGCCGATCCACCTGCGCTTGGATGGCTTGTCGGATCCCTTCGAGTTCCTCAACCCCAGGCTTCGGTTCGTAGAGCGGTGTGAGCGACATCCGGCTCAGCTCCTCGCTTGGGATGCCTCCGCAGGCAAACAGCAGGTTTTCGACGCCGACCCGCTGGAGCACTTTGCAGTGCATCTGGAACCCCCACTGATCGTGGATTACCTCCGGATTCGTCCGAATCCAATCGAGGAACTCTTCCCAGCGTTCCCCCCATTCGCGCATGATACGGGTGAACGAAGGACTCCCCAGCCCCTCGCTGCACGCCGACGCGCAAATCACCACTCCGCCTTCTTTGACGACGGGCAGCGCCGAACACATGCCCTTGCCCGATTGGTAGAGCGTCTTGTCGAGCGGATACCCGCCGCCGCACGTAATCACGACGTCCTTCCGTTCCGCGCAAGGGGCGGCGGTCCACTCGCGAACCTTCGTTGCGCCTACTTCGAACGCCTTCCTCCAGTCTCCGGCGAAGACGCCTGCGATCTGCTTGTCTTCCGTCACACCCACGTTGAGCAGGAAGTCAATGCCTGCGATCTCTGCCACGTCCGTCGCCTCTTCGTGGAGTGGGTTGCCTTCCAGAGAGAAGTTCGTCGCAGCGGGCGAGTCGAGGAACTCAAATCCGTGAAACTTCTGAACCGTTTCGACATTGACGATGCCGGGGCAGACACCCTTCCGGCCTCCGCTGAATCCCGCCATGAAGTGTGGCTCGATGAAGCCCGTCACAATGCGGAAGTCCGCTTCGCTGTACAGGCGGTTAATCCAGGCATAGGTCCCGAATCGAGTGGCCCGAGACAGCCGCGTCAGTTCGTCGCGCTGTTCGCTCCGGTGATCTACAACGCGAACGGATCCGACGATCTCTTCCCCTAACAGTTCGATCTTCTCCTGTTGCGTGCTCGGACGGTGCATGCCGGTGGCGATGAGAACCGTTACCTTCTCGCGTCCTATCCCGCTTGTCTCCAGTACCTCCAGGAGCGCCGGGACCAAGACGCGATTGGGGACGGGACGAGTGATGTCCGAAATCGTGATGACGACCCTCGAGGGCTTCCGCTCTTGGATGAGCGCCGCTAGCGGCGGGCACCCGATCGGGCTGGCCAGCGCATCCCGAACCGCCTCGAGGGGTTGAGGCAACGGGGAGCACCCGCGAGAGTGAAGAATCTCGGCATGATCCGGTACTTCTACGGGGATTTTGTGCTTGTCATACCGGAGGTAGGTCGTCTTTGCCACCGACGTCCATTATGAACCAAGCGTTTGGGCAAGCGGCGTTTCTGGGAGCGCAGTGGAGAGGAATTTCGTATTTGGTGTAGAATGAAGCAGAGGATGAGGCGGGCATACACACTCATTGAACTGCTGGTTGCCCTGGCGATTGTTTCCGCTTTGGCAGCGATCCTTGCGCCTGCCTTCATCATGGCGAAGGAAAAGGCGCAGGCGACGATGTGTTTGAGCAACCTGCGTCAAGTGGGAACCGCCATGTTCCTCTATGTCCAGGACTACGATGGCGTCTACCCACACGATCCAAAACCGCGGTTTGCGCCCGGATACGAGGTGGACCGTCTCGGACGCGTCTACGGATTTGATTCCACGGACGATACGAACCGATTCGATGCTCGGCCCGTCAAGGACATGCTCATGCCGTACGTCAACAACGACAAGGTGTGGTACTGCCCGTCGCTCTACCTGAAGACTCTGCCGCAGAGCCGTCCGGGCACGAACTACCAGGTGAACCCGTACCTCGTTGTGAACAACATCCCCGATCCCGATCAGCCTCACGGCGGCCCAGTTCGGGAGAGCGACATCGAGCGCCCCTCCGCCGTTGCAGTGTTCTTCGATTTCAGTCTCGCCGGAAAAGGGCTGCACCGGGACGGCCGAAACGCCGTGGCTGCGGACGGACACGTCAAATGGCAGCGGAACGGCCAAGAACTGATCGTTTTGCCTTGGTGGACGAGGGGACAGTAGGGTAAACTACGCTTCCCGTAAACCCGCAGGGGCGTAGCTCAGCTGGTAGAGCAGCGGTCTCCAAAACCGCAGGTCGCGGGTTCGAATCCTGTCGCCCCTGCCATTTTTCTTTGAGGACCAGCCCGAGGCGGTTAAAGCTCTAACGGTTCGCCCTCGCTGACGTAGAGGACCTCTTTTCCCACCTTCCCCTCGAACGCCTCGGGTTTCATCGTGTGGATGGGGATCACTTGCGCGGGCTGCATATCGGCGATCCACTCGAGCAAGTCTTGGCCCGAAGCATGCCCTGAGATATGGGCTCGCAACAGCGAATCCTCTTCGTCGCCGCGAGACTCGACACCGAACCGATCCAGCCAGGCCTTCAATCGCTGTTCATCAATTTTCATCTCGTCCGAGAAAGGCTCCGTGGCGCACTTGACGTATACGCTGCCGGGAGGCGGCTCGAGATCAATCAGTTCCTGGATTTGATAGAACCCGAGCTGAACGATGTATCGGGACGGATCTTTCCGGATGTCATAGGCGCGAACGCCACCGTGGTACCAGGCCATCGCATCCCGCACTTCTTTGCTCGCCGGCTGTTGCCATTCCTCTTTGATGCGGTCCGTAAGCTCCGACGGCCATTCGCAATAAGGCCCAAGTTCGTAGGGCTTGTAGTCGTCGGGAGAGTAGGTCATGGATCGCGCTCGCTCCAGATAAGCCCGCACGGGGCCAAGCTCGGGAATGGCAGGGAAGAGGTCGGGATATCGGTCTACGAGTGTGGTGTAGACGAACATCGCCTTGGGGTTCGCTGCCAGGATTCTTCCGGTTTCCTTCGCGACCTCTGCTATAGTCTGGAATCGAGCAACGTCTTTCCACGCCCAGTCCACGAAGACGGTGCCGGCGCTTCCTTCGACGACCTCTTTGAGCTTGGCACGCACGGCGTTCTCGTCGTCGCGCGATTGGCTTGTGATTCGCGTACCCTCGGTCAGGATCACATCTGGACGGAGATTCTTGGTCTCGGCTCGAAGTCGCTCGGTGAGCGAGCGCTTGCCGAGGCTCCAGCGGCCGTTGAATCGAAGGTCCCCCGTGTATACCACTTTCTTTCCCGAGGTCGTCGTGATCAACGTGGCGCAGCAACCCGGTAGGCTGTGATCTACGGGCAAGGGCCGCACCCGAAAGCCTGCCACTTCGATTTCGGCGTACTCATTCATGGGAATGACGGGTCGCTCGACGGTCTCTGGGTAGACGTACGGCGCGCCTGGGAACTTCGATCCCGACGTACGCTCTCGGATCGTACGACGCTGCACGCTCAAGGTTCTCGCATCAATCCGTGGTATGGTGAGGGCGTCGATCGCTTCCAGAATCGTCTGGCAAACGGGCGTACAGGCGATCGGGATTCGCTCGTCGAGGTAACCGATCTGTCCAACGTGATCGAGGTGAGCATGGGACACGAGCACTGCCGACGCGCGCGGCCTTCCTTCGGCATTCAGGACCTCTTCGTAGCTTCGGACCTCGCTCGCATACCAGCGTAGCTCTTCCTCGGGAACGCCGTTTGCGCGCGCACACTCCACCAGAGCCTCGTTCTTGAGCAGGTCGTGCCGATAGAGTCCGTCCACAGCGGGGGCAATTCCGAGGCTCATCGCGTCCAACAGATGGGAATGCGTCCGCAGCTGAACGAACATATCGAGGTACGCAGAAGCCCGGCCCATGGGCAGGCCGAAGTCCAGAAGAAGGGAGCTGCCAGAGTCCTCGATGAGAATCTTGTTCCCGCCAATTTCACGAACGCCGCCGAAGCAAGTGATCCGCATGAGTTGATTATTCCAGATTCAGCCTCGCGAGCGGCGATAGATCCACGCGATCCCCTGGCCGAATACCGTTCTGGTCGAACCATCCTGCGTGCATCTCGATGGCATATTGGGCAGGCTCCTCGGATCGGTACGTAGACTCATCGAGCGGGGACATGGTGAGAATGTTGATGATGACGCCATCGCTCCGCAAGTAGGCGATGTCCAGAGGAATGATCGTGTTTTTCATCCAGAATCCGCGGTAATCGAGGTCGGGAAAGACGAAGATCATTCCTCGATTCTCGCCCATCTGATCCTTCGTCACGAACATCAGGCCCTCTCGACGCGTCTCTTCGGAGCTCGCGACCCAGAGGCGCATCTTCTTGTCCTTGACCGAGAGAGTCACGGTGGGCAAACTCTCCAACGGAGTGGTTCGGCCGGATGGCTCAGTCGGTGGCGGCGCGGTCTGAACGGGCGGCGTTCTCTCCGGTTCGGAGGCTTGCTCCGCGGGACGACTCTCGTTCCCGCATCCGAGAAGCAAAAGGGCAATCAGAAGCGGGGCGAGAAACCTCATGCGTTTGCCGCCGACCGGATCAGCTCTATGGCGAGGCGCGTGAGACCGACGAGGTCCTCTTTGCTCACATGTTCGTCATGCGTGTGTATCTCCTTCATTCCGGTCCCGCAGACGATCGTGGGCACGCCCTTCGCATTGAAGGCGTTAGCATCGCTTCCCCCCAGGGTCCATCGCAACTCTCCCGAATAGCCGAGCTTCTTCGCCGCTTCGACCGCGAGTCTCACGACCGGCTCGGTCTCGGGGATGTAGTACCCCTCGTACGCCCTCACGTACTCGAATTCGACACGGGCGCCCAACTCGGCAGCCCCCTTTTCGAAGCACTCTCTCATATGAGAGATCTGGGCATCAAGCTTCTCATTGCTGAGGGAGCGCGCCTCGCACCGAACGGTGCACTCAGCCGGAACCACGTTGACGCCCGTGCCACCGTGGATCAGACCGGCGTTGGCGGTGGTCTCTTCGTCAATCCGGCCCAGGCGCATCTCTGCAAGCCCCTTTGCGGCGGCCTGAATGGCGTTGATCCCTTCCTCAGGATGCTTTCCAGCGTGAGCCGGCCGACCGATCACGCGCGCATTCAGGCGGTCGTGCGTTCCGACTGTGGTTACGAACGTCCCAACCGGCGGGCCAGTATCAAACACATATCCGAAATCCACTCCCAGGTCTTGAATCTCGCAAGCGAAGGCGCCCTTCAATCCGATTTCTTCCGCAACGCAAAAGACGAGGTATACGTCGCCGTGCGGCTCGCCGGATTCGAGGATCGAGTGAACGGCTTCGATGGCCGGCGCCATGCCGGCCTTGTCGTCGGCGCCCAGAATCGTGTCGCTCTTGCTGTAGTAGACACCGTCGCGCTCTTCGATCTCGAGGCCGGCAGTCGGTTCTACCGTGTCCCAGTGAGCGGAGAGGAAGATGGCCGGCGCCCCCGTTTGGTTGCCAGGGAGCTTCGCGATCACATTGTTCGCGTTGCCGCCGATCTTGGACCCCGCGTCATCCTCCCACACTTCGAGACCGATTCGCTCGAGGTACGCCTTGCCCCACTCGACGACTTCCCGCTCTTGTAAAGCTGGGGCGTTGATGAGGCAAAGATTACAAAAGAGGTCGAAGAGCCGTTGTTCGTTCATAAGCAAAGCGTTCCTGCCGTAGAATATACTCAACAAAAGATGCCGAAAGGTGAATATCTTCAGTACGGCGGCCAAGCGGTCATCGAAGGGGTCATGATGAGGTCGCCGCGTTACTTTGCGGTGGCGTGTCGTGCGCCGGACGGTCGCATCATCGTGCATTCTGAGCCGGTGGCGAAGACGTGGGTCGGTCGCTTGACATGGCTCAAGAAACCGTTCCTACGAGGGACGCTTGCGCTGTTCGACGCCATGGCGCTCGGCATCCGCGCTCTGCAGTTCGCCGCGCAGGTTCAGACCGAGGAACCGCAGAAGAAGGAAGAAGTCCCGGAGAAGAACGGAGCGCCAACGGAAACGACGCGTACCGAAGAGGGTTCGGAGATGGTCCACGCTAAAGGGGACGAGGGTTCTTCTCTCATGAAAATCAGCGTGGTCGGCGCGATGATCACCGGTTTGGCGATCGGAGTATTCCTGTTCGTGATGTTGCCGGTCTGGCTGGCGCAGCCGGTTCGAAACGCAGGCGGGTCGCTCATCGTAACGAACCTGATCGAGGGCGTCATCAAGGCCGCTATCTTCCTGGGCTACATTGCCCTGATCGGCCAGATGAAAGAGATCAAAGAGGTATTCAAGTACCACGGCGCCGAACACAAGGCGATCAACGCGATGGAGGCGGGTCAGGACCTGACGTTGGAGAATGCGCGCGCCCAGACGCGGCTTCACCCCCGCTGCGGAACGTCGTTCGCAATCATCGTGCTCTTGCTGTCCATCATCGTCTTCACCTTCTTGCCGCGGGAGTACGGAATGCCTTCCGTCATTCTGGACACCTTTGTAAGAATCGGCCTAAAACTTCTCGTGATCCCGTTGATTGCCGGAGTGGCGTACGAGGCGATTCGCCTGGCGGGCACGTTCCGGGACGAACGCTGGGTGAAGATTCTCTTCGCCCCGGGCCTTGCGACACAGTATCTGACCACGCGCGAGCCGCGAGACGATCAGATCGAGGTTGCCCTCGTTGCCCTGCGCACCGTAATCAAGCGGGAACAGGAGGAGGCGTCCCAGCAAGAATCGGAGCCTTCGGAGGTGCCTGCTGGCGCCCCCGAAATCGCCAACTAAGCTTACGGAACCTGTAAAAGGACGGGCGATCCGCCGATACTTTTGGTAGGTGGAGTTACCTCGGTTAGCCCTCCAAATTGGCAGAAGCGAAAAGATTGCAGTTATGCCGCACGTCGCCCTAAAGGCTTTGAAGATGTGCGCGATGGAGGGCGTTGCGCCGAAGGACCTCGAAATCGTGCTCTCCACGGATCCCGGATTGTCCGCAAAGATTCTCAAACTGGCGAACTCGCCGCTCTACACCATGGGGCAGGAGATTCGAACGGTCGGCGGCGCCGTACAGCTCCTCGGCCTACGCACCGTGCGGAGCGTCATTTATGCCGCGGCCTATGAGGAAGCGATAGCGGGTATTGGATGTTCGCTCGACAAGAAAGCCCTCTGGGCGCACAGTCTCGCGACGGCGATCGGCGCGCGACTCTTCGCCAATAGCCACGGCGTCGACGCGGAAGACGCCTACACGGCCGGCTTGCTTCATCGGATTGGGCTTGTCACGCTTGCGAAGGTTGCGCCCGAGATCGTGGACAAGCTGCTCGAGCAGAGCCGCACAGAGGGCAGGCCGCTCCACGAAGTCGCCGCAGAGGTCATCGGCTTCCGGCCGGGAGATTTGGGCGCCGTCGTCGCCGAGCGGTGGAACCTGGGCAAGGTCGTGGCTGCAGCCGCGCGCTACTACTGGAATCCGGACCTGGACCAAGACCCTGAAACGAACCGCACGACGACTTGTGTTGGAGTTGCTCACTGGTTCGCTTCCCGCATTACGGCGGAGCCGACGACGCCTGTCCCTGCTTCGGAGGTCGTGAAGAGGATCTTGGACGATCTCGGTGAAGACGGGTGTGCGGACATCCTCGAGCAGATTCGCAGTCAGTTCGTCGTTGTCACTTCCAGGGTTCTCGGCTGATCGGGTTAGAATCTGCCTGTGGCGAGTCGTCGCATCGTCGTTTCCGGTTTCGTTCAGGGCGTCGGCTTTCGCGCATTCGTTCTGCGGGAGGCGCAGCGCTTGGGAGTACGCGGTCGCGTCTGGAACCGGCCAGACGGACGTGTGGAAGCGATTCTGGAGCATGAGGACGCGGAGACCCTCGATGCGCTCATCCAAAGGATCGAGGCAGGCCCCGGGAGAGTCGATTCTGTTCAGGTCAGCGAAGACGCTGAGCACGGCTTTAGCGATTTTCAGATCACGACTCCGCAGGGTCAAGTGTAGCGCTTCGGGAACTCTGGCGGCGCGTTCGCACGTTTAACCCAGTACACGCTCCCCGGCTACGGGGCGTAAGGAGGATTGTATGAAAACAAAACTGATGTCAGCGGCCCTCGTTGCGGTTGCTTCGCTCACTGCACTGTCGTTCTACGCGCCCACGGCATTTTCCCAAGGTGGCTCAACGGCTCCCTCTCAGGCGCCCGAGGCGAACTGGGACAAGTTCTTGAACTTCACGCTGAAGGATGCCAAGACGGGTAAAGCCGTCAAACTGGCCGACTTGAAGGGGAAGGCCAAGGCGATCTACCTGGACTTCTTCGCGAGTTGGTGCGGACCCTGCCAGCGCGTGATTCCTAAGATCGTCGAGATGGACAAGGCGACGAAGGACAGCGACGTGCTGTTCATCGGCGTGAACATCTCGGACGAGTGGGACGCCATGCAGGGCAATATCCGCGACAAGGGCATCACCTACCCGGTCTATCACGATCCGACTCCGCGCGGACAAGCCGGTATCGCTTCGCTCGTTGGCGTGAATGCGATCCCGACCGTGATGATCTTGGACGGTCAGACGCTTCAGCTCAAGCAGAAGTGGGTGGGTGCGAACCCGCAGTTCGAGGAACAGCAGAAGGCGCTGCTCCGAAGCCTGGGGGTTCCGCTCAACTAAGCGTTCCTGTGTTCCTCCGTGCCCCGCGAGGCGCCGCGCCGCGCGGGGCTTCTCTTTGGCCGGCACGATGTGCCATACTGGATTAACTGGACGCGCCCGTAGCTCAGCGGATAGAGCGCCTCCCTCCGGAGGAGGAAGTCGGGGGTTCGAATCCCTTCGGGCGCGCCATTTCCTTTACGGACGGAGGAAGTGCAACATTTAGGGGCGCTTCCGCGTAGGGTTCTTGGACATGCGTACGATTGCAGGAGTTTTGGCGTTTGCACTCGCTGTTGCGGGCTGTTCGTTCAAACGTACTACACCTACGAGCTCGGGCCACGTCGTGGACCGTGGCGACATCGAGATCACGGTGATTGAGACCGGCAAAATCGAAGCCGTGCAGGACGTGGAGGTAAAGAGCCGAGTGAGCGGACGGATTGCCAAGCTCTACGTCCAAGAGGGGGACCGAGTTGAGAAAGGGCAGCTCATCGCGGAGATCGACCCTCAAGAGATCCGGCTTCAGCTCGAGCAGACGACCGCCCAACTGCGCAGTGCAGAGGCTGGGGCCAAGCGATCTCTCGAGTCGGTCCAGCTCACCCGCAAACAGATGGAGACCGCCCTACAGCAGGCGGAAGCCCGGTACATCCAGGCGAAACGCGAGTACGAGAACCAACCGGCCCTGACGGATGCGAGCCTCCGGCAGGCGAAGATCAACCTCGAGCAGGCTCAGCGCGATTTAGCATTGCTCAAGAACACTACGCACCCGCAGCAACGAGTGCAAGCGGAGGCCGACCTTCAACGGACGAAGGCGGCAGCAGAAACCGACAAGGCGAACTACGAGCGCCTCGTCGGGTTGCTCCAGAAAGGGTATGTAGCGCAGCGCGACGTGGACAACGCCCGCGCCCAGATGGAGGCGAGCCAGGCCGCCTATCGAACAGCCCAAGAGAACTATGACCGCCTCGCCTCGCGCCAGGCCATCGAGCTGCGGAACGCCGAGCAAGCCGTCGCAGCCGCCCAAGCCGCCTACGATCAGGCCAAGGCGAGAGCCAATCTCGACAAGAACAAGGAGCAGGCTTACTTGGATGCAAAGGCCGCTTTCGAGCAAGCCAAAGAGGACCTAAGGCGGATCAAGATGGAGGAAGCGTCGCTTGCTCAGGCCCGCGCCCAAGCGGATCAGATCCGGAGTGCTGTGGCCGACGCTCAGCGGCAACTCTCCGAAACCAAGATCGTGGCGCCCATGTCAGGGGTGATCACCCGAAAGTTAGTGGAGGAAGGCGAGCTGGTCGCGGCGTTGAGCAGCTTCTCAGGGGGCACGCCGATCGTGCAGATCGCTCAGCTGGGCGCGCTTCAAGTAACGCTCAACATCAACGAAATTGACGTCGCGCGCCTCGAAGTTGGGATGCCGGCCACGGTGGAGATTGACGCGTTGCCGGACGAGACGTTTGCCGGTAGCGTTACGAGGATTGCTCCCGCCAGCGACACATCGGCCGCGACGGGACAGGCTGGCGGGGGTGACGCGGTGGTTCGATACAAGGTGGAGGTCCAACTGGATAAGAGCGATCCACGGATCCGTCCGGGCATGTCGGCAAAGTGCACGATCCGAGTGGACGAGAGAAAGAACGTTGTTCGCGTTCCGATCGAGTACGTCGGGGAAGACGACGAAGGCTACTTTGTGATGGTGCGGAAAGACGGCGCCAAGAAAGCGGAGAAGACGCGCCTGAAGATTGGGCTTCGTAGCTCGACGTGGTACGAAGTGCTCGAGGGCGTCTCGGAAGGCGCGCGGTTGGAGAAACCTCCGTACACGGGCCCATCCCGTCGTGGTTTCATGCAGGCCGGTCCAGAGGAAGAGAGCGACTCTGGAAACGGAGACGGAAACGGGGGCGGCGGCCAATAGCATGTCGGGACCACGGCACCTGTGGCAGGTCTTCGTTCAGTCGGTGGGCATCGCCTTCGCGATGCTCCGGCTGCACAAACTCCGGGCGTTTCTCACGATGCTCGGCGTGATCATCGGGGTCATGAGCGTTACGTTGATCGTGATGATCTCCACCGGGTTCCGTCTGTACATCAATAACGAGTTCTCGAAGTTCGGCGCTGACACGTTGTTTCTGGTGTACGCGCCGGAGGGGCGGATGAGAGGACAGTCGCTTGGAGATATCGAAGGGCTCACTCTCGACGACATTCAGTACATTCGCGACCGGTGCGAGACCATTGGCGTCGCAAGCGGCGCGATCCAACTCAATGGGCAAACCGTCCGATACGGAGACCAAGAGGCGCGCTCCGTTACGGTCATGGCGGGAGACGAAGGTTTCCAAGAGCTGAACCGGTACGAGATCCTCGAGGGGCGAGCGATCACGGAAGCGGATCACAAGGGGCGGACGAACGTCTGCGTCATCAGCGAGGACCTTCGCGATCGCCTGTTTAGAAAGGAGAATCCGATCGGCAAGCGGATCACGGTTTCCGGCCTTTCCTTTGAAGTGGTCGGCCTCATGAAGAACATGGAATTCCTGGGTCAGTCGGTCGGGCGAGCTATGATCATCCCGCTTTCGACCGCGTTGAACAAGTGGATCGGCGGTGACCAGATCGGGATGATCACGATGAAACCGAAGCCTGGCTACACCGTTAGCCAAGCGATGGACGACGTCTGGCGTGTGATGATGAAGAAGAGCGGCAATCGGCCCGTGTACCGCGTGGACTCTCGCCAGAGCTTCCTGGAGCTGTTCCAGGCGATCGTTGGCGCTGCTGGCATTCTGCTCGCCGCGATCGCCGCTCTCTCCTTGCTCGTCGGCGGCATCGGCATCATGAACATCATGCTGGTCTCTGTAACCGAGCGGACGCGTGAGATCGGTTTGCGGATGGCGGTGGGCGCGCAAAGGGCTGCGATCCTGATTCAGTTCCTCGTCGAGGCTGCGGTGCTCTCGCTGGTCGGCGGTTTGATCGGGATGCTGTGCGCCATGGCGCTGGGATACGGCGGGGCGCTCTTGCTGAAGCTGGCTGCGGACCTAACGATTCCGGTAGCGTTCCCGTGGCTGGCGGGACTCGGCGCGCTTCTGTTTTCGGCCGCGGTTGGCATGGTGTTCGGGCTATTTCCTGCGTGGAGCGCGTCCCGCCTCGATCCGATCGTTGCCCTCCGATCGGAGTAGGCCACAACCTCGCAACCGATTCGTCGTTTCTGCGCTATACTGATGGCAACCCGGAAGGGAGGTGAGACGGATGCCCGAGGCGTTGAAGTGCTACGTGGTCTTGGAAGGGACGGATGAGGTGGTGTTTGAGTGCCACTTCGAGATCCTGCCTGAAGTGGGGGATGTGCTGATTCACCACGGAGGCCAGCGGTACGAAATCGTGAAGCGACTCCATCACCTCAACTCGCGAGGATGGACGGATCACTACACGTTGATCGTCAAAGAGTTCTAACTACGAAAGCTCTTGCTTGGCGATGATCAGGCGCTGGATTTCGCTGGCGCCTTCGCCAATCTCCGTCAGCTTCGCGTCGCGCCAGAGCTTCTCGATGAGGTATTCGGGCATCATTCCGCGTCCGCCGAAGATCTGGAGCATTCGGTTCGTGACGTTCCGCGCTGTCTCGCTCGCGAAGAGCTTCGCGTGAGAAGCTTCCTTGACGATGGGCTCGCCACGGTCGTACATCGCTGCAGCTTTGAGAATGAGCAGGCGCGCCGCTTCGATCTCCATCGAAGAGTCGGCGATCATGTTCTGCACGGATTGCATCTTCGCGAGCGGCCGTCCGAACTGAACTCGCTCCTTGGAATAGGCCTTGCCAAGCTCGAAAGCTTTCTCCGCGATGCCGAGCGCCATCGCACCAATCCCGACACGGCCGCGATAGAGCAACGAGATGACATCCTCGAACGAGCCGGGCGTGTGCCAGCCGATCGCGTCCTTCATCTCGAATCGCCACGTATACGACGCCTTGACACCGACCGTCTCAATCCGACCCTTGTCAATCACTCCCGGCTGATCCTTTTCCACCAGAAAGGCGCTGAGGTTCTCTTCGTCCAGGCGCGCAATCACGATGATGAGGCCCGCGAATCCGCCGTTCGTGGTGAACATCTTTTCGCCGTTGAGATGGAAGTAACCCGGCCGGTCGGGAATCGGCGTGGCTTTCGTCTGTACGTATCGGGCATCACTTCCGGCGAGCGGCTCGGTAAGTCCCCACGCGAGCGGGCAGTCGCCGTTCAGGATCGAAGGGAGATACTTCGCTCGCTGTTCGTCGTTCGCAAACTTCTCGAAGTGCGCGACGCAGAGCGCGTTGACTGCAGCGACGTTCATCGCCAGCGCCGGGTCTCCGTGGGCGAGGATCCGGCACATCTCCGCATACGTGACGCACGAATACCCGCGGCCACCGTACTCTTTGGGCAAGACGACACTCGTGAGACCCAACGCCGCGCAGCGCTTCCAGATGTCGGCAGGGAAGGTGTCCTTCTCCCACTCCCGCGTCTGGGGAAAGACGTACTCGTCCACGAATTTCCGAACGTCGCACAGAAACTGCTGTTCTTCTTCCGACAAATTCACAAACGGAGTCATCACAGGACGGATATTACCGAGCACAGCCATGCCAAGTGGCGGATTAGGCGAGGCAGGGTCGGGTAGCCTGGCGCCATGGTTTCGACACTCTTAGCCATCGCTGCAGTGGTATCCCTCCAAGCGGAGGACGGGAGGCTGCTCCGGTTCCCGGACGTTTACCAGGACAAGGTCGTCTTCACGTATGCCGGCGACCTCTGGCTCTCCAGCCTGGACGGCGGAATTGCGCGGAAGCTGACGAATGACGAGGGCGTGGAGGGTATCGCGAAGTTCAGCCCAGACGGCAAGTGGATCGCCTTTCAGGCGGCGTACGAGGGCAACGTGGACATCTATGTGATGCCGAGCGACGGAGGCGTCCCCAAACGGCTTACCTTCCACCCGGGGCCGGACGTCATGGTGGATTGGACGGCCGACGGGAAGGAGATTCTCTTCCGAAGCGGTCGCTCCGCATTCAGTGGTCGCTTCCTCACTCTCTATAAAGTGCCGGCGAACGGGGGGACGCCCGTCGAGCTGCCGGTCGGTGAGTGCGGGCTGGCGTCCATGATGGACGATAACAAGACGATCGCCTACAACCGGATGCCCACCGAGAACGCAGCTTGGAAGCAGTACCGCGGCGGCCTTCAGAGTTTCATCTCGTTTTACGACCTCGAAACCAATCGTTATTGGGAGATGCCCCACGACCGCTCTGCGTACCTCTGGCCGATGGCGGTAGGGGATCAGGTCTTCTATGCGAACGACTCGACCGGCCGCTACAATCTCTACTCGTACAACACGAAGAGCGGACAGATCAAGAAGTGGACGAATTTTAGTGATTTTGATGTGAAATGGCCCAGCTACGGAACGGGAACGATCGTCTTTGAGCGAAACGCCCGCTTGTGGAAGATGGACACACGGACCGGCCAGGTCGGCGAAATCAAGGTGCGCATCCTGTCCGACCAGCTGGATCGTCGGCCCCGAGTTCTGAACGTTGGCTCCCAAGTCGCGTCCCTTTCCCTGTCGCCGAAGGGAGAGCGCCTCGCGCTGGAGGCGATGGGCGAGCTGTTTAGCGTCCCCGCCGAGGAGGGCGTAACCTACAACTTCTCCAATACGCCGGGCGCGCGCGAGAAGTTCGCAACCTGGTCCCCGGACGGCAAGACGATTCTGTTCTTGAGCGACCGATCGGGAGAAGAGCAGTTCTACATCATCCCCGCGGATCTGTCGGCGGAACCGACCCAGGTTACGTCCGAGAACCTCAGGATGAAGAACCCGCCTGTCTGGTCGCCGGACAGCAAGAAGTTCGTCTACACGGATGCGGACGCGGCGCTTTGGGTCGTGGATGTGGAAGGGAAGAGCGAGGTACGGGTCGCGCTCGATCCTTATGCGGAGTTCGGGCCTGTCTCCTGGTCCCCTGATTCGAAGTGGCTCGCCTACGCGAAGGGTGAGACGAATGGGATTCAGCAGATCTACGTGTACGATGTGGCGAACCGCAAAGAGTACAAGCTGAGTGACGGGCGGTTCAACGACTCCATGCCCATCTTCGATACGGAAGGCAAGTACCTGTTCTTCGTCTCGGATCGCGATTTCGCGCCCACGATCGGAGCAGGTTTCATTGACCTCAGCTTCATTCTGCAAAACACGAAGCGCATCTATGGGTGGACCTTGCGGCCGGAGATCGAATCTCCGTTCGCTCCCAAGAACCCGATCGAAGGGAAGTCGGAGGCGAAGCAGCCTTCGGACCAAGGGAATGCGCAGTCCGGTCAAGAGCAGCAGAAGCAAGAGGTACAGCAAGAACAAGCAAAGCAGGAAAAGGACACGAATCCCGTATGGGAGGGGATTGCCGGAAGGCTGTTCATGTTCCCGCTGCCTCCCAGCCAGATGTACGCGTTGATCGCTGCCGCCCCCGGCGGTCGGGTGATCTACGCCGACGCCAACGGCACGGTTCAGATCTACACGTTGAACAACCGATCCTCCAGCGCGCTCATCTCCGGCGTCGCTTCGATTGACTTCACACCCGACTTCCAGAAGTTCGCATATCTGGCGCCGGGCGGCCTCGTCGGAGTGCTGCCGGTTCGTCCTGGCGCCCAAGTTGGCCAGGGAAGGGTTTCGACGGCGGACATGCTGGCGCGCGTGGATCCGGTCGCGGAGTGGAAGCAGTCGTTCTGGGATGCCTGGAGGTACGAAAGGGACCACTTCTGGGCGCCCAACATGAACGGCTTGGATTGGCGGGCGATCGGCGAGCAGTACGCGGCTTGGATTCCTCATCTCGGCGACCGAAGCGATCTCGATTACCTCTTGAGAGAGCTTCTCGGCGAGCTGAGAACCGGCCACGCCTACGTCATCCCTGGATCTTCGAGCGTCGCCGAGCCGATGAACGTAGGGCTTCTGGGAGCGGACTTCGAGCCGACGAGCGATGGCGTCCGTATCAAGAAGATCTACAAGGGTCACAACTGGGATCCAGCCCGCGTGTCACCCCTGAACCAGCCCGGTCTGGGAGTCGAGGAAGGCATGTACCTCGTCGCGATTGATGGCCAGCGGGTGACCGGTGTCACGAATGTCTACGAGCTTCTCACAGGCAAGGCTGGACGGCTTGTCGAGCTCACCGTAAACGACAAGCCGACGCTCGACGGCGCGAAGAAGGTCGTCGTCCGAACGGTTGGGAACGAAGGCGGCATCCGTTACGCGGACTGGATTGACCGGAACCTCAAGTACGTCGAGGAGAGGTCAGGCGGCCGCATCGGCTACGTGCACGTGCCCAGCACCTCGGTGGACGGCATCATCGAGTTCTACAAGATGTACGTAACGCAGACGGAGAAGGACGCGCTGATCGTGGATGAGCGGTTCAACAGCGGTGGGTTCATCCCGACGTTCTTCGTTCAAACGCTCGGCGCGAGCCCGCTTGCCTATTGGACAGCGCGTCCGCCGGCGGACTTTCGGACTCCGTTCACGTTGGTCGGGCCGAAGTGCATGTTGATCAATCACTACGGCGGATCGGGTGGAGACGCCTTCCCTTACTTCTTCCGAAAGATGGGCCTTGGGCCGCTTATCGGAACGAGGACGTGGGGCGGCCTCGTCGGAATCCGCGGCTCTTACCCCCTGATGAGCGGCGGCGCTGTCACGGCGCCCCAGTTTGCGATCTGGGACATGACGCCAGAGGGCCCGAAGTGGGTGGTCGAGAACATCGGCGTCCCGCCGGACATCGAGGTGGACAACACGCCGGACAAGGTGTCGCGCGGCATGGACCCGCAGCTCGACGCGGCGATCGACTACCTCCTCGACCAGCTTCGAAAGAACCCAGCCAAGAAGCCGCAGCACCCGCCCTATCACGACTGGAAGGGCGGAGGCCAGTAGGCCAGCAGGGCCAAGAAAGAGGGCCTGCCGACATTCCGTCGGCAGGCCCTTCTGTTCTCGGTGTCTATGTGCCCTCTTGCCAGCTCGTGAGGTACTTCTGTTGCTCAGGCGTCAGGACGTCAATTTCGACCCCCTGGCTCTGTAGCTTCAGGCTCGCCACCTGCTCGTCAATCTCCTTCGGAACGCTGTACACGCCCTTCTCGAGCGTGGAGGCGTTCTTGGCCATCCACTCGGCACAGAGCGCCTGGTTCGCGAAGCTCATGTCCATGACGCTTGCGGGATGCCCCTCGGCCGCGGCGAGATTGATGAGGCGCCCCTCGCCGAGGACGAACACGCTCTTGCCGCTCGGCAGACGGTACTGATCCACAAACGGCCGCGCTTCTTCCTTGGAATTCGCCAGCGATTCGAGGCCGTCGAGGTCCAGCTCCACGTTGAAGTGGCCGGAGTTGCACACGATCGCTCCGTCCTTCATCGCCTCGAAGTGTTCCTTGCGAATCACATGCTTGCAGCCGGTCACGGTGATAAAGAGGTCCCCAATGGGCGCGGCTTTTGCCATCGGCATCACCTCGAAGCCGTCCATCAATGCCTCGAGCGCTTTCGTTGGGGCGACCTCCGTCACGATCACTCGTGCGCCCATACCCCTGGCCCGCATCGCCACGCCCTTGCCGCACCAACCGTAGCCCGCTACGACGACGGTCCTGCCGGCAATCAGGATGTTCGTTGCACGAAGGATTCCGTCAATTGTGGACTGGCCCGTGCCGTAGCGATTGTCGAAGAAGTGCTTCGTGTCCGCGTCATTCACCGCCACGATCGGATAGGCAAGCACACCGTCCTTCGCCATCGCTCGGAGGCGGATCACACCCGTCGTCGTCTCTTCGGTTCCGCCGATGATGTCCGCTATCAACTCCCGGCGTTCGCTGTGCACGATGCCCACGGTATCGGCGCCATCGTCCATCGTCAGTGTCGGCTTGAGGTCGAGAGCCTGGTGGATGTGACGATAATAGGTGTCGTGGTCCTCGCCTTTGATGCAGAACGCCTGGATTCCTTCGTGGACGACGAGAGACGCCGCAACATCGTCTTGCGTGCTGAGCGGGTTGCTCGCACAGACGGCGACTTCCGCCCCCCCGGCCTTCAGGGTCTTCAGCAGATTGGCGGTTTCGGTCGTCACGTGGAGACAGGCGACGACGCGCTGGCCAGCAAGCGGTTTTTCCTTCTCAAAGCGTTGTCGGATGAGCCGAAGGACAGGCATCTCTCGCTCTGCCCAGTCAATCCTTTTTTTGCCGGCATCGGCGAGGGAGAAATCTCGAATATCGCAGGCTACGGTTTCCATGGGAGGCTGCAGTATACTTGGCGGGTTCATCCGTCTATCAGTTAGGAGAGTCAAGCACAAGCGATGGGTCACATGAGCGCCACAGTCCGAGTTGCCCGATTCCTCGAGGGTTTGGTCGAGGGGAAGCCGGGTCGGCAGCGCCTGCTGACCTTCTTCATGGTATTCACCGGTCTGATCGTGATTGCGGGCGGCGTGGCCGCGCTGCTCATGAAAGACCCCAGCCGGGTGCTCATCGGTCTTGGCGGTCTGTTCTTTACGGTTGTTGTCTTCACCGTGATGCTGACCAAGCACGAGTGGTTGCTTCTGCTCGGCCTCATCATGGGACACAGCATCTTCTATGGCAACGTGCCGCAACTGGGGATGCGGATCAAGGGTGCCGCCGCTCCGTCGGACCTCATGTTCTTTCTTGCGTTTGTGGCTGGAGTGGTGTACTGGATGGGCCAGAAACACCGTCCCAAGATTCCGGCTAGCATCACGGTCGCACCGATTGCACTCTTTCTCTATTCCGCCGGATACATTCTGATCGCCTTCTTCCTGTGGAACCGCCAAGACAACGCGTTGATCCAGGCGGTCGGCTGGCTTTACTTCGTTCTCGCCATTCCGACCTATCTCGTCCTGACAACAGGCCGAGTCTGGAAGTCGTTCTTCCTTGTGCTCTTGATTCCGCAGTTCTTCGGAGCGGTTCTCTCCACGATGGCGGAGTTCCGGGTTGGGCAGCAGATTCTAAGCTGGACGGGGTACGGCGGTCCGGCCGTCCGCTCGTTTTACGACGTTACGGTCAAGACCAACTTGTTGGGGATGAGTATCGTCGTCATCTTCCTGGGCTTGGTCATTCTTGGATTTGCCAAGAAACGCTCGTGGCAGTTGCTCGCGCTGGGAGCCGTCCTCTCCGCACTGGCTGTCGTGTTCTTTGACCGAGGACGAATCCACTACGCCGCTCTCTTCGTCTGCATTCCGCTATTGATGATCTTTTTCATGCCGATGCGGGAGCGGCTCGCTTCGATGCTCAGGTTTGTCACGGCGATCATCGTGCTCGTCCTGGCGATTCAAGGGATCGGAGGCAAGGTAAAGGCCGGATTCGACGAGTCGGTGAACAAGGCATACACTCGATTGACCCTCATCAATGAACAGGCGATTCGAGCCGACCCAGGAATTGACGAAAGACTCTTCCATTTGCGCCGAGCCGAAGCCATCTGGCGCCAGTATCCGATTCTTGGTGCAGGGCCAGGCGTCCGATTCGGTTGGGAGTTCCAATGGGACACCTTGGAAAACCTGCCGATTACGTTCATTGACAACTCCTGGCTCTATCCGCTTGCGGTCGGCGGGGTGGTCGGCATGGCGCTGATCCTGCTCTGCTACGCGGGGTTTCTGTATGCCATTGTAACGTCTTATTTGCAGCTGCGGAACCCGTTCCACAAGGCGCTCGCAGCTGTTCCTGCGATTTACATGTTATGGTTGTTCATTTGCAGCCCTGTTACGTGGTGGTTGATTGACCGGTATCACGTAGCCGCCCAGGCGATCATGGTTGCCATGGCGCTTGCGCTCGTCTACCACGAGAAGGTCAACGGCTCGGACGTTCCGGTCATAGACGTCTAAAGGGCGCTTGGGCCTCGCTCGCCCGTTCGGATTCGCACTGCATCGAGGACTTCGCTGATGAAGATCTTGCCGTCCCCGATCTCGCCGGTTCGCGCCGCTTCCTGCAAGACCTCGATGACCTGCTCCACCTGATCGTCGTTGACGACGATCTCGATGCGTACCTTTGGCAGAAGGTTGACTGCGTAGGTGCTACCGCGGTACAGCTCCGTGCGACCCTGCTGGCGGCCATGACCGCGCACGGATTCCACCGTCATTCCGTGGATCCCCGCCTCTTCGAGAGCCGCTTGGACGTCTTCGAGTTTGTTCACACGGACGATACAGTCCAGGCGCTTCATCAGCGGCTCGTTATACCGCGTTCAGCGCGCCTCAACCCGCTTCAGCACGAACTCGCCGACCGTGCCCGGCTCCGCCTCGGTGATGTCGATCAGGGATAGGAGCTTGAGCTTGTTGGGGCTGAACTTGCCGTCCGCCTTCCCGCTGTCGTCAGCCGGTGCGAGGCTGTCGAACGGGATGACCACATCCACCGTTTCGTTGCCACCCGGGAACGTCGCCGTCGCCTGCCACTTCTCCCCGTCGGTCTCTTCGAATCCGACGATCATGCGAAGCTCTTGAGCGCAGCGGACTGTGAGGGCCAGTTCCTTCTCCGCGGTGATGCTCGCGGGCGACACGCCTCGGAGCATTCCGTAGATTCGCGCTTGCATCCTTTCGTAGCGCACGCGCAGCCCGTCCGACGAAGGCGTCAGATCCATGCCAAGAAGCGGAAGCCAGGACCCGTACCCTCGGTTACACCCGTCAATCAGGTTTCCTCCCGTGAAGACGCCGCTTGCCGGCTTCGTGGGGAGGACCTGGAAGTCGTCCAGCCACAAGGCGTTCGTCCCGGTTCGAGGCCCGAAGAGATACTCCATCGTTGGCCCTTTGACAAAGGTGCTTAGTACCTCGATCACGCCGAAGAAGGCGAGCTTGTCCAGATCGAGCTTGCGGTTGTCAATCGGGCTATCGTCGAAGAGTGCGAAGTCGTCCAGGTTCGCCTCTACCTTCGTCCACGTGTTGGCTGGGATGTGGACGGGCACGCCGTACCGCTCGCCCTTTCCCGTCTCTCCCTCGGCCAGCGCCAGTACTACGTAGGCGGCGCGCGAAGTCTTCAGCCAAAGGGAGATTCCCTTCGCACCCGTGAGATCGCCAACCTGGCGGAGAAGGAGGGGAGCCTCGCCCTCGACATATACATAGGTGAACTCGAGAGCCCCGTTCCCGCTCTTCACGTCCAAAGCGTTCGTCGTCTTGCGGACCGTGTACGAAGGCGAAAGCGTCAGCCATGACGAAGTGGACTCTTCGAAGGTGTCGTGGAGGAGAGGTTGTCCCTGGGAAATCGCAGCCAAACAAATCAAAGTCGCAAACATCGTGAATTCTCCGCTCTATTGCTGGGTTTCAGTATAGCAGCACGTGGAAAGACCCGCTTACACAAGCCTGCTCGAGTGGGCATTGGGTCCCATTCGGCAGCCAGGAGGTTTGACAGGTATGGTAGGGTATGAGAAGGCGGAAAAAGTTCTGGAGACTCTCCAGCGGTTGCCGGCCATGTCTGCGCCGGTGCTCAAAGTGATTCAGCTGGCCGGTGATCCGGACGCTTCGGCGGAGGAGCTCGCGGACAGCATTCGTTCGGAGCCTACGCTCACCGCCGACGTTCTCCGCGTGGCGAATTCCGCCTACTACGGAGTTCCGGGGCAGGTAACGACGGTCCGCACGGGCGTCATTCTGTTGGGGATGGCGACGATTCGGAGTCTCGCCATGATGGCCGCCGCGCACACATGGCTGGACCAGCCTGAGTTGCACGGACGCCGGGGGCGGGAGTTGTGGGACCACCTGCTCACGACAGCGCTGTACGCCAGCGAGCTCGCGCGCAGATACGCTCCCGCCTTCCAGGAGGAGGCGTTCTGCTGCGGCCTGTTGCACGATCTCGGCAAGATCGCCTTGCTGACCGCGTTAGGGAAACAGTACGACAACACACTTGCAGCCGCAGCCCAGCGCAGAATGCCCGACGTGGCGGCCGAGCGAATGGCCTTTGGATTCGATCATGAAGCCATTGGCTTGGCGCTGGCCCGGAAGTGGAAACTTCCCGAGATGCTCTGTGACGTCATCGGCTTTCACCACGACCCGCGGCACGCCGAGCACAAGAGAGACTTCGTGGAGTTCGTCCACGCTGCGGACCACCTCTATTGGAAGCAGGCGCTCGGAGAGAACTTCGCTCCGGAACGCTGGCCCGTGGAGGAAGAAGTGGCGTTCAAGTTCGAGCTCAACGATCCCACTTGGCTCCAGTACTTGGGCGAGGCCGTCGAGAAGACGAAGAAGGAGTTCCTCAGCGCGCTCATGGCTGCGTGAACGGTATACTCTCGTTCTCGCCTATGAGCCCAAAGATGTTGCCGAAGCCGGCTTGGTGGAAGAACACCTACTTTCTTTTTGGGATCTTGCTGTTGATCATCGCGGTCCTTGGATTCATCCGAGGCGCGGAGTACATCCGAGATCCCGGGCAGCCGTTCGCTTCGGCTCTACCTTGGTATTACGTGGTGGCTTCGTTGATCTTTTTCGTGAACGGCTACTTGAGCCATCGGGCGTATGTGCGAGAATACGAAGCGTACTTACAAGAGTACGGTGAGGCCGAACAGCAGGAGGAGTACCATGCCAAAGTGTCACATAACGGGGAAGGAGATTCCTAACCTTCCCAAGTGGTTGGATAACGTCAACGTCAAGTTTCGCTCGGAGGAGGCTGCGGACACGTCCTATGAGAAGATCCTCGCCATCACGAGCGGCAAGATGAAGTATGAGGAAGAGGAGGAAGACCTCGTCGAGGATGTGGACGCCGAGCTGGTAGAAGCAGACGAGGACGAAGAGGCAGAGGAAGTCGAAGAGGAGTAGAGGTCAGGCTGCGCGCCGTCTTCGCGCCTGCTCCCCTTCGATGTAAGCGACAATCACCTGGTCGGGCCAGTGCGGTTTCGGCCACGCCTTCCGTACAGCCTCCAAGACGACCTCGGGCGTGATCGCTTCGTCCACCTGAGCCGAGACAAGGCCGATGATGAAGGGTCGTCCGGACGCGTCTCGGCGGAGAACTGCTCGACAAGAAGTGACTCCGCGTACGGAGGCGATGGCACGCTCGACCCGCTCCAAGCTCGTGGGGCCTGTATCGCGCAATATGAGGTCGCCAGCGTGCGGAGTCATTTCTCCAAGGTTCACTTTCCGTAGTATCGGCAGAATCGGGCAGGTACTTCAGACGGGATCGCCCGGTGAAGCCGCAAGCAGGGCCTGCTCGTACTGTTCGAGGTTGTCCACGTCGGCACCGATATCCGCGCTGTGTACGGGAACGGCGTGCACGGACAGCCCGAGTACCCGACCGACATGTCGCTCCAGGTAGGGAATCGGCAGCGTCCAAGGAACGAGCTGCCCGAGCAGAACGCGGAGTAACGTGCCAACGCCGACGATCCGCGCGAGCGCGGCGGGCGACTTTCGACTCTGGTACGCCGCCTCCAAGCGAGGCATCAGACTCGGAAGAGCGGACCGCTGAAGAAGAAACAGATTTCCGCCCGTGAACCGTCCCTCCCGTACCTTCAGTGAGGTTCGTTTCATGTTGGGAAACGCCTTCCGACAGGCTTCGAGCGGCACGATCGGGTAGTTCAAGTCGCACTCTCGGTCGCAGAGGGTCAGGAATGTGGAAACGGATTCCGCTTCCAAGAACGCCAGGTCGCACGCCGAGACCAGCAGCAGGTTCGACTGACAAGCCTCGACCCCGTTTTGGAGCGAAGTGAGGAACGAGTCGCCAGCGGGGACCGAGATCGCTTGGGGCGCCTCGGAGCCGACGACTACGAACGAACTCAGCTCCTCGCCAACGCCTTCGCGGAGCGCCTCGCAGACCCGGTCGAGAATTCGTTTTCCATGAATCTCCAGGTCTGCGCGCCGCTCGACGCTCGTTCGGTCGCGCAGGGCGTCGGATGTTTTGCCACCGGCGAGAACTACAATATCCATTGCGGTTTCGGCGCCTTCTCCAAGGTGTGAGCCGGCTGCGCCCAGTAGCCTTCTCTCCGCAGTTGCCTGGCCGTTTGGATTGCGTGATCCATGTCGGGGAACATGCCGAACACCGCGGAGCCGCTACCGCACAGGTGGGCAACGCGGGCCCCTTCCGCGCGCATCCGTTCGATCAGGTCAAGGCTCTCCTGCGGGGCCACCATCTCGAAGTCGTTCCGGAACTCCAGAGATTCCTTCTCGGTGGGCAAGCTCGGCTTCACCGATAACGCGTCCCATCGCTCATACGCCTCCTTGGTCGAGACGCCGACGTCGGGTTTCGCGATGACGAGAGGCGTCTCTTGGGGAGGGGGAAGGGGATGCACGATCTCCCCTCGCCCTTCACACCCTGCCGCAGCCGCCCCGCTCAGGAAGAACGGAGCGTCCGAGCTTACGGCGGAGGCGATGGAGACGAGAAGAGATTCCGGGAGCGGCTCTTTCCTCCACGCTTCGATCGCACGCAGCGAGGCCGCGACGTTGGAACTCCCCCCGCCCAAACCCGATTGCCAGGGGATCTCCTTCTGGAGCGTGAGTTTGACCGGTGGCAGTTCGATCTGCTCGGAGAGAAGTCGCATCGCCTTCATCACAAGGTTTTCCTCGTTGTCGAGGGAGGGATCGCTGCAAACGAATCGGAACGAATCGCACTCCTCGACGGTGATCTCATCGTGCAGGCTGATGAGTTGAAGCACGGTGATGATTTCGTGATAGCCGTCCTCTTGCCTCGGCCCGATCGCGAGGAACGGGTTGATCTTCGCATGGCTTAACACTCTTAGCGTCATTGCCCGTTATGTTCGTAGAAGGCGATCCCGAGAACGAAGAGCACAGACAGAAGAAAGGACACTGCAGCGCCAATTTTGCCTCTCTTGAGAAGCAGGAATCCAGAAACCGTTGATACAGCCAGGGGCGTAACCATGAGTACCTGCAATGCCCGCTCTTGGTAGCCAGGGATCACGGCCAAGATGCCGGCGGCGAGCAACCCCAGCACGATTATGAATCGAATCGGCTTCCAGGTTTCCTTAGACTTGCCCATGAGCCACCTTGTTCAGCAGAAGCACGGCGTTGGCGACCATCACCAGCGCAAAGATGACGCGAAGCTTTTCCTCGGAGATCACGCGGCTGAGGCGCGCGCCGATCTGTGAACCGGCGAGAATTCCGCCAGCAGCAAAAACGCCGAGAAGAGGGTTCAACTGGCCCGAGCGGGAGTAAACGATGGCGCTCGATGCTGCCGTCATTCCGATCAGGAACACGCTCGTACCCGACGCGGATCGCTGGTCTGTTCCAAACAGAAGGGCCATGACGGGGACAAAGATGAGCCCGCCGCCGACGCCCAGAAGCGAGCTGAGCATCCCACCTCCGACGCAAGCGAGTAAAGCCCACGGCCAAACGTTTGGGTGCGGTGTCGCTTGGCCCTTCGCGCGGTTCTGCATCATCATCTTCCACGCTACGTAGAGGATCAAACACGCAAAGAGCACGGCGACGATTCGCGGGTCGAGCCATGTGCCGAGCAGGGCGCCAAAGATCGCTCCGAGGATGGTAGGCAATTGAAGCGGGCCCGCCTTATCGAGGTGCACGCAGTCATCGCGTAGGTAGACGAGGCTCGAACCGAGGCTGGTGACGATGACCGAGATCAGCGAAGCGCTTCGGGCTTCGGGCAACGGCACACCCAACGCTCCCACGAGCACCGGCACGAGGATAATCCCACCTCCCACGCCCAGCATGCCGCCGAACGCACCGGCAAGGCAAGAGACTGCCGCCACCAGCCAAAGAGTGGTTGTCGCGTATTCCCCCATCGCTTCCGCTTCGCCTGTAGCGGGAGACTTTACCGGAACTGTTCGATCTGTTCGTCGAACATGGCCTTGAGTTCGCTTGCCTGACGGTCGTAGGCCTCTTTGTCCGGCCAAGTGGACCGAGGGTTGAGAATCTCGGGCGGGACGTTCGGGCAGGACTGAGGGACGGGAAGGCCAAAAATGGGGTGGTCTTGGTAGCGGACGTCTGCCAGAGCGCCCTCGATCGCCGCCTGGATCAGCGCCCGCGTGTGCGCGATCGAAATCCGCTCGCCCACGCCGTACGGACCTCCACTCCAACCGGTATTGACCAGCCAGACCTGGGAGCCATGGCGGTCAATCTTCTCGCCGAGAAGCTCGGCGTATCGCTTCGGAGGCAGCGGCAAGAACGGCTTGCCGAAGCAGGCGCTGAACGTCGCTTGCGGCTCCTTAACGCCGGCCTCCGTGCCAGCCACTTTCGCCGTGTAACCGAGTAAGAACATCTCCATCGCCTGCTCTTTCGTCAGCTTGCTGATCGGTGGGAGCACGCCGAAGGCGTCGGCGGTGAGGAAGAAGATGTTTTTCGGGTGTCCCGCCATGCCGGAGAGCACGCAGCCTTCAATGTGTTCGACGGGATAGCTGCAGCGTGTGTTTTCAGTGATCGAGTCGTCATCGTAATCGGGCGATCTGTCCGGGCGGAGAACGACGTTCTCCAGCACGGAACCGAACCGAATGGCGCGATAAATCTGCGGCTCGTTCTCTTCGCGCAGCCGGATGCATTTGGCGTAGCACCCGCCCTCGTAGTTGAAAACTCCCTCCTCCGTCCAACCGTGTTCGTCGTCACCGACGAGGCGACGGTTGGGATCTGCGCTCAGCGTCGTCTTGCCCGTTCCGCTCAACCCAAAGAAAAGAGCGGCATCGCCGCTCTTGCCAACGTTCGCAGAACAGTGCATCGCCATGACGCCCTGCATCGGAAGCAGGTAGTTGAGCACGGTAAAGACCGACTTCTTCATCTCGCCGGCGTAAGCCGTGCCTCCAATGAGGATCGTTTGGTCCTCGAAGGAGATGATGATGAACGGTTTGCCCTTCGTGCCATCTGTCGCTGGATCCGCCTCCATTTCGCAGACGTCAATCAGCGTCCAGTCGGACTGGAAACTGGCGAGTTCTTCTGGCGTCGGACGGCGCAACAGCGTCTTAATAAACGCGGCGTGCCATGCCTTTTGGCACACAACGCGGACGTTGATGCGAAACCGGGGATCGGCCCCGGCATACGAGTCAACGACGAAGACTTCCTTTCCGGCTAAGTAGTCTTGGACCTTCTTCTTTAGCGCCTGGTAGCGATCCGGTTCGAAAGCCTGATTCGCTTCCCACCAGATATGTTCCTCGACGGAAGGGTCGCGAACGATGTACTTGTCGCCAGGGGTTCGGCCGGTGAATTGGCCAGAGTAAGCGACGAGGGCGCCGTTCGAGGCCAGGTGGCCCTCTCCGCGGACAACCGCATCCTCGACCAACTCGGCGATCGAGAGATTTCGATGAACGGACGCTGCTTGTGAAAGATCAAACTGTGACGACGATGATGCCGTGGTAGACAATGGACAACTCCTTGCCCTCGGATTCTACCCGTTTGCGGTTCTAAGGCTTACAGGTTCTCGAAGGCGGCTGGTGCCATGCCCAAGGCTACGATGTTGAATATCCAAAAGAGCAGCCCGAGAATCGAGAGAACGAGCGCGACGATGAACGCCGCCTGGGCGCCCGGCGCGCCAGCTTTCTTCGCCCGATCCGCATAGTACAGGCCCACGAAGCAGAGTGGCACACAGCAGAGAAATCCCAGCACCGAGAGCACCCAGGCCCAGGTCAGGTCGTTCGATGCCGCCGTGCTCGGGGCGTAGTACCCGCTTGGTTGACGAGGGTAGGGGGAGCCGGGGGCTTGCGCCCAAGGGTTGGCTGTCTGCGCCGGTCCCAGCACCAGACCCGGTAAGGCGGAGGCTCGGATGAACTGGCCCGATAGGAAGTCTTCCAGCATCGTGTTCGGCCCGATTCGCCCCTCGCTTGCCCACTGCTGGAGCTTGGCCAGATCGGCTGGCCCGTACTTCCTACCATCCGGCCCAATGACCCAGTATTTTGCAGACGGCTCACCGGGCGCGGACTGGGCCGGCGTTGGACTGGGGACGCCGGCCGCGCCTCCGAACCCGGTACCTGGCGCACCTCGAACCGGGTCGGTCGGGTGCGGGCTTGGTGTGGGGCCGGGCGCAGGCGTTGGAGTCGTGATGGCGGTGGCTGGCGGGTCCGTGAACTGCAAACCGGGTAGCGTGTCAGCTCTCAGCCTTCGACCCGTGTGCTCTTCCTCGAGCATCATATCGGGCGTGATACGCTTCTCACCGACCCAGCGCTGAAGCGTCGCAAGGTCGGCCGGCCCGTACTTCTGTCCGTCCCTCCCGATGACAAACCAACGCACGAGGCCAATGTACCCGAATAGGAACCGGTGTGCGTAGTAAACTTGCCGGCGTTGACAGAGATTCCCGTTACGTTAGGCGTGGAAGAAGAGGTCTTCGTCCTGGAAGATGGACGGGAGACCCCGACCCTTCAATCGCTTGACTATCTGAGACGTCTCTGGTGGTCCAATCCAAAGAAGTGGGCGGCAACGACCCATTCGAACTTCGCCCGCGGCGCCGACCGGCGTGAATGCTTCATGGGGAGCATTGAGATCGCCACCGGCGTTCACCGCTCTCCGGACAGCTTGATCGAGGACCTGATCGAACGCCGCGCAGCTCTTGCCAGAGCCGCGGAGGGCGCCCGAGTCGTGCCGACGGGGTCCCTCTACACGCTGTCCTCGCCCAGCAACACAGCCTCGACGCATATCCATGTCGGCGTGCCGAAGGAACATCGCGATACGGCTTACAAGAACCTCGCTCGAGTAGCCCCCGCCCTCGCCATCGCCAGCGCAAACAGTCCCTTCGGCGGCGGGAAGCCGTATGCGCTCAGCTATCGCCTCGAGGTACCCGGGTTGATTGGGCCGTTGCGCGAGGATCCGGAGTACCGCTTTCAAGACCTGATTATCAGCAAGCGCCTCGGAACCATCGAGCTCCGCCTTTGCGACCCGATCCCAGAACCGGAGCGGCTCCGGGCGGTTCTCGCAGCCGTCCAAGCGGTGGCTGCCTACCCGGAAGCCCTGTCCTTCGATCGAGAAACATACAATTCTGAAAGGAAAAAGTGGACAAAAGGATGCCTCACCGACTTCGTGCAGGAAGCGATCGAGTTGGCAGCGCGCGCGTCCGGTTTTTCCGCGGATTGGGTTTGCGCCCCTCTGGGTCGTCGAGTCGGCGAGATCGCCGAGCGCGACGGATTCGACGCCGCCTACCGAGAACTCGATCGCATCTGGAGAGAGCCGACGGGCGTCCCGCTGGCCTTGCGGCCATCGTCGGCGACGCGGGCCGTCACGGGGTTGGTGGGCTACTACGCGGTCCGTCTTCCCTGGATCGCGTACAAAGGTTACAAAGAGTGGTATGGGAGGACGCCTTGATTGCCGCGCGGATGTTGGGGAAGCGATACGAGAACCGGTGGGTTCTGCGGAAGGTGGAATTCCAGCTCGGCCGCGGAGAGTGCCTGCTCGTGACCGGTCGCAACGGGTCGGGGAAGAGCACGCTGCTCAAGCTCTTGGCGGGCATCGAATCTCCGAGCGAGGGCGTCGTGGAATCGCAGGGCAGGATCGGCTACAGCGCGCCGGATCTGCACCTCTATCCCGCCTTGACCGCAGTCGAGCACCTGGAGCTTGCAGCGGCTCTGCGGGGCTGCAACGCCAAGACGACTGATCTGTTGGAGCGCGTCGGCTTGAGCGCGGATGCGAACCGCTTCGCGGGCGAGTACAGCACGGGGATGCGGGCAAGGCTGCGCCTGGCGCTCGCCGTGCAGCATGATCCCGACATACTGATCCTGGACGAACCGACCGCTACCCTGGACGCAGAAGGTCGTGCGCTCGTGGATCGTCTCGTCGAGGAGCAACGCCACCGCGGCCCGATCGTCCTTGCGACGAACAGCGAAGAGGACCGCAAGTACGGCGATTGGGAGATCTGTCTCGATGCGTGAGTGGTGGATGGTTTTGCGTAAGGAGACGCTTTCCGAGCTTCGCGGCAAGCACGGACTCTATCTCGCCTTTTTGACCGCTTTCGTCTCCGCGGTAGCGATTGGACTGGCGGCTTCCATCGAAAAACCTCCGCCCAGTGTCGCCGCGGCGCTGGTGGAACTCACGTTGCTCTTCACTGCCGTGCACGCGACGACGAGGACGTTTCTACTCGAAGAGGAGCAGGGAACCGGGGACCTGCTCCGGACCCTTGGGAATCCGGTTGCGGTTTATCTGGGGAAAATTACATACAACCTGCTGTTGCTTCTCTTCGTTGCAGTTCTCGCGCTGCCGGTGGTGCTGTTGTTGACCGGTTTCTCAGTCGTGAATGCCCCGTTGTTCCTGTCGTCGGTGGTTTTTGGCTGTATGGGGCTTGCCGCGGCGATCAGCTTCTGTGGGGCGTTGGCGTCTCGTTCTCGCGGTGGAGCTACGGCGGCGGGGGTAATCTCTCTGCCGATCCTGTTGCCGTGGGTCTGGATGGGCCTGAATGCGTTCCGAGTGGCGTTCGGAGACGTTGCGCCGCGGCCTTGGGCCTCGTGTATCGGTTTGCTGGGCCTGGCCATGGTTTTCGGCGCGGCGGGCCCGTGGCTGTACGCAATTATATGGAGAAAATAAAAGGGCATTGGTTCTTCTTGGCGCTGCTGGTCGCCATGGCCGGAGTGACGACGAGCCTCTACGTTCTCGCTCCGCCGGCTGGGCCTGCGTTCATGCGGCCGGGGAGCGCGAAAATCCTCTTTTTGCATGTGCCGGAGGCGATGCAGTCCTCACTCTTCTTCCTCTATGCTGCGATCTGTGGGGCGATGTACCTCAAGACACAACATCCGATCTGGGATCATCGGAGTCGCGCGGCGCTGGAGGTCGGATTCGTCTTGTCGGTGCTTGCGACCTTGACAGGGATGGTCTTTGCCGAGCAGCAATGGGGAGCGGCGTGGAGTTGGGATCCGCGTCAGACCTATATTTTGATCCTTCTATTGATATATGCGGCCTACTTCGCCTTGCGCGTCGGGTTCTCCTCGTACGAACGTACGGCGGCGTATTCTGCGGCGTACGCAATCTTCGGGTTTCTGACCGTGCCATTCCTGGTTTGGGTGCTGCCAAGGATGACGCCCTCTCAGCACGGACAGGCGAACCGAACGATCCTCGAATGGCAGCTCGATACGGAGTACGGACGCGCGTTTCTGATGGCGTTCTTCACGATTTTGTTGCTCGGAATTTGGTGTTACAACGTCCGAAGACAGGAACTGGAAATGGTTCACAACAAGGAGGCAGAACATGAGCGAAACGTTGGCGCTGGCGATCCCGCCGATCCTGGTGTGGTTCGTCCTGTTCGGTTACGGGATTCGTAGCCTCATCCAAGTACAAAAGATGCGGAAGGATCCATAGCACGATGGCGTACCTTCTCGGCACGGCGGGGCATGTGGACCACGGCAAGACGACGTTGCTTGCCGCGCTGACCGGTATTGACCCGGACCGTTTGCCCGAAGAGAAGGCGCGCGGCATGACGATTGACCTCGGCTTCGCCTACATTGACCTGCCGGAGGTCGGACGCGTCAGCATCGTGGACGTGCCGGGCCATGAGCGCTTCATTAAGAACATGCTCGCCGGTGCAAGTGGCGTGGACGTCGCTCTGCTCTGTGTCGCCTCCGATGAGGGCGTCATGCAACAGACGCGGGAGCACTTCCAAATCTTGCGACTTCTCGAGGCGCGCAGCATGGTCGTTGCGCTCACAAAGTGTGATTTGACGGACGAAGAGGAACAGGCGCTGGCCGAGATGGACGTGCGAGACCTTCTCCAGGACTCGCCGTACGAGGAGGCTCCCATCGTGCGCGTGTCCGCCGTGACGGGCGAAGGCTTGGAGACCTTGAAACAGACCCTCGGGCAGACCCTCCAGGCCTTGGGGGACCGGCCGATGAGCGAACGGGACTGGTTGCTCCCGATTGATCGCGTCTTTACGGTTGCCGGGCATGGGACGATCGTGACCGGCACGCTCGCGAGGGGCAAAGTGAGGGTTGGCGCGGAAGCGGAAGTCATGCCCGGGCGGCACCGCGTTCGGATTCGATCCATTCAGGTGCACGGGCATCCCGCCGACGCTGTGGAGGCAGGGCGCAGGACGGCGATGAACGTTACGGGAATCAAGAAAGAGGATCTCCACCGCGGTCAAGCCATCGCCGCACCGGGGACGCTGGAGGAATCCACGATCCTAAACGTTCGATTGACGCCCGTAGCCGAGCTGAAACACGGCATGCGCGTCCGAGTGCACCTCGGCGCGGGCGAATTCATCGGAAAGATGTTCCTGTTCGATCATGCGCCCGAGATTGCGCAGCTGCGTCTCGAGACGCCGGTTGCTTGCGCGCGCGGGCAGCGCGCCGTGATTCGACGCTACTCGCCGCCGAACCTATTGGCTGGCGCGGAGGTCCTCACGCCAAGCGCCTCGAAGCGCAGGAAGAACGACCCCACTATACAACAGCTATTGCAACCCGTAGAGGATCTTAGCCAGTCCGAACGGATCTTGAGGGAGCTGGCGAAACACCCCCTCGGCGTCGAGACTCAGGCCGTTTGCGAAGCGTTGGGCGAAACGCAGCAGAGCCTCGGCGACGCGTTCGAAGAGCTGAGGAGTTCCGAACGCGCTCTCGGTTTCGGAGGGATCTGGCTGGCGGCGGAGCACGAAGAGGCGCTCGCCCAGCGCGTGACGGAAGCTTTGCGGAGTTACCACGAGGCCAACCCAACTTCGTCGGCCGCTCCGAAGACGGAGCTTCTCCGAGCGACGGGATTGCGCTGGAACCCGAAGGCGTTCGACCGATTCATGCAGCGGCTCGATGAAAAGGGCAAGGTCGTGCTACAGGGAGAGGGCGTCCGACTGCCGGACTTTCGGGTGCGCCTTTCCGACAAGCAGGCGCAGTTGCTCCAACGCGTGCTGGAGGTCATGGAGGGGCGCGGGGCAGCGGCTCCCTCGGCGAAGGAGATCGCCGACGAGTTGCACGTTCCACCGCAGGCGGTGGAGGAAATGGTCCGCCTCGGTCTTGCGGCGGGCAAGATAATCAAAGTGGACGAGGGTTTGTTCTACTCCGCCAAAACGATCGAGGAGTTGATGGAGAAAGCGCGAAGCATCGGGCCGAAGTTCACCGCCGCCGCCTTTCGGGACGCGACGGGTTCTTCGCGGAAGTACGCGATCCCGATCCTCGAGTACTTCGATTCCATCCGATTCACGCGCCGCATGGGGGACGAGCGCGTTATTCTTGACTGATCGTCGTTGACGAATCCTGCCGAACAGCCCGTGATCGGATAGATGATCTATCCTCGCCGGGTTCCGCGTCCGAACGATTTGCGGCCGTTGACGTATCGGGAAAAGCAGAGAATCTTCGGCCCAGTCCGTGTGCTGGAGAACTTGCCGGATGGGCGGGTGAGGCTCGATCCAGCGTGGAAACGGAAGCATCTGACCACGGTCGTCTTGCCAGGGTTGGAGCAAATCCGCGGCGGAGCCAAGAGCGGTCGGGTTCGGGTGCACCGCCTCATCGCTGAGCCGCTGCGAGAGTTGTGGGAGGCGTGGGTGTCCCAAGGGCTGATCGGCGAGATTCTGAGCTGGGACGGCGCCTTCGTCGAGCGGTTGGTACGAGGGCGCAAGTCACTGTCGAGCCACGCGTTCGGGATCGCATTCGATATCAACGCGGCCTGGAACCGCTTGGGCCAGCCGCCCGCGGAGGCAGGGACAAAGGGCTCGGTGCTGCGCTTGGTGCCCCTGGCGATCGAACATGGATTCTTTTGGGGCGGGCACTTTCGCACCCGCCCCGATGGCATGCATTTCGAGTACGCGCAAAGGAAATGAGAAGCCTTGCTACTTGCTCCCGAACTTCCACTGGCCCATGGCGTAGAAGAACTGAGCCTCTCGATCGGAACCCGTGAACGAAACAAACGATCCCGGGAAGAACTGGCTGTATCCCATGGATAGCGACGTGCCGTCGTCCGGCTTGAAGTCGAGCCTCAAGTCGAGTTCTCCGCCGACGAACCGGTCCGCTCCCGGCGCTCCGGGTCGCACGATGCCGCCCCCTGCGTTGTACCACGCATCGGTCTCCGGTTCCATCAGCCAGAACCAGTGATACGAAGCGTCCAGCGTTGCACGCGGACAGAGCTTCCACGATGCTCCGATCTCGGCGCTCACTTGATTCATCCATGCGAAGAGGTCCATCTGTCCGTAGTGCAGATGGTTCGTCGGATAAAGGTTGTCGAAGGTCTCGTGAGTCGTGTCGGAAGGGTCGCCATCGCCCGACGCGACGTTGAATCTCCCTCGGATCGTCATAGGTTGAGCGACCTTCGCTCTTGCGCCCACGCTGGCGGCGTAGGCGCGGTGCGTCATACCTCCGAAATCGCCGAATTGGTACGCGCCTTCCGCGTCCCAAGACCACGAGGACAGGCTTCCTTCCGCGTAGGCGCCAACGGTGTGGACGGTGTCGTCGAAATCGGAGGAGTGACGGACGAGATAGTAGGCCTCGTATCGAGTCTTGCCCGCCGAGGTCTGATTGCGGAACACGGCTCCGTAAAGCTCGCTGTCGAACGCGCGAGTCCCGCTCTTGCTCCAGTCGTTGAAGTTCGCGGGTCGGACGGCGATCGGTTTGGCGGCGAAGAAGTCGAGCGCAGCGCCGCCCATGGGTAACGTTACCTTCGCCGCGTCGAACACGCGTGCCGTGTTCGACCACTCGAAAGCTCCGACAAGGCGCTGTTGCCCGTACGACAGCTTCTGGCGGCCGATGCGAACGCCCTCACCCTCAACGAACGCCTGATGCAGGTCGAAGCGATCTTCGAAGATGTTCGGAGTGGCATCTACCGAGATGGCAGCGGAGCCGAGCGCGTGTGCGGACTGGCCCTCCACGTGTCCATGCCAGGCGCCAACGGGAAAGTCAAAGCCGAAACGGACCTGAACAAGGTAGAAGTCGTCGTCGTTGGCCGGTCCGGCGCTACCAAAGAGGAAGTTTTGCTTGTTTTCGTAGCGGATTCTTTCGGTTACGGTCCACTTGACGGCGGTCTCGTCGGTACCCAAGGGCTGAATCGGCAACCACGCACTCCAAGCGACAAACGGAACGATTGCAGCAAACATGCGCCGATTGTGCTGCCGTCTTCGAACGGTTCGGTATGACCTATGTCATGTAGAGGGCCTCACGCCATGCCCAGCAAAGGCAGCATCAGCCAAAGGACGAACACGACAACCGCCAGGCCGGTGACATCAAGAAGGAAACCCGCCCGCGCCATGTCGCTTACGCGGACAAGGCCCGTGCCGTAGGCGATCGCGTTCGGAGGAGTGCTGATCGGGAGCATGAAGCCAAGACTCGCGCCGATGGCCGCCGCGAGGGCGAGAGGAATCGGACTGACCGAAAGAGAGTCTGCCATTCCGAGCGCCACCGGCACCATCGTGGTTGCGCTCGCCGTGTTGCTGCTCAACTCGCTCATGAGCAGAGCCAGAAGAGCGCAAAGCGCGACTGCGCCCCAAAGGGTTTCGACACCGGCGGCTTCGAGGATCCGGTTTCCGAGCAGCTCCGCCAGCCCCGTGTCGAACATCGCTTTGCCGAGCGCGATGCCACCGCCAAAGAGCAGGATCGTGCCCCAATCAATCTGAACCGCCTCACCCCAGGATAGGGCGCGGCCGCCCTCTGTGTCGTCGGCCGGCAAGAGGAAGAGAAGCGAAGAACCGATCAAGGCTGCAACGCTCGCGTGCAGGTGCGCCTTCAGCCATTGGGATGCGTCGCTTTCCGCACCGGCGACGAGCCCCCAAAGGTCTGGCAGCAGCCAAAGAACCAGCGTCACAAAAAAGGCAAACAGGACAGCCTTTTCGCTGGCGCGAATGGGGCCCATGTGCCGGCTTTCCTGTCGCACCATCGCGATGGCTTCGCGCGTATCCGGCAAGGAGCGCAAGAAGAAGAGTCTCAGAATGAGATACACAACGCCGACCATCAGGATCGTGATCGGCATCGCAAACAGAGACCAGCCGACGAACGAGATCTCCGTGCCAGTGTGTTCTCGGAGTAGGCTTACGGCAATCAGGTTCGGCGGAGTGGCGATCAACACCCCAACCGAGACGCTCGCGCCCCAGGCGATGGCCAGCGGTAGCGCGGTCCGAGCTTGCCCGTCCTCGCTCAGTTTCAGGCGACGCACGAGTGCAATGGCAATCGGCATCATCATTGCCGCAACCGCTGTGTTGCTAACGAAGAACGAGAACGTTGTCGCAAGGAGAATGAGAGTGAGAAGCAGGTGCCCCGGGGTCCTCGAAAATGCAGGTCGGCGGAGAAGCGCATAGGTGATCCGAAGGTCCAGCCCCGTTCGCTCCAGCCCCTTGGCTAAGAGGAAGCTTCCAATGAAGAGAAGGATGATCTTGTCCCCGAAGGCTGCAAACGCAGCGTCCGGCGTGGCCCCGCCGAGCAGGACAAGCAGCACGACGGAGAGTAGGGCGGTGACGGGCAACGGCAGAGCTTCGGTGAGGTAGAGAACAACGGCGAAGGCAAACGATGCGCCGACAGCCCGTTGTTCCTGCGAATGGCCCTGAAGGCCCCAACCTGCCAGGATGGCGGCGGCCGCCGCGACCGCGAAGAAGAGATGGCGCTTATCGCCCTTGCGCGAGGATTGCGGGTCGGTCATCTTTGCTCGGAGGTTGGTTCCATAGTTTCGGTTTCGTGTGGGAGCGCGCCTTTGGCTCTCCCCAAAGCCTGCGGCACATCTCGTAGCCCTTGGGATCGTGCTTCTTCAAGTCTTCCGCGTCGAAGGGATAGAAGTCGTTGTAGCCGAAATATGCCTCGGTGAGCTCCGCGAAGTACTCCATCGGATTCGTCTTGGCGTACGCCTCGCGTTCCCCTCCGCGGTGGTATCGAACGCGGTCGTACAGGCCGTTGACTTTGGCATGTTGGTACACGGCGCGGATGTACGGATCGTCATAGCCGAAGACGATGTCATGGTAGCCATGTGCGAGTTCGTGGAGCACCATCATCGGTTGATCGTTGATCGTCCACGTGACGAAGTTCTTAGGATTTGCGATCTCGACACCGTCTTCTTTTCGGACATCGTAACCATGCTGGCTCAGCCAGTCGCGGCTGGGGTGGTAGCAGGCGCAGGGGAAGTCCGGATTGTTCCGCTCGATCCAAATGGGGATCTTCTTCAAGTGGGTGAGGGCTGGCTCGGGAACGATTTGCGTGATCTCTTCCAGCTTTTCGCCCAAAAGCTCCAAGGCCGGAGTCAATTCGTCCGTCGCTGCCAGCGCCTCTCGATGGATGCGCAACGTAAACCCGTGGAGCGTCTTCGTCACGTACGGGTCATTGCCCTGACTGAGGAACAGAAAGGCGACGGCAAGGGACGAAACGAGCATGCCGCGGATTATGGCAAGATTCAGGTAGCCTAAACGGTATGTCCATTGCACGAGTAACCGAAATCAGCAGCACTTCAGAAGTGAGCTTCGAAGACGCGGTCCAGCAGGGTGTCGCCCGAGCGACGAAGACTCTTCGCAACGTCAAGGGCGCCTGGATCAAGGAACAAAAGGTCGAGGTCGAAGGCGGCAAGGTCACGAAGTACATCGTGAACATGCTCGTCACTTTCGTGCTCGACGACGAGTAGACCGGCGCGCTTCGCCTAATTCGCTGCGGGCGTAATGTCCCGCCAGCGGATTCCCAAGGCGCGGGCAATCGCCCCCGCCAAGAGCGATCGGTGACATGCCTCGGGTTTGGCCTCAACGCAAAAGAGGGCGACCCGAGCCGAGTTCGGGAAGGCGGCGACAAACGCCTCCGGATCGAAGTTTCTGAGAACCCTCTCTCGATAAAGCCGGCGGAACTCCTCCGATACGCTCGATCGTTCTCGTCGCGCTATGCCAGCTTCTTTATCTTTCAAGGCTTGCAGCCTGCGCGTCTCGGCGTCGGGAGCGAGGTCTTTCCGATGCTGGTAGGCGATCCCCATCTCCTCCAGGCGGCGCTGTAGCGCCGCCGCATTGGCATATCGGTACTCTCCGCCTCGGAGGCCGCGTAAGGCGCGGACATCTACGAAATGAGTGATACGATGCCGCGAGAGGGCGTCGAAGAAGGTCGCCTCGTCCGTGCCGTATACGCCAATGGTAAAAAGCTGGAGCGGCATGGAGGCGCTCCTTCTCGAGCTACCACCCGCGGACGGCCAGCTGTTCCTCCGGTGGCAGGGAAGAGACGTTGATCCCGACCATCGGCTCTCCGAGACCGGCGGACACGCGCGCAAGAACCGCAGGGTCGTTGTAGTGCGCAACGGCCTCGACGATCGCCTCCGCGCGCCGCTCTGGGTCGCCACTCTTGAAGATTCCGGACCCTACGAACACCGCCTCCGCGCCCAATTTCATCATGAGCGCAGCGTCGGCCGGCGTCGCGATTCCGCCCGCGCTGAAGTTCGGAACGGGCAGACGACCCTTTTCGTGAACTTCCTGCACCAAGTCCAGAGGCGCGTTCAGTTCTTTGGCGATCGCGACGAGCTCGTCCTCGCGGGCGGACGCAACTCGGCTAATCTCGCTCATGATCGTGCGCATGTGGCGGACGGCCTCGATGACGTCGCCGGTTCCCGCTTCACCCTTCGTTCGGATCATCGCGGCGCCCTCCGCACAGCGGCGCAAAGCCTCGCCGAGGTTTCGGGCGCCACAGACGAACGGGACGGTGAAATCGTGCTTCCAAACGTGGTTCTCTGGGTCCGCCGGCGTGAGTACCTCGCTTTCGTCAATGTAGTCCACTTCGAGCGCTTGTAGGATCTCCGCCTCAACGAAGTGGCCGATGCGGCATTTCGCCATGACCGGAATCGTTACCGCGTCCTGAATCCGCTTGATGACCTCGGGGTCGGACATGCGCGCGACCCCGCCGTGGGCGCGGATGTCGGCCGGCACACGTTCCAGCGCCATGACGGCGACGGCACCCGCCTTCTCGGCGATGCGGGCGTGCTCGGGGGTGACGACGTCCATGATGACGCCACCCTTCAACATCTCGGCCAGGCCTACCTTCAGCCGCCAAGTTCCGATCTGCTCGTTTCGACTCTGATTTTGGGACATCTTTGGCCGGATTCTACCTGACCCTTTCAGAGCCTCTCGGACGAAGCGAGTCCGGTTGCGCCCTCGTTGCGGTAACCTCAGCGCCATGCGCGGAATCGTCATCGCAGGCGGCCTCGGCACCCGACTCCGGCCGCTGACCCTGTCTCGACCGAAACCGCTCATGCCGCTCGTCAACGCGCCGCTCCTCGAATATCAGATCTCTTACCTGAAGTCTGCGGGTATCGAGGAAGTCTGCTTCGCCACGAACTACATGGCGGAGGCGGTCGAAGCCCACTTTCGCGATGGGAGCGAGTTCGGCGTGCGGCTCGTCTATGCGGTCGAGAACGAACCCCTGGACACCGGTGGAGCGATCCGAAACGCGTGGGATGCGCTGCCCCCTGACGATTGCGTCGTTTTCAATGGAGACACCATTCACTCGTTCGACATCGCCGCCATCATTCAGCGGCATCGAGAGCGGCAGGCTGATGTTACGCTCACTCTTCGCGAAGTCCCGCGTCCTCACGCGTACGGGGTGGTGCCGCTCGACGAGGAGTGGCGCGTGCAGGGATTCCTGGAGCCTTCCGAGGAACAAAAGCGCAACCTCACTGGCCCGGCGCATGGCACGGATTTCATCAACGCCGGCCTTTACGTAATCAACCGTGACATCTTCGAAGAGTTCTTCCCACAGCGTCGGTGCAACGTGGAGCGGGAGGTGTTCCCGAGGGTCATAGAGGCTGGGAAGAAGGTATTTGGGGACATCCAAAAGGGCTTTTGGATTGACATCGGTCGCCCCAGCCAGTACTTGCGTGCTGTGAAGGCGGTTCTCTCGGGGGAGGTAGCCCCCGCGCGCCCGTTCCGCATGCAAGGGGACTCGGCCGTGGCGGAGGATGCCGATGTTCGGGGCACGGTGACCGGCGGTTCGGTGATTTCGCCTCGCGCCGTCGTGAAGGAGGGGGCAATCGTCGAGACCTCCGTCATCCTCGAAGGCGCGACGATCGGCGAGGAAGCCGTCATCCGGAACTCGATCATCGGGGAAAATGTGCAAGTGGAGCCTCACGCAGTCGTAGAAAACTCCGTAATCGGTGGCGGCACGGTGCTGACGTCCTACTCGCGATCCGGCGTGGTTCCGTAAAAGAAAGATGAAAGACCCAATACGTTTTGTCGATTTGCAGGCGCAGTACGAGGAGTTGAAGGCTCAACTCGACGCGGCTGTCTTGAACGTTCTCGCAAGCGGCATGTATGCGCCCGGCGAACAGGTCCGCCTCTTGGAAGAGGAGATCGCGGCGTCCTGTGGCGTCAAGCACGGCGTCGCCTGCAACAGTGGTACGGACGCATTGAAAATCGCTCTCCAGGCCATGGGGATCGGCCCGGGGGACGAAGTCATCACAACCCCCTTCACCTTTGTCGCGACGGTGGAGGCGATTGTCCAGAACGGTGCGCGACCCGTGTTCGTGGACATTGACCCCCGAACGTTCAACATGGATCCGAGCCTCATCGAGGCAGCGATCACGGAACACACGAAAGCCATCCTGCCGATCCACCTGTTCGGGCAGATTGCCGCCATGGAGCCGATCCTCGAGATTGCGAAGGCACACAACCTGATGGTGCTGGAAGACGCAGCGCAAGCGATCGGCAGCACGCGGAACGGCAAAGCGTGCGGAACCTGGGGGGACGCCGCAACGCTGAGCTTCTTCCCGACGAAGAACCTGGGCGCAGCCGGAGACGCGGGCATGATCCTCACGAATAGCGACGAGATCGCCGAGCGGTCGCGAAGCCTGCGGGTACACGGCATGGCGAAGCAGCCCTATTTCTATGAGGACATCGGGCATACCTCGCGCATGGACGAAATCCAAGGCGCCATTCTTCGCGTCAAGTACCAAGCGCTGAGCGCGTGGAACAACGCCCGGAACGCCAATGCCCAGGTCTACGACGAGGCGTTTCGCGATTCCGAGATCGTTTGTCCGTATGTCGAGCCGGAAACGACATACCACACCTATCACCAATACACGATTCGCTACGAGCGGCGGGACGCGCTGATGGAGTACCTGAAACAGCACGGCGTTCCGTCAGCGGTGTACTACCCAGTGCCCCTACACGTTCAACCTCCGTATCAGTTTCTTGGCTACAAAGAGGGCGACTTCCCGGAGACGGAGCGCGCCTGCCGGGAAGTCCTCTCTCTGCCGATTCAAGCCCACCTTACGACGGAGCAAGTCGAGTATTGCGCCGACGTCGCGCTTCACTTCGTTCGCGACCGTTCGGTGGCTGAGCGGTAGACCTTAGCCCACGGAGGTCAGCTACCCCGTTTCGAGGGCGTGGACCTTCGCCGAGCCGAGTTGGTTCGGTGCGATGACCGCCTTGAAGGTGGAATCTTCATCGAGGGGGAACTGCATGATGTCCCCGGGGTAGAGCGGGATGCCGTCGCCCGCGGCAACATCCTCGTTGCCGACATAGACGATGATCCCGTCTTCCGACTCGTTCTTGAGGACGAGGAGGCGGCGGTCGAAGGTTGGGTTGGTGGTGAGGATAACGCTGAGGTTGTTGGAGTCGAGCGTGAACTGGGCAGTCTTGAACCCGTTGTTGTTGACGAAGGAGATCTGGGCGAACCCATCGTCATCGAAGTTGAAGTGTTTGGACGGCTTGCTCATGCGAGTTCAAGGGTGGCGACTTCCTCAATCGCCCCTTCCTTGATGCCGTGAACAACCACGCCATCGGTTACGGGCAAATAAGTGTACTGCCCCCGCAGGAACTGCGCGCGTGACGAGTGCTGCTCCAGACCAATAGGAGCGCTCGCCCAGCCCGAACTGCGCCCTGCGCCTCGGACTCCATAACCCGAAGACGTAGTGACGCCCGAAGGACCGAGTAGTACAGCGTCCGTTGGGAATGCGATGATCAAGAGTCTACGCTTCGACAACGGATTGGGCGGCAGCGGATCGTCCTCAGGATTGTCAACACCTTGTCCAGCAACCGCGTGGGCGGCTGCAGAGCTGCACAGGATGCGTCCTACCCCGTCTATGTTAAGAGTCCCATCGTTCATGCTCGCTATCCCAACTCCAAAGCGTCCACTTCAGGCGCCGCCTGTCCCACATCATAGGAGGCTGTCGCGTAGACCTCTGCGCCAGGCCCGATGCAAAGCACGATCTCATCGAGAGGATAGAGGGCAAAGCCCGACTCCGGTGTTACGTTAGAATCGCCCAGAAACACCGGCACCGCATTGGGCACACCCGTTCGGTATGCACGAATGCGAAGGAACTTGCGCTCAAGTCCCAGCTCTCCGCTGGCAAGCAAAACCGCAGACCCGCTTGGCTCAATGAAGAACTGCTTCGAGCCTGGGCCTTCCTTCCCGCTTTGCGTGACCCACAGTCTGCCGCCCTTGTCGAGGTTCAAGAGCGCCGCCTCCTTCGGCAGGTCAACGCCATCGCTGCCGACAGCGCCACCAAGGCGGCGCTGGTTGCCGGCTCGGGGACGACTTCGCCGTGGATCTCGAACGCGACTGTCCAGTCGTTCCAAGGGAGCCACCCTTCTTCACCGGGCCTCGACCAATGCGCAGGTCGCCTCGGCCCATCCGGCAAGCCGTCACTGGAGTACCAGGCGGTGGGAGCACTACCGCCGCCTTGACCGAGCGGATGGAGAACCCCGACCCAGTAAACGCCCGGCTCAAGAACGAGGTCAAGGCCGGAGACCGAGTAGTAGTAGCCAGTGCCGCGTGACCAGTTGGTGCCGGATAGGACGCGTTCGTGAGGCAGGACGGCCGAGAAGGCCTGATTGCCCGGGTCGTCGCCGGAATGGAAGTAGATCTCGCTCACCCCACCGTCATCGTATCCCGGAAAGATCAGCAGGTGGAACCGGGCGCTTTCGATCCGCCAGCCGGGGCCGTCGGGGACGACGAAGTCGTCAACCACGCGCTGCCTTCGCTCGCCTCCAATCAAGATCGCCCCTCCCCTGTCCCACTCGATGTTGTTGTCCCAAAGGACAGCCGCACCCGCGGGAGCGGCGGCGAGAATGCCGAGCAGCGTCGCCGAGAGCGTGGCGATATTCTTCATCATCCGATCTCCAGTAGGTACACCTTCGCCGAGCCGAGTTGGCCGGATTCGATGACGGCCTTGAACGTGGAATCCTCGTCGATCGGGAACTGCATGATGTCGCCGGGGTAGAGGGGGATGCCGTCGTCGGCGGTTACGTTGGCGTCCCCGACGTACACGATGATCCCGTCGTCCGACTCGTTCTTGACGACGATGAGGCGGCGGTCGAAGGTTGGGTTGGTGGTGAGGATAACGCTGAGGTTGTTGGAGTCGAGCGTGAACTGGGCAGTCTTGAACCCGTTGTTGTTGACGAAGGAGATCTGGGCGAACCCATCGTCATCGAAGTTGAAGTGTTTGGAAGGCTTGCTCATGCGAGTTCGAGGGAAATGACGCCTGCCCAGGCGCCTGAGTAGGCCCGAGCGTAAAAGTCTAGCGTATCACACACCCCAAGGTAGAAGTACTGCCCCTGCATGAACTGGAAACGGCTCGAATACTGCGAAGCCACCGACTCAAGATCATAGGCGGCGCCGCGGCGGGTTCCCCGCGTCGGGTATCCAGACTCTTCGGTGACCGTCTCGTCGCCCACAACGATGCCGTCGGTGGGGAATGCCAGTACGAGGAGGCGACGCTTCGGTAGGGGCGTTGCCGGAACCTTGTCCTGGTCAGGGTTTTGAACAGTGCTCGTTGCCACGCCTGCGCCTGCTGCCTGCACTGTGACAACACGTCCGGTCTTGTCGATTCTCACGGACGTATCTCTCAACCTAAGCTAGCTCCACAATCGAAACGTACGTGAACTGACCTGGGCCCAGCGGCGCCGTCGCGTAGACTTCGATGTCGGCAGAGACCGCAAGGATGACCCGATCCCAAGGATAGAGCACGTATCCGCTGTCCGGTGTTACCGTTGCGCCACCAATAACGACCGGGTGCGCGGGCTTATCGAAGTTTGGACCGCCAGCGCATGTGACGCGCAGTTCGCGCCGGCGCAGCAGCCCTGCGTTGAGCAAGACGGGCGTCACGTTTCCCATCTCGTCTGGCTCCAGCTTCCACTGAGCGGTAGCGCGGTCAACAGTCGAACCGACAAAGACGCGCAGCGAGCGAGTCGGCTCCGACATCAGCGGCTCCTCCGAAACGCGCTTCGCCTGCCAACCATCGCAGCGAGCAAGGCGCCAAGAGTCACGACCGAAGCTGGCTCAGGCACGACCTCTCCGTGCACTTCGAATGCGTTTTGTTCCCCGCCGCCTCCAGGCACCCATGTTTTTCCCCCATCGAGACTGTACCATGGCGACTCCGTCCCAGCCCCATCGGGGCCGCCGTCCGATGTAAGCCAGTACGCCGTGCCGGTGCCTGACGCGTTCGGGTTGCGCAACCCTATCCAGTAGCGCCCGGCTTCGAGGCTTATGCTCAAGCCCGAGGCGAAGAACTTGTACGCGAAGCGGCCGAAGTACATGTTGCCGGTTGCAACTCGCGTGTGTTCAACAACCTGGCTGAATAATCGCTGGCCACCCGGTCGCCGACCAACGTCTCCCCAAACATACACCTCTGTCCAACCACCGTGAAGCCAGCCGTTGTCCTCAAGGAGTTGGTAGTTGAAGCCCGTGATGTGCCAGCCCGGCTTGGGCACGATCATGTCATCCACATTCCGAATGTTGGGGAACGCAGGCGGTGACACGGCTCGACCCGAGACGCCGTCCGTCTCAAGGTTGTTATCCCAGAGCAACTCCGCCGCTGCACTCCACGCGAGGAGTAGCAGGCAGGGAATTGTCCATAAGCGGAGGCTCATCATCCGATCTCCATGATTCGTACGTCCACGTCTGAACCGCCAAACTTCTTCACGGCGAAGATCGGCAAGTCCGCTGTGGCTGTCAGCACAAGCTCGTAGCGCGGCCACGCAGTCATTCCGATGCACTCTGTTACGTTCGACACAGACTCCACATCGTCCCCTCCAACCCAGATGAAGCTCTGGCCGTTGACATCGTCGCCCATGCACTTGATAATGAGCCACCTCCTGTTCGCCAGGCCCGCTGTCAATTCGACCTTGTCCTCGTTCTCAGTCCCGTCCACGAGGATGGAAGCCTGCTTGACCGACGAGCCCGCCTCGGTCGCCAGCATGTAGCCGAGGGTGTCAATGTTGATCACCTTGCTCGGCCCGCCCTGCCCTTTCGGCGCGGTGCCCGGCGCGCCCGCGGAGGTTTCGCACACGCACACGCGAGCGCCTTCCTCGGCGTAGCCCCACACCTCGATGTCCGGCCCGAGCGGTAGCCACAACTCCTCGAACTCATCCAGCCCGAACCCGTTCGTGTCGTCCACTCCGTCATCCCAGCCGATGTACACCCGGCTGCTGCCCTCCATGACCTTGAGGTACAGCATATTCCGGTTCGTCAGCAGGCGCGAGATCTCGATCGCTCCGGTGGACTCCCATTCCACCTGCCCACCCGAGAAACCGACCCCCGCCTCGGTTACCTTTGCATAGCCGAGGGGGTCGAGGTTCAGCCTCTTGCTTGGCGTACTCATCGCTACGTGATCTGAATGACCTTCAAGACGGGCGACTCGCCGGTCGCGGCGTTGATGTAGTTGAGGTGTTGATCTGCACCGGTCGGCACATCAAGCGTAATCTCATCGCCTGGGAACAACGTGATGGCGTCGTCGCCGTCTTGCTGAGGAAGGGTGTCGTCGGCGGGCGCGGCGTACCCCATGTTGATGTTCGCCGCCTGCGTCCCGCTTCGGTTGCGCACGATCACCTTGACTGTGCTGTTGTTCAAGTCGAGCGACTGGCTGGTGTTGCCGCAGGTCACTTGCTTTGGCGGGTTGAGCGTCTTCGCCATTTCCTGACGCCAGTGTAACGCATTTCAGCGTGGTTTGCGGGGGGGGCGAAAGTCTGGTAGAAATGCGAGGAAAACCCTCAAGAAGCAGAGGCTATCCGGCGAACGAGCCGCCCCTCTCACTCAGGGAGGCGGCGCATGACCTCGATCCGATCGCCTAGCTGAATCTTCTTAATGACATCCAATCCCTCGACGACGCGCCCGAACGCTGTGTACGTTCCTTCAAGGAACCGCTGGTCTCCGTTGCAAATGAAGAACTGAGAATCAGCGCTGTTTTCGTCTCGCACATCGCGCACCATGCCGAGAGTGCCGTTCGTAAACTTGAGGTCGTTCTTCTCAAACGGCAGCTTCTCGCCCGTGCCGCCTGTTCCGACTCGCGGGTCGTCGAGGGGGAGGTTCTTCGTCAACGGATCGCCCGTAACGAGGATGAACGGGCGGGGGTTGTTCTCGACCCGATGGAAGCGCACGCCGTTGTAGAAGCCACTGTCCACAAGTTTGAGGAACTTGGCGACCGTCTTGGGCGCCTTGTCCGGATACAGTTCAATGACCATCCGCCCCCGCCCCGCGATGACCATCTCCACTTTCTGTGCCGTCGCGGACACGGCCGCGAGAACAGCCGCCACCAAAGCCAACCCGAATCGCCACTTCATTCCTTGAGTTTAGACGTTTCAAAGCTCGTTTGGGCGTCAGGCGCTCCGGATGAGGGGTCTTGCATCCGCGTCAACGATCCGGGTACTCTTTGATGGTTCCCGTCGAGGTTGCCTCGACCGTGGGGCCAGATGAGCGAGACGGCGAGTGAAACGACACCTGGTCCTCGAAGACGGTACGGTATACAGCGGGCAACCGCTCGGCGCAGACCTTGAAGTTTCCGGCGAAGTTGTCTTCAACACGGGGATGACCGGTTATCAGGAGATCCTGACCGACCCCTCTTACGCCGGACAGATCGTAACCCTCACCTATCCCCTGATCGGCAACTACGGAATCAATGACGACGATTTTGAGTCATTCCGCGTCCAGGCCGCGGGGTTGGTGGTGGGGGAGGCGTCGGAGATTCCCAGCAACTGGCGCGCCCGGTACACGCTCCACGATTTCCTGAGAGAGCGCGGAGTGCCCGGCATCCAGGGTCTCGACACGCGCGCCCTCACCCTGCGCCTCCGTTCCTACGGTGTCGCCATGGGAATGATCACGGACCGCGAGCCGACCGTCGCTCTCGAAGCGTTGCGCGACACCCCGAGGTATGGGGAGAGGGTGTTTGTCGAGGAAGTCAGTACGAAAGCTCCTTACGCGTGGGGCGTTGAAGGCAAAGAGCCGGTGGACGCACCGAGCCGAGACTACCAGTGCAAACTCGTCGTCCTCGACTTGGGAGTGAAGCTGAACATTCTCCGCCGGTTTGCGGCGGAAGGTTGTCGCTTGATCGTCCTCCCACACTCGACGCCCGCGGAAGAGATCCTCGGCTGGAAGCCGGACGGCGTGGTGCTGTCGCCAGGCCCAGGAGACCCGCGACACCTGAGGCAGGTCGCGGCAACGGTCAATGAGTTGCTCGGTCGGATTCCGATGTTCGGAATCTGTTTGGGGAACCAGATGATCGCTCACGCGGTCGGCGGCGAGACGTTCAAGCTAAAATTTGGTCACCGCGGCTCGAACCACCCGGTCCAGGACCTGAAAACGGGCAAGGTGACGATTACCTCACAAAATCACGGTTACGCCGTGGATCCCGACAGCTTAGGCGGCACCGGTGCGGAAGTAACCCAAAGGAACCTCAACGACGGCACGGTGGAGGGAATCGAAGTAAAGGAGAAAATGGCGTATAGTATCCAATATCATCCGGAAGCGGCGCCGGGGCCGTGGGATTCGCGGCCCTGGTTCCACGACTTCTTGGCTCGAGTGGGGAGGGCAGGCGCTTGAAGCGCGTCATGGTGATCGGCAGCGGCCCCATCGTGATCGGTCAGGCCGCTGAGTTCGACTACGCAGGTTCGCAGGCGTGTCGGTCGCTTCGCGAAGAGGGGCTCGAGGTAGTCCTCGTCAACTCTAACCCGGCGACGATCATGACGGACGTCTCGATGGCGGATCGGGTGTACATCGAGCCTCTAACGATCGAATTTTGTGAACGCATCATTCGACAGGAAAGCCCCGACGCGCTGTTGCCTTCTCTGGGTGGACAGACCGGGTTGAATCTCGCGTCGGATCTCGCTCGGGAAGGGATACTGGAAACGTATGGTGTTCGTTTGCTCGGAACGCCGCTCGAAGCGATCCGAAAGGCCGAGGACCGGGAGGCGTTCCGTGAGCTGATGCGCCAAATCAAGGAGCCGGTGCCCGAGAGCTGGATCGTCAACTCGATGGAAGAGCTGAGAGCGCTCCTCGGCAAGGTTCCGTATCCCTGTATCATACGCCCCGCCTTCACCTTGGGCGGTACCGGCGGCGGGATCGCTCATGACGAAGAGGAACTGCTTCAGATCGGCGAGCAGGGTCTACACCTCTCGCCGGTCCACCAGATTCTGGTCGAGCGCTCTTTGCTCGGGTGGAAAGAGATCGAATACGAGGTGATGCGGGACTCGGCGGACAACTGCATCACGATCTGCAACATGGAGAATATCGACCCGATGGGCGTCCACACCGGCGACTCCATCGTGGTGGCTCCGTCGCAAACGCTCTCGGACATCGAGTACCACATTCTGCGATCGGCTTCGCTGAAGATCATCCGCGCCTTGGGGATTGAGGGGGGCTGCAACGTTCAGCTTGCGGTGAACCCCAACGGTTACGATTACTACGTCATCGAGGTGAACCCTCGCGTCTCTCGTTCCTCCGCATTGGCTTCGAAGGCCACCGGATATCCGATCGCTCGCGTCTCCGCAAAGGTCGCGATCGGGAAGACGCTCGACCAGATCGAGAACGCAGTGACGAAGACGACCAAGGCCTGCTTCGAACCCGCGCTGGATTACTGCGTCGTGAAGATTCCACGCTGGCCGTTCGACAAGTTTGAATCAGGAAACCGAACGCTCACCACGCAGATGAAAGCGACCGGCGAAGTCATGGCGATCGACCGGTCCTTTGAAGGCGCGTTGATCAAAGCGGTACGAGGTCTCGAAGTGAGCCGGAAGACCCTCGTACCGACAGGATTCGAAGAGCTGTCGGAGCCGGACCTCGAGGTCAAGGTCGCGGTGCCGACGGACGAGCGCCTATGGGCGTTATCCGAGGCCTTCCGGCGCGGCTGGAGCGTCGAAAGGGTGAACGATCTGTCTAAGATTGACCCGTGGTTCTTACACAAAATACGGCGGATCGCGGTCGGAGAATACGAGCCTCCAGAGCCGAATGTCTTCAAGATGGTGGACACGTGCGCGGGAGAGTTCGAAAGCCGGACGCCGTACTACTATGGCACGCGCGGCGATTCAGACGATTACATCCCGTCCGAGGGTCAAGCGGTACTCGTACTCGGCAGCGGCCCGATCCGGATCGGACAGGGAATCGAGTTCGACTACTCTTGTGTGCACTGCGCGTGGGCCTTGCATGATGCCGGCTACCGTTCCATTATTCTCAACAATAATCCTGAAACGGTCAGTACGGATTTCGACACCGGCGACGCCCTCTACTTTGATCCGGTGACGGCGGAGGACGCCCTTCGCGTGATTCGTCACGAGAAGTGTGTCGGCGTCATGCTCCAGTTCGGCGGGCAAACGGCGATCAATCTTGCCTCCGCGCTGGACGACGCCGGAGTGCCCATTCTGGGGACGAGTCGGGAGGCGATCGAACGCGCCGAGGATCGCGAGAGATTCGATGAGATGTTGGAGAAGCTCCGGATCCTTCGTCCTCCCGGCAAGGGGGTTCGCGGATTGGAGGAAGCGCTGGAAGTCGCTCGCAAGATCGGATTCCCTGTCCTGGTCCGCCCCAGCTTTGTGTTAGGGGGCCGGGCGATGGAGATCGTTCACAACGAGCGGGAGCTGGTTACCTTCATGGAACAAGCAGAGCGAGCCAGCGAAGGGGCGCCGGTCCTGGTAGACCGATATTTCCCGGGCGTCGAAGCGGAACTCGATGCGATCTGCGACGGGGAAGGGGCGCTCGTGCCCGGAATCATGGAGCACATCGAGCGCGCCGGCGTTCACAGCGGCGATAGCATGACCGTCTATCCACCGGTGACGCTCGACCTGGCGACGCAGTGGCGTATGGTAGAGATCGCCGGTCAGATCGCTCAGGAGCTGGACGTACGAGGGTTGATGAATATTCAGTTTGTGATCCACGAAGGCGAGGTTTACGTGCTCGAAGTCAACCCGCGCGCGAGTCGTACCGTGCCTTATATCAGCAAAGCAACCTCTTTGCCGATGGCGCGACTGGCCACGCTCTGCGCTCTCGGGAAGAAGCTGCCGGAGTTGGGCTATGGTTACGGCCTGTGGAGTCCAGCAGAGGGCCGTGTCGTCTCTCACGGGGAGCCGTCCCACTCGCCGGTCTATGCGGTCAAGGCGCCTGTTTTCAGCTTTCAGAAGTTGGCGCTGGTCGAGCCAAGTCTTGGCCCGGAGATGAAGAGCACGGGCGAGGTGATGGGCCTGGACAAGAACTACGAAGCTGCCGTGTACAAGGCGATTCTTGCGGCGGGCATGAAAGTGCCGGATGCCGGCGCGGCGTTGATCACGGTGCGCGATGCCGACAAAGCGGAGGCGATCGAGCTGGCCAGGACGCTCGCGGAGATGGGCTTTGAGCTGTACGCCACGGCGGGCACGCACAGGGCCTTGGCGGAGGCGGGCCTCGAATCGCGAGCGGTCTGCAAGATCAGCGAGGGGAAGCCCAACGTGCTCACGGTCGTCAGGGACAAAACAGTCAACCTCGTCATCAACACTCCGAGCGAGAACCGAGAGGCCGAACGCGAGGCGATGCTGATTCGGCGCGCCTGCGTGGAGTTCGGCGTTCCTTGCCCGACGAGCCTGGATACGGCCCAGGCGTTGTTGCTCGCCATGAAGCTGCGACGAGAAGGGACCGAAGTTCAGTGTAAGTCTTTGGCTGAATATTGTCCAGATCGTAGCAGCCAGAGGACGACGACGCCGACCCCGGCTCCGTCGTAGAAAAGATCGAACGGTGACCCGTGGCGATTTGGATAGAAGGATTGCCGGAATTCGTCAAAGCAGCCCGTGAGCAGAGCAAGCGCCGCGCCGACGAGGACCCACTTCGCGCTTTTTCCAAACCAAGCTGACAGAGTCAACGTAAACAGGAGGGCGAGGAGCCCATAGTAGGTCACGTGGCCCGCTTTCCGCGCAATCGAGTCTGCCAGGAAGAGAGCCTCGCCTTCGAGCCCCAGGAAACGACGCAGAAGCTCCATCGTCCAACTGGATGAGGCGGACGGGCCGCTCGAAAAGAGGACGATGCTCCACCAGAGCAGCGTCCCGACTGTCAAGAGGTATCTCTTCACGGGTAGCGGGTTATAATATCCGCACCGCGCAGAGCGAGGACGAAATCATGTTGATCGCATCACTCATCCTTTTGTCACCGACCGTGGAGCCGGTTACCCTCCAACGGAAGTTCCAGGCCAACGAAACGGCGAAGTATGAATTCACTTCCCGGATCCAACTGGATCACCGGCAGGCTCCCGTGGAGACCTTCATCCCCACCAACGAGACCGTGACCTACACGTTCACGATGAAGGTGGAGAAGTTGAAGCCGGATGGAATCGCCGACGTTCGATTCCAGCGCGAAAAGATCTCCGTCCGGATGGGCGAGACGTTCGACGCGCCGCCGAAGACGGAAGAGATCAAGACGAACGAGAACGTGCTTTTGACCCTCTCGCCCACCAACCAGATTCTCGCCGCCCGAGACGAATCGAAGAAGCCGCCGCTCCAAGCGGAATGGCTCGCCGGGATCGGCTCGGCCGCGGCCCCCGTCCAAGACATCATTTCCTCATGGATCGCACAAATGCACCAGCTTGCTGGGTTTGTCAACTTCTTCGATCGCGGCCCGATCCTTCCGGAACATCCCGTTGAACCGGGAGCGACGTGGGAGGAAACCGTAGGCTACGCGCCGGTCGTCGTCGAGAAAGGCGCGGACAAGGGGAAGGCGCTCAACGCGCGCATCGACTACAAGTACACCTACAAAGGCGTGACGGACTACGAAGGCAAGTCTATGTATCACATTCAGGGCACATATCAGATGGATACGGACGCGGCGAAGTACATCGAAGAGCTGCTGCAGGACCAACGGGAGATGTCGCCTTTCAAGGAGATTCGTCTGCAGCTGAAAGGCACCGTGGACTACTACCTGGACCGCAACACTTGCGACGCCTTCCGGATCCGTGCCGAGGCGGAGGGATACTTCAGCATGACGCTGAAGGACGAGCCGGGCGGACCGGTGCTGGAACAGAAGATCCGATCGCGCGCGGGCCTTGTCCGCAAATAGCCCCGTGGAAGAAACGGCACGGGAGGACGCTGCGCAACCGCTGGAGCGGCGTGTCCTGCTGGCCTGTGCCCTCGGGCTCTTTGCGCTCAGCCTCCTTCTTCGCTTGCTCGGAATCGGATGGGGATTGCCCAACGAGTTTCGCCACCAGTCCTTGCATCCCGACGAGCTGATCATCGCCGGTCACGCCGTACTCAAACCGTACTTCCTTCCGGACTTCTACAACTACGGCACGACCTATCTCACCCTGTTGAAGTTGGGAACCGACGCGGGTACGGCGTACGGCTGGATCCCGACCGGCGAAAACGTGCCGGAATGGCAGACGCTTGGGGCCGTACACCTCACCGGGCGGGTCATCAGCGCATTCTGCGGAGCGCTGACGGTCTTGCTGGTTTTCCTGTTATGCCTCCAATTCACCAACATCCTTGGCGCTTTGCTCGCGTCGCTGGCCTTGACAGTCGCGCCGGGGCATCTGGTCCACTCCCAGTTTCAGACCACGGACGCGCTCTCGACGCTGCTCGCCGCGGCGGCGCTGTTTGCGATGGTCCGCTGGTTGAAGCGAGAAGACCCGGCGCCAAAAGGCGCGTTCCTCATGGCCCTTTGGGTGGGCCTCTTTGCGGGAACCCGCTATTCAGGCATTGTGCTGATTCTTCTCGCCATTGGCCTTGTCCTTTGGCGGTGCAAGAGAGAGAGACTGTTCCAGATGGCGCTTGCAACGTTGGGAGGCGCAGCCGTCGGCTTCGTCGTGGCAACGCCTGGGCTGATTCTGCAGACAAGTTCGTTCGTCCGCGATTTTCTGTACGAATCTGGGCATGTTCGGACGGGCCATGGGATCGTCTTCGCTGAGACGCCGACCGGATTCCTCTACCACCTCGGCAATCTGTTCGAGGGCTTCGGCTGGATTCAGACGTTGGCTGCCGCGTTTGGGCTGCTGCTGCTCGCGCGAACGCGTTCCCTTGCCGCGTACTCGATTGTCGGATACGCGCTTCTATACTACCTTTTGATCGGTTCGGCCGAGGTGAAGTTCCTTCGATACACGTTGCCCCTGCTCCCGGCGCTTTGCGTCGGCGTAGCGATCCTGGCCGGTACGTTCCACGAACGGGACAAGTGGTCGAAGGCGATGCCAGCCGCGATTATGTTGGCGATCGGATTGAACGTCGTGTCTCCAGGCGGCGCAGTTTCGCTGTTGCACTTCATGCGGATTCAGGATCCGCGTGACCGAATCGCAGAGTATGTTCGGCAAGTCCGTCAGCCGGGCGAAACGGTCGGGTTTGTAACGACTCCCTGGTTCTACACGCCGCCCCTCTTTCCGGACACAGGGCTTCCGGGAGAGAACGAGCGACTCGAACGGATGAAACAGTACGACCCGACGCTCGTCGTTCACGTACGCGACGGAAAGGTAGTCCCCTGGGACGTCGGATTGCTACAGCAAGAGCGCCCTACGTACATCTGTATCAGCACGTTCGAATACATTGACTACCGACGGATCCAAGAACCCCATTTTGTGTCCTTCCTGGAACAGTTACCGGAGGACTACGAACTCATAGCTTGGGCTTGGGGCGGGACGCTACAAGAGGACTCGCCGCCGGCTGCCACTCGCGAGGCGCTCGACAGCCTTTTCCTTGGGTCCGGTAGCGATCGGCGGTACCCTCTTACTCACGACATGATGTACATTCAACCTACCGTATGTGTGCTGAAGCGGAAAGCAAACTGAGCGAGACCATTGAATGGTTCCTCGACTACCTGGCGGTCGAGAAAGGCGCGAGTCGGCACACCCTCGACGCCTATCATCGAGATTTGATGCAGGCAGCAACCCTCTTGCGGAAGGCAGGGAAGAGCGATTGGTCGGAATACGACAGCTCCGACGCAGACGCCCTCTACGCCTGGCTCGCTTCGCGGGGTGCATCGCCTACGACAGTGAGGCGCAAACTCTCGTCCCTGCGCAGCTTTCTTCGTTTTCTGATACGCGAGGGAGTGGATACCAAGGGCACGTTGCCGGAACACTCGAGCGCCCGGCGGCCGAAGCGCTTGCCCAAGGCGCTCACGCATGCCGAGATCGAAGCGCTTCTTGCAGCGCCCGACACGACCAGTCCGGCAGGCCTTCGCGATCGGGCCATGCTCGAGACGCTCTACGGTTGCGGACTACGAGTCACGGAGTGCATCGGACTTGCGCCGTCGGACGTTCTGGCGGACCAGCAGGTCCTCCGCGTTTTTGGAAAGAGAAGCAAGGTCCGCCTCATCCCGGTGCCCGACGGGACGCTCGAATGGATCGAACGGTATCGGCGCGACGGGCGTCCCCGCCTCGTACGTCCCACTTCGCCCGCTGCGTTGTTCTTGAACCAACGGGGAGGGGCGCTCTCGCGTTCAGGCGTGTTTCGGATCCTGCAAGGCTATGCGAAACAGGCTGGAATTCGGAAGAAGTTTGGGCCGCACACGCTGCGGCATACTTACGCGGTTCACCTCGTACGGGCGGGAGCCGATCTGCGTTCGGTGCAAGAGCTGCTCGGCCACGAATCCGTCGCTACGACCGAGGTCTACACGTTTCTCGATTTTGAGACTCTTCGAGACAAGTACGTGCAGGCACATCCGCGCGCCAAAGGCGAGCAGGGAAGCAACCAACGGAAATAGGCGCGCCTCTTGGTCGAAGGCGCGCCTACACCCGACTGTCGGCGATTACTTGATTTCGACTTTGCCGCCGGCTTCCTCGATGGCAGCCTTGATCTTCTCGGCTTCCTCTTTCGAGACGCCTTCCTTAATCGGGCCGGGGGCTCCGTCCACGACATCCTTGGCTTCCTTGAGACCCAGACCGGTAACCTCGCGGACCGCCTTGATGACCTGGAGCTTGGCGCCACCCACTTCCGACAGGATGACGTCAAACGACGTCTTCTCTTCGGCTGCTGCGGCGTCGCCGCCACCAGCGGCTGCGGCACCCGGCATGACCGCCATCGCCGCCATGGGAGCGGCTGCGGTCACGTCGAACTTCTCTTCGAGCGCCTTCTTGAGCTCGCTGAGCTCCATCACCGACATGTTGGCGATCTTCTCTACGATTTCTTGTACTACTTCAGACATTGTTGTTTCCTTCCTCTGCTTGAGATGGTTCGGCTGAGGCTTCCGAAGCCTCGACAGGCCCGCCACCGGCGGCGACCTTCTCTTCGATGGCTCCGATCACTCGGACCGGAGCGGCGATCATCTCGTTCAACACCCCGACGAGGTTGCTCATGGGCGCGGCAACGAGACCCGCGATCATGGAGAGAAGTTCGTGCCGGCTTGGCAGCTTGGCGAGAGCTTCGACCTCATCCTTGGTGAAGACGCGCCCTTCAATGAGCGCACCCTTGATTTCAAGTTGCTTCTCTTTTTTGATGAAGTCTACGATTGCCTTGGCGACTGCGGGCTGCTCGCCGTGGATGAACGCCGTTGCCGTCGGGCCGTTGTGGAACTCCTCCGGCAGGGCGCTCACATCGTCGCCCATGGCGAGACGGAGCAGGGTGTTCTTGATTACATGGAACTCCGCTCCCGCCTCACGCAGCGACTGGCGAAGCGTCTGCATTTGAGGAACGCTGAGGCCGCGGTAGTCGGTGAAAATCACGCCTACCGAGTTCTCATACCATTCCTTCGCTTGGGCAACCAGTTTCTCTTTTTGCGCTGTTGGCACGGTTGTTACTCCCTTTAAGTGATTTCAGGGGGCCCCGCAGACCAGCGCGGAGCCCCCTGAGCCAATTCGTCTCAAGGTGCGACCTCGCTCCTCGACCGGCAAAATTAAGGGCAAATGCCCACCGGTTGTCTACGGAGACCGCCCAGAGTATGGCACATCGGAGGCTCTGCGTGTCAAATCGTCCGGAAGGGAGCCACAAAATCCGACACTTTTGGGCGGGTTCGGGGTCAAATCGAACAGGGAACCCAAGACGATGAGCGATATCTGGGACACGCTGGAAAACGAAGGCCACGGCGAAAGCCTCGAAGAGGAGATGTTCGCCTGGCTGTCCGCCTATATGGACGGCGAAACGACTCCGAAGGAGCGCCGGCTCGTGGAAGCCTATCTCCGCGAGGAGCCGGAGGCCGAGGCTGTGCTGCGGCTTCTCCAGGCAGCAGAGGCTGAACTCGCCGCCGAGAGCGTGGATCCGCCCCAGGGGCTTCGTGAAGCCATCCTCGGGCGGACCACGCGCAAGCCGAGCCTTCTGCCCAAGACGCTACGATGGGCTGGAGGCCTTGCCACGGCTGGCGCCATGACTGCTTTCCTGTACGCCGTCCTGCCCGATGGCACTCCACACCCGGCTGTGGACGGATCGGTGGCCTCGGTGGCAGTGTCGAGCGAGGAGCCAACTGTAGATCGCGCACTGGGCGGCGCGAGCGAGAGCCTCGTTCCCGAGACGGCCCCTCCGGCGAAGGCTGATGCCAACCCGGAGGCCGCGCTCCCGTCGAAGAAGGCGGAGCCTCGGCGCGCGGAGTTCAAGCCGTCAGTGTCGAAGACGCCCACGGCGCGAACCGACGAGCGTCGTGTCGAAACGCCGAACGAGCAGCCGACCTTCGTGCCGGCGTCTTCGCCGAGCCGGCCCGCTCCGGTCCCTGCCTCGTACGAACGTCTCCCTGCCGCCTACGCTTCGGAGGAGCCGGTGACGGTGCGAAGTGAACCGAAGCCATTGGATCCCGCCGCCATGCCTCCGGAGTCGGCGCCGCACCAAGACGTCACATCCAGCAACCGCCAAACGGACCAGGCGAGGACGTCTGGCGACCAACAGAAGATTCTTCCTTCCGCTCGCCAGAAGCTGCGGGAATCGCTGCAAAAGGCGAATCAGGAGCGAGCTGCTCTGACCGACGACGAATTGAATGCGCCCCGAAAGCGCATATCCTCCAATTAGGGGAACAGGCCAACAATACTCTCTGTAGACTAAGGACAAGCGAAGGATGAAGCGAGGAAAGATTTGGGCAATGGCAGTGGCCGCCGTCTTGGCGGGCACTGCTGGCGCACAAAACCTCGCCGGCGCCTTTGACTCCACCGCGACGCCCCAAGAGAAGAAACTCGTCGGGAAGCCGGCGGTGGACCTGCTCCCCGGCAAGAAGACGGGGCTTGCCTATCCGCTCCGGTATCCGAACGTCGTTCCGGGAACCGTCAAGGTCTGGCTGATGGGCAAAGAGCTGCGGGAGAACGAGGACTTCCGGCTGGATTACGCGGCCGGCCTGCTGTACCTGCTCGTCCCAGTCCGGCCGAGCGACTCGATCCGGGTCCTCTATCGTCATGACCCCACCGCCAAGGAGAGCGCGAGCGGCGCCTCGATGTTGCCCGTCTTCACCCTCAACTTTGGTCAGATGGGCTCCATGAAGATGCTGCTGGGCGCCACGGGTGTCAATCGAATGGCGGACGGCACCTTGATGCAATCGCACTCCGGCGGCATCCAGAACAACTTCAAGTTCGCAGGTTCCTCGCTCGAGGGCGTTTTCTTGGTGAGCAGCCAGGCCGCCCCCACGGTGGAAGCCGATTCTGCGTCGCCCGACATGCGTCAGCCGAAGAAAGGAACCGAAGGCACCGACTCCCTTGTCATGCAGAGCCTCAAGACGGATGTCGGAAACGGATTCTCGCTCTCTGCGGACTTCCAAGATGTCGGCGAGAAGTTCGAGGGCTTTGGGATGCTTGGCGGCTCGGGCATGAAGCAGGATGAGATCAACCAGCTGCAGAAAGAAAAGGGCATCACGCGCTACGGCTTTGGCTTGAACGGCAAGTCCGGCCAGCTCTCCCTCGCCAACAGCTTCCGCACGATTGACGACGGCAAAGGAAGAATTACTTGGCAGAACTATGGTGTAGAGGTCGGCGGTCTTGCGTTCCACTACAACTCGCGTAGCGTAGACGGAACGTTTTCACGCTTCAACGATATCGCGGAGCAAGATCGCGCCCAACTTCAGAAGGAGCGGGGCATTGACCGCCTCGACTTCGGTGGCTCCCTCGCGTTCGCTCCAAACGCGAAGTTCAGCTTCAACCAGAAAGAGATCACCGCGGATGGCGATGGGTTCTATCGTCGCGACCTCGGCCTCGATACGTCTTTCCTCAAGGTGCAGTACAGCCGACAAGAGATCTCCCAAGGGTTTGGTCGCGCGAAAGACCTCGCCGAGGGCGAACGGAACCAATGGCTGGCTGAACGCGGCTTCCGGCGCGAGGCTCTCTCATTTGCCCTCCCGAAGAACGAGAAGGCGAGTCTGCTCACCTTCTCCCAGAACCGAGTGCAGTATGGAGACTCGGCTGACTTCTTGTCGCGTGCCGTGGGCCTCGACTTTGGCAACGTTCGCGCACAATATTGGACGCGAGAGACGTCCCGCGAGTTCAGCCGGCTCGAGAACCTGACTCCGGACGAGAAGAACCAATACGTCGCGCAAACGCTCGCCATGTATGATGGCGCGAAGGCGCACCAGGACGATCCTCGATGGTTCGCGCGCGAGAATGGGCTCAAACGGTCCTTCTTCCGCTTCGACGCCGGCCTCGGCGGCAAGAGCGCTTTCTCGTTCCGCAACGTGGGAATCGAAGGGCAAATCGACGCCATCCAGTATCAGCAAATGAATCTCGACCTACGCGGTTGGTCGCTGGAGTATCGCAACCTTCACTTTGGTCAGGGATTCGACCGCGCTTTCGATCTACTCGACGCCGAGCGCAAGTTCTATGGCAACCAGCAGGGATTCTCCCGACAAGACCTCGCTTTGAACGGAACGCTGGGCAAGAGCAAACTCGCGCTGTCCTGGCTGGACGTGGAGGATGGCGACGCGAATCTTTCCCGGTTCAAGGCTGCCTACGAAGTGCCCGGGCTGAAACTCTCGGGCGGCATCCGGAGCGTTTCGGACGACTTCACCCGCGCGCGGGACGTCAACGACGGAGAGAAGGACTTCCTCGCCCAACTGATCGGCTACAACCAGGTGGATCTTCAATACGAGATCGGCCTGATTCCGAGGCTGCGCCTCTCCGGCCAACTTTACGATTCCGACAATGGAGACGAGCGGCTCAAGCGATCCCGCAACGAGCACCAAATCAGCTGGCAGATTGACAAGAACACCGAGCTGCAGTACCGCGTCTCGGGTCACCACTTCCAGGGCTTCTCGGGAGATCTCTTCGTCAATCAGCTGAATGCCCTTTCGGCGAAGCGGAACTTCGGCAAGTGGGGAACCCTTTCAGTTGTGAATGAATCGGAGACGTTCCGCGGCTCCGACAACCAGCGACCGGACCGCAAGACGCAAGGGCTTCGCTACGAGAATCAGATCACCAAGAGCCTCAAACTCAGCACGGAGCAGTTCCGCACAGACTATAGCGACGGCGGTTATGAGAACGTCTCTGCGTACGGCGCAGCCTGGCAGATCACGCCTCGCCTGGGCATCAGCCTCAAGGACGTCCACGTGGACCGCGACGAGGCGAAGAATACGCAACGTTTCCTCGACTACGGCGTTTCGTACGATTTCGGCAAGGGAGTCAAGATTGGCTACACCTTCCACCGAGAGCTCAACTCGCAGGGCGGCGGCAAGCGGAACTATCGCTATGAAATGAGCGAGGGCGAGTTCGGCGGCTTCAAAGCGGGCGGTTCCTACGACGAGAAGCGGATTGACAACCAGCGTACCACGGCGTTGGGCGGCTTCCATATCAGCAACACCAAGCCATTCGATTTGGGCATCCTGAAGGACGTTCGGATGTCGTTCGGATACGACAGCCACACCGACCAGTCCCTCTGGAAGAAGGAGACGAAGCTCGCGTCGTTCGGAGCCAGCCTGTTCGGGACGCGCGTGGAGATGTCCTACGACCAGCTCATGCTGCCGTCGCAAGAGCGCGCCTACGACAGAACGTACAAGTGGATCTACGACCCAAGCGGCAAGAAGCCGCTGCAGGCCAGCCTTGTGTACAAGTCGAGGGCGCTTCCGGGCGGCGATTCGATCATCGTCCGGGACTACGACGTTTCGTACAAGCTGAACGATCGTCTGAAGCTCAACCTCACGACCGAGACCTTCCCGGAGAAGGAGAAGAAGGATGCGCCGTTCGGCTCGATCCTTCAACCCACTCGGTCCCGCACCTATGGCGTGGATTGGAAGATCAACGACGCCAGCGCGCTTACGGTAGCGTACTCCGAGATTATGGATCTTGCGAAGCGGAACCTCGTACGCCGATCCACGGGCGAGCTGACCCTCTTCGCAGACACCGGCAGCCCGCTCCGCCTCACCTACGGCATGGATCAGAGCGATCGGAACGGCAACCGCCAAACCCGGTTCCTCTATCAACTGTCCTTCGACCAGAAGCCTGGACCGAATCAGACCTTGTCGTTCCTCATCGGCAACATTGACTGGGACGACGGCAAGCCGAACAACGAGCTGTGGAATCGCTGGGATATCCGGATCGATTACCAGCTGCGGTTTTAGTTCGACCTATCCAGGCCCGCCGATCTGCGACCACGGCACTTCCCGATAGCTCTCGGCAACCGTGCTCGGCATCTCGAAGCGCTTCGCGGGATTGGACGCTTGCTTGGACGAGTTGACGACCCTGCCTTCGATGTGGGAAAGGGTTCGTTCACCGTCTACGATGTCCACGTCAAACTTTGCGAGAAGCCAACTGTCCGCGTGGAACCACTCCGTCACGGTGACCGTCGCGCCCGTTCGGTGCGCACCGCCTTGGACCGAATGCGGCGATAACCCTCCTCCTTCTGATCTTCGATGACCTTCAGGGGAGGATTCGACTGAAACGTCAGGTCGTAGCCATCGAGGAAGTTGAAGTGAAACGAGTTGGCGGGGATCGCCTTGGCGTCCACGGGCTTCCAGGGATCTGAGTACGCCGGGTTCGGGCCCTGGAGGACGGCATAGGCCCGCCGCTCGTGAGAGACGATCCATCGGCGCTGACCGTCGTATCCGCTCTCCAAAAGGAACGTCGTGCCCTTGCGCAGCGAGATACGATACTTCTCCTTCGCCAAGTATCGGTCCAGGAAGAACGAGTCCTCGCCCTCTTCGTCAAGGATTCGAACGGACCATGTTTCGTAATAGTCCTCGAGCGCTCGGTACGCCGCGTGCTTCGCCTTTGCGACTTCATCCCAAGTGATGGGGGCTTGGAGCGCGTAGAGGTGGAGCAGGAGGATCGTCATCACGAAAAAGATACGATGGGCGCTGCGCAAACAGCGCCCATCGCGCAGAGTTTAGATGTCGAAGTAGAGATAGAACTCGTGCGGATGCGGGCGCAGCAGCACGGCCTCCACCTCGTTCTTCATCTTGTAGTCAATGTAGTACTCGATGAGGTCCTGCGTAAACACATCTCCCTTCATCAGCCAGTCGTGGTCCTCTGCGAGAGCGTTGAGGGCGCTCTCGAGGGTGTGCGGCGTTTGAGGGATGTTCTTCCGCTCGAGCGGCGGGAGATCGTACAGGTCCTTGTCGATGGGATCAGGCGGCTCGATGCGGTTCTCGATTCCGTCCAGGCCGGCCATCAGGATGGCGGCGAAGGCAAGGTACGGATTGCACGAAGGGTCCGGAGCGCGGAACTCGATCCGCTTCGACTTCGGGCTCTTGCTGTACATCGGGATCCGCACGCATGCCGAACGGTTGCGCTGGCTGTAGACGAGGTTGATCGGAGCCTCGTAGCCGGGCACCAACCGCCGGTAGCTGTTCGTCGTCGGGTTCGTGAATGCGAGCAGCGCTGCCGCGTGTTTGAGGATGCCTCCGACGTACCATCGCGCGGCGTCGCTCAGTCCGGCGTAGCCCGCCTCGTCGTACATCAGGTTCTGCCCATTCTTCCAGAGACTGCTGTGAACGTGCATTCCGCTTCCGTTGTCTCCGAATAGGGGCTTGGGCATGAACGTGGCGGTCATGTTGAACTCGAAGGCCGTGTTCTTAACGATGTACTTGTACTTTTGAAGTTTGTCGGCGACCCTGACGAGTTCGTCGAAGCGCATGTCAATCTCGCATTGGCCCGCGCCACCGACTTCGTGGTGGTGAACCTCAACCTCGATGCCGGCGTTCATCAGGTTCAGTACCATCTCGGTGCGCACGTCCTGAAGCCGGTCGCTCGGCGGACACGGGAAGTAGCCGCCCTTCGGGCGCAAGGTGTAGCCGAGGTTATCCGTGCTCTTCGATGAATTCCACGCCCCCTCTTGGCTGTCGAGGCGGTAACCGGCCGCGTGGCCTTCGGAGCGATACTCGACGTGGTCGAAGAGGAAGAACTCGGCCTCAGGGCCGAAGTAGGCGGTATCGGCGATGCCGGTTTGCCGCAGATACTGTTCGGCCTTCTGCGCCACGTAGCGCGCGTCGCGGGTGTAGGGCTCGCGGGTCAGCGGATCCTCCACGTTACAGATGAGTACCGCGGTCGGCACCTCGGTGAACGGATCCATGAAGATCGTCGAAGAGTCCGGAACGAGAAGCATGTCGGACTCGTTGATGGACTGGAATCCTCGGATGCTCGATCCGTCGAAGCCGATGCCTTCGAGGAAGAGGTCCTCGGTCAGCATCGAGATCGGCATCGAGAAGTGTTGCCAAGTCCCGGGAAGGTCGGTAAACCGAAAGTCCACCATCACCGCATCGTGCTCTTGCGCGAATTGGACTGCGTCTTTCGGGCTCATGCCAGTGGGGTCGTTCGTCATGGTGCTGCTCATGGTTGGTTCGTGTTCTCCTCCTGAAGAGATCGGCTGCGACGGAGAGAGGGTTCCGTCAGAATCGCACCCCCCAAAGAGACAGGGACGCCGAGCCTCTCCGGCGTCCCTGCGGAAATCGGTTGGTTTCTGGCGGGTCCTCCCCGTGGCCTCACGGGACTATAGGATACCCGATTTGCCAATGATGTCAACCCCCTCCGCCCCGGTGCGCTCGTGCTTGTTCTCGGCCCTGCTCAATCTCGTCGCGGATCGCACGAGGCAGTTCCTCGAACCTCATCGGCCGGGCGTCCTCAGTCAGATGCGGCGCGCTCAGCGCTGCCGACAGCTCAGTCCCGTCGGGCAGTACGATGACGAGCTCTTGGGTCTCGAATTCAGCCGGGTAGAGCGCATCGGCCGGCAGCTTTAGGTTCTCGATGCCGCTCTGGTCGCCGTATCCGGCATGGTAAGGGATTTGAATCACACGCTGTTCCACTCGCCCGAGTCGCATCACCCAGCCGAGGGCCGGTGTCTTCTTGCGGACGAGTCGAAGTCGAGTCATATCAGGGAGTCCTTGAGGATAGTGGAACGCCGTGGATTGGACGAGCATGCGCACAGGGTCGCGTGAAATCTGCCGCCATCGATCCATTGTCAGGTCATCTGCCAACTCTGTGAGACGCCGCCGGGCATCGGGGCTTATCTCCCGCACGGAAACAGTTTCGCCCGCCAGCAAGCGTCGTCGAACTGGTTCTGAGAGACGCGACCAGAAGCGAACGTGAAGGTCGACGGAATCCCTCACCGACGATGGCGTCGGACCTCGCCAGGCCTTGATTTGGTCGTTCGTCAGTTCAGCCCAAACCGCCAACATTCGGTCAAGCGATATCCCCCAACGGCGCTCGATATCGGGTTGGAGTGCGCGGAGTGCCGATCTGGGGAAGGTCTGTCGTCTCGCGGTCATCGGCTTGGTACCGTGGCGGACGTACAGCACGCCATGGCTGTCCTCGACTTCGAAGTACAACCTGCGCGCGGACTCCAAGAGGAAGGCTCCAACGGTGTCTGCCGAAAGCTCTTCAAAGGTCCTCGGATGCCACGCGTAGGCATCGGAGGCTTCGCCAATCAAGTTGCGCTCGGCCTTGCGCGCAGCTAATAGGAGCAGTTGACCAAAGAAGGAGCATGGCTCAGCTTCATAGTCGGCTGCCGAGCGCTCGATCAACGCGCTTGCTTCCTCCTGACTCAGAGGCACGGAGAGTCGCGCAGCCAATTTTCCGAACTCGGGTCCGTAGGTATAGCGTGACGGATCATCGTCCAGACGAGGCAGCTGAGTCGTGCCTCTGTAAATCTCGACGCCGTCCTTATCGCAAACGGTTAGAGTCGCGGACGTGAGATGGATGGGCCCACTCGCATCGGCGCGATAAAAGCGAAAGGCGACAGCAACCTGCCCCACCTCTTCTGGCTGAAATTCCTCCACGAACGCGTAGAGGCGTACATTGAACGACCTTAGACGCTCTTCGAGCGGTATGCGTGAAACATCAAGCAGTGTTTTCAACAGTTGCTTGGAAACCGCGCGTCCCTTCGGCCCCAAAGCGAATTGGCGGGGTTTGGGTTCGTCAGCAATCTGCACACCAAGACCCTCCGCCAGGCGCAGAAGAGCAGAATCAGGGGCTTCGACCAGCGCGAGCAAAATGACCTGCCGCACCGGGGAGACCCGCTCCGTGATTGCGGTCAACTCTCGCTCCAGTTCCCAGTACCGCTCCCAGTCTTGTTCGTTTTCCGGCTTTCAGGTTATGGCGTTCATGGCCCGTTGGATGTCATCGGCCCTCCGCTTCTCCTCTTCGGTGAGGGGAAGCAGCGACTTTTCGTACTCCTTTCTCCATGCAGAGCGCAGATCGTCGAAGAGAGCGATGCGCTCCCGCCGGTACTGCTCCACCTCCGCTCGTTCTTGCTCGGCGGTGCGAACCAAGCGATAACCGTTGCCCTCCCGAATCCAGGTCCAATCGAAGTAGTCAGCGAGGGATTCCATAAGCCCGCGCGCGTCTCCCTTCCATCGCGCGACGACAAGCGTCTCCCGTATGTCTGGGGCGACCGAGACGGGCATGCGGAGTTGGTCGGTCAAGATTTGCGCGAACTCGAACAAGGGCACACATGGCGCCTCGATGGAGAGAGAGGCATCGAGGCGCGGTGGCTCCCTGTCCGAGCAGCGCGATTGCGGCGACGAGTGTCATTTTTCGTTACCTCCGAACCTGTATGTACCTGATTCCTCTGGCACGTTTGGGAATCTCCGCCGTCCAAAGTGAGTAAGATAGGCAGGGCGTCGGCCGACGGTATGGACAGAAAAGAGGTTCTTGACAAGGCGCAATCCCTTTTGGAAATCGGCGACACGGACGCCGCGATCGGCCTGTTGAGGCGGTACCTCAAGAAGTACGGGAACGACATCCAGGCGAACGCGCTCATCGGACGCGCCTACGAGAAAATCGGCGCTTTGTCCCTCGCGGAAGAGCACCTGGCCGTCAGCTTAGCGGCGGACGATTCGCAGTACGATGTCGCCATGGAGCTGATTGACGTTCGCATGCGCCAGCGCAAGTATGAGGAGGCGTTGCCCGTTGCCGAGCGGCTCTATCGCTTTCACCCGAATGACGACGTCCTTCGCGTCCGGCTGGAATCCATCCGAGAGAACGTCGAGCGCCCGGCCGTCGGTTGGGAGCGCGATGAGAACAAGCCCAAAGTGGACATCGAGTTCACCGGCGAGTGAGCCACGAAGGAAGTCTTAACCAAATCTTAACATAAACGGGGGGGGTACGGTAAACTAATACCATGAGGTTGGTCCGGCAATTCCGAATGTCCCGTCTGGAGCGCGACGCGCTAGCTTATCTGGTTCTCCTCACAGGGATCGTGGCTTTATTCCTCGCTCTCATGCGGCTTTATCGGCCAGATATCGCGTTGCCCGTCCATTCCGGGACTGAACTCGGAGCCCACCCCGCGTTCGAATTGCCAAAAGGCGCCCGCCTGAGCGTGCCGACGGTGGATAGTTTTGGACGGCCGATCAGAAGGCAAGGCCAGTTCTTAGTTGTACCGCTCGCCTGTGGCGCATGCTTCGATCCACAAGCCTTTCGTAGGTCGCTACCCGCCGTCGAGTCAAGTATTGTGGTCGTGATCCATTCTCGTCTCGAGGACGTGCCCAAGGCACTGGTTGGAGACGAGCGCCTACGGATTCTTGCGGGACGGGATGCTTCGGATCCCTCGTTCTCCCAATTGAGAACTGGCGTGGCGGTCTGGCTGGCGCGAGACGGCTCTTTCGTTGATGTGGCGCGACCGGGGGAGCGCTTGGCCTCGTTTGTTCGGAGGATGCAGCGATGAGAAGACAATCAGCCTTGACCCTTGTCGAATCGCTGGTCGTATTGGCGATTATCGCGATTGTGGCGGTGCTCCTGACTCCCGTATTCCTCAGGGCCAAGGACGCTGCTAAGGTTCGGACGTCCGTCTCCGGCCTGCGTCAGATGTGGACCGCGCTCGAGCTGTACCGGAACGATTGGGGAGGGGCAGACGTCTTTGACGGTCCTTCAGCGTACTACCGCTTGGGGCTGCCCGAACCCAGCGAAGGGGACGTCTTCGCGCCCTACGGCGTAACACCGGCGCTTTGGCAGTCCCCTTGTGGCGCCGATCCAACTATCTTCTCCACCGGGCCGACCTTTGTGCGAGGGTGGTACTCCTTCGCGCCGCATTTCTTCAGTCCATCCGCCATGTCGTCCATCGGAAATGCAACCACATATGGTGACTATATCCAGACATATCGCCAAAACTTGGTGACGTTCTTGGATCCCTATTGCAACCCCGCCGGCACCTCCATGATGAGCGCCCGCACGAAGAAGCGAGGGCTTTCGGTGCTATTGTCGGGGCAAGCGCTGAATCGGCGGAAAGCAGGCAACGCCTTCTTCCTCCAGTGGTGGTCGGACCCACCGAACTAAGACAGGCCATTGCTACGGTCTCTGATGAATGCTTCGAAAAGAAAATACCTGATTTTGGTTGGAATCGCGTGTCTGGCCGTGATCCTCGCTCTGGTTCTCCGGCGGGAGGAAACTCTCGAGGAAGCCGCAAGACGGGTCATGGCTTCCCTTCGTACGGGAGATGCAGCGACGCTCCTTCGATACGCGCCGCGGGAGGAGGTGGAGATGCTCGATTTGAACGCGGAGAAGGTCGAGGGGCTTTGGCGGGCCGCTTGGAAACCGCGGATCGGAGATGGCGAGCCGAACGGCGATCCGGAGATCCAGCCGTACCCAGTGCAGAACGCGCTCCGATTGACTCAGAAGTGGCGAAGGAGCGACGGATCGGAGTTTATAACGGGCATCCTTCTCGTCAGAAGTGATGAGGGCGTCGCCCTCGACTCCCTAACCGGGACCATAGTCCTCAACTCGATGATCTCCGTCTGGGATACGCGTCAGGGTATGCCCCAAGGTGCAGCCAAGCTACGACTCATAGCCCAGGAGATCGAGGACAGCATCGGCTCGCTGTCGGCTTCGGGATTGGACGGCTTTGCGAGGGCCCGGGGCACCAACTTCGATTTGCAACGCGTAACCTGGCAGGAGATGGTCGAGTCTCTCCGGTCCCTAGCGGAGAAAGTGGATGCGATGGAGCGGCAAGCCCAAAAGGAGGGGACCGCAGGGAAGTAGCTTTATCGCCTCCGACACCCTCGTCCGTTCCCACCCCCCCCGGCAGCCAGGTAATCTAATGACTGATGCTCGCAATCTTCGCGGTCGGCACTCTGTTCGGTTATTCCTTCGGAAGCGCTCCGATCTCATACCATGTTCAGGTTAGCTTCGACGGCTATATCCCCGTTCTTGGCGGGATCGAGCAACCGCTCAAGGTGGATATGGATCTGCGAGTCACCGGCAAAGAGGGCGGTTCGGACGAGAAGCGAAAAGTCTTAAGCGAAATCACGCAGTTCCGACTCTCCGTCTACGACGCCGAGACGCAGAGCTTTTCACCCTTCCCGATCGGCCTCGAAGCCGTGCGCGAATACTTTCCAGCGACGACCACGACCTACCGCTCGTCGGGCAAAATCCTTGCCACCGACGCAGTGGACCGAGACATCCCATTCCAGCTCCCCGGACTCCATCCCCAACATCTGGCGGACATGACCTTCCTCTTGCTCGAGTTTCCGGAGAAACCGGTCGAGCCGAACGAGACCTGGACGTACAAGCGGACGTTCGGGAAGAGCGACGTCCTGTACGAGGCGCGGTATGCCGGAAAAGAGGAGCAGGGTGAGAGATTCGACCTCAAACTCTCGCAATCTTACGAGGGATTCGAGGATGCAAACCGGAACCCTGTACCGAAAGAACTGGCCGCGACGCGGGTTGTCACGAAGGTCGAAGGAACCGGCTCCGTCTGGTTTTCGGGGCCGTCGGGCAGAATTGTCAAGGCGACTGTAACCGCCAATGGCACCTCGGACGTAGTATCTTTGGAGGGGCAGCCTGTAGCGAAGAGGACCCTCAAGACGTCTTTCTATATGGAATCCCAAGGAGGATGAGACACAAGAGTATGAGAAAACCACGATTCGTTTTGTTGGGCGCTGGCCTCGCTTTGGCCCTGACCCTCGCCGCGTCCCAGGACGCAATTGTCCTGAAGCGCGAGCTGAAGGCGGGAGCCAAGGAGGCTTACACGATGAGCGCGAAGTCGAACATGGTCATGGACATGGGCCAGGCCGGTATGGGGACCATGCCCTTCGACTTTTCCTACCAGGCGAGGATGGAGATCAACTTCGACCGCATCTCCACGGATGGGAAGGAAGCCAACATCACCATCACCATGAAGGACCTCAAGTTCGACATGGGCCAGATGGGGCAGATGATGGGCGGCCAGCAGCCGGAGACGCCTGAAGAAGTCACGATGAAGGGCACGCTCGACACGCGGAACCGGATTCGAGGCGTGCAGATGCCGAACGCCCCCGGACCCGCGATGATGTTTTCCCAAATGACGCAGAACTTCCCGCTCTTCATCGAGTTTCCCAACGACCCGGTTCGGGTCGGCGATAGCTGGGAGGTGCGGATTCCCGCGAACCCGATGACGGGGAACAAGATGACCCGCCTCAAGGCGACGCTGATTGGCGAGAAGAGCGCCGGTCAGGGTACGGCCTGGGCGATCAAACTGACCGGGACCATCAACGTCAACGCAGACATGGGAGCCATGATGCGGCAGATGGGAGGCCAAGGCGGCGGCATGCCGGACATGGCGATGCTCATGACTGGCACGATGACCGTGGACGGCGAGGCTCTCATCGAGAAAGAGACGGGTCGCACCATCAAGTTCGAAACGACGTACAAGTCTGACCTGACGATGGACTTTCCGGACATGGGCATGCAGATGAAGCAGTCCGGCAATACGGTGATGTCCGTCGTCCTTGCGAACAACTGAGGCGCCTCCGTTCTTTCGCCGCCATTCTTTCCGTGGCCTCTCTGGCCTTCAGCCAGGGAGGCCACGTCGTTCGGTACAAACCCGAGGCGACCGTTGACGTCTACGACTTCACCGGCGCCGTTTCCAATCAGTATGCTGGAGGCTTGGACGCTCCGCCTCTCCGCGTTGCCCAACTCACAGGAGTCTTGAAGCTCAAGACGGAGCCACGCGGCGAGGAGTGGGTCGTCACCGGAACCTGCCCGGAACTCTCCGGAAACGATGGCACGAAACCGCTCCCGGAGGAGCAGCTGAAACGGTGCCGACTGGGAAAGTGGATCGCGCCGGTGTCGGTGAAGAGCGCGCCCGGATACACCTGGAACGATCAGCCAGCGACTCCGTCCGTTCTCAATGCCGTTTGGTGGCCGCTCGCGTGGAGGCCGGTGGGAACGGATCAGCCGCTGAAGATTGGCGACAGCGTCGAGGCGACCTTCGATCTGCCGGTTCAAGCCTTCTTGGAAGACGATCCTGTCGGCACCGCGCCGATCCGGATCCGCTATGTCTTCCAGGGGCCGAGTTACCTTTCCCAAGATCCGACCTGGCTCTTCGACATTGAGGCGGAAGAGAAGATCGCGCGCGACGTGAAGCATCCCGAGCGCGAGGGCTTGCGGTTGGAAGGAACCGTCTCCATCCGAGGCACGCTCCGCATTCGCCGGAGCGATGGACGAATGGAGTACGGCAAGTTCAATATGACGGCAGACCTTCGCCTGGCCGGAGAGGGCCTGCCATTCAGAACCTTCTCATCCGCAAGGACGTTCGTGACAGCCGAGTACAAGCGCAAGACCGCAACCGAGAGATAAAATCGGGCGGGATGGATCCTGCCGCAAGAGCTGCCGAGCTGAGAAGGCTGATCGAAGAGCACAACTACCGCTACTACGTACTGGATCAACCCACGATACCGGACGCCGAATACGATCGCCTCTTTCGCGAACTGCTGGAGCTGGAAGAAAAGCACCCCGAACTTCGGACACCGGACAGTCCGACCCACCGCGTAGGCGCCCCTCCCAGCAAGGAGTTTCGCCCTCACCGGCACCTTGCGCCGATGCTGAGTCTCGAGAATGCGTTCGACGAGAACGAGCTTCGCGATTGGTATCGTCGCGCGTGTAAGGGTTTGGGTGTCGAAGAGTCCGAGGGGCCGGAACTGACCGGTGAGCTGAAGTTCGACGGGGCTTCGCTCTCCCTCACCTATGAAGACGGCGTTCTCAAAGTCGGCGCGACTCGCGGCGATGGAGAGACGGGCGAAGACATCACGCCGAACGTCAAGACGATTCGCAACCTCCCGCTCCGATTGCGGGTCCCGTTACTGGGCGTCGTGGAGATTCGGGGCGAAGCGATCGTCAGCCACAAAGAGTTCGAGCGAATCAACGAAGAGCAGCGAGCCAAGGGGCTGAAAGAGTACGCAAATCCCCGCAACCTCGCCGCTGGCTCTCTCCGTCAGCTGGACAGCAAGATTACCGCGTCGCGGAATCTGTCCTTCTTCGCTTGGGGGATGGGCGCGGGCAACCTACCCGACCGCGTGCGTACACATTGGGAGTTACTCGAGCTATTCCAGGAAGCAGGATTCGCCGTCAGCCCGATGCGCAAACTTCTCCCGACGATCGAAGACGCGCTTGCTTTCGTGCAGGAGTGCAATGAGGTTAGGGCGAGCCTCGAGTTCGACATAGACGGCATCGTCTTTAAGGTCAACTCGTTCGAGGCGCAGAGTCGCTTGGGCAGCACGGCTCGAGGCCCCCGATGGGCGATCGCCTACAAGCTCGCCGCTCAACAGGAGGTCACGCGGCTCGAGGACATCTTCTGGAATGTCGGGCGGACGGGGGTCGTTACGCCGGTGGCCGTCTTGGCGCCGGTTCGCGTGGGCGGAGTTGTCGTAACCCGCGCCACGCTCCACAACTACGACGATCTACGACGGAAGGACGTTCGCGTAGGCGATCGGGTGTGGGTGCAAAGGGCGGGCGACGTGATTCCGGAAGTGATCGGCCCGGTCGTGGACGAAGAGCACGAAACGCGCCCGGTTCCCGTCGAGCCGTCAGAGTGTCCGGTTTGCGGAGCCAAGTTGGTTCGCCGAGAGGGAGAAGTTGCTTTGCGCTGCCCAAACAAGCGGTGCCCCGCCCAGGTTGCGGCGCGGATCATCCACTGGGCCTCGCGGAACGCGATGGACATCGAGGGGCTGGGCGAGAAGCAGGTTCTTCGATTCCTGGACGAAGGTCTCATCGAGGACGTGGCGGATATCTATCGCCTCCGAGAGAAGCGCGACCTTCTCGTGTCCCTGGAGCGGATGGGCGAGCAAAGCGTAGAGAACCTGCTGCACGCAATCGAAGAGTCGAAACGAAGGCCGCTGAACCGTTTCCTCTTCGCGCTCGGCATTCGGCATGTGGGAGAGACCGCCGCCTTCACGCTCGCACAGCATTTCCAAACGCTCGAGAACTTCCGGAGCGCAACGTACGAAGAGCTGATCGCGCTGCCCGACATCGGCCCGAATACGGCAGGCGAGATCGTCGAGTTCTTGCAGGAAGAAGAGAACCGGACGCTGCTGGACGAGCTCACCGCGCTCGGCGTCTCCCCGGAGCCGGTCCAGGCTGTACAGGCGGATTCTCCGTTCAAAGGCAAGACAGTCGTCTTCACCGGCAAGTTAGAGCAGATGACACGCGAAGAGGCGGAAGAGCTGGTGCGAAAGCTGGGCGGTTCGGCGAGTGGATCGGTCAGCAAAAAGACGGACCTCGTCGTAGCGGGGCCGGGCGCCGGGTCGAAGCTGGAGAAGGCCAAGGCCCTCGGCGTGCCCGTGATTACAGAGGAGGAGTTCCTCACCATGCTCCCTCATGAGTGAGCGAGAGTTCCCGCGAGAAGAGTTGGACTTTCGCCTCTGCGTTACGAGCGGGCAGGTGTTTCGCTTCGTTGAGTGTGAGGGATCAGTTTGGAGGGGAGTGGATGGCGGGGACGTCATCGAAGCCTTTCACGAGAGCGGCGGCAAGTGGAGGGTGCGGTCGTTTCCCGATCCAGCGGCGGCGGAACGCTTTCTTCGAGCCGAGGTTCGCCTTGCGGACGTGGTGCGCCGAATCGTCGAGTTGGAGCCTTCTTGGAAGCCGCTCGTTGACCGCTTCCCAGGTTTGCGGGTCTTGAGGCAGGCCCGCGCGGACGAGACCCTGTTCAGCTTCCTGTGTACGGTGAACAACCATCTGTCGCGCATCCATCGCCTCGTTCAGACGCTGGGGTCGTTCGGAGAGTGTGTTGGGGACGGACTCTTCCGGTTTCCCGTCGCCGGTGCGATTGCTGAGATCGGCGAGCCCAGGTTGCGCGAGATGGGTTTCGGTTACCGAGCGCGAACGATCACCGCCGTAGCTGGGGAACTCGTCGCCCGCGGCGAGGATTGGCTCCCATCGCTGAAGAGCGTGCCGTACGAAGAAGCGGTGAGGGGGCTGTGCGACCTTCCCGGCGTGGGCCGCAAGGTCGCAGACTGTGTCTGTCTCTTCGGCCTCGGTTTCGACGAAGCCGTGCCGGTGGATGTGCACCTCTGGAGGGCGACAGCCGAGCGCTTCTTCCCAGATTGGATAGGGAAGTCACTAACAGAGCATCGCTACCGCGCGGTGGGGGATTACTACCGGGAGAAGTTTGGGCGACTGGCCGGGTTCGCGCATCAATACCTTTTCTATGATTCGATTCAAAGAGGCAGACGGGGAAGCGAAACAAAGAGACCCCGCCGTTAGCGGCGGGGTCTCACATCTCGGCCCGGTTGGGCCTGCTTAGTCCTCTTCGCCTTCGCTTCTCCGCTCCGCTCGCTCTTCCGCTTCGGCGAGATCGGAGATGGAAGGAACGTCGTGCCCGAGGTCGGCCGCGAGAGCCCGAACGTCCACGCCGGTCTCGTCGTCGTAGACCTCGGAGATCTCTTCGTAGGACTCCTCGGCCGCCGCCATCTCTGTGAGCGTCTGCCGCCATACCGGCTGGCGGGTGAGCTCGACCTCGAGGTGGCGGAACTTGGGGAATCCCGTTCCGGCCGGAATCAGTCGGCCAATGATGACGTTCTCCTTGAGGCCGATAAGGTTGTCTACCTTGCGGCGGATTGCCGCCTCGGTGAGCACCTGCGTCGTCTTTTGGAACGACGCGGCCGACAGGAATGACTCGCTTTGGAGGCTCGCTCGGGCGATTCCCTGAAGCACCCACTCGGCGGTCGCGCGTCGCGGCTTCCGCTTCTTGGTTTCGCCGGTCGTCGGATCCTCCTCTTCGATCATCTCGCCGCTGTCGAGCATCTCTTGGATCCGATCGTTCTCCTCTTTGAGGGCGAAGCGGTCTACCAGCTCGCCGGGGAGGAACCGCGTGTCTCCGGGGTTGACGACTCGTCGCTTCTTCATCATCTGGCGGCAGATGATCTCGATGTGCTTGTCGTTGATGTCAACGCCTTGCGCCTTGTACACGGCTTGGACTTCGCCGACGATGTACTCCTGAACCGCCTTGTCCCCGCGGATCATGAGCAGTTTGTGCGGGTTGAGCGGGCCTTGGGTGATTCGGTCGCCGGCCCGGATGCGGTCGCCCTCCTTGACTTCGAGGTTGCCACGGTAGGGCACGAGGATCAGCTCGATGACGGGTACCGTGTTGATTTTTAGTTTCTTCAGGCGGTCGGCGTCCTTCTTCGTCAGCTCTTGGGTTGCGTAGATCTCGACCTCTCCTGTCTCGGGATTGACGACGTCCTTGGCGGCCGCCTTGCCGACGATGCTCGGATCATCCGTCTTGATTTCGGTCTCGATCGCAACCCATCGGCAGAGGTCGCCGCGGTAGATCTTCCGAACGATGCCGTCGAATTCGGAGATGATCGCCTCGCCGCTCGGCTCCTTGCGAGCTTCAAAGATCTCTTCGACTCGGTGGAGGCCGGAGTAGCTCTCGGCGAGCTGCTTCACGAGGCGCTTGACGCGAGCGCGGGCTGACCGGCGGGCGCGATCCATCTCCACCTCTTCGGCAGTCTTGCCCTTCGTGGCGCGAGCCGTGCTCTTCCTCTTGACGATCTCTTTGCCCGTGATGCTCTTGAGGACGCTCTGTTGCTCGGTCTTGAGCTCGAGAATGTCCTGTCCGTGATCGCGAACGATCTGGCTCCAGGCTTCGTGAGTGCGCCGGTCCGTGTCCTTGACGCCGGCGAGCACGTTCTCTTGGGCGATGCCACCCGTGTGGAAGGTGCGCATCGTCAGCTGCGTGCCGGGCTCGCCGATGGATTGAGCGGCGATGATACCGACAGCCAGACCCACTTCGACCGGGCGGCGCATCGCCATGTCTTCTCCGTAGCACTTCGCGCAGATCCCTTGAGGCAGCTCGCAGGTCAGCGGGCTTCGAATCGGTACCTGGAGCTCCATCCGGTCGCCGATGACGAACCCAGCCTTCTTGTACTTCTTCTGCAGCTCCTTCAGGGCGTCTTCGTCCTCGCCAGCCTCGGCAAGTTCCCGCTCGTACTCTTCGTTGATCGCGTTGAGAGCGGCCACCGCAGTCTCGCGGAAGTACTCGCCTTCCTCACAGAGGACTTCCTTCGTTTCGGGATGTTTGACCGTGGTCAGCGCGGTCCGGCCGCGACAGCGGTCGCCGAGCGTTTCCAGCACTTCGCCCTCGCGAACCAACTTCCCGACGTGGATTCCGTCCGTCGTCTCGCAATCCTCCGCCTTGATGATGACGTCCTGCGCAACGTCCACCAGTCGGCGCGTCAGGTAGCCCGCGTCCGCCGTCCGAAGTGCGGTGTCGGCGAGGCCCTTCCGTGCGCCGTAGGTAGAGACGAAGTACTCGAAGACGTTCAGTCCTTCGTGGAACGAGGACCGGATTGGCAAGTCCTCGATCAAGTTGCCGAACTGGTCCGTCATGAGGCCGCGCATGCCGGCGAGCTGCGTCAGCTGCTTGATGCTTCCTCGGGCGCCGCTCACCGTGACGATGCTCAGCGGGTTGAACTGTTCGATGTCCTGGAGGATGGCTCCCGCGACCTCGTCGTACGCCTTTGTCCACAGCTCGAGGACCTTCTGCCGTCGCTCCGCCTCGGAGATGAGGCCACGCTCATACTGCTTGCGCAGCTCTTGCGTCTTCTGCTCGGTCTCTTCGATGATGCGGTTCCGCTCTTCCGGCGGATCCATGTCGGTGATGGCAACCGTGATTCCGAATCGGGTTGCCCACTGGAATCCCATCTGCTTGATGGCGTCGAGCAGCTCGACGGTCTTTTCGGAGCCGACTGTGGCTTGAATATCCGTGATCAGCGTCGCCATGTTCTTCTTCGTCAGTTCCCGTCCGAGCCATCGGTCGGAGTACTTCAGCGGGTAGGGCAGGATCTCATGGAAGAGAAGCTGGCCGGGAGTGACGTTCCGAACGATCGTCTCCCATTCCTCGGAATTCGGATCTCCGGAGACAGGTCGCCGGATCCTGACGCGAACCGGATCGTTGAGTGGCAATCGGGCAGCCGGATCAGGATGCTCGACCAACAGGGTGACCTCTTCCGGCGAGCCGTACACCGGCGGAGCGGGAACGTTTTCCGGATCGGCTTCGTGGGCCTTGATCGCCTCTTCCAGCTTCCTCGCGCCCTCTTTCGACACCATGGTGAGAGCGTAACCGCCAAGAACGATGTCTTGGATCGGCGAAACGATCGGGCCGCCGTGCGCGGGGGAGAAGAGGTTGTGCGTGCTGAGCATGAGCACGCGGGCCTCCGCCTGTGCGGCCGCGCCAAGCGGAACGTGGACGGCCATCTGGTCGCCATCGAAGTCTGCGTTGTAGGCGTGGCAAACCAGAGGATGCACCTGAATCGCCTTTCCGTCAATCAGAATCGGTTCGAAGGCCTGGATACCCAGGCGGTGCAGCGTCGGCGCGCGGTTCAGCAGCACCGGGTGCTCGCGGATCACTTCTTCCAGGGCGTCCCACACGGCCGGGTGGACGCGGTCAATCATTCGCTTCGCCGTCTTGATGTTCTGCGTGAGCTTGCGTTCGACGAGCGCCTTCATGACGAACGGCTTGAACAGCTCCAGCGCCATCTCCTTCGGCAGACCGCACTGGTGTAGCTTCAGGTGCGGACCGACGACGATGACGGAACGTCCAGAGTAGTCAACGCGCTTCCCAAGCAGATTCTTTCGGAATCGGCCTTCCTTGCCTTCGAGCAAATCGCTGAGGGACTTGAGCGGGCGCCCGTTTTGGCTGGTGACCGGGCGGCTCCTTCGGCCGTTGTCAATCAACGCATCCACGGCCTCTTGGAGTAGCCGCTTTTCGTGGTTGACGATGCTTTCCGGCGCGCGGATCTCGATGATCTTCTTGAGTCGGTTGTTCCGGTTGATGATGCGTCGGTAGAGGTCGTTCAGGTCGGAGGTCGCGAACCGGCCACCATCCAGTTGGACCATAGGGCGAAGCTCGGGGGAGATGACCGGAAGAACGTCGAGCACCATCCACTCGGGTCGGGTCTTCGACTCGATGAGTGCCTCGACGACGCGAAGACGCTTGATGGACTTGTCGTCGTCATCCACCTTCTTGGTTCTGCGCCGGCTGCTCGCCTTGATGACGGCCTGCCGCAGTTCGCGTCGCAGGCCCTCCAGGTCGAGGCGTGCGAGCAGTTCCTTGATGGCTGCGGCCCCAATCCCGCAATGAACCATCTCCCTATAAGAGGTTCCGGTTCGGCGCGAGACAGCGTGCAGCATGCGGTCCAGCGCCCTGTACTTGTCCTCTTCCAGCAGCTGGTTGGGTTCCAGTTCAAACAAGAGCTTGAGGGCGAGCTCGAGGTCCTGGACGCGCTCCTCCATCTCGCGCCGCTCCGCCTTCAGGCGGTCGTTGACGGCCTTGGTGCGCTCCTTAATAATGTCCTCGCCGTATTCGTCCTTATTCTCTTCGAGCTCTCGGGCGAACTCTTCCTGGATGAGCTTCTCTTCCTCTTCGAACTGCTCCCGAATCGCTTTTTGTTCCTCGGCGACCGCTTTCTCGATCTCTTTCCGCCCCTTTTCGAGGCCCTCGAAATCCACATCAATTACGATGAAGTTCGAGAAGTAGACGACCTTCTCGAGCTTCTTGGTGGGGATGTCGAGCAAGCGGCTGATCTGCCCAGGGATGCCTCGGAGGTACCAGATGTGCACGACCGGGGCAGCCAGCTCGATGTGGCCCATCCGCTCTCGGCGTACCCGCGAACGTGTGACCTCGACGCCACACCGCTCACAGACAAGCCCCTTGTACTTGACCTTCTTGTACCGACCGCAGTGGCACTCCCAGTCCTTCACGGGACCGAAGATCCGTTCGCAGAACAGACCGTCTCGCTCCGGCTTGAAGGTACGGTAGTTGATCGTTTCCGGTTTCTTTACCTCGCCGTGAGACCAGCCGATGATGTCTTCCGGGCTGGCGATGCCGATACGAATCTTTTCGAAGTTTCCAAGATCTGCCATGTTTTCTATCTCTGGTTTCGCTGTCGTTGCTAACGCGTGTTAGAAGGACCCGACGCTCCGGGCGAGCCTCAGGTCGTCTCCGCCTGCGGGATCTTCCAAGTCCTTCAGGTTGATCTCGCGGTCATTCGCGTCTTCGACCGTTACCTTGAGGCACAGGCTTCGAAGTTCGTTGATGAGGATCTTGAACGACTCCGGTATGCCTGGCTCGAGAAGGGTTTCTCCTCGAACGATGCTCTCGTAGGTTCGGACGCGGCCCTGGACGTCGTCCGATTTGATCGTGAGGATCTCCTGCAGCGTCGCCGCAGCGCCGTAGGCCTCCAGCGCCCAAACCTCCATCTCGCCGAAACGCTGTCCGCCGAACTGAGCCTTGCCGCCCAGGGGCTGCTGCGTCACGAGCGAGTACGGGCCGATGCTCCGCGCGTGAATCTTCTCGTCGGCCAGGTGCTCCAGCTTGAGCATGTAGATGCAGCCGACCGTGATCGGGTGCGGGAACGTTTCGCCAGTGAGGCCGTCCCGAACGATCGTCTTGCCGGACTCTTCATCGAGCCCCGCACGTTTCCACGTGTTCTCTTTGATCCGTTCGAGAATCGAGGCGTACACCGCATCCGGCGCCTTGTAGGGCGGCTCCTCGTCGGTGATCTCGACGGGCGCTTCCGGATCCAACTCCTTCGGGTTGAGGACCGGCTCGGCTGCGAGAATCCGGGAAATCCGCTCGAGGCCGTTCTTGCCGAGCTTGCGGAGCGCGGCTTCGACTTCGCTGAGCATTTCGTCAGGTTCTGCGGTTTCGGAGAATCGCACGTCCAGTCCTAAGTCCTGGCGGACATAGGTCTGCAGCGCGTCTCGCTGCATCTTGCGGGCGAGGCGGGCGATCTCGCCCATGACCTCGTCCTCCGTACTGCCTTCGAAGGCGGGGCAGAGGAACCGCGCCCCCGTCTTCATCCCGACGTATCCGAGATGAGTTTCAAGAATCTGGCCGATGTTCATCCGGCTCGGAACGCCGAGCGGATTCAGCACGATGTCCACGGGCGTGCCATCCGGCAAGAAGGGCATGTCCTCCACCGGCATGATTCGGGAGATGACCCCCTTGTTGCCGTGGCGTCCAGCCATCTTGTCGCCCTCGGTGATGCGCCGCTTGAGCGCGACATACACCTGCACGCGCATGTTCACGCCGGCGGGAAGCTCATCGCCGGGAAGCTGCTCGAGCTCTCCACCCGTGATCTCGCTGACGAGCGAGTCGCGCTTCTTCGATTCATAGAAGATCCGCCCGGTGTCCTTGCATCGGTACTTGTAGCGCGAGAAGATCTTGACGTCTACGACCGTACCGCGCTCGCCGTGAGGCAACCGGAGAGAGACGTCGCGCGTCTCCTCGGCCTTCTTACCGAAGATCGCGATGATCAAGCGCTCCTCGGCGGTCATTTCGACCTGCCCCTTGGGAGCGACCTTTCCGACGAGGATGTCCTCGGCCCGCACTTCCGCGCCGATGCGGATGATGCCCTGTTCGTCGAGGTCCTTCAGCGCGTCTTCGCCCACGTTCGGGATGTCGCGCGTGATCTCTTCCGGACCGAGCTTCGTGTCCGATGCCTCGGTGTCGTACCGGGTGATGTGGATGGATGTGTAGACGTCGTCCGTGACGAGGCGCTCGCTCAGTAGGATTGCGTCCTCGTAGTTGTAACCGTGCCAAGGCATGAATGCCACGAGCAGGTTCTTGCCCAAGGCAAGGTGCCCCTGGTCGCAAGTCGGCCCGTCGGCCAGCGCCTGCCCCTTGACCACTCTTTGGCCGGGGAACACGATGGGGCGATGGGTGAAGCAGGTTGACTTGTTGCTGGCTCTCATGTGGGAGAGCTCGTAAAGATCTTCGACGCCGTCCTCCCGTCGCACGATAATCTGCTTGGGAGTTACGTGCGTAACCGTCCCGGCTTCGCGGGCGACGATGCCAGCGCCGGCGTCCTGAGCCACGCGCGCTTCATAGCCCGTTGCCACGTAGGGCCGCTCGGACCGAAGTAGCGGGACCGCCTGGCGCTGCATGTTGGCGCCCATGAGAGCGCGGTTCGCGTCGTCGTTCTCGAGGAACGGAATCAGAGAGGTCGCCGCAGAGATGATCTGCACGGGCGAAACGTCCATCAGCTCGACAGCATCCCGCGAGACGACCGGATACGTGCCGCGGTGGCGAACCTGAATCTCCTTTGACAGCAGCTCTCGCGTTTCAGGGTCGTAAGGCGTATCCGCCGGCGCTACGAACTTCTGGTCCTCCTCGCCAGCAACGAGGTAGACGATCTCGTCCGTTACTTTCCCGTCGCGAACGACGCGGAACGGGGTTTCGATCAACCCGAGGTCGTTGACGCGGGCGTACACCGTCAGCTGGCTGATGAGGCCGATGTTCGGGCCTTCCGGCGTCTCGATCGGGCAGATACGGCCGTAGTGACTCCGGTGCACGTCGCGCACCTGGAGTTTCGCCTTTCGCCGGTCCAAGCCGCCCGGGCCGAGCGTGGACAGTCTTCGCTTGTTCGTCAGCTCGCTCAGCGGGTTGGTCTGGTCCATGTAGGAGCTGAGCTGGTTGCTACTAAAGAACGATTTGATGCTGCTGCTGACCGGCTTGATGCTGAGGATAATGCTGGGCAGCAGGCTTTCCGGATCGGCGCTGGTCATGCGCTCCCGTGCCACCTTCTCCATCCTCGCAAAACCGGTCCGCATCTGGCTTGCGAGCAGTTCGCCGACGGCGCGCACTCGCTTGTTGGCGAGGTGGTCAATATCGTCTGGCTCGACCTCTTTGTCGCGCACCTGCACCATCCGGTGAACCGTCTCCGCCAGGTCCTCGACCGTGAGGTGGCGGACATCCAGCGGAAAGTCGAAACCGAACTTACGGTTGATCTGGTGCCGCCCGACCTTGCCCAGGTCGTATCGGCGCCGGTCGAAGAACAGGTTCCAGACGTAGTTTCGCGCGTTCTCTTCCGTGGGCGACTCGCCCGGCCGAAGCTGGCGGTGGATATCAATGATGGCGCTCTTCCAGTCCGTCGTCGGGTCGTGCTCGAGCGAGGCGTCAATGTACTCGTTGACCTTCAGGACGACGATTTCCTTCAGGTTCATGGAAGCGAGCTTGAAAGCCGTGCCCTGGTCAATCTTGGCGAACGGCTTGAGGATGACCTCCTCGCCGTCTTTGATCTCTCGCAGCGAGCGCTTGCCGATCAGGTCCTCCGGTTCGAAATCCTTCAGGTGTTCGAACTCGCCAAACGTGATCATGAGGTCTTCGTTCGTGCCGACAGCAGAGAAGACCTCGACTTCCATGTCGCGATGCGCCGCCGGGACCTTCTTGATGAGTTCCGGCGTGATCAAAACCTTTGCGTCCGCGATGACTTCGCCCGTCTCCGGATGGGCGAGCGGGGCCGCAAGGCGGCGGTGCAAAGCTTGGGAGAGTGGCTTCTTGATCGGGAGGCGGGCCTCCTCGAATGCGCCGATCGCTTTGATGAACTGCGTCAGCGGGATCTTCCGCGTGTGGGTGATCCCGACCATCACGGCGCCCTCGGCGTCCTGCTCGATATCGATCCAGGAGCCTTCCGCCGGGATGATCTGCACCTTGACCATGGATTGGAGCGACAGGTCGCGTTCCATGGTCTTGAGCGATCGCTCGACGTCCTCTTCGAAGTAGATTCCCGGGCTACGGGCGAGTTGCGAGACGATGACCCTTTCTCGGCCGTTGATGATAAACGTGCCGTTGTCGGTCATCAGAGGCAAGTCGCCGAAGTAGACCTCCGATTCGATGACCTCGCGATCCTTGCCGCCTACGCGGACGCCGACCTTGAGGGGAGCCTCGAAGGTCATGTCGCGGTCGCGGCATTCGTCCACCGAGTACTTCGGCTGCCCTAACGAGAAGTCCGTGAACTCGATGTAGTTCGTATTGGTAAAGTCATAGATCGGAGAGTACGTTTGCAGAAGTTCCGGCAAACCCTCTTCGAGAAACTGCTTGTACGAATTCAGTTGTAGCTCAATGAGATTGGGCACCTCGAGGACGCGTTCCGTCCGCTTCGAGGCGTGCTTGATCTCCTTCATTCAATCCTCCGCGCGCACCGTGTGGGCAAACTCATAGTGTACCGAACCCTGACAGCCCAAGTCAAGGCCGCCAGCGCAGCTTGTTCGGATTCGGTTTCAATGGCAGTGGCGCCAGGATACCCTATCCCGCCACGTCGGATTTACCCATAATCTCCCCGGATGCTTCTCGCGCACCTCGCTATAGCCGGAATCGCCGCGGCAACGGGCCCGCTCGCGCCCGCTGAGGGTCTCGTTCGAGTGATCCTCAATCGGATCGGGGGCGTGTCGTCGGTAGAGATCCGAGCCGACGAGGGGTTGGACCTCTTCCTCCCCAACGCGAGCCAGCCCGCCCAAGAGGTGAAGGGCGGCGCGCCGGTCCAGTTCCGAGCCAACGGCGATCGCCTCGAAGCCGGTTCGCTGAAGGCAGCCGAGGTCGTCGCCCTGCCGAAGGGTCGCACGATTGAAGTGAAGGGTAAGGCGCAGGGTACCTATCGGGGGAGGCTCCGCCTTCGGGCCGAAAAGGGGGTAGTGGTCGTCGTCAACGAACTCGGTCTGGAGGCGTACCTGATGGGGGTGCTGGCGTCCGAGATGCCGCCGTCCTTCGCGCCCGAGGCACTCAAGGCGCAGGCGGTTGCTGCGCGAACCTACACGCTCTCCCGCATGGCGGGAAGGGCCGCGGCGCTCTGTGACTTAGACGACACCACCTCCAGTCAAACCTATCTTGGCACCGCGGGCGAGCGTCCTAAGACGAATGAAGCCGTCCGGTTGACCAGCAACTTAGTGCTTCTATATGAGGGAGCGCCGATTCAGGCCCTCTATTGCACCGTGAGCGGAGGCGTGACGGCCGGAAACGAAGAGGCCTTCGGCGGCACGCCCCTCCCGTACCTCCGGCCGATTCAAGATTTGGACGAATCCGGTTCGCCGTACGGAGCTTGGTCGCCACACTTTCAATGGGAGGCGTTGCTTACCGACTACCCAGGCTTGGGCGCACTCAAACGCGTTGAAATCCTGGAGCGGACGCCGAGCGGCCGAGCGAAGCGGGTCCGCCTCGTCGGCGCGGGCGGCTCGCTGACGGTGTCGGGGACGGAGTTTCGTACCCGTGTCGGTGTCAACCGCGTGCGCAGCCTGCTGATTGATGAGGCCATCCCCGGTTCCAGAGGGGTTCTAATCCGAGGGCGAGGCTGGGGGCATGGTGTCGGCTTGTGCCAGGCGGGCGCGCAGGGGCGAGCGTTGGCGGGACAGAGCTACCAGCAGATCTTGGAAGCCTACTATCCGACCGCGAAACTGACATTCCTTCCCGACCCGGTTCTCGTGGCAAGAGGGAAGTCCTAACCACCCCCTTTTGGCCGACGGTTGCAAGCGGTACTATACGCGCGTCCATGCTCTTGCGCCACGTCATTCTCTCGGTAGCCGGCCGACCTGGGATGGAACGGTTCATTCGCAATAGTCGCCTCACGCGGCGCGTGGTTCGCCGGTTCATCGCGGGAGAGACCGTGGAGTCCGCTCTGGAGGCGGTGGCTCAGCTGCGTGAGAGCGGGTTTCGGATCACTCTGGACCTGCTCGGCGAAAACGTGAGGGATTGCGAGACGGCAGATCGAGCGGCGGATGCCTACGTGGACCTGCTGGAACGGATCGCCAACTCCCCCTATCACGGCGGGTTTATGCCGGAAAACGTCAATGTCTCGGTCAAGTTGACGCAGCTCGGTCTGTTGCAGGACGAGCAAGCAGCCACCAGGCGGTTGGAGCGAATCGTCCAAGTGGCGGCAGGGACGCGCAACTTCGTCCGTGTGGATATGGAGGACAGTCAGTGCACCGACGCCACCCTCCGCGCCGTGCTCGCCGTGCACTCTTCGTACCGAGGACATGTGGGAACGGTGCTGCAGAGCATGCTCTATCGAACGGAGAAGGATCTCGAGGATCTGATTCAGGAGCGGGTTCGGATCCGGCTCGTCAAAGGCGCTTACGCGGAACCCGAAAGCATCGCCTATCAATCCAAGAGAGACGTGGACAACGCCTTTCTCCGCTACGGCCGGCGCCTGCTCGAGGACGGCATCTATCCGGCCTTCGGAACGCACGACCACCGCCTCATGGAAGCGCTGATCCACCATGCAACTGAGAAACGGATCGGGCGGTCCCGATATGAGTTTCAGCTACTGTACGGCATCCGCCGAGATGTTCAGCGGGATCTGCTGAAAAGGGGGTACATCGTTCGCGTGTACGTGCCATACGGAGAGCACTGGTATCCGTACTTCACACGCCGGCTGGCGGAGCGCCCTGCGAATCTCGCTTTCTTCCTGAGGGCGCTGGTCGGCCGATAACTGGCGCGCTTCCCGCAAACATTGGGTAAAAGGCGACAAATGCCCGCGCCCGAGCTCGTCTCTGCGTTTCGAACTCCTCAAGAGGCGCGCTACCCGCAAGCGCCGCCGTACCATCCCGATGCCAACTATCCCGAGTATCCCTTTTCCGGGCATTTGTCCGCTGAACCGAACGCCGCCTACGAAGCGGTGCGAGGGGCTCTCCAGCTTTTGGGCTTAGACCAAGACCGCTTCGGTACACCCGAGTGGAACCCGCTCGGCGATCTAGTCGGGCCTGACGACTTTGTCGTCATCAAACCGAACATGGTTCGGGACTTTCATGAGTTTCCGCAAGAAGGAACGGAAGCCCTGATCACCCATGGTTCGATCCTTCGAGCGGTCGTGGACTATGTCTACATCGCGAAAGGAGGCAAAGGGCGCGTCGTCATCGCAGACTCCCCGCAGAACGATGCGGACTGGGAGGGCCTTTGGACCGCCTTCGCATTCGACGACTTGCTCGCATTCTACCGCGAAGTGGCTCCCGATTTTGAGATTTCAATCTACGATGTTCGCCAGCAGGCCGTAAGGAAGGAGCTGGGCGTGGTAGTCGAGCGCTACTCCCGCCCAGGCGATCCTCTGGGATATTCCCTTATCGACCTCGGCGACCAAAGCGAATTCGAAACGGTTCGCGAACGCATTGGCCGACTTTACGGCGCAGAGTACGACGTCTCGGATACCAATCGTCACCACCTGCCGGGCCAACACCAGTACCTGATCGCAAACACGTTCTTGGAAGCAGACGTCGTAATTAATGTTCCGAAGTTAAAAACGCACAAGAAGAGTGGCATTACGGTTTGGATCAAAAGCGTCATCGGTATTAATGGTGAGAAGAACTGGCTTCCGCACCACACGGAGGGCCTGCCGTCCGAAGGGGGTGACCAGTTCGCCGAGGATACATTCAAGCGCAGGACAGAACAAAGGGTCGTTGCGCTTACGAAGCGAGTGCTCAAAAATGCTGGCAAACTCGGCGCTCGCGTAGGTGTGCTCTTGAAGCGCTTGGGAATCGCAATCTTTGGGGACACGAACCGGGACGCGATCCGCTCTGGAAACTGGTATGGGAACGACACCATTTGGCGTACTGTCTATGATGTTTTGAAGTGCTGGATCTACGCTGACAAGCAAGGCGTGCTGCAACAGCAGCCTCAGCGCCGCTTCCTTTGTATCGTAGACGGAATCGTAGCTGGCGAAGGAAATGGCCCCTTGGCGCCGACCGCAAAGCCGTGCGGTATCTGCGTGGCCGGTACCGATCCGCTCGCTGTTGACACGGTGTGCGCCAAACTGATGGGTTTCGACCCAGCAAAGATTCGCATTCTCAAGAACATAGACTCAGCGCGAGGCTTTCAGCTCAGCCGTGTCCGCTCGAGCCAGATCGTCTGTGCTTCCAACATTGCTTCTTGGAACGGGCCGGCGGACCAGATCCGAGACGCGCTCGACTTTGAGCCGCATTTTGGTTGGAAGGGCCATATCGAGAGTGAAGATCGTCTGAGTCGGACGAGTCCTGTCGACCCGTCATGACGAGTATGAACTTACGAGAGGACGTTTCAACGATCCACGTCTTAATGTTGGGGCCCTCGCTGGAAGTACAAGGGGGTGTTTCATCGGTTGAACGCCTCATCCTCGAAAACCAGTGTCCCGATGTAGTAATCCGGTTTTTGCCGACGACGTTTCAAGTGCCGGGAGTGTTGAAGCTGCTCCTGTTTCCCGCCGTGGTTCTACGGCTCTTGTGGGTCCTACTCACGCGGAGGGTAGACCTGGTACACATCCACTTCTCTGTCCGGGGGAGTATGTGGCGGAAGTCCATTTGCGCGGGGCTCGTGCGGCTCTTCAAGAAACCGGTGGTCATGCACTCGCACGCGGGTGGGCTTTCTGAGTACCTCGAGGGCTTGCCTCGGTGGTTGCGAAGTTGGTTCACAAACTTGCTGCGAGACTCCGAGGCTTTGATTGCTCTGTCGGAAAGCTGGAAACGATACTTCGTGGACGAGTTGGGCCTGCGGAGAGACCGTGTCTACGTCATGCCCAATCCGATCTCCCTCCCGGAGTCGGTGCCTGACCGGCGAAACCGGGAAACGGTGACCTTGGTCTTCCTTGGCCGAATGGACGACAACAAGGGTCCGGTAAGAATACTGAAGGCAGTTTCCGAATTTTCGGATACAATGTCAACGCGTGTGAGAATTCATATGGCTGGTGACGGCGAGGTAGAGCTTGTGAGAAGGGCGGCAGCGTCTCTGGGGCTGAAACGGGTGGCGGTCATCGAAGATTGGGTCACACCCGAGCGACGAGATGAAATTCTTGCGCAGGGTGATGTTTTTGTGTTGCCCTCACTCTTCGAAGGCATGCCGATGAGTCTTTTGGAGGCAATGTCGTGGGGACTGCCCGTCGTTACCACGCCGGTAGGCGGGATTCCCGAAGTCGTGACCGACGGCGTGGAGGGCTTCCTGGTGCAACCGAACGACGTTGGAGCGCTCCGCGACGCCCTGAGCAGACTGATTTCCGATCCGGATCTGCGCCTGCGCATGGGCAAAGCTGCCCGCGAGTCCGTGAAGCGGTTCGATATCGAAACCTACGAGGGTTCGTTGACACGGTTGTATCGCCAGGTCGTCCAACGTGAGAGGGAGCAAGTTATGAGAGGGTAGGAAGGCGTATGAAGCGGCTGGCAGGCAGGCTCAAGCGTATTGGCGTTTGTGATAACTTAATCCGAAGGCCCCCTTTCGTGTATGGGCACGCTTTTCGCTTGGCACGGCGATTGGAGCAGGCGGCGCTGGAAGAGCGAAAGGCCTACACTCACCAACGTCTGCGCGCCATCTTGTCCGCGGCTGCTAAGACTCCGTATGGCAGAAAGTACGCGGGCAAGCCGATTGAGGAGTGGCCCTACCTCGATCGCCAACAGGTGCGGGACTGCCCTGGCGATTTCATCCTCGGTCCTACTTGGATGGGGTCATGCGCCACTACGACGGGAACCACCGGCACCCCCCTTCGACTTTGCCGATCCTTACGCAATGTCGTCAATGAGCAAGTGAGGATTGATACTTTGTTTCTTCAGGCAGGCGTCAATCCGTACAAAGCGAGAGTGGCGGTACTGCGCGGAGACGATATCAAAAGCCCCTCGGATACAAGTCCACCCTACTGGATCCTCGCGAATGCAGGCAAGCGATTGATTTTTTCCTCGAACCACTTGAGCAGCAAGACTATTGCCTTCTTCCACCAGGCGCTGACCGAGTATGCGCCCGATTGCATCGCTGCGTACCCCACCATGCTCGCCTCCCTTTGCGATCTACTACGGCGATTTGACTTGCAGCTCCGGGTTCCACTTGTAATGTGTTCTTCGGAGGTATTGACTACCGAAATCTGGCACACTGCAGAGGAAGTCCTCGGAGCGAGGGTCGTGGACTATTATGGTCAGGCAGAACGGGTGGCATTCGCCGTCGCTTTTCAACCAGAAATGTATGTATTTCTCCCCGGCTACGCCTACGTAGAATTACTTCCTGCTGGAGAAGAGCCCGATGCCAAGTTGTACGAGGTCGTGGGCACGAACCTATGGAACAGTAAGATGCCTCTGGTGAGGTACCGAACGGGTGATCTTTTGCGTCTCCCTAATACGGGCTGCGCCTGGGACATTGAGCTTCTGAGATATGGGTTGCAATGCTTTCCTGGCATCGTTGGGCGACAGGGTGATTATCTCATACGCCCTGATGGTGCCCCTATCATGGGGATTGACCACATCCCTCGTGGCGTAGACCATGTCTTACGGACGCAGGTAATCCAAGAGGACCTGCACACGGTTCGGATTCTGGTGCTCCCGGGGCCGGGGTTCTCGGAAGTACAGGTCCGGCAGTTGCTTCACAACGCCTCGATCAAGATTCCTCCCGAGATGAAAGTAAATGTGGAAGTAGTAGAACAATTGGAGCAGGGCTCACAGGCGAAGACACCGTTTGTAATTCGCCGCTTCGAGGCGAAGCAACCTATCTGATGATTGGCCACAATGTTGCCGCAATGACGGAATTCGCTGAGGTCTGGTTGTTTACGCGGGAGAGGCTTGCCGGCGCGTGGGAGGATCTTGACGACCGACAGCTCCATTGGCGCCCTTGGTCAGGCGCGCACTCTATCGCGCAGATGCTCGCCCATGTCGCGGGCTCCGAACACTATCTCGGCTGCCGCATTCTTGGCAGAGATCCCCACGCCACACCGGAGGACCAACGGTTGGATCGCGCGGTGATCGCCTCGTTCATAGAGGAGCAGGAGCCGTTTCCGTTCTCCGATGAGGAGTTGACGAAATCGTTTCTCTCCGAGCTGTTGGACCGCTCCGCAGCGATCGCCCGCGAGGCCATTGCCAATCCGACGATGGAGCAGCTTCAGCGCGAGTTTCGTTCGCCGCTGGGGCCGACGATCACGGGCAGGCAGGCGCTTTGGCGTATGGCGCAGCACGCGGCGTACCACACTGGCCAAATCTGGATCTATCGTATGTCGCCCGAGTTTCCGCCCTCTTCCGACTAAAGGCTCGGGAAGGTGAACACGCGTGGCTTGCGTTCGCGCGGGTCTACTGTGGCGGTCGGCGCTAAGGTCGAGAGTCGCCACGCCTCGCCCGAGAGAAATCCGACAGTTTGGCGTTGCGCCTCGGTGAGGTCCACGACGTTGGAGCGCCCCAGCCGCACCGGCCCCATGATATCAAACGGATCGGTACTATCTTTCAATCCAAAGAAGTGGCCCAGCTCGTGTAGCAGCGTCTTCAGGATCGCGTCCTCCGGAAGCGCGGAACCGAAGGGCGATCGCGTCGAGACCTCGATGTCCGCCCGGATCGTCACGACGCCCTCGGACGTGAGCGAGCGGTGGGTTCGCGTGATGCCCGCGACCGTCCCACTGCGACCTCGAACTCTTTCGCGAAACGAGATCTGAAGGACTGCGTTCGGCTGATCTGTTTCCACAAATCGAACGCCCGAGCCGCTCCACTGCCCAATCGCTTCCTCGAGGATGTCGGAGAGTTGCTCGGAGCGCGCCTCATTCGGTTCGTCGTAGACTACGCGGAAGGTGATCTCCTCAGGCGGGGCAACCAACCGCGCGTAGCGAGCCGCCTGGATGTAATCTCCCTGCTGCTCGGCACGCCAAGCGGCCAGCAGATAGGTGTGCGTATCGCTGTCAAGTAGCGACAGGTTCGCCATCGAAGAGGGCGACGAGGGTACGAAGGCCGCGACCCCTGCGCTCGCGACGACCAGAAGTGTCTGTCCGAATTCCGCCATAAGAAGCCCCGCGTTCGCCGAATTCCCGTTGGCTAACGGTTTTCTTATCGGCGTTAAGAGGCTTCTTCCGCATGGAGGGGGCGTCGGCTACCGCATTTCTGTCAGGTCGCGAGGCGCTCGCGCAGAGTTTGCGCTGTGTCCTCGGGCAAGGCGTCGTTGATAAACACCCCACAGCCCGCCTCGCTGCCCGCCAGGTACTTCAATTTCGTAGCCGTCCGGTAGGGCGGCGTGAATTCGAACGAGAGAGCCGCCCAACTCTCCCAATACTGAAAGAGACTGAGTATGTACGGCATCGAGAAGCCGAACAGATTGTCCAGGGTCCGCGCCGCGATCTTGAGAGCGGAGGCGAGCGCAGCCTTCTCCTCATCGCTCAGCGCGCGGAGATCGTTGGCGCGCCTTCGGGGCACGACGTGCAGCTCATAAGGATAACGAGCGAAGAAGGGGACCAGTAGCACCCAGTGCGCGTTTGCATGCACAATCCGCTTGGCTTCGCTCAATTCCCAATCCAGCCATCTCTGAAAGCGATGGGGGTCGCTCCGCTGGGCGTCGAGCCGTCGCTGCACGAGGGCGGGCACGAAGGGATAGGCGTAGATTTGCCCGTGCGGGTGCGTGAGCGTCACGCCGATCTCTTTGCCTTTATTCTCGAAAATGTAGACGTACCGTACTTCCTTCTGACTGGATAAATCGGCGTACCGGTCGAGCCACACCTCGATCAGTTTACGGATGTGTCGCTCGTCGAGATCCGAGAAGGTGGCATCGTGGTCCGGTGTATACAACACGACCTCGCATTTCCCCTCCGACGGACGCACGGGGATGTCGTCCGTTCCGCCGACAGCCGGCGCAGGCGGCGGCAGGGAGAGAGAAGGGAAGCGGTTTTCGATGACCGCGATCTCGTAAGCGGCAACAGGAACTTCTGCAGACGGATCGTTCGGATTGGGGCAGAAAGGGCAGGCTTCCTTTTCGGGCAGAAACGTACGGTCTTGACGGTGGGTCGCCGTAATCACCCATTCTTGTAGGAACGGATGCCACCGCAGTTCGGACATGGGGCGCTTAGCTCCGCGTGGGCGACCACGGACCCCGCGCCGATTCGTACTCGCTGATGCGGTCTTCGTATTGGAGCGTTTGCCCGATTAGGTCGAGGCCCTGGAGCAACGCCTCCTTGGTGGCGGGGTTGATGCCGAAGGAAAAGACGCGATCCCCCAGCTTGACGGTCTGGTTCGGCAGATCGATCTCCACGGTCGCTCCGCTTCCTGCTTGCACGAGTGCAGCGTGCTCCGACTCTGGCAGCTCGACGAGGAGAAGGCCGTTGTTTGCGGAGTTTTGTCGAAATATATCGCTAAAACCTGCTGTTTCCTGAGTCCTCTTCGCGATCACGGCACGAAACCCCGCCTGTTGAATCGCCCAGACGGCGTGTTCGCGACTGCTCCCGCACCCGAAGTTCGTTCCTACGACGAGGACGGTGGCTCCCTGCGCTTCCGGTTGGTCCAAAGGGAAATCGGGACCTCGAACGTCTTTGAAAAGCAGCTCGCCGTAACCCGAGCGCGTCACGAGCGTGAGGAATCGCGCGGGGATGATGCGGTCGGTATCCACGTCGTCCTGGTCGAGGACGGCGATCTTGCCGGTGTGCGTAACGAAGGGTTCCATCGCGAGACAGTTTACTCGGGGCGGGGGATCGAGACACCGACTCAGCGTCGTCAAGGGTCGGTCGCGGCATCCTCCAGGCACCAAAACTGCCTTACTTCTTTTTCGAGGAAACGCCAATACTGAAAAGCTCGAAGCGGCTTGTGCTGCAAGAGGTAGAGAAGGCTTCTCCAAGGTTGCAGCACTTCATGAGGCATGGGTCGGCCATGGAAGACGAGGAACAGCGCGTTCTTGATGCGCTCCCTGGCCAGGGCCGTTTGTCCCCGAGTCTCCTTGCGCAACACCTTGTACGAGACGAACCACTCTGACGGAAACGTCGAGAGGATGTCGCTTAGGCCCTTCGCGCGGAGGCAGCCTTCGATGAAGTCTTGGTCCCCGGACGATCGGCCGTCGGCCTCGTAACGTTCGCCGCGCGCAAAGGAGTCCCAAACGACCTGGGTTTCGTTGGACGGACGAATGTACAAGATACTTGAACTAAATGTTTGGTAAAGAAAGTCCTGCATTCCCAAGACGGGTACATCGGGTCGCTCGTCAACGAATCGAACCATGCGGTCCAAGGGTCTCAAGACGATTTGATCGAGGTCGAGAAACAGGAACGGCTCGTCCAGCACCCGCCGGTCAAAAAGGCGGAGCTTTGGCCACCAACCCGAAAGGCCCCAATCGGAACAGTCCACTTGCCGGACCTCTGGCGAGAGGTGTCTGCGCCGGTCGGTAAAGCAGGTAAACCGCTGCAGGCCCGGCAGATGCCGTCTGCACATGTGAAACATGCGTTCCACATACGTGTCTGGAAACTTGGCGCCCACATTGACACAAACGACATGCATTCGCGACGGGAGTCTACCGCTATCCTTCTGAGAGACGGTCGTCCGGATGCGCGCACAGCGCTTGACGTCGGCGAAACAAGACGAAAGGGCGGAGGGGTACCCCGCCCTCTCGCTCGCAGACGAACCAAACCGACAACTCAGAGATCAATCCACCCGAGGTTTCCCTTTGCCTTGAGCCGGACGGCAATGCTGGGGCCGCCCAAGGTAGAAAGGTTCACCCCCCAGGTTGGGTGGTCGAAATCGATCATGGCAGCGATTTGCTGACGAGTCGTT
>FWPU01000174.1_pt1 | contig 199004 bp, 159 predicted proteins | sample 2228361 | NCBI WGS metagenome assembly FWPU01 (sample SAMEA103939777, study PRJEB20133) | metagenome | reverse complement strand
GGCTGTCATCAAGGTTGGCGCGGCCACCGAGACCGAGATGAAGGAGAAGAAGGCCCGCGTCGAGGACGCCATGCACGCCACCAAGGCGGCCGTCGAGGAGGGCATCGTCCCTGGCGGCGGCGTCGCGCTCATTCGCGCCGCCACCGCGCTCGACGCGCTGCTCAAGGACCCGAAGCTCGAAGAGGACGAGCGGCTCGGCGTCGAGATCATCAGGCGCGCCGCCGAGGAGCCGGCCCGGTGGATCGCCCAGAACGCGGGCTTCGAGGGCTCCGTGGTCGTGGAGAAGATCAAGGAGGCCAAAGACCGCGACTTCGGCTTCAACGCGCAGACGGAACAGTACGAGGACCTGGTCAAGTCGGGCGTGATCGACCCGACCAAGGTGGTGCGGACGGCGCTTCAGAATGCCTCGTCCATCGCCTCGCTGCTCATCACGACCGAGGCGCTCGTCTCCGAGATCCCGGAGAAGCCCAAGCCCGCGCCGCCCACGCCCGGCATGGACGAGTACTGACCGGCGCCGAGCGCCCTCGCCGCCATCGGTCCACACTGGCGGAAGGCGCAGGTCGTGCGCTCGAGAACGGCGGGCGAACCGCGGGGTTCGCCCGCCGTTTTCTGTCATCCGGCGGCGCCGATCGTCGCCTCCACCCGGCGTCCGCGTCGGGCCCTGACTCGTGGTGTCATGCCCACGTATACTCAGAGAGTCGTGAGCGAGCCGAAACCTGACCTCTCCGCGTTGCGTATCGACCGCTCCGCCCGGGCCGGAGGCGGACCGGGCTGGTGGTTCTGGGCGTCCCTGACGCTGCTCGTCTTCGCTGCGGCCGGGGCTGCCTGGTGGTACGTGGCCGGTCCTGCCGCGAAGCCGGTTCGGGCCGCGACCGTCGTCGCGCGCGCGGCCCCGACGGCGGGCGGCGACGCCGTGCTGAACGCGTCGGGGTACGTCACGGCGCGCCGGCGCGCCACAGTCTCGTCCAAGATCACGGGCAAGGTGCTCGAGGTGCACGTCGAAGAGGGCATGGCCGTGCGGGCGGGCCAGGTGTTGGCCCGGCTCGACGACCGCACGGCGCGGGCGAGTCTTGCCCTCGCCGAGGCCGAGCTCGACGCCGCCCGGCGCGTGGTGACGGAGAGCGAGGTGCGGCTGGCCGAGGCCGAGCGGACCCTGGCGCGGCGCGCGCAGCTGCTCGCCGAAGGGCTCGCCGGCCAGGCGGAGGTCGACGCGGCCCGGGCCGAGGTCGACTCCTACCGCGCGCGCATCGCCGCCGCGCGCGAGCAGGTGCGCGTCGCCGAGCGCGCCGTCGACCTGCGCCGCACGGAGCTCGACGACACGGTCATCCGCGCGCCGTTCAGCGGCATCGCGATCTCGAAGGACGCACAGCCCGGCGAAATGGTGTCGCCCATCTCGGCCGGCGGCGGCTTCACCCGCACGGGCATCTGCACCCTCGTGGACATGTCGTCGCTCGAGATCGAGGTCGACGTGAACGAGGCTTACATCAACCGCGTCGAGCCGGGCCAGCCGGTGACGGCCGTGCTCGATGCGTACCCCGACTGGCGCATCCCGGCGCGCGTCATTACGACCGTGCCGGCGGCCGACCGCCAGAAGGCCACGGTCCTGGTCCGGATCGCCTTCGAGCGCCTCGACCCGCGCATCCTGCCCGACATGGGTGTCAAGGTGGCGTTCTTGAAGCCATCGGAACCCGGGCAGCCCGAGACGGCGCCGCCGCGCGGGCGCCTCTTTGTTCCCCGGACCGCGGTGCGGACCGGTCCGGGCGGAGACCTCGTGTTCGTCATCCGCGACGCCCGCGTCGAGCGGCGCGCCGTCGAGCTCGGCCCCCTCGAGGGCGACCTGGTCGAGGTCGTGAGCGGCCTCGCTCCCGGCGAGCGCATCGTGGTCGACGGCCCGCCGGATCTCGCGGACGGCGACCGCGTCGTGATCCGGGGCTGATTCTGACCGCTGGAAGTCCTCCCATGACCGACCCCCTCGTCTCGATCCGCGACGTCCACAAGGTCTTCCACCGCGGCAGCGAGCGCATCGACGTCCTTCAGGGTGCGAATCTCGACGTCGAGGCCGGCGACTTCCTGGCGCTCATGGGCCCCTCGGGGTCGGGCAAGACGACGCTGCTCAACCTGATCGGCGGGCTCGACAGGCCCACCGAGGGCGCCATCGTGGTGGGCGGCGAGCGTATCGACCGCTTGTCGGGCGGTCGCCTCGCGCGCTGGCGCGCCCGGCACATCGGGTTCGTGTTCCAGCTCTACAACCTGATTCCGGTCCTCACGGCGGAACGCAACGTCGAGCTGCCGCTGCTCCTCACGGGCCTCTCCCGGGCGGAACGGCGGCGGCATGTCGCCGCGGCGCTGGCGGTCGTGGGGCTCTCGGACCGCGCCACGTACTACCCGCGCCAGCTCTCGGGCGGGCAGGAACAGCGCGTCGGGATCGCGCGGGCGATCGTGACCGACCCGACGCTGCTCCTCTGCGACGAGCCGACGGGCGACCTCGACCGCCGGTCCGGCGACGAGATTCTCGAGCTGCTCCAGGCGCTCAACCGCGAGCACGGCAAGACGATCATCATGGTCACGCACGACCCCCACGCAGCGGGGTTCGCCCGGCGGACGCTCCACCTCGAGAAGGGCCGCTTGCTGGAGGCGGCGTCATGAGGTTTCTGCCCCTCGTCTGGCGCAACCTCCTGAGGCGCCGGGCGCGGACCCTCTTCACGCTGCTCTCGGTGACGGTGGCGTTTCTGCTCTACGGGCTCCTCATGACCATCCGGACAGCCTTCACGCTCGGCGTCGACGTCGCGGGCGCCGACCGCCTGGTGGTGGTGCACAAGGTCTCCTTCATCATTCCGCTGCCCGTCAGCTACCAGGCGCGCATCCGGTCCGTCCCGGGCGTGGCGGACGTGACGCACGCTACGTGGTTCGGCGGCGTCTATCAGGAACCCGCGAACTTCTTCCCGCAGATCGCCGTCGAGCCCGAGCCGTGGCTCCGGCTCTATCCGGAGTACGTCCTCCCCGACGACCAGAAGCACGCGTGGGTGCGCGACCGCACGGCCGCCATCGTCGGCCGCGCGACGGCCGAGCGGTTCGGGTGGAAGGTCGGCGACCGCGTGCCCATCCAGGGCACGATCTATCGGCGCAAGGACGGGAGCGCGCTGTGGACCTTCACGATCGCCGGCATCTACGACGGGGACAAGCCCGGCGTCGACACGACGCAGTTGTTCTTCCACTACGACTACCTGGACGAAGCCCGGCAGTGGGGCACGGGCCTGGTGGGCTGGTACGTGCTGCGCGTCGCGGACCCGGCCCGGTCGGCCGAGATCGCCCACCGCGTCGACGCCCTCTTCGCCAACTCGCCGTACGAGACCAAGACGGCCACCGAGAAGGCGTTCGTGCAATCATTCGCCAACCAGGTGGGCGACATCGGCGCGATCCTGACGGCGGTCCTCGCCGCCGTCTTCTTCACGATCCTGCTCGTCACCGGGAACACGATGGCCCAGGCCGTCCGCGAGCGGACCGGCGAGCTCGCCGTGCTCAAGACGCTCGGCTACAGCAACGGGCGCGTGCTCGCGCTCGTGCTCGCCGAGTCGTGCGCGATCGCGCTCGTGGGCGGGGCGGCCGGGCTCGGCCTCGCCTGGGCCCTCGTCCAGCGCGGCGACCCGACGGGCGGCCTCCTGCCCGCCTTCTATCTCCCGTGGCGCGCCGTCGCGGCCGGCGCCGCCGCCGTGGTGCTGCTAGGGGTCGTCTCGGGCCTGCTGCCCGCCGTGCAGGCCAGCCGGCTGCGGATCGTCGACGCGCTCAGGAGGGCGTGACGTGCGCACCTGGCTCACCCAGCTCGGCGCCGTGACCGCCGTCAACCTCCGCAGCCTCCCGCAGCGGGCCGGCTCGGCGACCGTGGCCGTCGTGGGCATCGCGGGCGTGGTCGTGGTCTTCGTCGCGGTGCTCTCGATCGGCGAGGGCTTCCGGCGCACGCTGGTCGTGTCGGGTTCGCCGGACACGGCGATCGTGCTGCGTGCGGGGAGCGACACCGAGATGACGAGCGGGCTCGTCGCCGACCAGACGCGCCTCATCAAGGACGCCCCAGGCGTCCGGCGCGAAGGGGGCGACGCGGTCGCGTCCGCCGAGCTCTTCGTCATCGTGAATCATCCGCGCAAGGCCACGCGCACCGACGCCAACGTGCCGCTGCGCGGCGTCCAGCCCGCGGCCTTCCGCGTGCGCGACGAGATCCGGATCGTCCAGGGGCGGATGTTCACCTGGGGGACGAACGAGATCATCGTGGGCCGCGCCGCGGCACGAGAGTTCGTCGACCTCGACGTCGGCCGGACGCACCGGTGGGGCGAGAGTACGTGGACGGTCGTGGGAATTTTCGAGGCGGCAGGCGGCGTGCCGGAGTCGGAGATCTGGGCCGACGCCGGCGTCGTGCAGCCGGCGTACCGGCGGGGGAACACGTTCCAGTCCGTCTACGCCCGGCTCGAGTCGCCCGAGGCGTTCGACCGGTTCAACGATGCCCTCACGAGCGACCCGCGGCTGAACGTGACCGTGCTGCGCGAGACGGACTACTACGCGGAGCAGTCGATTCTGCTCCACCGGCTGGTCCGGACGCTCGGCTTTCTCGTGGCCGCGCTCATGGGCGTCGGGGCTGTCTTCGGCGCCGTCAACACGATGTACACGGCGGTGGCAGCGCGCACGCGCGAGATCGCCACGCTCCGCGCGCTCGGCTTCGGCGCCACACCTGTCGTGGCCTCGGTGCTCGTCGAGTCGATGCTGCTCGCGCTCGCCGGTGGCCTCGCCGGCGGCGTGCTGGCCTACGCCGGCTTCAACGGTTACCAGACCGCCACGATCAACTGGCAGACCTTCAGCCAGATCGCCTTCGCCTTCGCCGTCACGCCGCCGCTCGTCGGCCAGGGGCTCGCCTACGCGCTCCTGATGGGTCTGCTCGGCGGACTGCTCCCGGCGATCCGGGCAGCCCGGCTCCCGGTCGTCACGGCGCTCCGCGAGCTCTGACCGCTCCCCCGCGGGCCGCGCTGGGCGGGGACCGCTCGAAGAACCGTGTGCCGTGCTATCTGCCAAACAATGCCGCGGTGAGGACCGTCACGACGGCCACGAGCGTCGTGATCTGCGCGCCCATGAGCCAAACGGTCGACCTCGAAAGCTTCTGATCGAGCGCGTCGAACCGGCTCTCCAGGGCCTCGAAGCGACGGTCGATCGCCTCGAACCGGCGGTCGATCGCCTCGAACCGACGGTCGACAGCTCCGAAGCGCGCGTCGATGCGCCGTTCGAGCTGCGCGATCGCCTCGCGCACGCCGTCCAGCACGCGCCCGTGCTCCTCCACCCTGCCCTCGAGATACGCGAGGCGCTCGTCCAGGCTCGACACGCGCCGCCTCCACTCAAGATACCGTCGTCGCGCCCCCGGCGCAACCACGACGGTGCGGCCGCTGCAGAGTTCGTGCCGCCCGGAGGCGCGTCCCACCCGGGCCGGCCGGGCCGCGGCCTGACCACCGTTTCTGGAGGCCAGGACCTCATGCGTCGCGCCCAGGCTGGCAGAATCTGCCGCGCCACGCCGGCGGTCCGCGCGCAGGTGTCGCCGCGCCCACCACGTCGCCGTCCCGAGTCGCCGCTGGAGGGCGTCGCCTCGGGTAAGATGGCTGAGCGAGGCGGCCCCGGAGTGCGATCGATGCCCCAGCGTGTGGCTCGAGAGGACGTCAAGAGGACGAGAGACGTGCACCGGTCGATGAACGACTGCCTCCAGGGCTACTCGCGCGGGTTGTTCAGCAACTGGCTCTGGCATCGGCCGTTGCACGTGGTCGTCGATGCGGGCGAGGGGCTGCAGCTCGGCATGGGCTCGCGCGTGCTGGCTCCCACCCATTTGCTCGTGACGCACGGGCACGCCGACCACACGTTCGGGCTGCCCGGCTTCGTCGCGGCGCGGCGCTTCGGCATCGGCGACCCTGAAAAGCCCCTGACCATCGTCCATCCCGAGCGCTCGCGCGGCGTCGACGTGGCGCGGGGCACGCTCGAGCGGCAGTGGCCGCGCGAGGCATTTCCCCTTTCGTGGGTCGGCCTGGCGCCGGGCGGCGAGGTCGAGCTCGGGCGCAACAAGTTCATCCGCGCCTTCGCCGCCGACCACACCACGGCCGACCTCGCCCTCGGCTTCCTGGTGCTCGAACGACGCCAGCGGCTCCGGCCGGAGTTCCGGGGCGCCACCGAGGACGAGATCCGGCGAGTGGTCGCCGAGCGCGGGCGCGACACCGTGATGGAAGGCTACGCCCATATTCTCTTCGCACACACGGGCGACAGCATGCCGCTCGACCCGTCGCTCTTCGCGCGCGCCGACCTGCTCGTTCACGACGCGACGTTTCTCGTGGCCGAGGACCGCCGCGAGCGCATCCACGCGACGACCGAGGAAGCCATCGCGACGGCTCGCGATGCCGCGGTCCGTACCCTCGTGCTCCAGCACCTCTCGGTCCGCTACGAGCGCGACCGGGCGATTCCGGCGCTGCGCGCGCAGGTCCGGGCGCTCGCCTTTCTCGGCGAGTGCTGGCTGCTCGACGGCCCGAACTTCATCAGGTTGTCGAAGCCGACCCGGGGGGACAGCGTGACCTGACGCGGTCTGTCAACCTGGCGGCGGGCCGAACGCCCGGGTCCACGTGCCGGGTCACACCAGGCCGGCGTGTCGGGGTCGTGGCCAGAGTGCGATAGAATGGCCGCGACCGGTCCCTCCTGCGGCGTCCGCCGGCCGCACCGCCGCGTCGCGCCTCGGTCGCCCGGACCGGGCGCGCCCGCGCGTCGCGCACGGACGGGCCGACGGAGGTAAGGTGCCATGCGACACCCCGTCCGCACCCTGCTCGTCTTCCTCGCGCTCCTCCTGTTCCTGGTGCTGCCGTCCGTCGCGAGCTTCTACACCGACTGGTTGTGGTTCGTCGAGACCGGCTACGAGTCGGTGTTCGCCCGCCGCCTCTCGGCGCAGGTCCTGACGGGTGCCGCCGCGGCGATCCTCGCGTTCGTCGTCCTGGCGGTCAACCTGCGACTCGCGCTCGCGTTTCTCGCGCAGCCGTACGTGGTGCTCGGCGGGGGGGGCGCCGGTGGGCCGCTGGTGCTCGACCGGCGGCAGATCCGCCGGCTGGCGAACCTCGGCACGCTCGCGGTGTCGCTCGTGACGGGCGTCTCACTCTCGACGCGCTGGCTCGACGTGCTCGAGTACATGAACGCGGCGCCGTTCGGCGAGACCGACCCGCTGCTCGGCCGCGACATCGCCTTTTACGTGTTCGCGCTGCCGGTGCTCGACGCCGGGCGCAGCACCTTGATGCTGCTCGTCGGCCTCTCGATGGCCGCCTCGGCGGCGCTCTACGCGGCGAGCGGCGGGCTCGGTTTCGACGTGCGGCGGGGGTTCACGGCGGCGCCGCGCGCGCGCCAACACCTGTCGCTCCTCCTCGCGGTGCTCTTTCTGCTGATGGCCGCCGGGGCGTACCTCGACGTGCCGCGCCAGCTCGTCACGCCGTCCGGGATCATCTACGGCGCCTCCTACGTCGACGTTTACGCCCGGCTCCCACTGCTGCGCGCGAGCGTCGCGGTGCTCGCCGCCTGCGCGGGTCTGGCCGTCTACCACGCCTTCGCCGCTCGACTCTGGCCCCTCGTGCTCGCCTTTGGGCTCTACTTCGCCGTGTGGCTCGGGGGTGCCGTCTACGCCGCCGCTACCCAGCGCTTCGTGGTGGCGCCCAACGAGCAGGCCAAGGAGCTGCCGTACATCGTTTACAACATCGCGGCGACGCGGAAGGCGTTCCGGCTGGACCAGGTCGAGGAGCGCGAGCTCTCGGGCGACGCCGAGCTCACGCCCACCGACCTCGCGCGCAACACCGACACCCTCGAGAACGTGCGGCTCTGGGACCACCAGCCGCTGCTCGACACCTTCGCCCAGATCCAGGAGATCCGCACGTACTACGATTTCGTGTCGGTCGACAACGACCGGTACACCATCGACGGGCGCTACCGGCAGATCATGCTATCGGTGCGCGAGCTGAACTCCGAGAGCCTGCCCAACCGCTCCTGGGTCAACGAGCGCCTCACCTTCACTCACGGCTACGGCCTGACGCTCGGCCCGGTGAATCAAGTGACGAGCGAGGGCCTGCCGGTGCTCTTCATCAAGGACCTGCCGCCGGTGTCCACGGCCGACCTCAGGCTCGAGGAGCCGAGCGTATACTTCGGCGAGCTGTCGAACAGCTACGTCCTCGTCCAGACGAAGGCCCAGGAATTCCACTATCCGAAGGGGGACGACAACGTCTACACCACCTACCGCGGCCGCGGCGGCGTGCCGATCGGGTCGTTTTGGCGCCGGCTGCTCTTTGCGATCCGGTTTCAGTCGACCGACATCGTCCTGACGGAGCAGATCGGCCCCGACAGCCGCATCCTGTTCCACCGGCGGATTCAGGACCGGGTCCGCGAGATCGCCCCGTTCCTCACGTACGATAGTGACCCGTACGCGGTCATCGCCGACGGGCGCCTGTTCTGGGTCCAGGACGCCTACACCACGACCGACGCGTACCCCTACGCGACACCGGTGAACGGCGGCCTCAATTACATTCGCAACTCGATCAAGGTCGTGGTCGACGCCTATCACGGCACGACCACGTTCTACCTGGCCGACCCCGACGACCCCCTTGCCCGCACGCTGGCGCGGATCTTCCCGCGGCTGCTGAAACCGCTCGACGCGATGCCGGCCTCGCTGCGCAGCCACCTGCGCTACCCCGAGGACATCTTCGCCATCCAGACCGCGGTCTACTCGACGTACCACATGACGAACCCGTCGGTCTTCTACAACAAGGAGGACCAGTGGGAGGTGCCGTCGCTCGAGTCGGGCGGCCGGCCGGCGCCCATGCGCCCCTACTACACGATCATGCGCCTGCCGGGCGAAGCGAAGCCGGAATTCATCCAGATGCTGCCGTTCACCCCGCGGCGCAAGGACAACCTGGCCGCGTGGATGGTGGCGCGCAGCGACGGCCCTCACTATGGTCGCCTGTTCGTGTTCCAGTTCCCCAAACAGAAAGTCGTCTTCGGCCCGCGGCAGATCGTCGCCCGCATCAACCAGGACCAGGTCATCTCGCCGCAGATCACGCTGTGGAACCAGCAGGGCTCCGAGGTCATCTGGGGCACCCTGCTCGTGGTGCCGATCGAGGAATCCCTCATCTACATCCGTCCCCTGTACCTGCGCGCCTCCGGGGGGCGTATTCCGGAGCTCAAGCGCGTGATCGTCGCCTACCAGAACCAGATCGTGATGGAGGAGACCTTACAAGCGGCGCTCGACCGCATCTTCCGCAAGCCCGCTCCTGGCACCGCCGAGCCGGTCGAGCCGCCAGCGGCGGCGCCCCCGTCCGTCGAGACTGAGCCAGGTCCGGGTGAGAGCCTCGAAGCCCTTGCCGCACTCGCCCGCGAGCATTACGCGCGGGCGACCAAGGCCCAGCGCGACGGCAACTGGGCCACCTACGGTGAAGAGCTCAAGAAACTCGGCGAGGTCCTGGACCGTATGGCGAAGCGCCGCTGAGCAGTCATGCGGCAGCGCTACCCTGGTATGGTGCATGCCGTGCGCGTCTCGGCTCCACCGACGACGTCGCCCGCGCCCGTTCAGCCGAGCTCGCTCAGCGACCGACCGAAATACACACTTCGCGGCGTCTGGTCATCCCAGCCGAAATTGCCGTGCGCAACCGTCCACTTCTCGATCCGGCGCGGCTCGAGTACCGGCTTCCCGAGCGCAGGCGTCGAGAGGCAGAACGTCCCCGCATGAGCCCCGAGCCAGATGAGGTTCCGATCCCACTCGATAAAGACCGTCTCGGCACCGTCCCGGAACCACTCCTGGTAATTGTCGATTTCCGAGACGCGGGGTGGAATAAACCAGGCGACTTCCCGCGGCTGCGTCGGGTCGGAGATGTCGTAGACACGCAGGCCCGCGTTGAAGCAGGCCAGCGCCACGATTTCCGGCCGCGAGGTTCCCGGAGCCAGCCACGCCTGGATGTTGTGAGAGCCGAAGCGGCCGCGGGCGAAGCAGAAGTCGGAATACGGCGCCTCCTTCGGCGGAACTGGCCGCGGGAACAAACCGATGATCCTGGGGTTGCGAGGGTCTCTGACATCGATGACCTGAGGGAACTTGAAGGGCTCCCGGCAGTCCGGCTGGACGGTCTCGGGCACGCCGATAACGAGCCCCTGGAGTCTCGGGTTGTTATCGGAAATAACCGGGTAGCAGGTGTGGTACGGGATGCCTCCGAGGGTCTCGTAGTCCCACCGGACCCTGCCGAAGACCCTGGGCTTAGTGATGTCCGTGAAATCGAACACAAACATTCCGAAATGGCCGAAGCCGCCGTAACCCACGGTGCCGCCGTCCTCGACACGCTTCGGGACGCTGGGCCCGCCGTGCGATGCGGTCCAGGAGGATTCGTCGCCAGCGAACGGGTACTTCTTGTATTCCTCCTCCTCTCCCTTCATCTGGCCTGGCACCCACCACCGGGCCACTTCCTTCACATTGGCGGGGTCCGACATGTCCACGATCATCAGCGCGTTGCCCGTCGCGCGCTGGGCGTTTTCCATGCGCAACTGGTCGGTCCATCCAGCGTCCAGGTACGCGTAGCGCCCGCCATCGTAGAAGTTGTGGTGCGTGCCGCTTCCCGTCTCACCCGTGCTCTGCTCGACCCCAGCCACCGAGCTGAAGCGGTCCAGATTCTCATAAGGGAGCTGGCCGTGCGGCGGGATGTCGCCGAGTAGACCTACGCCCGAGCGGTGGGGTCGCCGGGTGGGTTGACTCCAGACGCGCGTCTCGACCTCGCCGGTCTGGCTCAGGTGTTGAAGTTGCGCGCCGAGGTCGAAGGCGCCAGGAGCGGACGGCCAGTTTCGCCCGAGCGCTATTGCGACCTGTTATGCGTGGATGAAAGAGGCGGGCTGCGACGTGCAGCGGGTCTCATACGACCACCCCGTCCACGGGTATCTCATCCGGGTGGCCAAGGACGAGAAGGGCGTCTATCACCCGGATGACATCCAGCTCCAGGCGATCCAACAGGCCCTCGAGTTCTTCAAGACCGTGATGGGGCCGCGTCGCCGCGCTCAAAACGCAAAGATGAACGCCGCCGTCACCTCGCCGTCCCACTTGCCCCAGCCGCCGAGGCCGAAGCCGCAGCCGCCAAACCCGCAGTAGAGCCCCGAGCCGCCGCCACCGAACTGTGTCGAGGCTCGCACGTCCGTGCGGACGCCGTAGTGACGAGCGAGCTCCAGCTTCACGCCTCCCCCGATCGCCATGCCGAACCGCGTCTCGCTGCCTGCCCCTTCGACGTCGGGGTGATACCGCGTGAACCCCACCAGCCCGCTCAGAAACGGGCGGACGGGGGCGGATCGGAACTGTCGCTGTGCCCCCACCAGAAAGCGATCGACCACCATCACGGGGCCCGGCGGGCCGAAAAAGCCCGGCGTCTCGACGCGCGCCCGGGATTGGCTCGCGAGCGCTTCGATGGTCAACTGGCGAGTCGCTGCGATGTCGACCACGACGCCGTAGCTCGCGCTCCCTGCCAGATCGAACTCACGATAAATGTCGGGGTCGTACGGCGTGGTCCGGTCGGCGATGAGACCACCGCCGAAGCGATAGCCCATAAACGGCGCGATCTCGACCGTCTGGGCGAGGACGGGCGGTGGTAGGGCCACCAGCAACAAAAACGCTGCCGCCGCGGAGAACCGCCGATGGTCCGAGCGCATGGGCGATGAGTCTCCGTCGGCAGACGCCGGCGAACCCATCCTAGCACGATCCATGGTCCCAGCACGATGGTGGAACGCTCCGAGTCGCGCGACGCTTGGGCTCGCTCGGCATCAGCCAACCCAGCGACGGACGGCTCCGTCTAAGCCTACGTGCGTCCCGGTCGACGATCGTTCGCTCTAGTGGCAGTCATGCTCCTCCTCGGCGCGATCGCGCGAGCCCAAGGCCCGCCTGCTCGCACCCTCGCTGCGGCCTCCACCGCAGCGACCTTCGCGCAGCGGCAGGCCGCGAGCACGGCAGACCCGCACGCGACCGCGACCCCGGCGGTCACGGCCGTCCGCGTGAGCCAGCCCCCTCGCCTCGACGGCCATCTGGATGACGAGGCGTGGCGCATCGCCGCCGCGGTGAGCGATTTTTTGCAGCGGGACCCGGACGAGGGCCAGCCGGCCACCGAGCGCACCGAGCTCCGCCTCGTTTACGACGACAGCGCGATTTACGTAGGCGTGCGACTGTTCGACCGGGAAGCCCAGCGCATCGTTCGCCGCCTGGCACGCCGCGACACGGTCGCCGACGCGGATCGATTCACGATCTTCCTCGACCCACGGCACGACCACCTCACGGGCGTGCAGTTCCAGGTGAGCGCCGCGGGTACCCTCGTTGACGCGGCGATCTACAACGACTCGTGGAGCGACAGCTCCTGGGACGCCGTGTGGGACGCGGCCGTGTCCATCGACGAAGCGGGCTGGACCGTCGAGATGCGGATTCCGCTGTCACAGCTCCGCTTCTCGATCGACGAGGGTTCCGACCGGACGACCTGGGGCCTCAACGCGTCGCGCTACATCCAGCGCAAGAACGAGACCGCCTGGCTCGTGCTCGTTCCGAAGAACGAGAGCGGCCTCGCCTCGCGCATGGGACACCTGACGGGGCTCGAGGGTCTCCGGCGGCCGCGCACGCTGGAGCTGGTGCCCTACAGCGTGGCCCGCACGGAGTTCATCCAACCCCCCGCGCCTGGCGACCCGTTCAATGACGGGTCCCGCGCCTTCGGCGGCGTGGGTGTCGACCTCAAGTACGGGCTGGGCCGTGGCCTCACCCTGGATGCAACGGTCAACCCGGACTTCGGCCAGGTCGAAGTGGACCCCGCGGTGGTCAACCTGACGGCCTTCGAGACCTACTTCGAGGAACGCCGGCCGTTCTTCATCGAGGGCGCTCAGATCTTCGGCAACTTCGGGCAAGGCGGCGCGAACTCGTTCTGGGGCTTCGACAACTCGGAGCCCACGTTGTTCTACTCGCGGCGCATCGGACGCACCCCTCAAGGGTCGGCCTCGGCACCCTCGGTAGACCGACCCTCGGCGACGACCATCCTCGGCGCCGCGAAGCTCACCGGCAAGACGGCCCACGGGTGGAGCATCGGCGTTCTCGAAGCGCTGACCGGTCGCGAGTACGCCCGACTCTGGGGCGACGGCCGTCACACCCGTGCGGAGGTCGAGCCCCTCACGAATTACTTCGTGGGACGCGTGCAGCGCGAGGGCGCGCGCGGCGGATTCGGCGCGCTGACGACAAGCGTCGCGCGCAACCTCCGCTCACCGGCGCTGACCGGTCAGCTTGCCAGACAGGCCCTCGTCGTGGGCGGGGACGGCTATCGCTTCCTCGACGCCAAGCGGGAGTGGGTCGTCACCGGGATGCTGGCCGTTAGCCGCGTCGACGGCACCGCGCCTGCCATCGAGCGTCTGCAACGGGCGCCGCAGCGATACTACCAGCGGCCCGACGCCTACCGGCTCGACCCGACAGCGACGAGCCTCTCGGGCTGGGCCGGGCGCATCACTCTCAACCGGAACAGCGGCCTCTGGCAGGTCAACGCGGCGCTCTGGGGCGTGAGCCCCGGGTTCGAGTCGAACGACCTCGGGTTCACGTGGAACGCCGGCATCGGCGGCGCCCACGCCCTGGTGCTTTGGCGCAAGCCAACGCCCGACCGCTTCACGCGCGGTCGCAGCGTGTGGGTGGCGAAATGGTGGACGTGGGACGCCGCCGGCCGCGTTCAGGGCGACGGATGGTTCGGGAATCTCTTCCTCCAGTTCCCGAACTACTGGACCTGCAGCACATCGGCCGGCTTCCGGCGCCGCGCCGTCGACAGCTGGCTGACGCGCGGCGGGCCCACGATGACCTCGCCGGGGGGCGGCAACGTCAACGCGTTCGCGTCGACCGACGCCCGCCGGGCACTCTCGCTGAGTGGAGGGACTACGTACTCGTGGAACGAGTTCGGCGGCTGGGGCGTCTTTTCGAACGTCTCGGTCGCCATCAAGCCTGCCCCGTCGCTCAACATCTCCCTGGGACCCACCCTCAGCCGCTCGCACTCGCTCGCCCAGTACGTGCGCACCGTCTCGGACCCGACGGCGTCGGAGACCTTCGGCGCGCGGTACATCTTCGCGGACCTCGACCAGACGCAGCTCTCGATGACGACGCGCGTCACGTGGGTGCTCGCGCCGCGGGCTTCCCTGGAGGTCTACGCCCAGCCGCTCCTCGCCACGGGCGATTACTGGGGCTTGAAGGAACTGGCCAGGCCGGCGACGTTCGAATTCCTCCGCTACGGCGAGCAGGGAAGCACGCTGGCGTTCGACCTCGACGCCGGCCGGTTCGACGTGGACCCCGACGGGCCGGGGCCCGCTCCGGCCTTCGGCCTGGCGAACCCCGACTTCAACTTCAAGTCGCTGCGCGTGAACGCCGTGTTCCGCTGGGAATGGCGCCTCGGCTCCACGCTCTACCTGGTGTGGACACAGCAGCGCCAGGATTTCGCGCACCCGGGCACGTTCTCCCTCGGTCGCGACGCCCGCGCCCTCTTCGGCGCGCCGGCCGACGACGTGCTGCTCATCAAGGTGGCGTACTGGTGGGGTCGCTAGGGCTGGGCCGCGTCGCGGAGGAACGCCAGCACGACCTGGTTGTAGCGGTCCGGCTCGAGCAGGTTGATCAGATGACCGCCGCCCGCCACGACCGCGCGACGTGCCCCAGGGATGGCGTACGCGAGGGCGTCGGCGACGACCCGGAAATACGGGATCTCCTGGTCCCCCGTCAGGACGAGCACCGGCAGCCTGAGCCGCGCCAGGTCGTCCACCGTCGCGGTGGGCACGGGGCCCGATGGAGGGTGCGGCGCGAGCAGCAGTCCACCGCGGTAAGCCGCTACCATCTCGTCCCGCCGCCGCCGCGCGTCCTCGCGGTCCGGGGGCACCTGCATCAGTGGGTGGGCGAGCCATGCTCGACGAAACGCATCGAGGCCTTCTCGGCGCGCTAGGGCTCGGTACTCCTCGAGCGGCCATCGGTCGGGGCCGCTCCAGCGCAGGCCGAAGCCCCGCGGCGCGGGCGCGCCGTGGAGCACGAGGCTCGCCGCGCGGTCGGGATAGGCCAGAGCAAAGGCCAGCGCGACGGTGGCGCCCTGCGACATGCCGAGCACGTGCGCCCGCCCGACGCCCAGATCGTCGAGCACGGCGGCCAGGTCGGCAGGATCCCACGTGACATCCTCGCCGTCGCTCGAGCGACCGAAGCCCCGGCGGTCGACCCGGATGACGCGGTACGCCCGGGCGAACGCCGGCACCTGAGGCTCGAACATCCGCGAGTCGAGCGACCAGCCGTGCAGCAGCACGAGCGGCGTGCCCGCGCCCGTCTCGTCCGCGTGGATGCGAGCCCCGTGTGCCTCGATGAACCGATCGGCAGCCATCCGCTTCGCTACCCGCTCGCCGTCGCGACGCGCTTCCGCCAGTAGCGCGCCAACCCGAGCCACGAGTAGTCGACGCGACCCGCGTGCTGGTAGAGGGGCCGTTCCGACGCTGGCAGCACCCGACGCATCTCGTCCTCGGCCTCGCCGACGAAGGCCGCCTGGCGACGCGCGTCGTCCAGATCCTCCCGGGCAAGGAGCCCCCGCGCGCGCTCGGACCAGGCGCCGAGGCGTTCGCGGAACGCCTCGAGGTGCCACTCGACATCGCGCCAGAGGCCGAAGTGCGTGACGAAGAGGGCCGACGGGGCCCACGCGCGCACGCGGTCGAGACTCTCGGTCCATCGCGCGAGGTCCACATCGGGTGGCGGCGTAGGTGGCATGACGTAGCGTCCGCTACCCCGGCGGATGCCGGTCGTGTCGCCCGTGAACGCCACGCCGGTCGCCGTGTCGAGATAGCTCACGTGGTGCCAGGCATGTCCAGGGGTGTACGCCACTTCGAGCGGCCGACCGACCACCACGACGCGCCCCTCGCCAGCGAGGACGCGCACCTGCGCCGCCGGGACAGCGGCCACTTCGCCCCAGAGTCGTTCCATCTCGCTGCCGTAGAGCCGCGTCGCGCTCTGCACCAATTTGCCGGGGTCGGCGAGGTGGGGCGCTCCCCGTTCGTGAACGTAAATCGTCGCCTGGGGTACCTCGCGGGCCAATGTGCCGGTCGCACCCGCGTGGTCGAGATGGATGTGCGTCAGCAGCACGGCTCGGACGTCGCCGAGCGCGACCCCCTGTTCGCCGAGTGCCACCTTGAGTCGGGGCCACGTCGACGCCGGTCCCGGGTCCACCAGCGCGACACCCTCCGGTCCGCGCAGGACCGCGGTCGCAATGATCTGGGGATGGCCGAGAAACTGCAAGTCGATCCAGTCGAGCTCCGGGCGTGTCGTCATTGCAGGCTGCGCCGCCTGGCTGGCGCCTCTCTATCTTAGACCGCAGCTGCGCGCTCGACTCCGATTCGGTTCTCTACCTGCCTTCCCACAGCCGCCCGCCGCTTCGTCCTGGGCGCAGTCGGCGCGACGGGCCCCGACTTGCGTCGGCCGACCGGCGAGGCCCCGGGGAGACTCGGCGCGCGCCACGTCCAGCCCGCGCGACCTCGCTCCGAGGGCAGGCCGTCGTCCGGCGGCCGGGCTCCCGTCCGCCCCGCGCGCTTGCTATAGTAAATATCCAGGGCGCTGGAGGACGGAGATGACCGGGGACGTGCGCCAAGGCGGCACCGAGGTCGTCGAGCGCACGGAGCGGAAGCTCCAGGAGCCCGAGCTGTATCGCGTCGTGCTGCTCAACGACGACTACACGACGATGGACTTCGTCGTGGAGATTCTCGAGGACGTGTTCCACAAGAGTCCGGCCGAGGCGTATCGGATCATGATGCTGGTACACACGCAGGGGCGCGGTGTGGCCGGCCACTATCCCTACGAAGTGGCCGAAACGAAGGTCGCGACGGTGGTCGGGCGCGCCCGTGCGGCGGGCTTCCCGCTGCAGGCGACGATGGAGAAGGCCTAGTGTTCAGCGCGGCGCTCGAGATCATCCTGACGATCGCGTACCGCGAGGCGACGAGCCGCCGGCACACGCACCTGACGCTCGAGCATCTGCTGTACGCGCTCGCGCACGACCCCGACGGTGAGCGCATCCTCGCGGCGTGCGGCGCGGACCTCCCGCGGCTGCGCCAAGACCTCGACGCGTTTCTCGAGCGGTCGGTCGAGCAGTATCCGCGCGGGCGGCAGCGCGAGCCCGAGCAGACGCTCGCCTTCCGCCGCGCGCTGCAGACGGCGGTGCTGCACGTGCAGAGCGCGGGGCGCCAGGAGGTCCAGGCGGGCGACGTGCTGGCGGCCATGCTGCAGCAACCCAAGTCCTACGCGGCGCAGCTCCTCGAGTCGCAGGGCATCACGCGCCTCGACATCCTCAATTACATCTCCCACGGCATCGCCAAGGTCCCGCTCGCGCCGAGGGCCGAGGGCGGCGAGGACGAGGAGGGGCATCCGGTCGAGGCGCCGGGGCGCGAGACGTCCGGGACTGCGCGGGACCCGCTCGCCGCCTACACCGTGAACCTCACGGAGCGGGCCCGGGCGGGCAAGCTCGACCCGCTCATCGGGCGGACCGCCGAGCTCAAACGCACCCTCGAGGTGCTCTGCCGGCGGCGCAAGAACAATCCCGTCTTCGTGGGGGACGCGGGGGTCGGCAAAACCGCGCTCGCCGAAGGGCTCGCGCAGCGGCTGCTGGACGACGACGTGCCGGAGATCTTGAAGGGTGCGGAGATCTACGCGCTCGACACCGCGGCGCTGCTGGCCGGCACGCGGTTCCGCGGCGACTTCGAGGAGCGCTTCAAGGCCGTCATCACGGCGCTCTCGCGCAAGAAGCTGCCGATTCTCTTCATCGACGAGATCCACTCCACCGTCGGGGCCGGCGCCACGACCGGCGGCACGCTCGACCTGGCTACGCTCATCAAGCCCGTCCTGAGCGCCGGCGACCTGCGCGTCGTCGGGTCGACGACCTTCGAGGAGTTCAAGCACATCGAGAAGGATCGGGCGCTCGCCCGGCGGCTGCAGAAGATCGCGGTCGACGAGCCGAGCATCGAGGAGACGGTCAAGATCTTGAAAGGTCTCCGCGCCCGCTACGAGGCGCACCACGCGGTACGCTACACGGACGAGGCCCTCGAAGCGGCGGCCAAACTCGCCTCCAGGCACCTGCGCGACTACCGCCTGCCCGACAGCGCCATCGACGTGATCGACGAGGCCGGGGCGATGCTGCGCCTCGAGGGCGCCGCGGGTGCAGGAGTGGCCCAGGTGCCGCCGGACGCGCCCGCGCGCCTCGTCGGCCCGGCCGAGATCGAGACGGTCGTGGCCCGGATGGCGCGCATCCCGCCGAAGCAGGCCTCGCTCTCCGACCGCGAGCGGCTGCGCACGCTCGAGGAGGCCCTCGAGCGCGTCGTCTTCGGCCAGAAGGAGGCCGTGCACCTGGTGGCGCAGGCGATCAAACGGTCGCGGGCAGGGCTCGGCCAGCCCGACCGGCCGGCGGGCTGCTTCCTGTTCACGGGCCCCACCGGGGTCGGCAAGACCGAGCTCGCCAAGCAGCTCGCGATCCACCTGGGCAACGAGTTCATCCGCTTCGACATGAGCGAGTACATGGAGAAGCACGCCGTGGCGCGCCTCATCGGCGCCCCGCCCGGCTACATCGGGTTCGAACAGGGCGGCTTGCTGGTCGACGCTGTGCGCCAGCACCCGTACGCCGTCGTCCTGCTCGACGAGATCGAGAAGGCGCACCAGGACATTTACAACATCCTGCTGCAGGTGATGGACCACGCGACCCTGACCGACAACGCGGGGCGCAAGGCGGATTTCCGGCAGGTCATCCTCATCATGACCTCCAACGCCGGATCGCGCGAGCTCGCGGCGGGCACGATCGGGTTCGCCCGCAGTGTGGGCGGCCGGGACGGCGAGCTCGGCGAGAAAGCCGCCCGCGCCCGCTGGCGCGAGGCCATCGAGCGCCTCTTCAGCCCCGAGTTCCGCAACCGGCTCGACGCCATCGTGACCTTCAAGCCGCTCACGCCGGCCGTCATGGAGACGATCGTCGAGAAGTTCATCCTCCAGCTCGAGGCGCAGCTCGCCGAGCGGCGTATCGCCATCACGCTCGAGCCCGAGGCGCGGGCGTGGCTGGCCGCGAAGGGGTACGACCCAGTCTACGGCGCGCGCCCGCTCGCTCGTGTCATTCAGACGGAGGTGCGCGACCGGCTGACCGACGAGATCCTCTTCGGGCCGCTCGAGCACGGGGGGACCGTCACGATCGGGGCGCAGGGCGACGACTTGAGGTTCCGGTTCGAGCCGGCGCCCGGGGTGCCCGAGCCGGCGGCGCAGGCGTAGCCGCGCCAGCGGGACGATGGGTGGCCCCACCGGTCGCCACGCAACATCAGCCAGACGATGAGCGACAAGGACAACGGCAAACCGTCCGGTTCGGGCATCCGCGTCGTCGATCGGCGCTGGTGGGCTCGAGGCGACGGCGAAGACGACGCGGCGACGGCCGAGGTGCCCTCGCTCAAGCCGAGCTACGTCGAGGCGCTCGAGCACCAGCTCGCGGAAAAGGACCGCCTGCTGCAGGAGACCGTCGCGAAGTACCGGGCGGCCGCCGCGGAGTTCGACGCAGCGCGGGCCCGGCTGCGGAAGGAGATCGCCAAGGACGTCGAGCGCGGCCGGCGGGCGCTGCTCGTCGAGCTGCTCGAGGTCGTCGACAACCTGGACCGCGCCATCGAGGCGGCCCGGAACGCGGGCTCGACCGACGCGCTGCTGCAGGGCGTCGAGCTCGTGCGCCGGCAGTTTCTCGACAAGCTGGAAGGCTTCGGCGTGACCAGCATTGAGGCCCTCGGGCGGCCGTTCGACCCCGCGCGCCACGAGGCGGTCACGACGGTGCCCGTCGCGGATCCGGCGCAGGATCACCTGGTGGTCGGGGTCGTCCGGCCGGGCTACGCGATCGGCGACCAGGTGCTGCGCCCCGCGCAGGTCGCGGTCGGCCAGTTCCAGCGGCCCGACTGATCAGACCGCGTCGAGCGCCTGCGCCAAATCCGCGATCAGGTCGTCCGGGTGCTCGATCCCCACCGAGATGCGAAGCATGGCGGGCGTGACGCCCAGCGCGGCCAGCTTGTCCGGTGGCACGTCGGCGTGCGTCATGGCCGCGGGGTGCTCCATCAGGGTCTCGGTGCCGCCGAGGCTCACGGCCAGCTTGATGAGCTTCAGGCTGTTCAGCAGCCGGAAGGCCTCCGGCTCGCCCCCGTGGATCTCGAACGCGAAGGTCGAGCCGGGCGCCTTGCACTGGCGGCGATAGACCTGGAACTCCGGGTCGCCGTCGCCGAGGAAGCCGAGGTAGTGCACGCGTTTGACCTTCGGGTGCTCCGCCAGGTACTCGGCGACGTACCGCGCGTTCTTCATCGCGCTCGTCATCCGCAGCTTGAGCGTCTCGAGGCTCCGCATGAGCAGCCAGCAGGTGTGCGGGTCCAGCACGGTCCCCACGATCGACCGCATGGCCCGGATGCGACCGACGAGCGACCGAGGCCCGACCACGCCGCCGGCCACGAGGTCGCTGTGGCCGCCGGCGTACTTCGTGAGCGAATAGATGACCAGGTCGGCCCCGAGCTCGAGCGGGTGCTGCCAGAGCGGGCCGAGAAACGTGTTGTCGACGACCACGAGGGGACGCCCGCGCTCGTCGGGCGCCACCTGTCGCGCCGCGTCGACGCACGCGACGATGTCGACGAGGCCGTTGGTGGGATTGGCCGGCGTTTCCACGAAGATCATGCCCAGCCGCCCCAGGCGCTCGGCACCGGCCACGGCTTCCGCGAGCGTGCGGCCGCGGGCTCCGGCGGCGAACGCCTCCCGATGGATCCCGAACTGCGGCAGCACCGACTCGAGGAGGAACTCCGTGCCGCCGTACATCGGCTCGCTGTGCACCACGACGTCCCCAGGTCGCAGGAACGTGAACAGCGTCGTCGAGATGGCCGCCATCCCGCTCGCGAAGACCAGGCCCGCCTCGCCACCGTCCCAGAGCGTGAGCCGATCCTCGAGAATCTCGAGGTCGGGGTTGTTGATCCGCGAGTAGATGAGCCCCATCTCCTCGGCCGGTCGCCGCTCGCGCAAGCCGTAGGCGAGCTCGAAGAACGCCTTGCCCTCCTCCGCGCTCTTGAACACGAACGTCGAGGTCTGGAAGATGGGGCACTTCACCGCGCCTTCCGAGAGCTTCGGGTCGTAGCCGTAGCCCATCATCAACGTCTCGGGCTTCAGGACGTGCTCGCCGATCGTGCGATGGCGGTACGGTTTGTCCGGACTCTGGCCGCCGGTCATCTTCGCCCCGCCGGGCTCGCCGGGTCGTGAGGCTCTCTGGGACATAGCCACCTCGCGGGTCACGCGCGTCGCTTCTGAATATGCGCGGAATCGCGCGGCCGTGTCCACCTCTTTTCCGCTGCCGGATTTTCGGCGCCTCGTCGGGTCGGCCCGCGGCGGGTCCCGACTGCGGGCGCGTAGTAAGCTGTCGAACCGGGATGACCGAGACGCCCATCGTCGAGCTCGCCGGCGTCGTCAAGCGCTACGACGGCAAGCGGCAGGTCGTGGCGCTCGACGGGATCGACCTGGCGATCGCGCGCGGCGAGATGACCGCCATCGTGGGCGCGTCGGGCTCCGGCAAGTCGACGCTGCTCAACCTCGTCGGCGGGCTCGACCGTCCGACTTCCGGCGAGGTCGTCGTCGACGGGCACCGCCTCGCCGGACTTTCGGACGACGAGCTGACCCGCGTGCGGCGGGAGACGATCGGATTCGTCTTCCAGTTCTTCAATCTGCTCCCCACGCTCACGTGCCTGGAGAACGTGGCGCTGCCCCTGCACTTGCGCGGCTGGCCGCGCCGCCGCGCGCGCGAACGCGCCCGCGAGCTCGTCGCGCTGGTCGGCCTCGCCGCGCGCATCGACCACCGGCCCGACGAGCTCTCCGGCGGCGAACGCCAGCGCGTGGCGATCGCGCGGGCGCTCGCTGTCTATCCACCGATCCTGCTCGCCGACGAGCCGACCGGCAACCTCGACACCGCGACGGGCGCCGAGATCCTGTCTCTCGTTCGGGACCTCCACGAGCGGCTCGGCGCGACGGTGCTCATCGTCACGCACGACCTCTCGGTCGCGCGGGCGTGCGGCCGGAGGCTCACGCTGCGCGACGGCCGCCTGGTGGGGGACGACCGGTCGTGAGGCTCCTGCGCCTGATTTCCTGGCCGTACCTGCGCCGGCACCTCGCCCGCGTCCTCCTGACGACGGGCGGCGTCGTGCTGGGGGTCGCGGTGTTCGTGGGCATGCACGCGGCCAACCGCGCGGTCGTCGACGGACTCGCCGCGACCGTGGACCGCGTGGCCGGGCGCACGCAGTTGCAGGTCACCGCCGGCGATGGTGGATTTCCCGAGGAGGTCCTCGAGCGGGTGCAGGCGCTGCCCGAGGTTCGCGCCGCCGCGCCCGTCATCGAAGCGCCGATCGAGACGGGGCTGCCCGGGGGCGGCAGCCTGCTGGTCCTCGGCGTCGACATGACGGGCGACCGCAGCCTGCGCGACTACGACTTGGAGAGCGGCGAGGATGCCATCGTCGACGACCCGCTCGTGTTCTTGGCGCAGCCCGATTCGCTGATCGTCACGGGAGCGTTCGCCGCGCGGCACGGGCTGTCTCCCGGCAGCCGGCTGACCTTGAGGACGGCCGAGGGAGACCGCGCCTTCACCGTGCGAGGCGTCATGAGGACGAGCGGGCTCGCCAGCGCCTTCGGGGGCGACCTGGGCGTGATGGACATCTACGCGGCGCAGCAGATGTTCGGGCGCGGCCGGACGTTCGACCGCATCGACGTAGGGCTCGCCGTGGGCGTCTCGCTCGAGACGGGCCGGGCCGCCATCGCGCGCGCGCTCGGGCCGGGCTTCCAGGTCGAGCCGCCGTCCTCGCGCGGTCGGCAGTACGAGGCCGTGCTCGAGGTCTACTCGATCTCGATGACCATCTCGAGCCTGTTCGCGCTGTTCATCGGGATGTTCATCATTTACAACGCCTTCGCCATCGCCGTCACCCAGCGGCGCACCGAAATCGGCATCTTGCGGGCGCTCGGGGCGACCAGGCGCCAGGTCTCCACCCTGTTCCTCGTCGAGAGCGCCGCGCTCGGCTCGGTCGGCGCGGTCCTGGGCTGCGGTGCCGGCCTGCTGCTCGCGCGGGGGATGGTCCGGTCGATCGGCAGCATGCTCGAGGGCGTCTTCGGTTACGCGCAGCGGCCCGAGCCCATCGTCCTCACCCCGGGTCTTGCGGCGCTCGGGGTTGGGACGGGCCTGCTGACGAGCCTGGTCGCGGCCGCCGTGCCGGCGCGGCAGGCGGCGCGCGTCGACCCGGCGCAGGCCCTGCAGAAGGGCAAGTATCAGGTGCTCACCGCCGGCGAGAACCGCGCGCGCCGGCGGGTGGCGTTCGGGCTGGCCGCAGCGGCGGCCACGTGCCTCGCGCTCGGTTCCTCGCGGCTCGCCTTCTACGCCGGCTACCTGCTCACGATCGGGGCAGCGCTGCTGTTGACGCCCACGCTCGCGCTCGGCCTGGCCGAGCTGCTGCGACCCGTGCTGCGCGCGCTGCGCCCGGTCGAGGGCACGCTGGCCGCCGACAGCCTGATCCAGGCGCCGCGGCGCACCTCGGGCACCGTCGCGGCACTCATGCTCTCGCTCGCCCAGGTCGTTGGCCTGGGCGGCATGGCGCGCGCCAGCTACTCGAGTATCCTCGACTGGGTCACGACGGCGCTCAACCCGGACCTCTTCGTGACGCCGACCGGGAGCCTCTCGTCGCGCGCGGTGCGCTTCCCGGCCGAAGTGGGCGAAGCGCTGGCGAGGGTGGAGGGCGTCGAGACGATCCAGCGCGTGCGCAGCACGCGCATCCGGTACGGGGACGCGCCCGTCCTGCTCATCGCCATCGACATCGACAGCCTGGCTGCCCGCGCGCGGCGCACGCCGGTAGCGGGTGAGGCCGACGAGATGTACCGGCAGGCGGCGGCCGGCGAGGGGTGCATCGTGTCGGACAACTTCGCCGACCTCCAGCGCGTCCGGCTCGGCGATCCGGTCGACATCCCGACGCCGCGCGGCGTCCTGCGCCTGCCAGTCGTCGGCGTCGTGACGGACTGGTCGGACCAGCTCGGCACCATTCTGATCGACCGCCGCGTCTTCGTCCGCGAGTGGGGCGACGACAGCGTCACCGTGTTCCGGGTGTACGTGCACAAGGGGGAGGACCCGGCGGTCGTCCGGGCGCGCATCCTCGAGCGGTTCGCCGGGCGCCGGCGTGTGTTCGTCCTGATGAACCACGAGGTCCGCGCGTGGATCCTCCGGCTGACGGACCAGTGGTTCGACCTCACCTACGCGCAGATGGCGGTGGCGGTTCTCGTGGCCGTGCTTGGGATCGTGAACACCCTCACCGTGTCGATTCTCGACCGCCGCCGCGAGCTGGCGGTCCTCCAGGCCGTGGGCGGGCTGCGCCGCCAGATCCGCGGGACCGTGTGGATGGAAGCCATCGCGACGAGCGTCATCGGCCTCGTGCTCGGGTTCGCGCTGGGCGCGCTCAACCTGTGGTACGTGCTCGAGGTCGCGCGGGATATCGGCGGGCAGCACCTCGAGTACCAGTACCCGGCCCTGATCGCCCTGGGTCTCGTCCCGACGCTCGTGGCGGCGGCTTTCGTGGCGGCCATCGGCCCCGGCGAGGCCGCGGTGCGGGGGTCCCTCGTGGAGGCGCTGGGTTATGAATGATTCGACCGTGGCGCTGGCGTTGGCGGGCCTGGTGCTCGTCCCTGCCGGAAGGGAGCCCGCTTCGAGCTCGCCCCGGGACGCGCGGGCGATCGTCGCCGAGCATCAGCGGCGTACCGAGGCCCAGTCGCAGCACTACGAGGGGCGTCTTCAGGTCGTCGACGCCCGGGGCCGCATCGCCGACAAACGGTGGATCTTCGACCGCATGGGGTCGCACGGCCAGAGCCGGGCGGTCCTGCGGTTCGTCGAGCCCGCCGAGGTCCGCGGCGTTGCTCTGCTCATCGTCAATCACCCCGACCGGGCGTCGGACCAGTGGATGTGGACGCCCGCGCTGCAGCGCGAGCGGCGGATCGCGCTGCAGGACCGCTCGACGCGGTTCTTCGGCACCGACTTCAGCTTCGAGGACCTCGAGGAGCGCGACGTGGACCAGTTCGAGTACCGGCTGCTCGGCGAGGAGACCCTCGACGGCGCGCCGTGCTGGAAGATCGAGGCCCGACCCGGTCCGCGCCGGAGGTCACAGTACACGGCGTCGATCCTCTGGATCCAGAAGGAGACCTACGCCTTCGTCCGAATCGAGAACTACGTCGAGCGAGAGCTGGTCCGGCGCCTCGACTACCGGCAGCACGAGCACGTGCAGGGCATCTGGACCGCGCGGGTGCTCGAGATGACCGACTTCAGGCGCAAGAGCCGGACGATCCTGACGCTCGAGGCGCTCGCCTACAACGTGCCGATGCGCGAGGAGGACTTCACGCTCGAGGCGCTCAGGCGGGGGAGGTAGCGGCACCCGACGTGCGGCCCGCCCTTGAGATTCCGTCGCCGGTCGTTCCGGGTGGCTGATTAGTACGATATGGGACTGTGTCCGTATTGACCCTGTTGGAAACACAGCACGTGCATGCGCACGCGGGCCCGTGGTCTCGCGGCACCCGCGGGTTGTGCGCTGCGGCTCCGGCACCAACGGGACCGCGGGCTGGAAGCTCGCGGAGACTCGAGGCGCTCCGCGCGCTGGCACCCTGACATGAAGCGGAACGAGGGGGGCTGCCACGGGCGACGGTGGGCCCGCGCCAAGGGGGCGATCCTCGGCCTCGGGATCGCCTGTACGCTGGCCACCAGCGCCGGGCGCGCCTCCGCCCAGACGGTCACCACCCGGGGCTTCGTCGAGCTGCGCGGCGACTGGTACCCGCTGGTGTCACCGACCGACCGCACGCACGGCGTCGGCGATCTCCACGCGCGCCTCGAGGCCGCCACGGACCTGACCCCCTGGCTCCGCGTGCGCGGCGCGCTCGACGCGCGGCTCGACACCTACGGGCAGGTCGAACGCACCTGGGCCGTCGACTGGTTCGACCGCGCGCGCCGGCGACGCCCGCTCGCGCTGCGCGAGCTGAACGTCACGGTCGCGCGCGGCCGCTTCACCGCCGACGTCGGCAAGCAGTTCGTTCGCTGGGGCGACGTCGACTTCATCAACCCGACCGACCGCTTCGCCCCGCACGACTACCTGGCAGTGGTCGACGACGAGTTGCTGGCCGTCTGGGCGGCGAGAGTCGCCTACGGCGGTGACGCGAACCGGGTCCAAGTCGTCTGGGCGCCGCGCTTCACGCCGAGCCGCATCCCGCTTTACGACAAGCGCTGGACGGTCGTGCCCGACGCGCCGCAGGGGCTCGTGCTCCTCGACGCGGGGGCCCGATGGCCGCGCGGCGCACAGACCGGCGTGCGGTGGACGCTCGTCGCCCCGAGCTACGAGTACGCGGTGTCGTATTACGACGGCTTCCATCATCTGCCCGTCGTCGACGCGTCGGCTCTGCCGACCTTCGCACCCGCCCCGGTTGTCGCCCTGGCCCAGCGCTTTCCGCGCCTGCGGAGCGCCGGCCTCGGTCTCGGCTGGCCGCTTCCCTGGTTCACCCTCAAGAGCGAGGCGGGCTATTTCTGGGCTCCGGAGCGGGACGCCGACGAGTACCTCCTCTACGTGATCCAGGTGGAACGCCAGCGCGGCGAGCTCTTCGTCCTGGCCGGCTATGCGGGCGAGGTGGTCTCCGTGTCGCGGCGCGGCACAGGCTTTGCGCCCGACCGGGGACTGGCGAGGGCCATCGTCGGCAAGGCGAGCTACGCGATCGACCCAAACCGCCGCGTGGAGATGGAGCTGGCGGTCCGACAGACGCTCGACGGCCTGTGGCTGAAAGGCGAGTACTCGCACGCCGTCGGGGCGCACTGGCGCGCGACGCTCGGCGGCAGCCTCATCCGCGGGTCACCGGGCGACTTCATCGGGCAGTTCCGCCGGAACTCGCATCTGTTTGTGACCTGGCGTTGCAGCTTCTGACGCGACGGCGTCCTCGCGCGCGAGCGTGTCGACGGAGGCCGCGTGGGCATGCCGCCCCGTGCCGGACCCGGACTTGACGGGCCCGGCGCGCCGCGGTAGAGTCCTCTCGTCGTTGGACCCGCTGCGTCCGCTTGACGATTGCGCGCCGAGGTGTTCGGTGGGAGCCTCAGCACCAGCGGCGTGCGCTGGCTACGCGGGCATCCCCGCAGACAAGGAGGTTCGATGCGCCCTCTCTGGTCGAACGGCCGGGTGGCGGCGCTCGTGGGTGCGCTGGCGCTTTCCGGTTGCGCCGGCGCCGGCGGCCCGACGCTCCCGGCGGATGCGCCGATTCGCATCGAGAACACCCAGACGTTCGTGACCGTCGAGAACCGCTCCGGCCTCGCCCTGCGCGACGTGCAGGTGCGCATCGTCCCGGTCGGCGGGACGACCGAGTTCATCACCTCGGTCTACCGGCTGGAGAACGGCGAGAAGCGCGACTTCCCGCTCGGCAACTTTCGCGGCCGCGACGGCACGCCGTTCAACTTGCGCGTTGTCCGGCCGAAGAGCATCAAGGTGAGCGGCACCGACATCAACAACAAGACGATCGAGGTGGAGACAGCCTGGAAGCGGTGAGCGGCGCCGTGGCGCCTCCCGACGGGCGGTTGCTATAATGCCGCCTGTCACCACCTGATGCGTGGCGGACCGCGCGAGAGCCAGCCCACCGTACGCGCTTGCCAGGGGGTCGCTGCCGCAAGGCGTCACCGCCTCGTGATTGTGGCCGGCGCCGGCGCGGCTTCGGGCGTGCTCGTCGCGCTGGCCCTCGTGGCTCCACCCGCGACGTTCATCCTCGCGGGCCTCGCGTTTGTCCTGTTTGCAGCTCCGGGGATCGTGGTCGTGCGCGCCGCGCTCGGGCGCGAGGGCGCATGGCTGACACCGGTCGTCTTGGGCCCCATCCTGGGATTCGGGCTCTCCAGTCTCGCGCTACTCGGGCTCTGGTGGGGCGGCGCTCGGGGGTGGTGGGTCCTCGCGGTCGCGCCGCTGCTCGCCGCGCTGGTCTCCTGGGCGGCCGGGAAACTCCGGGGCCGGCTGGCGATCGGGACGCTCGACCGCCGCGACCTCCTTCCTCTGCTGCTGGTCTTGCTGATCGTTCCCCTGGTCGTCGCACGGCCCTTTTCCCGCGTGGGCACCACGGTGCCCGAGGGCAAGGTGTATCGCGCGTATTTCACCGCCGATTATGTCTGGCGCATGGCCGTGGTGGCCGAGGTCGCCAAGGGGGACATGCCGCCGAAGAACCCGTTCTTCCGAGGAGACGTGCTCCACTACTACTGGCTGCCGCACCTGCTGGTGAGCATCGAATACCGCAACGCCGACGGTCGCGCCTCACTCGACCAGCTCTTGCTCTGCCAGTCGGTGTTCATGGATCTGGCCTTCGTGGCGTTTCTCTTCGGATTCGTGCGCCAGTTCGTGCGATCCGGCCCGGCCGCCGCGATCGGGGCTTCGAGCGCGATTCTGCTGACAAGCTTCGAGGGCCTGTGGGAAATGCTCTTGCTCTATGTGAAAGGAGCGCCGGTCTGGCTCGTGCGCTACGTCAACATCGACGCCGTCGTGCGGTGGGAGTTCGACGGGATGCCCATCGACGGCCTGCACCGGCTGCTGCTCTACCAGCCACACCACGCCGCCGGATACGCGCTCGGGCTCCTCGGCCTCCTCGTCGGAACCCGCGGGCGGCGGCCCCGCGACGGTCGGGTGATGGCGGCAGCCGGCATCCTCCTGGCCACGAGCCTCCTCATGAGCACGTTTGGCGCGTTGATGCTCACGAGCGCAGTGGCCCTGCACGAACTCGTCGGGTGCCTCCGGCATCGAGACGGCCGGCGGCTCGTGCAACACGCGGTCGCGGGGGCGATCCCTTTGAGCGCCGCGCTCGTCGTGGTCCTCGCGCTGGGATACGTCGACCGTGCTGAGGGCCCGCTGGTATCCGTGCTCCGCAGTCCACCCGCGTTCGTACGGCCCGTGCCATCGATTCTCCTCAGTTTCGGCCCGATGCTGCTCGCCGCGGCGGTGGGCGCCGTGGTGGCCGCCCGGAAGCGCCTCGATGCGCTCGTACCGATCGGCGCGCTGGTCGCCACGTGCTTCTTCTACTACTTCTTCGTCGACGTGCGGGATCATCAGGACGTCTATGTGGGCTGGCGAAGCGGCCACTTGCTGTTCCTGGCGTTCGCCCCGCTGACTGCTGTGGCCACCGAGGCCGTGAGCGCCCTCCCCCGAGTCTGGCGCCGCCTCGCGTGGGTCGGGTTCGCCGCGCTCGCGCTCGCCGGCGCGCCGACCACCGTCATCGACCTTTACAACACGCAGGACATCGCCAATCGGGAGATGGCCATCGGTTTTCCGTGGACGCTCGTGGTCACACGGCAAGAGGAGGAAGTGCTCGCCTGGCTGCGCCGCCATACGCCGCCAGACGTGGTCGTCCAGGTGGATCCCGTGGCGCGCGACCCGGCCACCTGGGCGTACATCCCGGCGTTCGCCGAGCGGAGGATGGCGGCGGGCATCCCGATCTCGATGATCCCCCGGGGGAAGTACGTCGCGCGTAGCGAGGTCATTCACCGGGAGATCTTCGGCAACCGCGATGCGGGCCGAGCGCACGACACGGCAGCGACTTACGGCATCGATTACCTGCTGGTGGGGCGGCCTGAACGGGAGGCGAATCCCGGCTGCGACGAACGCTTCGACCGGGCGCGCGGTCTCTTCACGCTCTTGTTCCGCAACAGCGAAGTCTCCCTCTACCGGGTGACCCGGCCGGCGTCGTGAGCACGACCGTCGCAGGCCGGCGGCCGTGACGCTCGCCATCGACGATCGCCTGCCGACCTCGGTCCCCGGTGAACCTGACTGGCGCGGGTCGGGGGCACATCGCTACAGCGAAACGGGGATCCCGGCTGCGCGGCTGCCGACCTCGAGCGCCACCTTCAAGGCGGTCTTCCGGAGCCCCCACGGCGCGAGCCACCACCGCTCGAAGAGCACCTTGCCGAGGTGCCAGGCACGACCGATCGACCGCACCGCCACGCGCGGGGATGGCTGCGCGAAGAAATCCCCGTAGGCCACGCCAGCCACCGCCTCGCCCGCTTCGAGCATGCAGAACCCCTGGCCGCAGAACGTCTCGCGCGGCGTCGCCCCGGCGACGGCCGCGGCGATCCGCCGCGCCACGACGAGCGCCTGGGCGTGCGCGAAGACACCGGCCTTCGGCAGCATGATGGGAGCGTCGGGCCTCCAGCGGCCCGGCAGCGGCACAGCCGTCACGTCGCCGATCGCGAACACGCGTTCCGCCGGCGTCGACAGGGTTCCCGGGTCGACGGGCACCCAGCCCGCCGGGTTCAGGAGCCCAGCGTCCCGGAGAAGGGCCGGGGCACGGTGGGGCGGAATGGCAACGAGCAGGTCGTAGCGCACCCGCCCGCGCCCCTCGAACACGAGCTCGCGAGAGACGGGGTCGACTCCCACGAGCTGGTGGAGGGGCTGAAAGTGGATGCCCCGGTCGTGGAGCATCTTCCGCACGGCCTCGCCGAGCACCGGTCCGGCCACGGGCATTGGCTGCGATTCGGGCGTGAAGAGGTGCACCTCCACACGCTCGCCGAGCCCCCGGCGTCGGAAGACGTCGGCGATGAGCATGGCGGCTTCGTGCGGCGCCCCGGGGCACTTGTACGGCAGCGCCGAGACCACGATCGCGACGGTGCCGCCCGTCGCCGCGCGCAGCGCCTCGCGCAATCGCGTCGCACCGTCGAGGGTGTAGAAGTCGTGCGCGGCCTCGGACAACCTGGGAACCGCGCCGGGGTCCAGCTCGGCTCCGAGCGCCAGAACCAGGAAGTCGTACTCCAGGGGGCCGGCCGTCGTGTCGACCCGGCGCGCCGCCACGTCGAGGCCCCGCACCTCAGCGGTCACGAGCTCGACGGCCGGATGGATGAGCGCCTTCAGGTCGCGCGTGACGGCGCCCGGCTCGCGGTCGCCCGCCATCACCCAGAGGAACGACGGCGCGAACGCGTGGCGGACGTCCCGCTCGACGAGCGTGACGCGCGCCCGCGCGCCGAGCCGCCGGGCCAGTTCGTTGGCCGCCATTTGTCCGCCGACACCGCCGCCGAGCACGACGACGCGCCGTATGCCGTCCGCCATCGCCCGATCCTCCGGAGTCAGAACACCAGAATCTTGTCGGCGCCCGCGCTCCACTCGGCGAGCTCGTCGAGCGTGCTGCGACGCGCGCCCTCGACGAGCTCCGTCCCGCGAATCCCTCGAGCGTCCAGGCAGGTGCCGCACACGGCCACGCGTCCGCCGCGGCGCACGACCGAGGCGACCATCCGCTCGAGGTGGTAGTAGCCCGCCGGGGGCGCCTGCCCCGCCTTGGCCGCCGCGGCGGCATCGCCCAGGAGGAAGACCTTCACGTCGTTGCCGTCCGCGCGCGCGAGCGCGACGGCCAAGCGAAGCCCGTTGTAGCTGCGTTCGGTACCGTAAGGCGGGTCGTTCAGGATGAACAGATACGTCACGAGGCCACCTCCACAGGTAGGCCGCGCGCGCGCCAGTCGGCGACGCCCTCGGGCAGGCGGCTCGCGGTAAACCCGCGCGCACGCAGGAGCGCCACCGCCTCGACGGCCAGCACGCAGTACGGCCCGCGGCAGTACGCGACCACCTCGCGGTCGCGCGGCAGCTCCGCCAGGCGGCGCTCGAGCTCCGGCAGCGGGACCGAGATGGCCCCGGGCAGGTGCCCTGCGAGATACTCCTCGACCGGCCGGACATCGATGAGCGTCGCGTCGCCGGCGCGCACGCGCGCGACGACCGCGTCGGCGTCGACCGGCTCGGCGAGGCCGCGAGCTTCGAGGAACGCCCGCGCGGCCTGTTCCACTTCTGCGAGGCGGGCTTCGGCCAGGCGCCGCAGCTCGCGCACGAACCGGGCGACGGCCGGGTCGGCGAGGCGGTAGGTAACGTAGAGGCCGTGCTTTTCCGCTTCGACGAGGCGCGCGCCCCGGAGGACCTGGAGGTGCTGCGAGGTGTTGGCCACGGTCAGGCCCGCGTGGCGGGCGAGCACTTCGACCGTGCGCGGCCCTTGGCCGAGGAGGTCGAGGAGCTCGAGTCGCCGGGGATTGGCGACGGCCTTGCCGATCCGGGCGAGGTGCTCGTAGATGGCGCTCTTGAAGCGCCGGGCGGAAGGTGTCGTCATATAGTAGTAGTTGCGATAATAGTTGAACAGCCGGGGCGCGTCAACCCCCCACCGGCCCGCCGCACAACGGCCGGTCCCTCCCCCGCGTCTAACGGCACCGGACGCCCGCCCCGCGCCCGGCGCGCGGTCAGCGACCACGAACATCTGTCCCGACCGGCTCGACGCTGGATGGGCGCCGCTGGCCGAGGAGCACACACGCCGACTAAGCTATTCCGCGCTCTCGTGCCGTCCGGACGCCCTCGCGCCTTACGGAGCTTCGCATGCTGACCATGTGGCACGACCTCCGCCACGGTTTCCGCGTTCTGACCGCTCAACCCACCGTCACGATCGTGGCCGTGGCGACGCTCGGCCTCGGCATCGGCGCCACGACCGCCGTGTTCACCGTCCTCAACACGGTGCTCTTGAAACCACTCCCCTACCCGACCGCGGATCGCCTCGTCGTCATCGGTGAGGAGCGTCCCGGCTTTCGGGGCCGCGCTTCGCTCACCAACGAGCTCTTCTTCGCCTGGCGCGACTCGACCGACACGCTCGAGGGGATCGCGGGCTACGCGCCGCGCGCCTTCACGCTCACCGGGCAGGGTGAACCCGAGCGCCTGCGCGGGGCGGTCGCCTCCCCAGCGCTCTTCGCGATGCTCCGGGCCGTCCCGCTCCGCGGCCGGCTGTTCGAGCCCGGCGAGGACCGGGAGGGCGCGAACCGGGTCGTGCTGATCAGCGAGCGCTCGTGGCGCACGCGATTCGGCGGCGCAGACTCGGCCGTCGGACAGCCGATCGCGCTCGACGGCGAGGCGTACACGATCGTGGGCGTGCTGCCGTCGAGTTTCTACTTCTTCCCCGACCCGGAAGCCGAGCTGTGGACGCCGCTCGTGGTCGAGCTGCCAAGCACCACCCCGAGGGAGCGGCGCATCATGGCGTTCCCGGGCGTGGCACTCGTCAAGGCGGGCGTGCCACTCTCCCGAGTCGCCGCCGAGGGGACGACCATCCTGCAGCGGCTGCCCAGGCCGGCCCCGCGCCCCGGAGAACCGCGGGCCCCGATCCGGGTGCGCGTCGCGCCGTTGCTCGACCAGCTCGTGGCCAACGTGAAGCCAGCCCTGTCCGTGCTGGCGGCGGCCGTCGCGCTCGTCCTGCTCATCGCGTGTGTCAACGTGGCGAACCTGCTGCTGGCTCGCGCGACCGCCAGGCAGCGCGAGTTCGCCGTCCGCGCCGCGCTCGGCGCGGGGCGCGGGCGACTGCTCCGCCAGCTCTTGACCGAGAGCGTGGTACTCGGCGTCATGGGCGGCGCCGCGGGTTTGCTGCTGGCCTACTGGTTCGTTCGCGTCCTGCCGGCCCTGGCGCCCACGGCGCTGCCGCTGCAGATGCGAGGCATCCCGCGCCTCCAAGAGCTCGCGATCGACGCGCGCGTCCTAGTGTTCGCCTGCGCGCTGTCGGTCGGCACCGCCCTGCTCTTTGGCCTGCTGCCCGCCTGGCACGCCACCCGCATCGACCTCGTCCGCGCCATCAACGAGGGCGGCGTCCAGGCTGCCGGCGGCTTTCGCTTGTGGCGCGGCAACCGCCTGCGCGGGCTGCTGGTCGTCGCGGAGGTCGCGCTGGCGCTCGTCCTGCTCGTCAGCGCGGGTCTGCTCGGCCGCAGCTTTCTGGGCCTGATTCACGTCGACACCGGCTACGACCCGACGAACGTCCTCACGGCCCAGATCAACCTGCCGCCCAACCGGTACCGCGGCACCGCCCCGACGGCCTTCCTGGACGCGCTCCTCACGCGCCTTTCGGACCTCGCCGAGGTCCGGGCGGCGGGCATCACGAACCTGCTGCCCCTGACCCCGGCGAACATCGCCCTCTCGTTCGATGTCGTCGGGCAGACTCGCGGCCCCGACGAGGAGGGGCCGTCGGCGAGCCTGCGCATCGTCAGCCCCGGCTTCTTCCCGGCGCTGGGCGTCGCGCTCAGAGAGGGTCGCCTCTTCACGGACGAGGACCGCGCGGGTACGACGCCGGTCGTCATCGTGAACGAGGCGCTCGCGGCGAAGTACGTCGACGGGCGCGCCGTCGGGCGGCGCATCACGGGACTGTTCGGCCCGGGCACGTGGGATGTCGTGGGCGTGGTCAGAAACGTCCGCAGCCAGGGGCTCGACGTCGAGCCGCAGCCCGAGCTGTACGTCTGCTACCGGCAGCTCCCGCCGCCCGCAACCCGCATGCTGGCCACCGGGGGCCTGGGGACCTGGATCGTCCTGCGCTCGAGCGGTGACCCTCTGTCGCTCGTGGCGCCCCTCCGCCGGCACGTCCTCGAGCTCGACCCCAACGTGCCGCTCGACAACGTCATGACCATGGCGGATCGCGTCGCGGCGTCCGCGGCGACGCCCCGCTTCTACGCCACGCTGCTCGGCATCTTCGCTGCGCTCGCCCTCGTCCTCGCAGCCGTCGGCATCTACGGGTTGCTTTCCTACACCGTGTCGATGCGCTATCGAGAAATCGGCGTGCGGCTCGCGCTCGGCGCCGACCGGCGCGCGGTCACGCGCCTCGTGGTCCGGCAGGGCCTCACGCTCGCCGGGCTCGGCATCGGCGCCGGGCTCGCCGCCGCATTCGTCGCGACGCGCTCCCTGCGCAGCCTGCTCTTCGGTGTCACGACGACCGACCCGCTGACCTTCGCGGTCGTGCCGCTCGCGCTGATCGTCGTCGCTCTGGCCGCGTGCTACGCGCCGGCGCGTCGCGCCACGCGCGTCGACCCGATGGAGGCGCTCCGGTATCAGTAGTTGCCGACTGTGCCCTTCCCCGGGCCGCCCCGCGCCAGGCGGGCGAGGGTGCCGGGTCCGCGTCCGGCTGACACAACACGCGACCGCGGCGCGAGCCCGCCCCTGGATGAACCTGGGGCCTCGCCGCCTCTAATGTCGCGGTTCGCACCCGCGAATCCCGTGATAGGATTCGTGCGTTCCCGGTGACAGGATGAGCCACCCTCCCGGCGGGATGATCACGCCGCAGTCGGCTCGCGTGATGCCCATCGCCGACTGGCGAGGTCTCGAGCCGCTCCTCGCCCGCTATGACTTGGTCGGCGAGCTAGGTCGCGGGGGCATGGGGATCGTGTACAAAGCCGTCGACCGTGAGACCGGCGACACCGTCGCCATCAAAGGGCTCGACGCGCGCCTCGCGGCCGACCCGACGACCGCTGAACGGCTGAAGGACGAGGTGCGGTTGGCCCGACGGATCACGCACCGCAACGTCTGCCGGGTCCACGAGTTCAACCGCAGCGGTCCGCTCGCCTACCTGACCATGGAGTTCGTCGATGGCGAGAGCCTGCGGAGCCTCCTCGCGCGCGTTTCGCGAGTACCGGTCGCGGAGGCCGTCCGCATCGCTCGCCAGGTCTGCGCCGCGCTCGCCGAGGCCCACGCGACGGGGATCGTGCACCGCGACTTGAAACCGGAAAACCTCATGCTCGACCGGACGGGCCTCGTCAAGGTGCTCGACTTCGGCGTCGCCAGGCTCGCCGATGCCAACGCGACGACGACCATTGGGGGCCCGCTCGGGACCCCGGCCTACATGGCTCCCGAGCAGGCGCAAGGGCACCCGGTGGACGGACGAGCGGACCTTTACGCGTTGGGGCTCGTCCTTTACGAGATGCTCGTCGGACGCGCGGCGTTTACGGGTCGGAGCGCTCTCGCCGTCGCGCTCAAGCACCTCTACGAAGCCCCGCCGCGGCCCAGCACGGTGGTCTCCGACGTCCCTGCGGCCCTCGACGCGGTCGTGCTGCGCTGCCTCGAAAAGGACCCCGCGCGGCGCTGGGCGTCGGCGGCCGACTTGGACGCCGCGCTTGCCGACGCGGCACCCATGGCGAAACTGACGCCAGCCGGAGCGCCCACACCTGCTGGTGCGATGCGTTCACCGGTCGAAGACGGGAAGGCGCGTGCATCTGGCCGCCTGGACCCGCTCGGTTCGTGGCGCCGGCGCGCGGCGGTGGCCATCGTGGTCCTCGTCGTCGCGGTAGCTGCGGCGGTGTATCAGCTTGCCAGTCGCAAGACCCTGCGGCCGCCGGCGAGGGTATCGGTCCCGATCCACGAGGTGACGCTGCCTAACGGGTTGCGTGTCCTCGTGTCCGAGGACCGCCGGACGCCGACCTGTACGGTGGCGATCGGATACCGCGCGGGCAACAGCGTGGACGAACCCGGCCGAACCGGGTTGGCGCATCTGTTCGAACACCTGATGTTTCAGGGATCCGAGCGAGCCGCAGCCGGCGAGCACCTCGCGCTGGCCAGCGTGTACGGCGAGGCGAACGGGATGACCGACGTCGACTACGTCGTGTTCTTTCAGCGCATGCCGGCGAACCAGCTCGAGCTGGCGCTCTTTCTCGAGGCCGATCGCTTGCACTCGCTCGCCCTCGACGAGCGGCGCTTTTCGGCCGAGCGGCAGGTGGTGATCGAAGAGCGTCGCGAGCTCGTGGACAACGCACCCTTCGGACGTGCCGTCGAGCTGCTACACGGGGCCGCCTACGACCGGTTTGCGTACCGGCATCTGCCTTTGGGTTCGGTGGACGACCTCCAGCGCGCCACGCTGAAGGACGCGCAGGTCTTCTACGAACGGTACTTCTCGCCCGGCAACGCGGTGCTGGTTATTGTCGGTAACATCGAGCCAACGCGCACGCTGGAGACCGTCGCGCGCTACTTCGGCGGCATTCGTGGCCGCCCGGCACCGCCACCCGTCGACCTGGCCGAACCCGCGCGAGCCAGGGAGCGGCGCGTAACAGCGACAGACCCGTTCGTGTCGACGTCGAATCTGTACGTCGCGTACCAGGGCCCCACTGGGGAGACCGACGACTGGTACACGCTCGCCGCGCTCGCGTGCATTCTCGGACAGGGCCGCGCCGCGCGACTCCACCAGAAGCTCGTCCGCGAGGCAGAGGTCGCCTCGGTCGTGAGCGCGGCCATGCAGGCGCGGCGCGGACCGGCACTCCTGGTGCTGACGGTCGGCGCCAGACCCGGTGCCGACGTCGGAGCGATCGAGCGTGCCGTCCTCGCCGAGATCGAACGCATCAAGACCGAAGGGGTGACGAGCGACGAACTGCAACGCGCGCGACGACAAGTGGAGCGCGAACGGGCGCTGCAGTTCCAGACGAGCCGCGGACGAGCTCTCGCTCTCGTCGACGCAGCCCTGCGCTTCGGCGACGCGTCGGTCATCAACGCGGTCGAGGATCGCTACGGGGCCCTGACCGCCGAAGCCGTCCGCGAGGCGGCAGCCCGGTACCTTGCGGACCATCGGCGCAGCGTGGTCGTGATCAGTCCAGCGCCTGGTCGGGCGCCGTCCGTCCGGCGGCCGCCCGGTGAAGGCACCCGCCTTTCCGGCCGAGAGACGCCGCTCGACGTCGAGCGCAAGGGGCTCGCCCCCGTCTCGTCTACGCCGCTCGTCGTCCGATTCCCGCCGACCGTCGCGTCCACCCTTGCGAACGGCCTGACGGTCATCCTCGTCGTCGATCGCCGCGTGCCGCTCGTGACGGGCCAGATCGACCTCCGCGGCGCCGGAGCGCTCTTCGACCCCCGCGAGCTTCCCGGCCTGGCGCAGGCGACGGCGCGAATGCTGCCCGAAGGCACGACGGCGCGCACGGGGCGCCAGGTGGCCGAGCTGCTCGAAGGCCACGGTGCCACGCTGACGGTGTCCGCGCCGTTCGGTTCGGCCGCCACGACGCTCTCGTTCTCTGGATTGAGTTCGACCTTCGACGCGTGGTTTCCCCTGGTCGCCGAGGTCTTGCGGCACCCGGCGTTTGCGCCCGATGCGCTCAACGCCCTCAAGGCGCAGCTCAGGTCCTCCATCGCCACGAGCCTGGCGCAAGCGTCGTTCGTCGCGCGGATGGCGTTGGCCCGGCGCATCTTTGGCGACCATCCGGCGGCGGTCGCCGTGGCGAACCGGGTCCTCGGCGAGGGCCCGGCGTCTCGGCTGTTTCGTCGCTTGCGCAGCCGTGGGGACGCGTACAGCGTGTCCAGCACCTTCACGGCTTTGGGGTACCCCGGCGTGTGGAACATCTCCGTGGATGTGCGCCCTGCGGCGGTGCATCGCAGCATACAGACGGTTCTGGAAGAGCTGGATCGATTGGGCCAAGAGCCGGTCCCACCCCACGAGCTGCGCGAGAGCCAGCACGCGGTGGTCGCCGCCTTCGCGCTGTCCCTTGAAGATCTCGAGTGGGTCGTCCGCTACGCCGCCACGCGGGAGCTCTACGGGTTCTCGCCGGATTACTGGGACAGCTACCCCGCCAAAATCGTCGGGGTCAGTGCCGCCGACGTCGCGCACGTGGCGCGCAAGTACCTCAATCCCCGAGCGGTCCAGCTCGTTGCCGCCGGGGAGCTCAGGGCGCTGGCACGCGCGCTGACCCCATTCGGACCCGTCGTAACCGCGGCGCCCGACGCGCGACCGGCGAGAACGCCGCCCGCACCGCCTCGCCAGCGCTAGCCGCGCGCGCTCGCCGCACGGGCGCACGAGACCGTCGGGTGTTCCGCAAGCAGGGCTGGTATGATGGCGTGGTGGACGGAGGACCGAGCACTTATGACTCCTGTTGATCGCATTCGTGCAACGACGGTCCCTGCAGCGGCGACCGGCCTCGAGCGACCGGCGCTCGGAGAGTTCGGCTGTCTCGTCGCGGGAAGCTGGCTGAAAACTGGCCGCGCGGTCGAGGTGCGCAGCCCGTACGACGGGGCCCTCGCGGCGGTGGTCCACCGGGCTGGCCCGGACGAGATCGAGCGGGCGATCGCTGCGGCCGCGTCCGGCTTCGAGACGACGCGGCGGCTGGCGTCGTGGAAGCGGGCGGAGGTCCTCGAGAAGGCGAGCGCCGCCATCAGGGCGCGCAGCGAGGATCTCGCCAGAACGCTCGCGCTCGAAGCGGGCAAGCCGCTCAAGGCCGCACGGGTCGAAGTCAGCCGCGCCGCCTTCACCTTCAAGGTGGCAGCCGAGGAGGCCAAGCGCATCTACGGGGAGACCGTTCCGCTCGACTGGCTGCCCGGGACCGAGGGGCGGGAGGCGGTGGTGCGCCGCATTCCCCTCGGGCCGATCGCCGGCATCACGCCGTTCAACTTTCCTCTCAACCTCGTGGCTCACAAGGTCGCCCCGGCGCTGGCCGCCGGCGACCCGATCATCATCCGGCCGGCGAGCCAGACGCCAGTCTCGGCGCTCAAACTGGCCGAGATCGTGCTCGAGGCCGGCTGGCCTCTCGAGGGGCTGAGCGTCGTCCCCAGCCGCACGACCGACGCCGCCCCGCTCGTCGAGGACGAGCGCATCAAGCTCCTGACGTTCACGGGGAGCCCGGCTGTCGGGTGGGATCTGAAGCGCCGCGCCGGACGCAAGCGGGTGACCCTCGAGCTCGGCGGCAACGCGGCGGTCATCGTGCACGAGGACGCGGACTTCGACTACGCCGTCGAGCGCGTCGCGTGGGGTGGGTTCGCGTACTCCGGGCAGTCGTGCATCTCGGTGCAGCGCGTCTACGTCCACGACCGTCTCTACGACCGCTTCGCCGAGGCGCTCGTCGCGCGCGTGCAGGCCCTGAAGATGGGTGACCCGCTGGACGAGACCACGGACATCGGCCCGCTCATCGACCTGACGGCGGCCGAGCGCGTCGAGGCGTGGGTGGAAGAAGCGCGCGCGGCCGGCGCTAGGGTGCTTACGGGCGGCGCGCGCCGCGGCACGCTCTGGGAGCCGACCGTGCTCGACACCCTCCAGCCGACCCTGCGCGTGAGCTGCGAGGAGGTCTTCGCACCGCTCGTTGGCCTCTACCGCTTCGCCGACGCGCACGACGCGATCGCCGCGGCCAACGCGAGCGCCTACGGGCTGCAGGCCGGGCTCTTCACCCACGACCTGCGCGTCATCCAGGCGGCCATCGACGGCATCGACGTCGGGGGTCTGATGGTGAACGACGTCCCGACGTTCCGCGTCGACCACATGCCGTACGGCGGGGTGAAGCTCTCGGGCTTCGGGCGCGAAGGGCTGCGCTACGCCATCGAGGAGATGACCGAGCTGAAGCTCGTCACGTTCAACCGCAGATGAGCAGGGTCGGCCGGTCGCCGGGCGCTCGGCCAGTCTGAAGACCGGCCGCTACGGAGAGGGGGAGCGACGGAGGGGGAGCGACGGACCGCCCGTGCGACGGAGCACGACGAGCTGAGCCGATCGGTCCGCCGAGCGGGTGAACTCCACGCCATCGGTCATGAGGGCGGCCCCGCTTGCCTTGCCGATCGCGCCGCTCTCGACCAGCACGATCTCGTAGACCGCATCGGGCCGCAGGTCCCGCAGGTGCACCCGCAGGCGCTCGGGCGCCTCTGGCGGGGCGAACGCGAACAGCACCGCGTCGCCCGTTCTCGCGGACACGAACTCGACCACGTCCCACTCAGCGCCGCCCCAGAGCCCTGCCTGCTCGGTGAGGAGCCTGGCGCTGGCGTCCTGCAGGAGGTCGCGAATCTGCTTATAGGTCGCGATTTCGCGACGGATCGTCTCGCGCTCGCCCTCGCCGAGGTCTTCGCTGCGCCAGCTCATGCCGAGTACTCCCATCATGCGGCTCCGCATGACGACCGAGAGCCAGGGGCCCGGGTCGAGCGGCTCCTCGTCGGAGTCGAGCACGAAGGAGAGGAGCGAGGGCGAAGGGAAGACCGCGCTGAGACCTTCGAGATGATGCCGCACGCGCGCCGAGGGCGCCGAGCGGTCATCCAGCCAGTTCACGTCGGTGTAGGCCAGCAGGCCCAGGTCGAGGCGCCGACCTCCCCCGGAACAGTTTTCGATGAGCAGATGCGGATAGGCTTCGCGGAGGGCAGCCAGTAGATCGTAGAGCCCCCGGACGTGGGCGAAGTTCCCGTCGCCCTTGCCGGGCCCGTGCCCGGCGCGATTGCAGTCGACCCAGAAACTGTCGTCCCACTTCAGGTAGCCGGGCTCGACGGCCTCGATGAGATCCGCGAGTCGCTCCACCACCCACGCCCGCGCTTCGGCATCCGCCAGACAGATCTGCGCCGAGGGCGGGGCGTCAGGTGGGTAGCTCGGGAAGTATCGACCATCGCGCGTCGCGAGCCATCGCTCGCGCGCGAGCGACGGCCGACCCACGGTGTCGAGCGCGACGCGCTCGGGCTCGACCCAGAGGCCGAAGCGCAGCCCCTTTTCGTGCGCGTGGTCGCGCAGCGCGCGCAGGCCGTTCGGAAACCGCTCTTCGTCGGCCTCCCAGAGGCCGAGACCCGTCGTGAAATCGAAGGGATCGTCCGGGTTGTTCGGATACCATCCGGCGTCGAGCACGAAGAGTTCGACGCCGAGGTCGGCCGCCGCGTCGACCTCTCGACGCACGGCGTCCTCGTCCAGGTGCGTCCCGTACGCATACCACGTGTTGTAGGTCACGAGCGCGGGGAACGCTCGTCGCTCCCGCAGGCCGGTCGCCACGAAACGCTGCATCGCCTCCGAGACCTCGCGGACCGAGCCCCCGGTCACGCCGAAGACCGCGTGCGGCCCCTCGAGCGCACGACCCGGCTCGACGCGCGTCATGAAGGACGGCAATCCGAGCGTCGCCCGCACGGCGTCCTCCGTACGCGTCAGAGTGAGCTGCCACGACCCTGACCAGAGGAGCGCTCCGAACACGCCGTCGGCGCCCGAATCGATGAAGAACCAAGGCAGCGACCGCTCGGTCGACCGCCCGGTCGACACGATCGTCAGGTGCTCTCCGGGTTCGAGCACCCGCGACGCCAACGTAAAGGGCCCGCCCTCCGACTCCGGCGTGTCCAGCCCGGTGACCCACCGGACCGTCCCGGGCTGGACAACCAGGTCGAACGCGCTCAGGTCGCCCGTCACCAGCTCGTTCGAGCCCGGCGCCTCGAACGTCGTCCAGGTCTCGATCACCGGCGCGCTCGGGTACGAGACATACGTCCGGGTGATCTTCGCCGGCGGCTTGCGGCTCACGAACGAGAGGTCCGGCCGTGCCCCGCCGCGATACGAACTGCCGTCGGCGCGCTCGAACACGAGCGCGCGCGTGCCGAGGACCACCGCGTCCGAGCCGAGCGCGACACTCGTATCGGGCCCGGACGACCCGTTGCAGCGGCCCGTCTCCGGACTCGACAGGTCCGTCACGACCAGACCCGATCGCGGGTCCAGCCGAACGCTGAGGCGAACGAGCGAGCTCCCGATGGTCCACGCGTCCCCGTCCGGATCCGCTCGCACGTAGGCGTCACCGTCCTCCGCGAGCGGTCGACTCGCCGCAGCAGGATGTCCCAACTGCAGCGCCGCGAGCAGCAGGACGACCAGACCGACCGGTGCAGGACTGAACCGCACCTCACCCCTCCCCTGCACGAGAACCCACCCCAGGCAAGAACCGAGCCGCCCTGAGGGCGCCCTCTGTCGCCCGTCTCCCTTAGACTCGGGTTCGACCTCGAAGGTCAAGCGTGCGGCGTCATCCGGCAGGGGGCGTCGTAGTCCGCGGCTTCAGATACTTGTCGTACCAGGCCAGGTACCGCTCGTAGCGATCCTTCTGATAGCTGGGCCGGCGGATGCTGTGGCTCTGTCCGGGATAGATGACAAGCTGTGTCTCCCGGCCGAGACGCCGCAGCGCTTGGTAGAGCTGCTCCGAGTTCTGCAGCGGGACGTTCCAATCCTGTTGCCCGCACATCACGAGCGTCGGCGTCGTGATCCGCTCCACCTGGAAGAACGGCGAGAGCTTGACCCATAGGTCCAGGTTCCGCCACGGGAGGCCCAGCTCGGCCTCCCACTGGCGCTGATAGTGGTCGTGCCCGTAGTTCGCCGTGTAGTTCACCTCGCTCGCCCCGGAGATGGCCGCCTTGAAGCGGTTCGTCTTCGTGATGACGTAGTTCGTCAGGATGCCGCCGTAGCTCCAGCCCCCGACGCCCAGGCGGTCCGGGTCGGCGACACCCAACGCGACGGCGTGGTCGACGGCGGCCATCACGTCGTCGAAGTCCTTGTTGCCCCAGTCGGCGAAGATGGCGCGGCTGAACTCGCGGCCACGTCCAGACGACCCGCGGGGGTTCGCCCCCACGACGGCGTACCCATGGGCCGCGAAGAGCTGCCACTCGAAGTTGAACCGCGTCGAGAACTGGCTCACCGGGCCGCCGTGGATGCGCAGGAGCGTGGGCACTCGGCTCCCGGGCGCGGCATCCGGCGGCCGCGTCAAGAACCAGTCGATCACCGTTCCGTCCTTGCTCTTCGCGCGGAAGCGCTCGACGGGCGCGAGGCGAAGGCCGCTGAGGAGCTCGTCGTTCACGTGGGTCACGCGCGCCAGCCCCCGGTCGCGCAGGACGAACACCTCTGGCGGATACTGCGGCTGGCTCTCGAGCACGACAACCTCGCCGCTCGGGCCCACGTCGAAGGCGGCGATGTCGCGCTCGCCGGCGATGATGCGCTCGACTTCGCCGCCCGTCAGCGGGACTCGCGCGAGATGGGCATTGCCGGCGTCTTCGAGGCCGAACAGCACGAAGCGGCCGTCGGGCGACACCCTGGGATTCGACACGTTGCGGTCGAGGGCGGGCGCCAGCAGGCGCGACGGACCACCCGTGATCGGAACGGCCGCGAGGTCGTTCGTGTCGTACCACACATCCTTCGGGTCGCCGCCCTGCACGTAGACGATCGCCTGCCCATCGGGCGTGAACGTCGGCGAGTCATCCGCGCCGGGCCACGTGGTGAGTGCCCGCGGCGTCGCGCCCGCCTCGGCGGCCACGACGAAGATGTCAGTGTTCTGGTTGGCGTCCGGCTCCGCCGTCCGGTTGCTCACGAACGCGATCGTGCGACCATCGGGCGACCACACCGGCGACCGGTCGTCGTACGGCCCGCTCGTCACCTGCACGCTCGCCTTCTTCTCGACGTCGAAGACGTACACGTGGTCGCGACGGTCCGTCAGGTAGCCCACGCCGTCGCGCTTGAACTGCAGGCGGGTCACGACGATGGGCTTCGGCGCCTTGGCCCCTTCGCCCGGCCCGGCGGCTGTCGGCTCGTCCGGCTCGGGGTCCGACGCCACCACCGCGAGGCGCGAGCCGTCCGGGGCCCACTCGAAGCTCGAGACGCCGCCCTTGTAGTCGGTCAGGCGGAACGCCTCGCCACCGGCCCTGGGCAGCAGCCAGACCTGGGCCTTTTCGCCGTCGCGGCTCGAGACGAAGCCCAGATACCGCCCGTCCGGGCTCCAGCGCGGCCGCGATTCCGGCTTGTCGCTCGTCGTCAGGCGCACGGCAGGGCCGCCGTCGAGCGGCGCCATCCAGATGTCGGTGTCGGAGGCGTCCTTCTTGGCGTCCATCTGGGACACGGTATACGCGACCCACCGGCCGTCGGGACTGACGCGCGGGTCGCCGACGGTCTTGAGGGCGAAGAGGTCGTCGACGCTGAGCCGGCGCGGGGCCTGCGCCGTGAGACCGGGCGTCCACGAACCGGAGAGGACGGCGGCGGCGATGACGAGGCGACGCATCCACATGGCGAGGTCCTTTCCCACACCCTGACCGCGACCATCCTACATCAACCGCCGCGCGCGGCGTCGGGACGTCGCAGAGGCCAGATCGCTACCGCTCGCGCGCGTCTTCGAGGTAGGTGTAGCCGCGCAGGGCGTCCTCGTAGAACTCCATCAAATGCCGCGCTTCCTCGAACGACATCCGTCCGTCGCGGACGGCCGATTCCACGTCGGAGCGCAGCCGGTAGACGAGGGTGTTCGCGTCGAACTCGACGTAGTCGAGCACCTCCCGCACCGTGTCGCCCTTGATGAGGTCCTCGAGAATGACGTTGCCCGCCTCGTCCAGGCTCACGTGCACGGCGTGGGTGTCGCCGAACAGATTGTGCAGATCGCCCAGGATCTCCTGGTAGGCGCCCACGAGGAACACGCCCAGGTAGTAGGGCTCGCCGTCGAAGGCGTGCAGGGGCAGCGTCCGCTTGACGTCGCGACGGTCGATGAACTGGTCGATCTTGCCGTCCGAGTCGCACGTGATGTCGCCGATCACCGCGTGCGTGGCGGGCGGACGGTTCAGGTTGTGGATGGGCAGAATCGGGAACAACTGCTTGATGGCCCAACTGTCGGGGATGGACTGGAACAGCGAGAAGTTGCCGAAGTAGGTGTCCGCGAGCGTCTCGTCGAGCCCCTGCAGGTCCTCGGGCACCTCGTCCATCTGCTGCACCAGCCGCCGGAGTTTCGCGCAGATCGCCCAGAAGAGGTTCTCGGCCTGGCAGCGCTGGGCGAGCGGCAGGTAGCCGCCGCTGAAGAGGTTGAGCGCCATGTCGAGCGCCTGCTGCGCGTCGTGGTAGCTCTCGAGGGCGTTGCGCGCCGTCAGGTTCTGGTACGTCTCGATAAGGTCGACGATGGGCTGCTCCAGCTCGTCGGTGGGCTCGAACGTCGGGACCTCGTTGTTGCTGAAGCTCGACACGCCGAGCACGTTGAAGACGAGCACGCTGTGGTAGGCCACGATGGCGCGCCCGCTCTCGGACACGATCGTCGGATGCTTCACCCCCGCATCGTCGCACACCGTCTGGATGTGGTAGACGACGTCGTTGGCGTACTCCTCGAGCGTGTAGTTGACGCTCGACTCGAAGTTGGTCTGCGAGCCGTCGTAATCGACCCCGAGGCCGCCGCCCACATCCAGGTACTCGAGCCCGGCGCCAAGCTTCGCCAGCTCCGTGTAGATCCGGGCCGCCTCGTTGAGCGCGGCCTTGACGATGCGGATGTTGGGAATCTGGGAGCCGAGGTGGAAGTGCAGCAGCTTGAAGCAATCCTCCATCCCCCGGGCCTTGAGCTCCTCGAGCCCGCGCAGCACCTCGGTCACGGTGAGGCCGAACTTCGAGCGGTAGCCGCCCGACGACTGCCAGCGCCCGCCGCCGCGCGAGGCCAGCTTAACCCGCATGCCGATCTGCGGCCGCACGCCGACCTTCTCCGCGTGCTCGAGGATGAGGCCCAGCTCGGTGTACTTCTCGACCACCGGGATGACCAGGCGTCCCACCTTGTGGGCCAGCATGGCCATCTCGATGAACTCGGCGTCCTTGAAGCCGTTGCAGATGATCGGCGTGTCGTTCGACGCCATCGCCACCACCGCGAGCAGCTCCGGCTTCGACCCCGCCTCGAGGCCGAACCCGAACGGGCGCCCGAACTGCAACACCTCCTCGACCACCTGCCGCTGCTGGTTCACCTTGATCGGATAGACGCAGCAGTAGCGGCCCTCGTACTGGTGCTGCGCGATGGCCGACTGGAACGCGCCGTGGATGTCGGCGAGCCGGTGGCGCAGGATGTCGCGGAAGCGAATGAGCACCGGCAGCCCGATCCCCCGCGCCAGCAGGTTGTCCGCCAGCTCCTTCAAGTCGATCGACCGCGCCGGGTCCTTCGTCGGGTGCACGCGCACGTGCCCCGCGGCGTCGATCGAGAAGTAGCCCTTGCCCCAGCGCTCGACCTCGTACAGCTCGACCGCGTCGCTCACGTCCCAGGGATCGCCCGGCCGCCACGTCCGCGTCAGGCGCTTGGTCGGGATGCTCACGCGCTAATGATAGCGATTTTTTTTCGGAGGAGAAGAGCCAAGTGTCACGTCGGGTGCGCGCGCGAGCCACGCGAGCGGCGCGGGGCGTCGGGACCCCCGCGCGCGAGCGTCCGCGGAGGTCCGGGCGATGCAGTCCCCCGGGGTCAGAAGAACGGCCGATCGCCTCCCCGTCCGCCGCGCCGCGGCGCCCGGCGCAGCCACGCCTCGAAGCGCACCTGCTGCGCCGGTGTCAGGATGGCGCCGATCTCGCGCCGGAACTCCTGCTGCTCGACCTCGAACCGCTCCCGCAACTCGCGGTTGACCGCCTGCAGCCGATCGCGGCGGCGCGCAAACACCGCCTCGAGACGCCGGCGCTGCTCCGCGTCGAGCTGCAGCTCGTCGGCGAGCCGACCCGCCAGCACGGCCGGCCCTGGCCCGCCGGCCCCGAAGCCGCGCCCCATCCCGACCAGGCGCGCGACCGGCGGCGGCCCGCCGAGGCCCAGCCGCGGCGCCACCCTCGGGGCCACTACCACGCCCGTCGCCAGCCCGGCGAAAAAGACGAGCGCGACGAACACGCCGAACCAGACTCGCAGCGACGCCCGGCTCGTCATCGCCCACCTGCCTCCGCCGATTCCGCGATCGGGTCGTCCGGCGCCGCCGTCAGGAGCGTCAAGAGCGCTGCGTCGTCCGGCGAGGGCGCCTGCCAGAGCACCGATGCGGCCGGCCGCCCGCCGCCGCGATCGCCGCCGGCCCATTCCTCGATGACCGCCGCGAGCGAGACCGGCGCGGCCGGTTCGGCTATCCACCGGCCGCTGGCCACACCCCCCACGAGAAACGCGACGAGCCCCCACGCGGCCGCCACCGGGGCGAGACGGAACGTCCAGGCTTGCCAGTCAGCCAGCCCGACCCAGCCGCGCTCGGCCGAGAGGCGCGCCGCGAGCCGCTCGGCGAACCCGTCCGGGACGGGCGAGACCGGACGCGCGGCGAGGACGGCCGACACGAGCGCCTGCGCGTCCGCGCCTTCGCGGCAGCTCGCGCAACCCGCCAGGTGCGCGTCGAGCGCCCCGCGCTCGTGGGGCGTCAGGGCACCCGCCTCCTCCGGCCGGAGCAAGAAAGCGATCGCTTCGTCGCACGTCAGCGGACGCATCTCAGCCGCTCTCCTACCTCTTGGCCGCCTCGCGACCGACGAGCGGCGCGAGCAACGGCTTGAGGCGGGCGCGGGCCCGGAAGATGCGGGACATCACGGTCCCGACCGGGATACCCAGCGCCTCGGCGATCTCACGATACTCCAAGCCCTCGACGTCGCGTAAGGTCACGGCGGCCCGCAGCTCCGGCGAGAGGCGCGCGAGCGCCCGGTCGATGAGATCCCGCCGGACCAGGTCGCCTTCGAGAGCGTCGCCCCCACGGCCGCCCGCCGGCTCGGCTGGCGCGGTGCCCTCGCGCCACCAGCCCCACACGCCGCGGCGCCGAGCGCGGCGCGCTAGGTGCGTGTGGATCACGTTCAGCGCTACCCGGTAGAGCCACGTGCGAAACGTGCTCTGACCTCGAAATCGCCCGACTGACCGCCAGGCTCGCACGAACGTCTCCTGCACCAGATCCTCGGCCTCGCCGTCGTCGCCGACGAGCGCTCGCGCCAGGTTGAACACCCGCAGGCGGTGCCGGGCGACCAGCGCGTCGAACGCATCCTGGTCCCCGGCCGCCGCCTGGGTCACGAGCGCGCCGTCTGGGTCGACCTGAACGTGTGCTCCTGCCACCCTGCGCCCGCCGTCGGACATACTGGCTTGGACCCGGCGGCGGGCGCAAGCTTTACGGCGCCGCTATCGCCACCACCAGCCAACGCCCCAGAAACCTCGACCGACGAGCCGCCGCGGTCCCGCCATCAGCCCGCCGCCCATCGGGCCCAGCAACGCCCGGCCCCGGGCGCCCGGTCCGAAACCGAAACCGCCGGGCCCGACACCGAGGAATGGTCCACGCCGGCCCATCCAGGGGCCAAAGCCGAACCCGCGCAAGGCGCCGGCGAGCGCTCGCGCCGCGCGCCGCTCGCGGAGCAGCTTCCGCTGCTCGGGCGTCAGGATCTGGGCGAAGCGGGTCTGCTGATCGAGACGCAGGCCCGTCAGCTCCTGCTCGGCCTTCGCGAGGTCGCCGCGGAGCTGTTTGATCTTCGCCTCGTCCGGCTTGTCGGCGAGCAGCTCGGTCCGCAGTTGCTGGCGCAACGACCGGACGCGCTCACGGATCGGGCCGGCCTTCGTGCGCACCTCGCTCATCAGGGCGTCGAGTTTGGTGCGCTGCTCCTCGGTGAGCTGGAGCGCCTGGGTCGGCGGGGGAGTCGCGAAGCGGGGACCCTGGCCGAGCCTCCCGCCCGGCCCGGGGCCAGGCTGGGCAAGCGTCGCCGGGGCGGCCACGAACGCCAAGAGACCCGCGGCCAGCGTCAAGGGAACGAGTCGACGAGGGGTCATGATGAACGCTCCTTTCCGAATCCTGACCATTAGACCCGACCGCTACCGGCGTGTATTCCCGCGCTATAGTGGGTCGTCCATGCGCGTGACCCTGCCCCCGGACCTGTCGGCGTCTTTCGAGGCCGCCCTCGGCGAGTGGCAGCGCGAGGATCGGCTCGCCCGGCTCTGGTCCCGAGACGCGTCTCTGTGGACTGGCGGTGACGAAGCCCGATGGCTCGGCTGGCTCGACCTCGACCGTCCGCGCGTCAGGGTCGAGGAGTGGCGGTCGTTTGCGCGCGAGGTCAGGTCGGAGGGATTCACCGAGGCGCTGCTCGTCGGCATGGGCGGCTCGAGCCTCTGCCCGGCTGTGCTCGCCACGACGTTCGGAGCCTCTCCCGGATTCCCGCGCCTCCGCGTGCTCGACTCGATCGACCCGGCCGAGGTCCGGCGCGTCGAGCGGTCGCTCGATCTCGCGCGCACGCTGCTCATCGTCTCGAGCAAGTCGGGCACGACGATCGAATCCGACCTCCTGTTCAGATTCTTTCGCGACCGCCTCGAGCGCCTCGGGGGTCAGCGCGCGCCGCGGCAGTTGGTCGCCGTGACGGACCCGGGGTCCCCGCTCTTCGAGCTCGCCCAGCGAGACGGCTTCCGAGCGGTCTTTGCGGGCGACCCCGAGGTCGGCGGTCGCTTCTCCGCGCTCACGGCCTTCGGCCTGGTGCCGGCGGCAATTCTGGGACTCGGCGTCGGGCGGTTCCTGACCCGCGCGAAGGCGATGGCGGATCGCTGCGCGCCGTCAGTCCCGGTGGCCGACAACCCTGGGGCGCGACTGGGACTCGTGCTCGGGGTGGCCGGGCGCTCGGGGCGTGACAAGATCACCCTGGTGGTGTCACCGTCGATCGCAGCCTTCGCAGCGTGGGTCGAGCAGCTTTTGGCGGAATCCACCGGGAAGGCAGGCCGGGCGCTGATGCCGGTCGTGGACGAACCGCTCGGTCCACCGACGGTCTACGGGCACGACCGACTGTTCGTCTACCTCCGCGACGGGTCCGCCGCGGACGTCTCTCAGGACGCTGCCGCGGCCACCCTCGAGCGCGCGGGGTGGCCGACGGTGTGGATCGAACTAGCTAACCGCGAGGAGATCGCGGCCGAATTCTTTCGCTGGGAGCTCGCGACGGCCGTGGCTGGCGCCGTCCTCGGCATCAATCCGTTCGACCAGCCGGACGTCGAAAGCAGCAAGGTCGCCACGCGTCGGTTGATCGATCGATGGGAGTCGTCCGGAGCGTGGCCAGAAGACGAGCCTGTCGCCGAACAGGACGGGTTGCGCTTGTACGCGGCCGACTGCGATGCCCTGCCTGGGGCCGGACCGGAAGCTCGGGACCGATTCACGGCGGTGCTCGCGGCGCACCTGGCACGCCTTGCCCCGGGTCGTTACTTCGCGCTGCTGGCGTTCGTCGAGCGCTCGGAGGCCCACGTGGCGCGGCTGCAGGCAATCCGTCGCCTCGTGCGGGATCGCCGCAGCGTCGCGACGTCGCTCGGCTTCGGCCCGCGATACCTCCACTCGACGGGGCAAGCCCACAAGGGCGGGCCGGACACGGGAGTATTTCTCATGGTGGTTGGCGCCGATGCGATTGATGTGCCTGTGCCTGGGCGGCGGGCCACGTTCGGCGCGGTCAAGGCCGCGCAGGCTCGCGGCGATTTCGAGGTGTTGGCCTCGCGCGGGCGGCCGATCGTACGGATCCACCTGGGGCCCGACGTGGCCGCCGGGCTCGATACGCTCCATCGTCTCGTGGACGAGGCGACGCGGGCGGAGTGAGGCGAAGCTCCGGAGTACCGTTTCGAGAGGTGGCGTGCCGATGACACGCGGGCGCGAGGTGCTTTCGCCGAGCGGGGAGATCGACGCGCTGCTCGCCCGCGCGCGCGGCGGCGATGACGAGGCGGTCGGGGGCTTGATGCCGCTGGTCTACGACGAGCTGCGGCGCATCGCCGCGCGCTACATGCGCCGCGAGTGGCGAGGCGTCACGCTCCAGCCGACGGCGCTCGTCCACGAGGTGTACATGCGCCTGCTCAGGGACCGCGCGCGGGACTGGCGGACCCGCGCGCACTTCGTGGCCATCGCGGCGACGGCGATGCGCCAGATCCTCGTCGAGCGTGCCCGCGCGCGGGGTGCCGCCAAGCGCGGGGGCCGGGGGGCGCGCGTCACGGTGGACTCGTCGGCGCTGGCGGCGCGCGCGCCCGCCGTCGACCTCGAGGCGATCGACGAGGCGCTCGCGCGCCTGGCGAGGTTCGACGCGCGGCAGGCACGCGTGGTCGAGCTGAGGTTCTTCGGTGGCCTCACGGTCGAGGAAGCCGCCGAGGTGCTGGGCCTGTCGCCGGCCACGGTCAAGCGCGAGTGGAGCGTGGCGCGCGCCTGGCTGCGCCGCGAGCTGGAACGAGGAGCGGACCGTGGACGCTGACCGCTGGGCCCGCGTCAAGGCGCTCTTCGAGGCTGTCGTCGAACAACCACCCGAGCGGCGCGAGGCGTTCCTCGCCGAGGCGTGCGGCGGCGACCTCGCGCTGCGCGACGAGGTGGCCTCGCTCGTCGCCCACCACCGGAGCGACGAGTTCCTGGCACTCCCGGCCGCCGCCGAGCCCGATCTGGAATCGGAGATCGGCCTCGTGGGACGTCGGCTCGGGTCGTACGAGGTCGTCGCACGGCTCGGCCGTGGGGGCATGGGCGTCGTGTACCTGGCGCGCGACCTCAGGCTCGAGCGGCTCGTGGCGATCAAGCTCGTCGCGCCGGAGGCGGCGAGCGACCCGCAGCGCCGGGCGCGGCTCGTGCGCGAGGCGCGGGCAGCGGCGACGCTGTCGCACCCGGGCATCGCGACGGTTTACGCGCTCGAGGAAGTCGGCCACCACCTTCTGATCGTGAGCGAGTACATCCGCGGGGAAACCCTTCGCGAGGAACTCGCGCGCGGGCCGCTGCCGCTCGAGCGCCTCGTCGACACCGCGCTCGGCGTCGCACGGGCCCTCGCGGCCGCCCATGCCCACGGGATCGTCCACCGCGACCTCAAACCCGAGAACGTCATGCGCGCGATCGACGGACAGGTGAAGATTCTCGATTTCGGCCTCGCCCGCGCCGCGCGCCCCGGGGTCGCCACATCCGCCACCGACGGTGCGCTGACCGCGCCCGGCAGCCTCGTGGGCACGCCGGCCTACATGGCCCCCGAGCAGCTCCGTGCTGAGCCCGTCGACTTCCGCGCCGACCTGTTCGCCTTCGGCGTGCTCGTCCACGAGCTGGCGGCCGGCGTCCACCCGTTCGGCGGCGCCGACCCGGTCTCTACGATGGCGCGCATCGTGAGCGACGAGCCACCGGCGCTCGAGACGCAGGCCATGGTGCCACGCGCGCTCTCCGGCGTGGTCGATCGATGCCTGCGAAAGTCGCCCGACGAGCGGTACGCGGCCACGACGGACCTAGTCGCCGACCTGGAACGGATCCGGCGAGAACTCGGTGGGTCGGGCGACGGCGGCCCTGCGGCGCCGTACCGCTTCGAGGCCGCGGGGGGGTCGGCTTCGGCGCTCGTGCGCTGGTGGCAGGTCCATCAGCTCGCGGTCGGGCTCGCCCCCTGCGCGCTGCTCTGGCCGCTCTGGGCGGTTCAGGGATCGCTGACCGGACCGTCCGGGCTGGCCCTCTTCATCCCGGCGGCCGGCGCGGCGGCCGCGCTCGTCACCCTGCGGGCGCACCTCTGGTTCACCTCGCGGTTCTCGCCGGGCCATCTCGCCCGCCAGCATCGCCGCGCGCGGCCCTGGATCTGGCTGGCCGAGGGGCTCTTTCTCGGGTTGCTCTTCCTCGGCGCCGCGGCCGTGGCGCCCGCGCACCGAGCCCTTGCGGCCCTGCTCGCGTTCGCGGGCGTGACACTCGCCCTCGTCTCGGCCATCGTCGAGCCCGCGACCACGCGCGCCGCGTTCGGCGACCTGTTCAGGCGAGCGTGACTCAGCTGCTCGCGACCGGCGCGCGACAGCACGCTGCCGCAGCCGGCATCGAGCGCGCGGCCTCGCCGACGGTCTCAATCGAATTGGCTGACTGCCAAGAGATTGCGGCCGAATACTTTCCCTGGGAGCTAGCGACGGCCGTCGCTGGCGCCGTGCTCCGCGTCAGTCCGTCCGACCAAACGCACGTTGAAAGGAGTAAGATCGCCGCCCGTCCATGGATCGATCGATGGGAGTCGTCTGGAGCGTGGCCAGAAGACGCCCCGGTCGCCGAACAGGACGGGCTGCGCTTATACGCGGCCGACAGCGATACCCTGACTGGCGTCAGAGCGGAGCATCCGGACCGATTCACGGCCGTGCTCGCGGCGCACCTGGCGCGGCTTGTTTCCGCCTCGGTACTTCGCGCTCCGGCCCTCCCTTCCGCCGTCGGGCGCTCTCGCTCCGCATCCGCCCGGGCCGAACACGAGCGTCTTTCTCATGGTGGTCGCCGACGACGGGGTCGATGTGCCTGTGCCGCGGCGGCGGCCCACGTTCGCCGCAGTCAAGGTGGCGCAGACGCGGCGCGACCTCCAGGTGTTGGCCTGGCGCGGGCGCCCGATCCTGCGGATCCACCTGGGGCCCGACGTGGTCGCCTCGCTCGACCGCCGCCACGATCTGGTCGAGGAAGCCACGAAACGGTGCCAGCGTGTGGTGTCCCCCCCTTCCACCCGCTGCGGGAGAAGCCGGGCTGGGGCGCCCGCAGCGTCTCGCACTAGGGAGTCGAACTGGGCCTGCCTCGGTTTGGTGGAGAGGTGAACGTTTTCGGTCTTCTCCTTTGCTGATGACGCCCTGTGCAAGCTTGTGGAAACCGTTCTGTGGTTTCCAAGGACCTATGGGCGCATTCGGTGCGTCCACAGGTCAGGCAGCTCAAAGGCTAGCGGCGACGCGTATCGGAAGGCTGAGTGGCGCCGCCGGGTGTCGTACCGCCCCTCAATGAAGTCGAAGACCGCCGCGCGTGCGTCGGCAGGCGTGCGGAACGATGCCCGATCGAGCAGCCCGCATTCAAGCGTCGCGAAGAACCTCTCGCACAGGGCATTGTCATAACAGTCGCCCACCGATCCCATTGAAGGCCGCACACCCGCCTCGCGACACCGCTGCCCGAACGCGAGCGCCGTGTACTGCGTGCCCTGGTCCGAGTGATGGATGACCGCGCGTGGGTGCCGCTGCCGCACTGCCATCTCGAGCGCCGCGAGCACGAGCACCGCGCGCAGATGGGTTTCCATCCCCCAGCCGGCCACCCGCCGACTCCACGCCTCGAGCCCCACGGCCAGGTAGAGCAACCCGCTCCAGGTCCGGATGTACGTGATGTCGGGGTCCCAGAGCTGATCGCGACCGGCCGCTGTGAACTGCCGCTGGACCAGATCGGGCGCCGGGCGGGCATTCGGCTCGAGGACGGTGGTCACCATCCGCTTGCGCCAACTGACGCCTCGCAAGCCGGCCGTGCGCATCAACCCCGCGAGCCGCTTGCGACTCACGCGCGTGCCGGTGGCGACCAGCTCGGCCTGGACCCGCGGCGCGCCATACGTGCCGCGCGCCAGCACATGGGTGCGGTGCATCTCGGTCGTCAGCCGCGCATCCTCCTGGCCGCGCGCACGCCCCGCCAGGGTCAGCCACGCAGAGGATCCGCTGGCGGACACCTCCAGCATCCGGCCCAGGGTGGCAAGAGCGTGGGCGGCCCGCTGCGCACGAGCTCGACCATACGCCGCCGGAGTTCTGGTGGATAAGGGCGATGAGACTTCGGCATCCTGAACTCCTTTACTACCCCACGTTGGGATGGGTGTCCACGAAACCGGGGCAACTTCATGAAGCGATGCGTCAACCGGCTATCGGACGAACTGCCGCACGACCGCGCGCACGGTGTTCACCTGAAGCGGCTTCTCGATCTGCGGGTTCGGCACGCGGTCGAGAAACTGGCGGGCCTCCGGTGTGAACGCGCCGCCGGTCACGAAGATCATCCGCTCGACCTGGTCCGCGAACCTCCGCGCCATTTCGGCGTACACATCCATCCCGGTCACCCCCGGCATCATCAGGTCACACAAGATGACGTCGAAACGCTCGCCGGCCGCCACCACCTTCAGGGCCTCGCGACCGTCCGTCACGCAGATCACCTCATGGTCCGCCGACAGGATGCGCTTCAGCATGCTGCCCACCAGAGGTTCATCGTCTATGATCAGCACGCGGCCGCGCGGCCCAGGCGACGGCTCCATGGCAGCTTTCGGAGCGTCGGCGACAGCCGGTGGTTCACCAACTGGCACGCTCACGCGGAAGGCCGTCCCCTTTCCGAGCTCACTCTCGACAGCGATTTCACCGCCCAGGCTAGAGACGATGGTTTGAGCGATGCTTAGACCCAGACCCGTGCCCTGGCCCACAGCTTTCGTCGTGAAAAACGGGTCGAAAATGCGAGCCACTGTGTCCGGCGGGATCCCCGAACCGGTGTCCCGCACCTCGACGTGAACGCGGTCACCGTCGCTCCACGTGCGGAGTCGGATGATGTTTGCCTCCGCCCGGCCTTCCGGAATCGCCTGTGCCGCGTTGATGACGAGGTTGAGAAACACCTGAGCCAGCCGGGCTTCGTTGGCGACAACCAGCGGAACCGGCGTGTACTCCTTGACCACCCGTGCCCGGTGCCGGATCTCGTTCCACGCCATGGCGAGCACCGACTCGAGCACACGCTCGATGCTGACCGGGCCCTTCTTGTCCTGCTCGGGGCGGGAGAAGGTTTTCAGGTCGCCCACAATCTTCCGCACGCGATCGGCCCCTTCCCGCGCCTCGGCCACCGCCTGGGCGAGCTCGCCGAGCCGCCGGTCAACCTCCAGCATGCCCAGGCGCGCTGGGCCAGGTGACGGCACGACGCCAGGCGCCGCGGACACCTGTCGGAGCGCCGCAGAGAGCTCGGCGATCTGCTGCGCGACGTACTCGATGTTGGCGGTGACGTAGCTCAGAGGATTGTTGATTTCGTGGGCCACGCCCGCAGCGATCGCGCCGACGGTGGCCAGCCGATCCGCCTGCATCAGCTGCGCCTGCATGTGCCGGCGCTCGGTGATGTCACGAAAAATCCCGACGAAGGCGTTCCCCCCGTCCGTACGATAGGAGCTGACCGTCGCCTCGATGGGAAAAACCGTGCCGTCTCTCCGAACCGCATCGAACGTCAACGCGCTCGCGGCAAATGGATTGATCCCGCCTGCGACGGCGGATCCCAGGCTGCGACGAAACGCGTCGTGATACTCGGGGGCATCAAGGTCGTGAGGGGCTGACCGAGGATTTCATCGCGCCGCCAACGAAACATCCGCTCGGCGGCGGCGTTGAAGTACGAGATGGTCCCATCCTGCTCGATGATGATGACCCCATCGGTGGCCGTCTCGACGACCTTCAGGAAGCGACGCTCCAGGCTTCGCATGTCGGCGACCAGCCGCTCCTTTTCGGTCAGGTCCTCGAGCGCTACGAGCAGGTGTTCCTCCTCCCCTTCTCCAAATTGTCCAAGCCGAGCTCTCGTGACGCTGATTCTAAAGCGCCGGTCGCCCGGGGTGGCCGCACATCGCCCCGCCAGTTCGAGACCCGAACGCGTCTCACCACTCGCGAGCGCATGCTGCAGGTGCGACTCGAGCTCGGGGAGGCTCAACACCTCCACCACGCCACGCCCGAGGACGGCCTCCTGGTCGCAGCCGCACCTCTCGAGAAACGAGCGGTTCGCGAAACGCACACGAAGCTCACGGTCCACCACGAGCAGGCCTACGGGCATCGCGGCTATGATGCGTTCGCCGTCTTTGCGCTGGAGTTCCAGCGTCGCCAGCAACTGCTCGACTCGGGCGCTCATGTCGTTGAAGGTGCGGACTAACGCGGCGAGCTCATCCTTCGTCGTCACCCTCAGCCGGTGCGAGAAGTCCCCGCTGCTGATGCGCCGGGCCGTCTCGCTGAGAGCCAGTATCGGAGCCACAATGAATCTCCGCGTGAGAAAGTGCCCGATGAGGAAGACGGCGCCCGTTACGAGGGCGGTGGCCTGGAGGGCCGCAAAGACCTGCGCTCGGAGTCGATTCGTGCGCGCCTCGAACGCCGTCACGACCGCGTGCGCCGCGTCCCGTAAGCTGCCGAAGCTTGCCTCTACTCGACGGTGCGCGGGCTCGAAGCGTGGGTCGACCCTTGGCGTCGCCGCGACCGTATCGAGATCCGGTTTGAGACGGCCCCACTCCGCAACCAGCGCGCCAAGCTCGCTCTGCAGCTCTGGCGGCGGCTGATTGAGAACGCCTCCGAGAACCTGACCGCCACCCAAGAGCGCACTCAGTGCTTCGTCAAACTCGGCGATGCGCGCCCGCAGGTCTTCGCGGGCCTCCTCTTGGCCCATGGCGACCATGTGCGCCCACGCCCGTAGCTCGGCCGCCAGCATCCTCTGGCGACCAGCGACATTGATGAAGTGGGGGTCGTGGCGCGTCTGGTGAAGGAACGACGCAAACACCCCCAGCGTGACGACTATGACGGCGAGCGGCACCGCCGTCAGCACGCCGATCTTCCTAGTCAGCGTGAGCCAGCGAGGGCCCGCTAGCCACGAGGCCGCGCCTGCCTGCCTGCCTGCGCAAGAGTAATTGCATTATAGCATCTCAGAATGGCGACGAGGCCGCGCGGCGCTCTGCCTCCCGATGCGGCGCTGTCAGACCGCCACGACATTCTCGAGGTACGCGAACGTCAAGCGATCGCGCCTGAAGGCCCGACGCACGACCTCACCGCCTCGGGTCACCCCCGCGTACCCGTTGACGAACGATTGCCGGGTGATCCGCACGTCGAGCGAGCCTTCCGCTACGGGACCCCGGCTCGTAGCTCCGCTGGGCCGCTGAATCCGAGGATGGCCCCGCGCTCTTGTGTCGCGCCGCTCCCCGAGTACCGGCGGCCGGCGTGGCCAGGCCCACGCGGTGCACATCGAACCGCGCGGAGACGCGGCCGTGCGGGGTGACGAGAACCTGCTCGAAGAGGTCGACCGGATTCATCTGGGCGTAGGTGGCCGACAGCGAGTACTTCCGAACGGTCGGAAGCGTCCGCAAGAACGTCCCGTATCGCCGGTCCTCCCGGGTCGGCGTCGCCCGAGGCCCGAGGTACCCCGCGCGGACCGATGGCCGTCCGGGCGCGTCGGTTCACTGGTGAAGTCACAGTCGGGGCGTCCGCCCCGTCCCCAGGTTCATCCGTCGACCCAGCCCGCCTGTTCGAGACTCCGACCTCACCTTTGGGGTGTCATTCCGGCACCCCCACAGCGGTGGCGCGGGAGCGCGGAGAGGCGTGGCGTCGCGAGGTGAAGCGGCGAGACGTGGCTGAGACGACCAGCCGCGCCGCCCACCGGAGGGCAAAGTGAAACAGGGCTGATGAGAGTTCGCGACGGTCGACGTCCAGCGCCCGTGGGCCCGTGGGAAGAGCCATAAACGCAGACGGATCAGGCTAGCCTGGCCCTCTGAAGAGGGCCGTCCTCACGGCGAAGTCGGCACGCCCGAAGGCGGGCGTGTCCGGGGTCCGGGTTCTTTTCTAACAGCGTCGAGCGGGTCGATGACGTTCTGCAACGAGTGAGCGATCGTGCCACCACTGTTCGCAGAGTCCACAACCGGGACCGTGCAGGGCTTCGCCGCGAAAGACCCCGTCGTGCTGGCGTGGTGGGCGACTTGAATGGAGTGTGCCCCGGCGATTGCGCGTCCCGACCGGCGACGACCCTTCGGTACTGCTACCAGCTTCGCCAGAGCGGCCGCGCGGTCGGCATGAACGGCCACGGGACCCCGACGAGCAGCAGGAGGAGCGCCAGGCCGAAGAAGACGGCCGCCACCCGATGTCTGGCCGGCGCCTCCGTCGCGCGCCGGATCCGGACGCGCCCCACGTGCGCCAGCGCGAGCGCCGCGAGCATCGCGAACGGGTGCTCCACCACCCAGAAGCGCAGCGCCGCGTTCGCCATGATCGTGCCGGGCACGCGGAAGGCGCCCGTCGTCATCGGGCTCACGAAGAGGTACAGCACGACGCCGAGGAGCACTTGCCCATCGAGGGCGATCACGAACAGCCGGCCGAGGCGGTCGTCGAGCGCCGACCGCGAGCGCCGACCGACCCACCCGCGCACCGCGCGCCCGACGGTCGCCACCGCCAGGGCGACCACCAGCCAGCGGAGCCACGAGTGGACGAGGAGCAAGATCGAATCCGTCACACGTCCAGATCGACTGTCCTACGCGGCTGTCGCTGCATGGCGTGCATCGCCCCCACGAGGATGAGGAGCCCCGAGAGCACGCCTCCCACGATCGCCACCGCGCCGGCCGTCTCGATGTAGACCCAGGCGCCGACGACAAGGCCGACCGCGGCGAGCACGTAGCCAAGGGTGCGCGCGGCGTCCGGCCGGCCGACGCGCTGCTGGACCACGCTGTGGCGATAGCCGTAGCTGCCGTACAGGACCAGTCCGAGCACCATCCAGATCACGAGCCGCTCCCAGGTCTCCTTGGGCAGCCCAAGCATGAGGGCGAGGGCGACGAGCGCCGACGCGATCGGGACGAGCGGCACGAGCGGCGTCTTGAACGGCCGGTCGAGGTGCGGCTGCTTGTAGCGCAGCACGAGCACGCCGATCGACACGATCACGAACGCGAAGAGCGTCCCGATGCTCACGAGCTCGCCCAGGACGCCGATCGGCGTGAACCCGGCGGCGATGCAGACGGCGACGCCGGTCACGATCGTCGTGATGTAGGGCGTGCGGAACCTCGGGTGCACCTTGCGCGCCCACGGCGGGAGCAGCCCGTCGTTGGCCATCGAGTAGAAGATGCGCGGCTGGCCGAGCAGCATCACGAGCATGACCGAGCTCAGGCCGGCGATGGCGCCCAGCTTCACGAGAAACGGCATGACGGCGATGATCGCCTCGATGGCGGACCCGGCGGCTCGGGCCCGGGCGGCGTCGATGGCGACGGCCATCGGCGCGGCGACGCCGAGCTCCTTGTACGGCACGAGCCCGACCATCACGCCGGAAACGAGCACGTACAGGACCGTGCAGAGGGCGAGCGAACCGAGGATTCCGATGGGCATGTCGCGCTGGGGGTTGCGGCTCTCCTGCGCGGCGGTGGACACGGCGTCGAAGCCGATGTAGGCGAAGAAGATCACGCCCGCGCCGCGCAAGACCCCGCTCCAGCCGTAAAAGCCGAACTGGCCGGTGTTCTCGGGGATGAACGGGTGCCAGTGGTCGGTCACGACGAACAGGCCACCCACGCCGATGACGAGGAGCACCACCGCGACCTTGACCATCACGATCGCCGCGTTGACGTTGGCCGACTCCTTGATGCCGATGACGAGCAGGGTGGTGACGAGCGCGAGGATGATGACGGCCGGCAGGTTGAACACCGCCGTCACCTGGGCGCCGTTCTCGAGCAGGACCTTCGTGCCCGGGGCCGCGCTCAGAGCCGCCGGGAACTGGATCCCGAAGTCGCGGAGGATGCTCACCAGGTAGCCGGACCACCCGACGGCGACCGTCGCCGACCCGAGGGCGTACTCGAGGATGAGGTCCCACCCGATGATCCACGCGAAGAACTCGCCGAGCGTGGCATAGCCGTAGGTGTAGGCCGACCCGGCGATGGGCACGGTCGAGGCGAACTCGGCGTAGCAGAGGCCCGCCAGCGCGCTCACGAGCCCCGCCAGGACCATCGACAGCACGATAGCCGGTCCGGCGTAGGCCGCCGCCGCCTGCCCGGTCAAAACGAAGATGCCCGCCCCGATGATCGCGCCGACGCCCAGGGTCACGAGGTTGACCGGGCCCAGGACGCGTCTGAGGGAATGCTCGCCCGACTCCTGCGCCTCCGCCCGGAGCTGCTCGATCGACTTAGTGGCGAACAGGGACATGGCTGGTCTGGCCTCCTTCGGTGATGCGCATCCCGTAGAACGACCGGTACACGAACGCGACGGCGGCGACGAAGAAGACCGCCGAGAGTGCCCGGCTCACCCCCGCTCCGGCGTCCGCGGCGAGCGTGACCGCCAGCTCGACGGCCAGCAGGCCGAAGAGCGTCGTGAACTTGATGATCGGGTTCATGGCCACCGACGAGGTGTCCTTGAACGGGTCGCCGACCGTATCGCCGACCACCGTGGCGGCGTGGAGCTCGGTTCCCTTCTGCTGCAGCTCCACCTCGACGATCTTCTTCGCGTTGTCCCAGGCGCCGCCCGCGTTGGCCATGAAGATGGCCTGGAACAACCCGAAGAGCGCGATCGAGACGAGGTAGCCGACGAAGAAGTACGGCTCGAAGAAGGCGAAGGCCAGCGTCGCGAAGAAGACGGTCAGGAAGATGTTGAACATGCCCCGCTGCGCGTACTGCGTGCAGATGGCGACGACGCGCTTGCTGTCGGCCACCGAGGCCCGGGTGACGCCCTCGAGCTTGATGTTCCGCTTGATGAACTCCACCGCTCGGTGCGCCCCGGTCGTCACGGCCTGCATCGACGCGCCGGTGAACCAGTAGATCACGCAGCCGCCCGTGATGAGCCCGAGGAAGAACGGCGGGTGCAGGAGCGAGAGCTTGTCGAGGTTCGCCGTCAAACCCTCGGTCAGCAGGACGATGATCGAGAAGATCATGGTCGTGGCGCCCGCCACGGCCGTCCCGATGAGCACCGGCTTCGCGGTCGCCTTGAACGTGTTGCCGGCGCCGTCGTTCGCCTCGAGCAAATGCTTGGCGCGCGCGAAGTCGACCTCGAAACCGAAGTTGCGCCGCAGGTCGTCGTGAATCCCCGGAACCTGCTCGATGACGGACAGCTCGAAGACCGACTGGGCGTTGTCCGTCACAGGCCCGTACGAGTCGACGGCGATGGTCACCGGCCCCATCCCGAGGAAACCGAACGCCACCAGCCCGAACGCGAACACGGCGGGCGCGGCCATCAGGGCCCCCAGCCCCTGGACGCTCACGAAGTACGCGCTGCCCATGAGCACCAGGATGCCCAGGCCGAGCCAGAACGAGCTGAAGTTGCCGGCGACGAAGCCCGAGAGAATGTTGAGCGAGGTGCCGCCCTCCCGCGACGAGTTCAGGATCTCCCGCACGTGGCGCGACTCGGTCGAGGTGAACACCTTGACGAGCTCGGGAATGACGGCGCCCGCCAGCGTGCCGCACGTGATGATGGTCGACAGTTTCCACCAGAGCGTCCCGTCGCCGAGCTCGCGAATGAGCAGCCAGGAGACGGCGTAGGTGAGCGCCACCGACACCAGCGACGTCACCCACACGAGCGAGGTGAGCGGGGCCTCGAAGTCCATCTCGCTCGCGTGGCGGTAGCGGCCGTGCGTCAGACGCTCGTTGACGAAGTAGGACAGGCCGCTCGCCACGATCATGGTGACGCGCATGATGAAGATCCAGACGAGCAGTTGCACCTGCACGATGGGGTCGCGCACGGCCAGCACGATGAACGTGATGAGCGCCACCCCCGTCACGCCGTAGGTCTCGAACCCGTCGGCGCTCGGCCCGATCGAATCGCCCGCGTTGTCGCCCGTGCAGTCGGCGATGACGCCCGGATTGCGCGCGTCGTCTTCCTTGATCTTGAAGACGATCTTCATCAGGTCCGAGCCGATGTCGGCGATCTTCGTGAAGATGCCGCCGGCGATCCGCAGCGCCGCCGCGGCCATCGACTCGCCGATGGCGAAGCCGATGAAGCACGGCCCGGCGTAGTCGGCCGGGATGAACAGCAGGATGCACAGCATCATGAAGAGCTCGACCGAGATGAGCAGCATCCCGATGCTCATCCCCGCCTTGAGCGGAATCGCGTGAATCGGCAGCGGCTTGCCCGCAAGCGCGGCGAACGCTGTCCGCGAGTTCGCGTACGTGTTCACCCGGATGCCGAACCACGCAATCCCGTAGCTGCCGGCGATCCCGATGAGGCTGAAGATCAGGATGATGACCACCTTGAGCGGCTCGAAGCGGAGAAGCACGCCGAAATAGAGCAGGATCACGAGGCCGATGAAGGTCTCGAGGACCAGGATGAACTTGCCCTGCGTGACGAGGTAGGTCTTGCACGTTTCCCAGATGAGTTCCGAGATCTCCCCCATCGCGGCGTGAACCGGCGCGCGCTTGAGCTGGGCCAGAATCGTCAACCCGAACACGAAGCCCAGGCCGCACACGAGCAGCCCCAACGCCAAGAGCGTCCAGCCGTCCAGCCCGAGAAAGGTGGCCTGCGTCAGGTCGGGCAGCACGAGCGAGGCCTCGCCGCCGCCGTGCCTCGCCGGGGCCCCGCCCTGCGGCGCACCCTGCGCCCATGCGGACGACGCCAGCAGCCACGACAGCACCACCCCCCCTCCGCGCACCAACCTCGACATCGGTTCCCTCCTCGCGCGCCGCCCGGGGATCCGGCGGCGCCTCGTCACGGTGATGCAGGACGCCACGCGCCCACGGCGGCGGCCTTCGGCCTCGGGCCGTCGGTCCCCACCGGCCCGCACGCGCTCACCGGGCTGCCCGAACGAGCGCCGACGCATGCGGCTGGACGATCAGCTTGACGTCGGGCGGAAGCGACCGATAGAGCGCCTCCGCATCCGCGGGGGCCAGCACCACCCGTAGTCGCACGATCTCCCCGGCCGGAGGCCGGACCGCCGCGACCGCGTCGTACCACCGGGCCGCCCACCACGTGGCGACCCGCGTCCACCGGCTCGACGGGTCCGCCTCGCGCGGTCGGATTTCGACCGCCGGACCCCGGCGGAAGCGAATATGGTAGCGCAACGGCACCGGATATGCCTCTTCGGGGGTCGGTGGGATCACGACCGACCCGGAGCGTGCCCCCCCGTCCCCTGCGTGCCCGGGAGCCTGCGGTGGCGGCGCGGTGACCTCCACGCGTTCGATCTGGCGCGGCGGATCGAGCGCGCCGTGCGCGAACACGACACCCGTCCACGCACCGCGCGCGCGGCGCCGCACAAACGCCACGCGCGGCTCGCCGACCGCCAAGGCGAGGACCGGGTAGCGCCGCAGCTCCGCCCCGTGCAGCATGAGGGTCAGCTCGGGGACCACGGGGTCGAGGACCAGGTAGAACTCGCGCCCCGCCGCCAGTTCGACGAGCTTCTCGAGGGCGGCGTTCTCCGCTTCCAGGCGCGCCACGGCTTGCGCAAGCTCGCCCGGCGTCGTCTGCGCGGCGCGCGCGGGTCCCCAGACGACGAGCGCCACGCAAACGGCGGCCCCGGCGGCCCCCCGACGCTGCCTCTCTCGCCGCGCCCTGACGCGAGCCGCACGCGCCACGCCCCACGCTCCGGTCACGGTTCAATAAATGAAAATGGGCGTGCCCACGGACGCCATGGCGTACACCTTCCGCAGGTCGTCGCGGCCCAGGCGGATGCACCCGTGGGTCACGCTGCGGCCGAGCAGGCGTTCATAGAGCGTCCCGTGGATCATGTAGCCGTTGCCGAAGTACAAGGCGTATTCGCCGAGGGTCCCATATTCGAAGCGTTCCGCCGCATCGGTTGGAATCGGCTCACCCTCCTCGATGAACGCCCAGTCGGGCTTGCGCCAGACCGGGTTTTCGATCTTGGAGAGCACGCGGAAGCGCCCGCGGGGCGTGTCGAACACCCAGGTGCGTCCGGAGGGTCCCTCCTTCAACACCATGCCCGATCCAGCGGAGCACACCGCTTCGAGCACCACGTCGCCGTCCTTGCGCACGTAGAGTCGGTTGTGCGTCTGGTCGATCACGATATAGAGGCCCCGTGGCGCGAGACGGGCGAGCTGGGTTTGCAGGCGGCGCTTCTGTACCTCGAGGCGCGCCAGCCGACGTCGTAAGGCCGCCGGTGTCACGTCCGCGCGGCCGGCGGGCGCGCCCGTCGGCACGACGAACTGGTCGTACACGTAGCCGGTGCCCGCTAGGCCGACGCCCACGAGGAACGCCGCCACACCGAACCCTGCCCAGCGTCGCCGCCGGACCCTCGCAGCCAGCTGCCTGCGGGGTTCAGGCGGTCCCAGGGAAGCTGGCGCCTCGGACCCCTGTGAGGACGAAGCGTCCACGCCGCGGGGACCGCGGGTCACGGGCGTCCCTCCCGCGCCGACGCCCCGCTGCTGCCCACTGCGGCGAGCAACCCGGGGGCGTCGCTTCCGATGATGGTCACAGGCGTCCCGACGTCGACGCGCGCGAAGAGGTCGTCCATGTCCGGGTTGGCGAGCGCCACGCACCCCCGGGTCCAGTCGCGCCCCCGCCCGCCCTCGCCGTGAATCTCGATGAGCCCTCCGATGGCCGTCGAGGGCGACAGTTCGCCGCGCCGACGCCTCTGCAGGAACTCCCGCCGGTCCTCCTCGTTGGGATAATCGAGCAGGAGCGCTTTGTAGTAGATCGTGGCCCCTCGGCCCTTGCGGGCGGCGATCCGGTAGCGCCCTTCAGGGGTGGCGCCGTCGCCGGCGTGACGCTTGTCGGCCACCCAGTTGTAGCCCATGTCAGCGCGGTAAACGCGCGCGACCTCGCCGCTCACGTAGAGCGTGACCGTGTGGCTCTCCTTGGACACGACCAGGGCGGGCCGACCCTCGCGGCGCGACCACGCGATCGTCTCGGCCTTCCATCGCTGCCACGTCGCCAGCACCGCCTCGTCCGCGTAGCGCGCGGCGGTCTCCGCGGCCAGATCGACGACGCGCTCGGCGAGCGCGCGGGCCCGCGTCGCGGTCAGCGTGGCCGAGCCGTAGTCGCCTTCGCGGTGGTAGACGCGCGCCTCGTCCAGCGCCAGGCGCGCCCGTGCGAGCAACACCCGCCGCGACAGCCCGAGGTGGATGGTGGTGGCGAGCGTTCCAGCGTGGTCGACCGACGCCGCCGCCCGAGAGACGGCCTCGAGCGCTGCCACCCGGGCCGTCTCCCGGCGGTCGCGCGCGAGTTCGGCCGCGCGGCGACCGGCAGCCGCCGCGGATCGGTACGCCAGGTCGGCGTCTCTGAACTCGCGGACCCGCCAGAGAGCCGCCACCGCGGCACGGTGGGCGGTCTCCGCCTCGCGCAACGCCGACTCGGCCTCGAGCAACTCGGCTGGGGCCCACGTCATCGCGGCGGCACGCCGCGCCGTGGCCACCGCCGCGCGTGCCGCCGCCGCAAGCCCGCCCGTCGCCGCGTGCCGGCGGTCTCGCCACACGGAAAGCCCGCCGGCGCCCGCGACGGCGATCGCCAGGCTCGCGAGGAGGGCCCACCGAAGAGAACGTGCAGTGCGCCCCGCGCGGCCGCCCGGGCGCTTCGACTGACTCGCGTTCACTGGCGTTCGACGGAGCGAACCAGCGTTCACCGAAACGCCCGGCGGCCGAGCGGGGTTCAAGCGGGCTAATGCCGCGTGCCGCTCGGAGCGGCGCTCGGGCGTTACTTCTTCGCGCCCTTCCGCGCCTCGATCGCTTGCTCGACCGCCGTCGTCACCGAGGTCGCCGCCTTCTTCGCCGCCTCGGCCTTGGCCTTGGCGTCCAGGTAGCGCTCGCCGCTGAAGGCGGTGTTGGCGTCGTTGATCTGCGTCTCGGCACTGGCAAGGTCCGCCTTCAGGGCCTCGATGTCGGCCGCCGTCCCCTTGCCCTTCGGCGCCTTGGCGAGCATCTCCTGGGCCTGAGCCAGCGCTGTCTTGGCTTCCTCGATGAGCGCGGTCGCCTCGTTCTTCGCCTTCTCTTTGCCGGCAACGGCGTCCTGCTCAGCCTTCTCACCGGCCGCCTTGGCTTCCTGGGCGAGCTCGCCGGCCTTGCTGTACGACCGGAAGAGTGCAAACTTATCCGCCTGCGCCTTCAGCTCCGCCTCGAGCGCAGCCTGGGCGTCCTGGGCGGCCTTGAACGAATCCGGTGCATATTCCGCCGCACCGGCCGCTGAGGCCTTGTCCAGGGCCGCCTTCGCCGCGTCGATATCCGCCTGGGGCGGCGACGCGCAGCCAGCGGCCACGAACGCCAAGCCGGCCACTAACACCGCGAGAAACCCTAGCCTCCGCATGTGTCGTACCTCCTCGAACCGGACAGACCCGGCTGTCGCCGGGAGCCATGCCGCGGGTCGTAATCGGCGCCCCTCGCCGCTTCCCCCGCGGACGTTTTTTGGACGGAATCGCTAAGTAGGGGGTCCGTTGACCGCAACCTCACGCCCGCCTAGCCAAGGATTGGTGTTGGCGGACAAACAGTACTTATACCACAAGCGGCCGGGGTGGGGAGCGGCGTGGACGGCGAGGGAAAACATCGTCGTCCGGCTGACGCGTGTCGCTCGGCTGACGAATGTCGTTCGACTGACGATTGTCGTTAGTTAGGACGAGGACTCGCCGTTGACGGCGAGCGTGAGTCAGCCTACGGCAGTCATCAGTCGTCCAACGGCACGCGTCAGCCGTCTACCGGCAAGCGCCGGTGGCCTCCCGTCCCATGCCACCGACTTCGAAGCGCCGGGGTCGCCACGCGTGACTAGACTCGCCCCCGCGCATGCGCTATGCTCCCCGTGCTCCATTCGGCCTGACCATGCTGCACCCCCGAGTCTGGTTGTTCGCCATCCTCGCCGCCTTCGGTTTTGCGTATGTCGCCGTGTGGACGAAGACCCTCCTCGCGGCGCGTTGGCGTTCCAGCTCCGCCGACCCCAGCGGCCACGTGAAACCGCCGACGCCCTTTGAGCTCGGCCTGGGTTTCGTGACGAACTTCTTCGACGCGCTGGGCATCGGCTCGTTCGCCCCGACGACATCCGTGTTCAAGCTGCGGGGAATGGTACCCGACCGGCTGATCCCCGGTACGCTCAACGTCGGTCATACGCTCCCCACGATGACCCAGGCGTTCATCTACATTAGTGTCATCGAGGTCGACATGACCACGCTGGTGCTCCTCATCGGGGCTGCCGTGCTCGGGGCCTGGCTGGGCGCAGGTATCGTCTCCACCTGGCCGCGACGGAAGGTGCAGATTGGCATGGGACTGGCGCTCTTCGGCGCCGCGGCCCTGATGCTCATGGGGCTTTTTCGGCTCGTCCCGGCAGGCGGCGAGGCGATCGGCCTCGGTGACGGCAAGCTGGCGGTGGGCCTGGTGGGCAGCTTCGTGCTCGGCGCGCTCATGACGATCGGCATCGGTTTCTACGCCCCGTGCATGGTCATGATCGCTCTGCTCGGGATGAACCCGCGCGCGAGCTTCCCGATCATGATGGGCGCGTGCGCGTTTCTCATGCCGATGGCGAGTGTGCGATTCATCAGGCGGCACGCGTACAGCGTCCGGCCCGCGCTGGGTCTGGCTGCCGGTGGCATCCCCGGTGTCCTCATCGCCGCGTTCATCGTCTGGTCCATGCCGCTCGATGCCATCCGGTGGCTGGTCGTGGCCGTGGTCGTCTACACGGCGACGGCGATGCTGCGGTCGGCGCACGTCGAGCGCCGGGCCGTCGAGGCGCGAGAACCGGTGGGCGTGCCCGAACCGGCCGAGCCGGCCACGTAGCCGGTTCGGCGGCGTGTTCCTCTTCGCCTTCGGAGGCTATCCATGTGGCATCAGTCGCTCAGCCTCGCGGTCATGGTCGTGCTCATCGATGCGCTGGCGGCGGAGCCGGCTGCCGCGCAGGAGCGAACGACCTTCAGGGTTGGGACGGCAGCGGCCGCGCGCGGCCAGAAGGCGGCCGGGGCCATCGAGGTCCCCGCCGGTGTGGACCCTGCGCTCACGATCCCCGTGGTCGTGGCCCACGGGACGAACCCTGGGCCCGTGCTCGCGGTGGTCGCCGGTGCGCACGGGACGGAGTACGCCTCGATCATCGCCGTCGAGCGCCTGATCGCTCTGATCGACCCCGCCCAGCTTTCCGGAACCCTCATCCTCGTCCCCCTCGTGAACGTGCCATCGTTCGAGCTGATAGTGCCGCACATCAACCCGGTCGACGGCAAGAATATGAACCGCTTCTATCCGGGTCGGCTCGACGGCACGCAGACCGAGCGGGCGTCGTACCTCATGACGACGCAGGTCGTGGAACAGGCGGACCACCTGATCGACCTCCACGGGGGCGACCTCGACGAGAGCCTCAGACCGTACACCTACTGGACCCGCACGGGCCGGGAGGCCCAGGACCGCATCTCGCGCGAGATGGCGCTCGCTTTCGGCCTCGACCACATCGTGATCTCGACCGATCGTCCGACGGATGCGGCGGCGTCGCGCTATCTGGAGAACACCGCGACGACGCGGGGCAAGCCCTCGATCACGGCGGAGGCGGGCCACGCCGGGACGGTCGAGACTGACGATGTCGAGGTGCTCGTGCGAGGCTGCCTCTCGGTGATGCGCTACCTGAAGATGTGGCCGGGCGAACCGACGTTCGTGGAGTCGCCCGTGTGGATCACCGCGCTCGCCACGGTGACGAGCGACGTCACGGGCATCTTCTCGCCGCGCGTCAAGCGCGGCACCTACGTCCAGCGCGGAATGACGCTGGGTTCGGTCAGCGACTATGTCGGCCGGCACCTTTCCGACGCGCGGGCACCCGAAAGCGGAGTCGTGCTCTACATCCGGGCGGTGCCGTCGATCACGAAAGGTGCGACGATCGCGAGCATCGGCGTGGTCCAGCGCTGACGCGCGGGCCCGCGCGCGTCAAGCCTCGGGGGTGGTATCAACAGGCTCCCGTCGTTCCGTTTCGTCGGGGGCCGCCGCAGCCTCGACAAGCGTGCCGGCGGCCACGAGCACGACGGGGCCGAGCACGAGGCCGATGAACCCGAAAGCGGCGACGCCGCCGAGCAGGCCGATGAAGATGACGAGGCCGTTGACCGTCGTGCGGCCGCTCAAGACGATGGGGCGGAGGACGTTGTCGACCATTCCGATGATGCCGGCACCGACCGCCGCCAGGACGAGGCCGCGGCCGACCTCGCCCGCCAAGATCAGCCACACCGCCACCGGCAGCCACACCAGCGCGGACCCGACGACCGGGAGCAGCGAGGCGAAGCTCATCGCCACGCCCCAGAGGACGGGTGCGGACACGCCGAGGAGCGCGAAGGTGACGCCGCCGAGCAGGCCCTGCACGGCCGCCACCGCGAGGCCAGCGCCCACGCTGGCGATGACGAGGTCCCGCGTCTGGGCGATGAGTCGGTCGCGGCGCGGCCCGGCGAACGGCAGCAGGTCGCGCACAGCGGCCCCGATCGCCGGTCCGTCGCGCAGGAAGAAGAAGAGCGCGAAGAGCATGACGACCAGGCTGAAGAAGAAGCTCGCCACGTTCTGGAGGACCGCGCCCGCGCGGGCGGCGACGACCCCGCCGACGCGCTGAAGGGCCTCGCCAAAGAGCACGCTGGGGTCGTCCGGGAGCGCGAACGGCACGCGGGCGCGGAGCGCGTCCCACAGCGCGTCGACCTGCGTGGGCGTCAAGGCCACCAACTCCGCCTGCTGGAGCGATTCCGTGAGGAGCGCGATCTCGCGCACCAGCACCGACAGCAGGCCGATGGCCGGGCCGACCAAGATGATCGTGGCGACGGCCGTCACGAGGAGAGCCGCCCAGCCCGCGCCGAGGCGTCGGCTCAGGCGTCGCTGCCCGGGCGCCAGCATGATCGCGAAGATCGCCGCCCACCCCAGCGGCTGTAGAAATGGGCGGACGACTCGGAACGCCAGGTACCCCACCAGCAGGACGACGGCGTAGAAGACCAGGCGAGCGAAGCGAATGCGGTCACTCTCGGGCGTCATGTGAGGCCAGTATACGCCACGGCCGAAGCGGGGGGCGTGTCGGCGGGCGGACGACGCGCCGTTCGGAGGAGGCTCGTCGTTCGACGGACGCTCGTCGTTCGACTCACGCTCGTCGTTCAACTGACGTTTGCCGTTCGACTCACGCTCGTCGTTCGGCTGACGCCTGTCGTGCGGCGGGCGCTTACCTGTGCGCCGGCTATGTACGGCGATCGACCGTCAGCCAACGGCAAGCGTCAGTCGCCCCACGGCAAGCGTCAGCCGCCGAACGGCGATCGCCTCATCCCCCAGCGGGCCGTGGGTGACACGCGTGTGTTTCACCACGATCAACGAGAACGCCGCAACCGGAGCCACCCTGACCTGGGCCGGGGCCGGCGCGATGAAGCCCGTGGCCAGGGCGACCAGAGGGAGGCGGATCGGCCTGGGTGAGCGCACACGCTGAAGATGGACCCGCACGCAGAGACCCGACGTGTTCCTGACGGCGAATCACTGCACGGCGTACTTCGAGCAGATCCTGGCGCCGCTCGGCTTCACGGCCTGGGTCAGCTTCGATAGTCCCATCCCCTTCGGCGATTTGACGACGAAGAAGACGAGACTTGTCGAGGTGACGCAGATCGTGACCAACCCGTCCTACAACGCGGCGCAAAGCGACCCAGGCGACATCGCGGTCCTGCTCGTCTCCGCGCGCCACACGCGCGGTCTGACGCCGGCCGTGCTGCCGACGGCGAACCTGCTCGACACCCTCGCCGCGCAGAACGGGCTCAAGGAGACGGTGTGCACGGCCGTCGGATCCGGCGTCCAGGAGCGTGTGGTGGGCGGGGGCGTTCCTGGCGCCCTATGTCCTGCTGCCGTACGGCTCGGCCATCTCGGCTGGGACCCCAAGGCGGAGGACCGGAGTGGAGGCCATGCTCCGCTTCCCCCGGCAGTCGCTCAGCTTCTGGGGGCGCCGGGCCGAGGCGTAGCCCTCCGAACGCGCGATGCCTTTGGCTCACGGTGGCCTGGCTGCTGCTCGGCGCCGCCGCGGCGTTTTCGCAGGACTCGCCGATCATCATCCGGACCAGCACGCTCTTCGACGGCCGAGGCGCCGTTCTCAAGGACACCGCGGTCGTCGTCCGAGGGCCGAAGATCGCCAGACTCGAGCCCTCCGGACCGGTGGCCAGCTACGACCTGCGCGGCCTGACGGTCGTCCCGGGCTTCATCGATACGCACGTCCACGGCGTGACGACGGTGCAGAGCCTGGGGTCGGCGTCGGACCTCGACCTCAGGGAAGCCGTGGCGCGTGGCGTCATCCCCGGGCCGCGCGTCCTGACGTCGATCCGCCAGATCAACGAAAGCACCGGCGGTCCGGACCAGCTTCGCGAGGCGGTGCGCAAGCTCAAGGCCGAGGGGGCTGACGTCGTGAAGATCTTCGCGTCCAAGAGCATTCGGGACGGCGGCGGTATGACCATGACCGCCGAACAACTCGAGGCCGCGTGCGGCGAGGCGCGGGCGCAGGGGTTGCGCGCGATCGTGCACGCGCACGGCCCGGACAGCATCAAGGCCGCGACGCGCGCCGGCTGTTCGCAGATCGAGCACGGCGTCTTCGCCGATCAGGAAGCGCTGCGGCTCATGGCGGAGCGCGGGGTGTACTTCGACTCAACTACGCGCTGATCCGGCAGGCTGTGGCGACCCGAGGGCTCAAGCTCGTCTTCGGCACCGACGCCGTCTCGGGCGCGCACGGGCGCAACCTCGACGAGCTCATCGTGCGCGTCCAGCAGGGCGGCCAGGCGCCGATGGACGCGATCGTGTCAGGGACGTCGCTGGCCGCGCAGTCGCTCAATCTGGCCGACACGATCGGCTCGATCGCGGCAGGTTTCGAGGCCGACCTCGTGGCGCTCGACGGCGATCCCCTGCGCGACATCTCAGCGCTGCGACGCGTCGTGTTCGTGATGAGGGGCGGCAAGGTATATAAGAACGTGGCGTCAGGGCAGCGTTGAATCAGGGTTAATCAGGTTCTGGCCCGAATCGATGCTGACCAAGTGCCGGCTCGGCGAGGGGCGCGTGTCGTTCGACTCACGCTTGTCGTTCGGCTGACGCTGGCCGTTCGACTGACGATCGTCGTCCGGCTGACGCGGTGTCGTGCGGCTGACGATTCATCGTTCGACGAGTACTCGCCGTTGACGGCGAGCATGACTCACCCCATGGCAATCGTCAGTCCACCCACGGCAATCGTCAGTCGCTAAACGGCAACCGTGAGCCACCAAACGGCGTTCGTCAGCCCCCCACGGCGTCCGTCAGTCCCCCAACGGCAAGCGTCAGTTGCACCACGGCGCGCGCCAGTTCCCCCACCCCCCATCTTGCCCCCCTCGCCAGCCGGCGCTACAGTGCCCTGTGGATGGAACCGTCCTTCTTCGTCGACCGCCTGGGCGACGCGCGGATCCCGTCACCGATGGACGGCGTCCGCTTCGTCCCGGACGAGGCGCACGTGCTGTACGAAGCCAATCTGGACCGCCTGAAGGCGCTCCTCGCGGCGGGCGAGGACCCACCGCGCTTCGAGCTCGCTGGACCCCGGCCACGCATCTTCTTCGATCCCGCGACACTCGCCTGCGGCATCGTCACGTGCGGCGGCCTTTGTCCCGGACTGAACGACGTCATCCGCTCCATCGTCTTCAGCCTCCACTACCACTATGGCGTGGGACGCATCTACGGGTTCCCCTACGGCTTCCGCGGCCTCGTGTCCCGCTATGGGCACGAACCGATCGAGTTGACGCCGGAAGCCGTCGGCCCGATCCACCAGTTGGGCGGCTCGCTCCTCGGGACGTCGCGCGGACCGCAGGACCCGGCCGAGATGGCCGACACGCTCGAGCGGATGGGGATCGGCGTGCTCTTTACGATCGGCGGCGACGGCACGCTCCGCGGGGCGCGCGCCCTCGTGGCGGAGCTCGCGCGACGCGGCCGCTCGATCGCGGTCGTCGGGGTACCGAAGACGATCGACAACGACATCTCCTACATCGAGAAGTCGTTCGGCTTCGAAACCGCCGTGTCCGAGGCGCGGCGGATCACCAACGGGGCTCACAGCGAAGCCGCAGCGGTTCGCAACGGCATCGCTCTGGTCAAGCTCATGGGTCGCGAATCTGGCTTCATCGCCGCCTACGCGGTCCTCGCCGACAGCCAGGTGAATTTCTGCCTCGTGCCGGAAGTGCCGTTCGCGCTCGACGTCTTCCTGGAGGCACTCGAGCGTCGGCTCGCCGACCGCGGCCATGCCCTGATCGTGGTGAGCGAAGGCGCAGGTCAGGACCTGATGGACGTTCCCGACGAGGTCGACGCCTCCGGCAACCGGCGTCTCGGCGACATCGGCGTGTTCCTCAGAGAAAAGATCGCCGGCTATTTCGCTCAGCGCGGCATCGAGGTAAACCTCAAGTACATCGACCCGAGCTACGTCATCCGCAGCGTGCCGGCCAACGCCCACGACAGCACCTTCTGTCTCCTGCTCGGTCACTCCGCCGTCCACGCGGCGATGGCCGGACGCACGAACCTCGTCGTCGGCTACTGGCGGGGCGAGTTCACCCACGTGCCCATCCCGCTCGCCGTCTCGCGTTGTAAGAGAATCGACCCGGACGGGTGGCTGTGGAGCGCCGTCGTCGCCTCCACCGGCCAGCCACGCCACCTCAGGCGGATGTACGCGTAGGAACGCAGGGCACGCCCGCCAGGCAGTTCCCCTCGGCCCTGAACTCTGATAGGCTTGGAGCGTCTCCAGTCCGCGAACCTGGGTGCTTTCTGTCTGCTGGGTGCTTTCTGTCTGAAGGGACGGCCCACGTGAGGCGGCTTACCAGCGGCGCGCCGCACCGTACGTTGGCGTTCGTTGCGTGCGCCGCGATCTTCATGGCCCAGGCGGCCGCGGCCCAGACGTCTCGAACCGACGAGCGCGCGCGCCAGCAAGCCGAGAAGGCCTCCCGGCTCAGGCCGCCCGAGCGGTCTGGCGCCGAGCGTCTGGTCGGGCACGTGGAGCAGCTCCTGAGCAGCGGCTCGAACGGGGTCTACCCCTGGTTCGGGTCAGTGATGGGCGGGGGCTGGCTCGCCATGGGCGGGCTCTACGGCCAGCCCCTCGGCGACACCGGCCGGGTTACCGTGCTCGGGGCCTGGTCGCTTCGCAACTACCGCCTGTTCCGCGCCACCGCGCGTCTGCCGGCATTCGTCGACCGACGCCTCACGGCGCGGCTCGACGGCACCATCCTCGACGCGAACAAGGTGGCCTTCTATGGCCTCGGCCCCCGGTCGAGCCGACGCGACCGCTCGAGCTTCCGGATCCGGCCAGCCGAGGCGAACGCCAGCCTGTCGCTGCGCGTCGCGGGCCCGTTCAGCGTCGGCGCTGCGCTCGGCGCCCTCGCGATGGAGACCGGGGATGGTGTGCTCCGGCCCGCGGTGACGGAGATCTTCGACGCCGCCGAAGCTCCCGGGCTAGGCGCCAGCCCGCGCTACACGGTCTCCCGCGCCTTCGCATCGGTCGACTGGCGCGAGAGCCCCGGCTACTCGCGCCGCGGCGGGCTGTATCGCATCGAGTGGAGCCGCCACGCCGAGCGGGGGCGCGACGGCCACGACTTCGATCGGACGGAGATCGAGCTGGTCCAGCTCGTCCCGATCCTCCGCGGCCAGTGGGTGCTCGCCGTCCGCGGGTTCGCGGCCTTTTCACAACCCGTTGCCGGCGGCGTGGTGCCGTACTTCCTGATGCCCACGCTCGGCGGCAGCACGACCGTGCGCGGGCTCTCGAACGACCGCCTGCGCGACCGTCAACTGGCGCTGCTGCAGGTCGAATACCGTTGGGCGCCCTCGCACTTCCTGGACATGGCGCTCTTCGCCGACGCGGGCACCGTCGCGCCGCGGCGCGCCGAGCTGTCGCTGCGGCGCGTCCAGACCGCGTATGGCATTGGCTTCCGCTTCCACTCGCCGACGGCGGTCGTGCTGCGGGCCGACCTGGCCTGGAGCCGCGAGGGGATGCGGGTCATCCTCGGCTCGGGCGCGGGTTTCTGACCAGCGCGGCTCACACGAAGGCTCATGACTCCACGCCGCGCCCACCGGGTCGTCTCCCCGCTCACGACCGGCGTGCTCGCGGTGCTGCTGGCCGCAGGTCGCCCATCCGCCGTCGTCACGAAGTTCCACGACGATGACCCGGTGTGGCGCGAAGTCGACACCCAAGATGCCTCCGGCGTGCAGCCCTGGGAGCCGGGTCTGCTCTACGACCTCCTCGAGAACCTGTTCGGCCGGCCCGGCGACCCCGACCTGACTCGCCGCGCCATGAACGTCAACACGGTGGACGAGGTGCCCGACGGCAACTGGTTCGTCAACCGCCTGGGCACTCGCTCCCTGACGGTCGAGGCCGTCGTCCGCGGGCCGAATACCTCGGCCGGGCCCGCGCCCGGCACGTGGACGATCGTGGCGGCCAAAAGCGATGGCGTGACGCCGGGCATGACCGTGCGCGACAGTAGCGGCGCGGTCTGGTACCTCAAGTTCGATCCACCCGGCCGCCGCGGGATGGCGACGGGCGCCGAGATCGTCGCGGCGAAGCTCTTCTGGGCGCTCGGCTACCACACGGCGGAGTACCACCTGGCCACGCTCAGGCGCGAGACGCTCGCCGTCGGGGACACTGCGGTTGTCCGGCCGGCTGGGGCGCGTCCGCGTCGGATGCGGCCGAGCGATCTCGAGTGGCTGCTCGCCCGCGCGGATCGCGAACCGGACGGCACCTACCACGTCGTCGCGAGCCGCGAGCTCCCCGGGCGCTTCGTCGGTCGCTTTCGCTTCCACGCCACGCGCCCGGACGACCCGAACGACGTCGTCCCGCACGAGCACCGGCGGGAGCTCCGCGGTTACCGGGTGTTCGCCGCGTGGCTGAACCACGTGGACGCCAAGAGCATCAACACCGCCGACACCCTGGTGGTCGAGGACGGCCGGTCGGTCGTGCGCCACCACCTGCTCGACTTCGGGTCGGCCCTCGGGAGCGCCGCTGTGGCGCCGCGGGACTACTGGGAGGGCGACGAGTATGTCGTGGAGCCGGGCGCCGTCGCCGCGCGCCTGCTCGGCTTGGGTCTCGTCGTTCCGGCGTGGCGAACCAAGCCGGTCGTCGACCTGCCGTCGGTGGGGCGCCTCGACGCCGACCTGTCGCGCTGGGATCCGCACGCGTGGAAGCCGCGCGTTCCGAACGCGGCGTTCCTGCGCGCGCGTCCTGACGACACGTTCTGGGCCGCGCGCAAGCTCGCCGCCGTCTCCGACGAGCACATCCGCGCCGTCGTGGCGGCCGGTCAGTTCGCCGACCCGCAAGCCGAAGCCCTGCTGGTTCGGACGCTGATCGCCCGGCGCGACGCGATCCTGCGCCGCTACCTGACCGCCGTCAATCCCGTCGTGGACGCGAAGCTCGATGGCACGGGAACCCTGAGCTTCGGCAACGCCGCCGTCGATGCGGCGGTCGCGCCGGCGCCCGAGGGCTATACCGCCGTGTGGTTCGAGTTCGACAACGCGACGGGGGTCACCGTGCCCCTCGGCGAGACCGACGGAGCCGGGCCCCGCCTGCGCGCGCCGACCACCCTACCCTCGAGACCGGGAACGTTCGTGAAGGTCGCCGTCGCGGCCCGAAATCCGGCCGTCCCGACATGGGCACAGCCGGTCGATCTGTACTTCCGGCGCACGGCCGACGGCTGGCAACTCGTCGGCTTCGAGCGACAGCCCTGACGCCCGTCCGGGAAACTCCCATCAGACGACGCCCCGCTCCCCCTCGCGCTCGCCGCGCGCGAAGCGGTCGGCGGCGAACGGCTCGAGGTCGATCTGCGGATCCCGTCCGACGATGAGGTCGGCGAGGACCCGGCCGGCCGCGGGCGAGTGCTGGAAGCCGTGTCCGCTGAAGCCGGCGATGACGTAGAAGCCCTCGATGCCGCCCGCCGGGCCGATGATCGGCATGCCGTCGGGCGTCATCTCATAAAGGCCGGCCCAGGCGCGGGTGATGGGCACTTCGGCGAGCACGGGCAAACGGCGCACCGCCACCGGCGTGACTTTTTCGAGCACCGCCCAGTTCACCGTCGTGTCGAACCCGGGCCGCTCGTCCGGGTCGCCCATCCCGAAGAGCAAGTTCGGGCCCTCGCGGTGGAAGTAGAACGACGTGTCGAAGTCGATGACCATGATGTGGGACGCCGGTGCCGCCCGGGTCCCCCCGGGTCCGCCGTGCTCCCATCCGCCACAGGTCGGCGGCGCGGCGACGAAGATGTGACGGCGCAGCGGCTCGATGGGCAGCGTGACGCCCGCGAGTCGACCTACGAGGGCGGCCCAGGGTCCGGCAGCGTCGACCACGACGTGACAGGCGATCGTGCCGCGCGACGTCTCCGCACTCGCGACTCGACCTCGGTCCAACCGGATGCCCACGACCTCGGCGTCGCGTTCGATCGTCACGCCCATCCGCTGCGCGGCGCTCGCGAAGCCCATCGTGACACCGTGCGGGTCGGCGATGCCGTCGCGCGCGCAGAAGGTGGCAGCACGGACGCCGTCGACCACCAGGCCCGGCGCGTGGCGGGCCGCCTCCGCCGGGTCGAGCCACTCGACCTCGACCCCGAGGCGCCGCTGCATGGCGACGGCGTGGCGAAACGTCTCGACGTGCGCGTCGGTTGACAAGAGAAAAAGATAGCCATCCTGGCGGAAGTCGACCGGCTGCCCGACCTCCTCCTCGAACCGCTCGAACATTCGGATCGATTCGATCGACAGCCGGACGTTCGTTTCGTGCGAGAATTGGTGGCGCACGCCGCCGGCATTCCGCCCGGTCGAGCCGGCGCCGAGCAGAGCCTCGCGTTCGACCAGCACGGCGTCGGTGACGCCCCTGCGGGCGAGGTGATAGGCGAGGCTGGCTCCCATGCATCCGCCGCCGACGATGACGACATCCGCCGTGCGCTTCACGACACGCTCCCTCGCCGTCGAGCACGCCGCTGGTGTCACAGCCGGCGTCACCAGCGCCCACGTGCTGGACGATTGTGACACGGCTTCCACGGGCGTGCGGGGAAGACCGCTCGCGTTCGGCGTATGCCTGGTGACCACGGCCATCGCCCCGCGGGCACGCTTCGTGCCGGGGCGGCGGATGTGACGGGCGCCCGGCCCTCGCGTCGCCGCCGTTCTCCCGCGACCCTCCTCCTGCTCGCGAGCACGCTCGCCTGGGCGTCCTTCTCTGCGGCCGCCGTCGACGCCGAGCCGCCGGCCATTACCGAAGCCTGGCGCTGGGTGGACTTCACACGCGAGACCGGGCTGCCGGCGACTCGCGTGGCGCTCATCGCCGAGCCGCCGGGCGGGCGCGCCTGGGCGGTCACGCGCGCGGGCGTCAGGTGGTTCGACGGCTTCTTCTGGCGACCCGCAGAGACGCCGCCCGGTGGCCTCGGGAACGTGCTGGCCTTCGCCTCGCTGGGTTCGCGCCTTGTCGTCGTGACCGACCGGGGTGTGTTCGTGGAACGTGACGTCGGCGCGTCGCTTCAACCCGTCCGCCCGGGTCGTGCGCCAGCACCCCGTTTCCTCTCTGCGGCTCGTCTCTCGCCATCGTCCGCGGCCGTCGTCGGCGAGGAGGGGTCGCTCTGGCGCCTGCAGGGAGAGGCGCTCGAGCCCTGGCGGCCCGCCGAGCTCGACGGGGCCTCGGCGGTCCGGGTGCTCGAAACGTCGACGGGCACCGCGTGGCTCGAGACCGACCGCGGCCTGTACCGCTGGTCGGGCGCGCGATGGGTGCGGCGGTTTCAGGGCGCCACGACGATCCGCGTGGCTGCCATCTGCGAGGACGCCACCGGCGGCGGCTTGCTCGCGGTCAATGAGCCGTTCGAGCTTCACGGCGTATGGCATTGGGCGCCTGGGGGACCCGTCGAGCGGCTGGAGGGGATCCCTCGGCGATTCGTAACGGCCCTCGAGTGCGCGTCGGGCAACGAGGCGGTCGTGGCGTACGACATCGGCCACGTCTACGGCCGGCGTGACCGGCGCTGGGTCCGGCTCGACCTGGAAGTCCCGCAGCTCGCCAATGTGCTCGCGCTTCGCGCGCGACCCACCGGCGACCTCTGGGTCGCGACGGACAGCGGCTTGCGCCTGTTTCGGCGCTCGGCGCGGCGCTGGCGAATCTGGCAGGCCCACGGCGACCCGGAACTGAGTGTCGTGAACGAGATCCTGAGCGCCCGCGACGGCACGATGTGGCTCGCCACCGGGCGCGGAGTCGTGAGGTTGTCAGCCTCCGGCATGGCTGGGGTCGCGGTTTTCAGCGACGGCCTGCCCGAGGGCGGGGTCACGGCCCTCGGCGAGGACCAGCGCGGACGCCTCTGGGCCGGGAGCGGCACGTTTCCCGGTGTCTATCGATTCACGGGCGCGCGCTGGCAGCAGTTCCCGACGGGCACGGCGCTCGACGAGCGGTACGTGCACAAGATCCGGCGCGACCGCGCGGGACGCCTCTGGTTTCTCACGCTTTCGGGTGTTCCGGGCTACCCGAGCCCACCGGGCGAGCCGCCCGCAGTCTATATCCTGGACGGCGACCGCGTGCACCTGTGGCCCGAGAGCAACGCGCTGCCGGGCAGCCGCGTGTACGCCTTCGCGGAAGGTCCGGACGGGGCCCGCTGGTTCGGGACGAGCGGGGGCCTGAGCCGGTGGCGCGACGGGAGCTGGCGACACTGGACGACGGCCGATGGGCTGCCCGACAACCGGGGGTTCGCGCTTGCGGTCGACCGAGAGGGGCGCGTGTGGTTGGCGGACGGTTACGCGGGTGTTTCCTGGGTCGACGGCGACCGATTGCGCCGCTTCACGACCGACGATGGGCTGGCGAGCGACGCGGTGTGGGACCTGGCGATCGCGGAGGACGGAACCGTCTGGGCCGCCACACGCGGGGGCCTCTCCTGTTACCGCGACGGCGTGTGGGTCGCGTTCGGCCGCGAGTCGGGCCTGCCGAACACGCGGCTGTGGCCGGTCCTGCCGCTCGGCTCGGAAGTCTGGGTCGGGTCGACCGCCGGCCCCGTGGTCCTCGACCTCGGCGACGTCGCGCTCCCGACGCCGCGTGTCGAGGCGGAGCAAGTCGTTGTCGAGCCGTACCGCGCGCTCGTGCGGTGGCGCGTGGCCGCGTGGTGGGGCGAGGTGGCGCCGGGCGATATCAAGACGCGCGTGCAGCTCGACGGCGGCGCCTGGTCGCCCTGGTCGACGGCGCGCGAACACCGCTTCGAGGACCTCTCGCCCGGCACCCACGCCGTCGTGATCCAGGCGGCGAACCTGTTCGGGCGGCACGATGCCGGCGTGTCGATCTCGTTTCGCGTCCCGCCGCCGGTCTGGCGCGACGCCCGGGTGCTCGTTCCGGCGGCGTTCCTGAGCGCCGTCGCGCTCCTGCTGGCCGCGGCGCTCGTCGTCAAGCAGCGACGGCATCGCGCGCTCCTGCGAGCCCATCAGGCGCGGCTGGGCGAGCTGCAGCGGCTCGAGACGGTTGCCAGGCTCGCCGGGGGCGTCGCGCACATCTTCAACAATCTCCTCACGATCGTCATGGGGCACGCGGACCTGCTCGCCGCGCAGCTCGGCCCCGAGGATCCCAGGCGGCAGAGCGTCGGCGAGATCCGCGCGGCCGCCGACCGCGCCGCCCACGTCGTCCGGCAGCTCCTGGGTTTCGCCGAGCGCCATCCGATGACGCCCACCACCGTCGACCTCAACGCCCTGGTCGTGTCCGTCGGCGAACTGCTCCGACGCCTGCTCGGCGGATCCATCGACGTGCACGTCGAGCTGTCGCCCGAGCCGGCCTGGGCGAACGTGGATCCCGCCCACATCGAGCAGGTGCTGGTGCAGCTCGGCGTCAACGCGCGGGAGGCCATGCCGAACGGAGGGCGGCTCGCCATCAGGGTGTCGCACGTCGGCGTCCAGGTGCGTGCGGGCGCCGTCGCCCGTGAGCCCGGCCGCTACGTGCTCGTGCGCGTCGCCGACACCGGGACCGGCATCGACCCCGAGGTACTGCCTCACATCTTCGAGCCGTTCTTCAGTACGCGGGACGGCCGGCTGGACACCGGTCTCGGCCTGGCGACCTGCCATGGTCTCGTCCGGCAGCACGGCGGCTGGATCGAGGTCGACTCGCGGCCCGGCGCCGGAACGACCTTCCGCATCTATCTGCCGAGCGTCGAGCCGGCAGACCGCCCCCGTCCCGAGAAGGGGCCGGCGGTGTCGTCGCCCCTCCCTTCCCCGCGGGAGCTGGGCGCCGGAGAGGCCGGCCAGGCGCCTCACTCCGCGATGGGCTGATCGATCGACGGGCTCGGCTGCGTGAAGAACCTCGCCCCGTCCTCGGTGACGTAGAACGCCTCCTCGAGCCGGATGCCGAAGTCGGTGTCCACGATCATGGGTTCGTCGGTGAAGCACATGCCGGGTCGGAGCGGCGTCTTGTTGCCGCGCACGAGGTACGTCTACTCGTGCCCGTCGAGGCCGATGCCGTGTCCGGTCCGGTGCGGGAGGCCGGGCACGCGATAGTCAGGTCCGAGCCCCGCAGCCGCGATGACCCGGCGCGCGGCACGCGGCGACGGCGGCGCCGGCGACAGCCGAGGAGACCTGGAAGAATCGGCGACACCTCCAGCGCATGCTCGAACTCCTTTCTCGTCTCACTCGGGGGACCTGCCACGGCGCGGACCGGGACGCGCGATCGATCGTTACCCCAAGACACATCGGAAGCGTCGGATCCGCGCGTCACCCACACCTGCCGCCCGGGCACCGGGCGTTGATGAGGAGGTGCAGGGTCGCCATGTACTCGGCGCGCGACACTGAACGCCGCCGGTTCGGCGCGTGCGGAGACGGTTGCTGTGTGTCGACCTTGTGCGCCACGACCATGTCCAGCTCGGGCAGCACCGTGATGAACTGCCCGCCGGCCCCGATACCCGTGTACGCGCCCCGAAACGGCCCTGGCGAATTCGGGGCGTCCCACACCCACCAGAGGTAGCCGTAGCCCCACCGCGCTCCCGTACCCAGCGCGCGGTGGTACGGCGGGTTCATTTCGTTGAGCGGCGTCACCAGACTGGTGATGCGTCGTACCCATTCCCGGGAAATGATCTGCTGGTCGTTCCACCGACCCTCGCGCAGCATCAGCAGGCCGAGGCGCGCCATGTCCCGCGTCGACAGCCACATGTGATACGCGAGGTACTGCGACCGGCTGGTATCGCCGCTCTTCTTCTGGGCGGAGCGCTCGAAGTCCTGCATCCCGATCGGCCGCGCCAAGTCCGTCTCCAGGGCGTCGTAGATGTCACGCCCCGTGAGCTTTTCGAACACGGCGCCCGCCGCGTTGAAGTCCCAGTTGTTGTAGAGAAAGTAGGTCCCGTGCCGCTGCGAACCTCGCGGCGGCGCGCTCGCCGTGTCGTCGCCCGCGTTCGACGCGGGATGATAGACTCCCGAGCGCGCGGTCAACAGGTCCTCGATCGTCGCCTCCAGCTCCTGCGGCATCAACCCCCCGACGTCGGTCATCCCGAGCGCCCCGAAGCTCTTTCGGAGGGGAATCGTGCCATTCTCGACGTACTTGCCGTACAGCATCGCGAGCACGCTCTTCCGCACCGAAGCGAGATAGCTGAGATGCGAAAGGTCGCCGTACTCGAAAAGGGATCGGCCGCCGACGGCCACCAGCATGGCCGTTGTGTCGAGCGATTGGACCCAGGCGCGGACCGCCTGCAGTCGCGCCGACGAGTAGCCGACCGACTCGGGCGTGGCGATGCGCTCCCACGCCGCGCCCGGAAAGACCTCGGCCGCGGGCGCGGGCTGCGACGCCGCGCGCGGGAGCAGCCACACAGCGCTCGCAGCCGCGAGGGCGATCGAGAGAACGGCGGGGCGCCACACGCCCCGTCGAGATCCCCCGCCAGACATCGATCGTGAGGGCCACAACCAGCCGGTCATACGCTCCTCCATCGAATCATCGGCCTCGCAGGGGAGGCGCCGCTCCACCCGGCGGCACCACCAGCACCCACCTGGGGGGCCGTCCGATTCTACCGTGAGCCGGGCCACGATCCGCGCTCCACGCTGCCCCCCAATTCATGTCAGGGCGGCCGAGGGAGGGCTCGCGGGTCTTGCACGGGCGCGGTCACTTCGGAGACATTTGAGCTGAGCGTGCACATCTCGTCAGGAGGGTGTTGACACGATGACCGAACGACAACGCGAACTGAGACGGCGGCGGCACCGAAAACTGAAGCGCCGCAAGCTGCGGGAGAAACTCGCGAAGGCGACCGGGCAGGAGCGCGCCGTCATCGAGGCGAAGATCGAGAAGACCTGCTACCTCGCGGAATCGAAAGCCGCACCGCGGGGAGCGCCGCCGCGCTAGGCGCGCGGGCTGATGCCCCACCCGCTCCAACTTCTCCTGCTCCTGGCCCTCGTCGTGGCAGCCTCCAAGGTGGCAGGGGCGGCCTCGCGACGAGTCGGTCAGCCGGCGGTGTTCGGCGAAATTCTCGTCGGCCTGCTGCTGGGGCCGACGGTGCTCGACCTGCTCGGGTGGCCACCCTTCGCGACGCCGGCCCCTGACGCCCTCACCGAACCCACCCCCGACCTCCTCGCTGTGCTCCGCGATCTGGCGGAGCTCGGGGTCACGCTGCTCATGTTCATTGCCGGACTCGAAACCGACCTGGCCGAGATGCGACGGGTCGGCCGCGTCGCCTTCTGGTCGGCGGCTGGCGGGGTCATCCTCCCGTTCGCCGGTGGCGTCGCCACGGCCGCAGCCTTTGGCGTACCCGTGCAGTGGGCAGGCGTCTTCACCGGAGCGATCCTGACCGCCACGAGCGTGAGCATTTCGGCCCAGACGTTGATGGAACTCGGGGCGCTGCGCTCGAAGGAAGGGCTGACCATCCTCGGCGCGGCGGTCATCGACGACGTGATGGGCATCCTGGTGCTGTCGGTCGTCGTGGCGCTGGCTCGGGTGGGCAGTGTCGATGTGTGGAATGTGGGCGGCGTGATCCTCAGACTAGTAATCTACCTCGCTGGGGCGCTGGCGCTCGGGCGCGGACTCGCGCGGGTCGCCGCGTGGGGTGAACGGCTCCGCGTCAGCGAAGGCCTGCTCGCCTTCGTGGTCGTCGTCGCGTTCCTGTACGCGTGGGCCGCCGAGTGGGTGGGCGGCGTGGCTGCCATCACGGGGGCGTACCTGGCGGGCGTCATGTTCGGACAGACCGCCTACAAGGCACGCATCGAGCGCGGTATCCACCCGCTGACGTACTCGCTCCTGGTTCCCGTGTTCTTCGTCAGTATCGGGCTCCGCGCCAACGCCCGCGCGCTCACCGCGCACGCCGGTTCACGATGGTGCTCATCGCCGTGGCGATCGCGGGCAAGGTCTTGGGCTGCGCTGGGTTCGCGCGGATGTGTGGGTTCACGGCCCGCGAGTCGTGGCGGGTGGGTCTGGGCATGATCTCCCGAGGCGAGGTGGGACTCATCATCGCCGGCTACGGCCTCGGTCATGGCCTCATCGGACAGGACGTCTTCAGCGCCTCGGTCCTGATGGTGCTCGTCACGACGATGGTGACGCCCCCGCTCATCCGGTTCGTCTTCCCTCCGACGACAGCGGCTGGAGGAGAGAACGACCGGACCGTCAGCCCCGATGTCAGGTCGGGTTCGCCATCAGGCGACCGATGAGCAAGCTGGTCCCGAAGGAGGTGTCGCGCCGCTCGATCGGGTCGAGTCCCGCCTCGCGCATCCACCCGCGCATTTCCGACTCGGTGTAGGTGTCGCCAGCCGCCGTCCCCACGAGCATGTTCAGCGCGAAGAGCGCTGCCGCGAGGGGCCCGGTTCGGTCCTCGTTCATGAGGAAGTCGTGGATGACGACGCGCCCTCGCGGCGCGAGGGCGGCGGCGGCCTTGGCGAGCAGGCGTCGGTTGTCGTCCGGGGGAAAGCTGTGGAGGATGGCCGAAAGGAACACCAGGTCGACGTCGCGCCCCAGACTGTCGCGGGTGAGGTCGCCGGCGACGGTGCGCACCCGATCGCTCAGGCCTGCCTCGGCCACGTACCGGCGCGTGAGCGGAACAATCTCCGGCAAGTCGAATACCGTGGCGCGGAGATTCGGCTGCGCCCGGACGAAGGCCATCGAGAACACACCCGACCCGCCGCCCGCGTCGAGCACCGAGCGCACGCCGGCAAGGTCGACGAGCGCCGCGACTTCCTCGGCCTGGGTCGTGCCTCGCCAGTGCATGGCGGCAATGAAGGCCTCGCGGTAGGCAACGGCGGCGTCTCCTTCGGGCTCTGGGGCTACCCGGCGACCGGCGCGCACGGCCTCGGTCAGCGTGCTCCAGGTCGACCAGAGGTGGAGCGAGTGCATGAGCGCCGCCAGATAGCCAGACCGGCCCCGCACGAGGTACCGACCGGCGAACGCCCCGTTCCGGAATCGTCCGTCCCGCTTCACGAGGCACCCCATGGCGACGAGGGCGTTCATCAGTCGGTCCGTGGCGCGCGGGTCGGCCCCGATCGCGCCGGCGACCTCCGCCGAGGGTCGCTCCTGGTCCCCGAGCGCCGTGAACAGGTCGAGCTCGCAGGCGGTGATCAGCACCCGGCTCTGCTGGAACAGGTGCACCTGCGCGCGAAATTCTTGAGGCGTCATCGCGGTCGCGGCGGTCATGACGGAGATCATAAAACGCCGCGAGCCCCCGGCTCTACGCTGAAAGGCGTACCCGCCTGTCCCCGACTCGTCGGCTGGCGTGCTGCCGGTCGGCTGCCCACCCGTGCGGCGAGTCGCCCGGGCGCCAGGCAAACATCACAGCGAGGCTCGCACCATGCAGCACATCGACCACAACACACTCGTTCGAGACATCGTGACGGAGGATTACCGCGCGGCTGCCGTGCTCGAAAGATACGGGATCGACTTTTGTTGCGGGGGCGCCAAGCCCCTCGCGAGCGCGTGCCAGGAGGTGGGCGCCGATCGCGACGCCCTGCTGCGGGATCTGGCGGCGCTCGGCGACCGGCCGGGCACCGAGCCGCGGGTCGACACCTGGGAGCTCGACGTCCTCGCCGACTACATCGTGGAGAATCACCACGCGTACGTGCGATCGGCACTCGGCCCGCTCCTTCAGCACACGCGGAAGATCGCCGAGGTCCACGGCGCCCGTCACCCGGAGCTGGTCGAGATCGCCCATCTCTTCGACGGGATCGCGGCGGAGCTGACGGCCCACATGATGAAAGAAGAGCACGTCCTCTTTCCGTACATCCGGGAGCTCTCGGCCGCGGCGCGCGACGGGCGCCCCGTGGGTCCGCCGCCGTTCGGCACGATCGAGAATCCGATCCGCGTCATGGAGATGGAGCACGACCGCGCGGGCGACAGCTTGCACCGCATCCACGCGTTGAGCAGCGGCTACACCGTCCCAGACGACGGGTGCTCCACTTACCGCGTGACGTACCAGGAGCTCGAAGCCTTCGAGCGGGATCTCCATCGACACGTGCACCTCGAGAACAACATCCTGTTTCCGAAGGCCATCGCCCTCGAGGTGAAGACCGTCGGAGACCTGAGCTGACGCGGGCGGACAGGGCCCGGTCGCCTTCACCTCGTCGCGCACGAGCGCCGCCACGTCGCCGAGGGTCCTCTCCGGGCTCTCGCTGCCCGTGGCGGCGTCCTTCGTCGGTCGGACGGTATAGACTCGTCGGGAGACGCTCGGCGCCCGGCCCGCGACCAGTTGGCGCGGCCGTCGGGGCGGGGGGCAGACGAGCGCTCGCTGCCTCTCGCGCGACGCCGGCACGTGCGCGAGAGCCGACAGCGGGTCAGCCCGCACGAGGTGACGCATGCACATCGGGATTCCCCGCGAGCGACGCCCGGACGACTACCGCGTCGGCCTGACGCCGGCGGGCGTGGCGCTCCTTTCCGCCGCGGGCCACACGTGCTCGGTCGAGCACGACGCCGGCAGGGGCGCCGGATTCTCCGACGTCGACTACCAGAAGGCGGGCGGTCGCATCGTCTATTCCCCCGAGGAGGCATATGGGCGCGCCGACCTCGTCTTGAAGGTCGCGCCGCTCACCGCCGAGGAACTCCCCTGGGTGCGCGAGGAGTCGATCCTCATGGGGTTTCTTCACCTCGCGGCCGGCAAGCCCGACACCGTCCAGATGCTCCTCGACCGACGCGTCACCGCGATCGCGTACGAGACCATCCAGGAAGACGACGGGACGCTCCCCGTGCTCATGCCCCTCAGCCAGGTCGCCGGTCGCATGGCCCCTCAAATTGCGGCAACGCTCCTCCAGAACGACCACGGCGGCAACGGGATCCTGCTCGGCGGCGTTCCGGGAGTGCCGCCCGCCGAAGTCGTGATCATCGGGGCAGGCACCTTCGGCGCGGCTGCCGCCCAGGCGTTTCTCGAGGTCGGCGCGAGCGTGTATCTGCTCGACCGAAACCTCCGGCGCCTCCAGAATCTCGATGGCCTCTACGGCGCTGGCCGCAAGCCGGTCCTGATGGTGTCGCACGACTTCAACGTCCGCAAGGTCGTCAAGTTCGCGGACGTCCTGGTCGGGGCTGTCCTCGTCCCGGGAGCCCGGGCGCCGGTCGTCGTGACTCGGGAGATGGTGCGCAGCATGAAGCCACGATCCGTGATCCTCGACGTGTCCATCGACCAGGGCGGGTGCGTCGAGACGAGTCGGCCAACGACACACCGGAACCCGACGTTCGTGGAGGAGCAGGTGATCCACTACTGTGTGCCGAACATGACCTCGGTGGTGGCGCGCACGGCGACGCACGCGTTCAACAACGCGGCGTGGCCGTTCATCCGCGAGATCGCGGACCACGGACTCAAGCACGCGCTGGCGACGGTCCCGGCGCTCAGGCGTGGGGTGGCCACGCACCGGGGGCAGGTGGTGCACCCGGCGCTGGCGGCGCACCTCGGGATCCAGGGGACCTCGCTGTGACGATGGCTGACGCCTACCGGCGCAAGGTGACGACGGCCGAGGACGCCGTGCGTCGGATCCAGTCGGGCCAGCGAGTCTTCGTCACGGGCAACTGCTCGGTGCCCGAGCGACTGATCGACGCCCTGGTCCAACGTGCCCACGAGCTGCACGACGTCGAGCTCGTGCAGGTACTGACCTTCGGGCGGGCCCCGCAGGTAGCGCCGGAGCTGGCGGGGCACCTGCGCGTCAACACGCTCTTCATCAGCGACAACGTACGTCAGGCGGTCGGCGAGGGGCGGGCGGATTTCACGCCCTGCTTCTTGTCGGAGATTCCCGGGCTCTTCCGACGCGGTCTGCTCCCCCTCGATGTGGCGCTCATCCACGTGAGTCCCGCGGACGAGCACGGCTTCTGCTCGTTCGGCGTCGAGGTGGGCGTGACGAAGACGGCCGCGCAGCACGCGCGGTGCGTCATCGCGCAGGTGAACCCGAACATGCCGCGCACGCTGGGCGATGCCTTCATTCACCTCTCGAAGCTCGACGTCATCGTCGAGGTGGACGACCCCCTGCCGGAAGTCCAGATGGCCGACACGTCGGACCTGGCCCAGCGGATCGCGCGTCACATCGCGAACCTGATCCCCGATGGCGCGACGCTGCAGACCGGCATCGGCGCGATCCCCGATGCCGTTTTGCGGGCGCTCGATGGCAAGCGGCACCTGGGCGTCCACACCGAGCTCTTCTCGGACGGCGTGATCGGCCTGATCGAGCGCGGGGTGATCGACGGCGAGATGAAAACGCTGCACCCGGGGAAGGTCGTGGCCGGCTTCATCCTCGGCACGCGGCGGCTGTTCGACTTCGTACACGACAACCCGATCTTCGAGCTCCACCCGACCGAGTACGTGAACGATCCGTTCGTGATCGCGCAAAACGAGCGCATGGTCGCGATCAACTCGGCGATCGAGGTCGATTTGACCGGCCAGGTCTGCGCCGACAGCATCGGGACGCGTCTCTACAGCGGGGTCGGCGGCCAGGTCGACTTCATCTACGGGGCGGCGCGGAGCAAAGGCGGGGTGCCCATCATCGCGCAGCCGGCGACGGCCATTGTGGCCGGCCGCACCGTCAGCCGCATCGTGCCCACGCTGAAGCCCGGCGCCGGCGTCACGACCACGCGCAACCACGTGCACTACGTGGTGACCGAGCACGGCGTCGCCGACCTCTACGGCAAGACCATCCGGCAGCGCGCGCGAGCACTCATCGACATCGCCGCACCGGAGTTCCGGGCAGAGCTCGAGCGGCAGGCGGTGGCGCTCCGGTACCTCTGAGGGAGCGCGATGGCACCACCGCTGCAGCGAGCGCTCAGCACCGTCGAGTACTTCACCTTCGGGTTCGGCACCATGATCGGCGTGGGCTGGGTCGTCCTGATCGACGACTGGCTCGGCCGCGGCGGACCCGGCGGCGCCATGCTCGGCTTCGCCGCGGGCACCGTCATCCTGCTGCCGATCGCAGTCACCTACGCGCGGCTCGTGCGAGAAATACCCGACGCCGGCGCCGAGGTCGCCTACACCGAAAGCGTGTTCCCCGCCACCGTGAGCTTTGCCGCCGGGTGGTGGATGGTGCTGGCCTACGCGATCGTGTGCCCGTGGGAGGCGGTCGCCATCGGCAACCTTCTCGCCCGAGTGGTACCCGCCCTCGACACGTGGCCCCTGTACGAAGTCGGGGGGCGACCCATCTACGCGCCGCGCCTGGCGTTGGGAATGCTCTTGACGGCCCTCATCGGCCTGGTCAACTACCGCGGGATCCGGCCGAGCGGCCTCTTCCAGGATGCGACGACGTTCGGCTTGTTGGCGGTGTTCGCGGTCTTCGCCAGCCTCGGGCTTCTTCGCGGCGAGGCGGCGAACCTCCAGCCGCTCTTTCCATCGCCGGGCTGGACCGGTGCCCTCGTCAGCACGCTGCTCGTGTTGCAGATCGTGCCCTACTTCATGACGGGCTTCGAATCGGTAGCGAAGGGATCCGAAGAGGCGCGGGCGGGGTACGACCCGCGGGGCTTCGGTCGCGCCATTCTGCTCGCGCTCGGTGCCGGCGGACTCTTCTACGTCACGGTCATCGGCGTCGTGTCGTACGTGTTTCCGTGGAGGCCGCTCGTCGACGAGGGCATCGGCACGGAGGTCGCGTTCGAGCGGGCGTTTTCGTCACGGCGCCTCGCGGAACTCATCGTGTTCGGCGCCGTCCTGTCCCTGCTCAAGGTGTTCAACGGCAACTTCGTGGCGGCGACGCGGCTGCTCTATGCGCTCGGCCGACGCGGGCACGTGCCGGGCGTCCTGGGCAGCGTGCATCCGCGATTCGGCACGCCGGCCGCCGCGATCCTGCTCCTCACGAGCCTGACCGCGGTCGCGTCGCTCCTGGGTGACGCCCTGCTCGTCCCCATCACCGAGGTCGGGTCGCTCGCGAGCGGCGTCGGCTGGTTCGCGGCGTGCGCGGCGTTCCTCGCTCGGACCCGCGCCCCGCGCGGGGACGCAGGCCGCGGCCCGGCGCCGGTGAACCCGGCACGCGGGCCCAGGGTCACCGCACGCCTCGGCGCCGTCGTCGGCTTGGCGCTGGTCGCCATGAAAGTGGTCCCGCTCGTGCCGGGTAGCTTCGGACGAGCCGAGTGGGCGGCCGTGGTCGCCTGGAGCGGCCTGGGCGCGGCGCTCTGGCTGGGCCGCAGCACGCCCGAGCGGCCGGGAGCCCAGGTGCGGGCCTCCGGCTGAGCGATCGAGCGAGCGGCAGACGCGGCGGCCGGCGGGTCCACCCCGTACGTGAGCGCGACTCCGGAGGTTGGAAAGCCGCTGAAGTACGCTGGTCAGGGGGGCGCGGAGGGTCTACCGGGGTGAGCCAGGTGGCTCCCGGAAGAAGTCGGCCCCTGGAAGCGAGGAGGAGAAATGCTCACCACACGACGTCGGCTGATCGGAACAGCGTTGGGAGTCCTGCTGGCGCTGGCCATCGTCGCCGCGCCGGCCCGCGCGCACTGCGACACCATGAACGGACCGGTCGTCAAGGCCGCGCAGCGCGCGCTCGAGCTACGCGACGTCACGCCCGTGCTCCGCTGGGTGCGCGCCGAAGACGAGGCGGAGATCCGTGCGGCGTTCGCGCAGACACTCGCGGTCCGCGCGCTGGGGCCCGAGGCCCGAGCGCTGGCTGACCGCTACTTTTTCGAGACGATCGTGCGCCTTCACCGCGCAGGCGAAGGCGAGCCCTACACCGGCCTCAAGCCGGCCGACACGCCCATCGACCCGGCGGTGGCCGCCGCGGACGACGCCCTCGAGCGCGGATCGGTCGAGGCGCTGGCGGCGATGCTCGCCGAGCACGCGGCGCAGGGGATTCGCGAGCGCTTCAGTCGAGCCGCGGAGTTGAAGGCGAAAGCCGACACGAGCGTGGAGGCAGGCCGGGCCTTCGTCGAGGCGTACGTGCAGTTTACGCATTACGTGGAAGCGCTGCACCAGGCCGTCGCGGGCACCGGTGCGGCTGGGCACGGCGCCCGGAGCGCCTCGGGACATCCACACGGCAAGTGAGCGGCACGCCGCTCGGGGCGCGGCGACGAGGTGCTGGCGAGGCTGCGATCCTCGCTCGCCCCCCCGCAACGTCAGGGCCGACCTCGGCCTCTTTCGCCATTCATCGCCTGTCCGCGACCTGCGTCCGCAGGTGCGAGGTCGCCGCGCCATCGAGCGACGTCCGGCGCCCCCTCCGATCTCTCGATGGGACACGCCCTCGGAACTCTGATAGAGTAACCGGCGCCATCGCCAAGCCGCCGCACACGTGCCGACCCTCCGGACGACGATGCCGCGCGTACGGTTCGACCGCAACGAGCTCTCGGGCGCCTTCGGTGACCTGGGCACCGACTTCCCGCTCATCGTCGGCATGATCCTCGCCGCCGGACTCGAACCGGCCGGCGTCCTCGTCATGTTCGGGGCGATGCAAATCCTGACCGGGCTTGTGTACGGCATCCCCATGCCGGCACAGCCTCTCAAGGCGATGGCCGTCCTCGTCATCACTGGCCACGCAACCTCCTCGGTGCTGTTCGGCGGTGGGTTGGCGATCGGGCTACTGATGTTGGTGCTCGCGGCCTCCGGACTTCTCGAGGCGATCGCCCGGGCGGTCCCGAAGTCGGTCGTCCGGGGGATCCAGCTCGGGCTCGGGCTGCAGCTCGGGTTACTGGCACTCCGGGACTACCTTCCGTCGGAAGGCGCGAGCGGATACCTGCTCGGCGCGGTCACCTTCGCCACCGTCGTGGCGCTCCTGGGCAACCGGCGCTTTCCCCCTGCGCTCTTCGCCGTGGGGCTCGGCGTCGTGTACGCCATCCTCTGGCGAATCGACCTCTCGGCACTCTCCCGGGGTCTCGGGCTCGAGTGGCCGAGATGGCATGTGCCGTCGCGGAGCGACATCTGGAACGGGCTCGTGCTCCTGGCCATTCCCCAGCTCCCGCTCTCGCTCGCCAACTCGGTTCTGGCGACACGTCAGGTCGCGAAGGATCTGTTTCCCGAGCGGCCGATGAGCGTGCGGCGCATCGGCCTCACCTACGCGCTGATGAACTTGCTCAACCCCTTGTTCGGTGGTGTGCCGACGTGCCACGGCTCGGGCGGCATCGCCGGCCACTACGCCTTCGGCGCGCGCACCGGTGGATCGGTCGTGCTCTACGGGTCGATGTACGTGTTGCTCGGACTGTTCGCGGCGCGAGCCTTCGACCAGGTAGCCCACCTTTTCCCTCGACCCGTCCTCGGCGTCATCCTGCTCTTCGAGGCCGTCACCCTCACGACGTTCGTTCGCGACATGGCGGCACGTCGCGCCGACTTCGCGACGGTGCTGCTCACGGGCTTGATCGCCGCTGGCCTCCCGTACGGCTACGTGGTCGCGATCGTCGTGGGAACCACCCTCGACTGGCTCGCCAGGCGCGGCCTCCCGCGCTTCGCCGAGTAGGCACTCCGGCGCGCGGCGCCTGCACGCCAGAGGCGGCCGCAGCCCAGCAGCGCCTCCGACGACGCCAGGCCCCCACAGGAGCACACCGGTCACCCGTCACCGTCCCGAACCGGACCTCGGTAAACTAGGCGCGGCAGAAGCCGGTCGCGGAAAGGGGGTTGTCATGCGCGTGCTCAACGAAGCCGGCTGGGATCGCGCGTTGCGCATCGTCGTCGGGATCGTGCTGATGTACGTCGGCTGGGGCGGCATCGTCTCGGGGACGGCGGGCACGGTGATCGGAATAGTCGGCCTTGTGCCTCTCCTCACCGGCCTCGTCGGTTGGTGCCCTATGTACACGCTGCTCGGCTGCGCCACGCGCCGGGAAGCGCGGTGACGCCCGCGCCGCCGCGGGTCGGACGGGCCGTCGTCAGCGTCGCGCGTCCGCCCTGGGCGCGCTCGCCTTGAAGCCCGAGTGCTCGGTGATCGCCTTCGCGATCGCCTCGGGGTTCGTCCTGTCGGGGTCGTATGTGATCTCGGCCGTGCCCTTTTCGTAGCTGACCTTTGCCGACTTCACCCCGTCGACCTTCTCGGCAGCCATCTTCACCGCGGCGGCGCAGCCTCCGCAGGTCATGCCCTCGACGGTGAGCGTCACGCGCTTCTCGGCGGTGGGCAGCATCCGATCGAGTCGGGCACTCATCCGAGGCGCGAACCCCACCGCGACGACCCCCGTCACGATCGCGACCACGAGAAACGATCGGTTTCGCTGCAGCATCGATGGATCCTCCGTTTCTCCCGCACCCGGGCCCTCGCCCCCGAGGGTGAGCGGCGAGGGAACGGCGGTTCCGGACCTTTCCCCGGGCGCCGTTCCCACCACGAGCCAACGGTCACAGGGCGGTTCCGGACCTTTCCCCGGGCGCCGTTCCCACCACGAGCCAACGGTCACAGGCGGATTCCGCTTCACACCAACCAGCCCACGTAGTACGGGAACGCCGCCAGCAAGATGACCAGGCCGGCGACGATCCAGAGAAGCACCCGCGCCGTTCTCGACACCGGAGCTGCACACGCCCCATCGGCCGGGCACGCCTGTCTGCCCGGGCGATACGTCGAGTAGAACGAGACGCCGAGCAGCACCGCCGCGAGGCCGAGGAACACAGGCCGATACGGCTCCCACCGCGTCGCCGCGGCGCCGAGCGCCCCGGCCCCGACCAGCGTCAGCGCGGCCGGTCCGAGGCAGCACACCGAGGCGCCGACGGCGGCACCGACGGCGCCGATGGCCGCCTTCGTCGCGCGAGTCATCGTCATCCTCCTTCTTCACCCCGTGATTCCGCGTGTCCCTCGCGCGCCGGAGGCAAGCCGACCTCATCCCATTCTCTTCGAGGCTGGGCCACCGGCCTCCCCCGGCTCGCGCCCCGCCCGGCCGACCGCCCGGGCGTGCAGCGTGTCGACGACGGGGCACTCGTCGCCCTGGGTGCGCAGGACCTCTTCGCAGCGCGCGAGCGACGCCGCGAGCGTGCGGCGCAGCGCGCGGAGCGCGGCCAGGCGTTCGTCGAGTTCCCCCAGGTGTCTCGTGAGCAGGTCGCGGACGCGCCGGCAGCGCGCGATTCCGCCTCCGCGGTCGGCGCCCACGATGTCTCGAATCTCGCGGAGCGTGAGGCCGAGGGCTCGCGCCTGACGGATGAACGCGACGCGCGCGGCCACCTCGGGGCCGTACACACGGAACCCTCCGCTCGTGCGCGGCGCCCTGGGCAGCAGGCCGAGGCGCTCGTAGTACCGCAACGCGTCCGGGCTCACCCCGCAGGCGGCAGCGGCGTCCTTGATGTGGAGCCTGGTCGCTCCGGCCCTTTCCCCCACGTCATCCCCCGTCGGACCCAGCGGTCCTGGGACCTCTACGCCGCGCAGCACGACAGCCTGGTGACGTCCTTCGCGAACGCCTGCGCCGCGAGCTTGAGGCCTTCCGCGTAGGTCAGATACGGGTGGAGCATCGCGCCCAGCGTGGCCACCGGGATGCCCGCGACGATGGCGAGCGCGGCCTCCTGGATCATCTCGCCGGCCTCCGGGGCGAGCACGTGGGCCCCGAGGAGCCGTCCTGTCGCCGCCTCGGCCACGAGCTTGACGAGGCCGCGGGTCTCGTGCGCCACCGCGGCGCGCGGCACGTGAGCGAGCGGCAGGCGCGCCACCGCTACCCGCAGGCCTCGCGCGCGCGCCTCGGCCTCGGTCAGCCCCACGGCGGCCAGCGCCGGGTCGGTGAACGTGACGCGCGGCACGACGCTCACGTCGTACGTTCGTCGATTGCCCGCGAGGGCGTTCTCGGCGGCGAGCGCACCGGCGTAGGCCGCCACGTAGACGAACATCGGGTCACCGATCGCGTCGCCGGCGGCATAGACCCCCGGACGGCGGGTCTCGAGGTGCGCGTCCACGAGGATCTCGCCCTTCGACCCGAGGGCAATCCCCACCTGCTCGAGCCCCATCCCCCGCGTATTCGGCCGGCGTCCGGTCGCGAGGAGCAGCGCCTCGGCCTCGAAGCGGCGCGCCGCGCCGTCCACCGTCGCCTCCACCCGATAGCCCCCCGGGCCGCCCTCCACCCGCCGGATCGTCGCCGAAGGGTGGATTCCGACTCCTTCCTCGCGCAGGTAGCCAGCGAGCGCCTCGGCGAGCTCCGCGTCCTCCGCCGGCATGACGCGCGGCATCATCTCGAGCACGATCACCTCGGACCCGAGCCGCGCGAAGAGCTGGGCGAGCTCGAGCCCGACGGCGCTCGCGCCGACGACGAGCAACCGGCGCGGGAGGTCCGCGAGGTCGAGCGCTTCGGTGCTCGTCAAAAACGGCACGTCCGCGAGCCCGGGGATGGGCGGCGCCCACGGCCTGGCCCCCAGGGCGAGCACCACCTTGCCCGCACGCACCGGCGCGCCGCCGATGGCCAGCGTGCCGTCCGGCTGGAACGACGCACGTCCCTGGAGGAGGCGGACGGTCGGGTACGCCGTGAGCACGTCCTCGTACTTGGCCCGGCGGAGTTGTTGCACCAGGCGGCTTTTCTGGGCGACCAGGTCGGCCAGGCACACTCGGTCGACGTGCGTCTCGACTCCCGCGAACGGGTGCCGGCGCGCACGAAACGCCGTTTCGGCGGCACGGATGAGCGTTTTCGACGGCACGCATCCGACGTTCACGCACGTGCCGCCGAGGGTGCCCGCCTCGACGATCGCCGTGCGCGCACCGAGGTCGGCCGCCCTGATCGCCGCGGCGACGCCCGCCGAGCCGCCACCTATGACCGCCAGGTCGAAGCTCTCGTCCACGCACTGTTCACAGGCCATGGGCTCAGTATGCACCTTGGAGCGCACTCCAGAGTCAACTCCCCTGCCAGCCCGCCGGGCGCGCCGATTTGAAGCCGCCCCGTCGGGCGCCGTACACTCGGAGGGGCCGCCCGCGCGGGCGTCAGTCGAGTGACGCTCGGGCGAGCGGGTTCCCATCCATCGGCCCTCCCTAGGGTCTCGCCGCGCGGGAGTCCTCATGCGGTCACGCTGGACACGCTGGATCCGACGCCTCGTCCTCCTGGGTCTGCTCGCCGGCTTCGTCTGGGTCGCCCGTCTGACGCTCTTCGCGCCGGCGATCGTGCCCGTCACGGTCTTCACCGTCGAGCGCGGCCGCGTCGAGCAAACCGTGACCAACAGCAAGGCGGGCACGGTCGAGTCGCGGCGCCGTGCCAGTCTGAGCCCCGAGATGGGCGGGCGGGTCGAGGTGCTCGCCGCCCGGAAGGGCGACCGCGTGCGCGCCGGCCAGGTCCTCATGCGGCTCTCCGACGCGGAGTATCGCGCGCAGCTCGTCTTGCAGGAGCGCGCGCACGAGGCGGCCGTGGCTGCCGAGCGCGAGGCCTGCGAGGCGGTCGAGCTCGCGGTGCGCGAGGCCGAGCGCGCCCGCCGGCTGCTCGACGAGGGCATCGGATCGCAGCAGCTCGTCGACCAGCTCGAGACGGCGCGCGCCGCGCGGGTCGCCGGGTGCGAGGCGGCGCGGGCGCGGGTGCGGCAGGCCGAGGCGGCCGTCAGCGTCGCGAGGGTCACGCTTGCCCGCACTGTGCTGCGCGCGCCCTTCTCGGCGGTGGTAGCCGAGGTGTCGACCGAGGTCGGCGAGTGGATCACGCCGTCGCCGCCTGGGCTCCCGATCCCGCCGGTCATCGAGCTCATCGCCGCCGACGCGCTCTACGTCAGCGCGCCCATCGACGAGGTGGACCTCGCGCGAGTTCGGACGGGGCTTCCCGCGCGGGTCACCCTCGACGCGCTCGCGGGTCGCGTCCTCCAGGGTCGAGTCGTGCGTGTGGCCCCCTATGTGGACGCGCGCGCCCAGGAGAGCCGCACGGTCGAGATCGAGGTGGAGCTCGACGATCGGGCGGCGAGCCGGGAGCTCGTCCCGGGCACGTCCGCTGACGTCGAGGTCATCCTCGAGGCCCGCGACGATGTGCTGCGCATCCCGACGTACGCCTTGCTTCAGGGCGATCACGTGATGCTCGTGCGCGGCGATCGGCTCGCGCGCGTGCCGGTCAAGACCGGCCTGCGCAACTGGGATTTCGTGGAGATCACCGACGGCCTCGCCCCGGGCGACCGTGTGGTCGTCTCGCTCGACCGGCCGGAGGTGCGAGAAGGCGCGCGGGTGCGCGTCGAGGGCGAGGCGACCGGATGATTGCGCTCCGCGAGGTCAGCCGCGACTACGAGGTGGGCGGCCGCCCGGTGCACGCCCTGCGCGGCGTCACGCTCGACGTGGGGGCGGGCGAGTACCTCTCCATCATGGGGCGGTCCGGCTCGGGCAAGTCGACGCTGCTCCACATCATCGGCTGCCTCGACCGACCCACCGCGGGCGTCTACCGCCTCGACGGCGAGGACGTGACGCGCCTCGACGAGCGGCGGCTGTGCCGGATCCGGCGCGAGAAGATCGGCTTCGTCTTCCAGGACTATCACCTCGTCCACCGGCTGACGGCGGCCGAGAACGTCGAGCTGCCTCTGGTCTTCGCGGGCGTCGAGCGCCAGGAGCGCCGCGAGCGCGTCGCGCGGGCGCTCGCGGCCGTCGGGCTCGCCGACCGCGCGCACCATCGCCCGGACCAGCTCTCCGGGGGCGAGCGCCAGCGCGTCGCGATCGCGCGCGCCGTCGTGATGACCCCGCGCGTGGTGCTCGCCGACGAGCCGACGGGCAATCTCGACAGCCTCTCGGGCCGCGAGGTCGTGACGCTGCTCGAGGCGATGAACGCGCAGGGGCTGACGCTGGTAGTCGTGACGCACGACCCGGCCCTCGCGGCGCGCGCCCGCCGGCGTCTGCGGCTCGTGGACGGCCAGCTCGAGGAGTGACGCCGTGCACGCCGACGACCTCGTCGCCTTCGCCGCCCGAGCGCTCCGGGGGCACCGCCTGCGGACCGCGCTGTCGCTTCTGGGCATCGCCATCGGCGTCGTGGCCGTGGTGCTGCTCACGAGTCTCGGCGAGGGCGCCCGCGCCTACGTGACGCGCGAGTTCGCCACGCTCGGCACCAACCTCCTCATCGTCCTGCCCGGCAAGACCGAGACGACCGGCCTGGCGCCCATCCTGGGCGGGGTGCCGCACGACCTGACGCTCGAGGACGCCGAGGCGATCGCCCGGAGGGTGCGCGACGTCCGGCGGGTCGCGCCGCTCGCCGTCGGCACCGCGACGGCGCGCTACGGCGGACGCGGACGCGAGGTGACGGTCGTCGGAACCGTGGGGACGTTTCTCGAGGTGCGCCGCCTGCAGCTCCAGGCCGGGCGCTACCTGCCCGAGAGCACGGCCGACGCAGACCGGGCCTTCTGTGTCATCGGCGCCAAGCTCGTCACCGAACTGTTCGCCGGACGGAACCCGCTCGGCGAGATGCTGCGCGTGGGTGACGAGCGGTTTCGCATCATCGGCGTGCTGGCGCCGCGCGGAGAATCGCTCGGCATGAACCTGGACGAGGTCGTGCACGTGCCCGTGCGGCGGCACCTCAAGATGTTCAATCGGCGCGGGCTGTTTCGGATCCTCGTCGAACTCCACGCGCACGAGCGCCTCGACACCGCGCGCCGGGCGATCATCGCCCTCCTCACCGAACGCCACGACGGTGAAGAAGACGTGACGGTGCTCACCCAGGACGCGGTCCTGACCACCTTTACCCGGATCCTCGCCATCCTCACGGCGGTCGTCGTGGGCATCGGGGCGATCTCCCTCGCGGTCGCCGGCATCGGGATCATGAACGTCATGCTCGTGGCGGTTGCCGAGCGCACGCGCGAGATCGGGCTGCTCAAAGCCGTCGGCGCCACCCCGGGTCAGATCCTGCGGGCGTTTCTTTTGGAAGCCGCCCTCATCTCGACGACTGGCGGTCTCATCGGCCTCGGCGTGGCCTTCTCCCTCACGAGTCTCGCCGGGCGGCTCTGGCCCCAGTTCCCGCTCGAGCCGCCGCCGTGGGCCGTCGGGGCGGCGCTCGGGGTCGCCGTGTCCGTGGGTCTCGTGTTCGGCAGCCTCCCCGCCCGGCGCGCCGCCCGGCTCGACCCCGTGGCCGCGCTCGCTGGAGGCCGGCGATGACCGCGCCAGACCTGCTCCGGCTCGCCGTCGGGGCCGTTCTGGCCCACCGCCTGCGCTCGGCCCTCACGGTGCTCGGGATCGTGATCGGCATCGCGTCGGTCGTGCTCATCACGTCGCTCGGCGAGGGTGCACGGCGGTACATCCTGTCGGAGTTCACTCAGTTCGGCACCAACCTCCTCGCCATCAATCCCGGCCGCATCGCCACCACCGGCATCCCGGGCGCCCTCGGCGTGACGATTCGCAAGCTGACGCTCGAAGACGCCGAGGCCATCCGGCGCGTGGCGGGTGTCGTGGAAGTCGTGCCGCTGGCGTTCGGCATGGCCCGCGTCGAGGCCGGCGCGCGAGGCCGCAGCGTGTTCGTCTACGGCGTAACGTCGGGGGTGCCGGCCGTCTGGAAATTCCAGGTGGGCCAGGGCCGGTTCTTGCCCTCGGGCGATCCCCGACGCGTCGCGCCTTACGCCGTGCTCGGCCCGACGCTCAAGCGCGAGATTTTCGGCCACGAAAACGCGCTCGGCCGCTACGTGCGCATCGGGGGCGAACGCTTCCAGGTCATCGGCGTGATGGCGCCGAAGGGGCTCCTGCTCGGCATCGACGTCGACGATGCGGCGTATGTGCCTGTCGCGAGCGCCCAGCGGCTCTTCGACCGCGACGAGCTGATGGAGATCGACGTGCTGTTCGCCCCGGGGACGGACACGGCACGCCTCGTCGGGGATCTGCGCGCGCTGCTCGTCTCGCGCCATGGGGGCGAAGAGGATTTCACCATCACGACGCAGACGGAGATGCTCGACGTGCTGGGCAACGTCATGACGATCGTGAGCGGCGCGGTCGCCGCGATCGGCGCCATCTCGCTCGTCGTCGGCGCCATCGGGATCCTGACCATCATGTGGATCTCGGTGGGCGAGCGCACGCACGAGATCGGGCTCGCGCACGCCGTCGGGGCGAGCCGCGGCCAGATCCTGGCGCTCTTCCTCGCCGAGGCGACCATCCTCTCGGCTCTCGGCGGTGTCGTAGGGCTCCTGGTCGGCCTCGGCATCGGGTGGGGCGTGCGGCTCGTCGTTCCCGCGATCCCGATCGAGACCCCCGCCGTCTTCGTGGCGGCCGCGCTCTCCGTCAGTGTCGCGGTCGGCTTGGCGAGTGGCCTGCTGCCGGCCCGCCGCGCCGCCGCGCTCGACCCGATCGAGGCGCTCCGGGCCGAGTGAGGTCATCGGCGCCGCTCACTGCACCCTCGGGCAGTCGCTCCGGCGGCGCTCGTCTACCGCGCTTCTCGAGACCCACGCCGGGCCGACCGCGTGCGGTTCATCCCTCATCCTGGAGCCGCACGCGTGCTACAGTGCGCTCGTGCGACTCGGCCCGGACGACCTGGACGCGGCCGTCCTCGGCGGTGCGCTCCTCGGCGGCGGCGGAGGCGGCACGATCGCCGAAGGCCGGCGCCTCGGTCAGGCCGCACTCGCCGCCGGCACGCCTACCCTCGTCACGCTGGACGACCTCGACCCGGAGGCGCTCGTGGCGACCGTCTCGCTGGTGGGCGCGCCGGCGGCGTCCGACGCGCACGTCGCGCCGTCCGACCATCTCCGCGCGCTCGAGCTCCTGCGGGCGATGCTCGACGTCCCCCTTGCGGGACTCACAGGCTCCGAAAACGGCGGCGCGGCCACCGTCAACGGCTGGGTCCAGTCGGCCGCCACGGGCCTCCCCATTGTCGACGCGCCAGCCGATGGCCGCGCGCACCCCACCGGTGATCTGGGGGGCCTCGGGCTCGACCAAGTGGCCGACTACGTGTCGGTGCAGGCCGCCGTGGGCGGGAGCCAGAGCCACGGGCGGCATGTGGAGGTACAACTGCGCGCTCCGCTCGCCGCCGCCAACCAGCTCGTGCGGGCCGCCGCCGTCGCGGCCGGCGGTCTGGTCGCCGTGGCGCGCAATCCGGTGCGCGCGGCCTACCTCGAGGCGCACGCGGCCGTTGGCGCCGTGACGCACGCCCTGGCGCTCGGACGCCGCCTGCAGGACGCCCTCCCGAACGGGCCCCGGGCGGTGGCGGAGGCGGCGTGTCGACTGCTCGACGGCGCGATCGTCACAGAGGGGCCGGTGTCGCGCCTCGAACGGCGGACGGAAGCCGGGTTCGACGTCGGGTGGGCCACAGTCGCCGATGTCGAGCTGACGATCTGGAACGAATACCTCACGCTCGATCGCGCGGGCACGCGCCTCGCCACCTTCCCGGATCTCATCGCGACGCTCGACGCCCACACGGGGCTCCCGTTGACGTCGGCCGAGATCGAGACGGGCCGAGAGGTGATGGTCCTCACCGCCCCGGCACGCGCGCTGAAGCTCGGCGCCGGCTTGCGGATCCCGGATCACTACCGGCCGCTCGAGCGAGCCGTCGGCAGAGACCTCGTCCGCTACGTGTTCCCGACGGCGGAGGACGGCGACGCCGCCAGTTGAAGGCGTGCGGGGGAAGGCACCTGAGCTCGCCCGGAGGTCTCGGGCCTGGGAACCCGGAAGCCCGTCGGACGTGGCTCCGAACGGGGGACCGGTGTACAGTTCGCGGAGACAAATCTGCTGGCCGGAGCCGCTGCCATGCTCAAGTCCATCTGCGATGTCGTCGACCTCTTGAGCGGCCCGGACGTCACGGGTGAGCAGGTCGCCGCCTGGCTGCGCACCTTCGGCGCTGACGTCGACGTCGCGCGCCTGGACTCCGCACGCGGGCACACCGACTTCGTGCGGGTGGTCATCGCCGGCGCCGCGGGACGTCGCGCCGGCGGCGACGCCCCGACCCTCGGGGTCATCGGTCGCCTGGGCGGCATCGGCGTGCGCCCGCACCGTCTCGGCCTCGTCTCCGACGCCGACGGAGCCATCGTCGCGCTCGCCGTCGCCGCCGAGCTCGCGCGGATGCACCAGCGAGGCGACCGCCTCGCCGGCGACGTGCTCGTGCGCACGCACGTCTCGCCGGCCTCCCCCATCATTCCGCACGAGCCGGCGCCGTTTGTCGACGCCCCCGTCGACCGACGGGAACTCGCGCGCGCCGAGGTGGACGCGGAGATGGCGGCGATCCTGTCGATCGACGCGACGCGCGCGAACCGCATCGTGAAGGCCCGCGGGTTCGCCATCACGGGGACGCTGAGAGACGGGTACTTGTTGCGCCCGACGGTGCCGATGCTCGACCTCTACGAGCGCGTGGCAGGTCGCGCGCCGATCGTGGTACCGCTCTTCACGCAGGACCTCACGCCGCCGGACAACGGCGTGCACCACATCAACAGCATCATGCAGCCCGGAACCCTGACGTCCGCCCCCGTCGTCGGCGTGGCGCTCCTCTCCCCCGTCGTGGTCGCTGGCGCGGCAACGGGCGTGATCGACGAACCCGCCCTCGCCGCGGCTGCCCGATTCGTCATCGAGGTGGCGAAGGAGTTCTCGGCCGGCCGACTTCCCTTCTACTACGAGGAGGAGTACCGGAAGCTCGTCGAGCTGTACGGGCCGTTGACGCGACTGGTGGGACGGTGAGACGTTAGGCTCGCTGGTCGGGCTGGACGGCCCATCGGGACGGCCGGTCGGGACGGCCGGTCTAAAGACCGGCCGCTACGACGACGGAAGCGCTACGACGACGGAAGTGCTACGACGACCGAAGCGCTACGACGACGGAATCAACGGGCGCTGCGGCGGACGAGACGGAAGATTGAAAGGCCTCCCATGGCGTGCATCGCAACGGTCACGATCGGTCAAACCCCCCGCGACGACATCGTCCCCGAGCTCGGACGCTTCGTGCCGTCGGCGCGATGGCTCGAAGCCGGCGCGCTCGATGGGCTGGACGATGAGCGCCTGGAAGCCCTCAAGCCTGGCCCCGGGGAGTTCCCCCTCGTCACGAGGCTCCGCGATGGGAAGAGCGTCGTGGTCGGAGAACGCGCGGTGGCGCCGCTCGTGCAGGAGGCCGTCGAGCGCGTCGCGCGCGAGGCCGATTTGGTGATGCTCCTGTGCACCGGCGAGTTCGCCCTCGCGTGCCCGAAGCCGCTCATCTTTCCAGGTCGCCTGCTGGCCTCGACCGTCGCCGAGCTCCACGGCGGGCGGCCCGTCGCCATCCTGACGCCGCATGCAGACCAGGTCGAGACCCAGGCCGAACGGTGGCGGGCGCGAGGCGTCGCCCCGACGGTCATCTTCGCCTCGCCGTATGCCGCCGCCGATTTCGTCGCGGCGGGCCGCCGGGCGCGCGCCTCCGGCGCGTCGCTCGTGGTGATGGACTGCCTCGGCTACACGCTGGCGATGAAAGCAGCGGTGGCGAAAGCTTCCGACCTGCCCGTCCTGCTTCCACGGTCGCTCGTCGCGCGCCTGGCTGCGGAACTCCTGGAACGATGACACCCGTTCCGCGGGCGTTCGAATGGCCGGCCGTTCTCGTCTACGTCGGCTTCGCCGCGCTCGCCGCAGCCATCTGCGCCCAGATCAACGTGCACCTCGGCATCACGCCGAACACGGCGGTCGTGGGCGTGCTCGTCGCCATCTCTGCGGGCCGCAGCGTCCTGCCCGCGTTCCGCTCGCCCGAGCGTCAGGTCATGGTCGAGACGGCCACGTCGGCCGGCGGCTTCGCCGGCGCGAACATCGCCCTCGTCAGCCTCGCCACGCTCTATCTCGTTGGCCTCGAGCGCCTCGTGTGGCCGCTGCTCGTCGGGATCACGACGGGCATGGTCGTCGACATCTGGCTCGGCTATCGTCTCTTCGGCTCGCGCGCCTTTCCCGCCGACGGGCCGTGGCCGGACGGCGAGGCGGTCGGTCGGGTCATCCAGGCCGGCGACGTGGGGGGCGCACTCGCGCGACAGCTTCTCCAGGGGGTGGGTGTGGGAGCGGTCGCTCGCCTGTTCGGTGTGCCGGCCGCCGGTGTGGGGATCGCCTTCATCGGCAACCCGGTGGCCCTCGGCGCGCTTGCGGTCGGGTTGCTGGTGCGCCGCTACGCCCCCGCGTTCGGCTACGACTTCGCGCACTCGTCGTTGCCGCACGGCTTGATGATCGGCGCCGGGCTCGTGCAGGTGACGCAGACGGCGTGGGTCGTCTGGCGCGCACGCTCGGCCTCCCCTCCCCTCGCGGCACCTGAGCCCTCGGAGTCGAAGGCGCCCGACAAGGCCTCGGGCAGCGTGTCGCGGCTTGCACCCGACGCTCCACTCCCGAGGGTCGCACCGCCGGACCGATCGCTCCGCCCACAGGAGCTCTCCGTTCATCTCGCGGCGTTTCTCGCTGGGGCCCTGACGCTCGCCTGGCTCGGCCATCTCGGTGGGGGGATGACGGCCCGACACCTCGCATTGTGGGTCGGCTTTGCCGCAGCCGCGGCTTTCGTCCACACGATCATCGTCGGCTACTGCGCCATGCTGAGCGGGTGGTTTCCGTCGTTCGCCGTGGCCATCGCGCTCATTCTGGTGGCCGCGCTGCTCCGCTTCCCGCTCGAGGCGCTCGCGCTCCTCGCCGGCTACGTCCTCTCAACCGGGCCGCAATTCGCGGACCTCGGCTACGACCTGAAGTCGGGCTGGATCATCCGCGGGCGCGGCACCGATCGCCTCCGCGAACGCGCGGGACGCCGCCAGCAGGCGCTGCTCCAGGAACTCGGGGCGGTCGTGGGTCTCGCGACCGCGGCGCTGGCGTTCAGCGTCTACTGGCGCGCCGGGCTTGTGCCGCCGATGAGCCGCGCGCTGGCAGCCACCCTCACCCTCGGGGCATCGCCCAGTTTGCCCCTCGAGCTCGCGCTCGGCGGGATCGCGGGAGCTGTCGCCCAGATCGCCGGCGGCCCACAGCGGGCGATCGGGATCCTGCTCGCCACGGGCCTCCTCCTCGACAACGTGGTCTACGGCTACGCGCTCGCGGGCGCGCTCGCCGTGCGCGCGTGGGTCGGCACGACCGCCATGCAGGTTCGCGCGCCGGGACTCATCGCGGGCGACGGCCTGGCGGGCTTCGGCGAGGCGATCGCGCGGGCGGGGTGGGGGAGGTAAGGGAGGCTCTCGCCTCTCGGGGACGGCCCGAAGAGACTGCGCTCGTCGTCACGTCGTGACGGCCTCCAGGTACTCGCGGCGGAGGTGCTCGAACGCCATGTATTCGGTGGCGACCCGCTCGATGAATGCGGTCAGCAAGTCGTCGTCGCGGGCGAGGAGCAGCTCGCCCCGGAGCATGGCGTGAGCCACCCCGAGCGGCGCGCCGTTGATGGCGTGGACGTCGACGGGGAAGTGGATCGCCCGTGTCACCTCTGCGCTCAGGCGCGTCTCCTCCTCGAACACGTCGGGCGGCGGCTGCCAGTACACGGCCACGTCGACGTCCCGGTAGTCGTCGCGCCTCATTCCCTGAACCTCGGCTGCCAATCTACCCCAGCCTGCGACACCCGGCGACCGCGAGGGCGCCGGGCCCAGGGGCACGGCACGGAGCTGAGTAAGATGTACGCGATGCTCCCACCAGACGAGGCACTGGCTCGCTTGCGCGCTGGCAACCAGCGCTTCGTGTCGGGCGCCTGCCGCCTCAGGGAGTTGGCGAGCCCGGCTGCGCGGCGTGAGCTTCTGACCGCGCAGCATCCCTTCGCCATCGTCCTCGGGTGCTCCGACTCGCGGGTGCCGGTCGAGCTCGTCTTCGACGAAGGCCCTGGTGCCCTCTTCGTCGTCCGCATCGCGGGCAACATCGCGGCGCCTTCGCAGGTGGCCAGCGTGGAATTCGCCGTCGACCGGCTGGGGACGCGCCTGGTGGTGGTGCTCGGCCACACCGGCTGCGGGGCGGTCGCGGCGACCCTGGACGCACTGGAGCGGCCGGACCAACCGGCTTCGCACCCCTGGCGGTCGATCACGGAATACATCCGACCGGCCGTCGAGGGCCTGCTGTCGAGCGACGTCGTGCAGGACCGCGACGCCCTGCTCCGCGCCGCGATCCGCGCCAACGTGCGGGCCTCGACCGATGCGCTGCAGCGGGGGTCCCCGACGCTCGCGCGCCTCGTGGCGAGCCGATACGTCAGCATTGTCGGTGCGGTGTACGCCCTGGAGACGGGCGTCGTGGAGTTTTTGTCGGATGCGGCGAAACCCTGAGACTGGAGAGACCTCGCCGCCGCGCGACCCGAAACCGACATTTGGGTCGGCCGATGTCGCGGCCGCCTGGTCGGGCCGGCCCTCCGCGGCCCGACCTCTGGTGGTGCGCGGCGAGCTCGCCGGCGCACCCTTCACGATCTTGATGCGCGAAGAAGCGCTGACGGCGAGCTGGGGCGAACGACTCGTCGTGGCGTGCGACCGCGCCGGACGCCTGTATTCGTTCTGGCGCGCCGGCCACACGTACCGCCGGGGGCTGAACGGACGCGTCTTACACAAGTGCCAGGACGAGGCCGGGCGTCACTGGGAGTGGCTGGACGAGGCGGGTGCCGAGGTGCTCGTCGACGAGGCGGCCGCGCTCTTCAGGCGCCTCCACGACACGGTCAAGGCTGGTCCCGTCCGGTTCATTGCGCACCCGGAGCCGACGCCCCTCGATCGCGTCGTGTGCCTGGCCGCCCTCGAGCTGGGTGCGCGCTTCACCGCGGCGGCCGCGCGTGCAGACGCCGCGCGCTTCGCCCGCGTATACGCGCCCATCGGGATTCTTCCACCCGATCAGTACCTCGCCCTCGTCGTCCAGGGCACCATCGGGTGCTCGTTCGACACGTGCACATTCTGCGATCTCTTCGGCCAGCGTTACCGCGTGAAGACACCCCTCGAGTTCGCCAAACACGTGGAAGACGTGCGGGCGTATCTCGGCCCCTCGTTGTCCCTCCGGCGTCGGTCCATCTTCTTCGGCTCCGCGAACGCGTTGGCGGTACCCATTGCCCGTCTCGTCGAGCATTTCGACATCCTGGTCCGCGAACTGGACGCGAAGACGCGCGGGGTCGGCGCGTTCGTCGACGGTTTTACGGGCCTGCGCAAGACGACGGCCGATTTCCTGATGCTGGCCAAGCGTGGGCTCCGTCGGGTCTATATCGGCCTCGAGTCTGGCCACGACCCGCTGCTCGCCTTCGTCCGCAAGCCGGCCACGGCCCGCCAGGCAATCGAGACGGTGCGCGCCGCCAAGGCGGCCGGCGTGTCGGTCGGCGTCATCGTGATGATCGGACTGGGCGGGGACCGCTTCGCGGACGCGCACGTCGCGGACACGATCACCGCCGTGAACGCGATGGCGCTGGGGCCGACTGACGTCTTGTACTTCAGCGAGCTCGTCGAGATCCCCGGCACGCCGTACCCGGTCTTGGCGGCACATGAAGGGCTGCGTGCCCTCTCGCCCGCAGAGTGCCGCGAGCAGCGCCGGCGGATCCGCGAAGGTCTGCGGTTCGTCGGGGCGCCGCCCAAGATCACCTCCTACGACATCCGCGAGTTCGTCTACTGAGTCTGGCGACCTCGGAGGCGGAACCCCCGCCCCGCGCGGCCGATTGCTCGTCGGCACCCGTGGGAACGAGTACAATCGCCGCGCGCACCGCGAGCGCGCGAGCCACAGGCGCGGACTGAGACCGTCGACGGGCCGCGCGATCGTGTGCGGGACACGCGAGCGGCGCGGGAGTCTCAGGGGTTCCCGCACCGACCAGCGCCGGAGAGTCTGGCTGGGAAGACGTACCCCGGCCGATGACGGAGGGGATGGTCATGACGGGCAGGAGAGGCTTGATGGAGGGTATCGCCGCCGCCGCGCTGGCCGTCGCGGTGGTCCTCGAGGTGCCGACTCGGGCGCAGGAAACCCCGACCGAGCGCCAGGCGGCGCGCGAGGTCCTGCAGAAACTCGACGCGCTCGAGCGGTCGCTGGATGTCTCGGGGCTCGTGGCCCGGCTGACGGGTCCGAATGCGGAACGCGACAGGGTGGTCGCGCGCGCCAGGGCACTGATGGAAACCGAGCTGCTCGCGCTCAGCGACGACATCACCCGCAATCCGGAGATCGGCTTCCAGGAACACCGGTCGATCGCCAAGCTCATCGACTACCTGAAGCGCCACGACTTCGCCGTCGAGGTGCCGGTCGCGGGCCTCGAGACCGCGTTCGTCGCCCGCTGGAAGGGCAACAGCGGCCCGCCGAACCTCGGCATCATCGTGGAGTACGACGCGCTCCGGGGCACCGAGCGGCCGTTTCACGGCGACCAGCACAGCGCGCAGGGCCCCATCGGGATCGCCGCCGCTGTGGCCGTGGCGGAGTACCTCGCGCGCAGTCGGACGCCGGGCAGCGTCGTCGTGTTCGGGTGCCCCGGAGAGGAGATGATGCCGCCGAACGCGAAGACGGTCATGTACGAGGCCGGCGTGTTCAGCGGCATGGACGTCATCGTCCGGAGTCACGCGAGCGGGGCCACGACCCGGCCAGCACCGGGCTTCGGCACGTGCTGCATGAACATCGACGGCGTCAAGTACATCTTCAGCGGCGCGCCGGCGCACCAGCTCCAATCGTGGAACGGGCGCAACGCCCTCGAAGCGGTCGTCCACCTGTTCGTCAACATCGACAGCGTGCGCAGCAGCCTCCGCCCCGAGGCGCGCATCCAGGGTGTCATCACCGAAGGCGGCGCCGCGCCGAACGTCGTCCCCGACCGCGCGGTCGCGGACTTCTACATTCGCTACCCGGACGAGGTCTACCTGCGCCAGGTACGCCAGTTCGTCGACAACGCCGCGCGCGCCGCGGCGCTCGCCACCGGAACCAAAGTAAAGATCGACCATTACGGCCAGACCCGAGACGGGATCGCGGTCGCGACGCTCGCCGAAGTGGCCTTCGCCTACATGAAGCAGTACGGCGCGACCAACGTCCAGCCGGAACCGGGACGGCCGCAGGGCTACGAGGAGACCGGGAGTGTCTCGCGCGCGATCCCCGGCATCGGGTTCAGCGCCCATTCGTCGAACGCCCCGGGTCACACCTACGAGATGGAGGCCGACGCCCTCGGCGAGGTCGGCCACCACGGCTTTCTGGTCGACGCCCAGGCGATGACGGCGCTCCTTTTCGACTTCGTGACCCTAGCGGACTACCGGGCGCTCGTGAAAAAGGAATTCGAGGGCATCCGACAGTTGTTTGCGGAGTATCTGAAGGCGCTCGAGCGCGTCTACACCGAACCGACGGTCCCGGACCCGAAGCGGTGAGGGCCTGCCGGAGACGGGCAGCCACCCGGGGGCGGCCGACACGGGGGCTGGACAGGCGTTGGGCTGTACGTATATGCTAGCTATATGAAGCGGACGACGCTGTATGTGGATGACGCGGCGTATCGGCGGCTCAAGCGCCTCGGTCGCCTGAAGGGCGTTCCCCCCGCCCAGCTCGTTCGCGAGGCCGTCGCCCAGTATCTGGCCACGCAGGAGATCCCGCGCGTCCCCAAGAGCCTCGGCGCGTTCCGGAGCGGGCGCCACGACCTCAGCGAACGAGCCGAGGAGCTCCTGACTGGTTTCGGGACCTCCCCGTGATCGTCGCCGATACCGGTGCGGTCCTCGCCCTGCTGGACGCCGACGACAAACACCACTCGGCGCTCAAGACTCTGTTTCTCCGCGACCCGGGCGCCTGGGTGCTCCCGTGGGCGATTCTCCCGGAGGTGGACTACCTCCTGGCCACCCAGTTGGGCCGCTCGGCCCGCGAGGCGTTTTTCGAGGATCTCGCCTCGGGCGGCTTCTTCATCGAGTGGGGCCGCGAAGACGACCTCGCGCGAGCGTGGGCGCTTCACCGCCAATATGGCGATTTGCAGCTCGGTCTGGTCGACGCCGTGGTGCTTGCGCTGGCCGAGCGTCTCGACGCGGAGGCCATCGCGACGCTCGACCTTCGGCATTTCGCCGCCGTGAAACTGGCGACGCGTCCGCGGCTGCTGCCCCGCGATCACGCCGAGGCCAGCGAGCGCCGCGAGAAAGCCAGACGGCGGTAAGCGGCCGTGTGGCTCGTCGAGGAGCACGACGCGCTGGGCCGGACGGCCCGAGGAGGAGACGGATGGACCTCAAAGCGATTCAGGCCGCGCTGCGCGCGGCCGACCTGGACGGCTGGCTGCTCTGTGACTTTCGGAACCGGGATGTGCTGTCCTACCGGGTGCTCGGCCTCGACCCCACGAAGCCCAGTTCCAGGCGGTGGTATTACTTCATTCCCGCGAAAGGCCAGCCGCGCAAGCTCGTGAGTGCCGTCGAGCGCCAGACGCTCGACGCGCTGCCCGGCACGAAGGCGCTGTACACGTCGTGGCGCGAGCTCCACGCCGGCCTGAAGAAGCTCCTCGGGTCGAAGAAAACGATCGCCATGCAGTATTCGCCGAAGAACAACGTCCCCTACATCTCGATCGTCGACGCCGGCACCGTCGAGCTGGTCAAGGGGCTGGGGCACCGGGTCGCCTCCTCAGCCGACCTGGTGCAGCAGTTCGTCTCGGTCATCGACGAGCGCGGCTACCGCCTCCACAAAGAGGCCGCTCGGCTCGTCGACCGCATCCGCGCCGAGGCGTTCGACGAGATTCGCAAGGCGGTTCGCACGGGTTCGGGCGCGACCGAGTACGACGTCCAGCAGTTCATCATGCAGCGCTTCGCCCAGGAACGCCTGACGACCTACGCGCCGCCCATGGTGGGCGTCAACGACCACCCGGCCGACCCGCACTTCGAAGTGACGCCCGGCAACGCCCGGCCCTTCAAGCGGGGCGACACGGTCCTCATCGACCTCTGGGCCAAGAAGGACATGCCCGGCGCCATTTACTACGACATCACCTGGTGCGGCTACATCGGAGACGCGCCGCCGCCCAAGTACCGCGAGATCTTCGACGTCGTCTGCCGGGCGCGGGATGCCGCTGTCGCGTTCGTGCAGGACCATCTCGCGAAGGGTCGCGACCTAAGGGGCTGGCAGGTCGACGAAGCGTGCCGCGACGTGGTGCGTCGGGCGGGCTATGGGAAGTACTTCGTCCATCGTACGGGCCACGCCATCGGGACGGAAACCCACGGCGAGGGCGTCAACATCGACAACTTCGAAACCCGCGACGAGCGCCGGCTGCTGCCAGGGTGCTGCTTCTCGATCGAACCCGGCATCTATCTGGAGAAGCGGATGGCCGCGCGCACCGAAGTCAACCTGTTCATCCGCCACGACGGCGTCGCGGAAGTCACGGGAGAAATTCAGCGGGAACTCGTGCTGATGTGACACCGGCCGGCCTCCGGGCCGGCCGCGCCCGTCACGTGGTGACGTCTCCCTCCGCCAGCGACGAGGCGGCAACGGCACGTCGGGCGTCCGGACCCAGGCGTTCGACGAGCACGCGCCGGAACGTCTCGTAGGACGCGTCGGGCAGGTCGGCAGCCGCGAGCGGCCACCGCTCCCAGCCGCGGAACCGCTCAGGCAGCACCGGCTCGATGCCCGCGTACCGGCGGATGGCCTCGGGACACTTCGCCGGGTGCGCCGTCGCGAGCGTCACGATCGGCTCGTCCCCACCGAGCGCGTCGGCGTAGGCGCGCGCCGCCGCGTACCCAACAGCGCCGTGCGGATCGAGCAGGTAGCCCGTGCGCTCGTACACCGCCCGCAGGCACGTACCCGCCTCGGCCTCCGTCACCGAGCGACCCCAGAGGTTCGCACGCATCGTGTCGAGCGCCCGGTCGTGCAGCGCCAGAACCCGCTCGAAGTTGCTCGGATCGCCCACGTCCATCGCATTCGACATCGTCGCAACGGCCGCGCGCGGGCGAAACTGCCCGGTCGCCAGATAGTCCACGAGCACCGCGTTCTCGTTGACGGCAGCGACGAAGCGGGCCACCGGCAGGCCCATCCGCTGCGCCATCACCCCGGCCGTCAGGTTGCCCAGGTTCCCGCTCGGCACAGCGAAGACGACACGCTCTCCCACCCGGTCGGCCGCGGCCAGGTAGGCGGCCACGTAATAGAAGAGCTGAGGGAGCAGGCGACCGATGTTGATCGAGTTGGCGGATGCCAGCGCGAGCGGCCGGAGCGTCTCGTCGCGAAACGCGGCCTTCACCAGGCGCTGGCAAACGTCGAAGGTTCCCGGCACGCGGAGTACCGCGATGTTGTCGCCGAGCGAGGCCATCTGGGCCTCCTGGAACCGCGACACCCGACCCGCCGGGTACAGCACCACCACCGAGACGCCCGGCACCCGATGGAACCCGTGCGCGACGGCGCTGCCCGTGTCCCCGGAGGTCGCGACGAGCACGGTGGCGCGGCGACCCGCCGTGGCGACCACGTGTCCCAGAAGTCGCCCCAGAACCCGCGCCCCCACGTCCTTGAAGGCGAGCGTCGGACCGTGAAAGAGCTCTAGGACGAAGTGCCGGTCTTCGATTTGCCTGAGCGGGACGGGAAAGTCCAGCGCGTCTCGTACGAGCCGTCCGACGACGGCGCGGTCGAACTCGTCTGCCAGCCACCGCTCGGCGAGGGCGACGGCCAGGTCCGCGAAGCTCAGGCGCTTCCACGCCTCGAGGTCCGCCGGGTCGAGACGCGGCCACGCCGTCGGGAGATACAGGCCGCCGTCCGGTGCGGGACCCGTCGTCAGGGCGTCCGTGAAGCGGACGCGCGGGGCACGCTGCCGGGTGCTTTCGAGCCACATCGTCGACCTGCCCTCGCCGGACTCCGCGCTGCGCCCCCTCGTCAGCACACGCGCGCGCCGGTCGTACTCACCAGGCTGACGATGGCCTCGCTTGCGACTCCGGCGCGGCGAAACGCCTCCTGCATGGCCGCCGCGGCGCGCCGGGCGGCCTCGGCGCCTTCGCAGAAGGCGAAGACCGACGGCCCTGAACCGGCGAGCGCGCTCGCGAGCGCCCCGGCCTCGCGGGCGGCCGCCTCGACCTCGGCTAGGCCCGGCACCAGGCCGGCGCGCAGCGGCTCGACCAGCGCGTCGCGCACGGCGCGCCCGAGCAGCTTCAAATCGCCGCGGTAGAGCGCGCTCACGAAGGCACCCACCCCGGCGAGGTTCGTCACGATCCGGTCGAGCGGGTACCGCTGCTGCCGCACGAGCTCGCGCGCCGTTGCCGTCGCCACGGCGTGGTCCGGGTGGACCACCGCCACGGCCAGGCCCGGCGGCACCGGCAGCGGCACGACCTCGAGCGGCTCGTAGCTGGCCACGAGGACGATGCCGCCGAGCAGGCACGGCGCGACGTTGTCGGCATGAATCGAACCCGACGCCAGGCGCTCGCCCGCGAGCGCGCTCTCGATCAGGTCGCGCTCGCCGAGCGGCGACCCGAACAGCAGGTTGACGGCGACCGCCGCCCCCACGCTGCTCGCGGCGGAGCCGCCGAGGCCGCTGGCAATGGGGATGCCCTTCTCCAGCCGGAGCCGCACACCTGGCCGGTCTCCGACCGCCCCTCCGGTGCCGCGGGCCCGGACCCGTGCCAGCCCCTCGGCCGCAGCCACGACCGCGACGTTCAGGGCAGGGTCGGACGGCAGGCGGCCCCCGTCGCCCGTCACGCTCGCCAGCTCGACGCCGGGGCTCTCGACGAGCTCGGCCTCGATCACGTCGCCGGGCTGCTCGAGCGCCAGGCCGAGGACATCAAACCCCGGACCCAGGTTGGACACGCTCGCCGGAGCGAACACGCGCACGCGCTGGAGACCCACCGTCGAGCGCGGGGCACGCACGGCTGTTTATGCGGCCCGCGAGCGCCGCGGGCTTGCAGCGCGCCCCCCGGCCAGTCTACCGTATCGCATCGCCGGCGCCGCGGGTCGCGTCCAGGCGGCAGGAGGAACCGTCGATGCCCAGGGCGACGCAGCTCACGCTCGAGCTCCAGAACCAGACCGGCACGCTCGCGCGCCTCTGCCGCGACCTCGCGCACGGGGGCGTCAACCTGCTCGCGCTCCTCGCGCCGGAAGCGGCGGGGGCGGCGGACCGCGGGGTGATCCGTCTCCTGGTGGCCAACCCCGAGCTGGCCCGCCATGCGCTCGCGAAGGCCGGGTACACCTTCGCCGCCGAGGACGTGCTCTTCGTCGAGATCAAGAACCGGCCCGGCGCGCTCGCCAGGGCCACCGAGAAGCTCCACCGGGCGAACATCGGCATCCGCTACGCCTACGCCACGGCGTCTGCGAAGGCGCAGAAGACCGCTGCCGTCATCGCCGTCGCTCCGGCCGACCTCGAGCGCGCCGAGCGCCTGCTCGGGCGCTGACCCTCACGGCTCCCGCGCGATCACGTTCGGGATGTTCCGGTCGCGCAGGAGCTGGTTGAACGCCGCCAGATCCGTCTTCAGCGCCTCGTCGAGCTGACGGGCGAGTTCCGCGATCTGCTTCTTGAACGCCGCGTGCACCTCCCGAGCCTGCGAGGTCGGCGCGTGATCCGAGCTCGCGACGCCGTTGCCCAAATAGGTGAGCTTCGACACGAGCTTCGCCGGCCACCGCACCGTGTCCTGCCCCTGGCCGGTGAACTTCCGCTGGATCAGGTGATCCTCGACCGCCAGGAGCTTCTTCTCCAGCGCATCGGCTGCCTGGCGGACGGCGGCGGCGCTCGCATCGCCCTCGACGAGCGCCTTCACGTCGGCGAGCTGCTTGCGCACGAGCTCGACCCGGTTGACCATGTCGACTACCGTTTCCAGATCGCGACGGAGATCCGCGAGCATCGCGACCTGCGCGTGGATGTCCGCCTCCGTCCCGGCCGAATTCGGGTCTTTCCGCACGGTGAGCGGCTGGGTCAGCTCTCGCCCCGCCGCGATGAGCTTCACCGTGTAGGTCCCCGGTGGCATGAGGATCGACATCGTCCCGCCTTCGGGCGCCGGCCGCCAGCCCTCGGGTCCGACCGTGATCTCGGGCGCGTACTCGGGGCTCGTGCGCAGGCGAATCGGCCTGGAGGACTCGCTCCGCAGATCCCAGTAGACGCGGTTGATCCCCGCGCGACGCGTCCCCGTCAGCGTGCGCACAACTTGCTGCTTCGCGTCGAGAATCTGGATGCGCACGTCCCCAGCCGGTGGGCTCTTGAGCCAGTAGTTGATCGCCGCGCCGTACGGGGGGTTCTCGCCCGCCGTCATGTCGACCGACGGCGCCGCCACCCCCTCGCGAGTGCGGAAGCGGTACGCCGGCCGCGGCGCGAACAGGTGCACGTCGGCGTTCCGCACCTGCGCGGTCAACTGCTGGAGCGGCGTGATGTCGTCGAGGATCCAGAAACCACGCCCGTAGGTGGCGATGACCAGGTCGTTGAAATGCTCCTGGACCGCAATCCAGTACACCGGCGCGTGCGGCAGGTTGGTTTGCAGCGGCTGCCAGTTTTCTCCATCGTCGACCGAGACGTAGATAGCGTTCTCCGTCCCCAGATAGAGCAGCCCTCTGCGCACCGGATCTTCCTTGATGCTGTGCGCGTAGCTCAGCATGCTCTTCGGGATCCCGTTGACGATGAGCTTCCACGTCTTGCCGAAGTCGGTGGTCTTGTAGGCGTACGGGTCGCGATTGTTCACCTGGTGGAAGTCGAAGACGACGTAGGCGGTGCCCGCGTCGAAGCGCGACGGCTCGATGTGGTAGACCGTCCCGTCGGGCGGCAGGTTCGGGAAGTTCTTTGTCACGTTCGTCCACGTCTTGCCGCCGTCGCGCGTCACCTGCACCTGGCCGTCGTTCGTGCCCGCCCAGATGAGCCCCTTCTGCACGCGCGACTCGGCGATCGCCAGCACCACCGGGTAGTACTCGACGCCGATGTTGTCCGGCGTCAGACCACCGGAGATGCCCTGCTTGCTCTTGTCGTTCAGCGTCAGGTCGGGGCTGATGACCTCCCAGCTCTCGCCGCCGTTCGTCGTCCGGTGCACGTACTGGCTGCCGGCATACAGCGTGTTGCGGTCGTGCGGCGAGATGGCGAACGGCATGGTCCAGTTGAAGCGGTACTTCACCTCGCCGGCGGGCCAGCCGAGGGGGCTGTCCGGCCAGATCTCGACGTTGCGCGCGAGGCCCGTTCTCACGTCGTACTTCACGACGATCCCGCCCACGCTGCCCGAGCCGGACGCCGTCGACCAGACGATCATCGGGTCCACCGGGTCCGGCGTGGCAAACCCGCTCTCGCCGCCGCCGACGCCGTGCCAGAGGCTGCGCGGGATCGGGCCGCCCGCGGCGCCGCGCCCGCCGAGCCGGCTGTGGCTCGGCCCGCGGAACGATGGGCCATCCTGCCGGTTCCCCATGACCCAGTAAGGAATCTGGGTGTCGACCGTCACGTGGTACATCTGCGCGATGGGCAACTGGATGCGGTTCCACGCGCGGCCGTGGGTCGTCGAGATCGAGATGCCCCCGTCGTTGCCGACGATCATCCGGTCCGGGTCGGTGGGGTCGATCCACATGCTGTGGTTGTCGCCCCCCGGGCTCGCGCGCCCGGTGAGCAGCCGGTTGGTGCGTCCCCCGTCGTACGTGACGGCGAACGAAGCGGTCAGGAAATACACCTCGTCCGGGTCGACGGGCGAGACAGCCATGTGGAAGTAGTAGTGCGTGCGCCCGCCGAGATTGCGGTCATAGCTGACGAGCTCCCACGTCTCGCCACCATCGTCCGAGCGCCAAAGCTTGCCCCGGTCGGTCGGCTGTCCCTTCCACGGGATGCCCTCGCCCGTTTCGATCAGCGCATAGACACGGTCCGGATTCGATGGTGCGACCGCCAGGGCGATCTTGCCGATCGGCCGCGTCGGCAGGCCGCGGCCCGTGAGCTTCGTCCAGGTGAGCCCGCCGTCGGTCGAGCGATAGAGCCCGCTCGAGGGCCCGCCGCTCTCGCGACCCCAGGTCTTGATGTCGAACTGCCACATCCCGGCGAAGAGGAGGCGCGGGTTCTTCGGGTTCATCGCGAGGTCGGAGCAGCCCGTCTGCTCGTCGACGAACAGGACGCGTTCCCACGTTTTGCCCCCGTCGGCTGTGCGGAACACACCGCGCTCCTGCGCCGGCCCGTACGCGTGGCCGATCGAGCAGGCGAGCACCACGTCGGGATTGCGCGGGTCGATCACGATACGCCCGAAACGCCCGTTCTTCTCCAGGCCCATCCTCGTCCACGTCTTGCCGGCGTCGGTCGACTTGTAGATGCCGTCGCCGATCGAGATGTGGCTCCGGATGCACTGCTCACCCGTGCCGACCCACACGACGTTCGGGTCGGAGGGGGCGACGGCGATGGCGCCGATGGACTGGGCGCTCTGCTCGTCGAAGATGGGCTCCCAATAGAAGCCGCCGTCGGTCGTCTTCCACAGACCACCCGACGCGGCGCCCGCGTAGTAGACGTTAGGGTCGCCGGGAATCCCAACGACCGCACTCACACGGTTGCCGACCGGTCCGATGTGACGCCAGCGCAGCCCGCCGAACAGGTCGGTGGAGGCGGCCTGCTGGGCGAGCCCCGAGGGCAGCCACAGCAGCGCCAGGATCAGGGCAACGAACCCGAGCGTTCGAAGCGAGGGTCGTGCGTTCCACATGGGGCACCTTCCGTGCGACTCGCAACCCGGGTGTAGAGAGAATGAGGTCCTGTCGAGAGCGCCGCCAATTATACGGCAGCCGGGCCGGGCCGGATCGCAGGGTCCCCCTTGTGCTCGAAGCCCCACTGGGCCGAACATGAGAGACCGCGAGCACGCGTGTCTGCACACGAGGTCGAACTCTGCCAGGGAGGGAGAGCCATGAGCGCTTCGCGATGGATCCTCGTCTCGACGGTGTCGCTCGTCACCGGCGCGTGGCTGACCCAGCCACCGGGCGCCGCCGCGCCCGCCCAGACATCCCCCCAGATGACCTTCTTCGTCACGAGCGTCGGCGTCGGCGACGGCGCCAACCTCGGGGGCCTGGGCGGTGCCGACCGGCACTGCCAGCGGCTCGCCGAGGCTGCCGGCGTGACGGGTCGCACGTGGCGCGCCTACCTCAGCACCCAGTCGACCGTTAGCGAGCCGGCCGTCAACGCGCGAGACCGGATCGGCTCGGGGCCGTGGTACAACGCCAAGGGGGTCAAGATTGCGGACAACGTCGCCGACCTGCACAGCGACAAGAACAACCTGAACAAGGAGACGGCGCTGACCGAAAAGGGCGAGGTCGTCAAGGGCCGCGGCGACACGCCGAACACCCACGACATCCTCACCGGGTCGCAGCTCGATGGTACGGCGTTCCCGCCGGGACCCGACAAGACGTGCTCGAACTGGACGAGCCACGGGGAGGGCAGTGCGCAGGTTGGGCATCATGACCGCCAGGGTGGGGGTGAGAATCCCACGTCCTGGAACTCGGCCCACGGGTCGCGCGGGTGCAGCCAGGATAACCTGCGGGCCTCCGGCGGAGCCGGGCTCTTCTATTGCTTTGCCGTGCGATAGCCCACACCGGGGGGTGATTCTTGCCGTTCGGGTGACTCTTGCCGTTTGGGTGATTCTTGTCGTTCAGGTGATCCTTGTCGTTCAGGTGATCCTTGCCGTTCGGGTGAGCCTTGTCGTTCGGGTGAACCTTGTCGTTCGGGCCGTGGCGTTGGGGGTCCCCGCGCCAGAAAACGGCGGTCTCGCGACGCGCAGCCTCGCCACCATGACACAGACTCCGTCGTCGGTGCTGTAGCGAAGCTTCGCTAGAATAGGGCGATGCCGGGCAGGACTTGCCCGCGCTCTGGCCCGTTCCGGGAGGACGTCGATGCGCACGGTTAGCTTCACGCTCAACGGGAAACCCACGCGCCTGACGGTCGACGAGACCCGCATGCTGCTATGGGTGCTGCGGGGCGATCTGGGACTGACGGGCACGAAGTTCGGGTGTGGTCAGGCCCTCTGTGGGGCGTGTACGGTCGTCGTCAACGGCGAGGCCGTCCGGTCGTGCATCACGCCGGTCGGCGACGTGGACGGCAAGCAGGTCACGACGATCGAGGGGCTCGCCGTGGGCGACCGGCTCCATCCGGTGCAGGACGCCTTTGTCCAGCACCTGGGCTTCCAGTGCGGCTTCTGCACGCCGGGCATGATCATGGGCGCGTACGCCCTGCTGCTGAAGAATCCGAGAGTCACCCGCGCGGAGATCGTGCGGCAGCTCAGTGGCCACCTCTGCCGGTGCGGCGCCCACGTGCGCATCCTCCAGGCCGTCGAGACTGCAGCACGAACCATGGCGGCCGGGGGCCGAGGCGAGCGGCCGTCCCTGGAAGGGACGCTCCTCGAGCAGCACGCCGCCGGACCACGGTGACCGAGCGACCGAGAAGGGGAGGAGGCTCGCGATGCACACGTTGGATGACGAACTCGAAGTCCCGGAAGGGTGGGGGTTCGCGTACACCGTCGACCGGCGCGAGTTTCTGAAGCTGACCGGGGCCGGCCTGCTCGTGATGGTCGCCGTCGAGCCGTTCCTCGGCCGGTCGTCTGCGACAGCGGCGCCGCAGGGCGGCCGCGGCGGCGGGTATCCCAGCGACATCAACGCGTATCTGCACATCGGGACCGACGGCCGCGTGAAGGTCTTCGTCGGCAAGATCGAGATGGGCCAGGGCGTCATGACCTCACTGGCGCAGCTTGCCGCTGAAGAGCTCGACGTGCCCCTCGAGACGGTCGACATCGTGATGGGCGACACCGATCTGTGTCCCTGGGACATGGGCACCTTCGGGTCGCTCAGCACACGCCAGTTCGGCCCCGTGTTGCGCGCAGCCGCGGCCGAGGCCAAGGCGGTTCTGGTGGAACTCGCAGCGGAGCGGTGGCACGTCTCGCCGAGTGACCTGACCGTCGACGCTGGCGCGGTCGTCCATCGAACCGATCGGACGAAGCGCCTGACATACGGTCAGCTCACCGAGGGACGACGCATCGAGCGCCGCCTCGACGGCAAGCCGGTGCTCGATGCGGTCTCCGCATACACGATCGTCGGGAGGTCGGTGCCGCGGCGCGACGCGATCGAGAAGGTCACGGGCAAGGCGAAGTACGCGGGCGACATCGTCCCGCCGGGCGCCCTGCATGCTCGGATCCTGCGTCCCCCAGCCCACGGCGCGGTCCTCGAGAGTTTCGACACGTCGGCGGCGGAGCAGGTGCCGGGCGTCCGCGTCGTTCGGGACGGTGACCTCGTGGCCGTGCTCCACGAGCATCGCGACGAGGCCGACCGCGCGCTGGCGCTCGTGAAGGCAACCTTCAAGCCATCGCCTTCGACCGTGAACGACCAGACGATTTTCGACCACCTCGTGAAGATGGCACCGGCCGGCGACACGGCGGCGGAGGGCGGCAGTCTGGCCGAGGGTGAGCGGCTCGCGGCGCGCGTCGTCGAGGACACCTATTACAAGAGTTACGCCTCGCACGCCGCGATGGAGACCCATTCCGCTGTCGCCGCCGTCGAGAACGGCAAGGTGACGGTGTGGGCCAGCACCCAGACGCCGTTCCCGCTCAAGTCGCAGATCCAGCGCGCGCTCAATCTGCCGCCGGAGAAGGTCCGCGTCATCACGCCGTACCTGGGCGGCGGGTTCGGCGGGAAGAGCGCGTCACAGCAGGCCATCGAGGCGGCCAGACTCGCGGTGGCCGTCGGCCGGCCGGTGCGCGTCGTCTGGAGCCGCGAGGAGGAATTCTTCTTCGACACCTTCGACCCGGCGGCCGTGATCAAGATTCGTTCGGGGCTGGACCCGACCAGCAAGGTCGTCTTCTGGGACTACACGGTCATCGGCGCGGGCTCGCGCGGCGCCGCTCACTTCTACGACATCCCGCACCACCGCACCGTCGTGAAGGGCGGCTGGGGCGGCGGCAATCCGCCCGGCATGCACCCCTTCGCGGTCGGCCCGTGGCGCGCACCCGGGGCGAACGCCAACGCCTTCGCCCGGGAGTCGCACATCGATCACCTGGCAGCACAGGCCGGCATCGACCCCGTGGAGTTTCGCCTCGAGCACCTCTCCGACGCCCGCATGCGCCGCGTGTTGGAAACGGCGGCGAACAGGTTCGGCTGGACGCCGAAGCCTGCGCCGAGCGGGCGCGGGGTCGGTGTCGCCCTCGGGATCGACGCTGGCACCTACGTCGCGCTGATGGCCGAGGTCACGGTCGACCGGGCGACGGGTCGCATTCAGGTCGTGCGCACCGTCGCCGCGCAGGACATGGGGCTCGTCGTGAATCCGGAAGGCGCCACGCAGCAGATGGAAGGCTGCTTGACGATGGGGTTGGGCTACGCGCTGGCGGAGGAGGTGCACTTCAAGAACGGCGCCGTGCTGGACACCAATTTCGACACCTACGAACTGCCGCGCTTCACCTGGGTGCCGAAGGTCGAGACGGTCCTCGTGCCCTCGGACCTGCCCTCGCAGGGCGGCGGCGAGCCCGCCATCGTGCCCATGGGGGCGGTGATCGCCAACGCCGTCTTCGACGCGACCGGCGCGCGGGTGCACCAGTTGCCGATGACGCCGCCGCGCGTCCGTGCCGCGCTGAAGACCGCGACGACGACGGCGGGGTGATGGAGGACGAGTAACGGATGCGTCCAGCGAGTGATGCGGGCGGATCGGACCACGTGCGGGGGACTTCGCCAACGAAGCGTTCACCCGTGCGTGCCCGTGCTGGCGCCGCGAGTCTGAAGACCGAGACGTCCCATTCGGGAGCGAGTCCGGTGACCTCGGTGGACCTGAGCCGCTACGTTCCACCAGAGGTGGGTCGGCTTCGCAGCCACCAGACGGATATTCCGCGCATCGCCCGCGACCCGAAACTGACCGCACTCATCGAGTCAGTCCTTCACACGATTCCAACCCGGCACGACGTCTACTGCCGCGACGCCAGGTTCCTGGACTTCATCGAAGACGCCAGTGTTCACCTGGTTCTGACGTCACCGCCGTACTGGACGCTGAAGGAATACCGGGACGTCGAGGGGCAACTGGGTCACATCGAAGATTACGAGCGGTTCCTGGAAGAACTCGACCGGGTCTGGCGCCACTGTTTTCGGGTGCTCGTCCCGGGTGGGCGCCTCGTGATTGTCGTCGGCGACGTGTGTCTGGCTCGGAGAAAGAACGCTGGACGGCACGTGGTGATGCCGTTGCACGCGTCGATCCAGGAGCGCTGCCGGACGATCGGCTTTGACAATCTCGCCCCGATCATCTGGCACAAGATCGCCAACGCGGCACACGAAGTCGAGGGTGGTGGAGGGTTTTACGGGAAACCGTACGAACCGAACGCGGTCATCAAGAACGACATCGAGTTCATCCTGATGCAGCGCAAGCCGGGTGGGTACCGAACCCCGTCGCTTGCCGCGCGGGTGCTCAGCGTGATTGCCGCGGAAAACCATCGCCGGTGGTTCCAACAGGTCTGGACGGGTATCACGGGCGCTTCCACACGCGACCACCCGGCGCCATTTCCCGTCGAGCTCGCCGAGCGCCTGATCCGGATGTTCAGCTTCGTCGGCGACACGGTCCTCGACCCGTTTGCCGGAACTGGGTCGACCACGCTCGCCGCCTCGCGAATCGGTCGACACAGCGTCGCCGTGGAGGTGGATCCCGAGTACTTCCAACTGCTCAGGCGGCGCCTCTCGCAAGCCGGCAGCGACTTCTTCTCCCACGCCAGCTATACCTACCGCGGCGCCGAGCCGCACGAAGTGGCTTGACCGGCCTCCCGGCGGGGGATCGCGGCGGGCGGCGCTACAGAAATCGCCGGAAGACGAGTTGCGAAAAGCGCGCGTCGTACAGAGCAGCAATCCGAGCGACGAACGTGTCGTAGTGATCCGCATCCCCAGGCTGCGGTGCCGGCGGGCTCGTCCAGAGCCGAACACTGCCGAGGTTGTCACAGTCGATCACGACGGTGGCATACGCGTCAAAGCCTGGTTGATCGAGCTCATCCCGAATCGGCAATCCGCGGAGGTGTCGGATCACGTCAGCCGCCGCCTCCGGCTGCTTGTGCTCGGTCACCTGGAGTGTTCCCGGCCCGTGTTGACGAAGAGGAGACACGAAGCTCTTGGCGATATTGACCACGGTGATTCCGGCAGCGATCGCATCCCCGCGCCCCTGGTGGACGATCTCGTGCGAGGAGCTCAATTCATCGTAGACCCTGGGCTTCGCCTTGCTGTGCTCGGTCATGACCGTCTTCGCCTCGCACGAGATCAGAACGTCCGCGAGTGTCCCGTGCCGGATGCGTGCGTCTGCCGCCGGAGGAAGCGGATTCTTCGCGGGCCCAATCGCGAGATCCAGTGTCTTGGTCTTGCCGGATGTGGGCCACGTGAATCTACAGTTGATCGCGTAGAAGACCACGCCTCTTGCCGCGTGGTCGCGGAGCGCTCGAGACGCGTCCAGTAGGTCACGCAGAATCTCTTCGCAGAGCGCGACCGAGTGCGCATCGCTCCGCGAGTGGTAACGGTAGACGTACCCGAAGCGGCGATCCTTGTGCTGGTGCGCGCTCATCCACCTCACGAATCGCGCCGGGCCGTTCACGAGCAGCGTATCGGCCGCCCTCGCCGCACTCTTTACCTGGCGTCGCCTGATGGTCGACGTGCTCCCGACGGGACCCCCGCTCGCGCGGACCGAACGACGTCGTGTAAGGCTGACCGACCGGGCGCGCGGGCGCGCGCGGTCACACGGACGCCGTCACACGAAGGCGTTGAGGGTAACGTCGATGTACCGCGTGCGGCCCTGCGCCTGGTGCCACTGCACCAGGATCGGACTCTGGTAGGTGCCTTCGACGACCGACCCGCGGCCCGGTGTGTCGCGGTCGGTCACGAGCAGATTCACCGACCGCTTCATCCGCAGAAAACGCTCCGCCGGCATCGCCATCGCCCGGGCGATCAACCGCTCGAGCCGCGACTCGCTCAGCCCGAGCGCCTCGACGAGCTGGTTGAGCGCCCGGACCAGGTCGTACTTCGCGTAGTCGAGCGTCTTCGCCGGAATCGCCCGCGGGTTCTGCAAGGCGTGACGGCTCTTCTCGGCCATGAACCGCAGCGGGTTCCGGAGCACCTCGACCAGGTCGTGCCGCATGAGCAGCGTCTCGTACTCGTTCACCGTCAGGCCCGCCTGGCGCTCGCCAGGCGCCAGCTCGAGACGCAGCCGCCCCCTCGTCACCCCGTGGCGCGCGATGAGCGCGGCGAACTGCTCGTAGAGTCCGAGCCGCGGGTCCTTCAGGTTGATCGAGTCGACCGGGTGCCCCGACACCGGCACCGCCACGCGCAAGCGCTCGACGGCCACCTCCCCGTGGTAGCCCACGACCGTCGTCTGGCGCCGGCGCGGCTCGCCCCGGTGGACGCCATCCAGATCCACGAAGGCGACCGGCTCGCCCGGCCGGTTGCGGTACGACACACAGGTCCGCAGGCCGGCGGCCATGAACGTCAGATGCGAATCCGCGTTCCGCGGCTCGACCCGCCGCTGCTCGGACGACAACTCGAGGCGTTCGTCCAACGCGTCGTGGCGATAGCCTGCCCCCTCGGGGAACAGGGTGCGAAAGGCGTCGATATACCCCTGCAGCCCCTGGTGATCCAGCCGCGCCGCGAGCCCCTGGTCCAGATAGCCGGCCGTCGTGTGGAACGAACAGTAGAGGCAGCGCGGATACTCGTCCAGCGTGTCGCCGCAGGCCTCGGCCAACCGGGCGCGCACATCAATGGCGTCGAACCGTGCGCGCGGCCGCAACTCGAGGCTCACTTCGAGCGGAGCCGCCGACATCCTCAACCGAACCGTCAACCTCCTCGCAACCCGCCGGGCGGGGGCACCGAACGGGCACCGGGCAGCATAGCACATCAACTTTGCGCGACAAAGAACCCGCGCCGCCTCACCGCCGGTCGAACGCCTCCTCAACCTCCCGGGCACAGTCGGGACAGATGTGCGAGCGGCGGGGCGCTTTCGACGGCATCAAGAGGAACTGCTCGACCGGCTGCCACGTGGCGCTTGCCTCGTCCCTGATCCGCTTGCACACGGTGCAAACCGGCAAGAACCGCTCGAGCGTGTGCACCCGCCGGCTGAGGGCTTCGCGTTGTGTGGCCCCTCGATCGACGAGGAAGGCGAACAGGCCGAGGACAATCATCCGGATCCCCGCGTTGACGGCAGCCTCTGCCAAGCTCCACGGCGCATTGGTGATCGAGTAGAAGGACAGACGGACGAGCGGCAACACGACAGCCAGACCCAGGGCGAACCCGCGGCCGTTGTACCACGCAGCCAGGCTCACAGGCAGGATGAATAACGCAGGAAACTGGATGACGGGCCCGAGGGCCTAATCGAGGCCGATGACGAGGACAGACAGCCCGAGCCAGTAAACCGCATAGACGGGCTTGCCGCGCGGTGGAGCGTCGCGTTCCTCGCCCATGACGCCGAGCTCTGACCCCCGCTATTCTATGACGCGTGGCTGCCGCGACGCGACTCCGACCGCCCCGTCCCGAGACGGGAAGCCGACCAACCAGCGTCGCACGACGGGTGAGGATGCGCCATGACCTCGACGCGTGAATGGCTCGACTTCGCCGTGGAGGCGGCGATCGCCGCCGGCCACCGCGCCCTGGGGTTCTACCGCACCGGCGTGTCGGTGGAATGGAAAGCTGACGGCTCGCCAGTGACCGCGGCCGACCGGGCTGCCGAAACGGTGCTGCGGAGCGCAATAGAACGCCGGTTCCCCCATCACGCGATCGTCGGGGAAGAATTCGGCGAGCTCGACCGCGACGCCACCCACCGGTGGTACCTCGATCCCATCGACGGCACGCAGTCCTTCATCCGAGGGGTCCCGCTGTGGGGCGTCCTCGTCGGTCTCGAGGTCGACGGCGAGATGGTCGTCGGCGTCGCACACCTGCCAGCGCTCGACGAAACGGTGGCGGCGGCCGTCGGCCTCGGCTGCACCTGGGACGGACGCCCGGCGCGCGTGTCCCCCGTCGAGCGCCTTGACGACGCGCTCGTCGTGTATACCGACGCGGCGGACCTCGCACGGCACCGGCCCGACGCGTGGAATCGCTTGCAGCGCGCGACGCGACTGCAGCGCGGCTGGGGCGATTGCTACGGCCACTGCCTGGTGGCCACCGGTCGCGCCGACGTGATGCTCGACCCGGTCATGCACGCCTGGGACTGCGCACCGTTTCTCCCCATCCTCCGGGAGGCCGGCGGCACCTTCACTGACTGGTGGGGTCGAGCCACCATCCACGGCGGCCACGCCATCAGCACGAACGGCCGCCTGCTCGACGCGCTCCTCGCCCTTGTGGGTGCCTGACCCTCCGGCCGCGACCGTACACCTCGCACGGCATCGTCCGACCTCTACCCGCGCGGCATGGTAGCCTCGCGGATCCGCAAGATGATCTTGCCCAGCTGCGCGCCCTGATCCATGCGGCGATGGGCTTCGCCCGCCTGAGCGAGAGGAAACACCGAGTCGACGACGGGCCGCAACCCCCCGTCGCTGCACAGGCGGATCATGGCAGCGAACTCGCCCGGCGTCCCCATGGTGCTGCCGAGCAGAGTGAGCTGTTTCCAGAAAATCCGGCGCACCTCCACGGTGCTCGGCGACCCAGCCGTAGCGCCGAAGGTGACCACCCGCCCGCCTGGCCGCACCAGCTCGAGGAGCTTCGCGAACGTCTCCCCACCGGCGCTGTCGATGGCCACGTCGAAACCGCCGGGCACGGCGGCCGACAGCACGTTCGGCCAGTCCGGATCTCGGTAGTTGGCACCACCCTCGGCCCCGAGCCCACGAGCCTTCTCCAGTTTGGTGTCGCTGCTCGACGTCACGAACACGCGCGCGCCCAGGTACCGCGCGATCGTCAGCGCGAAGGTCGCCACGCCGCCGCCGATGCCCGTGACGAGCACCGTCTCGCCAGCCTGGACCTGCGCCCGCGTCACCAGGGCGCGATAGGCCGTCAACCCCGCGAGCGGGATCGCCGCGCTCTCCTCCCACGACAGCGCCGGCGGTTTGTCGAACAGGTGGTCCGCCGGGACCTTCACGAGCTCCGCGTAGGTGCCCGGGTCGGGCAGGCCCAGAATGCGCCACCGCGGGCCGGGGGCACGGTCGTCTGGCCCCCACTCGAGGCTCGGGTTGATGACTACCGCGCGCCCGAGCCACGCCGGGTCGACGCCGTCGCCGACCGAAACGACCTCGCCGGCACCGTCGGAGCCCGGGATGAGGGGCAGCTTGATGCCGGCGTAGAGGCCGTGCCGGATCCAGGCGTCGCGATGGTTGAGCGCCGCGGCGTGCAGTCGCACGACCGCCTCGCCAGGACCCGCCACCGGGTCAGGCACCTCCTCGAGCTGCAAGGTCTCCGGACCACCGAGCGCCTTGAGCACGATCGCCTTCATGCGTGTCGTTTCCTCCTCGCGTCTCCGCCTCATTATGGCATCGCGAGCGGCGAGTCGCGCGCGGCGCGTGCGCGCGGGACCGATGGTAGAATCGCGCGGTCGCACGTTCCCGTGTCGGGCCGGCCGAGGCTCGGCGTGGGCGCGACCGAGGAGGCGTCCCGGTGGATCTCGGCATTCGCGGCAAGCGCGCGCTCGTGCTCGGTGCCGGCGGGGGGCTCGGGTCGGCCGTCGCCACGGCGCTCGTGGCCGAAGGCGCGCACGTCATGCTCACGGACTGGTACAGGGCGAGTCTCGACCAGGTCAAGGCGGATCTGGCGGCGCTCGGCACCGCGCGGGTCGAGGCGTACCTCTGCAACCTCTCGAAGGCGGACGAGGTGGACGCGCTCTCGGACGCGGCGCTTGCCGCCTTCGGCGGCGTCGACATCCTCGTCAACATCACGGGCGGGCCCCCGTCGGGCTCCATCCAGGTCGTCGCCGACGAGACGTGGCGAGGGCAGTTCGAAGCGATGGTCCTCAGCGTGTTCCGCGTCACGCGGCGCGTGCTCCCGGGCATGCGCGAGCGCCGCTGGGGGCGCATCCTGACGAGCACCTCGTCCGGCGTGGTGCAGCCGATCCCCAACCTCGGCATCTCCAACGCGCTTCGAGCGTCGCTCGTGACCTGGTCGAAAACCCTGGCGAACGAGGTCGCGGCCGACGGCGTCACGGTCAACGTGGTCGTGCCCGGCCGCATCCATACGCGCCGCGTCGACGAGCTCGACCGCGCCGCCGCCGAGCGCCAGAACCGGCCCGTCGAGGAGATCGTCCGCGAATCGCTCGCGTCGATCCCGATGGGCCGGTACGGGCGTCCGGACGAGTTCGCGAGCGTGGTGCTCTTTCTGGTCAGCGAGCGGGCGAGCTATGTCACTGGGTCGGTCGTCCGCGTCGACGGCGGCCTCATCAAGAGCGTGTGACGCGGGTCGCCGGCGCCCGCAGCCCGATCGTCGAGCGCTGGCGACGTGCGCGGGGGCCTCCCGGTCGCAGTGCTATGCTTGTGCCCGAGCTCGCCGGGCGGCGCGCCGCACGAGCCGTCCCGCACCGGCGGCCGAACCTTGGTGGAGGGGATCGTATGACCCGACTGTCCGCTCGCGAGATCCTCGCGCTCGTCGGCGGCGCGGCGCTCGGCGCCGCCCTTGCGACCGCAGGGACCGCCGTGATGCGCGCGCAGGCGCCGGCGGCCCAGGCGCCTTCGCGCGTCGAGCGCACGGCGTGGTACTTCTACCGCGTGAAGTGGGGCTATCAGGACGAGTTCCTCGACCTCTTCCAGAAGAATCACTACCCCGTGCTCAAGGCGCAGGTCGAGACGGGCCGCATCCGGGCGATCCGCACCTACGTCCCGACCTACCACGGTGACGGGCGCGCCGACTGGACGTTCGCCGTGGCCATCACCTACCGGGACACCGCGGCGCTGACGGGACCGTCGGGCGAGGAAGAGATCGTTCGCCGGCTCTATCCCGACCAGGCGACCTTCCGCAAGGAGGAGCAGCGGCGGTTCGAACTGCTCGACGCCCATTGGGACGTTCCGCTCAACGAGATCGACCTGGACACGCGGCGGATGGTGACTCGCTGAGGCCGAGCCGCGGGCGCGGGGCGCGGATGAAGGCGCAACTGCTCACCTCCACGGGTCCCCTCGAGCCAGCCCGGCTGCGACTCGTCGCCCGGCCCGTGCCCGAGCCGCGGCGAGGCGAGCTGCTCGTGCGCGTGTCGGCGTGCGGCGTGTGCCACACCGAGCTCGACGAGATCGAGGGGCGCCTGACGCCGCGCCTGCCGGTCGTGCCAGGCCATCAGATCGTCGGACGCGTCGAGCGAAGGGGGCCTGGGGCTGAGCGGTTCCGCGAAGGCGACCGCGTAGGCGTCGCGTGGATTCACTGGGCGTGCGGGCGTTGCGACGCCTGCCTGGCGGGCGACGAGAACCTGTGTCCGTCGGCGCGCTGGACCGGCAAGGACGCCGACGGCGGGTACGCCGAGTTCTGCGTCGTCCCGGAGGCGTTCGCCTATCCGATTCCCGACCGCTTCACTGACGCCCAGGCCGCGCCGCTGCTCTGCGCCGGCGTCATCGGGTACCGCGCCCTGCGGCTGGCCCGGCTCGTCAACGGGCAGACGCTCGCGCTCTTCGGCTTCGGCGCCTCGGCGCACCTCGTGATTCAGGTGGTGCGCCACCGCTGTCCCGATTCGCCGGTCCTCGTCGTGACGCGCCGCGAGGCGCACCAGGCCCACGCCAGGCGCCTCGGCGCGTCGTGGACCGGCCGGCCCGGCGACCCGCTGCCGGGACCCGCACACCGCGCCATCGATTTCACGCCGGTCGGGTCGACGATCCGCGAGGCGCTCGCCAGCCTCGCGCCGGGCGGCCGCCTCGTGGTCAACGCCATCCGCAAGCGGGATCCGGTGCCGGAGCTGGACTACGCCACGCACCTGTGGCACGAGAAGGAGCTCAAGAGCACGGCCAACGTGACCCGGCGCGACATCGAGGAGTTCCTGCCCCTGGCAGCCGAGATCCCGATCGTGCCCGAGGTCCAAACCTTCCGCCTGGAGGCGGCCTACGAGGCGCTGGCGAAGGTGAAGGCGGGCGCCGTCGACGGCGCGGCGGTGCTCGTCATGGCCGACACGCGGTGACCGCAACTTCGCCTCGCTCCGGGAGCATGACGTCATGACGACCGACATCGTCTCGGCGACCGAGGCCGCGCGGCGCACGCGCCGGCTCGACGTCAACGCCCGCTACGCCGGGCTCGCCACGGTGGTCCTCATGGAGAATGCCGGCCGAGGCGTCGCCGACGCCGTCGTCGAGCGCTACGGCGCCGGCCGCCGCATCGCCCTCCTCTGCGGCCTTGGCAACAACGGCGGCGACGGGTTCGTGGCGGCCCGGCACCTTGCCGACCGCGCCGACGTCACTGTGTTCCTGCTCGGCCAGCCGAAGGAGATCACGACGCCGGAGGCGCGGACCAACTGGGACGTGCTCGAGCGGACGGGCGTCCGCCGCGTCCTCCTCCGCGACTCGAGCGACCTTTCCTCGCACGATTTCGATCGCTACGACGTCATCGTCGACGCGCTGCTCGGCACCGGTGCGATCGGCGAGCCGCGCGAGCCGTACCGGTCAGCGGTGCGCGCGATGAATAGCAGCCGCGCGGCGAAAGTGGCGATCGACGTCCCGACCGGCGCGGGTTCGCCCACAGCGGTCAAGGCGGAGCTGACCCTGAGCTTGCACTTCCCCAAGACACCGGACGCGGTCGTCCTTCCCCTGGGCGTGCCGGCCGACCTCGAGGCGCGGATCGGGCCGGGCGACGTGCAGGTGCTCGCCGGGCGGCCGGGCGACGCCCACAAGGGCCAGGCGGGCCGGGTGCTCATCGCCGGCGGCTCGGTCTTCTTCCGCGGTGCGCTCGAGTACGCCGCGCGGGCGGCCGCCACCATCGTGGACCTCGTGTACCACTGCGCCCCGAAGCCCTGCGAGGGCGTGATCGAGCGGCTCCCCGACCTCATCGGGGCATGCGTCGATGGCGACGTCCTGGCCATCGACCACCTCGACGAGATCCGGCGCCGGGTGGACACCTACCGCTGCGACGCGGTGCTGCTCGGACCCGGCCTGGGGCTCGGCCCGGCGGTGGGCCTCGCGCCGGCAACCCGCGAGCTCGTCCTCCGCCTCGTCCCCGCCCTCGCGCCCGTCAAGGTCGTCGTCGACGCCGACGGCTTGCAGGCGCTCGCCGGCCGACTCGACGTCGTCGGGCCCCACGTCGCCCTCACGCCGCACCGCGGCGAGTTCCGGATGCTCGCCGGTGTCGAGCCGACGCCGGACGAGGTCGCGCGATTCGCCCGGACCCACCGGTGCACCGTGGTGGTCAAGGGGCCCGTCGACATCGTCTCGGACGCTGAGCGCACGCGCTTCAACCACACGGGCAATCCCGGCATGGCGACCGGCGGCACGGGCGACGTGCTCGCGGGGGCGCTCGTCGGATTCGCCGCGCGCCACGACCTCTTCGACGCCGCGTGCGCGGCGGCGTTCGTCACCGGTCTCGCCGGCGACTTCGTGCAGGAGGCGCAGGGCGAGCACTTCACGGCCGGCGACGTCGCCTCGGCGCTCGCCGGCGCCATCCGCTGGGCACGCGAGTTCTGATCGCGCGCTCAGCGTCCGTCCCAGCGGTTGATGATCGTCTCGCGCAGGTCGAACCCGAACGCCCGTTCGCTCACCACGATGATGGGCGGGCCCTGCAGCCGCTTGTAGACCGCGCGCTTCATCAGGCGGTAGGTCTCGTAGACGAGCGCCTCGAAGCTCGCCGCGTCGTGCTTGTCGTAGACCGTCCGGCCGTCGCTGTCGGGGCAAAATCGCTCCGGGTCGAGCGCGCACCGCTCGAACGCCTCGATGAGCTCGCGCGGGCTGCGGCGCTTCTCGAGCAACTCGCCGACGAGCGGCGCGGTCACCGCGTAGTCGAACGGGTCGTACTGCCCCTCGCTCAGCTCGGCCGAGGGCCTGAGCTGGAAGATCGCCTCGGGGATGACCTCGCGACCGTACCGCTCGTTGACGTGGCGTGCCACGCGGTAGACGTCGACCTTGGACAGGTCGCCGATGACGGCGAGGCCGCCCGCCATGTCGCCGTACAGCGTGGCGTAGCCCAGCGCGAACTCCGTCTCGTTGCCGCACGCGACGAGCAGGCGCCCCGTGTCGTTCGACTCCAGCATCATGAGGAGGCCCCGGATGCGCGCCGCCAGGTTCTCCCGCGTCACTCGGTGCACGATCGGATGCGCGTGCGCCTCGAAAGTCTGCTGCACGAGGTCGTCGATCGCCTGAATCGGAACGACGACGTAGCGGACGCCGAGGTTGCGGCAGACCGCCTCGGCCTGCGCCCTGGTCGCCTCCGTGTTGACCCGCGACGGCAGGTTGTAGGCCACGACGCGCTCGGCGCCGAACGCCGCCACCGTCAGAGCGAGGGCGAGCGCCGAGTCGATCCCGCCCGACACCGGTACGACCGCCCCGGCGAACCCACAGTGGCGCGCGTACTCCGCCAGGCTGAAGACGAGCGCGTCGTAGACCTCGCGCTCGCGGGAAGGCGACGGCAGCGCGAGCCCCGCGCCCCCGGCACCCGCCGGCTCCAGGTCGACGACCTCCACCACCTCCCGGAACTGCGGGCACGCGTGCACCAGGCGGCCCCGCCCGTCGTACGCGAGGCTCTCGCCGTCGAACGGGATCACGTTCTTCCCGTTGTCGCCGACCCCCACCGTGTTCACGTACACGAACGGCGCGCCGGTGCGCGCGATGTGCCGTTCGATGAGCCGTGCCCGCTCGCGCCGCTTGCCCGGGACGAACGGCGAGGCGTTGAGGTTGAGGATGAGGTCGGCGCCCTGACTCGCGAGCTCCGCGATCGGCTTGACCCGATACGCCTCATCCCACATGTCCTCGCAGATCGACACGCCGAGCCGGATCGGACCGTCGCCGCCCTCAACGGCGATCGGCCGACGCTCCGACCCTGGCGTGAAGTACCGCTTGTCGTCGAAGTACCGGTAGCTCGGCAGCAGCGACTTGCGCGCGACCCCGACGAGCCGCCCGTGCTGCGCCACCGCGGCGGCGTTGTACTTCCGCAGGCGCCCGTCCTCGCTGCGCGCCTGCGGGTCGTAGTCGACGAACCCGAAGACGACCGCGGTCCGGCCCGTCCGCGCCGCGAGGCGATCGACGGCGGCCCGATTGGCCGCGAGAAAGTCCGGCTCCTCGATCTGGTCGCCGATGCAGTAGCCGGTGACGACCATCTCGGGCGCCACGAGCACGTCTGCCCCGAGCGCCGCCGCCTCGTCCATCGCCGCGGCGACGCGCGCTTCGTTGCCGGCGATGTCGCCGCTCGCGGGGTTGAGCTGCGCGATGGCGACCCGCATCACCCGCGCCCGCCCGGGCCAGGCCCGACGGCCGACCCGGCGGCCGCGAGCGGCACCTGCACACACAGGTTCATGACAGGCCTCACCTCCTCGAACACCGCCAGCATCGTCTCCACGAGCTCTGCCCCGCCCATGGCTCGGACGGCCGCCTCGTCCAGGGGATAGTAGAGCTGAAAGCCGCACCACGCCCCCGCCGGGCCCCGCCCGAGCAGGCGCCGCAGCGCGACCGGGCTCGGCAGCGTTTCCCGCGAGAACTCGTGCGGCGCCGACCAGCTCCCGGCGTGCACGCGGAACCCGTCACGCGTGAGCCGCCGCAGCTCGCGCCCGAGCGACCCGCGCGGCGTGAGCGCGGCGAGCAACCGCTGCCAGTCCCAGTCCGCACGCAGCCGGCAGGCCGCTAGGCCGGCCGGCGCCCGCAGATAGCCGCGCTCGACCTGGAGCCCGCACTTGAAGAGACGGTCGTCGGTGTCGACCATGACGAAGAATTTCGAGCAGCCGAAGCTCGCCCCGCTCGACAGCGGCTTCGCGTCGCGGTTCGGCCGGTTCAGCCACCCGATCCACCGCCAGTAGACCCCGCGGCCCCATCGCTCGGTCACGAACGGCTGCCCGTACCCCGCCTCGAGCGCCGCCTTGAGGATGCGCGTCAGGCGCTCGTGGGGCTCCAGATTGCCGACGCGGATGCCTCGCGCCAAGTCGAGGAACTCCGCTCGGAAGCCGATCGCCGGCTTCGCCCATCCCCACGCCGGGGTCACGTCGGGCATCTGCCGACACCCGTCGCAATCGCTGCCCGTCACGCGCCGCCCGTCCCGGCCCGGATCCTTTCGATCTTGGCGTCTCGCTCGGCCACGAGGCGCTCGCGCTCGCGTCGGTACGCTTCCTCCAGCTTCTCTCGTTCCTCCGGGTCGAACGTGTGCCGGAGGGCCGACTGATGCAGCACGTCCTGCTGGGCGAGCTTCGCCTCGTAGAACTTGCGCACCTCGGCGATCTGCGCCTTCTGCTCGTCGGTGAGCGGTGCGTACGCCACGCCCTCCTCGGCGTCCTTCTTGCGGAGCCGCTCCATGGCCAGCTCGTACGCGCTCTTCAGTTCACCCATGACGAAGCTCCCAACCTCCAGCTCCCGACTCCCGGCGGCCAGCGTCTGGCGTCCGGCTCGCTCGAACCTGGCGACCCGAAGCCGGAACCGTCCTACGCATGAATCTCCACCACGTCCCCTTCCGCCAGGACGTGCTCTCTGTGCACGGTCGCGCCCTCGAACGCGCTCGGCCCCCAGACCCGCGCGAACGTCATGCCAGCGGCGAGATCCTTGTGAATGCGCGCGGCCAGGTCGCCCACCGTCGACCCGCGCGGGAGCGTGAACGGCGCCGAGCGGTCCGCCGGCTTGCCAGGCTCCTTCGTGTACACGCGGATGATGTCGAACGCCCGGAAGGTCGCCTGCTTCAACGCCTCCACCCCGTCGCGCGTCCTCGCCGAGACGCCGACGATCGGCCAGCGGCGGTCGAGCAGCTCGTCGAGCGCCTCGACCGCGCCCGCGGCCTCCGGCCGGTCGGTCTTCGTCAGCACGATCAGGGCGTCGCACTCGTGACGAACCCCCGGCGCCGGCGGGAACCGAGGCCGCCCGGCCGGCTGCAGCGCGATCCCGCGCGCCCGCAGAACGTCTCGCGCCTCGTCCAGACCCTCGAGGGGCGCGAGCCCATCGACCACGATCCACGCGAGGTCGGCGGCCCGGACGAGATCAAACACCCATGGATCCACGTGCTCCGACGAGACGGGCGGCAGGTCGACGAGCTGGAACGCGATGTCCTCGAAGGGCATCATGCCCGGTGTGGGCTCGCGCGTCGTGAAGGGATAGTCCGCGACCACGGGGGTTGCGCGCGTCAAGGCCGCGACGAGCGTCGACTTCCCGCTGTTCGGCGGTCCCACGAGGACCACCTGGCCGGCGCCCTCGCGGGGGAGGCTCCGGCCCTGGCTGCTCTTCGGTCCCTTCCGCGGGGGCTCCCGCCGGAGCTTCGCGAGCCGCGCCTTCAGATCGCCCTGCAGTCCGTCGGTCCCCTTGTGCTTGGGGATGACGCGCAGCATTTCCTCGAGCGCGGCGATCTTCTCCTCGGGCGTCTTCGCCGCGCGGTAGCGGGCCTCGGCGCGGTGATACTCGGGCGTCAGGTTCGCCGGCATCGCGACGTACGCCCTCCTGCCCAGCTTGCCAGAGGGCGTCGGGCGGCTGCAAGGGCGGCGCGCCCGCCCTCGGTGCCCGCCGCCCGCGCGTCAGTCGCGACGAAAGGCCTCGACGTCTTCGCGCGCTCGTGCCTCGGGGCGGCCCGCCCTGAGGGCGCCGTAGACGAGCGTCCCGACGAACCCGCCCCACGTCAGGCCGCACAAGACGATCATCATGACCCAGGTGGCGCGACTCACGACTCTCCCTCCACGACCGACCGCGTGCTGGCCTCGGCCAGGCGCCGGTTGAGCGCGACGAGCAGGACCAGCGCCAGCCCCCACTGCAGCAGACACGTCCCGACGCTGTAGACGTGGAAGGGATGCCACCACCCGTCGGGGTCGTAGACGGCAGCGGCCTGGTACATCCACCACCCGAACATCAGGGCGAACTCGAGCGGGATGAGCACCCGCACCGCCACGTCGTACAGCCACGTCGCGCGGAGCGCCCCCGGCACGATGTTCACGTAGCGCGCCTTGAACTGGCGCACGCCGATGCGCGCCGCCGCGAACGCGATGAACAATCCGTTCATCATCAAGGCCAGGCCCCACACCCAGTCCTGATTGTCGAAGAGCCGCTGGTCGAGCGCCGAGGGCAGCCCGAGCAGCACGACCGCCGCCGTGACGCTCCTGACCGCGCGCCGGCGGTCGAACCCGGCGTCCATCAAAACGCGCGTCGCGAGCTCCACCATCGCGATGAGCGACGAGAGCGCCGCGAAGAACAGGGCGAGGAAGAAGAGCGCCAGAAACACGCGCCCGCCGGGCACCCGCGCGAAGAGCTGCGGGATCCAGATGAACATCAGCCCGGTGTTGCCCGACCCCATCGCGGCGAGCGCCTGGTCGGTCGGTAGCAGCGCAAAGACCACCGGCACCACCGCCATCCCGGCCAGCAGCGACGCCGAGTTGTCCCCTAACCCGATCGTCGTCGAGTGCAGGACGATGTCCTGGTCGCGCCGGACGTAGATGCCGTACGTCAAGATGAGGCCCCAGCCCGCTCCGGTCGACCACGCCGACTGCGTGAGCGCTTCGAGCCACGTCCGATAGTGCCCGAGCGCGCTCAGGTCAGGGTCGAACAGAAACTCCAGCCCGCGGGCCGACCCGGGCAGCGTCACGGAGCGAACGGCCGCCACGATGAGCAGACCGAACAGCGCCGGGATCAGGAGGCGATTGGCGGCTTCGATCCCGCGGACGACTCCCCGCTGGATGATCCAGGCGCCCGTGAGCGCCGCCGCCACGTGAAAGAGCACCGGCTGCCACCGGCTCGCGAGGAAGCTCTGCCAGTAGGCCTCGGGGGCCGCGCCGTCCAGGCCTCCCGCCGCCGCCGCGAGGAAGTACTTCAGCGTCCAGCCGGTGACGACCGAGTAGTAGAAGAGAATCATGACGGTCGTGAGGGCGACGAATCCCCCCATCCACGCGTAGCGCGGCCCGACGAGCGACGCGAACGTTCCCACGACCCCTCGGCGCGCGCCGCGGCCGAGCCCGAACTCGGTGACGAGGAGCGGAATCGACCAGATGAAGAGGAACAGCGTCCAGGGGATGAGGAACGCCGCGCCGCCGTTCTGGGCCGCGATGCGCGGGAAGCGCCACATGTTGCCCGTGCCCACCGCCATCCCGAGGCCCGCCAAGACGACGCCCCACCGGCTCGTGAACGTCTCGTCTCGCGCCATGCGTTGCTCGCCGCCTCCTCTCCGGGAGTCGACCGAAACGGGTCGACCTGCGCCGCGTCGACCGCGGCGCTCCGACCGTCGCCCGTCATCCCGACGGAAGATGATCTTCGAACTCCTCCCACTCCCACTCGTTCCACCACTCGCGCTCGATCCCGCCGCACCGCTCGCCGAACGCCGGACACGACACGCACCCGTCGCCGCGAACCACCGACGGATCAGCGACGGGTGGATACCGCGCGATGAGCGCGCGCCCGGCCGCTTCGGCCGCCTGCTCGGCCTCGGTCATGGGACGCGCCGGCAGCTCCGCGACGCCGTGCTTTCGGAGTCGCGCCTCGCCCTCGGGCAGCAGGACCGAGTTCTCGGCGTCGATGTGGTGCCACAGCGCGTGCACGTACTCGGTGACGAGCCGGCCGAACGTCGCCCCGCAGTCCGACCCGCTCGAGGCGGCCGCCCAGGCGTGTCCGGGAGCACGGTCGCCACACTCTGACGGACTGGCGCCGTAGAGCGCCGACAGCGCCCGCTCGATCTCCACGAGGAGCGCGGCCATCCGCCGGTGGTCGTCGGTGAGGGCGGCGATGGGACCGCGCCGAGCCGGGAGATGGGCGCGCTCGTGGAGCGCTACGAAGAGGGTGTCCTCCTCGCGCGCGTGGTGGAACGCGCCGGCGTAGCGACGGAAGAAGTCGAGGAAGCGATGGCCGTCCCCGGACCCCGCGCGCCCGCGCCGGCGCGCCTCGACGTAGGCAAGCCACGCCCCAGCCGCCTGCTCAATGAGCTCGTGTTCCGCTCGCAGGTCCTCGATGAGTCGCATCTTGCGCCATCCGCCCGCCCGTCGGGCTCCCGCGATCATACTCGGTCGCGACTTCCCTGTTGCCAGGACCCCCTGGATCGTCGCAGACTGAACTGAGGTCGTGCCTCGACCGGCGGGAGGCGATCATGTCGACCGACGGGTGGCTCGATCGTCCTGTTCCGGCCGGACCCGTCCCCCCCGAGCCCCAGCCCGACGTCGCCCTCGCGGCGTCGCGCATCGATCGTCGGCTCGCCGAGGCGCGGACCAGGCTCCTGCGCGTCGCGCGCGCGGCCGACGCGGCGCCCCGGCACTTCCACCGGCCGGTCGAGCGGCCCTTCACGGCGGGCGAGCGGGATCGCGTCACGATCCTGTTCGGCGGGTTGACCTGGAAGCACGAGCGGCTCGTGCAGGCCGCGCTCCAGGCCGACGGTTACCGGGCCGAACCCCTCCCCCAGCCCGACCTCGCCGCGTGCCACCTCGGCCAGCAGTACGGGAACAACGGCCTCTGCAATCCCGCGTATTTCACGGTCGGCAACCTCATCAAGTTCCTCCAGGCCCTGGAAAAGGCAGGGCTGTCGCGGCAAGAGATCATCGATCGCTACGTCTTCTTCACGGCCGGCACCTGCGGGCCGTGTCGCTTCGGCATGTACGAGGCGGAGTACCGCCTGGCGCTTCGCAACGCTGGCTTCGACAGCTTTCGGGTTCTCCTCTTTCAGCAGAACCAGGGCGTGCGGGCCGACACGGGCCAGCCCGGCTTTCGCTTCAGCCTGCACCTGGGTCTCGGGGCGCTCAACGCGTTTCTCCTCGCCGACGCGCTGCACGACCTCGCGTATACGATCCGCCCCTACGAGGTGGAGCCCGGCGCCACCGATCGCGCGATCGCGGACGCCATCGCCGAGCTCGCGGCGTTTGTGCGCTCGCGGCGGCCGGTGACCCTAGCCACGCGGGCGCCGCGGCTCGCGGCGAGCCGCCTGGCGCGCCGGACGGGCCTCGCCCGCACCGTCGAGATCCTCGCGGCGTTCGCCGATCAGCTCTACAGCCGCGAGCGGCGGGCGGTCCTCGCGGCCTGTCGCGCGCGCCTCGATCAGATCGAGGTCGATTACCTCCGCGTCAAGCCGGTCGTGAAGATCACCGGTGAGTTCTGGGCTCAGACCACCGAGGGGGACGGCAACTTCAACATGTTCGCCTTCCTGGAGAAGGAAGGCGCCCAGGTCTTCGTCGACCCGATCGGCGCGTGGGTCGCCTACCTCGCGCGGCAGGCGCGCGCCCACGCGCGCTATCGGTGTGGGCTCGAACCTGCGGCGCACGAGCCGCTCGTGCGCCGGATCCGCGCGCGTCTGGCGGAGGAGGGTCGGTTGTGGCGGAAGCGGCTCCTCGTGGGGCTCGGCGAGGCCATCTACTTTCGCGAGTATGCGCGCGTCGCGCGCGCGCTCGGCGGCTTGGTGCATCCGCTGCCGGACCAGGACCTGCTCGCCGACCTCGCGCGTCCCGTCTACCACGACCTCGCGCGCGGGGGCGAGGGGCACCTGGAGGTCGCGAAAAACATCTACTACACGTCGCGCGGCGCCGCCCACATGGTCCTCAGCCTCAAGCCCTTCGGCTGCCTCCCGTCGTCGCAGAGCGACGGCGTGCAGTCGGCCGTCACGGCGCGGTTCAAGGACATGATCTTCCTGCCGGTCGAGACCGCGGCCGAGGGCGAGCTCGAGGCGCACAGCCGCGTCCAGATGGCCCTGGTCGAGGCGCGTGCCCGCGCGCGCGCGGAGTTCGAGGACGCGCTCCGGGCGACCGGTCGTCGACTGGACGAGATCCGGGCGTTCGTCGCGGACCATCCCGAGCTGCGCCGCCCCTTCTGCCGCATCCCGCGGCGACGCGGTGTGGCGGGTGTCGCGGCCAACTTCGTCTGGCACGTGAGCGACCTGATGCGCCGCGCGCGGCGGCGCACCCCGTGACCGGAACGAAGGCCTTGGACCATGCCTGGCCCACCCCTCCTCATCGGGCTCGACGTCGGCTCCACGACGGCCAAAATCGTTGCCGTGCGCCGCGACACCGGCCGCACGGTCTGGCGGGCCTACGAGCGCCACGAGGCGCGCCCGCGCGAGAAGGCGCGCGACCTGCTGGCCCGGCTCGAGCGCGACGTGGGCGTCGAGCCCCACGAGTGCCAGGCGCTCGTGACCGGGATCTACGCGCCAGCGATCGCCGAGCCGATCGGTGGCCGGGTCGTCCAGGAGGTGGCGGCGGTCGCCCTAGCGGCCGAACGGCGTCACCCGGACGCCCGGGCCGTGGTCGAGCTAGGAGGCCAGGACGCGAAGATCCTGATCTTCGAGGAGGGGACCGACGGCCGGCGCCGGACGATCGCCTCGATGAACGACAAGTGCGCGGGCGGGACGGGCACCGTCATCGACAAGATCGCCGCGAAGCTCAAGATCGAGCCGGCCGCCCTCGCTCGCCTCGGGTACGCCGGCCGCAAGATCCACCCGATCGCGGGCAAGTGCGGCGTGTTCGCCGAGACCGACATCAACGGCCTACAGAAACGGGGCGTGGCCCCCGAGGACCTGATGGCCTCGCTCTTCGAGGCCATCGTCCTTCAGAATCTCACCGTGCTCGCCCGCGGGCGGACGCTCCGGCCGCGCGTGCTGCTTGTCGGCGGTCCGCACGCGTTTCTCGTCGGCCTGTGCGAGGCGTGGCGCGTCCACCTCGAGCGGCGCTGGCGCGACCGCGGGGTCGAGCTGCCCCGGGACGCGCCCATCGAGGCGCTCGTGGCCGCGCCGCCGGACGCCGAGTACTTCGCGGCCGTCGGCGCCGTGGAGCTGGGCCGCGACGACGCCGACGGCTCGGTGACTTACCGCGGCGCGCGCGCGCTCGCCGAGACGCCCGCCGGCCGGCGCGTCCCCGACCGGCGCGGCGTGCCGGCGCTCGCCGTCTCAGGCCTGAACCTCGCGGAGTTCCGAAAGCAGTACGAGCGGCCGCCCTTCGTGCCGCCCCGCGTCGCGCCCGGCGCGCGCGTCCGCGGGTTCATCGGCCTCGACGTCGGCTCCACGTCGGCCAAGGCCGTGCTCCTCGACGAAGGCGGCGACGTGCTCGCCAAGGCCTACCAGCTCTCGCGGGGCAACCCGATCGAGGACGCCCGCGACATGTTCCGCGCGATCCGTAATTGGATCGAAGCGCCCGGCGCCCAGCTCGAGGTGCTCGGTCTCGTGACGACCGGCTACGCCAAGGACATCGTGAAGGACGTCTTCGGCGCCGACGCCGCGCTCGTCGAGACCGTCGCTCACGCGCGCTCGGCGCTCCAGCGGTACCCCGATCCCCACGTCATCGTGGACGTCGGCGGCCAGGACATCAAGATCATCGTGCTGCGCGACGGCCGCGTTCAGGACTTCCGCCTGAACACGCAGTGCTCCGCGGGCAACGGGTACTTCCTCCAGGCGATCGCCGAGAGCCTCGGGTACCCCGTCGAGCGCTTCGCCGAGGCGGCGTTCTCGGCCAGGGAGATGCCGGTCTTCGGCTATGGCTGCGTGCTCTTCCTCCAGTCGGAGATCGCCAATTTCCAGCGGCAGGGCTGGCGCCCCGAGGAGATTCTCGCTGGCCTGGCCGCCGTCTTGCCCAAGAACGTGTTCCTCTACGTCGCCAAGGCCCCGGACCTCGCCAGGCTGGGCAGCCGCTTCGTGCTCCAGGGCGGGACGCAGCGCAACCTGGCGGCGGTGAAGGCGCAGGTCGATTTCATCCTCGACAGCTTCCGCGGCCACCGAGACCCGCCCCACATCGTCGTCCACGAGCACTGCGGCGAGGCCGGCGCCATCGGGGCCGCCCTCGAGGCCATCCGGCTCTGGCGCGAGGGCCGCCGGACGACGTTCGTCGGGCTCGACGCGGCCGAGCGCGTGCAGTACGAGGCCCGCAGCGACGAGACGACCCGCTGCCACTACTGCAAGAACGCCTGCCAGCGGACCGTGGTCGACGTGCGGCTGCCCCGCCGCGACGCCGGCGACGGCGATCGCCCAGCCGGGACGGCGCCGGCGGGGCCCGGCGCGGTGCGGCGATTCGTCTCGGCCAACTGCGAGAAGGGCACGGCCCTCGACCTTCACGCGATGCGGGAGATCAAAGCCGGGATCGACGCCGTGAAAGCGCGCACGCCGAACCTCGTCGCCTTCGCCGCGCGCGAGGTATGGCGGCCGCGCCATCCACCGCCCGTCGCCGACCCGCCGCCCAGCTTCGCGTGGACGCCTGCCGCCCGCGCGCGCGCCGCCCGCTACCGGGAGCGGCCGCGCGTCCGCGTCGGGATGCCGCGCGTCTTCAACCTGTACACGCTGGCCCCGCTCTTCAGCGCGTACCTCGAAAGCCTCGGCGTCCCCGCGGCGAACCTCGTCTACTCGGACTACACGAGCCCCGAGCTCTACCGCCAGGGGGCCGGCCGGGGCGCGATCGACCCCTGCTTCCCGTCGAAGGTGGCCGTCGCGCACGTGCACAACCTGCTGGAGGTGAAACACCGGCGCGCGCCGCTCACGTGCATCTTCTTCCCTATGATCGACGAGATCCCGTCGCCCCTCGTCGGCACGCTCGCCTCCAACGCCTGCCCGACGGTCGCCCTGACACCGCAGACCGTGCGCGCCGCGTTCACGCGGGAGCTTGACGAGTTCGCCGCGCGCGGCGTCCGCTACCTCGACCCGCTGATGACCCTCTCGGACCGGCGGCTCTTCAGCCGGCAGATGTTCGAGACGTGGGCGCCCATTCTGGGCCTGTCGCGCGAAGAGCACGAGCGGGCGCTCGCCGCCGGCTTCGAAGCGCTCGCCGCCTACGAGACGGACCTGCGCCGCCGGGCGCGGGCAGCGCTCGACCAGATCGAGCGGGAAGATCGCCTCGGCATCGTGATCCTCGGGCGCCCCTACCACCACGACCCGGGTCTCAACCACGAGATTCCCGACGAGCTGCAGAAGCTCGGCTACGCCGTGTTCTCGCAAAGCACGCTGCCGTTCGACGAGGACCTGCTCGACCGCCTGTTCGGCGCCGAGGTCCGCGCCGGGATCATCCGCCACCCGTTGGACATCTCCGACGTGTGGAAGAACTCGCTGTCGGCGAGCAGCAACCTGAAGATCTGGGCCGCGAAGTTCACCGCTCGCCACCCCAACCTGGTGGCGGTGGAGCTGTCGAACTTCAAGTGCGGTCACGACGCGCCGATCTACTCGGTCGTGCAGGAGATCATCGAGTGCTCGGGCACCCCGTACTTCGCCTTCAAGGACGTCGACGAGAACCGTCCGGTCGGCGCCATCCGGCTGCGCCTCGAAACGATCGACTACGCCCTCAGGCGATACCGCGAAGAGCTGGTGCGCCGCCGCCGCGCCGCCGCGCGCGCCGCCCGCCACCTCGCCGCCTACGAGCGGCGCCTGCGCCAGAGGCTCGCCGACCAGCGCGCGGAAGCCCGCGGCACGCCCGCAGCCAGCGAGGCGAGCGGGCGCGCACGGGGGCGTGCGTCGGGACGCGAGCGTCAGGGAATGAACGTGAACTTGACCTGACCCGACGGGCCGGTCGCCCAGGGCCAGGCGAACCCCGTCTTGCGGGGACTCAGGCTGGCGCGCACGCGGACGTAGTACTCGCGGTTCGGCTCGAGCGACGCGGTCGAGAAGAGCGGCAGGCGCGTAAACGTGGTCAGCAGATCCCTGACCGCGGCTTCGTCCTCGGTCACCTGCACCTCGGCGACCCGCCCATCGACCGTCCGCATGACCGTGTAGCGCCGCGACAGGTTGTCGTACTGGACCGTCGTGGCCACGACCGCCGAGGCCACGGTCTGGTCGAGCCAGATCGGGACGGCGAGCCGCAGGTCCACTGTGTAGGTGAAGGTGGTGCGAAGCCCGCTGTGGATGATCGCCCGCAGGTCCTCGGTGAAGGCGTCCGACAGCTCGACCGACACGAGCACCTGCGCGTCCCGCACGAGGGGAACCACGCGCACGGTCTCCGCCGCGCGCGCCGGCGCCGACGCGACCAGCGCGAGCCCCGCGATCCACGCGACCTGGGAGAGCCGTCCGGCGGCCACGACCCCTCTCGCTCCCGCCCGCGATGATATCATAGCGCCGAGTCCACCGAGGCGCCCCGTGCGCGCTGCCCGATTCGCCGCCGCTCTGCTCGCCGCCGCCGCCCTGCTGGGCCCGCGCGCAGAGGCCCAGGTCCTGTCGTTCGAGCTGTTCGAGCGCTATCTCGACGCGCTGCGCCGGCAGGCCGGCATCCCCGGCCTCTCGGCGGCCATCGTCCACAACCGGCGCATCGTCTGGGAGCGCGGGTTCGGCCTGCAGGAGGTCGATGCCGCGGTGCCGGCGACGCCGATCACCCCGTATCCGATCGGCGACCTGACGCAGACGCTCGCGGCCGTGCTCCTCGTGCAGTGCGTCGAGCGCGGCGCGCTCGACCTCGACGCCCCGGTGGCCCGCTGGACCGACGCGATCGGCGAACCGGGCGTGACGATTCGCCACCTGCTCTCGCACCGCGCCGACCGCGAGCCGGCCAGGTTCAAATACGACCCGGCGCGCTACGCCGCGCTCACGCCGGTCGTGGACGCCTGCGCCGAGCGGCCCTACCGTCGCGCCCTTGCGGAGGAGCTGCTCGACCGGCTGGGGATGGTCGACTCGGTGCCGGGTAGCGACCTGGCCGACCCGGCAGCGCCCGCGCGCGAGCTGTTCGACGAGCGCCGGCTCGACCAGTACGCGGCGGTGCTCCGGCGGCTGGCGACGCCGTACCGGCTCGACGGCAAGCGCAAGCCCGTCCACACCGAGGTCGCGCCAACGGGCCTCGATGCGGCCACGGGTCTCGTCTCGACCGTCCGCGACCTCGCGCGGCTCGACGCGGCACTGGACGACGGCATCCTGGTCGTGCCGGAGAGCCTGGCGGCGATGTGGACCAACGTGCGAACCGAGGACGGGACGACACTGCCGACCGGGCTCGGTTGGTTCGTGCAGGTCTACAACGGCGCGCGCGTCGTCTGGCACTTCGGCCTGCGGCGCGACGCGTGGTCGTCGCTGCTCGTCAAGATTCCGGAGCGGGACGTGACGCTCATCCTGCTCGCCAACAGCGATGGCCTCAACGCCCCGTTCAACCTGGCCGAGGGCGACGTGACCCGCTCCCTCTTCGCCCGGCTGTTCCTGCGCCTGTTCCTCGGTTGATCGCCGTGCGCCGCGCCCTCCTCCTTGCGTGCGTGGTGGTGTGCGGCCTGCCGGCGCCGGCCCCGGCCGACTGGGTCGTCACGCCGTTTGCCGGCCTGAAGCTCGGGGGGCAGTCGAATTTCGTGGACCTCGAACGCGAGGCCGGCAAGAGCAAGTTCACCTTCGGCGGCGCCGGCGGCTGGCTCGGCGACGGCGTGCTCGGCCTGGAGGCCGACTTCGCCTACGTGCCGCGGGCCTTCCAGGGCGGCCGCGGCCCGGGCCTAGTGGCGTCGAGCCACGTCATGACCCTCACAGGCGCCATCCTGGTGGCGGTGCCGCGACGCCTCACGCGCGAGTCGCTTCGCCCCTATGCCGTCGGCGGCCTGGGCCTGATGCACGTCGGCATGGACGACGTGCTCGGCGTGTTCAGGGTCGACAGCAGTATCGCGGGGTTGGTTGTGGGGGGAGGGGTCATCGGCCCCTTGTCGCCGCGGACAAGCCTGCGCGTCGACGTCAGGTATCTCCGCAACGTCAGCGAGAGCGACGACCCGGCGTTCGGCGCCACGGACCTCAGATTCTGGCGCGCGACCGCCGGCGTGATGCTGCGCTACTGATCGCTTCGCCCCTCGGGTGCCAGGTCCGGCGGGGACGACGTCACACCGCGACGGCGCCGCGGGCGCGCGCGGCGTCGACCACTCGAGCCAGCTCTCTCATCGAACCCGCCGCGCTCGCGCGAGGACCCGGCAGAAGCCCACCGAGGCTTCGGACGCGGGCGTGGCGTGCGCTACATCAGCCGAGCGAATCCCAGAACTGCTCCATCTTCCGGCGCATCGCCTCGTCCGGCAGCCGCCCTCGCGCGCCGCGCAGGTTGTCTTCGAGGTGCGCTACCTGGGTCGTCCCCGGGATCGCGCACGTGACGGCGGGGTGCGACACCGCGTACTTCAGGAAGAACTGCGCCCAGCTCTCGGCGTCGAACTCCTTCGCCCACTCGGGCAGGGGCCGGTCGGCGACGGCGCGGAGCAGGTTGCGCCCGCCCCGCCCGCCGAACGGCACGTTGAGCAGCACGGCCATCCCGCGGTCGCGCGCCAGGGGCAGGATCTGGTCGCCCGCGCCCCGGTTGCCGACCGAATAGTCCACCTGGATGAAATCCAGGTCGTACTTCTTCATGAACTCGATCATCTGCGGATACTGCTGGTCGCTCGACGTCGTGATGCCGATGTAGCGGATGCGCCCCGCCTGCTTCCACTCGCGCAGGATCGGCATCAGGACGTCGACGCCGTTCAGGTTGTGAACCTGCATGAGGTCGACACGGTCGGTCCGCAGCCGGCGGAACGACTCTTCCATCATGGCGACGCCCTTGGCCGCCTCGCCGCCCGGCGCCGTCACCTTGGTCGCCAAAAACAACTGCGGGCGGTTGCCGATCTCCGCGACGAGCTGACCGATTACTTCTTCCGACCGCCCGTAGGACGGCGCCGTGTCGACCACCTTGCCCCCGAGCTCGGGCAGCCGCTTTAACACCTCGCGCAGCGGTGCCAGCGCCTCCGGCGTCTGGGCGCGTCCGTACGCGTTCGTCCCGAGGCCCACGACCGGCAGCCGCTCGCCGGTCGAGGGGATCGGCTTGGTGATGAGCGGCGGCGAGGTCTGCGGGACCGCGGCGGCCGGCAGTCGGCCGAGCGCCAGGCCAACGCCGGCCAGCACACCGGTCTTGAGGGCGTCACGTCGCGACGGATTGTCGAAGCGAGATCCGGACATGGCCACCTCCGTCAACTTGTTCATCCACGAGTCGTCTCGTCCCTTCTTGCAGATCAGCCCGGATGACATCCCGCGCGTCAGGCGCGGTCGGCGGTGAGCGCGGCCGCAGTGGGAACGCGCACCCACGCCCCTTCGGCCATCTGGCGGTACCGGCGCCCCAGCCAGAGCGCCACGAGGAGCCACACGATCGACACCGGCACCATGACCGCCGCCAGGCCCGAGGCTCCGAGCCCGAGCCCGCCGATCAGCCGATACGACCACGCGCCGACCTGGTCGCCGACGCGATAGACGAACGTGTCGTTGAAATTCTTCGCCTTGTACTTTTCCGTCCGCGAGAGCACCGTGTAGAGCCCTTCGCGCGCGGGACGTTCGATCGCGAAGTGGCCGGCGCGCCGGAGCACCTGGAACGCCACCACGACAGCCAGCACCGGCGAGGCCCAGAGCCACGAGAATCCGGCCACGGTCAGGGCGGGCAAAAACGCGAGGCTCAGGGCCATCCCGAGCCATCGGAGCACCCGCCCGGTCAAAAACACCTGGGTCACGAGCGTCAAAGTGTTCACCGCCAGATCGATGTTGGCGAACAGGCGCGTTCGCCCCTGCGAATCGCCGGCGAACGCGCGCGAGACGATGTCCGCCAGCTCGAAGTACAGGAACGTCGAGCTCAGGGTGAACAGCAACATGAGCCCGGCGATTCCGACGAGGTACGGCGACCGGAGGACGTCGCGGATGCCTTCGAGCATGCCCCCGCCGATCACCTCCGCCCCGCGCTGGCCCGCGTCTGGCGCCTCGTCCGCGTCGAGGGCGACCTGCCCTTCCTGCCCCTCCAGGGCGGCCGCCGCGACGATGGCGATGCCGAGGAGGGCGCCGGAGACGAGCAGGAGGTTGACCGGCCCGAGCGCGCGCGCCAACCCCGAGGTGATCGACGACCCGAAGACGGCGCCGAGCGTGCCGCCCACGGCCACCAGGCCGAACAAGCGCTTGCCCTGGGACGGCCGGTAGAAATCCGTCATGAAGGACCAGAACACGGACACGACGAACAGGTTGTAGACGCTCACCCAGATGAAGAACACCCGGCCGACCCAGACGGCCCCCGCCTCGCCCGCGGCGCGAAAGACGAGGAAGAACACTCCCAGGTTCAGGATGAAGAAGCCGTAGATGAGCGGGACGAATCGACGCCGTGGCCACCGCGAGACGAGCGCCGTGAAGATCGGGTGCACGAGCAGCATGCCCACGAGCGTGCCGGTAAACAGCCAGGGGAGGTTCTCGACGCCCCCGCGCACGCCCATCTCGTCGCGGATCGGGCGGATGACGTAGTACGAACAGAGGAGGAAGAAGAAATAGGCGCACGACCAGAAAACCGCCGCCGCCTCGTGTGGGCGGACGTCGACGGCGCGTCTGAGCAGCTTGCCGAGTGTCCCGGTCATCGAAGCCGCCTCCGGAGCGTCAGGGCATAATACCCGAAGGGCGCGCGGCGGTGTTTACCGCGGCCCCCGGCCCGCCGGCTCGTTCGCGTGCCCACCGCGTCACGCCGCCGTCACACGGCCGGGCTATGCTGGTCCCCGGCCCCGAGAGGCGACGGTGCTATACTCGGCGCTGTTCGATGTCTCTTCTTCTTCCAGGAGCGAATCCCATGCAGGCGAGTCCTCATTACTGGGCCCGGCGCACGCGTCGGGTTACCAGGCCGTCCCTTTTTCTCGTCGCGGCGCTCATCAGCGCAGCTGGCGGCGCCTGGGCGCAGGGCGTCACGACCGGCGCGATCAACGGCGTCGTGACCGACGCACAGAAGCAGCCGGTGGCCGGCGCCGGCGTGAGCGCGCGCCACGAGCCGTCGGGCACCGTGTACGAGGCCGTCAGCGGCCCCGAGGGGCGCTTCTTCATTCCCGGCATGCGCGTCGGCGGCCCGTACACCGTGACCGTCTACTACACCGGGACGGGCGCCGCGGCGTTTGAGCCCCAGACGGTCACCGACGTGTACGTCAACCTCGGCGTCGCGACCGACTTGCAGGTCGTCGTGCGGCCGATCAAGGTCGAGGAGCAGGTGACGGTCACGGGACAGTTCGACCCGATCTTCAGCTCGGAGCGGACCGGCGCGGCTACCTCCCTCAACCGCCAGCTCGTCGAGGTCCTGCCCACCATCAACCGGCGGCTGGTCGACCTGACACGCCTGACGCCCCAGGCGAGCGGCTACATGTCGTTCGCGGGACAGGACAGCCGGCTGAACAACATCACGGTCGACGGGTCGTACTTCAACAACCAGTTCGGCCTGGCCTCGACGCCCGGCGACCGGACCGGCGTGGCGCCGATCTCGCTCGAGGCCATCGAGCAGGTGCAGGTGAGCATCGCCCCGTACGACGTCCGCCAGGGGAACTTCGTGGGGGCGGCGGTCAACACCGTGACGCGCAGCGGCTCGAATCAGTACCGCGGCTCGTTCCTGCACCAGTTCCGCGACCAGGGCCTGGTGGGCACGAAGGCGAAGACGGCGGCGGTGGACCCCGGGACGTTCAGCTTCCGCAACACCGGGGGCTGGGTGTCCGGACCGCTGGTGCAGAACAGGACCTTTTTCTTCGGCAACGTCGAGCTCGAAGCCCTCACTCAGCCGGCCACGACCTTCCGCGCCAATCGGGGCGGCGAGCCGGTGGGCGGCAACGTCACGCGCGTGCTCGCGTCGGACCTCGACAATCTGTCGAGCTTCCTGAAGACGAATTTCGATTACGACACGGGCGGCTACCAGGGCTACGAGTTCGAGACGCCGGCCAACCGGTATCTGATCAAGGTCGATCACAACCTCGGCGCGCGGAACAAGCTCACGATCCGCTACAACCACCTCGACTCAGAGACCGACGTGCTCGTGTCGAACTCCTCGTCGCTCGGGTTCGGCAGACGGCGGAGCAGCACCTTCGCCCTGAACTTCCAGAACTCCAACTACATCATCATGGAGAACATCCGCACGATCATCGGCGAGTGGAACTCCATCGTCTCCGACAACAAGGCGAACAGCCTGATTGCCGGCTACACGTACCAGGACGAGAGCCGGAAGCCCGTCGGGAAGTTCTTCCCGTTCGTGGACATCCTCGAGGGCGGCTCCACGTACACGTCGTTCGGATTCGAGCCGTTCACGCCGAACAACGAGCTGCGGTACGGCACCTTCCAGGTGCAGAACAACTTCAGTTGGTACGCGGCGAGCCGCCACATGCTCACCTTCGGGGCGACGCTCGAGCGCTACCGCTCGGAGAACGTCTTCTTCCCCGGCTCGCAGAGCGTGTACGTGTACAACTCGCTCGCCGACTTCTACGCCGACGCGAACGGCTACCTGGCCAACCCGAACCGGACGACGGCGCCCGTCACGCTGCGGCGGTTCCAGGTGCGGTGGATGAACATGCCAGACCTCGACAAGCCCATCCAGCCCCTCGAGGTGTTCTACGCGGGCGCCTACGCGCAGGATGAATGGCGCGTTCGCGACGACCTGAAGCTCACGTTGGGGTTCCGGTTCGACGTGCCGTTCTTCGGCGACACGGGCTACGCGAACGCCGACGCCGACGCGCGCACGTTCCGGGACGAGCACGGCAACCCCGTCCAGTACTCGACGAAGAAGTTGCCCGACCCGAACCTCCTGTGGTCGCCGCGGTTCGGGTTCAACTGGAACGTGGGCGGCCGCCAGACGACCCAGGTGCGGGGCGGCACGGGGGTTTTCACCGGACGGCCGGCCTATGTCTGGATCTCGAACCAGATCGGCAACACCGGCGTGCTGACAGGCTTCGAATCCCGCGACAACACGACGCTCCGGCCCTTCCACCCGGACCCGAACCATTACAAGCCCACCAACGTGACGGGCGCGCCGGCGTCGACCTACGAGCTGGCGCTCACCAACCCCGACTTCAAGTTCCCGCAGCTCTGGCGCAGCAACATCGCCGTCGACCAGCGGGTGTTCCTCGGCCTCACGGCGACCGCGGAATTCCTCTACGCCCGCGACGTCAACGGCATCTACTACATCAACGCGAACCTGCCCGCGCCGAGCACGCGATTCGCCGGCGCCGACGCGCGGCCGCGCTGGACAGCCGGCAACCGGATCCACTCGAACGTCGCCAACGCGATCGTGCTGAAGAACCAGAACGTGGGACGTTCGTGGAACATCGCGACTTCGCTCGAGCGTCCGTATCGGAACGGGCTGTGGGCGAAAGTGGCGTACAGCTACGGCGAGGCGAAGAATACCATCGACCCGGGCTCGATCGCCTTCGGCTCCTGGAACAATAACCAACACCCGGGTGACCCGAACAATCCCGGACTCGGCTTCTCCAGCGCCTCGCCGGGCCACCGCTTCTTCGCGGCCGCTTCCTACAGCCGCCAGTATGTGAGCTGGGGAGCCACCACGGTGGCCGTCTACTGGGAAAGCCGCACCGGCGGAAACGCGAGCTACACCTTCTCGGGCGACCTGAACGGCGACGGCGGCACGAGCAACGACCTGATCTACATCCCCCGCGACACTTCCGAGATGAACTTCCAGACGTTCACCTCGGCCGGCCGCACCTACACTGCGGCGGAACAGGCGGCGGCGTGGGACGCGTTCATCCGGCAGGATCCGTACCTGAGCAAGCATCGTGGCGAGTACGCGGTGCGCGGCGCGGTGTTCATGCCGCTCGAGCACCGGATGGACCTGAGCCTCACCCAGGACGTGTTCGTGACGCTCGGCGGACACCGCCACGCGTTCCAGCTCCGCGCCGACGTGCTCAACTTCGGCAACCTGCTCAACAAGAACTGGGGCGTCGGCCAGCGCTTCGTCACGACGCAGCCGCTCATCGTCCCCACCGCCGCGCAGGGCGGCCCGGCCGACGCCCAGGGCCGCGCCCAGTACCGCCTGCGCACGATCGGCGGCGAGCTCGTCAGCAAGTCGTTCGAGCCCTCAGCCTCGCTCGGCGACGTCTACCGGATCCAGTTGAGCGTGCGGTACACCTTCTGAGCAGACCACAGGGTCGCGCCGGCGGGTCGTTGGCGACCCGCCCGGCGCGATCTTCGCCGCCCAGTCCGCCCGCTCGATCCGCCCTCACGCGGGCGTGCGGTCCATCGCGTCGAGGGCGCGGACACCCGCCCGCATCGACAGCCACCAGGTCGCCACGCTCAGGCCGGCGGCCGCCAGGAACGACGCCGCCATCAGACCCTGCTGCCAGCTCGCGAGGGGCACCCGACGGACCCGGTGCCAGAGGTAGATCGACGAGGGCCAGGCGACGAGCGCGATCGTCGCGACGAGAAAGAGCACGGCGCCGATCATGAACATGACCCCGCCGATCGATCCCGCCACCTGCGTCGGGTGATCGGCGCCGAACCGGGGGTAGCGGGCGCCGAGCCCCGCCGCCAGGCCCACGAGCGCAAGGCTCATGAAGACGACCGCCGTTGCGGAGACGACCTGGAGGAACGGGTCGACCCCCAGGAACTCGTTGGCCACCATCGTCAGGCCCTCGGTCAGGACGAGCACGGGCACCAGCCCGGTCCAGAACTTCGACCACAGGAACTCGCCGAACGAGATCGGCGCCGCCCGGATGATCCAGAAGGCCGCGCCTTCGGCCGAGACGGCCGGAAAGACGAACCGCACGGCCACGGTCGCCATCACGAGGCCCGCCAGGCCCAGGTTCAGGAACGCATACACGTTCTTGATCACGCCGCTCATATACGGGATGCGCCCGAGGTCGAGCACGCGGAAGTTGTACAGGTAGACGACCACCAGGGCGCAAAGGAGCAGGAGCTGTGACCACTGCGTGACGTCGCGCAGGAACACCTTGACATCCTTGAGGAGGAGCTGCCGGCGCCCCGCCGAAAGCGGCAGCCGCCCGGCCAGGCGCTCGACCGCCGCCAGCCTCGTGAAGCGCGCCTTGCGGGCTTCTTGAGCCTTGCTGAACCCGTCAAACGCCCACCGCTCGTGGGCCGCCCGCAGGAGCACCATCAGGGCGAGCGCCGTCGTCCACAGCGCGCCGAGGTGAAGCAGGTCCCGGCCGCCCTGGAGGCTGGCGAAGAGCGTCTCGCCCGCCCAGGTGGACGGCAAGAGCGGCGTGACCGGCGACTGAAGCGTCGCGAAGAAGCCCATGACGTCCGGCAGCGATTCGACGCGCAAGAGCTGCTCCGGCCGGACGTACCGAAGCACGAGCACGAGGCTCGCCGCGAACACGAGCCCCATGAGCATGAGGATGTCCCGGGCCCGCCTCGCTGGAAAGACGTTCACCAGGAACAGCGTGACCCCGGTGCCCACCGCGACCGGAATGACGGCGAAGGGCGCGACGGCGAGTGCCGCCGTCACGTAAAAGCTGGGCGGCGCGCACCGGGCGAGGCCCACGCCAACGAGCAGCGGAGTCAAGAAGAGCACGACCATCCACGAGGCCTCGCCGACCGTGCGGACGAACCGGGCGTAGAAGAGGCGGCGGCGGTCGACGGGGGCGGCCACGAGCAGCCGCAGGTCTTCGGAGAGGAAGAACGTCGAGAGCGCCGTCACGAGGCCGCTGAACGCCAGGAAAGACAGAAACGTCAGGAACACCCACGACAGGCCGAGCCGCAGCAGGAAGTCGCCGAGCTCCTCGTAGGCGTCGAGCTGCAGGGTCAGCCAGAACGAGCCGGTAAAAAGCACCGCGGCCACGAGCACGCCGGTCGCGCCGAAGACCGCGCCACGCAGCACGTCTCCCCGCTCGCGGCGCCGCAACCGGTTGCGCGAGGACCAGAGGCTCGGCAGCAGCAGGTAGGGAAACGCGACCACGCTAGATCGCCTCGTCGATCTCCTGCAGGCCGCTGCCGCCCGTCAGCTTGAGAAACACCGGCGTGAGGTGCTCGTCCGGGCTGCCAGCCATCTGCCGCAGCTCGTCCACGGTCCCGCGCGCGACGATCCGGCCCTTCACGATGATGCTGATGCGATCGCACATCTCCTGCGCCACCTCGAGGGTGTGCGTGCTCATGAGGATGGCCACCCCGCGCTCGGCCATCCGGCGAAAGACAGCCTTGACGAGCCGCGCGCCGCGAGGATCCAGGCCGACCATCGGCTCGTCCACCACGACCGCGCGCGGCCGGTGGAGAAACGCCGCGCTCATCACCAGGCGCTGCCTCATCCCGTGGGAGAAGCCCTCGACCAGTTCGTGCTCCCACGCGGCGAGCTCGAACAGCTCGAGCATCTCCCGCACGCGGCGGCCCACGCCGTTCTCCGTCAGGCCGTACAGCCCGGCGTGAAACCGCAGGAACTCGCCCGCCGTGAGCTTCTCGTAGAGAAATGGCCGGTCGGGGATGAAGCCGAGCGAGGCCTTGGCCGCCTCAGGCTCGATCGCCAGGTCGTGGCCGTTCACCACGATGCGGCCGGCGGTGGGCTTGAGCAGTCCGGCGATCAACTGGATCGTGGTGGTCTTGCCCGCGCCGTTCGGACCGAGGAAGCCGTGAATCTCTCCGGGCGGCACCTCGAGGCTCACGCCGTCCACGGCGGTGAAGGCACCGTACTTTTTGACGAGGTCGGAGACCGCGATCATGGGGTTCCTATCCAGAGCTGGACCTCGATCCCGCGCGCGCGAGCCCGGAGCACGCCGCGCCCACGAGCGGGCCGGCACCGCGCGAACGGGGCCACAGCCAGCGCCACCCGCACCAGCGCGTCGACTCGCGACGCGGCACCGCAACCGGGGACGCGGCCACCTCTGCGGGCGCGCGCCCGACCAGGATCGGCGTCGAGCCGGGCGAGCGCTCCAGCTCGAGCACCGTCATCTTCAGCCGACCGATGAGCGGGAGGATCGCCGCCTGCTGCTCGAGCCGGCCCCTGGCCAGCCGAAGGTGCGTGGCATCGGCAGGAAACTGGTTGAACGTCGGGTCGACCGGCAGCCACAACCCCCGGCCCGGCGTCTCCTCCAGATACACCTCCGCCCACGCGTGGTAGTAGAACGCGCCGCGCACAGCGGCCAGGCCCACCGCGATCCGCGCCGGGATCCCCAGGGCCCGCGCCATCGCCACGTAAAGCGCAGTGTGCTCGTTGCAGTCGCCGACCTTCGTCCGCAGGACCTCCCGCGCCGACGGCAGGCTGAGCGTCGGCTTCTTGTCCAAAAGGCCGTTGACGTACCGCACGAGCCGCTCGGCGCGGGCGCGCTGGCCCAGGACGCCCCGCACGGCCGTCTCCGCCTCGGCGCGAATCTCGGGCGCGTCGCTCTCGACGAGCGGCTCCGCCGCGAGGTAGCGCCCCGCATCGGGGTCGGCCGGACCGGCGTCGAGCGTCTGCGGATCGCGGAGCTCGACGGTGTCGCCCACGACGGTCTGGCCGGCCCCCTGAAGATCCGGGCTCGACAGCTCCGCCCCTTCCAGGCGCACGCGCAGCCGGCGCACGCTGCGCGGCTCGTCGATGGGCGTCGTCGTCACGGGAACCACCGCGGCCGCCCGGAGGAGATCCGCCCGCACCCGCCCGGGCACCGCCATGGAGGTCGCGCGCTCGGCGGGCTCCCGCACCGTCAGCAGCCCGAGGGGACTTTCCTCTCGCACCACCTCCCCGGTGTCCGTCACCCAGGCGGTCGTGCGCAGCCCCGAGAACTCGAGGTCGACGCGAAAGGCCGGCGTGGGCAGGTCGCCCACGCGAATGAGCTCGCGGTGTCCCACCTGCAGGGTCGCCGGCGCGTTGCGCAGCGTGGCTGGGTCAAACACCAGCCACTCGTGGCGCGCTCCGGACACGAGACCCTCGCTCGCGAGGCGGCGGCCCAGGTTGAGGGGCAGGATCGGCCGTTCAGCCAGGTCGCGGGTTTCGGTCCGGGTGAGGCCAGAGGACCGAAGCTCGACGACCAGCGTCCAGCCGCTCTCGGCACCCGGGCCTCGGGGCTCGACGCGACCGCGGACCTCGACGGGGCCGGTGCCGGGGTCGAGCGAAAAGGCGAACGACCGCAGCACGAACGCCTTGTCGACGCGCGCGGTCGTGCGCATCTTCGCGGCGGTCGCGGCACCGAGCAGCGTGAGTTCCAGTTGGCCTTCCTCCTGCAGCTCGAACCCGTCCTCCAGGGGCACCGTCTGGCTGACCGTGAAGCCGACCTTCGCGCCCCGGTAGTAGACGCCGCGCCACTGCGCGTCCGAACGGTAGCGGGCCAGGTCGGTGGCGAGCCTCGCGGGCGCCTGGAGGTACGAGCGGTTGACTAGAGCCACCATCTGGACGATCCAGACCGCCAGCATCGCGACGCTCAGGGGCCCGGTCACCCGCCGCGGCAGGGGACGGACCCACGTCGAGGGCATGAGACGCCCGGAGGGCTTGAGGCGCCCGGTGGCGGCGGTACGGCGCGGTGCCATGGGCCTTCGTCAGTGCTTATCGGCCGAAGCGTTCCAGTTTGCAAGTCCTGCGCCTGCACTGCGCTCCGGCACTCGAGTGGCGGGAAAGGGGTCTTGACCGCCCCGTGTCATGGCGCGGGACACCCGCGCACAGATTCGGCAGCGAGCTCGAAAGCATCCGTCGACCGCGCCGGCCGCGCTGTGCCTCGGGGAGGGGTCGGGACGGTCGCTCCTCAGCGGGCTCTCGCCCGGCGCAGCTCCTCCGCCATCGTCTTGATCTCGGTCAGATCGCGGACGAGCTCGCTCCATCCGTACCACAGTGCGTAATCCGGGTTCGCGTGGAACGCGCCCTGGAACGCCCGCATGCGATGCTCGAGGTGCATGACGAAGAGCTTCTGTTCGATCACGCTCGGCGCGTCGTGGAACGCGAGCAGGTCGGGGAACGCGTAGGCGTAGGTCTTCGGCTTCTGCAGCACCCCGTCCCGGTACAGCCCCGCCACGACCCGGATGGCTTCGGCCAGCAGGCGGTCGGCATCCTTGATGATCTCGTCGCCCTTCGCCAGCTCGCCCCTCGCGAACGAGGCCGAATGACACCGGCGACAGACGTTCACCATCTTGTCGCGCTCTCGCTGCCAGTCGGCCTCGGTCAGGCGAGCGACATCGGCGGTCTTCACGACGTCCAGCCGCGGCGTCGGCTTCCCGTCGGGGTCCAGCACCCCCAGCGCTTGCAGGATGGTCGTGCGGTCGGCAGCCCACTGCGGGTCGTCGGGCAGCGGTAGGCGCACGGCGAGAAACCCCCAGGCCGTCCGCACCCCATGATGGCCGTCCGGCATGTGGCACGTCTGGCAGGTCGGCGCGGCAACGGTGTCGGGCAGCGCCCGAGTCTGCTTGAGCAGATAGCGCACGCCGTGCTTCGAGCTCGAGTACATTTCCCACTGCGGGTGGTCAAAGCCCATGTGGCAGGTCTGGCACGCCTGCGGCTGCCGAGCCTCCTGCACCGAGAAGACGTGGCGCGTGTGGCACGCGTCGCACGAGGCCACGCCGAAACCCGCGCCAGACGCCTTGAGCGCCCTGATCTCCGCCTCCGTCTTCAGCCCGATCTTGTGGCAGCCGCCGCAGCCCTTCATGCCTTCTCGGAGCGCGAGCGGGAGCTGGTGAGTCGTGGGCATCGCCTTCATGGCGGCCCATCCGAAAGCGTGCTTGCCTCCCCGGAACTGTGCCACTTGGCTCTCGTGACAGGCCTCGCACGTCTCCGGCGTCGGGATGCGCACCTTCGCAACGTCGTCCGCGGAGCGGTGAGCGTCCCCGTGGCACGCGGCGCAATCGACCCCGTTCTGGCTGTGCCGGCTCGCCTGCCAGTCCGAGACGATGCCCGGGGTGAGCTTCCGGTGGCAGTCGAGGCAGGCAACACCTTGCGCGGGAGGCGTGGAAGGTGCCGGGTCGACACCATCGCTCGATCGCCACTGCCGTCCTCGTTCGCCGCCGAGGCGGGGCGCCTGGGCGACGAGTGCCACGAGCACGAGGAACCAGAGCGTGAAGGAGACCGCCACGATTCGCGTCATAGTCAATCCCCTTCGCCTCGCGAGGCCCTCGACCGCGAACCCATCGGACCCTCCGCGCCGCGTCCAGCCCTGGGTCCGGCGCGCGCGGCCCGAGCATCCTCGAGCCGGCCGGGGCGACCCGGCGGCGCCCACGAGGACCACGCGTGGGTGCAAGGTCAGCGGCCGCAGAGGCCGCGGATGGTAAAGTTCGGCGGCAGTATAACGCAGCCCTTGTCCAGCGCGCGCATGCGCGCGGCTCGTCGACCCGGCGCCGCCGCCCGACGAGGGAGGCGTTCTCGACCGTGCGCGGCGCGGCCGAAGCCAGGGACACGGGTCAAAAACGCACGCCGCCGCCGACCGCGAGACGAACTTCGTGGCCGTAGAACCCGCCTTGGCGGACGACGAGGGCGCGATCCAGCACCGGACCCGGATACCTCATCAGGCGGTCGCCGATGTCGAAGCGCAAGACGGTTCGGCCGCCGGGAAACGCCTCGACGCCTCCGCCGACGCCCACTGCGAACACCGTCGCGCCCACGGAGAGCCTGCACAGCAGCGTCGGCGGAACGATCGCCACACACGCAATCGGCCGGGGCGCGCCACTGAACGTCACGAAGCCCGGGCGGACACTGGCAAACGCCCGAAGCCGGCCGAGGCGCGGGCCCACCGTGACGCCGAACAGTCCCTCGAAACGACGGCGGCTGAACGCCACGGGATCCCCAAATTCCTGGGGGTAGAGTCCGACTTCGACCTCGGCTCCCACCACCGGCACCGGATACCAGGCGACGCGCCCCGTCACGCCGACATCCGCCCGGTCGAATTCCCCGGAATCAACCCGCGAGAGCGCCGCGCTCACGTGCCACCGGCTCCCACTCGACTGCCCGGCAGCGTGGCCCGACACCAGCACAAACACTAGGAGGAATCCAGGAATCGCCCGCATCTTCCCACCTCTTCGGCCTGCCCCACGGCGCGTGCCTGACAGTCTTACCGAAGACCCTCCGCCAAAGACAAGAGCCCACGCTGACGTCCACCACTGGCGCGGTCGAGCCCGGGAAAGGCCGGACACGACCGAAACAGGGTTGAGCCGGGCACCGCAGCTCGAGGTGCTCAGCGCGTGTACCGATGGAGGACGAGCGCCCGCGCACCGAGATCGCGCGTCGAGGCCTGACGAAAGAGCGGCGTGTGACCCAGCGACCCGAGTGTTGCCGGCGGCACCCAGTGTGTCACAGGCGTGCTCGTCACGACCACGAGATGCGTGTGACCGAAATCAGCGGCCCGCCTGGCAATCGCGTCGAGGTCGTCGTGCGACCAGGCGAACAGAAACCGTCGCGAACTGTAGAGACGCGAGCACAGCTCCGGGAACCAGTAGAGGTCGCTCACCACGATCTCGCCGTCCTGCGTCGCGGCCTCGGTGGCGTCGACGAGCGCCGCATTCATCGCCTTCACATCGCCGAGCCACTTCACGCCGTAGGCCTGAACGGCCACCGACAGGCACAGCACCGCGATTCCTGCGACCCTCACGGTTCCGAGAGGCACCGTCGGGGCAAGAACCATACGACGAGGGGGCACGCTCGAGGCCAGCACGGCGAGCAACGGGGCCGCGGGAAGCAGAAAACGCGCGCCCCATTGGGCGCCCCCCGCGTGGGGCATCACGAGCATCGCCCCGGCCAGGGAACCGACCGCGCAGATGACGAGGTATCGCCGCTGCACCGATTCCGCGTCCGATCCGGGCAGGAACGGGAGGTACACCAGCGCGAAGGCGAACAGCCACGTGTGGGCGACGCTGGCGACGCCGAATGCGACAACCCGGGAAGCGCCCAGCATGGCGTATCGCCACAGCGGGACGCCCAGGCCTATCGTCACGAGGACGCCGACGACGACGTGAGCCATCCACACCCGTGCGGGCGATGCGCGCCGGAGGAACGCCAGGGCTAACCCCGCGATCGCTGTGATGACGAAGACCCTCCGGAACCAGACGGGCAGGAAGAGCATCTTCACGATCTCGACACGCTGCGACCAGTACCGCTCGGCGCCGAACGCCAGGTTCGAGCTGAGGTGCTGGGGAATGAAGGTCCCGTAGACGGCGTGGTTGGCCGGGAGCATGAGCGCCACCGCGGCTCCCCAGCCGCATGCGAGCGCGAGCGCCGAACGCGCCGCCCGTCGCCAGCCATTCGTGGCGGCCCGCGCCGCAACGATCGCTGGTAACATGACCAGCCCTTCGGGCCTGAAGGTCGCCGCAAGTCCGAGACAGAGGCCGGCGGCAGCATCCCGAGCCGTGCGGTGCGTCGCGAACGGCGCCGCGAGGACCACTGCCGTCGTCGTCAAGGCCACGCCCGGGGCGTGTTCCCAGAACTCCGCGCCATAGAAGAGCACCGGCGTGGCCGCCACCGCCATCGCGCCGCTCCAGGCTCCGGAAGATGGCACCCCGAGCGACTGGCCGAGGCGACGCGCGGCGAGGAATGTCACGGCCACCGACAGGGCAGGCACGACGTAGAGACCTCGCAGACCGAGCAGGCTGAAAAACGGCGCCGTCACGGCCGGAAAGATCCACGGGAACACGCCGACCAGACGACGATCGCCGTGTCGTCGGATCAGGAACGGCTCCCGATGCTCGAAGTCGGGATCGACATCGTCCGAGGGTCCCTCAATCCACGGACTCAGTGGCCCGTGGCGGGTCGCGGCAACCGTCTGGAGCAGTTTGGTGCCCTGATCGCCCGCGAAGAACCCATCACTCGGCAAGAGAAACACCTGGAGCACGGCGTAGAGACCCAGGACGCCTAGAAAGCCGAGTGCGTCGCCTCGCCAGGAGCCGCTCGGCAGTGGTCGATCTTACTTGTCGCACCGCGCGAGCGCGGGGCTGTGAGGCTGACCCCCGTTCAAACCGGGCGTCCAGATTGCTCGCCCAGGTCCAATCGAGGGGCCTTCAGAGAACATAGCATGACGCAGCCTCCGGGCGCTGACTGGTTCCGCGCGGGCGCTGGGGGGTCCGAGGGGCGTCGCCGTAAGAGGGCGGCGACCGTGCGGCCCGAGGGCCTCGCAACTCCGGCCGTGGCGCTGCACGCGCAGACCGAGGCGCCTGAGCTCCGCAGGATGGTTCTCCGCAGCGGTCGATGACACCTGCCTCGCCCGCCCGGACAGCCCCGCGCCAGCGCCGGTCCGAGGCGTCGCGGGAGCTTTCCGTGTCTGCCAGCCGGCGTGATCGCGGGAGAGGCGATGGAGAGTATAGTGGAACTGTTACACCTCACAGTTCTGACAAGGGGGAGACGTGATGCTCCGGCTGGGCTGCCTCGTGGTGTCGGTCGTCGTCTCCGCGATCGGAGCGGCGGGAGCACAGGAGATGCCGCCGGAATACCAGGCGGTGCTCTCGACGCTCGGCAAGACCGGCGATTTCAAGGACGGCGTGTTGAAGGTCAACATCCCCCGGAACGATCTGCGCGTGACGATCGCGCAGCGTCCGGTGCCCACGCCCTTCGGCTTCGGCGGGTGGCTGGCGCTGACCAAAGGACACGACGTGACCGTGATGATGGGGGACCTCGTGCTCACCGAGGACGAGGTCAACCCCGTCATGTCAGCCCTGCTCGAGAATGGGCTGGACGTCACAGCGCTCCACAATCACTTCTTCTGGGAGCAGCCTCGCATCTTTTACCTGCACGTGCACGGCGTTGGCACTCCGGCCGACCTCGCCACGCGCGCGAAGCCGGCGATCGATCTCATCGATCGGGCCGCGAAAAAAGCGGCGTCTCCGCCACCGCCGGCGCAACCATCCCTCGCCCTCGACGGCACAGCCCTCGCGAAGATCATCGGTACGCCCGGCGAGCAGACCGGACCGGTCTACAAGATCACCATCGGCCGTCCGGACATCGACCTCCGCGAGCATGGGGCCTCGATCAATGCGCGGATGGGCCTCAACACGTGGGCCGCCTTTGCGGGAACCGACGCCGAGGCGGTGGTGGCCGGGGATATCGCGATGCTCGAACCAGAAGTGACGCCGGTGCTGAAAGCGCTGCGCGCGCACGGACTGAACGTCGTCGCGATCCATCACCACATGACCGGGGTCCAGCCGGTGGTGATTTTTCTCCACTACTACGGCACCGGTCCGGCGGCGACGCTGGCACGCGCGGTGCGCAGTGCGCTCGATCAGCTCGGGGCGTCGAGGAGGTGACGACGGCGACACCGTCCGGGTGGCATTCGAAGTCGTCCGACTCCCGGAACCATCGACGGCGATGGCGGTACTCGCGCGCCCTCTGTCCGAAGAGCCGCCCAGCGACCACCTGCTGAGATCTGGACACCCGTCCATTTCATCGACCTGGGCGGTCGTGATGCCGTCGCCACAGCGCTACAACGTCCGGTGCGGGGCGGCGAGCTCGGCGCTGTCGACCGAGGGCTGTACGACACCCCGCGGATCAACCCGCTCACGAGGCGCCCGTCCGTCCCTGACTATCGGCAGCGCCCGCCGCTCATCGGTGGCGCGTCAGCCAGCTTTCGCAGGAGGTGACCATGCGTTCCAGCGCGCGCCCGCTTCTCCTGACCACGCATATCGTCGTCTCGGTGAGCTGGGTCGGTGCAGTCCTCACATACCTTACCCTCGTCATCGCTGCGATGACGGGCCAGAGCGACCAGCTCCTCCGTGCCGCGTGGATCGCGCTCGATCTGATTGGCTGGTCCGTCATCGTCCCGCTCGCAGCGGCTGCGCTTGTGACCGGAATCAGTATGGCGCTCAGCACTCCGTGGGGATTGTTTCGACACTACTGGGTGGCGACGTCCTTGCTCCTGACGGTCGTTGCGGCCGCTGTGCTACTCCAACACATGTCGACAGTGACGTCGTTCGCGAGCATTGCGGCTGAGGCCTCGATCGCGCATGTTCGCGATGTCCTGCACCCCGCCTTGCGAGGCGAGGTGCTTCACGCTGGCGTTGGCTTGGTAGTACTCCTGGCAATCGCGACCCTGAATGTGTACAAGCCCCGTGGTCTGACCGCGTACGGGCGCAGACGACCCGGCGTTGTCGCCGACGCCGACTCCACGAGGGGTGGCAGAACGGAGTCGGGATGGCACACCCCGGCGAGGACGCCCCGATGGGTACACGCAGTGTGGATTCATGCGGCGGCGTTGCTGTTGCTGCTGGCGATCTTCTATGTCACGGGTGGTCTCCAACACCACAAGTGACTGTGACGCTGCGCGCCGAGCCGTTGCCCGCCGGCACCGCCCGATCGGGTGCGTCTTGTGCCGTCCTGAAACTCATGGTCCCCTCTCGCGACTGAGGCGAGACTGGCTCGCGCCGTGCGAGAGCGATGCGGTCAATGAGCAGCCGCAGGCGGCGTGCGGGCGGTGGGAGCGTCTCCGCGCAGCTCGTGAAGGTATCGTCTCAACCAGGCGAGCTTCTCCGGGTTGCGCACAGCCTGAGATGACATTTGCAGTCCAGCGCGATGTTCAGCAGCTCCGCGTGCGGGCCTCGTGGGGGTGGTATCGGAAGGTCGAGCATCCCGATCACGACATCGCCGAGAGCTTCTTCACGTGACGACCGATGGGGCCTTGGCCCCTCGGTTGTGCTTTTCAATGCTGAGAACTTGTGCTGCGGCGCTCAACCACGCGAGCTGTCATGCCCGATGCAGGAGAAAGCCCGACCTCCACTCAGCGCCGACCTCCTCGGCGGCCTCCGCGAGGGCCACGGCGGCCGGACGGCAGCGGTTCGTCGGGAGCAATGACTTTCGCTTTCAGGCGCTCTTGCGGAAAGTCACTCGGGTTCAGCGTCACGATGAAGTCAGCTCGGCCTACCTCCGCACACGCACAAAAAGGTTCATCGCCAGGGTCGGGTGAAAGCTGGCTCGCTCTACGGGGACGCGTGACCTGCCCTTCTTCCCGCAACAGGTTGATGATTCTCCCGATGAGCGGTCGTCTCACGCCGAGCCGCTGCATGACCTCTTTGTACTCGTCGAGGATGTCATCACTGATCAGCCAGACGAAGACCCCGTCCTCGATCCACGCCTGCAGAAGGCGACCGCTCGCGGTGGCCGGCTCGACATGTGGCCCCTGGAACCCCGCGATCCCCGCGATGAGCACCGAGGTGTCGACGACGCCCTTAGGCCGTCCGCGCCGTGCTGTCGGTGACAACGGTCATCTCCGGGCGCTTTGCCCGCCCGCGCCGCGCCCGTCGAACGGTCTGCAGGATCTCTCGCTCCGAGATGCCCTCGAGGTCACCCGCCGCGTCTCGGACCGCGCGAAGGAACTCCGCCTTCCAGCCCCGGCGCTTCCGCCCGCGCGGAAGGTCCCGAGCGACAACTGCCAAGCGGAGGCGCTCTTCGAGCTCTCTCGTGAGCGACGGCACAGGTACAACCACCTCTATGGCCGGTGTCCCCCAGGCCGGCCTGGCCTCGATACGAACGGCGTCTCGACGGGTCGTCAGGTCGCGAACCCGAGAGAGTGCGTCGAGGAAGCGTACGAGGGACTCGCTCGACGCTCCCAGCGATTGCTTGAGATACCATGCGCACTTCGCCTTGATCAGCGCGTTCGCGTCGAACCAGTACAGCCCCTTGCGCCTTCTGGGCGTGACGATGCGAAACTGAACGAAGTTTTGCAGGTCCTTGGGTGGAACGTCCAGGACTGCGCTAGCCTGCTTCAGCTTGAGCTCCACCGTCTGCACGACAACCCTCCCATTTAGAGTCTAAATATTAGACCGAAAAGTGCCTGAAAGCAAGGTCCGCACGGTTCTGCTCACAATCGTCGACGGTTACGCGCGGGCAAGAGGCTTGCCAGAAAAATTCGCACACGATTCGCACAAATCGGCGTTTTCGAGCCCGAAATGCCGTGCGAGCGGTAGCCTGAGAACGCCAGTTAACGCTTTGATGTGGTGGGCGTTAGACGATTGGCTGGGAGGCAGGGATTCGAACCCCGATACCGTGGTCCAGAGCCACGTGTCCTACCGTTGAACGACCTCCCAGCACCCGAATGGGCGCCGCAAGAGCGGATCGAACAACTCAATAATATACGGCGAGGCGGCCCGCACGCCAACGGCTCGTTCGGGGAGCGGCCGTCGTTACCGCACGGACGCCCACCGGCTCACCGCAAACACCCGAAGGCTCGCGTGACGGCCGACACTCGGCGCGAGAACACCGCCCAACGACGGCAGCGGTCACTCGCTCGGCGGAATCACGATCCAGAGGACGATGTACACGAGGATGCCGGGGAAGGCGGCCGACAACACGGACACGAGCACATAGAGCACGCGGAAGCGCGTCGGCGTCCAGCCGAGCCACTCCGCGATGCCGCCGCATACGCCCCCGATCATCCGATGACGCCGCGAACGCCTGAGTCCCATAGAGCGACGTTGACCCTCTCCGCCTGACATTCCCGAGCGGCGCCTCGCTCGTCGAGCTGGGTCGACACTCACTAAGTCTCGAGACGCCAGGCACGGCAGGCCATCATCGAGAAGCCCGGGCAGCCGGACGGGACGGTGGCAGCCGGAAGGGGATCACGCCGTCACGGTCGCGCCGACCGACCCGCTCGCCTCAACTCCGCCCACCACCACCACGTCACGAACGCCGTCAGGACGACGGCGAACAGCGCGCCGGCCGCCGCACCGGGAAACGCTCCGAACGCGCCTTCCCGCACCGCCGGCACGACCGCCATGGTCCCGGCGGCGAGCGGCACGAGGGTCGCATCGGCGCGGAGCAGCAAGACATAGGCGCCCAGAAGCAGCACCCCGACGGCGAGACCCGAGACGACCCAGGCCGCGAGGCCACCCGTTGCCGACCCGGCGCCGACAACGGCACCGAACACGACGAGCGCGAGCGCACCCGCGAGCCGGCGGGTCGTCCAGCCGCGCGTGATGCGGTCGGCGACCGCCACCAGGAGCATGAGGAGCACGGTCCGCACGAGGAAGCCCGCGACCGGAGCGACCGCGACGCCGAGCGCCGGGACGAAGCCGTCGGCCGCCTCGAACGCGGGGGACGGCGGGCCGTCGCTCATGCGCAAGCGCCCCGCGGCAGCCTGCACCCCGAGGGCCAGCGCGCCGAGCGCGGGTCCCAGGCTCCAGGCGACGCGGGGGGCGAGACTCGCGGGGTGCACGAGCCACCTGGGCAGGGCACCTGCCACGAGCGCGACGCCGACAGCGGCCAAAAGCAGTCCCACCGCCCCCACCGCCACCAGCATGGCGACCTGGAGCCGCCAGGGTTGCGCCGTCGACAGGCCGGCGAGGAGGTCGGGCAGCTCGTTCACCGCCGCGGTGCCGGACGCCGCGAGAAAGAGCACGGACGTCACGACGAAGAGCCGTCGGACGAAGCGCCTGCGCGCCCACGCGACGATCGCGAGCACGACGCCGCCCACGAACAGGCCAGCCAGCACGAGACCCGCGAGCCTGGACACGATCGACGCCCGCGTTTGACGCGCTCGATCCTGGCGCTCCCACTCCTCGGGCACGTGCACGAACCGGCGCACGTCCGCCACCTCATCGCCCGACAGCGCGACCGTGATCCTGAGCTCGCCCTGCGGGAGCGGCGGCGTCCTGGTGTCGGCGAAGGTCACCTCCCAGTCCATGCGCGCGGGCCGCTTCGTGGAGACGGCCGATACGTCGCGGAGCGCGCTCGGGTCGAGACCGAAGCGGTCGCGCACCACCTCGCGCGCCCGAGCGCGCGCGTCGGCCTCGGTCAGACTGGCGCCGGGCCGCGCCTCGGGCAGCCGGTGCGCGACGCGCTCCACGGCGCCGTCGCCCGCGACGTGCACGACCCACTCTTCGGCGCGCTCGGCCACGTCGCCCTCGAACCGCGCGACGCGTACGCGCCAGTGCGGGCGCTCGAGGAAGGTCCCGAGCAGCGCGAAGTACCGATCCCGGGCGGTCTGCCACACAAAACGGCCGCCGGGGCGGTCGCTCGTCACGGTGGCCAACACCCACCACTCGGGGCCGAGCTCGACGCCTCGTGCGGTGAGCGCCGCCCGCGCGGCGGACGCGGCCGCCGCGCGGTCGACCCGGACAGGGGGAATCTCGGTTCGCCAGGGTCTCGCGACGGCCCAGACCACCAACCCGGCCAGACCCGCGACGACCGCGACCCGCGCGAGCGCCGGCCCGACGACGGGCGCAGTCGGTGGCGGCCCGGAGGCGACCGCCGCCGCCTCCGGAGCCGGTGGCCTCCACGCGCCGTTCAGCAGCGTGGCCGGCAGCTCGCCCCAACGCCCCATCCGCAGGCGCGCACCGAAAACCACCCAGACCGGCGCGAGCGCGCACACGACCACGACCGCCTGGCTGATGCGAGCCGTCGTGCCGCTCGACACGAAGATCGGCAGCGAGAACCAGACGATGTCGTAGACGTAGTGCATCACCACGGCCGGGAGGAGCCCAAAGCGGAGGTAGAGGAAGCCGAACGCCAGCGACGGCAGCACGAGCTCGACCGCGCGGGCATAGGCCGGCTGCGTCGGATAAGGGGCGTGACCGGCGCCGAAGACCGCGGCCTGCACGACCATCGCGACGCCGATCCAGACCCGGCGCCCACCGAAGCGATCCCCGATGAGCGCGGCGCCGGCGAGCGGCACGGCCCGAAAGACCGCCTCTTCCCAGAAGCCGGCCTGCAGGGAGGGCGCCACGGCCGAGAGCCACGGTTGATAGGTGGCGAGCACGTCCGGCGAGAAGAGCGCTTCAGAAGGCGTCCACCACCCGAGCAGGCGCGTCGCGAAGAGGTAGAGCACGACCTCGTACGCGAAGAACACGCCCACCAGGAGGTAGGCAGCGACCGTTCGGCCCGCGATCGCCCGCGACCCGGCCGCCTCGCGCGAGCCGAGGCGCCAGAGCTGCGGGTGGGAGGGAAACGCCCGACGCGTCAGACTCTCGGCAGCCATGAACGACAGGGACAGGAGCGCGCCCAACCCGAGGAACCCGGCCGCGAGCTGCGCGAGCGTCTGCGCGATAAACGTGCTGCTCGGCAGCGCCGTGTCGTACCTCATCCACAGGAGGGGCCACTGGTTCAGGCCGGCCAGGAGCTGGAGCCCCGCGACGAAGGCGCCCCACCCCACCGCCTGCCGCCAGACGACCCAGCGCTGACGCAGCAGCACGAACAGGCCCACCCCGACGCCGCCGAGCAGGTAAAGCACCGCCATCGCCACGGTCGACCCGACCCCGATCGCCTCGTTGGCCGACCGCATCTGCTCGTAGCGCCGCGAGAACGCCTCGGGGATCTGGATGAAGTGGGTTAGCTCGGTGAGCCGGTCGCCGGAGACGACGAGGCGGAGGCGAAAGCGGCCTTCGTTCAGCCGCTCGGGTGTCCGCTCGTACACGAACGTGTGGTCGACGCGGCCCCCGGGCCGCCGCTCTTCCGACTGCGAGACCAGCGCGAACGGCGCCAGGTCGACGTCCCAGCCGGTGGTCGCCTCGCGCTCGGCCGTCGCCCGCGCCGCCTCGGCCGACAGCGCGGCGCCCGGCGCGTCCTCGCGCAGCCGCTCGACGAACCCGTACGGCCGCCCGTCAGGCGTGAACCGGATGGTGACCTCGTGCTGCTCGCCCTCGCGGAACCGCCGCACCCGCCAGGTGTACGGCGCATAGCGCCCGTCACGGAGCAGACTCGAGAAGACGTCCTTGCCGCCGCCTTCGAGCTCGACGAACGTCTGCGCCTCCGCGTCGAGGCCGAACGACGCGGCCTCACGCGCGTCGGCCGGGCCGAGGCGTCGCGCGGTCGCGAGGGCCCGGGCGGCCGACAGCGCCCCGTCGCGATCCATCCGGATGTCCAGCGAGACGAGGGGAAACGCCCGCGGGAAGTTGCGCACGGCGAAGCCGACCGAGAGGACCGAGACGACAGCGAACGCGAACCAGAAGGAGGGACGGCGCGTCATGTGAGGGCTCCGTTCGAGGTTCTCCGTTCGGGGTTCGACGACCCCGGCTCCAGGACCCGCGTCCCAGGCGCGGGTCCCAGGCCTCACGTTCCGGGTGCTACATCGGGCGCTTGTCCAGGCTCTCCCACAAGTACCAGCTCGCCACCGACCGGTACGGCCGCCAGCGCTCGCCGATCGCCAGCATGCGCGACGGCGACGGCCGCGTCCGCAGCCGGTACGCCCGCTGGATCGCCTTCGCGATGCCCAGGTCGTGCACGGGGAGGACGTCGGGGCGGTGCAACTTGAAAATCAGGAACATCTCCGCCGACCACCGCCCGATGCCCTTGATGCGCGTGAGCGTCTGGACGACCTCCTCGTCGCTCAGGCGGCCGAGCGCCTCGAGGCGCACGGTGCCGTCGAGGACCTTCGCGGCGAGATCGCGGAGATACCCGATCTTCATCCGGCTCAGGCCCGCAGCCCGCAGCGCGGCATCCGGAGCGGCCGCGAGCTCGGCAGGCCTCGGGCACCGCTCGTCGCCGAACACGCCCAGGAACTTCCGGTAGATCGCGAGGGCCGCTTTCCAGGAGAGCTGCTGCCACACGATGGCCTGGACCAGCGCCTCGAAGGGGTCCGACTTCTGGCTCTCGGCGAGGCCGCACGGGCCGAGGCGCCGGATGAGATCGCGCATCACCGGGTCCCGCCGCGCGAGCAGCCGTCGCGCCCGGTCGTAATCAATTGGTCTCACAGGAGTTAACCCCACCAGCCCACCCGGGCGAGGAGGCGTCTCCACCTTATCAGTCTTGTCGGTCATCGGCAAGAGCGCAGACTCCGAACGTCCCCGTAGCGCTCCCCCGCTGCTTGGTGTATAGTGGCGCCCAACACCCGTGAACCTGCACCGCTTCGGCGCGGGCCGACGTGGAGCGCTCCCGGGAGGAGCGTGCCGATCGCGTGCGCAATGGAGGATGGACATGGCCGGTCGTGTCGTGATCACGGTCGCGGTTCTGGGGCTCGTGCTGGCACCCCTCACTGCGGGTCGGGCGCAGCGCGCCCCAACCAGCTTGCCCGTCATCGTCGTCTTCGACGACCTCGCGCCGTTCCAGGGTTTCCGGGACCGGTACCGGCCGGACGAGCGGGCCGCCGCGAACCCGCCCGCCTGGGACTACATCGACCGCGGCGTCGGCGGCGCGGTGCAGGCGCTCGAGCGCGCGCACGCGTTTCGCGCAGACCACGTCTACAGCGCCGCGCTCCGCGGCTTCGCCGCGCGCCTGACGGCCCGCCAGATCGCAGACCTCGAAAACGATCCGATGGTGGCGTACGTCGAACCCGACGGCGTCATGACCATCGTCGCGCAGACGCTCCCCTGGGGCATCGACCGCATCGATGCCGACCTCAGCTCGACCCAGGCAGGCGACGGACAGGGCGCGGTGACGAACGTCAACGTGTACATCATCGACACCGGCATCGACGCGAGGCATCGGGATCTCGCCGTGGTCAGGCACGTGAACTTCGCTGGCGGACGCAACACCGACTGCAACGGTCACGGCACGCACGTGGCCGGGACGGTCGCCGCGAAGGACAACGACGTCGATGTGGTCGGTGTCGCCCCTGGCGCGCCCTTGACGGGCGTGAAGGTGCTCGGCTGCGGTGGCAGCGGCACGACGTCTGGCGTCATCAAGGGTGTCGACTGGGTGACGGCGAACGCCGTGACGCCGGCCGTGGCGAACATGAGCCTGGGCGGCGGTGCGAGTCAGGCGCTCGACGATGCGGTGAGACGGTCGGTAGACCGCGGCATCGTGTACTCGATCGCGGCGGGCAACTCGGGCGCCGACGCGTGCAACAGTTCGCCCGCACGCGCCGGCACGTCTGCTGGCGTCGTCACCACGGCCGCGACGGATCAGAACGACCGGGAACCCTCTTGGAGCAACTACGGCGCCTGCGTCGACCTCTGGGCACCCGGCGTCAGCATTCTGTCGACGCGCCTCAAGGGCGGGACCACGACGCTGTCGGGGACGTCCATGGCGGCGCCCCATGTGGGTGGCACCGCCGCGCTCTATCTGTCATCGCATGCCACGACGCCGGCCGGGGTCGAAGACCAGCTCAAGATCGACGCGGTCGCGACCGGTACGAAGAGCAAGGATGGCCGCGACATCCGGCTCGTCTACGCGGGACGGTATTGATCCGCGGCGCGGTGGCGCCATCGACGCCGAACGGCCACCTGGAGACGGCGGGGCCGGTGGCCCGACGCGGCGACTCGTCAGCCGAAGCGTTGTGCGGCCGCGTCGAGGCGCCGAAGGGTCACCTGGCGCCCCATCAGCTCCACGACCTCGAAAATCCCGGGGCTCACGGCTTGCCCGGTGGTCGCCACGCGCAGCATGTGAATCAACACCGCGGCCTTGAGGCCCCGAGTCTCGGCTAGCCCGCGCACGGCGCGCTCGATGGGCTCGCGCGCGAACGGCTCGACCGCCGCGAGCGTCTCGGCGAGCGCCCTCAGCAGCTCGCGCGCCCCAGGACGCGCGAGGTACTTCTCGACCGCCGCCGAGTCGTACTCGATCGTCTCCGCCAGAAACGGCCGGGCGAGCGGGGCGAGGTCTGCGATCTTCCTCGCGCGGGGCTTGACGAGGTCGAGGACCCGGGCCACCCACTCGCGCCGGGCGCCGCCGAACTCGTCTCGCCAGAGCCCGGCGCCGCGCAGCTCGGGCTCCGCCCGTGCGACCAGCTCCGCCGACGGCAGACCGAGGATGTGCTGGGTGTTGAACCAGTCGAGCTTCTCCAGATTGAAGACCGCGTTGCCCCCGCTGATCCCTTCGAGCGTGAACGCCGCGATGAGTTCCTCGCGGGTGAACACTTCCCGGTCGCCGCCGGGCGACCAGCCGAGCAGCGCGAGGAAGTTCACTGTGGCCTCGGGCAGGTAGCCCATGCGTGCGTACTCCATCACGGAGGTGGCCCCGTGCCGCTTGCTGAGGCGCCGCCGGTCCGGGCCCAGGATGAGCGGCACGTGCGCGAAGGCCGGCGTCGGCTGTCCAAACGCCTGATAGAGCAACACCTGCTTGGGCGTGTTCGAGATGTGGTCTTCGCCCCGGACGATGTGCGTGACGGCCATGTCGATGTCGTCGACCACGACCGACAGGTGGTACGTGGGGTGTCCGTCCGAGCGGAGCACGACGAAGTCTTCGAGGTGCGCGTGGTCCACGGCGATCGGGCCGCGAACGAGGTCCGTGAATTCCGTGCGTCCCGACGGTACGCGGAACCGGATGGCCCTCGGCTCGCCGCGCGCTTCCCGCCGCGCCACCTCGTCGCGCGTCAGCCGGAGGCACCGCCGGTCGTACATCCAGCCCTCGCCGCGCGCCTGCGCGGCGGCGCGCTCGGCGGTGAGCTCCGCCGGGCGGCAGTAGCAGTAGTAGGCGTGGCCGAGCTGCACCAGACGCTCGGCGGCCGCCCGGTACTTCTCGAGACGCTGCGACTGGAAGTACGGTCCGTGGGGGCCGCCCACTTCGGGGCCTTCGTCCCAGTCCAGGCCGAGCCACCGCAGGCCGTCGAGAATGCCCTCGACCATCGCCCACGACGACCGCTCGACGTCGGTGTCCTCGATGCGCAGGATGAAGACGCCACCGTGCCGGCGCGCGTAGAGCCAGTTGAAGAGCGCCGTGCGGGCCCCACCGATGTGGAGGTAGCCGGTGGGCGACGGGGCGAAGCGCAGCCGAGGCACACTCATGCTCGCTTCATTCTAGACCGGGGATCCGCCGCCCCGGCGTCGGCCGTCTGGCCGCCTCAGGTGAGGATCCCGGTGAAGAACAGAAACAGTTCGACGAGCAGGATCAGGACGATCGTCAGCTCGAGCAAGTGCCCGCGCGACATGCCCGTCTGGTCGACCGCGAAGCGGTAGATGTCGTCGAGGGTCTTCAGCTTCTCGTTCACGCTCTGCTTCCAGCGATCCAGGCCGAGGCGCTCGGCCACGAGATGAAACAGGCGGGCGGCGTAGATGTCGCCGACCATCTTCAGGGCGTTCTCGGTGCGATCCGTGATCTCGTTGACGTCAATAAACAGCGAGTGCAGTTGCTGCGCCGCCCGCGTGTAGCGGCGGCCGGCGAACGCGTCATACCACCGCGGCCGCTGCAGCTCGCCGTAGATCCGCTCGAGCTCCTTGTCGAGCAGCTCGTCGTAGTACCGGAACTGCAGCAGCTGCGAGTTGGCAAACTCGAGAATCTCGATCGCCGCGCGCGATCCGGCCTCCGTGTCGTAGACGAACGCCGCGCTCCACGTCGGGATGACCAGGTCGTCCGCCAGATACGACAGGCGGTGCCGGAGGATGGCCTCCTGCTCCTGCCGGCTGAGCGCCTGGCGCTCGCCGCGCACGAGCAGGGCGATCTCCTCGCCGTGCGTGTCGACGAGCTCGTCGGCCGCCAGGGGAGGCTCCAGAGCGTTCACAGCGAACACCACGTAGTCTTCCGACAGGAAGTCGCGCCGCACGGCGCGCATCGCCGGCCGCAGCCGATCCACCACCACCCGGCACGCCTGCTCGGCGCGCCCCTCCAAGAGTTCCTTCTCCAGGAGCTTCTGGCTGAGGGCGATGAGCTCCACCCACGAGCCGCTAAACGCGCGGCTCAGGGCAACCGACACGACCCCGTAGTCGAAGAACTTGAACCGCGCCCGAAAGCCGTCGCACTCGACGACACCGAACGCCTCGCCGTCAGCCATGAGCGGCGGCTGCGCGTACTGAACGTAGTCCGGCGTCACCGGCTTGGGCTGGAACCGCGCCGCCTCCGCCCCCGACCCGACGAGCTCGCGCAGCCGGCCGAGGTCGATCGACTCGGCGACGTCGAAGAGATAGAACGCTGTGACCGTGGCCTGGCGAATCATGGCGTGGCAAGGGGGGCAGTCACCGTCGGCCCGGGCGGCAGGCCCAGGAGCCGGGGCCGGGAGCGTCACCACACAGCGTACTCCGACCGCCCCTGAGGACCGCAAGTTCAAGGTGTAACCACTTCTGATGACGGAACTTATCATCCGCCTCACGGCCATCGCCGGGCGGCGGGACGACCGGCTCGGAATTGCGCGGGGCGACCAAGAGGCGTCCGCCTCGTCACCGCGCGGGGGTAGACCCATGGAGTGAGGGACCCCGGCGCCCCAACTCAGCGCTCGATCGGCACGAGCCCGAGGCTCCACCGCAGCGGCAGGCTGTCGGGCCGGAAGCACACCTTGTCGTCGCAGGCCTGATACTCGAGCGTGCCCGTCAGGACGAGCGTGCCCCGTTCGGCGGCCCGCTGGCGCAGCCCGGGCGTCAAGGCTAGCGTCACGTCCTGCAGGATCCGAAAGGGCCGGTCGTAGACCTTCACCAACTCCTTCAACGGCGCGAAGAGGTACTCGCGCGGAGCTGGATAGGTCGGCGGGTGGACGCGGAAGTCGGGCGACGGATCGAGCTTCACCGCGATGCCCACGTAGCCTGCCTGCCCCGGGGCATAGATGTGGAGGTTCTTGCCCGGGATCACGTCCAGGGCGAGGGTGACCCGATGTCCAGGGGCGGCCACCGGGTCGCTGAGGCCCGAACGGACCGTCAGAAACTTGCTCGCCACCTCCGCCACCCCTTGCAGCGTCGGGGAGGCGCCGCCCACGCGCGCCAGGATGCTGATCGCCGTCTCGCGCTCCTGGTACGCCTCCTCGAACGCCCGCGAGAGAATCACGCCCCGGCGGTCGATCACGAACGTCCCCGGGTACGGGATCCCGGCGCTCCGGCCGGTGGCCTCGCGGTTGCGAATGCCCCAGGCGTCGATGGTCTTGGACCCCTGGTCGGACAGCAGCGGAAACGCGATGCCGTACTTCTCGGCGAAGGCCCGCAGCGTGTGCTGGCTGTCGTAGCTGATGGCCGCCAGCCCGAATCCCTGCTTCCGGATGTCTTCGACGCTTCGTTGCAGCTCGACGAGCTGCGTGCGGCAGTAGGGTCACCAGTCCGCCGACCGGAAGAACACGAGCATCGTCCCCTTCGGCCCGGCCACGCTCTCGAGCGTCTGCACGCGGCCGAACTGGTCCGGCAACGCGAAGGGGATCGCCCGGTCGCCGACCTGCGGGCCGAGCTTGTCGATGTCGATCTGCGAGGTCTGCGCCAGCGCGCCCGCGCCGAGGGCGAGCCAGCAGATCGCCACGATCCGCGTCCAGCTCATCCTCCCTCCCCCATCTGGCTGCTGAACAGGCCGCCGCCCATCATCGGCATGACGCTGCGCTGGCCGAGGAGCCAGTGCATGATACCCCAAGCCGTGCCGCGCCGGGCGGACCGCCCGGGGCCCCGCGTCTACCGGCGCAGCCGTCCAGGGGCTACTTGGCGACCACCATCTTCGACACCTTCGGCCAGTTCGCGTCGGCCATCTTGATCATGGCGGCTTTGTCCGCATCGAACAGGGCTTTGGCCTGCGGCGTGGAAAACAGGTAGGTTCGGCCCCCTTCCACTGTGAAGAGCTCGGGGTTGGCCTTCACCTTCATGCCCTTCGCCACGGCGGCCGCACAGTAGCCCTGGTAGGCCGGCGCATACTTTGCCGGCGATTTGTCGAACATCTGCTTCGCCATGGCGCTCGTCAGGTAGTACGTCTGCCCGTCGAACGTGCTCTTGAAGTTCGGGTCGCCCTTCTGCGCCATGTTGGCAGCCTGATACGCCACGGGACAGAAGCCGCCGATCGCGGGCTCCTGGCTCTTCTGCGCGACGACCCTGGATAGCCCGGTCAGTGCAACGAGTACGAAAGTGACCGCCCACCGCCGCTTGCGATTCATGACGCTTCCTCCTCTCGGACTTTGCTTCATCGTCGCTGACTTCGGCTCGCCGGGTGGGCACGACCGTCGCGCCCGCCCTCTTTTCACTCAGTCCACCGGACGGCGGACTGGCGACGACCCGCTCGCTCGAACCGCCGCACAATCAGGTGATCGACCGACAGGGCCCCTGGCCCGCGCGTCAGGATCAGGGCCAGCGCACCCCCCCAAAACAGGTGGTCTGCCCACGCGTTCGGATACACGAACGTCTGGATCACCGCGAGCATGCCGAGCAGCGGCAGCGTGGCCAGGCGCGCCCCCAGTCCCAGGAACAGCAGCACCGGAAGCGTCAACTCGAAGGCCATCGCCATCCGCGCCGCAAGCTCCGGCGGCAGCACGGGCACCTGGTACTCGTCGCGGAAAAGCAGCACGGTGAACTCCCACGACCGGTATTTCAGCAGACCAGCCTTGAAGAAGACCATGCCCACCCCGATCCGGATCGCGAGCAGCAGCACCGCCATCGGAAGGCGCTCGAGCCAGGTCGTCACCCTCAGGACTCGGCTCGCGAAGCCGACCCGCGTGCGCGCAGCCTCTGGGGTCACCGCGCCACCTCCACCAGGGCGGGCCTCAGCTCCACGACGGCGCCGCCAGCCACGAGCGCCAGCAACGCCTCGCCGGCGTCGAACGTGTGGTCGATGGCCAGAGCCAGGCTCGCGGCGTCCTCGAGCGTCCGCCCGCGCTGCAGCTCGGCGCGGAACGTCCAGGCCGCCCGGTCCAGCGCCTGAATTTCGACCCGGCCCCGCGCCCCGCGAACTTCGATCCACACGGGCGTCCGGTCAAGCTCGTACACCGGCGGAGCCGTGTCGGTGAGAAACCGCCGCATCAAGTCGTGCACAGGCCACTCGCTGTGCAGGTAGCGGAGGCCCGGCTGCAGTCGGACCGTCGCTCCCGCCAGGGTCTCGCCGTCGCCGGGCAGCGCCGCCCGAGCCATCGCCGGACGCTCAATCTCAACGGAGACGGCGCCGACGAGCCATTCGAGCTCACCGAACGGCCGCACGTACGCCGCGTCGCTCCGCCCCAGGTGGTCCGCGACGAACGCCGGGAACCCCTCGCCGTACTCCGCGAGGCACGGCGTCGCGGGAGGATGCTCGCGGGCGTAGCGACCGGCGGCCGCCTCGATCACAGGACCGCCCACGAGCCAGGTGAGTGCAGGAAAGCGCCTCAACAAGGTTTTCACCAGGCTCGCCCGGTAGTGCCGGCAGTGGATCGCGAGACGCCGCTCCGGGTTGCGCCCGCCGACGAGCAGGCTCGCCACCGCGGCAGGCTGCCCGCTCACGACCGCCTCGCGCACGAGCCGCTGCAGCTCAGCGAGCCGGCGCATCGACGACCGCCCGCGCAACGACGGCTGCCTCGCGGTCCGCCCGCGCCGCCTCTGCCAGCAGCGCTTCGAGCGACGGCACGTCGTTGTCCCACTCGATGAGCGTCGGGCAGGGCCCGAACCGCTCGACCGCGTCCTGGTAGAGCGCCCACACCGGCTCGGCGATCGGAGTCCCGTGCGTGTCGACGAGCACCGGACTGTCCTCGCCATCGTCATCCTCCACCGCGAACCCGCCGAGGTGGATTTCCGCGACGGCGCCGGCCGGCAGCCCGTCGAGGTAGGCCCGCGGGTCGAATCCCAGGTTCCGGCTGCTGACGTACACGTTGCTGACGTCACACAGCAACCGGCACCCCGCCCGCTCAACCAGCGCCCCCAGCAGCTCCGGCTCGGTCATGGTGGAGTCCCGATAGCCGACGTAGCTCGATGGGTTCTCGAGCAGATACGGGCGGCCGAGCACCTCCTGGACCTGCTCCAGGTGCCGCACCAGGACCTCGAGCGTCGCCTCGGTGTACGGCAGCGGCAGCAAGTCGTTCAGATACGTCCCGGGGTGAGTCGACCACGCGAGGTGGCCCGAGACCAGCACCGGGTCGATCAGGTCGACCAGCTCCCGCACGCGCTCGAGGTGTGTGGCGTCCACACCGTGGGCGCTTCCGATCGACACGCCCACCGTGTGCACGGAGATCGGATAGTGCTCGGCCACCTGCAGCAGCAGGTCGAGCGCGTGCGGATTCGCCAGGAAGGTCTCCGGGTGGATCTCGAACCAGCGCGCAGCCGGCCGCGCCGCCACCACCGCTTCCAGATGCGGGAGCCGGAGCCCCACCCCGGCTCCCACCGCCGCCCGCGTCACCCACCGATCGCCCATCGCCGCCCTCGGGTGCGCCGCTATCTCGGCTTGAGACTGCCGTTGACGATGCGCTCGCAGTAGCCGACGGGGACGTAGAGCCACGCCTTCGGGTCACCGTCGATCTTCGACGTACCGGCGCACGAGCTGCTGCCGGTCGAGGCACAGTCGTTCTTGCCCGCCCGGGCGATGCCGTAACACTTCTCGGCCTTGAAGGACGGCTCCTGGCCGCCGGTTCTGGCCGCGGCGACAAGCGTCGGCCCCGCCACGGCGGCGGCTAGCGCCGACGCGACGATCAGTCGTCTGTTTCTGCGCGTGGTCATGTGTGACATCCTCCCCTTCGTCTTTCCCCTTCTTGCTTTCCGCTTCTTCTGCCGCTTCTTCTTCCGCTAAGTCTTCCCCTTCGTCCTCGCCTTCTTTCCCCTTGTTCCCCCTTCTGCCGCAGCGCCTCCAGGCGGCGCCTGGGCGTGCAGGCCGCCGTCACGCTCGTCGTGCGGTCGCCGCGGCCGTGCTGGCCGTCGTTACAGTCCCGACGACCAGCCATTCCGTTACGCACCCGTCCGGGCCGCCGCGTGAGCGAGGGCCGCTGCGCGTAACGAACGGCCGCGCGCGCGGGACGATATGGTCAAGAGGCGCTCGGGTCGGATTCGGAGGGAGGCGGGCGCATGGCACGACGAGTCGGTCTCTCGGTCGGGTGTTCGTCGATCCTCCTGGCGGTGTTCGCCGCCACCGCCATCCGGGCCGAGGCTCAACCGCGCGAAGAACTGCACGTGGTCCTGCCGTTCGACGCGATTCTCGCGATCGATCGCCCGAGCTTCGAGCCGGTGGCCAAAGCGAAGCGCATGGCGGCGGAGGAACTCGTCATCGGGCTCGTGGGCGAGCGGGAGCAGCGGGCCTACTCCACGTGGCAGCTCGACCGCCACGAGATCGTGAACGACGTCTTCGAGGGACGGCCCGTCGCGGTGACGTGGTGACCGCTCTGTGGGACTGGCATCGTGTATGCCAGACAGGTCGCGGGACGGACGCTGACCTTCGGCGTCTCGGGCATGCTCTACCGGGACGCCCTCGTGATGTACGACCGCGAGACGAGGTCGTTATGGTCGCAGGTGGACGGCCGGGCCATTCGCGGCCCTCTGGCCGGTGCCGCGCTGACGCCCCTCCCCTCGGTCCATGCCACCTGGGCGGAATGGAGGGCGCTCTACCCGGAGAGCGTCGTTCTCGCCAAGCAGGGGGAGTTTCGGACCCCCTACGAGGCGTACAATCGCAACCCCGGCCAGCTCGGCATCCTCGGCCGCCGGAACCTCGACCGGCGCCTGCCGGGCAAGGAGCGCGTGCTGGGTGTGGTGGCGGACGGCGAGGCCGTCGCGTTTCCGATCGCGCGCGTCCGGAAGGCCCGCCTCGTCGAGATTCGCGTCGGCGCGCTTCCCCTCGCCGTCGTGGCCTCGTCGGGCGAGCTCCCGGTGGTCGTCTTCGACCGGCGCGTGGGGTCACGGACTCTGAGCCTGCAGGTTGGCGACGACCCCCCGTCGCTCCGCGACCTCGAGACAGGCTCGACGTGGCGTCTAAGCGACGGCGTGGCGACGGCCGGGCCGCTCGCGGGTGCGGTGCTCAGGCGCGTGGTGGCCCATCCGGCGTTCTGGTTCGCCTGGCGGGCGTTCTTCCCGCGGACGCTGGTGTGGGAAGGCCCTGGGGTCCTGAGGTAAGGGCGCTTCAGCGGCCCTCGCCCTTCATCGATGCGCGCACCTGCTCGACCATCGCCCGCGCGGCGTCCTGCGCCTCCCGGCGCAGGAGAGGCCCCAGGCCGCCCACGGCCTCGACCGTCAGTCGGAGTTGTTCGACGTAGCGGCGACAGAACTGGCAGAGGGCGAGGTGCAGGCGGAACTGGAGTCGCGCCCGCCAGGACAGCGTGCCCTCGAGATACTCGGTCGCCCGCGCGGTCACCTCTCGGCAGTTCAGCATGTCGGCTCCCGGCGGAGCTGCGAATCGCTCGCGCGCTAACGCTCCCCGCTCCGCTCGAGGGTCTTCTCCAGGGCGCGGCGAAGTCGCGACCGGCCGCGATGGAGCAGCACCCGCTGATTGGTCTCGCTGATCTGAAGGACGCTACACACCTCGTCGGGCGACAGGCCCTCGATGTCCCGCAGCGTCACGACGGCCCGCTGGGACGGCGGCAGCTCGTCGATCGCCCTTCGAAGCGCGTCCACAGCCTCGCCGCGGAGCAGGATCTCCTCGGGTGTCCGGACGTCCCAGGGCTCGGGGGGCCGCAACCAGTGCCCGCTCGACGTGAAGCGCTCGGCCTCCTCCCCCAGCGACGGGTCCTCGTCCGCGTCCGCGAGCTCCGAGAAGGCCACCGACCGGGTGTCGCGCGCGCCGCGGGTTCTCGCCCGGTTCACCAGGATCCGGAAGATCCAGGTCTTCAGCGACGAGCGTCCCTCGAACCCGTGGAGTCCCCGAATCACCGCCAGCCACGTCTCCTGCACCACTTCTTCGGCGGCGCCGGGGCCCGAGACGAACGACCGGGCCAGGCGGAGCAGCGAGCCCTGCAGCTCGCCGACGAGCTGCTCGAACGCTCGTTCGTCGCCAGCGAGCAGCCGCTCGACGAGGCGGCGGTCCTGGTCGCGATCCGCCCCGGCCGTCTTGGACATCCCCCGCTCGCCCGACTGTACCACACCGACTACGGAGGGCGAGATTCAGCAGGGCGCGCGCTGCACCCGGCCCAGGGGGCTGGCCACCGGCGGCGCGACCCGGTAAGATGCGCCGGCGGGAGGTGAGCCGTGGCCTGGATCAGCACCCTCGCCCCGGGCGAAGCCAGCGGCGAGCTGAAGACCATCTACGACCGGATCGCCGGCGCGCGGGGCGGCATCGCCGACATTCACCGCGTCCAGTCGCTCAACCCGAAGGCGCTGGCTGCGCACTTCGAGCTGTACAAGGCGATCATGTTCCAGCCGTCCCCGTTGTCGCGGGCGCAGCGCGAGCAACTGGCCGTTGCGGTGTCCGACGCCAACGGGTGCGAGTACTGCGCGGCGCACCATTCGGCCGCGCTGGCGAGGCTACCTGCCGAGTCCGCACCGCTCGACGACCGCGTGGTGAGCTGGGCGCGCCGCCTGGCGCGCAGCCCTGAGACCAGCGCCGAGCAGGACGTTCGGACCCTGCGCGAAGCCGGACTGAACGACCGGGCGATCCTCGATGCGATCCTGACGGTGGCGTACTTCTCGTACGTGAACCGCCTCGTGCTCGCCACCGGTTTGCGCATCGAGCCCGACTACGAGCGCACTTGCCACCCGACCATCGAGGAGACCTGACCTGGAGCCTGCCCATGCGACGCCTGATCCTCATCTCGCTTCTGGCACTGGCGACGGCCTGCGGCCGAGGTGGGCCGCAGGAGGTGACTGCGGCTCGAGCGCGTTACGAAGACCTGCTCGCGCTCTTCGAGGATTGGCGCGCGTTCGCGCGGCCCCGGTTGGTCGACGGCGTGCCCGACTACAGCGCCGAGGCGATGGCGGCGCAGTGGCGCGAGCTCGCCGTGTACCGGCGCCGCCTCGACGCCCTCGACCCGTCCTCCTGGCCCATCCCCCAGCAGGTCGACTACCACATCGTCCGGGCCGAGATGAACGGTCTCGAGTTCGATCATCGGGTGCTCAGGCCGTGGGCCAACAACCCGGCGTTCTACGTCACCGTGTTCGAGTCCGAAAGCGACCAGCCGGCTCGCGAGGGGCCGTTCGCCTACGGCGCCGTCGAGCTGTGGCAGTACCGGTTTCCGCTGGACCGTGAGAGCGCGGCCCGGATCGCGGCGGGCCTGCGGCCCATCCCGGCCCTCCTCGAACAGGCGAGACGCAACCTCACGGGCACCGGGCGCGACCTGTGGGTGTTCGGCGCCCAGAAGGTCCGGGCCCAGCGTGAGGTGCTCGACCGGCTGGCGGCGAGACTAACCCCGGAGAACGAGGAGCTGCGCCGCGAGGTCGAACGGGCGGAGGTCGCGACCGCGGCCTTCGCAGCGTGGCTCGACGGCCAGGCGAAGACCAGGACGGGGCCGTCGGGCGTCGGCATCGCCGAGTACGACTGGTACCTGCGGAACGTCCAGCTTCTCCCCTACACGTGGCGCGACGAGGTGACGCTCATGGAGCGCGAGCTCGCCCGCGCGCACGCCGCGCTCGCCCTGGAGGAACAGCGTAACGCGGGCCTGCCGGAACTGCCGGTCATCGCGAGCGCGGAGGAACACGCGCGGCGGTTCGGCGAGGCGGTGACGGAGTACATGGCGTTCCTGCAGAGCCGCGACATCCTCACCGTCCACGACGACATGGAACCGGCCCTGCGCGCGCGGCTCGGCCGCTTCTCGCCCGGCCCGCGCGAGTTCTTCGCCGAGGTCGATTACCGCGAGCCGGTCGCCATGCGCCTCCACGGCTTCCACTGGTTCGACAAGGCCTGGATGGCGCGCGGCGGCGCGTCGAGCCCCCTCAGGGCCGTACCGCTGCTCTATAACATCTTCGCGACGCGCACCGAGGGGCTGGCAACGGCGTGGGAAGAAATGATGATGCAGGCCGGGCTGTTCGACAGGCGACCGCGCTCGCGCGAGCTCGTCTACATCCTGGTCGCGCAGCGCGCGGCGCGGGCCCTCGGCGACCTCCGCATGCACGCCAACCAGGTCACGCTCGAACAGGCCGCGGCGTTCGCCTGCGCCAACACCCCTCGGGGCTGGCTCAGGATGGAGGGGCGCCTCGTGTGGAACGAGCAGCACCTGTACCTGCAGCAGCCTGGCTACGGCACGAGCTACCTGGTCGGCAAGATCCAGCTCGAGCGGTTGCTCGCCGACCGCCGTCGCCAGCTCGGTGCAGCCTTCACGATGCGGCGCTTCATGGACGAGGTGATGGCGGTGGGCCTCGTTCCCGTGGCGCTCGTGCGCTGGGAGGTCGCCGGCGAGCTTTCGCCGGACCTGCAACCGGTCGTGAAGAACGTCGGGGAGCTGTAAGGTCGCCCGCCGCGCGGACCCTCACCGGCTTCGTGCGCGAGAGCCGGCGCGGCCTGCCCGGGCTAGGAACTGCCCGCTTTCCGGCCGCCGCCCGTCAGGCGAGCGCGTAGAAGAGGTGCACGAACGAGCGCACCGCGCCGTCGATTCCGGCCACTTTCGGGTTGGCGGACTCGATCACCCAGTACTCGTCGGGCGCGTGGGCACCACCCCCGTGGCCCAGGCCGTACTGACCGGCCGGGAGCCTCAAGGGCGGTCCCGTGAAGGTGACACCAGGCCAGGAGCCGGCCAGCCGCGGCCACAGCAGCGGCTCGACGCCCGCTGTCCGGTACGCCGCGATCATGCCCTGCACGAGCTTCGAATCGGGCGGCGTCTGAGTCGGGTCGTACCCGCCGGTCATGTTCACCTCGATGTCCCCGAAGCCGCGCTTCGCCAGGTGCGCTTTGAGCAGCTCGAGCGTGCCCTTCGCCGTCATGTCGGGCACGAGCCGCATGTCGATCTTGGCGACCGCGCGGTGCGGGAGGATCGTCTTCCCACCCGGTCCGGTGTAGCCGCCGACGAGCCCCTGGATGTTGATCGTCGGCTGGGTCACGAGGCGCACGAGCGAGTCGTGCCAGCTCTCGTCCTTGAACCAGCGCTCGACGCCGAGCGCCTTCTTCGCGGAGGCTTCGTTCCGCCTGGGGATGGCGTCCTCGAGGATCTTCTGCAGCTCGGGGCTGAGCGGCTGCACCTTGTCGAAGAAGCCGTCCACCGCCGGTGTGTGACCGTCTGGTCCGACCAGCGTGTTCAACGCTTGCACCAGGTGCCACACCGGACTGTCGAGCTGGGCAAAATAGCTCGAATGCACGTCCAGCTTGGGTCCGCGTCCCCACTTCGCCCCCGTGCAGACCAGCTCCAGCTCGACGATGCCCTTGGCGCCGAGGTTGATCTGGACCGACCCGTCGAGGTCCTGGTTGCCGAGGGGGATGATGACGCCGACCGACCGGCGCAGCGCTGCCTCCACCTCGGGCTTGAAGACGATCTGATGAAAATTTGGCGACCCGATCTCTTCCTCGCCCTCGCAGACCAGCACCAGGTTGACGGGCGGCTTCGCGCCGGCGTCCTTGAAGGCGTGCAGGGCCGCGAGCAGCGCCACCTGCGGGCCTTTCGTGTTGGTGGCGCCGCGCCCCACCATGACCTTGCCGACGCCGGGTCTATCGACGATCCGGCCCTCGAGCGGCGGCGAGCTCCACTCCGTCGGGTCGAACTGCTTGACGTCGTACATGAAGTAGACGCCCAGCGTAGTGCGGGCCCCGGCGTCGAGCGTCGCGAACACCCCGGGCTTGCCGGCGGTGGGCACGATCTCGACGTGATCGAAGCCCGCCTCCCGCGCAAGGCGCGCCATGTAGTCCGCACCCTCGGGGTAGCCGCGGTTCTCGGCGGCGATCGACGGCAGCGCGATCCAGTCGCGCAGCATCTTCACCGTCGCGTCGTGGCGAGCGGCGATGCGCGCCATCACCGCTTCCTGCTCGGCCGCGGCAAAGAGCTGCCGCACGGGATCGGTCAACAGAACCGCCGCGCCGCCGATCGTGCGCCGGACGAACGTCCGCCTGTCAATCAACTGGGAACTCATGCCTGGTGAATCCGCCGCCGACGCCTCGACCAAAACAGCTTGCGTCAGTGTGGCGGTGAGGCAGGGATTCGAACCCTGGGTAGAGCTTTTGGGCCCTACAACGGTTTAGCAAACCGCCGCCTTCAGCCTCTCGGCCACCTCACCGAACGTCCGTCAGGATACCACGCCCGCCGCGCCGCCCCGCAAACCCGCGATACCCATGTTACCCTGACGCCCTGCCCGGGGCCTGCGCCGCGAGCTTCGCCTCGATCTTGGCCCACGTGTCCTTCAACCCGACCGTGCGGTTGAAGACGAGGCGGCCCGGGCGCGTGTCCGGGTCCACGCAGAAGTAGCCCAGCCGCTCGAACTGGAAGCGATCTCCCGGCTGCGCCGTGGCCAGGCCAGGCTCCACCCGACAGCCGGTGAGGACCTCGAGCGAATTCGGGTTCAGGTCCTCCTTGAAGTCGCGCCCGCCGGCCCCAGGAACCTCCGCCGTGAAGAGCCGGTCGTACAGCCTGACCTCGGCCGGCACGGCGTGTCGTGCCGACACCCAGTGGAGCGTCGCCTGCACGCGCCGGCCGTCCGGCGCGTCCCCTCCCCGCGTCGCCGGGTCGTAGGTGCACCGCACCTCCAGGACGTCGCCCGTCGCGGGATCGTTCTCGAACCCCACGCACCGTATCAGATACGCGTTTCGCAGCCTGACCTCGCGCCCCGGGGCGAGGCGATAGTACTTGGGCGGCGGCACCTCGCGGAAATCGTCGCGCTCGATGTACAGCACCTTCGAGAACGGGACGGGTCGCGTCCCGGCCGACGGATCCTCGGGATTGTTGACGACCGGCATCTCCTCGACCAGGTTGTCCGGGTAGTTCTCGATCACGAGCCGTACCGGTCGCAGCACGGCCATCACCCGCGGCGCGGTCTTGTTCAGGTGCTCGCGCACGGCGTGTTCGAGCACGGCGACGTCGACGACGTTCTCGCGCTTGGCGACGCCGACACGGTCGGCGAAGGCCCGGATCGCCTCAGGCGGGTAGCCGCGCCGACGCATGCCGCTCAGCGTGGGCATCCGCGGGTCGTCCCACCCCTTCACGTAGCCGCCCTCGACGAGCGCGAGCAGCTTGCGCTTGCTCAGCACCGTGTAGGTGAGATTCAGCCGGGCGAACTCGATCTGTCGGGGCCGGTGCGGCACTGGCGTGTTCTCGATCAGCCAGTCGTACAGCGGCCGGTGATCCTCAAACTCGAGCGTGCAGAGCGAGTGGGTGATGCCCTCGAGCGCGTCCGAGATCGGGTGCGCGTAGTCGTACATCGGATACAGGCACCACGCGTCCCCCGTCCGATGATGCGTCGCGCGCCGGATCCGGTAGAGCGTTGGATCCCGCAGATTGATGTTCGGCGACGTCATGTCGATCTTCGCCCGCAGGACGTGCGTGCCGTCCTCGAACTCGCCCGCCCGCATCCGCCGGAACAGATCGAGGTTCTCCTCGACCGACCGGTCGCGATACGGGCTTGCGCGCCCCGGCTCAGTGAGCGTGCCGCGGTGTTCCCGGACCTCCTCAGGCGTCAGGCTGTCCACATACGCTTTGCCCGCTGTGATGAGGTGCTCCGCGAACGCGTACAGTTGCTCGAAATAGTCCGACGCGTAGTACTCGCGGTCGCCCCAGTCGAACCCGAGCCACTTGACGTCGCGCCTGATCGCCTCGACGTACTCGGCCTCCTCCGTCGTCGGATTCGTGTCGTCGAAGCGCAGGTTGCACAGGCCGCCGAACTCGGCGGCCACGCCGAAGTTGAGGCAGATCGACTTGGCGTGCCCGATGTGCAGGTAGCCGTTCGGCTCGGGCGGGAAGCGCGTGTGGACGCGCCCGTCGTTGCGCCCGGCCCGCACATCGTCGGCGACGATCTGGCGGATGAAATCGCGAGCCTCGGGCATACGTAGCCATGCCGACCGGCGCCCGGCGCGGCAGCGCGCCGGACGCAAGATCTCCACTGTACCGCCTCGATTATACCCGCCGCGCGGAACGCGCGTGGGCCTTCACCGGCCGCGGTAGCTCACGCGGTACACCACGCCAGCCAGATCGTCCGACACGAGGAGCGCACCGTCCGGCATCACGAGCACGTCCGCCGGCCGACCCCAGACCCGCTCGTTCTGGAGCCACCCTTCCGCGAAGGGCTCGTACGAGACGGCGCGCGACCCGTCGAGGCGCACGAGCGTGACGCGGTACCCGATCCTCTTCGATCGGTTCCACGACCCGTGCTCGGCAATGAAGATCTGGTTCCGATACTCCGGCGGAAACATCCGGCCCGTGTAGAAGCGCATCCCGATGGCGGCGACGTGGGGGCCGAGCTTCTGCGCTGGCGGCACGAACTCCCGACACGCGCGCTTCGCGCCGAACTCGGGGTCGGCAAGGTCGCCGCCGTGGCAGTACGGAAAGCCGAAGTGCAGGCCTTTCGTCGGCGCGCGGTTGAGCTCGTCCGGCGGCAGGTCGTCGCCCAGCATGTCCCGCCCGTTGTCGGTGAACCACAGCTCCCGCGTTGCGGGATGCCAGTCGAAGCCCACCGTGTTCCGGACACCACTCGCGAAGACCTCCAGGCCCGTCCCGTCGGGCTTCATCCGCAGGATCGACGCGTACCGCGGATCGTCACGCTCGCAGACGTTACACGGCGCGCCCACCTGGAGATACAGCATCCCGTCGGGCCCGAACGCGATGAACTTCCAGCCGTGGTGCCGGTCAGACGGCAGCGCGTCGGTCACGAGCGTCGGCTGGGGCGGCTGCTCCAGGCGCTGCTCGATGCCATCGTAACGCCACACACGGTTGACCTCCGCCGCGTAGAGCGCGCCGTCCCTGAACGCCACACCGTTGGGCATGTTCAGGCCGCTCGCGAGCGTGTAGACCCGGTCGGCCTTCTGATCCCGGTCGCGGTCCACGACGGCGTAGACGGTCCCGGCCTGGCGGGTGCCGACGAAGAGCACGCCGCCCGGGCTGAGCGCCATCGACCGCGCATTGCGCACGCCCGTGGCGTACAGCTCGATCGCGAAGCCGGGTGGCAGGGTGATCTGGTCGAGCGGCAGCGACGACTGCGCCCCGGGCACCGCCGCGATCGCGGCGAGCGCCAGCCCCAACACGACACCACGCACCACGTGCTTCATCTCTGGACCCCTTCGCGCGTGAAACCGCGCGGGTCGACTCCCGTCGCGCCTCTTCCCCACGTGGACAGAACGCCAGAGGCGTCGCCTCCGCCACCGCCTCGGTCGCGCCGTTGGGGAAATCTCCGGCAGTCTACCGTGACCCTGCCGCCGCCGCCAAGCTCGGCGTTCAGCGTCTCAACAGGTACGCCACTTTCGTGAAAAACGCCCGGCTCGTCCGCCTCAGGACATCGTCCGTGTACAGCTCGTCGCTGAACCGGCGCCCCGCCTGCGCCCGGTCGTCGTACCCCACGAAGACCACCGTCCCGGCGTTCACGCGGTAGGTGGCCAGCAGATTCACGCCGAGCTTGCCGGCGTACGTGTCGTACTCGACGATCTGGCGCAGGAGCAGGCGTTCGGTGAACTGGTAGGTCGCGCGCGCCCGGTAGAGCTGGACGTCGAAGACGCGCCGGTTCGTCGTGACGTCGATGAACCGGCTGAAGTTGGCCGTGACGTTGGCTTCGAGCCGCGGCCCGGGCCGCAGGCTGAGGCTCGCAAAGCCCCCGTGGCGACGGCCGAGATACGGCTCGTCGTCGTACCGGATCTCGTCACCCCAGCTCCAGTTGCCGCCGAAGGAAAACCGCCGGCTGAAGTTGGCATCCCCGCCGACCGAGTAGCGCCACTTGAAGAAGTCGATCCCCTCGTAGCGCTCCATCTCGCGCGCCACGTCGCCCCGCACGCCGATGTTCCGGGCGAACCGGACGTTCAGCCCCGTTTCGAACTCCTCGTCCTGCTTGACCCCGTCGAAGTCGTAGTTCACCCGGTAGCGCGCCCGCGGGCCCCAGTTGATCACCGTGGCCTGCGGCCAGAACGTGTATGAGACGTTGGCCCACGTGTCGCGCATGTCGGTGCGGCGGATGAACCCGAGCGCGGTCTCGAAGTCCGGCGACAGGCTCGTGTGCGTGACGGAATAGGCGAAGCTACGGCCCGCCCGGCCGAACGTCGCCTGCGCAGCGTACCCTCGGAGGCGCTCGCCGTCGTCGTTCCGGAGGTCCGTCCCGGCCACCATGAAGCTGAACCGATGCACCTTCCCAAGCCGGAACCGGCCGTCCACACCGACCGCACGACTATACGTATCCAGAAAGGCGCGGTCGGTCACGATCGCCCCGACCGACGACTCGGCGTACAGGTCGCGCCGCACGCGCCCGACCACAACCCGAGCCGTACGCCCATGAGCCGGGTCGGTCGGATCGTCCACGCGTCCCGGCGCCTCGTCGTTCGCCACGAGCACCCCCACGTTGGTCCCGCCGACCTTGCCCGTGAGCTTCGCACCGCCGCGCGGGTCGACGATCGCGCGCGTGTGAACCAGATTGATCGCGGTGCCAAAAATCTCCTGCCCCTCGAGGAAGAACGGCCGGCGCTCGGGATAGAAGACCGGGTACCGCTGATTCACCTCGATCTGCGGCCGGTCGGCCTCGATCTGCGAGAAGTCAGGGTTGTAGGTGAAGTCCGCCGTCAGGTTCGTCGTGAGCCCGTACTTGACGTTCACGCCGAGCTCGGGCTCGACCCCACCCCGGTCGAACATGCCCGAGTCCGGGTCGCGCCGGTCGAGCCGCACGGCCGTGGCGGTCGGCTGAACTTCCAGGTTCCTGTTCGTCGACAGACCCGTCATGCCGTAGAGCACGCCCATCTGCGTGAGAAAGCCCTCGACGCGGCGCGAGATGGGCGCCCAGGCCACGTCCTCGTCCTTGCTCTCGATGCTGCGCGTGATCTGCAGGCCCCACCGATGCTCGCTGCCGTCGCGCGGCGGTGGATACCGCAGGCTCTTGAATGGAATCGCCATCTCGACGATCCAGCCGTCCCCGACGGGCCCGCCCGCCGTGTGGAAGAGCGCGTCCCACGACTCGTCCTCGCCGCGGCCCATCCCGGGTCCACCGCCCCCGGGGCCTCCACCGGGCCCACCGCCGCGGCCCCCGCCGGCGTTGACAATCGCATCCCCCTGGACGCCGTAGCCGTTGACGGAGAAGCGATACGCTCGTTGCTGGTCGAGAAAAGTGTCGAAGTAAATCGACACCTGGTCGTCGCGCTCGGCGCGATCCCGATCGGCTCGATTCGCGCGCATCAGAGAGATGTCGGAGTAGTGCGCGTAGATCGCCACGTAAATCGCCCGAGCGTCGTACGCGAGCCACACTTCGGTCTGCTCGCTCGCCGGCACGCCTTCCCGGGGATTGTGCTGAGTGAACTCGGTCACCTTCACGGCTTCGCGCCACGCCTCGTCGTCCAGGCGTCCGTCGAGCATCGGCGGCTGGGCCACGCGGCGGATCTCCACCCTGGGTCGGCCCGCGAGCGCGCTCTCATTCGCTGCGGCCCCGGCGGCTGGAACCGCGGCACCGACCAGCACGACCCAACCCCATCTCATGTCAAGCCCCTCAGCATGCGTCGACCTCGCGAGCGTCCACCCCGCACGCCATCCTACCCCGCACCCCCACGCTCCCGTTTACCGCGCCGCCGTCGCAGGACGGCGGCCCTTGCTGCCACACAAGACCCCGGATCATACTCCGGCTACATCGCGCCCGGCGGTGCGCTGCGCCGACCTTGGCGCGCACGGGCTCCCGGTCATCCGCCATAATGGATTGCCGTGGCGACGCCAGCCCTCATCACCTGGGGCGTCATCGTCCTCCTCATCCTGGTCAACGCCCTCTACGTGGCCGCCGAGTTCAGCGCCGTGGGCGCCCGGCGGAGCCGGATCCGGCAACTGGCCGGTCGCGGCCATCGCGCGGCCCGGCGCCTGTTACCGGTCGTCGACGACCCCCGCGCGCTCGATCGGTACATCGCCGCGAGCCAGATCGGCATCACGCTGTCGAGCCTCCTGCTGGGGGCGTGGGCTCAGGTCACGCTCGCGCCGGCACTCGCTCCCGTGCTCGCGTCGTGGGCCGAGCGGTGGACGCTGCCCTGGTCGCTCACGGGTCCGGCGCTCGCCGCGGGCGTCGTGCTCGTCGGCCTCGCAGCCGCGCAGGTCATCGTTGGAGAGCTCGTCCCGAAGGCGCTGGCGCTGCAATACCCGGCGCGGGTGGCGCTCGCGACGGTCGTCCCGACGACGTGGTCGCTGCGGGCGTTCGCGTGGTTCATCGCCGTGCTTAACGGCAGTGGCCTCGCGCTCCTCAGGCTGCTCGGTCTTCGCGCCTCCGGACATCGGCACGTGCACTCGCCCGAGGAGATCGAGCTGCTCGTCGCCGAGAGTCGCGACGGCGGCTTGCTGGAACCCGAGGAGGAGGCGCGGCTCCAGCGGGCGCTGCGCCTCCGACAGCGCTGCGCCCGCGACCTGATGGTGCCCCGCGACCGCGTCGCGACCGTCCAGGCCAGCGAGCCCATCGACCGGGTCGTCGAGCAGGTGGCCACCAGCCCGTACACCCGGCTCGTCGTCGTGGAGACCTCGCTCGATCGACCCATCGGCGTGCTGCACACGAAGGACCTGGTCGCCGCCTGGGTGTCCGGTGAGCGTCCCGGTCTTCGCTCGCTGGTGCGGCCCGTGGTCCGCGTGCGCGACGACACACCCGCCGACCGTTTGCTGTCCGCCCTGCGGGAGGCACGTACGCCGATCGCGCTCGTGGTGGATCGGTCGGACCGAGTGGTGGGGCTCGTGACGCTCGAAGATGTCGCGTCGGAACTGCTCGGCGCTGCGGGCCGCGCGCGCGCCGACGCGCCCGCGCCGGCGCGCGCGACACCCGGGGCCTGACCATGTCTCCGCTCGTCCCCTGGCTGGTCGTCGCCGCCCTCATCACCGTCAATGGCCTCTTCGTCGCGGCCGAGTTCGCGATCGTGGCCGCGCCGCGACCGGCTATCAACCGCCGCCGGACCCGCGGTGAGGCGCTCGCGCGGCTCGTTCAGCGGATTCAGCGGCGCCCGGCGGAACAGGACCGGTTCTTCGCCACCTCGCAGGTCGGCATCACGGTGGCCAGCCTGGCCCTCGGGATGTACGGCGAGCACGCGCTGGCCGTGCGCCTCGCCGCGGCCCTCGAGCCGGCCGGCGTCCCGAGCTGGCTGGGGGCGCACGGGGTCGCGAGCCTCGTGACGGTCACGCTCCTCACGTATCTGCACGTCGTTTTGGGCGAGGTGCTTCCCAAGTCGGTGGCGCTGCAGCACGCCGAGCCGATCGCCCTCGCCACGGCTCCGGTGGTGTTCGCCGTGCGGACCGCACTCTTTCCGCTCGTCGCCGGCCTGAGCCTCGCGGCCGCCGGTCTGCTGCGGCTCATGGGCATCCGCAGGCGCCCGAGCGCCGAGCGCTTCTACACGCCGGAGGAGATCGAGCAAGTCGTCCGGGAAAGCGAAGCGTGCGGCGCGATCCGCGCCGACGCCGGACGCGTGCTGCGCGAGCTCATCGCCTTCAGCGACCTAACGGCCGGTCAGGTGATGGTGCCTCGCGTGCGGGTGCAGGGATTGCGCGCCGGTGCGGATCGAGAGGAGATTCGCACCCGCCTCCACGAGGGGCCGTACACGCGCTACCCGGTCTACGAAGGCGACCTCGACCACATCGCGGGAGTCGTACACATCAAGGATCTGCTGCGGCACCTGTCGTCGGGCCAGCCCGTCCGCGCCGCTGACGCGCGGCCGGTGCCCGTCGTCCCCGAGACCGCGCGCCTCGATGCGGTCCTCGCGGTGCTGCGCCGGGAGCGCGCCGAGATGGCGATCGTGATCGACGAGCACGGCGGCACGGCCGGTCTGGTCACCCTCGCCGACCTGGTCGGCGAGGTCGTGGGGGAGATCGACGACCGCCGGGCCGACCGACCGCCCATCTGGGAGGACGCGACCGGGCGCCTCCACGTGGCAGGTACTGTACGCCTCGCCGAGCTGGGCGAGCGCCTGGGCCGCGCGCTCGCTCACGAAGAGGTCGCCAGCGTCAGCGGGCTCGTGCTCGCCGAGCTCGGCCGACCCCCGCGCCCCGGCGACCGTGTCCTCTACGCGGGGGTCGAGTTCGAGGTCGCCGCCACGGCCGGACGCGGCGTGCGCGAGTGCGTCGTCACGCCGCGCGCCTCGACCTGACCCCCTCAGTCGAACCCTCTCCCTCACTCGCAGCGGTCAAGGGGTCGCCCGCACGCCTGCCAGCTCGGCCGCGGAGACGCGCGTCGACGGCCCGTGGAACATCGCGTTGAAGACGAGCTTGAACGTCGCGCGCGGCTGCGCCCGGTAACTCACTTCGGAGGCGAGCACCACCACGTAGCCGCGCCCGACGCGGAAGGCGGCCCCGTTGACCTGGTCCCGGAGGAGCGCCTCCCCGAGCAGCCAGCCGCTCGCCAGGATCGGCCCGCGTTCCGGGTAGCGCGCCACCGGCTCGGCGGTCATGGCGAAGCCCGGCTTGATCCGATACGCCTGGTTCGACTCGAAGAAGATCGGCCACGACGCCGGCATCCCCCACGCGACTGGATGGGCCGTGTTGAACTCGTTCACGAGCAGGGACCCCGGGCAGTAGAACTGGCTCGTCGGCTCCACGACGCGACGCTGCAGCGTCTCGACGAGCGCCGCGGGGCTCTGAAACGCCTGGCGCAGCACGCGGTCGACCTCGCTCGCCGGTACCTGGCGCGCCTCGGGTGCCCCCGCCGCGCCGCCCTCGAACCGCCGCCGCGTCTCGGGCAGCACGGGCTCGATCGGTAGGTCCAGCAGCGCGCGGGCGGTCTCGACGGCCGTGCCGATGGCCACGAGCGTCCCGCCGCGCCGCACCCATTCGGCGAGCTGGGTCCACCCGGCCTCGCCCACGCCGAAGGCCCACGCCCAGTCCGCCGGGTCGTAGCGCTTCGCGTCGAGCCCCTGCACGATCCGCTCCCGCGTCGTCCCCGAAGGCAGGACGATGACGTCGTAGGACGCGGAGAGGTCGCCAGCGAAGTCCCGCGACGAGATGAGGCGGTGCGCGAAGCCGTAGCGCTCGAAGAGCCACCACAGCCAGCCGGCCGGCATGTTGTTCGCCGCCTTCCACAGGCCGATGCGCGTGTCGGGCTTGATCCGGTAGGCGTCAACGCCGGGCGGCTGGTCGGCGCCGCGGACGACCATGCCCGTGCGCCGCGACACGCCCTCGAGAATCTTCGCGGCCGCGGGGACCGCCGGGACGATCCAGGTGCCCGGCGCGAACCTGTGGCCACCCGCGTCGAACTCGGCTGCCGCCCGGAAGACGGGCGCGTTCGCGCGCAGCAGTTCGGCGAGCGCCAGGAACGCCGCGTTGGTCTCGGGGCCCATGAGATACGCCCACCGCGGCCGCGGCAGCGGCGGCGCGGGGAGCGGCTCGACGGTCCGCAACAGCTCGAGGTCCGCGTCGAAGGGCGTCTCAATCTCGTCAACTGCCACTCCCAGGAGCAGCCCCAGCGTGTGACCCGTCACGTCGTACGGGGGCAAGGGCGGCCCGCCGGGAAACAGCCGCAAGTCCGGGTACACCTGCTTCTCGAGCATCGTCTTCGCGAAGGCGCCGAACGGCTGCGCTACCTTGACGACGAACGAGCCGGCCGGGTAGCTCCGGCCGCCAGCGGTGAAGGGCGCCCGCGCGCGGTGGATCTCGACGTCGCCGAACGCGAGCGTCTGGAGCAGCTCGTAGGTCTCGAAGGGATCCCGCTGCGCGGCCGGGATCACGAAGGCGTACGGCGTGCCCGTCCAGTTCACCCAGTCGCGCTGGACCTTGTAGAAGTTTTCGAGCCACGTCTCGCGGTACTTCGCCATGTGCGTCAGGCCTGCGAATACCGCCGTGATGCCGTAGTCGACGATCTGGCGGAGCCGCCACTCACCGCTCCGGTACGGAAGCGGGTAATTCGAGGAAGGCTCCTGCGGACCCAGCCCACGATCCTTGCCGGCCGGGTTGACGAACGGGTCGGCCAGGTTTGCGCTCGCGACCTCCGTGAGGATGCGCGGCGCCCCGTGATACACCATGTACTGCCTGGCGGGCGTCCACAGGTCGTAGCGGCGGCCCCACTCCACGCCCGCCTTGCCTTCCGCCACGAGCGCCGACGCCATCGCCAGCCCGACCTGGAACTGTCCCTGCGCGAGGACCGGATGGATGTTCCGGTCGTACGGATCCTGGAACGGCGGGACGAAGATCCGCGCGCCGGTTGAGCCCATCTGGTGCATGTCGTGCACGAGCTGCGGGCGGTAGGCGTTCATCACGTTCTCGACAGCGAGCCGCGTCTCCTGCTGCGTGAACATGAACCAGTCGCGGTTGTCGTCGTGCCCGACGTACTTGTGGTAGAGGTCCGGGTAGACGCGGGCGTAGGGCGTGCCCTTCGTCTTGTACCAGTAGTCGATCACGAGATTCTGCCCGTCGGGGTTCTGCGACGGCACGAGCAGGAGCACGACGTTGTCGAGAATCTCCCGGATGCGCGGCCCGGTGTCGGTCGCGAGACGGTGGGCGATCTCGACGATCGCCTGGCCGTTGCCGACCTCGGTCGAATGAATCGTGGCGAAGAGCAGGTAGAACGGTCGTCCCTCCGCGATGAGCGCGCGCGCCTCGGCCTCCCCGAGGCCGCGCGGGTCCGCCAACCGCTGGCTGATCTGGACGAGCCGCTGCAGCCGCGCCAGGTTCGCCGGCGCGCTGATCGTGACCAGCACGTAGGGCGCGCCCATCGTCGTCTTGCCGAGCGCCTCGTACGTGACCCGGTCGGTCGTCTTCGCGAGATGCTGCAGGTATTCCAGCACCTTCGGGTAGCGGGCCAGCTCGCCGTCGGTGCCGATGCGGAACCCGAAGAACTGGTCCGGCGACTGCACCTGGGCGAGCGCCGCGGGCGCGCACACGAGGACGAGCGCCGCAACCGCTGCGCGCGCGACGAGCGTGAGGCGATGGCGTCGCGTCATGATGAACCTCCCGCGCTCATTTGAGTCGCGCCGCCCGCCCGTGTCAAGCAGCCCCGCGCCGGCTCGGCGCGGCAGGGGTGGGCGCGCCCTCGTCGGCGCCCGGCCCGGGAGTCTGCTAAGATGCCGTCCGACCGGTTCGCTCGATTCGGGAGGATCCGCCATGCCCTTGCGCCTGTGGACGGCCGTTGCAGTCCTGTGTGGAGTGTCGTTCGTCACGCTCGGGGCTCAGCGCACCATGAAGCCGGTGCTGCACGGGCGGCACTGGATGGCCATCACCGGAAAACCGCTCGGGGCCACCGCCGGCGCCATGACGTTCCAGAAGGGCGGCAACGCCGTCGACGCCGCCTGCGCCATGCTCGCGGCCGTCGCCACGATGTGGGACACGCTCGGGTGGGGCGGCGAGACGCAAGCGCTCATCTATCATCCCGGCTTGAAGAAGGTCATCGCGATCAACGCCCTCGGGGTGGCGCCCACAGGCGCGACCCCAGAGTTCTTCAAGGCAAAAGGGCTGAAGTACCCGCCCGACGAAGGCCCCCTCGCCGCCGTGACGCCGGGCACACCCGGCGGCCTGATGGTGATGCTGGCCGAATACGGCCGCCTGAGCCTCAAGGACGTACTCGACCCCGCCATCCAGATGGCCGACGGTTACGCCATCGAGGAGCAGCTCGCCAATACGATCGAGCGCAACAAGAAGCAGCTTGCCGCGTGGCCGTACTCGAGGCAGGTCTTCCTCGTGCACCCGGGCGAGCGCCGCGAGGCACCGTTCCCCGGCGAGGTGTTCAGCCAGCCCGAGCTCGCCGCAACCCTCCGGAAGCTGGTCGAGGCCGAGCAGACCGCGCTCAAGGCCGGCAAGAGCCGCAAGGAGGCCATCTACGCCGCCTACGACCGCTTTTACCGCGGGGACATCGCGCAGGAGCTCGTCCGCGGTTTCCAGGAACAGGGCGGCCTCGTCACGCTGGACGACCTGGCCAAGTGGCAGGTGAAGATCGAAGAACCGGTTTCGACCACCTACAAGGGGATCGAGGTCTACAAGCTCACCGTCTGGACCCAGGGCCCCGCGCTGCTCCAGGCGCTCAACATCCTCGAGCACGCCGACCTGAAGGCGATGGGTTACAACAGCGCGCGCTATCTGCACGCACTGTATCAGGCGATGAACCTCGCCTTCGCCGACCGCGACTTCTATTACGGCGACCCGTACTTCCCGCCGGAGGAGCCGGTCAAGGGGCTGCTGTCGAAGGACTACGCGAAAGTGCGGTTCAACCAGATCGATTGGGAGCGGAACGATCCGACCGTCGGCCCCGGGGATCCCTATCCGTTTCAGGGGAGCACGAACCCGTACCGCCACCTGCTCGACGCCTGGGGTCGTCGCTCATCGGCCGCCGACGCCGCCCTCCGGGACCCGGCGCGCCGGCGCGCCGTCGACGAGGCGTTTCTCGCCGGCACGACCTCGGTCGTCGCCGCTGACCGGGAAGGCTGGGTCGTCTCCATGACGCCCAGCGGCGCGTGGCTCCCGGCGGTCATCGCCGGGCGCACCGGCATCGGCATGAGCCAGCGCATGCAGTCGTTCGTCACCGACGAGGCGGAGAATCCGTTCAACGTCGTGGCGCCCGGCAAGCGGCCGCGCGTCACGCTCACGCCCAGCCTGGCCCTCAGAGACGGCCAGCCGTATCTCGCGTTCGCCGTGCAGGGAGGCGACACCCAGGACCAGAACCTCTTGCAGTTCTTCCTGAACATGGTCGAGTTCGGCATGAACGTGCAGCAGGCCGCGGAAGCGCCGAACATGAACAGCTATCAGATGCGCAGCTCTTTCGGCGACCACGCCTCCCAGCCCGGCCGCATGCTGCTCAACGAGAGCGTGCCCCCGTGGGTCCGGGCCGAGCTCCAGGCGATGGGCTACCGGCTGGAATTTCAGCGCCTCACGTCAGGCCCGATCAACGCCATCTTCGTCGACGCGAAACACAGAACCTTGTGGGGCGGATCGAGCAACCACGGGGAGGATTACGGGATCGCGTGGTAAGGGCTGACGTCGGTCACGGGCTGTCCTTGACGACTGTCAAGGCCCAGTCCCAGCCCTCCAGGCCCCGGGCGTTCACCGCCTTGACCCCCACGACCGAACCGGGAGCGACACCCGTGAGGGTCGCTCGCGGCTCTCGGACCCGCAGGCGCTCCTTCAGAGACTCCCGGCTTGACCCCACCGCCACGACATACTCCCGCACGCCCTGCTCCGGCGAGGGGCTCCAGGTGAGGCTAATGACCCCCCCGTCCGCGCTCGACACCACCAGGTTCTGAAGCCTCGACGGGCTGGAGGCCAGCAGCATGATGCTCGCGACGGTGGTCTTCGCCACCTCGGTCACGAGCTCGTGGTTGATCGTCTCCAGCACGTCGTGCGGCTGGTGGTAGTGGGGGCTCCCCAGAACCGGGTACGAGCCGATGCCGCCGACGATGTCGCCCCAGGCGTCGTAGTAGGCGGCCGCGTCGGTGCCCTTGTAGTAGAGCGCGTCGTAGGTGATGAGCCGCGTGAACTCGAGCGCCGCGGCGTGCTGCACGTCGCGGATGCCCGGGTTCGAATACCGGATGGTGTTGTCGAGGCGATGGTCGTTCGCCCAGCCCACCGTGTCGTTATTGAGCGCGCCCACGACCCGCCACCGCTTCTCGACCGCCTGGCGGACGAATTCCCGACTGCCGAGCAGGCCCGCCTCCTCGCCGGTGAACGACGCGAAGATCACCGTGGCAGGCAGGGGATGCCCCGCCAGCACGCGTGCGGTTTCGAGCAGGGCCGCTGTCCCCGACGAATCGTCGTCCGCGCCCGGGCCCGCCGCCGTCGAATCGAAATGGCTGCTCACCACGTAAATGAGGTCGGGGGTTTCCGTGCCCCGGAGCGTCGCGAGCACGTTGGCGGTCTTGCCGCCGAGCGCGCCGCGCGCTTCGAACCACTGGCGCTCGGGCGCGTAGCCGAACGAGGTATAGGTCTGGACGAGATAGTCGATGGCCTTGCGGTTGCCCGGCCGAGAAATGTGCTTGGAGTCGAAGTCGAAGAGGGCTTTCTCGTAGCGGTACACCTGCGGGACGGAGACCTGACTCACGACCCGCCGGACCTCGTCAGCGATCGGCGCGAACAACCGCTGCGCGCGACCCCGCAGGGCCTTCTCGGACGCGAGGTTCGCCTCCACGCGAGCCACCACGTCTTCGCGCGTCACCCGCCGGTCCAGGTGCACGAGATAGATGCCGCGCGCGGGCGACACCGTGTCGCCGTCGCGCTCAGCGCTCACGAGCAGCTTCGTGCCGTCGCGGGTCGCCACCCACGCGTACTCGGGCGCAATCGTGCGGACCGTGTTGTTGTGAAACAGCCGCCGCCGGGTGAGCGTGTTCAAATCGTACAGGTACGACCGGCGGTGCCGCGGCTCGCCGACCGCCGCGAGCAGGAGAGTGTCGGTCAGGAACTGCGGCAGCACGTCGTGCTGGATCTCGCGCGTCACGCGCGTCTCGTTGGCCCCGTCCCGGTCGACGACGAAGATTTCCCAGTCCTCGCGGGGCATCATCTGGAAGGCGAGCCGGCGCCCGTCGGGCGACACGGCCGGCGACGCGAGCCGCGCGGGCGTCGTCTTCACCGCGACAGGCGCCCCGCCGACCGGCATGACATACAGCGTGTGCTCGCGCCCCGGCACCACATAGGCGAGCGTCGAGCCGTCGGCCGACAGCGCGGGTGAGGCCCCCGTCATGACGGTCGTCCGCCGCGCGGCTAGATGGACGACACCGAATTGCGGGGGTGCCGCGCCGGCGGCGGCCGCCTGCGCCGGCTGGGCGCCAGCCTGGCCGGCCGGGGCGCCGGGC